>Ga0247831_1000201_pt1 | contig 134191 bp, 136 predicted proteins | sample LaCruzMarch2015__9_FD_192406 | JGI IMG/M metagenome (GOLD analysis project Ga0247831, IMG submission 192406) | Freshwater microbial communities from meromictic Lake La Cruz, Castile-La Mancha, Spain - LaCruzMarch2015_1m | ecosystem: Environmental > Aquatic > Freshwater > Lake | place: Spain... | reverse complement strand
TTCCAGCGCGGTGAGGCTGGCGATGGGGGCGAGGTCGCTGACGGCGGTCTGGTCGAGGGAGAGCCATTCCAGCGCGGTGAGGCTAGCGAGGGGGGTAAGGTCGCTGACGGCGGTCTGGTTGAGCCAGAGCCTTTGCAGCGCTGTGAGGCTGGCGAGGGGGGCAAGGTCGCTAACGGCGGTCTGGTTGAGGTCGAGCCATTGCAGCGCGGTGAGGCGGGCGATGTCTCCGGGGATCCGGTCCAGCGCGCGGTATTCTTCTGCTGACAGGTGAAGCGTGGTTTCCCCAGCCCTGGCCACCCGCCGGATTTCCTTTACCGCCGCGTCATACGCCCGCTCCGCAGCACTTTTTGCCAAAGGACCTCTCCTGCCTGCCGTGCCCAAACTGACCTGTCGGCGCTGACCAATCAACCCTGCTGTTTCCCGCTTGACGCCCTTGGGCCGATCCCTTAGTCAGCCCATCACGCGCGGTGGTAGCTCAGTTGGTTAGAGTACCGGCCTGTCACGCCGGGGGTCGCGGGTTCGAGCCCCGTCCACCGCGCCAGTTTTTCCGAACCCTGTGACGCTTGCCGGACTTCGGTCTGGTGGCGTTGGATCCGGGACAAGGACGCAAGGCATGGCCCTTCTTGACCAGCTTCCGATCGGCCTTCTGATCCTTGTGGCGCTGACGCTGGGGCTGGCGCCGTTTGTCCCCGAGCCGCATATCTGGGAAAAGCTGAAGATGCTGGTCGCGGGCACGCTGACCCAGCCGATCGATATTTTCGACCTTCTGATGCATGCCACGCCGTTTGTGCTGCTGGCGGCCAAGCTGGTGCGCATGGCGCTGACGCGGGGGTGAATGGGGGACCGGGTCGTGGGCGAGTCGGGGCACGCCCCGACCTACAATCCCATCCGATACCGGATATGGCCGTCTGACGCGACATACTGGTCATACAGCGCGCGGGCGCGGGTGTTACCCTCGTTTGTATGCCAGTAAAGCCGCGACCAGCCCTTGTCGCGGGCAAGGGCGATCAGATCGTCCAGAAGTGCCCGGCCAAGACCGTGACCGCGGGCGGTACCCGTGACGAACAGGTCCTCCAGATAGCAGTCTTCGGTCGCGACCCAGGTCGAGGGGTGGTGCATGTGGATGGCAAAGCCCTGAACCTGGCCCTCCAAGACCGCAAGTCGCGCCTTGACCGGTGAGGCCGGGTCCATCAGCCGCGCCCAGGTGGCTGTTGTGACTTTTGGCGCAAGATCGACCTTGTAGAAGGCCAGATACTGCTGCCACAGGTTCAGGAAAGCCGTTTGATCCTGTGGGGTTGCGTTGCGTATCTCAACCATCATGCGATCCGCGCCAGGATGCGGGCCCAGGAACGGATGCCTTTGTGAAAGCTTTCCAGATCGTATTTTTCGTTCGGGGAATGGATCTTGTCGTCATCCTTGGAAAACCCGATCAGCATCGCGTTCATCCCCAGCACGGTCTTGAAATGCCCGGCAATCGGGATTGACCCGCCTTCGCCGATAAAGGCCGCCGGGCGGCCCCATTCGTCGGACAAGGCCTGCCGTGCGGCCTCGAACGCGGGGTCGGAAATGTCCATGATCGATGCGGGTGAACCTTCGATGGCGTCATGCCAGATGATCTCGCAGTCGGCTGGCATCCGGGCATCGGCCCAGGCGCGGAAGGCGGTCAGGACCTTGGCCGGGTCCTGCCGCGATACCAGACGGAAGGACACCTTGGCATGCGCCTCGCCCGGCAGCACGGTCTTGAAGCCCGCACCATTATAGCCGCCCCACATGCCGTTCACCTCGGCTGTCGGGCGCGACCAGATCATCTCAAGCGGGGTGCGGTCCTGTTCGCCCGAGGGGACCGACAGACCGACATCGCCAAGATAGGCGGCATGGTCAAAGGCCAGCGATTGCCACTGGCTGCGCAGGGTGTCGGACAATTCATCCACATCATCGTAAAAGCCGGGAACGGTGACCCGGCCCTGATCGTCGTGCAGACCGGCCAAAAGGCTGGACATCAGGTGCAGGGGATTCTGCGCCAGCCCGCCATACATACCCGAATGCAGGTCGCGCGACGCGGCGCGGATGGTGAATTCCGCCTTGGCCATGCCCCGCAGCATCGATGAGATTGCCGGAGTCTTGTCTTCATACAATCCGGTGTCGCAGATCAGCGCAAGGTCAGCGGTCAGTTCCGCCCGGTTCGCCTGCATGAACGGCACCAGCGACGGCGAGCTGGACTCCTCTTCCCCCTCCAGAAAGATCGTCAACTTGCCCGGAAGCGTGCCATGCACCGCTTTCCAGGCGCGGCAGGCCTCGATGAACGTCATCAACTGGCCCTTGTCGTCGGATGACCCGCGCGCCCGGATCACCTGACCCTTGGGGGTGTCCTGCAGTTCCGGCTGAAACGGCGGTGTGTCCCAAAGCTCAAGCGGGTCAACCGGTTGCACGTCATAGTGCCCGTAGAACAACAGGTGCCGCGCGCCGTCGCCGCCATGGCCCACGACCATCGGATGCCCCGGGGTCACAGCCACGCGGGCGTCAAAGCCAAGGGTCTGCAGATCGGCCACCAGCCATTCGGCGGCGCGGGCGCAGTCTGCCGCATAGGCCGGATCGGTGGAAATCGACGGAATGCGCAACAGGTCCATCAGCCGGTCAAGGGACTGGGGCAGGGTGGCGTCAATGCGGGCTAGGACGGCGTCAAGGGTCATCGCGGTCTCCGGAAATTTGATCAGATTCAAGCCTAGCAGGCTGCTTGGCACTGTCCATAGGCGGCGGGTTGGAGTATCGAAGCCACCAGCCGGGCCAAACGGGGGCGACAATTCGCCCCCTTGGAAGTTCCGGCCGATTGACCGACATCAAGGCACCCCTGCGGCGGATCGGCGAAGGTCACCGCAAATGGAACCGGGAAAATGATGAATTACGACTCCGCACTGGATGCCAGCCTGCATCGCCTGCACGACGAGGGGCGCTACCGCACCTTCATCGATATCGCGCGCCAGCAGGGCCAGTTCCCGCAGGCCGTTTGGACCCGTCCCGATGGCAGCCAAAAGCCGATCACTGTTTGGTGCGGCAACGATTACCTTGGCATGGGGCAGCACCCGGTGGTGCTGGCGGCCATGCATCAGGCGCTGGACGCCGCCGGGGCAGGGTCGGGCGGCACCCGCAACATCAGTGGCACCACGGTCTGGCACAAGGAACTTGAGGCCGAGCTTGCCGATCTGCATGCCAAAGAGGCGGCCCTGGTCTTTACATCCGCCTATGTCGCCAATGATGCGACGCTGTCGACGCTGCGGGCGATCTTTCCGGGGCTGATCATCTATTCCGACGCGCTGAACCACAATTCGATGATCGAAGGCATCCGGCGCGGCGGTGGAGAAAAGCGGATCTTCCGGCACAATGATATCGCCCATCTGCGCGAACTCCTGGAAAAGGACGACCCTGCCGCGCCCAAGCTGATTGCCTTCGAATCGATCTATTCGATGGACGGCGACTTCGGCCCGATTGGCGCGTTCTGCGATCTGGCGCAGGAATTCGGCGCGCTGACCTATCTGGACGAGGTTCATGCCGTCGGCATGTATGGCTCGCGCGGCGCTGGCGTGGCCGAGCGTGACGGGATCATGCACCGCGTCGACATCATCAACGGTACGCTGGCCAAGGCTTACGGCGTCTTCGGCGGCTATATCGCCACCAGCGCCAAGATGGCCGACGCGGTGCGGTCTTATGCGCCCGGATTCATCTTCACCACCTCGCTGCCGCCGGCGGTTGCGGCGGGGGCGGCGGCCTCGGTCCGGCATCTGAAGACGGCGCAGCTTCTGCGCGACGGCCAACAGACGCAGGCGCGCATTCTCAAGCTGCGTCTGAAGTCGCTGGGCCTGCCGATCATCGACCATGGGTCACATATTGTGCCGGTGCATGTCGGAGACCCGGTCCATTGCAAGCAGATCTCGGACCTGTTGCTGGAGAATCACGGGATCTACGTCCAGCCGATCAACTATCCCACCGTCCCGCGCGGCACGGAAAGGTTACGATTTACCCCCTCGCCGGTGCATGGATCGCGCGAAATTGACCATCTGGTTCAGGCGATGGATGCGCTTTGGAGCCATTGTGCGCTGAATCGCGCCGAAGCAGTTGCGTAGGCCCCTTTCTCCTGTGGAAAACCCCTTGTCCTGTGGTATTTTTTCCCCAATACGACACCCGTGCGAGTCGCTGGAAAAAGTGACCTCACGGAAAAGTGTACCAAAGGGGACAGGGCGGGAATGATCGGTTGGAGGTCGAAACCTTCGACAACCGTAGCGGACAAGCCGAAGGGCTTTGACGACTTCGAGTTGCGACTGGGCGACCTCATGCGGGGTGAGCGTGCTACGCTTGGCAAATCGCTGTTGGATGTCCAGCGCGAGCTGAAGATCAAGGCCACCTACATCGCTGCCATTGAGAATGCCGACATCTCGGCCTTCGAGACCCCCGGTTTTGTCGCCGGCTACGTCCGGTCCTATGCGCGCTATCTGGGCATGGACACGGAGTGGGCATTTGCCCGTTTCTGTGGCGAGGCGAATTACGAAGTGTCCCACGGACTTTCCGCCGCTGCTGCTGCCCCGCAGCGGGTGCGCCCAAGGGCGGAGTATGCCGAACCGCTGGCCAATCCGCATGCGTCCTTCATTCCACGCGCTGAAGCCCTTTGGGCCCGGGTCGAACCTGCTGCCCTTGGGTCGATCGCGGTTCTGGTGCTGTTGATCGGCGGGATCGGATACGGCGGATGGTCGGTGCTGCAGGAAGTGCAGCGCGTGCAGCTTGCCCCGGTCGACGAAGCTCCGTCGGTCATGGTCGAACTTGACCCCTTGGCCGCTGCCGAAGCTCCGGTTGCGGGCGTGGTGGGCGTGCAGTCGAACGCGGCTGAGGCTTTGGCGAGCGCCGAGGCCTCGGTTGACATGCTGGACCGGCTTTACCGTCCCGAAGCGCTGGACGTGCCGGTGATGACCTCGCGCGATGGTCCCATTGCCGCGATTGATCCGCAGGACACCGGGGTTCTGGCCGGGGCCGATACCGCAAATGCGGTCGATGCGGCGATTGATGCAGCACTTGGGGAAGATGCGCAAGTGATGGCGTCGGTGCAGGAAGGGCTTGAAATCCTTGCGGTTCGCCCATCTTGGGTGCAGGTCGATGCCGCCGATGGCACGGTGCTGTTCGAAAAGATCCTTGACGCCGGTGAACGCTATACTGTTGCGCCGATGGAAACGGCGGCGGTCTTCCGCACCGGCAATTCCGGCTCGATCTACTTTGTCGTCAACGGCGTGCCTTACGGGCCTGCCGCACCCGGCGCAAATGTAGTGAAGAACATCTCGCTGTCGCCTGAGGCGGTGACACAGGATTTTGCGGTTGCCGATTGCTCGCAGGACGACGGCCTTAGCCAGGTCGCGGCGCTTGAAACTGACCTGAACGCTTTCCCGCTTTGCCCCTAGGCCACCGGCCGTGCGCCATTGCCGCGCCAGCGCAAAATGCCTATCGTCAGGGGTAACCCCACAAGCGACCTTCAGGCAAACCATGACCCATAATCCGATCCGCCCATGGCGCAACATCGACCGGCGCGTCAGCCGGCAAATCCGCGTCGGCAAGGTGCTGGTCGGCGGCGACGCCCCGATCTCGGTGCAGACGATGACCAATACTCTGACGACCGATGTGGCTGCCACGCTGGAGCAGATCCAGCGCTGTGCAGTTGCCGGGGCCGATATCGTGCGGGTGTCGACGCCCGATGCGGAAAGCACCGCCGCCCTGCGCCATATCATTGCCGAAAGTCCGGTGCCGATCGTCGCGGACATTCACTTCCACTACAAACGCGCGATCGAGGCTGCCGAGGCGGGTGCCGCTTGCCTCCGGATCAACCCCGGCAACATCGGTGACGCGCGCCGGGTGGCCGAGGTGGTCAAGGCCGCCAAGGACCATGGCTGCTCCATCCGCATCGGGGTGAATGCGGGGTCCTTGGAAAAGCACCTGCTGGACAAATATGGCGAGCCTTGCCCCGACGCCATGGTCGAAAGCGGGATGGACCACATCAAGCTGTTGCAGGACAACGATTTTCACGAGTTCAAGATTTCGGTGAAGGCCTCGGATGTCTTCATGGCGGCCGCCGCGTATCAGCAGCTAGCCACCGTCACCGATGCTCCGATCCATCTGGGGATCACCGAAGCCGGGGGGCTGACCTCGGGCACGGTGAAATCGGCCATCGGGCTTGGCAGCCTATTGTGGTTCGGCATCGGCGACACGATCCGGGTGTCGTTAAGCGCCGACCCGGTCGAAGAGGTCAAGGTTGGCTTCGAGATCCTGAAGTCACTTGGCCTGCGGCACCGGGGCGTTACCATCATCTCCTGCCCCTCCTGCGCGCGGCAGGGGTTTGACGTGATCAAGACCGTTTCGGCTTTGGAGGACCGGCTGGCCCACATTACCACCAGCCTTAGCCTGTCGATCATCGGCTGCGTGGTCAACGGCCCGGGTGAGGCGCTGATGACCGACATCGGCTTTACCGGCGGCGGCGCGGGCAAGGGCATGGTCTACCTTGCGGGCAAGCAGGACCACACCCTTTCCAACGACCGGATGGTCGACCACATCGTCGAACTGGTCGAAGCAAAGGCCGCCGAGATCGACGCTGCCGAAAAGCTGGCCGCCGAAAAGCTGGCAGCTGAATGACTCGCCCGCCCGAAATCGTCCGCTGGGAGGCGCTGGAGGGTCCGGACTGGACCTACAAAGGGTCGGATGAACCGATGTGCCGCGATGCCGACTATGGCCAGCATTTTGGCTTTCGGACGCTTGGCATCCATCATGTGCGGCTGGAGCCGGGGCGTCGCACCTCGTTTCCCCACGCGGAAAGCCGCGAGGATGAGTTTGTCTATGTCATCCACGGCACGCCAGATGTCTGGCTTGACGGCCATCTGCACCGGTTGCAGCCCGGCGATGCGGTTGGGTTTCCTGCCGGAACCGGGCTTGCGCATACGTTCCTGAACAACACCGACAGTCAGGTCAGGCTGATCGTGGCGGGCGACCGGCCAATCGCTGACAATCGCATCACCTATCCGATGAACCCCGAACAGAGGCCCCTGCGCGCGGATTGGTGGGACGACGCGCCCACTCGTCCGCTTGGCCCCCATGATGGGCGACCAAGGCCGAAATAGCCGCCCTTAACCGCCCTGACGGGCGTCGGCGACAATGGCCCGCATGTCTTCAAGCGGTGCATAGCCGCGCATGATCAGGTCTTTCATCACGAAAGCCGGGGTGCCGGAAATGCTCATCAACTCGGCCAGCGCATAGTTGTCGGCGATCACCTTCTGGACATCGGCCCCGCCCATCCGCTCAAGCACCGGCTGAGGGTCAAGGCCAAGGTCGGTGGCAAGGCGCGACAGCGTTTCCGGCGACGGCTCACCGCGCAGGGTTATCAGCGCGTCATGCGCCGCCTCATAGGCCGCGTCGCCATGCAACAGGCGCACCGCAATTGCGAACTGTGACGACATCATCGACGCTTCGCCCAGAATCGGGAACTCCTTGACCACAAAGCGGATGTTGCCGTCGGTTTCCACCAGTTCGGACACATCGGTATAGGCCTTGCGGCAATAACTGCAGCGGTAATCCATGAACTCGACCAGCGTGATGTCGCCTTCGGGATTGCCACCGACCCAGTCATTAGGGTTCAGGAAAATCGCCTCGGATTCCGACGACACCAGCAGAAGGTCGCGCTGCATGGCGGCCTCGTCTTCACGCACCTGCAGCGCGTTCATCGCCTCGACCAGCACTTCGGGGTTTTCCAGCAGATAGGCACGGATTTCGGCACGCAGCGCGGCGCGCTCGGCGTCCGTCATCGTTCCATCTTCGGCGAGTGCGGGGGCAAAGGCGGCAAGACCGGCGATCAGTCCAAGGGCAAGGCGGTTCATCATGGCTCCTGAGGCGGTCTGCATGGCATGGGTCCGGCCGCATGGCTGCGCCGACGCGGTCACGATAGGGGGATCGTGCCCTCAAGATCAACCCACTCGCCGCAAAGTGATCTGGTGACAACGGCGAATTTACATTTGATCCCCAAGCGGGGATAAGGCTGCGATGCGCCTGATCCATGCCCTCTTCCGTCTTCTGCCGCTGCTGTTGTCGCTGGCCTTGCCCGCCGCTGCGCAGGAACTGTCGGCGCTGGCCCGGCTGGATGTGGGGGCGTCTTCTGTCGTCACGAAAGGCGGCGGGTTGGAACTGACCTTTGACGTCAGCCAACCGGTGCCCTGGCGGTTGCGGTTTCTGGACGCGCCGCCCCGCCTGATCCTTGACGCCCGCGAGATTGACTGGACCGGGATCCAGCGCCTGACGGTCTCGGCCCCGGTCACGGCGTTGCGCGCCGGTCGGTTTCGAGCGGGATGGTCGCGGCTGGTGGTCGAACTGGACGCCCCGCAACGCCTGATCAGCGCCGAGATGTCCACCCTTGGCGACCGCGCGGTCATTCGCGTCGTGCTGGCCCCCACGGACCCCGCAAGCTTTGCGGTCGAAGCCGCGCGCCCCGACCTGCCAGACTGGGCCGCCCCCGATCCCGCCGACATCATGGCTCCCTTGCCCGAAGGCGGTGGCCCCTTGGTCGTGGTGCTTGATCCCGGCCATGGCGGCCTTGATCCGGGTGCGGAACATGAAGGCGGGACCGAGGCCGACCTGATGCTGACCTTCGCGCGCGAGTTGAAAGAGGTGCTCTTGCGCGACGGCCGCTTTGCGGTGGTGATGACGCGCGACGACGACATCTTCGTGCCGCTGGAAACCCGCACCTCGATCGCGCGCGATGCCGAGGCGGACCTCTTCCTGTCCCTTCACGCCGATGCGCTGGTCGAGGGTGAGGCGCAGGGGGCCACCGTCTATACCCTTGCCGCCGACGCCACCGATGCCGCCAGTGCCGCCCTTGCCGAACGCCATGACCGCGACGACCTGCTGGCCGGGATCGACCTGACCGATCAGGACGATCTGGTGGCCGAGGTGCTGATGGACATGGCCCGCACGGAAACCATGCCGCGCACCGAACGGCTGGCCGCAGCCGTGGTCGGCGCAATCAAGGCGGCCGAGATCAGAATGCACCGCGAACCGCACCAGACCGCCGGGTTTTCGGTGCTGAAATCGCCCGATATCCCGTCAGTCTTGCTGGAACTGGGGTTCCTGTCTTCCGAGCGTGATTTCAAGCGTTTGTCCGATCCCGACTGGCGGGCAAAAATGGCCGAGGCGGTGCGTCTGGCCATCCTGCAATGGGCCGATGAGGAAGACGCCCTGCGCGCCGTTGCCAATCCTTGACCGGGCCCTGACGCCGCCTCTGCGGAACCTCGCCAAACATCCAATCGTGATCGGCCAAGGTTTTGACGCCGCGCTGCGTCTGGTATAGTGCAGGGGCCTGATCAAGGGGGATATCTGGTGCTTCGGTTTGTCGGCAACATACTTGGCGGGATCTTTGCGATGGTCACGCTGGGGCTGGTCTTTGCCGCGCTTACGTTGGGCGGTATTTTCTACATGTACTCCCGCGACCTGCCCAGCCATGAAAGTCTGGCCCAGCACGCGCCCGCGACGATCAGCCGGATCTATTCCGGTGAGGGCGAGATCATCGACGAATTCGCCAAGGAACGGCGGTTGTTCGTGCCCGCCGAAGACATCCCCGAGCTGGTCAAGAACGCCTTCATCAGCGCCGAGGACAAGAATTTCTACACCCACGCCGGCTATGATGCGCGCGGCATGGTCGCGGCGGTCATCGTCGCGGTGCAGACCCGGGGCGAAAGCCTGCGGGGGGCATCCACCATCACCCAGCAGGTCGCCAAGAACTTCCTGCTCAGCGGCGAACGGCGCGGCACCAAGGGAATCGAGCGCAAGATCAAGGAAATCATTCTGGCCACGCGGCTGGAAGAGGCCCTGCCCAAGGACCGCATTCTTGAGCTTTACCTGAACGAGATCGACCTTGGTCAACGGTCGTTCGGCGTCGCGGCGGCAGCGCAGACCTATTACAACAAGACGCTGGACCAGTTGTCAGCCGGTGAGGCCGCCTATCTGGCCGCCCTGCCAAAGTCCCCCGGCAAGGGCCTGCATCCGGTGCGCGACTATGATCGCGCCGTGGAACGCCGCAACTATGTCCTGCGCGAAATGCTGCAGAACGGCCATATCGACCAGGCGACCTATGACGCCGAAAAGGCCCTGCCGCTGCTGACCGTGCAGAATGGCGACTACGAGGCCTTCCGCGAATCCCTGCCGCCGCGCGACTATTTCACCGACGAGATTCGCCGCCAACTGTCCGGCACCTTTGGTGAGGATGAATTTTTCTCGGGCGGTCTGACTATTCGCGCCACGGTCGATTCCCAGCTGCAAGAGGCCGCCGCCGCCGCCCTGCGTGAGGGGCTGGAGCGTTTTGACCGCGATCAGGGCGTCTGGCGCGGAACCGACCAGACCCTGCCCGCCGAGGTGCTTGGGTCGGAGGACACCTGGCGTCCGGCGCTGGCGGCACTGGAAGTGCCGCGCGACATCGCCAGCTGGTTCCCGGCCGTAGTGCTGTCGGTTGGCGACAGTGACGCCCGCATCGGCATCGACGGTGTGGCCGAAGATGACGACGGCCATTTCATCCCCGCCGATGACGTGACCTGGGCGCGCAAGCAACTGCCCGATGGCGAGCTTGGCCGAAAGGCAAAGGTCGCGGGCGACCTTCTGGCGGTGGGCGAGGTGGTTCTGGTCCGCGCCATGACCAACGAGGACGGCACCTTCAAGCGCTGGTCCCTGCGCCAGGTGCCGGAAGTGCAGGGCGCTTTCATGGCGATGGACGTGAACACCGGCCGCGTGCTGGCGATGCAGGGCGGCTTTTCCTATCAGGATTCGGTCTTCAACCGCACCACGCAGGCGACGCGGCAGCCAGGCTCCAGCTTCAAGCCCTTTGTCTATGCGGCGGCGCTTGATTCAGGCTTTACTCCCGCGACCATCGTCGTCGATGCCCCAATCGAGATTGACACCCCGCAAGGCCTGTGGACGCCAAAGAACGCCTCGGGCAAGTTCTATGGCCCGACCCCCCTGCGCACCGGGATCGAGCAGAGCCGCAACCTGATGACCGTGCGGGTCGCGCAGGAAATCGGCATGGAGGTCGTAGCAGGCTATGCCGAACGCTTTGGCGTTTATGACCGGTTGCCGCCGTTCCTTGCCAACTCTTTGGGGTCACAGGAAACCACGCTTTACAAGATGGTCGCCGCCTACGCGATGTTCGCCAATGGCGGCGAGCGGGTTGAGCCGACCCTCGTTGACCGTGTGCAGGACCGCTTTGGCCGCACCGTCTATCGCCATGACCAGCGGGTCTGTCAGGATTGCGCCGATGCGACCTTGGCCGAAGGGCAGGGGGTGCGGATTACCTCGAACCGCGAAAGGGTGATGAACGCGATCACCGCCTATCAGTTGACCTCGATGCTGGAAGGCGTGGTCACGCGCGGCACGGCGGCGGGTATCAACCTGCCGGTGCCGGTCGCGGGCAAGACCGGCACCACAAACGACGCCAAGGATGTCTGGTTCATCGGCTATACCTCGAACATCGTGGCGGGCTGCTACATCGGCTACGACCAGCCGCGCACCATGCCTGGGGCCTCGGGTGGCGGGTTCTGCGGTCCGGTGTTCGAAGATTTCATGAAGGTCGCGATCAAGAAATACGGCGGCGGCCGGTTTGCCGTGCCGCCGGGCGGCTATTTCATCAAGATCGACCGGTTCACCGGCCAGCAATTGCCCGATGATGCGACCGGCGATTATGTCGTGGCCGAATATTTCCGTGACGGCGAAATGCCGATCTTTGGCCTTGGCGCGATGGTTGACGGCGGCTTTGCCATGGGGTCGAACCTGCCGCTGTTTGCCTACGGCGAAAGCGAAGTCGGGGGCGGCACCACTGTCACCACCTCGGACGGAGAAACCATCGTTGTGCCGGAAAATGCCGATTTCGGCACGGTCTCCTCCGGCGGGCTTTACTGACACCTTCGGGCGGTCCGCACCCTTGCCGGAACGCGGCCAAGGGCTTATGACCGCCCCCGATACCCTTCCATCAGGACCAGGACAGAATGCGCGCCGAAACCGAAAGCAATATCGAAGCGATCGAAAAGACGCTCAAGCTTCTGGCCCAGCGGATGGACTGGGAAACCGCGCCGCACCGGTTGGAAGAATTCGACGCGATGATCGAAGCGCCGGACCTGTGGAACGACCCCGCCAAAGCGCAAAAGCTGATGCGCGAACGCCAGGGGCTCTTGGATGCGGTGACCGCCTACAAGCAGATTGCGGGCGGGCTGAAAGACAACGTCGAGCTGATCGAGATGGGCGAAGCCGAAGGCGACGCCGAAATCATCACCGAGGCCGAAGCCGCGCTGACCGATCTGGTCAAACTTGCCGCCGAAAAGGAACTTGAGGCGCTGCTGGACGGCGAGGCCGACGGCAATGACACGTTCCTTGAGATCAACGCCGGCGCTGGTGGCACCGAAAGCTGCGACTGGGCCAGCATGCTGGCGCGGATGTATGTCCGCTGGGCCGAAAAGCGCGGTTTCACGGTCGAGCTGCAGTCGGAAAGCGAAGGCGACGGCGCGGGGATCAAATCGGCCAGCTACAAGATTTCCGGCAAGAACGCCTATGGCTGGCTGAAGTCAGAGGCCGGGGTTCACCGGTTGGTGCGCATCAGCCCCTATGACAGCGCCGCGCGGCGGCATACCTCGTTCAGTTCAGTCTGGGTTTATCCAGTCGTCGATGACAACATCGAGATCGACGTGCAGGACAAGGACATCCGCATCGACACCTACCGCTCCTCGGGGGCCGGTGGCCAGCACGTCAACAAGACCGACTCGGCGGTGCGGATCACGCACTTTCCGTCCGGGATCGTGGTCACATCCAGCTTGAAATCGCAGCATCAGAACCGCGACATCGCGATGAAAGCGCTGAAATCGCGGCTCTATCAGCAGGAAATGGACAAGCGGAACGCCGCAATCAACGAAGCCCATGAATCGAAGGGCGACGCGGGCTGGGGCAACCAGATCCGGTCCTACGTCCTGCAGCCCTATCAGATGGTCAAGGACCTGCGGACGGGGCACGAGACGTCGGATACCGCGGGCACGCTGAACGGCGATCTTGACGGCTTCATGGCCGCGACCCTTGCGTTGCAAGCCTCAGGCACAAAGCGCGGCGATTTCGCCGATGTGGATTGATCAAGGTCAAAGCGCGACCCGGTTAGCGCCGACTAGCCTTGCCGGATGACTGACACCCAGCCGTCCAGCGTCCCTGAAATCAACGAGGTCGACTTTTCCGACCTGCGCGCCAGCCTGGCGGCGGGCTGGCAGGACTTTCGCCGCGCGCCGGTGATGGGGCTGGCGTTTTCCGCCGTCTATGTCCTTGGCGGCTGGCTGATCCTGTGGGCGATGACCGCCAGCGGTCAGGTCTGGTGGACCCTGCCCGCAAGTGCCGGGTTTCCCATCCTTGGCCCCTTCATCGCCTGCGGCTACTATGAGATTTCGCGGCGGCTGGAAGCGGGCGAGCCTCTGACCGTGAGGGCGGTCTTCGGCGTGATCTTCCGGCAGAAGGATCGGCAGATTCCAGCGATGGCGGCGGTGATCGTGGTCTATTTCCTGTTCTGGAATTTCCTGTCGCACATGATCTTTGCGCTGTTTCTGGGCAATGCGACGATGACCAACGTGTCCTCGTCTGTGGCGGTGTTCCTGTCGTCGCAAGGGTTGATCATGCTGGCCTTTGGCACCGCGGTCGGGGCCGGGTTTGCCGTCCTTTTGTTTTGCTTGACCGTCGTCAGCCTGCCGCTGCTTCTGGACCGCGATGTGGATTTCGTGACCGCGATGCTGACCAGTTTCGCGCTGGTCCAGGAAAATCTCCGGGTGATGCTGGCCTGGGGCGCACTGATTGCCGCTGCTCTTTTCCTTGCAATGCTGCCGGGGTTTCTGGGGCTGTTTGTGGTGCTGCCGCTGTTTGGCCATGCCAGTTGGCACCTGTACAGCCGCGCGGTCACTTAACGCGTAGCGTCGTCATGGCCAGAACGGCCGCCAGCGCCGCCATGGCCGCTGCAATCGCGGTCACTGCCGCAAAGCCCGCGCCGGAGGCGGCCAGATGTGCGGCTTTCGTCCCCGCTGCCCCGAACCCCGGACCCTCCGGCCCATAGGCCCAGGCCGCCACCCGGCCCAGTAAAGCCACCGCAATCAGCGCCGCCACCCGCGCCACCGCGTTGTTGATCCCCGAGGCCGCACCTTTTTCTTCCGGTCCGGCGGCCTGCATGACGGCGGCGGTCAGGGGGGCCACCACCAGCCCCAGCCCCGCACCGGCCAGCACCATGCAAGGCAGCACCCGGCCCCAGAAATCTCCGGTCCCACCCGACAAAGCCAGCCCGGCATAGGCCAGCGCCACCGTCGCAGACCCTGCGGCCATCAGGGGGCCCGGCCCGTAGCGATCCGCCCAGCGACCAGCCGGGGCCGACAGCACAGCGATCAGCACCGAGGTCGGCAGGTAAGCCGCCGTCACCTCCAGCGCCGTGACGCCCCAGGCCGAGACAGCGACCATCGGCAGGTAGAACATCACCCCGCTAAGGGCGAAATACAGCGTCAGGGTTACCAGATTGGTCAGCGCAAACAGCCGGTTGCGAAACAGGCCCAGACGGATCATCGGGGCAGGGCAGACCGCCTCCCAGGTCAGGAAGGCAGCCAAAAGGCCTATGACCAACAGCCACAGGAACGGGCTTGCCCCCGGCTCGGTCAAGGTCCAGGCCATGAGGCCCAACCCGACCGAGGCCAGCGCCCCGCCGATCAGATCGACCTTGACCCCGGGGCGACCCTGATCCCCGGTCGCGCGGCCCCGGACCAGCCACAGCGCCGCCAGCCCCAACGGCAGATTCAGCCCGAAGATCAGCCGCCAGCCAAGCTCGCTGCCGCTGGTGATCAGGACGCCGCCGATCACCGGACCCAGCGCCGTGGTCATGGTTGAGGCGGCGGCCCAAAGCCCCAGAGCGCGGCCTTGATCCTGCGGAGGATAGGCCCGCGACACCATCGCCATCGACCCCGGCACCATCAGCGCCGCCCCGATCCCCTTGATCGCGCGGGCGGCTATCATCAGACCTGCGTCCCCGGCAAAGGCGCAGCCGACCGACCCGGCGGCAAAGATCCAGATGCCGATGGCAAAGACCCGCGCGATGCCGAAACGGTCGCCCAACGCGCCGCCAACCAGCACCAATGCGGACAAGGTCAGAAGATAGGCCGCGTTGATCCATTGCGCTTGCGTGAGGGTCGCCCCCAGCGCCTCGCGCATCGCGGGCATGGCAATCGCCGTCACCGACATGTCGATGAACCCCATCGACGAGGCAAGGACCGCCGCACAAAGAATCCGCCCGCGATCCTCGGGCGCGCAAAAGACAGCGGGCACCAAGGTGTCCCCTGATGCCCGCGCATTGGTCATGGTGGCTGGATCAGCTTTCGGCGGCAGGTGCCGGGGCCGCTGCCGGGGCGGCGGTCTCCAGACGCATCGCACCTGGGGCCGGGCGACCGGTCGACAGCGGGTCTTCCTGACGCTGGACCGAGCCTTCGAAATGCGCACCCGATTCGATGGCGATCGTCTTGTGGATGATGTCGCCTTCGACCCGCGCGGTCGAGGTCAGGCGGACCTTGAGGCCGCGCACCCGGCCGATCACCCGGCCATTTACGACGATATCGTCGGCGACAATCTCGCCGCGCACGGTGGCGCTTTCGCCAACGGTCAGAAGATGGGCGCGGATATCGCCTTCGACAGTGCCTTCGACCTGGATGTCACCGGTGGTGCGCAGGTTGCCGACCACGGTCAGATCCGACGAAAGGACCGACGAGGTGGCCTTGCCCTTGGGCGCCGATGGCGTGAAGTCCATGCTGGGTTTCGTCATCGGGGCCTCCGGGGCTTTGGTGGTGTCTGCCTCGGCTTTGGAGCCCGGCTCGTTGATGCGGCTTTTAGAAAACATTCTTCGCTGCCTTTATGAAGGTCATCGGGTCCACCGGGGTTTCACTCAGGTGAACCTCGTAATGCAGATGTGTGCCGGTCGAACGGCCTGTGTTGCCCATATCACCGATCCGGTCGCCACGCGATACCCTTTGTCCGACCTCGACCCGGACTTTGCTGAGATGTGCGTACAGGGTTTCGATCCCGAAATCGTGGCGGATCTGGACCATCAGGCCATAGCCCGACTTCGCGCCGGCATTGGTGACAGTGCCATCGGCGGTGGCATAGATCGGCGTGCCGCTGGAGCCCGCCATGTCGGTGCCTTCGTGCATCCGGGTGCCAGCACCTTTGGGGTCGCGGCGATAGCCAAAGCCGCTGGTCCAGCGAAAGTTGTCTTTGACCGGCATCGAGAACGGCAGTTTGAACGCGGCGATCTTGTAAAGGTTCATCCGGTCCAGCCCGGCCAGAATGGTATTGGCGCGCAGTTCCTCGGCGGTCAGAGCGCCACCCGTGGCCGACATGGATATCGGCGTCAGCGGCCCGCCCTGCCCGGAATAGCCCGAGCGGACCGAATCAAGCAATTCCTCCGGCTCCATGCCCGCCTCGCGGAACATGTTGTCCAGGGGCTCCATCGACACGGTGACCGCCTCTTCCAGCTTGGCGAAGATCACGTCGTTGCGCTGTTCCAGACTGCGCTTGGCTTCGGCGATAAGCTGGGTTTCCTCGCGCGCTGCGTCGGCTTCGGCCAGCATCGCGTCACGTTCCTCGGCGGTATCGCCCAAGGCACCGGTCATGAATTCCAGTGTGGCCATGGCGTCGCGGACGCGGCCAACCTCGGTCGAACCGCCAGCCTGTTCGGTCAGCGCGGTGACCATGCGGTCGGCCTCGCCCCGGGCCTCGTCGCGTTCCTTGATCGTGCGGCGCAGGGTTTCCTGAATGGCATCGACGCCGGTTTCCAGTTCACGCCGCCGGTCTTCTGACGCCAGCAGCCGTTCCTGCATTTCTGACACCTGCGCCAGTGCCACGTTGAACCGGGCCTGCGCGCGGGCGGCCTCATCCACCCGGAGGTCGCGGTCTGATGACAGGGCGTTCAGGCGTTCTTCGTACAAGGCCAGTTGGCGGACCGATTGTTCGCGTGCCGACCCCGCACCGATGCTGTCCATCATGATCAGCGCCGTGGCAACGATGGTCCAGGCAAGCGCAAGAGTGCCCCCGGCAAGGGCGATGATCTGGGTGCCTGAACGCAAGCGGATGAACCGGGTCTCGATATCGGATTTCAGATACAGCCGCTGCTCGGGAAAGTGCCGTTCAAGCGTCTGATGAAACCGATAGGCAAGGCGGTTCAGCACGTCAGTGTCACCCGGGGTTCTGGCCAAGCAGGCCGATTGTCCGACTTTCGCGAAGGTTGTGCGACTGGCGGTGCCAACTGATTAGACAGCCTGTTTCAGTCCCGCAACATTTTTGACCGGCATCAGAGTTTTTCCGCGTGGGACAAGGTGTTTATCGGCAAGAAATTGCCTATTCGCGCGGGCTTTCGGGCAAGGGTTCGGTCAGGGGCCAGTAGAAATCCGGGGGCAGGCCTGCATCGGCGCGCTTGGACTCGTTGAAGGGCGGTTTCAGCGTGCCATGGAAGTATTGGCGGACAAGGGCATGGAACACCTCTTTCGGGTCGCTGCCATCGCGGCCGCACAGCCAGTTGAACCATTTCGAGCCGTAAGCGACATGCGCGACCTCTTCGGCATAGATCACCTCCAGCGCCTCGACCGCCTGTTTGGTCCCGGCATTGCGGAAAATCTCGATCATGCCGGGGGTGACATCCAGCCCGCGGGCCTCCAGCACCATGGGCACCACGGCCAGGCGCCCATGCAGGTCGCCGGCCGTATCCTCGGCCGCGCGCCACATGCCTGCATGGGCGGGCAGGGCACCGTAATGGCTGCCAAGCGCCTCAAGACAATCCGACACCAAATTGAAATGCTTGGCTTCTTCGTCTGCGGCCTTGACCCAGTCGTCATAGAATCCCAAAGGCATCGGCAGATGAGCAAAGCGGGCGATGATGTCCCAATGCAGATCGACCGCGTTCAGTTCGATATGCGCCACCGCATGCAGAAGGGCGATGCGCCCGATCGGTGAGGTGACGCGTCGCCGTGGCACGTCGCGTGGCGACAGCAGTTCGGGCCGGGCCGGGCGCGCGGGCTGGTCGGGCGGCAAGGCGTTGCCGATGGGCGGGGGAGTTCCCGCCGCCCGCGCCGCAAACCAGTCTGCCGCATGTTGCCTGCCCAGCGCGGTCTTGGCCCGGCCATCGGCGGTGGTCAGCACCTCGACCGCCATGTCTGTCAGGCTTTGCATCGCTTTCTCCGCCAGGTTCCGCCCTGCCGACCCCCTATGTCACATCGCCTGCACGGCAGCCAGAACCTCGGCTGCATGGCCCTTGACCCGGTCAACCTGCCAGCGCCGCAAGACAACGCCATCGCCGCCGATCAGCAGCGTTGCCCGCAGAACGCCCTGCACCTGTTTGCCGAAGAACAGCTTTTCGCCAAAGAGGCCCCAATCCTCCATCACCTGCCCGCCGTGGTCGGACAAAAGCGGCAGCCGGATCTCCTGTTTGGCGGCAAAGCGGACATGTGACCGGACCGGGTCCTTCGACAGGCCCAGCACCGCGACGCCCAAAGCCTGAAACTGCGGCAGAAGCGCGTCGAAATCCATGATCGCATTGGTGCAGGTCGGGGTGCCATCCTTGCCATAGGCGAACAGCACCACCGGTTGCGGGCGCAGGGCCGACAGGGTGACCGTGCCGCCATCGCTGGCGAGCAGGGTGAAATCGGGGGCGGCCATTCCGGGTTCAATCATGGGCATCTCCTTGCCGGGTTGCGGGGCTTTGCGGGAATGTGCTTCCCATCGCGGGGCCTTCGGGCGAATATATAGACGGGGATGCAAGGTTCTCCACCCGAGACTGGGTGGTGGGATCAGCTGCAACAGAATTGGCCGCAAAAGGGGCGCGCAGGCAAAGATGCAGGACGCAGCGGCGGACCAGAGGATCGGGACACCGGCTGCAGAACCACCTTTGGGTGGGCAGGAGCCTACGCCGGTCGCATCTGCCCGGGTTCGGCAGCCGCGCCGGTCACACCGGGCGCGGCTTAGCCTGACGGCCATTCTGGTCTTTGTCCTGCTGGCGCTTGGCTTTGGCTATCTGACGCTGGCATACACCGGCAAGACTGTGCAGCTCCCGGTCCTTGCGGTCGCAGAGGTCGAAACCCGGCTGAACGCGGGCCTTGTCGGCAGCAGCCTGCCCCCCGGCGCGGCGGTGGCTCTTGGCGCAGTCGAGTTTTCGGTGGACGCAAGCTTTGTGCCCCGTTTTCGGCTGGCCGACATCCGGCTGCTTGACGTGCAGGGCCGGTCGCTTCTGACCCTTCCCGAAGCCGAGATCACCCTTGACCCGCGCGCGCTGATGTCCGGTCAACTCCGCCTCGGGTCGGTCCGGCTGATCGGCGCGCGGCTGGCGGTGCGCCGTGACCGCGACGGGCGGCTGGACCTGCAGTTCGGAGGGGCCAATGACAGCGCGGGGCCGCAGAACCTTGGTGAGATGCTGGGCATCGCCGAAGCAACGCTTGCAGCTCCCGCCCTGTCCAGCCTGACGGTTATCGAGGCCGAGGGCCTGACCCTGACCCTGACGGACGAGCGGGCCGCGCGAACCTGGCAGGTTGGCGACGGGCGGCTGGTGATCGAGAATCGCCCCGATGCCATTGTTGCCGAATTAGGCCTGACGCTGCTGGATGGCGAAGCCCCGGCGCAGGCGAACCTCAAGGTCGTGGTGACCAAGGGCGGCGGTGCGGCGCGGCTGGCGGCGCGGATTGATACCATCGCTTCGGGTGATCTGGCGGCACTGGCCCCGCCTCTGGCCTGGCTTTCGGCGGTCAAAGCGCCGATTTCGGGGCAGCTTGTCGCCAACATCTCGGAAGATGGCTTCATATCCGGCCTCTCGGCGGACCTTGCCTTTGCGGCGGGCAGCATCTCGCCCGGCAAGGACGCGCGCCCCATTGGCTTTGACGCGGCTGACATGTCGCTCAGCTATGACCCGGTGACGGCGCGGTTGACCCTGACCGACCTGACTGTGGAAAGCACCACCCTGCGGCTGCGTGCCAAGGGGCATGGCGACCTTCTGGCGGCGGACGGCGGGCCTGCGCCCTCGGGCGATCTGCCGCAAAGCGTTCTGGCCCAGATGACCTTTTCGCAGGTGATGATCGACCCCGACGGTCAGTTCACCGAGCCGGTGCGCTTTGGCGAAGGGGCGCTGGACTTGCGGCTGTATCTGGCCCCGTTCCGGCTGGAGATCGGCCAATTGGCGCTGGCCGAAGGCGACGAGAGGTTGCTTTTGTCCGGTGCCCTGACCGCAGGTGACGGAGGCTGGGACGGGGCGCTGGATGTCCAGTTGAACCAGATCGCCGCTGACCGGCTTTTGAAGGTCTGGCCGATGTCGGTGGTGGCGAAAACCCGGGTCTGGTTTGCCGACAATGTCGGGCAGGGCCTGATGTATAACGTCCGCGCGGCCCTGCGGCTGAAGCCGGGGGGCCAGCCGCAGTTCAGCCTTGGCTATGAATTCGCCAATACCGATGTCCGGCTGGTGCGCACCCTGCCGCGGGTCATTGACGCCCGCGGCCATGCAACGCTGGAAAACAAGACCTATACAGTATCCCTGAACAAGGGTCACCTCATTGCCCCCGAAGGCGGGCAGATCGACGTCGACGGCAGCGTGTTCCAGATCCTCGACATCACCGAGCGTCCGGCCAATGTTAAGATTGACCTGATCTCGTCGTCCAGCCTGACCGCCACCCTGTCGCTTCTGGACCAGGAGCCGTTCAGCTTTTTCTCGAAGGCCGGGCAGCCGGTCAACCTTGGTGATGGCACCGCCGAACTGACCGCGACGCTGAAGATGCCGTTGAAGCCAAAGGTCGGGCTGGACGAGGTTAGCTTTGTCGTCGCCGGGCGGATCGTCGGCTTTACCTCACCCTCGCTGGTTCCGGGGCGGATCCTGACCGCACCCGAGGTGTCCGTGGCGGTCGACAACGAAGGCTTGCAGCTTGGTGGTGTCGGCATGCTGGACCTGCTGCCGGTCGATCTGACCTATCTGCAAGGCTTTGGTTCCGAACAGAAAGGCCGCGCGCGGATCAACGGCACAGTGATGCTGTCGGACGCGGCCCTGCGCAATCTTGGGGTGGAACTGCCCGAGGGGGCGATCACCGGCGAAGGCCCCGCTGCCATCGACATCGCCTTGGTCAAGGACCTGCCGCCGCAATTGACGCTGACCTCGAACCTTGTTGGGCTGGCGTTGCGGATGGACGCGCTTGGCTGGTCGAAGGCGGCCAAGACCAAGGGGGCCTTGGACCTTGAGGCGCGGCTGGCGCGCGAACCGGTGGTCGAACGGATGTCCCTGTCGGCTCCCGGACTGGACGTCGAAGGCCGCATCACCACGCTTGAGGGTGGCGGTTTGGCCGAGGCGCGGTTTTCCCGGGTCCGGGCGGGCGACTGGCTGGACGGGCCAGTGGTTCTGACCGGCAATGGCACCGGGCGGGCCTTTGATGTCAGCGTTACCGGCGGCACGATTGACATGCGGGCGATGCCGGGCGGCAAGGGCGGTCCGGCGGGCGGCCCGGTCACGCTGGCGCTGGACGGGCTGCGCATATCCGAAGGCATCACCCTGACCGGCTTTCGCGGCGATTTTGGCGGCAAGGGTGGGCTGAACGGCACCTTTACCGCCGGGATCAACGGCAAGGCCGAAATCAAGGGTGTCGTCGCCCCGGCCAAGGGGGGAAGTGCGATCCGCATCACCTCGGACAACGCAGGCGCGGTTATGGCCGCCGCTGGCATCTTCGATCAGGGCAGGGGCGGCACCTTGGACCTGAAACTGACCCCGCGCGGGCCGGAAGGTGAATACAACGGCAAAGCTACCTTCAGCCGGATGCGCATTCAGGGGGCCCCGGCGCTGGCCGAACTGTTGTCAGCGGTGTCCATCGTTGGCCTTTTGGAGCAGATGAACGGCGAAGGGCTTGCCTTTAACAATGGCGAGGTTGATTTCATCCTGACGCCTAATGCAGTCGAGATCACCAAGGGATCGGCTGTGGGCGCGTCCTTGGGGATTTCCTTCGCCGGGCTATATCTGTCGGGCAGCGGGGCGATTGACTTGCAAGGGGTGATTTCGCCGATCTATCTGGTCAACGGCATCGGCCAGATCTTTACCCGCAAGGGCGAGGGGCTGTTCGGCTTCAACTACAGGCTGACCGGAACCACCGATGACCCGAACGTCGCGGTCAACCCCTTGTCGGTCCTGACCCCCGGCATGTTCCGCGAGATATTCCGGCAAGCCCCGCCGAACCTGCAGGATGTAAGTGAATGAAGCTGGCCGATTTCGACTTTGACCTGCCCGAGGCGTTGATTGCCACGCGGCCCGCCAGACCCCGCACCTCGGCGCGGCTGCTTCTGGCTGAAGGGGCCACGATCAGCGACCGAAGGGTCAGCGATCTGGTAGATATCCTGCGCCCCGGTGACCGGCTGGTCCTGAACAACACCCGCGTCATCCCGGCCCGCCTTTTCGGCACCCGCGCGCGGGGCGAGGCGGAGGCACAGATCGAGATCACGCTTCTGGACCCTGCCCCGCAAGGCTGGCGGGCGCTGGCCAAACCCCTGCGCAAGGTGAACGAAGGCGAGGTGATCCGCTTTTCCGATCGCCTTTCGGCGACGGTCGTGGCCAAGACGGCAACCGACCTGACGCTGGCCTTCAACCTGACCGGCGCCGATTTCGACGCCGCCTTGGCCGAAGCCGGGGTTATGCCCCTGCCGCCCTACATCGCCGCCAAGCGCCCCGCTGATGATCAGGACCGCAGTGATTACCAGACCGTCTTTGCTCGCCATGCGGGGGCGGTTGCAGCCCCCACCGCCAGCCTGCATTTCGATGCAGATCTGTTGCAGGCGCTGGCCGACAAGGGGGTCACCTTTACCGAAGTCACCCTGCATGTTGGTGCTGGCACCTTCCTGCCGGTCAAGGTCGAGGACGTGACCACCCACCGCATGCATGCCGAATGGGGGCAGGTGACTGCCCGCGCCGCCGAGGAAATCAACGCGACCAGACGGGCAGGGGGCAGGGTAATCCCGGTCGGCACCACCGCGCTGCGTCTGATCGAAAGTGCGGCCAGCCCCGACGGCACCCTGCACCCTTGGGAGGGGGCCACCGACATCTTCATCTATCCCGGCTACCGGTTCCGGGTGACCGATGCGCTGATGACCAACTTTCACCTGCCGAAATCGACGCTGGTCATGCTGGTCGCGGCGTTGATGGGCGAGGACCGTATCAAGGCCATCTATTACCACGCCATCACCATTGGCTACCGGTTCTTTTCCTACGGCGACGGCTCGCTTCTGATCCCCGAAAGGCCATCGACATGAGCTATTTTGCCCTGAAAGCCATCTTGTCGGGCCTGATCATCGCCCTGATATCCGAGATCGCCCGCCGCAGCCCCGGCTTTGCCGCCCTCGTCGCGTCCTTGCCGCTGGTGTCGATCCTTGGGATGATCTGGCTTTGGCGCGATACCGGCGACACGGCGCGGATTGCGTCGCATGCTGAGGCGACGTTCTGGTATGTCCTGCCGTCGATGCCGATGTTTCTGGTGATGCCGTGGCTGATCCGGTCGGGTCTGGGCTTCTGGCCGTCGCTTGGCCTTGGTTGTGTGCTGACCATCCTCCTCTATGCTGTGCTGATCTGGCTTGCCCCCCGCTTCAACCTGCCGCTTTGAAAGTTCCCCGATGCTAAAAGTCATGCTCACCTCCTGGCCACTTTTGATGGGCGTCATGCTCTTGATGGTCGGCAACGGCGTTCAGGGCACGCTGCTGGGTATCCGCGGCAATACCGAGGGGTTTTCGACCTATCAGCTGTCCTATGTCATGTCGGCCTATTTCCTGGGCTTCCTGTTCGGGTCACTGGTGGCACCGCAGATGATCCGAAAGGTCGGCCATGTCCGGGTCTTTGCCGCGCTGGGGTCGTTCATTTCGGCCATTCTCGTGATCTACCCGGTCTATCCCGACTGGATCGTCTGGACAGTGTTGCGGGTCATGGCGGGGTTCTGCTTTTCCGGCATCTACATCACGGCGGAAAGTTGGATCAACAACACTGCCAGCAACGAGACGCGCGGTCAGGCGCTGTCAGCCTACATGATCGTGCAGATGCTGGGGATAATCGCCAGCCAAGTGCTGATGAACCTGCCCGATTCCACCGGCTTTGCGCTGTTCATCATCCCGTCGGTGCTGGTGTCACTGGCCTTCATGCCGATCCTTCTGGCGCCAACGCCCGCACCCGCCTTTGACAGCACAAGGCGCATATCTTTTGGCCGGCTGTTTCGCCTGTCGCCGCTTGGCTGCGCCGGGATGCTGCTGACCGGAGGCGTGTTTTCCGCGATGTTCGGCATGGCCTCGGTCTGGGGCGCGCAAGTGGGGCTGGACGTGCGGGATATCTCGATCTTCGTCGGCAGCCTTTATGTCGGCGGACTTGTCCTGCAATATCCGATCGGCTGGGCCTCGGACCGGCTTGACCGGCGGATGCTGATCATGGGGCTGTCGACTGTGGCCGCCATCACCATGCTGGTCGCTGCCTTCGTGCCCTTGCCATTCACCGCGCTGATCGGGGTGGCGGTAATCCTTGGCGGCATCACCAACCCGGTCTATGCCCTGCTTATCGCCCATACCAACGACTTTCTCCAGCGTGAGCAGATGGCTGGGGCTTCGGCCGGGCTGATCTTCCTGAACGGCTTTGGCGCAATTTTCGGTCCGATCATCACCGGCTGGATGATGGAGACGGTCGGTCCCGGCGGTTTTTTCCTCTTCATCGGCATCCTGTTCGTGGCCCTTGCCGCCTATGCGCTGTACCGGATGACCCGCCGCGCGGCCCCCGCGATGTCGGGCGCATTCCGGGGCGTGTCGCCGGGGGCTTCGTCCTTGGCAGTTGATGCGGTGCTGGAAAAGGGTCACGACGTACGGACTTGATATCGCCGGTTGCAGCGGCCGCGTTTCCCTGCAACGCTGACGTTCAACAGGGAGGCTGCCATGTCCGATCCGGTCGAGGTTCTGGAATTCTGGATCGGCGAGATCGGTCCCAAGGGCTGGTATGCCGGCGGCGCGGATATCGACACCGCCTGCCGCGAACGTTTCGCCGACCTCTGGCAGGCGGTGCATGAAGGCGGGCTTGACCACTGGGTCGACGGCACCGTCGGCACGCTGGCCTTTCTGATCCTGACCGACCAGATCCCGCGCAACATCCACCGCAATTCCGCGCTGGCCTTTGCCACCGACGCCATGGCCCGCGTCGCCGCCCGGCAGGCCGTGGCCATGGGCTGGGACTTGAACGCCCCGGAACCCGAGCGCCAGTTCTTCTACATGCCGTTTGAACACTCTGAAGACCCCGCCGATCAGGCGCTTGCCGTCGAATACCTGACCGAACGGATGCCCAGCTCGCCCGATCTGGGCTTGCACGCCCGCGCCCATGCCGAAGTGATCCGCCGCTACGGCCGCTTTCCGACCCGGAACCTGGCACTTGGGCGCGTCTCAAGCCCGGAAGAACAGGCCTATCTGGATCAGGGCGGTTACATGGCGGTGGTGAACGCCCTGCGGTCCAGCCATGCGCCGGACGCATAGAGCCACGGCAAAGCCTGCGTTGCTTGAAATAATAAAGTGGTTTAAGGGCAAACTACTTTTTCCAGGGAGGGAATAATGGCGGACCATAGCTTTGATGTCGTGGTAATCGGTGCCGGTCCGGGGGGCTATGTCGCCGCGATCCGCGCCAGCCAGTTGGGCCAAAAGGTCGCCATTGTCGAACGTGAAAATCTGGGCGGCATCTGCCTGAACTGGGGCTGTATCCCGACCAAGGCGCTGCTCCGCTCAGCCGAGGTGTTCCACCTGATGCACCGCGCCAAGGAATTCGGCCTGGGGGCCACCGGTGTCAGCTTTGACCTTCCCGCCGTGGTCGCGCGCAGCCGTGGCGTGGCCAAGCAACTGTCCGGCGGCATCGGCCACCTGATGAAAAAGCATAAAGTGACCGTCTTCATGGGCAGCGCGACCTTGCCGGCCAAGGGGAAGGTTTCGGTCAAGACCGAAAAGGGCACCGATACCCTGACGGCGAAGTCAATCATCCTTGCCACCGGAGCGCGCGCGCGCGAACTGCCGGGGCTGGAGGCCGACGGCGATCTGGTCTGGTCCTACCGCCACGCGCTGGTCGCGACCCGGATGCCGAAGAAACTCCTCGTCATCGGATCAGGCGCGATCGGCATCGAATTCGCCAGCTTCTTCAATACTCTTGGCGCGGATACCACGGTGGTCGAGGTGATGGACCGCATTCTACCGGTTGAGGACGCCGAAATCGCCGCTTTTGCCAAGAAAAGCTTCCTCAAGCAGGGAATGAAAATCCTCGAAAAGGCCGCCGTCAAAAAGCTTGACCGCAAGCCCGGGGTCGGCGTGACCGCCCATATCGAACAGGACGGCAAGATCACGACTCAAGACTTCGACACTGTCATCTCTGCCGTCGGCATCGTCGGCAACGTCGAAGGCCTGGGTCTCGAAGCCCTTGGCGTCAAGATCGACCGCACCCATGTCGTGACCGATGAATTCTGCCGCACCGGGGTCGACGGGCTTTACGCCATCGGCGACATCGCGGGCGCACCGTGGCTTGCCCACAAGGCCAGCCACGAAGGCGTCATGGTCGCCGAATTGATCGCGGGCGGCCACCCGCACCCCATCAAGCCGGGTTCGATCGCTGGCTGCACCTATTGCCACCCCCAGATCGCCTCCGTCGGCCTGACCGAGGCGAAGGCCAAAGAGGCTGGTCACACCATCAAGGTCGGCCGCTTCCCCTTCATCGGCAATGGCAAGGCGATTGCGCTTGGCGAATCCGAAGGCATGATCAAGACCATCTTCGACGCCAAGACGGGCGAGCTTCTGGGCGCCCACATGATCGGTGCCGAAGTCACCGAGTTGATCCAAGGCTACGTCATCGGCCGCGCGTTGGAGACGACCGAGGAAGACCTGATGAACACCGTCTTCCCGCATCCGACCCTGTCCGAGATGATGCACGAATCCGTTCTCGACGCCTACGGTCGCGCGCTGCATATCTGAAACTTCGGCGTTTGCTCTTTTCAAAAATACTCCCGCCGGAGGCACCTTCGGCACCACTGGCGGGACGCTGCAGGACCGGCTAACAAGCCTCATGCGCACCAGCCCGATGATCCTTGTTGTCCTTCTGTGGTGCGCCGGCCTTGGGGCTGCGGCCCAGTTCGGCAAGATCTCCATCCTCTTTGAAACTCTCCGCGCCAGCTATGGTGCGAATGGCGAGGTCGCCCTTGGCCTCGTCGTCTCCATCGTCGGCATGGTCGGGCTGATCTTCGGCACCACGGCGGGGCTTTTGGTCGCCCGCATCGGTCCGCGCCGGGCGATTGTGGCCGCCCTTCTGGCCGGGGCCGCGATGTCGGCCTTGCAAAGCCTGATGCCCGTCTATCCGCTGATGCTGGCCAGCCGCATTGTTGAGGGCGCGTCGCATCTGGCCATCGTTGTCGTCGGCCCGACGATGATCGCCACCCTTGCCCCCGAGGCGCGCAGACCGCTCGCGATGACGCTGTGGTCCAGCTTTTTCGGCGTGACCTACACCGTCCTCGCGCTGATCGGCCCCTACGCCACACCGACCGGCCTGTTCCTCGGCCATGCCGCCTACATGTCCGCGCTGGCCGCGATCCTTGCCGCCACTTTGCCGCCCGATCCGCGCCGGCCGCCAGCACCCTTGGGCAACCTTCTGAAACAACACGCCGAAATCTACGCCTCCCCCCGGCTGGCTGCGCCTGCCATGGGGTTTTGCTGCTATACGTTCCTTTATGTGGCCGTCCTGACCCTGATGCCCCCCGAGACGCCCGCCAGCCACCGCGCGCTGATCGCGGCGGGGATGCCGCTCGTCTCCATCGTGGTGTCGCTGACCCTTGGCGTGCGCCTTCTGCAACACATGTCAGCGGTCCGTTTGGTGCAATGGGGCTATGCGGCGGCGGTTCCCGGATTTCTGTTGCTATGGGCGCTGTGGGGCAACGGGGCCGGGATGGTGGCGGGCGGGTTCCTGCTGTCAGCCGCCCTTGGCATCGTTCAGGGAGCCAGCTTTTCGTCGATCCCCGAGTTGAACCAGACCCCCGAAGACCGCGCCCGCGCCGCCGGGGCGGTGGCGCAGCTTGGCAACCTTGGCACCACCACCGGCACCCCGGTCCTTGCCGCCATTCTGGCCAGCGCCGGGCCTGCGGGTCTGGCCGTGGCGGCGACCGTCCTTTGCGGCATTGGAATTGCCGTCCACGCCCTGCAACGGGCGCGGCGTGCCGGTCAGTAAGGCACGACCTTGCCGCCGCCTGCCGCCCAATCGCGCAGACCGCCAAGGTTGCTGACCGGGGCATAGCCCAACCGGGTCAGCACATCGGCAGCCATCCCGGATCGCCCACCGGATGCGCAATAAACGGCGACCGGCAGGCCCGGCTGCAGCAGGTTGCCCGGCTGTTTCGGGTCGGCCTTCAACGGCAGAAGCGACAAGGGAATGACCAGCGCCCCTTCGGCCTTGCCCGAGGCTTTGACCTCGGCAATCTCGCGGACGTCGATCAGCTGGATTTGGCCAAGTGCGACCTTCGCGGCCACGTCGGAAACCGTGGGCCGATTTTTGGGGGCAGGGGAACGGAACATGGAAAGCATCGGGGCACCTCTGTTTGATCCAACACCTATATAGCTTGGAAGATGACAATACAATAGCGATTGCAGTTGACTGAACTGTTCACTATCCGTTCACAATTTCCGGTTGGAGACTCAGCCGATCCGTCTTATGTCTTGCCGGTCAAGCGGGGTTAACCATGGCCGAACAGAAGTTCATCGAAGTGCGGGGCGCGCGTGAGCACAACCTCAAGAATGTGGATGTCAGCATTCCGCGCGACCAGTTGGTGGTGATCACCGGGCTGTCGGGGTCGGGGAAATCGTCGCTTGCGTTCGATACCATCTATGCCGAAGGCCAGCGCCGCTATGTCGAAAGTCTGTCGGCCTATGCCCGGCAATTCCTTGACATGATGGGCAAACCTGACGTCGACCATATCTCGGGCCTGTCGCCCGCGATTTCCATAGAACAGAAGACCACCTCGAAAAACCCCCGGTCCACGGTCGGCACCGTCACCGAAATCTACGACTACCTGCGACTGTTGTTCGCCCGTGTCGGCACGCCGTTTTCCCCCGCCACTGGCCTGCCGATCACCGCGATGCAGGTGCAGGACATGGTAGACGCGGTGATGGCCATGCCCGAGGGCACCCGCGCCTACCTGCTGGCCCCGATCATCCGCGACCGCAAAGGTGAATATAAAAAGGAATTTCTTGACCTGCGAAAGCAGGGCTTCCAGCGCGTCAAGGTCAACGGCACCTTCCACGAGCTTGAAGAACCGCCCGTTCTGGACAAGAAATTCCGGCACAACATCGACGTGGTGGTCGACCGGATTGTGGTCAAGGAGGGGATCGAGACGCGGTTGGCTGACAGTTTCCGGACCGCGCTGAACCTTGCCGACGGCATCGCGGTGATCGAAATGGCCGAGGGCCCCCCCAATTCGGAAGATGCGCCTCCCCGCATCACCTATTCCGAAAAATTCGCCTGCCCCGTCAGTGGCTTCACCATCGCCGAGATCGAGCCGCGCCTCTTTTCCTTCAACGCCCCCTTCGGTGCCTGCCCGGTCTGCGACGGGCTGGGGATGGAGCTGTTCTTCGACGAACGCCTTGTCGTCCCCGACCAGAACCTGACCCTGATGCAAGGCGCGCTGGCCCCTTGGGCCAAGTCGAAATCCCCCTACCTGACCCAGACGATGGAGGCCTTGTCCAAGCATTATGGCTTCAACTTGAAAGCCAAATGGAAGGACCTGCCCGACAGCGTGAAATCACTGTTCCTGCAAGGGTCAAAGGGCGAGGAGATCGACTTTCGCTACGACGAAGGCGGTCGCGTCTATCAGGTCAAGCGCGTCTACGAGGGCATCATCCCCAACATGGAGCGCCGCTACCGCGAGACGGACAGCGCCTGGAGCCGCGAGGAAATGGAGCGGTATCAGGCCAACCGCGCCTGCGGCGCCTGCGGCGGTTATCGTCTGAAACCCGAGGCTTTGGCGGTGAAAATTGCCAAACTGCATGTGGGCCAGATTGTGCAGATGTCGATCACCGAGGCCTATGCCTGGATCGAAAGCGTGGCCGAAACGCTTACCAAACAGCAGAACGAAATCGCCAAGGCCATCCTTAAGGAAATCCGCGAACGTCTTGGATTTCTTGTGAATGTCGGTTTGAACTACCTGACGCTCAGCCGCGCTGCCGGCACGCTTTCGGGCGGGGAATCGCAGCGTATCCGCTTGGCCAGCCAGATCGGCTCGGGCCTGACAGGCGTCCTTTATGTGCTGGACGAACCCAGCATCGGGTTGCACCAACGCGACAATGACCGCCTGCTGACGACGCTGAAAAACCTGCGCGATGCGGGCAATACGGTGCTGGTAGTAGAGCATGACGAAGAGGCGATCCGGGTGGCGGACTACGTCTTTGACATGGGGCCGGGGGCTGGGGTGCATGGCGGCATGGTGGTCAGTCACGGCACTCCATCTCAAGTCGCAGCTGATCCCGCCAGCCTGACCGGGCAGTATCTGTCTGGCGCGCGTGAAGTCGCTGTGCCGAAGACCCGCCGCAAGGGCAACGGCAAGAAACTGGTGGTGGTCGGCGCCACCGGCAACAACCTGAAAAACGTGACCGCCGAGTTTCCGCTTGGCATGTTCGTATGCGTCACCGGCGTTTCCGGCGGCGGTAAGTCGTCCCTGACCATCGAGACGCTTTTCAAGACCGCCGCAACCCGCCTGAACGGCGCGCATGAGACGCCTGCCCCCTGCGAGACGATCAGGGGGTTTGAACATCTCGACAAAGTCATCGACATCGACCAGCGCGCCATCGGGCGGACTCCGCGTTCCAATCCAGCGACTTACACCGGGGCCTTCACCCCGATTCGCGACTGGTTCGCGGGCCTGCCGGAATCCAAAGCGCGAGGTTATCAGCCGGGGCGGTTCAGCTTCAACGTCAAGGGCGGGCGGTGCGAGGCGTGCCAAGGTGACGGCGTCCTGAAGATCGAGATGAACTTTCTGCCGGATGTTTATGTGACCTGCGAGACCTGCAAGGGTCATCGCTACAACCGCGAGACTCTGGAAGTTAAATTCAAGAACAAAAGCATAGCTGACGTTCTTGACATGACATGTGAAGACGCAAAGGGCTTTTTCCAGGCCGTCCCCGCGATCCGCGAAAAGATGGATGCCCTGTGCGAAGTCGGCCTTGGCTACATCAAGGTCGGCCAGCAAGCGACGACCCTGTCAGGCGGCGAAGCGCAGCGGGTGAAGCTGTCCAAGGAACTGTCCCGCCGGGCCACCGGACGGACCTTGTATATTCTGGACGAACCGACCACGGGCCTCCACTTCGAAGACGTGAGGAAATTGTTGGAAGTGCTTCATTCTCTTGTGGAACAGGGCAATACTGTGGTGGTGATCGAACACAATCTTGATGTGGTGAAAACCGCCGACTGGGTTATCGACATCGGCCCTGAGGGCGGCGATGGCGGCGGCGAGATCGTGGCCACGGGCACGCCCGAGGATATCGTGAAAGTCGCGGCCAGCCACACCGGGCGCTACCTCAAGGACCTGCTGAAACCTAGGAAAGTGGCGGCGGAGTGATCCGCCGCCGCATCTGCGGCAGGGGCCGGATCAGGCCTTCTTCATCGGGCAGGTAGAAACACCGAGAATTGAATAGAGCGGGCACCAGCCGATGAGGCCGGTCAGGATCGGAACCGCACCGATCAATTTGGCATAGTGCCAGAAGCCCTGACCCTGATCGAGAAAGAACCAGACGATCAGCGCCACGCCGACCGCGACCCGCAAAGCTCGGTCAATTGTTCCCTCATTGGTTGCAAACATGGTCTGTCTCCTTTTCTTAATGTCCGGATTGTCCGGCGTGCAAGCAAGGGGTATGCGATTGCGACTGTGGTGTCTGTGATCTGGTCACATAGCCTCGGAAGCAAGATGGCGCAGGGCAAGCGGATCGAGGATACGGACCGATCCCCGGTCAGTCTCGACCCAGCCTGCGCGCGAAAAAGCATCCAGCCGCCGGGACACCACCTCACGCGCGGACCCGATTCGTGCGGCAAGTTCTGCTTGGGTTGCTTGAACTTCCAAGCCTTCGGCAAGGTCAAGCAGGGCCCCGGCCAACCGTCCCTCGACCCGACCGAACGCCACCCGTTCCAGCAACCGCGTCACATCCTGCATCCGGCGCGCAAAGGCCTGCAGGACAAAGCTGCGAAAGCCGGGATCACTGTCCATCTGGGCCAGAAACATCGCCTTGGGAATGATCACGATTTGCGCGTCGGTCGCAGCCAACGCCTCGCCGGTATAAAGTTCACCACCAAGCAGGCCAAGCGTGGTCTGCACGCAGGATTGGCCCGGTTCCACGGCATAAAGCATTATTTCGCGGCCCGTAGGCCCGGTCAGATGAACTTCGACCCTGCCTTGCAGCACCAGGACAAACCCTTGTGCCGGATCGCCGGGGCGAAAGAGAATTGACCCTTTCGGGACGACGCGCGAAGGCAGTCCCGCCAGTTGCGCGGCGTGATCCGGCGCGAGATTCGGTATGACAGCGTCCCAGTCCATGCCGTCATCAAAGCGCCGAAGATGGCGGCGCGGCAAGCAAAAACGCTTCCCGCGCCCACCCTTCGAATGGCTTAGTCCAGCGCTTTGAAGTTCAGCGCCGCCCCATCCTTGATGCCCGAGAACCAGCGCGCGGTGACGGTCTTGGTCTTGGTGTAGAACTTGAATGCGTCCGGGCCATACTGGTTCAGGTCGCCAAAGGCAGACTTCTTCCAGCCACCGAAGCTGAAGTAGGACAAGGGCACCGGGATCGGGAAGTTGATCCCGACCATGCCGACATTCACCCGGCTGGCGAAGTCGCGGGCGGTGTCGCCGTCGGCGGTGTAGATCGCGGTGCCGTTGCCGTATTCGTTGTCCATGACCAGCTTCAGCGCCTCGTCATAAGACCCGGCGCGGACGGTCGACAGGACCGGCCCGAAGATCTCTTGCTTGTAGATCTCCATGTCCGGCGTGACGTTGTCGAAAAGCGAGGCACCGACGAAAAAGCCGTTCTCGTAGCCCTGGATCTTCAGACCCCGGCCGTCGATGACCAGTTTCGCGCCCTGTTCCACGCCCGAGTTGATCAGGCCAAGCACCCGGTCCTGCGACGCCTTGGTGATCAGCGGCCCGAAATCCACATCGTTTCCAGCGGTATAGGGGCCGACCTTCAACTTCTCGATCTTCGGGATCAGCTTTTCGATCAGCGCGTCGGCGGTCTTCTCACCCACCGGAACCGCGACCGAAATCGCCATGCAGCGTTCGCCTGCAGCACCAAAACCGGCCCCGACCAGCGCATCGGCGGCCTTGTCCAAGTCCGCGTCCGGCATGATGATCATGTGGTTCTTGGCACCGCCAAAGCACTGAGCGCGTTTGCCGTTGGTCGCAGCGCGGCCATAGATGTACTGCGCGATCGGGGTCGAGCCGACAAAGCCCACCGCCTGAACGATCGGGTGGTCAAGGATACCATCAACCGCTTCCTTGTCGCCGTTCACCACCTGAAGGACGCCGTCCGGCAGGCCAGCCTCTTGCAAGAGTTGGGCCAAGTAAAGCGAGGTTGACGGGCAACGCTCGGACGGTTTCAGGATCATCGCATTGCCCGAAGACAGGGCCGGGCCGATCTTCCACAAAGGGATCATGGCGGGGAAGTTGAAGGGCGTGATGCCCGCAACCACGCCCAAAGGCTGGCGCATCGAGTAAAGGTCGATGCCCGGGCCGGCGCTATCCATCGCCTCGCCCTTCAGCATAGCAGGCGCGCCCATGCAGACTTCGATCACCTCAAGCCCGCGCTGCACGTCGCCCTTGGCGTCGGGGATGGTCTTGCCATGTTCACGCGAAACCAGTTCGGCCAGCTTTTCCATGTCGCGGTTGATCAGCGCGCCAAAGGCCATCATCACCCGGGCACGGCGCTGCGGGTTGGTGTTGGCCCAGCCGCGCTGCGCCTTTTCGGCCTCTGCAATGGCATGGTTCAGTTCATTGGCCGAGGCAAGGGCGACACGCGCCTGCACTTCGCCGGTGGCCGGGTTGTAGACGTCGGCAGAACGGCCTGACGTGCCTGCAACAAGCTTTCCGTTGATCCAGTGACCGATCTCTTGCATGACTTCCTCCAAAGTTGCTGTGGTGTTTTTACTCTTGCACAAACGCCAGACAAAGCGACAATCTGCCAAAAAGGTTTTGCAGGAATGCAGGTATGATCCCCGAACGCCCCCTTCGTCTTTGCATTCTTGCGCCGGTCATGCGGCGGCATCGCGGCTACTTTACCCCGCATTCCGGGCTGGTTGCTAGGGTTCTTGCCGATCTTGGCCATGAGGTGGTGGTGCTGACCGCTGACCTGCCGGAAGGCGGCGGGGCGGTAGAACACGAAAACGGGTATGAGGTGCACTATCTGGAGGGCACGCCTGCCACCAAGAAGGGCGGGCCGTTCTGGAAGGACAGTGCCCTTGCGTTCGACAGGTTGCATGACCAGCGCCCTTTCGACATCGTCTTTGGGCGCGGCATGGCAACCTGGGGGTTCTTTCACCACAGTCGATTTGCCGGTAAGGTGCCTGTAATCTTGCACGAGGGCACCTATCCGGGCTGGTTGCACCAGATCGAGACGCGGGTCGGTGCACTTGCGCCCTTGCTTTCCTATCCGTTGGCACCCGTTTTCGCCCTGAAAAACCGCAAGACCCATGCCTGCCTGCAGCGCGCGTCCCGCGTTGTCTGCATCACGCCCGAGCTTGCTGCCGCCCATCGCCGCGCTGCCTGGTGGCATCCACCGCACAGCGTCGCCCTGACCTATGGGTTTGATACTTCGCGATACTATCACAAAGACGCCTTCGAGACGGTCCCCCCGCGGCTGGTGTCGCTTGGGCGACTGGCCTGGGACAAGGGTGTCTTGCGAATGATCGACGTGCTTGCGGGCCTGAAGCACAAGACTGCAACGCTTGAAGCCATCGGCCCCGCATCGCCCAAGGTGCGCAAGACCGTGCTGACCCATGCAGCGAAACTTGGGGTCGGCGCGCGCTATTCGGCACCGGGGGCTGTGCAGCACGAACAGGTGCCGGACCGCCTTGCCGGAGCTGCCGTCTTTCTCTTTCCGTCCACCCATGCGGAAGGTCTGGGCAAGGTGGTGCTTGAGGCGATGGCCTCGAGTTTGCCGGTTGTTGCGTATCGTCTTCCGGTTTTGGAAGGCTTGGTCGAAGACGGAGTAACCGGATTTCTGGTGCCAATTCGCAATGCGACAGCAATGACCGAACGTGTGGATCAACTGCTTGCCGATCCCGCTTTGGTGGCGCGGATGGGGGCAGCGGCGCGTCGCAAGATCGAGATCGAATTCACTCCCGAAGCGATCAACGCGCAATGGCAGGCCCTGCTGGCCGAGGTGGTGGCAGAGGCTACGTCCCTGCAAGGCGGTTGAGGTGGACTGGGACGATTTGCGTGTTTTTCTGGCCGTGGCACGGACGGAAAGCCTGTCTGCGGCCGGCAAGCGGCTTAAGATCGATCCGGCGACGGTTGGTCGTCGTGTTGCCCGGCTGGAGGAGGCGACGCGGGCGCGGCTGTTCAGCAAATCGCCACAAGGCTATGCCCTGACCGAGGCCGGGGCGCAGCTGATCTCGCATGCCGAAGCCGCCGAACGCGCCACGCTGGGAGCCGAGGAAAGCCTGACCGGCCCCGGCGGGCTGACCGGTCAGATACGTCTGGGGGCACCCGATGGCTGTGCGAACTATCTGTTGCCGCAGGTTCTGGCGCGCATCGCGGATGCCAATCCCGGGCTTGAGGTGCAGCTTGTCGCCCTGCCGCGCGTCTTCAATCTGTCGAAACGCGAGGCCGACATGGCCATCGGCGTGTCGCGGCCTGAAACCGGGCGGCTGACGGTGCAAAAGCTGACCGACTACAAGCTGTATCTGGCGGCCAGCCGCGGCTATCTGGCAAAGCACCCGGTTGCGGGGCCGGACACGCTGCATCAGCACCGGTTTGTCGGCTATATTCCGGACCTGATCTTTGACAAGGAACTGGATTATCTGACCGAAATCGGCGCGCCACCGGTGGCGTTCTCGTCAAACTCGGTCTCGGTGCAACTGAACTTTCTGCGGCAGGGGGCTGGTCTGGGCGTGGTGCATGACTTTGCTTTGCCCGCTGCCCCCGAACTGGTGCGGGTTCTGCCGGACCAGATCCACCTCACCCGCGCCTTTTGGCTGATCCGCCATGCCGATGACGGCCGCGTTGCGCGCCTCAGTCGCTTTGCCGAGCTTTTGATCCGCGAGGCGCGGGCCGAAATGGTCCGGCTGGAGGCTGTCTGACGTCAGACTAAAGCTGCAGCGTCATCAGCGTGTCCAGCCGGGGCAGCCAGTGGTTCATGTCGAACGCGGGCGGGCCGCTGGTTGCGGGGCCGCGTTCAGCCCATTGCGCGGTGTAGACGGTTTCGCCCACGGCAAAGATCAGCACGACCATGGCCTCACCGGTGCCGCTGTCGCCGACCTGATCGCAGGCCAGCCAGGCCGCGAAGGCCGCGTCGGCCCCGGTCAGCGCAGGAGCACCCAGATCTTCGACCCCCAACCCGTTCGGACAGGCCGCCGCATAGCCGTTTGCCAGTTGCTCGGCCATGGCCATGACCGCGTTATAGGGATCAAGCCCCGCTGCCGCCCCGGCATAACCGGTCAGGGTCAACATCTGGCTCCAGGCATCGACCGTTTCACCCATGGGCAGAAATTCGACAATGGCGTTGCCCGATGAAGCGTCCGAGAATGCAGGCTCGGGCGCAAAGCTGTCAGGCAGGGTGATCGTGACCGTCCGGTCTAGAAGCAGCGACGACCAATCTTCGGCCATCGCGGGGGTGGCGGTAAGTGCGACAAGGGCAAGCGCGGCTTTGGCAAAACGGGTCATGCTGCAATAAGGCTCACGAATCATGAAGGTTGCTTGACAGAATCTGTCGCAGGGCCAACGCTTGCAAGGACAGTGTTCGTTCCCGGGGAGGATGCCGATGCTTGTCAGTCATATCCTGAAATCTAAAGCCGATGATGCCGTGGTGTCGATTGCGCCGGACGCAAGCGTCAACGAGGCTGTAGCGCTGCTGGCCACCCGCAAGATCGGGGCATTGATCGTGTCGAAAGACGGCAAGGCGGCAATGGGCATCCTGTCAGAACGCGACGTGGTGCGTGAACTGGGCAAGCGGGGGGCTGCGGTTCTGGCCGAAAAGGTGTCAGCGCTGATGACGGCAAAGCTGGTGTCGTGCCAGCGTGGCGACAAGACTGACGAAGTTTTGCAAAAGATGACCGATGGCCGGTTCCGCCACATGCCGGTGATCGAAGGCGGCCAGTTGGTCGGGATGATCTCCATCGGCGACGTGGTCAAGGCCCGCCTGTCCGAGCTTTCGGCCGAAAAGGATGCGCTGGAAGGGATGATCAAGGGGTTCTGACCCCAGTCGATTTGCACTTGCACAGCGCAGCGCAATAATGTTGCGTTCGGGCTTGGACGGGCAGGGGGGATCCATGCGTATCGGGCTTTATCCGGGAACCTTTGATCCGGTCACTTTGGGCCATACCGACATCATCCAGCGCGCGATGGCGCTGGTTGACCGGCTGGTAATCGGCGTGGCGATCAACCGCGACAAGGGGCCGTTGTTTACCCTTGAAGAACGGGTCGCCATGGTCGAAGCCGAATGCGCCGCCATCACCGCAAAGACCGGGGGCGAGATCATCGTTCACCCGTTTGAAAACCTGCTGATCGACTGCGCCCGCGATGTGGGGGCCGGGATCATCATCCGTGGTCTGCGCGCGGTGGCTGATTTCGAGTATGAATTCCAGATGGTCGGCATGAACCGCGCCCTCGATTCCAGCATCGAGACCGTGTTCATGATGGCCGACGCCCGCCGACAGGCCATTGCGTCCAAGCTGGTCAAAGAGATTGCCCGGCTGGGCGGCGATGTGTCGAAATTCGTCCCGCCTCCGGTCGTGGGGGCGCTTGCAGACAAATATCGCTGACTGACGCTGGTCGATGGCCTTAGTCGTCAGTCACCATGCCGACGATGATCAGGACCTGATAGTCCAGCTGCCGGCAGCCTTCGACCACGGGCATCGCAGTGCCGATTTCCATCGGGAAAAAGCCGGGATTGACCGACTTTGCCGAACAGGATTGCCCGGCGTCCAGCGGCGTATAGCGCGCGGCGCGGCAGCGCAGGTGGGTCACATCATAGATTGTCGCACCGCTGTCCAGCGACCAGGCCTGCGCGCCACTGGCATCTGCGGCCTCGACCGTGAGGACGGCCTGCATCTCGCGGCCACCGGTCACCACATAGCGGCCGGGGGGCACCGGGAAGCTTGGCTCTTCCATGATCAGCCCGTGTTCTTCCAGCCACCAGTCCTGCGGATCCATGCTCCACCCTGCCGGGGCCTTGCCCCCAGCGGCCAGAAGCGCGTCAAAGCTGGACAGACGGACCCCGCGCGGACCGGGATCAACGGTCCAGATCCCCCAACTTTCCGCCCCGGTGCCTGACGTGGCGGTCTTGTCGCCAAGAACAGCCAGGTATTGGGTGGCGACGGGGGTGTAATGGGTGTCGGCCTTTGATGCTGCAGGCACCAGGCCAAGGGCCAGCAGGGCGGCGAGGATCAGGGATCGCATGTGTAGGGCCTTTGCGTCGGGACACCGGAAAGCTGGAGCATTCTAACCCTATTGCAAGGGCAAGGTCAGCAAAAACCAAAAGGGGGCCGCAAGGGCCCCCGGATCGTCATGTGGCTGGCAGCGCCGTCAGGCGGCCTTGCCGTAGACGGCTTCACGCGCAATCCGCTCGGCGTCGGCCGGGAAGATGCCGATGTCCAGCGCGATATCGGCGGGCAGGTTGGCAATCTCGTTCCGGGTCGCGCGGTAGCGGGCGTGGTTCACGGCGGCGGTTTTCAGCAATTCATAAACGGTAAACATCTTTTAGTCCTTGTCCTGCGGGGGTCCATCCCCCTGCACAGCGCCTATCTAACCGAACTGATAGCTCTTACAACGGACAATGCTGCGGTGCGGCTATGCGAAAAACGCATGGCTTGGAGCGCGAAAGGGCACCCGAAGGTGCCCTTTCGGTCATCATTTCAACGGGTTCAGATCAGCTTGCCCATCGCCACAGCCGTATCAGCCATGCGGTTCGAGAAGCCCCATTCATTGTCATACCAGGTCAGGATCTGGACAAAGGTGCCGTCCATGACCTTGGTCTGGTCCATGTGGAAGATCGACGAATGCGGGTCGTGGTTGAAGTCGGACGAGACCAGCTTTTCATTGGTATAGCCCAGGATACCCTTCAGCGGGCCATCCGCCGCCGCCGTGATCGCAGCGTTCACCTCTTCTACCGTGGTCGCCCGCTTGGCGATGAATTTCAGGTCGACCACGCTCACATTCGGCGTCGGCACCCGCATCGCGAACCCGTCCAGCTTGCCCTTCAACTCCGGCAGGACCAGACCCACGGCCTTGGCAGCGCCGGTCGAGGTCGGGATCATCGACAGGGCCGCCGCACGACCACGATACAGATCCTTGTGCATCGTATCCAGCGTCGGCTGGTCGCCGGTGTAGGAGTGGATGGTGGTCATCATCCCCTTTTCAATCCCGATGGCGTTGTTCAGGACATAGGCGACCGGCGACAGGCAGTTGGTGGTGCAGGACGCGTTCGACACGACGATATCGTCTCGAGTCAGGGTGTTGTGGTTCACGCCGTAAACGATGGTCTTGTCCGCGCCGTCGCCCGGGGCCGAGATCAGCACCCGCTTGGAGCCGTTCTCAAGGTGTGCTGCGCATTTTTCCTTGGACGTGAAGATGCCCGTGCATTCCAGCACGATGTCGACATGCGCCCAAGGCAGATCAGCCGGGTTCTTCAGCGCAGTGACCAGCATATGACCCCGGCCGACGTCGATCCAGTCGGCCCCGGTGGTCACGGTGGCGGGAAACCGGCCATGCACCGAATCATAGCGCAGAAGATGCGCGTTGGTCTCGACCGGACCCAGATCGTTGATCGCGACCACCTCGATATCGGTGCGACCCGATTCCACGATGGCGCGAAGGATGTTGCGCCCGATGCGTCCAAACCCGTTGATCGCTACCTTGACCGCCATGTTTTGTCCTCCGAAGCTGAGATATCCGCCTTGATAGCGCTAACAAAGCGATATCGCACGGAATTGCAACCGCAGTTTGACGCGGTCAGCGCCAGAATGCCACCCATTCGATCAGGTTCAAGAACCTGCGCGCCAGAAAGAACAGCGCCTGGCCGTCATTCAGGGTGAAATCGGCCAGAATTGCGCCCGCAAGGATGATGATCAGCCATAGTGCGATGCGGTTGGTCATGTCAGGCCCCCGATGGGCCCGATCGGCCCCGTTACTGCAAAAGCCGTCCCATTACGCCGGCCACATCGGCCATCCGGCAGGAAAAGCCCCATTCATTGTCATACCAGGCCAGCACCCGGACTGACCGGCCCGCGACGCGGGTCTGGTCCGGCGCAAAGATACAGGACTGCGGCGTGTGATTGAAGTCGATAGAGACCTTTGGTTCGGGGTCATAGGCCATGACCATGCCCATGTATCCTGCGCAGGCCTCGCGGATGATTTCGTTAACATTTGCGACCGAGACCGACTTTTCGGCGATAAAGGTCAGGTCCACCGCGCTGACATTCGGCGTCGGTACCCGGATCGAGGAGCCTTCCAGCTTGCCCGCCAGTTCCGGCAACACTTCGCCAATCGCCTTGCCCGCCCCAGTCGTGGTCGGGATCATCGCCATTGCTGCGGCGCGCGCGCGGTACAGGTCCTTGTGGCGGCGGTCCAGCGTCGGCTGGTCGCCGGTATAACTGTGGATCGTGGTCATGATCCCGGATTCAATCCCGATGGTGTCATTCAGCACCTTGGCCAAGGGGGCAAGACAGTTCGTGGTGCAGGACGCGTTCGAGACAACGTGGTGATCGCGCGCCAGGTCGCGGTGGTTCACCCCATATACCACCGTCAGATCGGCACGTTTCGCGGGGGCGGACACCAACACGCGCTTTGCCCCGCGCCCCAGATGCACGGCGGCGCGGTCGCGGTCGTTGAATTTTCCGGTGCATTCCAGCACCACATCGACGCCCTGCCAGTCCAACGTCTCAGGGTCATAGCTAGACATCATCCGGATCGGTCCGCGGCCAAGGTCCAGCCCTGCTTCGGAGACGTTCACGGCCCCGGGAAAGCGACCGTGGATGCTGTCATAGCGCATCAGGTGGGCGTTGGTCTCGATCGGGCCGGTAGCGTTGATTGCGACGACTTGCACGTCGTTGCGGTTCGATTCCGCGATATGCGCCAGCGTGCAGCGCCCGATGCGGCCAAAGCCGTTGATGCCGACAGTCACGGTCATAGAAGATTTCCCCGTTGTTCCCGTGCTTCGGTTAGCGGGTAAGAATTGGCGTGGAAAGTCAAAAAATGATACTCTTTCAGCATGTTAGCGCAATCTTTCCCTGTTTGCGCTAACCCTTGGAGCGGCTTTGCCGAATCCTTCGATCCGGGCTAGACCGGACAGCGAACAGACGGAGCCTGACATGAGCGGACTACTTGCCCTTCTTGACGACGTGGCGGCCATTGCCAAGGTCGCTGCAGCCTCGATTGACGACATCGCGGCGGCGGCGGCCAAGGCAGGGGCCAAGGCTGCAGGCGTGGTGATTGATGACGCGGCGGTGACGCCCAAGTATGTGCATGGCTTCGAGGCCAACCGGGAACTGCCGATCATCTGGCGCATCTCCAAAGGGTCGCTGAAGAACAAGCTGCTCATCCTGCTGCCCGGCCTTCTGGCGCTGGATTACTTTGCCCAGTGGGCAATCACGCCCCTGTTGATGCTGGGCGGGGCCTATCTGTGTTTTGAGGGGGCGGAAAAGCTGGTCCACATGGTCGCCCCCCATGCCGACCACAAGGTTGAGGCGGATTTCGACACCAAGGACCCCGCGCATCTGGAGGAGGAAAGGGTCGCAGGGGCGATCAAGACAGATTTCATCCTGTCGGCCGAGATCATGACCATTTCGCTTGCTACCATCGACAGCCCCAGCTTCTGGCTGCAAGCGGTCACTCTGGCGGTCGTGGGCACTGTGATCACGGTTCTGGTTTACGGCGCGGTGGCGCTGATCGTGAAGATGGACGATGTGGGCCTGCACATGGCCGCCACGGGACGCACCAGCGGGGGCAGGGCGCTGGGACGCGGGCTGGTTCTGGCAATGCCGAAGCTGATGGCGTTCCTGTCCACGGTAGGCACGGCGGCGATGCTGTGGGTTGGCGGCAATATCGTGATCCACGGGCTGAAGGAAACCCATTTGTGGGAATGGCCCTACCAGACCATCCACCATATCGCCGAAATCGCCGCCCATGCAGCGCCCGTGGCGCAAGGCTTTGTCGAATGGCTGGTGACGGCGGGGATCGACGGCGTCTTTGGTCTGATCCTTGGGGTGATCCTGATCCCGGTGGCAACCCGGGTGATCGGGCCATTGTGGTCCCGACTGCTGCCCGCATCCCGGGTCTAGGCCCGCCGACGGTCCCCTGTGGCAAAGGGCGACAGCCCTAGCCAGGTTTGCATCGTGTCGCAAAGCCCGCGGTCGCCGTCCAGCGTCAGGCGGGGGGCCTCATGTGCCACAGTCGTCAGGCCCATCCAGATCGCGGTCATCGTGCGCAGATCGGTGGTCACGTAAAGGTCGATGTCAAACCCCGGATCGGACCAGCACAGGTCCACTTCGCCCATCGGTTCGACCACAAGCCACCACAGCCGTTTTGACGCCGGAAGTTCCGGATACAGAAACTGGATCACCGTGCGCTGCCGGGGCAAGGGTGCCGGGTTCAGGTTCCGCCGCATGTCCCACATCAGCAGCGACGGATCCAGATTCTTCAGGGAAAGTGAGCTTTCGATCCATTTCTGCCCCCAGAAACCGATCGATTCGACCACTGCGCGCAACTCGCGACCGGCGTCGGTCAAAAGGTATTCCTGCACGCCGCCTTCGCCCGGAACCGCCCGCCGCTCGACCACCCCGGCGCTTTCCAGATCGCGCAGCCGCTTGGACAAAAGCGAGGGCGACATTTTCGGCACCCCACGGCGAATGTCGTTGAACCGGGTCGATCCCGCGACCAGTTCGCGCAGCAGAACCACCGTCCAGCGGGTGCAGATCACCTCGGCTGCCATCGAGACCGGGCAAAACTGCTTATAGCCTGTGCCGTCCGTCATGCTGTCCCCCTGACGCGCTGCCTTTGGGTAAAGTGACGCCATTGTCCGGTCCTGCCTAGTCCAGAAACTGTAGCGGATGGTTCAGTTGCGTGACTGGACCGGCACCGGGCCGCGATGCGACAGAAGGGGGCCGTCAGAAAAAAGGAGGATGACATGACTGTCTACCTGATTGCCGACATCACCGTCACCGATGGAACCTGGGTGCCGGACTATGCCGCCCGCGTTCATCATCTGGTCGAACGTCATGGCGGGAGCTATCTCAGCCGCTCGGGCAATGTCGAGCAGTTGGAGGGGGAACAACCCGATAGCACTCTGGTGGCGCTTTTGCAGTTTCCGTCGCGGCAGGCCGTGATGGATTTTGCCGGTGACCCGGATTACGCCCCTTTCGCCAAAGCCCGTCAGGCGGGCAGCGCAAGCCGGTTTCGCCTGATTGATGACACCGACCTTGCCGGGACCATCCCCTATCTCGCGGCAGGGTGACCGGAGCGTTCTTTGAAATGAAAAGGGCCGCCCGATCAGGGGCGGCCCGGTTTTCTGATCTGTTCAAGCCCTGATCAAAGCAGCGCTTTGGCCATCGCCACTGTCGCATCCGCCGTGATCCCGAATTCGGCATAAAGCCGTTCCATCGGGGCCGACGCGCCAAAGCTGGACATGCCGATGAAGCCGGCCTTTGCCTCACGGCCCCGCTCGCCCAGAAGCCAGCGGTCCCAACCCATGCGCACGCCCGCTTCAACGGCGATGCGGACCGGACCGGCGGGCAAGACGCGCTTGCGGTAGGCTTCGTCCTGCTGGGCAAACAGCTCCATCGACGGGACCGACACGACGCGGGTGCCGATACCTTCGGCTTCCAACGCCGCGCGGGCCTTCAGCGCGATTTCCACCTCGGAGCCGGTGGCCATCAGGATCACCTGACGCTTGCCCGTGGCCTCCTCCAGCACATAGGCGCCCTTGGCGACCATGTTGGTATTGGTATGCACCTTGCGGACCGCTGGCAGGTTCTGCCGTGACAGGGCCAGGACCGTGGGCCGGGTCTTCTCAGACAGGGCGATTTCCCAGGCCTCAGCCGTTTCCACCAGATCGGCGGGGCGGATGACCAGCGTGTTCGGCGTGGCGCGCGAAATCGCCAGATGCTCGACCGGCTGGTGGGTCGGGCCATCCTCGCCCAGACCGATGCTGTCGTGCGTCATCACATAGACCGTGGGAATGCCCATCAGCGCCGACAGACGCATCGACGGGCGGGCATAGTCGGTAAAGCACATGAAGGTGCCGCCGTAAGGCCGCACGCCGCCATGCAGCACCATGCCATTCATCGCCGCCGCCATGCCATGTTCACGGATGCCGAAATAGATGTAGCGGCCCTTGCGGTCTTCCGGGGTGAAGACGCCCAGATCCGCAGTCTTGGTGTTGTTCGATCCCGTAAGGTCAGCCGACCCGCCAATCGTCTCAAGGCAGACCGGGTTGACCGCCTGCAGCACCTTTTCAGACGAGGCGCGGGTGGCGATCTTCGGCATGTCCGCCACCGCCTGCTTTTTCAGCGCGCGAATGGCGGCACCCAGCTTGGCCGGAGCCTCCAGCGCGAAGATCCGGGCGAATTCCGCTTGTTTGGCAGGGGACAGGGCGGCCAGCCGCGTCTCCCACTCGGCGCGGGCCTTGGCACCTTTGGCGCCAAGCGATTCCCACCAGGCTTTGACATCTGCGGGCACTTCGAACGGGCCACCGGTCCAGCCGTATCCTTCCTTGGCCGCCTGCATCTGCGCCTTGTCGGTCAAGGCACCATGGCCTTTCGACGTGTCCTGCGCCGCATGCCCCAGCGCGATATGCGTCTTGCAGGCCACCATGGCAGGGCGCGGGCTGGCCTTGGCAGCGGTCAGCGCGCGGTCGATGTCGACCGGATCATGGCCGTCGCAGGCGAACACGTCCCAGCCGCTGGCCGCAAAGCGTGCCATCTGGTCGGTCACATCCGCGATGCTGACCTTGCCGTCGATGGTGATGCCGTTGTTGTCCCACAAGACGATCAGCCGCGACAGCTGCTGTTTGCCCGCCAGACCGATGGCCTCCTGCGAAACGCCTTCCATCAGGCAACCGTCGCCCGCGATGACCCAGGTGTGGTGGTCCTGAATTTTCGCCCCCCAGCGTGCGCGCAGGGATTCTTCGGCAATCGCAAAGCCGACAGCGTTGGAAATCCCCTGACCCAGCGGGCCAGTGGTGGTTTCCACTCCAGACACATGGCCATATTCCGGGTGGCCTGCGGTGATCGCGCCCCACTGGCGGAAATTCTTGATCTGCTCCAGCGTCATGTCGGCGTAGCCGGTCAGGTGCAAAAGGCTGTAGATCAGCATCGAACCATGACCCGCCGACAGGATGAACCGGTCGCGGTCGGCCCAGCGCGGCGCCTTGGGGTCGAACCGCAGGTGGTTGGCAAACAGCACCGTCGCCACATCGGCCATGCCCATCGGCATCCCGGAATGCCCGGAGTTCGCCGCCGCCACCGCATCAAGCGTCAGCGCGCGGATCGCGGTTGCGCGCATCCAGTGGTCGGGGTGCGTCTTGCGGAGGGTCTCGATGTCCAAGGCGGCATTCCTTTGGCTTACGGGTTGGGGCTGGACAGCGTCCTATCCACCTGAACCGGCAAGATCAAGCTTGGACCCCAAGGCCTTGGGAAGAAAGGCCAGTCGCCTTTCCCCGGTTTCACGCTAAGATTGCTTCGGGGCGATTCGGTTCCGGATCAGGGGCCGAAAGTAAGGTTGGTGGCGCGACATGGCGTCTTTGGGGCAGGGGCAACGGATGCAAGAGATCACCGCGCTAGAACAGCGGATCACGGCGGCGCTTGACCGGATCGGCAAGGGGATCGATGGGATCGGTGCCGCACCGCGCGTTGCGGCACCGGTGGCCGCACCTGCAGCCGGGGCATCGGCGGCCGAGGCGGCGCTGAAGACCCAGCTTGACGAAGAACGCGCCCTGACGGCGCAGTTGCAGACCCGGCTCCGCGCCTCGAAAGAGCGGGAAGCCAAGGGCGACATGCAGGAAAAGCTGGACCGGGTGACGCAGCAACTGGACGTGCAGGGCCTTGAACTGCAACGGATGCGGCGGGTCAACTCGACCTTGCGCGAACAGATCGAGGCGCTGCGGACCGCGCAATTGGCGGGCGTTACCGAACCGCAGTTGATCAACAAGTCGCTGACGGCCGAACTTGACGCCCTGCGCGCCTTGCGGCTGACCGAAATCGCCGAAATGGACGAGATTCTCGCGGCGCTGGAGCCGCATCTGACGGAGGCTGAAAATGCCAGAACTTGACGTGATGATCGGCGGGCGCAGCTTTCAGGTGTCCTGCCAGCCCGGCGAAGAACATTTCCTGCGCTCGGCCGCCGCGATGCTGGACATCGAGGCCGCCCCATTGACCGCCCAGTTGGGCCGCCTGCCGGAAACCAAGCTTTTGCTGATGGCCGGGCTGATGCTGGCCGACAAGACCGCCGCGATCGAGGATGAAGCGCGGACCTTGCGTGCGCGGGTGGCCGAGTTGGAAGCCCGCCCGATTGCTACCCGCGACGTGGCCGTGATCCCGCCGCAGGTGATTGAGTCATTGGCCGAAATCGCCGCGCGGGCCGAGGCGATGGCCGCAAAGGTGGAAGAACGGGCATGATGTAGGATGGGAAAGTTGGTATTTTCGGCAAACCGAAAAAACCAACCTACTGCCCATCCTCACCCACCAGTCTTGGCCGTTCAGGCGTTGGCTTCGCGGATCTTTTCCGCCGCCGCCTTGTCGAAGGCCACGCCCTTGGTTTCGAAAAGCTGGTCCATTTCGCCCGACAGCGTCATCTCGGTGACGATGTCGCAGCCCCCCACAAACTCGCCCTTGACGTACAGTTGCGGCACGGTCGGCCAGTCGCTGAAATCCTTGATCCCCTGACGGATTTCCGGGTCAGCCAGCACGTTCACGTCCTGAAACTCCACCCCCATGAAGTTCAACACCCCCGCCACGCGGCTTGAGAACCCGCATTGCGGCATCATCTTGGTGCCCTTCATGAACAGAACGACGTCGTTCTTTTCGATCGTGTCCTTGATCGTGTCTGCTGCACTCATCGCCCGTTCTTCCTTTTCCATTTGCGAAAATCCCACTTTCGCGTGACCCGCCAGTGTCTTGGCCCATACTTTAACAGCGGCCAGTGACTTGCAACCGCGATGACCAAATAGACAATCAAAAACCCGACCATCCAAGGCGCGATCCATGGTGCCTTCTCGACCAGCCATGCTGCGAAACCAGGGGTCACCTGCTAGTTGTCACTGTTGCGCGATGCCAGATAGGCCGCCATCCGCCGTTGCACTTCTGCCGCCGAGGCTTGCCGGTCCTCATCCACCGGATCGACCTCTTTTCCTGCCCGTTTTGCGCGGCGACCGCGCAGGATCGACACGATCCCGACCAGCACCACGGCGACCGGAACCAGACCGCCCATTCCGCCGGTTGCCATGTCAGTCTGGTGCCTTTGTCGTCAGCGCCAGCGCATGCAACTCGCCCGCCGATCCGTCCATCTTGCCTTTCAGCGCCGCATAGACCGCGCGCTGTTGTTGCACCCGGTTCAACCCGCGAAAGCTTTCATCGATCACTTCGGCAGCGAAATGCGCGCCGTCGTCGCCCTGAACGCTGATCTTTGCGTTGGGGAAACTGTCCCGGATCAGGGTTTCGATATCGCGGGCCTGGATGGGCATTGCGGGCGCTCCTTGCTTTGTCGCCAACCTAAGGCTGGCGGGCGTTCGGTTCAAGAGCCTGCCCGTCGCGGGTTTTCCAGTCGGCGCGCAAAAGACCATAAAGCATCAGATCGACAGTGCGCCCAAGGATCGGGCGATACCAGTGCTGGCGCAGACGCCCTTCCAGCATGAACCCGGCGCGGGTGTATACTGTCTGCGCACGGAGGTTCTCTGATGAAGCGTCCAGCCAGATTTTCGCCGCGCCAAGATCTTCAAAGCCATAATGGACCAGTTCGTCGACAAAGGTCTGGCCTTGGCCGGCGCCCGCCTGATCCAGAGCCAGACGGCGCAATTCCACCCGGCCCGAGGGATCGCCCACCTCGCAATAAAGCGCAAAACCCTTGGAGCCGGTGGCTGGGTCCCAGATCAACAGGCGCGACTGTGGTTCGGCAAGATAGGCCGCCAGACCAGCCTCGTCCTCATCGGTCAGGTAGATCGCGTAATCCGGCCGCTGCACCAGCGCCCGGATGAAAGGAAAATCGTCAGGCGTCGCGGGCCGCAGCATCAGACCCCGACAGTGGCCGCGAAAGCCGTCCGGTACAGCGTTGAAAGGGCTGCCAAAGGTGCAGTCTCGGTGCCAAAGCTGATTTGGTCGCCGCCGAAGCTGCCAACATGGGTGACGGTCACCCCGGCAGCGGCTCCGGCCGATGTCAGGGCATCCAGCGCGGTGGGGGCAATGGCCACCAGATAGCGCGCCTGATCCTCGCCAAAGATCGTCGCGATGTCGGCCGAGGCCAGCGCCAGACCGATCCCCGCACCTTCGGCCATCTCGAAGGCGGCAAGCGCAAGGCCACCATCCGACAGGTCGGTGCAGGCACGGAACGCCTTGCGGTTGGCAATGACAAAGCCGCCGTTCCGCCGTTCGGCTACCAGATCAACCGGCGGGGCGTCGCCAGCCTCGATCCCGAAGGCCTCGGCCAGCAGGGCCGACTGCCCCAGATGGCCCAGCGTGATTCCGATCACCACCGCAAGGTCACCCGCAAGCGGGCGTCCTGCAATCATCTCGTCCAAAGATGCCAGAATCCCGACAGCACCGATAGTCGGGGTCGGCAGGATGCCGGTGCCATCCGTCTCGTTGTAAAGGCTGACGTTGCCCGACACGATCGGCATGTCCAGAGCGATACATGCCTCGCCGATACCTTGCAGCGATCCGACCAGCTGGCCCATGATCTCGGGCTTTTCAGGGTTGCCGAAGTTCAGGTTGTCGGTTGTCGCCAAGGGCTTTGCGCCAACGGCAATCAGGTTGCGGTATGCCTCGGCCACGGCCTGCTTGCCGCCCTCAAAGGGGTTGGCCTTGACGTAGCGCGGGGTCACGTCGCTGGTGAAGGCCAGCGCTTTGGCCGTGCCATGCACCCGCACCACGCCCGCGCCTGCACCCGGCGCGACGATAGTATCCGCTCCGACCTGCGCATCATATTGCTCCCAGACCCAGGCCTTGTGGGCATAGGACGGCGAGCCGATCAGCGCCCGCAACCCGTCCAGCGCCGAAATCGCGGGCACATCGCCCAAGGGGGCTGCGGCAGGGGTCGCAACCCAAGGCCGGTCATATTCCGGGGCGGAGGAGGACAGTTTAGACAGCGGTATATCGGCCTTCACCTCATTACCATGCAGGATCAGGAAGCGGTCTTCCGGGATCGTCTCGCCCACGATGGCGAAATCCAGGTCCCATTTGACAAAGATCGCCCGTGCCACCGCCTCAAGTTCAGGCTTCAGCACCATCAACATGCGTTCCTGAGATTCCGACAGCATCATCTCATAGGCGGTCATGTTGGTTTCGCGCTGCGGCACGTCATCCAACTGCAGCTTGATGCCAAGCCCGCCCTTGTCGCCCATCTCGACCGCCGAACAGGTCAGGCCCGCCGCCCCCATGTCCTGAATGGAGATGACAGCACCGGATGCCATCAACTCGAGACAGGCCTCCAGCAGGCGCTTTTCGGTAAAGGGGTCGCCAACCTGCACCGTGGGGCGCTTTTCTTCGATCTTGTCGTCGAACTCGGCCGAAGCCATGGTGGCCCCGCCAACCCCGTCGCGTCCGGTCTTTGCGCCAAGATAAACCACGGGCATGCCCACACCGGACGCCGCCGAATAGAAAATCTTGTCGGCATCGGCGAGGCCAGCCGCAAAGGCATTGACCAGACAGTTGCCGTTATAGCTGCGGTGAAAGCGCACTTCGCCGCCAACCGTGGGCACGCCAAACGCGTTGCCATAGGACCCCACACCTTCGACCACGCCCTTGACCAGATGCGCGGTCTTGGGGTGCGAAGGCAAACCAAACGACAGCGCATTCATCGCCGCGATGGGGCGCGCCCCCATCGTGAACACGTCGCGCAGGATGCCGCCAACGCCGGTGGCAGCCCCCTGATGCGGCTCGATATACGACGGGTGGTTGTGGCTTTCCATCTTGAAAACCAGCGCTTGCCCGTCGCCGATGTCGACCACACCAGCGTTTTCACCCGGTCCGCAAATGACCTGAGGCCCGGTGGTCGGCAGCTTTTTCAGGTGCAGCTTTGATGACTTGTAGGAACAATGCTCGTTCCACATCGCCGAGAAAATCCCAAGTTCGGTAAAGCTGGGCACCCGCCCCATGATGCCCAACAGCCGGTCATATTCGTCCGGCTTCAGGCCGTGGGCTGCCACCAGGTCCGGCGTGATCGCGGGTTCGGTCATCTGGGCTCTCCGAAAGGGTTTGTCGCCTCATAGGCGATGGCGCGGGGCAGGGGAAGCGCGGGCGACCCCGGCAGAAAAAACTTTTCCAGAATAATTTTGCTTCGTTTGTCGAAAACGGCAAAGTGCCAGCGTCCTTGGGATATCGAAACCTGAAACCTAAAAGGAACGACCATGAACTTTGTAGTAACCCCGATGTATGCGCTGCCACTTGCGGTGATTTTCCTGATCCTGTGGTTCCGCACCACCGGTATGCGCGCCAATCTGAAACTGTCCATCGGTGATGGCGGCAATCCTGACCTGCTGCTGCGGATCCGTCAGCATGGCAATTTCGTCGAATGGACCTGCTTTGTGCTGATCCTGATGATCCTTGCCGAAGGCATGGGCGCCCCGGCGATCTACCTGCACATCTCTGGCGCGCTCTTGCTGATCGGAAGAATGGCACATCCTTTTGGCCTGAAGATCGACAATGCCGGGCATCCCCTGCGCTACGTCGGCAATGGCACAAACATCCTTGCCACGCTGAACCTCATGGTCTGTCTCGGCGTGAACATTCTTGGCCTCTGAACTGACCCAACCAGCTTAAGAAACTCAACCCGAAATCCAAGGACAAACATCATGCAATACATGCTTCTGATCTACGGTGCTCCTGCAGCTGAACCGCAGTATGGCACGCCCGCTTTCGACACAATGATGGCCGGCTATGCCGCCTTCAGCCAGCGCCTGCGCGACGATGGCGTCATCCGGGGCGGCGAGGGGCTGCAAGGCGTGGAAACCGCCACTTCGCTGCGCGTGCGCGAGGGCCGCGTTGAAACGATGGACGGTCCCTTTGCCGAAACGAAGGAACATCTTGGCGGCTTTTATGTCGTCGATGTGCCCGACCTTGACGCGGCGCTGAAATATGCAGCGATGATCCCGTCGGCAAGTTACGGCACTGTCGAAGTGCGCCCGCTGATGGACTATAATCCAGCCGGAAACTGACCCATGACAGCCGCCCCCAAAGCCATTGCCGTCACCCGCGCGCTAGAGACGGTGATGCGGCAGGACCGGGGGCGGCTGACCGCTGCCTTGATCGCCCGGCTTAGGGACTTTCAACTGGCCGAGGACGCCTTGCAGGACGCGGCGATCTCGGCCCTTTCCCATTGGGGCCGGACGGGCTTGCCCGCATCGCCGCAGGGCTGGCTTTTGAAAGTGGCCCTGCGCAAGGCGATTGACCGTCTGCGCAGCGGCGCCCGGGAATCCCGCAAGGCCGCTGACCTGTCGCATCTGGCGGGCGATGAGGCCGATGATCCGGAACCAAACATGATCCCCGATGACCGTCTGCGTCTGATCTTCACCTGCTGCCATCCGGCTTTGGACCCCAAATCGCGCGTGGCCCTGACCTTGCGGACGCTTGGCGGCCTGTCGACCACCGAAATCGCCCGGGCTTTCCTTGACGCCGAACCGACGATGGGCCAGCGACTAAGCCGCGCCAAGGCCAAGATCGCGGCGGCGGGTATCCCCTTCAAGGTGCCTGATCCCGAAGACTGGGGCAGCCGGCTGAACTCGGTCCTCACAGTGATCTACCTGATTTTCAACGCAGGCCATTCGATGGGCCCGAATGCCGGACGTGATCTGTGTGACGAGGCGATCTTCCTTTTGAGCATGCTGAACGACCTGCGCCCCGACGACCCCGAGATCGAAGGCGGACTGGCGCTTGCCCTTTTGACCCATGCCCGCAGGCAAGCCCGGACCGGGGCCGATGGAGTGACCATCCCGATCACCGAACAGGACCGAAGTGTCTGGAACCAGCCGATGATTGCGATGGGTCTTGCCTATCTGGATCAGGCCATCGCCCGCAGGCAGCCCGGCCCCTATCAGCTCAAAGCCGCGATCGCCGCTTTGCACACCGCGCCTGACGGGCCGGATTGGCCACAGATCACGGCACTTTACGCCCGGATCCATGACTTCGAGCCGACACCCGTTATCCGCCTGAACCTCGCCGTCGCCTTGGCCGAGGGGGGCAGCCTTGCACCAGCCCTGCAGGCACTTGCGGGGCTAAGCGAAGCCTTGGCCGACTACCAGCCGTTTCATGCGGCCCGCGCCGAGTATCTGCTCCGCAGCGGCGACAAGGCGGCAGCCCGCGACGCCTATGCCAAAGCCATAGCACTTGCGGCATCGGACGCAGACCGCGCCTTCTTGGAACGGCGCCTTGCGACGCTGTAAAAAAAAGGCCGAGCTTTCGCTCGGCCAAGTCCAACAGGGAGGTACGAAGACACGAGAGCAAGCTCATCGCCTCTTCGAGAGTTGAATTAGTGCCAGTTGCTTGCGCAAACAAGTAGGGTATGCCTGACGTTTGGGCATTCCCGCTATGCAAATGCTGCATGGCAGCATTGAAGGGCGCCACATTTGGGGTGCCAACTTTCAGGTTGTCGGGTCTTCCTGCTTGCGGCGGCGGTAGGACATGATTTCTTCGGTCACGAAATCGCGGAAGGCAGCGACGCGCTTGGAATGGCGCAGTTCTTCGGGATAGGCCAGAAACACCGGCACCTCGCCGCTTTCAACCTCGGGCAGGACGCGGACCAGACCGGGGAAATCCTCGGTCAGATAGTCCGGCAGGACGCCGATGCCCAGATGGTTCAAGACCCCCTGCAACACCCCGAAATAGTTGTTCACCGTCAAGGTTGACGGGATGTCATGTGTCATCAGATTGGCCACCAGATCGGCCCCCGCTGCGACCTGCGGCGTGCCCGCATGCTGGCAGATCAGCCGGTGCGAGCTGAAATCGTCCATCGTTTCCGGCGTGCCGTGGTCGGCTAGGTATTCGGGCGTCGCAAAAAGCTGCATCTTGATATTCATCAGGCGCTTCCTGATCAGGTCAGCCTGTGACGGCTCCTTCATCCGGATGGCCACGTCAGCCTCGCGCATCGGCAGGTCAAGGACGCGCTCTTCCAGCATCAGGTCGATCTTCAGCGCAGGGTATTTTTCATACAGACGCGCCAGCCGGGGGGCTAGCCACAGGGTGCCGAAGCCGGTGGTCGTCGTCACCCGCAATTCACCGAAAACCTCATCCTCGCTGTCGCGGATACGGGCTTCGGTTGCGTCCAGACGGCGCACCATCTGGGTGGTGGTGTCAAAGAGCAGCTCGCCCTGTTCGGTCAGGATCAGGCCGCGCGCATGGCGATGAAAAAGGGTGACGGCCAGACTTTCCTCAAGCGCGCGGATCTGGCGGCTGACGGCAGACTGGCTAAGGCGCAACACCTCGCCGGCATGGGTCAGGCTGCCCTTTTCCGCCACGGCGTGAAAAATCCTCAGCTTATCCCAATCCATGGCGTCCCCCCAAATTCGTCGGCAACTCTAACACATATGGCGCGGAATATAGGAACCCGAAGCGGTGTAAACGAGGGCATACCGGACCCGGAAAGCCGATTGTGCTCGATGTGAGGGCCTTTCCCCGGCTTGCGGTCCGTCCTATGCTTTGCACAAGGGTTAGGGCGCGGCGAAATCGGGCGCGCGGGAAAAGGGGCAGGCATGGCGGTTGGCGTCTTTGATTCGGGCCTTGGCGGTCTAACTGTTCTTGATGCGCTGACAAAGCGCCTTCCTGATAAGGGTTTCGTTTATTTCGGTGACAATGCCCATGCCCCCTACGGCGTGCGCACCGCCGATGACATCTTCAACCTGACCTGCGCCGCCACCGAACGGCTGTGGGACGAGGGCTGCGATCTGGTGATCCTGGCCTGCAACACCGCCAGCGCCGCCGCACTGAAACGGATGCAGGAAACCTGGGTGCCACCGGAAAAGCGCGTGCTGGGCGTCTTCGTCCCCCTGATCGAGGCGCTGACCGAACGGCAATGGGGCGACAACTCCCCCCCGCGTGAGGTTGCGGTCAAGCATGTGGCGCTTTTTGCCACCCCTGCCACCGTCGCCTCCCGCGCCTTTCAGCGCGAGCTGGCCTTCCGCGCCATCGGTGTCGATGTCGAGGCGCAGCCCTGCGGCGGCGTGGTCGATGCCATCGAACAGGGCGACGACATCCTTGCCGAGGCGCTGATCCGCAGTCATGTCGAGGCGCTAAAGCGTCGGATGCCGCATCCGCAGGCCGCCGTGCTGGGCTGCACGCATTACCCGCTGTTTGAGAACACCTTCCGTGACGCCCTTGGCCCCACAGTCAAGGTCTTCTCCCAACCCGAACTGGTGGCCGAGGCGCTGGCCGACTATCTGATCCGCCGCCCGGACTTCATCGGTGCGGGGCAGGGCGTCAAGTATCTGACCACCGGCGATCCGGCCAGCGTGTCGAACAAGGCCACGCAAATCCTGCGCAAGAAGGTCAGCTTTCAGGTGGCCTGACAAAAGGAAAACGGCGCTTGGGGTCTACCCAAGCGCCGCTCCATTTCAGTAAGGGTACCGCGACTAAGATCAGTCGTAGACCGCCGTCATCGCGGCGATGATCGCCGGCAGGTTGGTCCGGATCATCGACACCGAGGATTCGTTGACCTCGCGCACCGAACCGCCGCCCAGCGGCATGGTCAGGCCGATCAGCAGGTCGGTGGTGTTGCCCTGACCCTCGGTGGATCCGCCGTCGGATACCATCGTGTGACGCAGACCGGCTGTCCCGACCAGACCGGAAGACCCAAGCGGTTTGGAGACCCCAAAGGCGATCTGCGTGACGTTGATGTCATTGCTATGGATCTTCCCGGTTCCATGGCCCAGGCTGCCGCTCAGCGTCAGCCCGTTGTCCAGATAGAACTGGCCCTCGACGATACCGTACACTCTGCCGCTATAGTCCAGGCTGCTGTGATCATTCCTGTGGTCCGCCGATCCGATTTGTCCGGCGATGCGGTAGTTGGCGAAGTTGGCGGCAACTTCCACACCGCCAAACTCGACCTTGCCATCATCGCTGTTGACCTCAGGAATGTTGTCGCCAACACCGTAGAACAGGCCGAAAGCATAGGCCCCAGTCCGGTAGTTCGCATGAAGTGTCGTGACATTGGCACCGAAACCGGCGCCGCCCGCCAAGGGGTTACCGCTCTCTTGCCGAATATAGTCCAGCTGAGCGCCAAATGCGCCAAAGGTCAGGCCCGCGGCGACCGATCCGTAGATAACCGACTCGCTTGAGTTTTCGAATTCCGAGCCGTTGCTATCTTCGACCTCCGTGAACCACTGGTTCCCATAGGAAAGTTCCATAAGGGCACCGAATTCCTGCGCCGAGACGGCAGCCGCGCCAAGGCAAAGGCTGGACGACAGCAAGAGTGTTCCAACAATTTTCATCTTCTTCTCCAATATCAGCAATCAGCGATTTCCATTACGGCACGCGCAAGCATTCTGACGTTTGTTGTTTCAGGTCCATAGTGAAAGTGCGGAAAGGTTGCTGAACCCCCGACGTGTTGCGCGCAGGGCACACTTGGCCTCAACCGCAAGCTCATTTGCCGGTTTCGGTCGTCAGCACCCGGCTTCTGTTGGGCCGGACTGCGACGGTTCTGCAAGGATTGGGGCGGCCCTACCCCCGCATCGCTCCGAACGCATAGCGGTACGCCAGCGCGACCCCACCCGCGCCCCCCGCGATATTGCCAAGCGTGACCCAAAGCAGATTCCCGGCCACGCCTGCCGCGTTCATCTCGGCCCCGGCCCAAAGACCTGCCGGAAACAGGAACATGTTGGCGATCGAATGCTCCAGCCCCAGCGCGACGAAAGCGGTAACCGGCCAGAGAATGGCCAGTATCTTGTCGGTCGTGGTCCGGGCGGAAAAACTCAGCCAGACCGCAAGACAGACCAGCGCGTTGCACAAGGCGCCCCGCGTAAAAGCCTCCAACGGGTCGAGTGCTGCTTTCGTGGTCGCGGCCTTGGCCGCCACTTCGCCCATCGGTCCGTCCAGAAGCCCTGAGAACCCGAAGGCGATCGCCAGACCGACCGCTCCGATCAGGTTGCCCGCATAGACCACGGCCCAGTTGCGCAGCAAGGCACCGACCGTCACGCGCCGGTCGACCACGGCCATCACCATCAGCGCATTGCCGGTAAAAAGCTCGGCCCCGCCGACGATGACCAGGATCAGCCCCAGCGAAAACACCAAGCCTCCCAGCACCCTTTGGGGGCCAAAGCCCGGCTCAGCCCCCGCCATCGTGACACACCAAAGCGCCGCCCCAAAGCCGATAAAGGCACCCGCAAGAACCGCAAGCGTGGCCATCCGGTAAAGTGGCAAGGCGGCCTTGGCGACGCCCGCGGTTTCGATCAGGGCGGCGATCTCGGCGGGCTTGTAGGCGTCATGGCTTTCTGTGGGGGTATTTGCGGGCATCCTGTCCTCCGTTTGAGGTCAGACTAGCCGATATCAGCGCCACGCAAAGCGAAAAGGCATGCTTTGCGGCATGCCCCGACTTGGTTTTCATTTTCTTAACGTCCGCAGGCAAGACCTTATTTCAATGGACATTTAGATTCAGTCCACTGTGGACATCAGTCCTTTGCGCGTTCCACATAGCTGTCGTCGTCGGTGTTGATCACGACCCGGATGCCCGCGCCGATATGCGGCGGCACCATGATCCGCAGCCCGTTCACCGTCATCGCCGGCTTGTAGGATGACGACGCGGTCTGCCCCTTGACCACCGGCTCGGTCTCGGTGATCTCGACCGTGATCCGCTGCGGCACTTCCAGCGCGATCGGGATGCCCTCGAACGTCTTGACCTGGCAGCGCATGCCTTCCATCAGATAGGGCTTGTTTGCCCCCAGCACGTCTTCGGTGACGACGACCTGGTCATAGGTCTGCGGCTCCATGAAGTGAAAGCCTTCGCTGTCTTCATAAAGAAAGTCATAGTCGCGCTCGTCCACGGTGGCCTTTTCAACCATCTCGGTTGTCCGCCAGCGTTCGGAGACCTTGGTGCCGTCCGAAATCCGGCGCATGTCGACCGTCGTTGTCGGCGTGCCCTTGCCAGGATGGAAGTTCGCTGCGGTCAGCACGACATAAAGCCGGCCTTCCATTTCGACAACGTTGCCCTTGCGCAGGCTGGAGGCGATGACTTTCAAAGGTCTGGTCCTTGTGATCCGGGTGCCGGTCCCCTAGACCGACATCGTCGCGCGACGTAACCCATCCCCACTGGAAATTCCAGATGAATCCGGCATCTCCTTGGTGGAGCCCCACCCGCCACGCCGACCGCAGGCCGCTTTTGCGGACCCGCAACCGGATACAAGCCGCGATCCGGGGCTGGCTGGCGGCTGAGGGCTTTACCGAAGTTGACCCCGCAGCCCTTGCGATCAGCCCGGGAAACGAGGCGCATCTGCACGGCTTTCGCACCGATGCCATCGGCAATGACGGGGTGCCACGGCCGATGTATCTGCACACCTCGCCCGAATTCGCGATGAAAAAGCTGCTGGCGGCGGGGGAGGAGCGGATCCATGCCTTCTCTCACGTCTGGCGAAACCGGGAACGCGGGGCGCTGCACAGCCCCGAGTTCACCATGCTTGAATGGTATCGGGTCGGCGAAAGCTATGAGCGGCTGATGCAGGATACCGTCACCTTCCTGCGCCTTGCGGCGGGTGAGGCGGGGACTTCGGTCCTGCGCCACCGCGACCGGACCTGTGACCCCTTTGCCGAACCGGAACGCCTTACCGTGGCCGAGGCATTTCAGGTCCATGCCGGGGTTGATCTGATGGCGTCGATCAACGTCGACGGTTCGACCTCTGCCGACCGGCTGGCGATGGAGTTGGACCGCATCGGCCTGCGCCGCGCGGCGGATGACACCTGGTCCGACATGTTAAGCCGGGTGTTGTCGGAAAAGGTCGAGCCGCATCTGGGGGCAGGGCGGATCACCATTCTGGACCACTACCCGGCCGCCGAGGCAGCGCTGGCGCGCAAGGTCCCCGGCGACGCGCGGGTGGCGGAACGGTTTGAAGTCTATGCCTGCGGTGTGGAACTGGCCAACGGCTTTGGCGAATTGACCGACCCCGCCGAACAGCGCCTGCGGTTCGAGGCCGAGATGGCAGAGAAAGCCCGCGTTTATGGCGAGACTTATCCCCTGGACGAGGACTTCCTTCTGGCCCTTGCGACCATGCCTTCGGCGGCGGGCATCGCGATGGGATTCGACCGGCTGGTAATGCTGGCCACCGGCGCACCCCGGATTGACGATGTGATGTGGACGCCGGTCCCCTGAGCCTTTCGCGGGTTGGGGCGGTTATCAGATTGAGCGCCTGCGGCGCGTTGTTCCTGTCTCGGCCTTTTGCGCGTGAAGGACGCACAAAACGCCTCGGGCGGCGCTCCGCGCGGGAGTATTTTTGCCAAGAGGAATGCGGCCTGGTAACAGCGGGTTGAACGCCGGTTGCGCAGTCTTGCATTGGCGCGGCTCTGGGCGCAAACAGGGCACGTTTTCGGGCTTAGGGAGACGGGCATGACCCATCGTATCGCCATACTTGGGGCCTCGGGCTATACTGGGGCCGAGCTTGTCCGTCTGATCGCGACGCATCCGATGATGCGGATCGTGGCCTTGTCGGCGGACCGCAAGGCCGGGATGGCGATGGCAGAGGTGTTTCCGTTCCTGCGGCATCTGGACCTGCCGCGGCTTCAAAAGATCGACGAGATCGATTTCTCCAATGTTGACCTGTGCTTCTGCGCGCTTCCTCATGCAACGACGCAAGAGGTGGTGGCAAAGCTGCCGCGCGGGTTGAAGATTGTCGATCTGTCGGCGGATTTCCGACTGCGCGACGCGGCAGAGTATGAGAAATGGTATGGGCAGCCGCACACACAGCCTGAATTGCAGGCCGAAGCGGTCTATGGGCTGACCGAGTTTTACCGCGAGGATATTCGCGCGGCGCGGCTGGTGGCGGGCACGGGTTGCAATGCCGCGACCGGCCAGTTCGCGCTGCGCCCGCTGATCGCGGCGGGGTGCATTGATCCGGACGAGATCCTGATTGACCTCAAGGCCGGGGTCTCCGGCGCCGGGCGGTCGTTGAAGGAGAACCTTCTGCATGCCGAATTGTCCGGCGGCACGCATGCCTATTCGGCGGGCGGCAAGCACCGGCATCTGGGGGAGTTCGATCAGGAGTTCTCGAAGGTTGCCGGGCGGCCGGTGCGGGTGCAGTTCACGCCGCATCTTTTGCCGATGAACCGGGGGATTCTGGCCACGGTCTACATCCGGGGTGACGCGAAGGTCGTGCATCAGGTGCTTGAAAAGGCGTATGAAACGGAACCGTTCCTGAAGGTGCTGCCGTTCGGCGCGCTGCCGTCGACCCGCGATATTGCCGGATCGAACTTTTGCCATCTTGGTGTCGTCGGCGACCGCATTCCGGGGCGGACAGTGGTGGTGGCGGTGTTGGACAACCTGACCAAGGGAAGCTCGGGTCAGGCGATCCAGAACGCCAACCTGATGTTGGGACTTGATGAAACCACGGGGCTGATGCTTGCCCCCCTCTTTCCGTGAGGCTGACATGGCCGGTCTGAAGGGTCTGAAGAAACAGCGGCGCATCCAGATCGTCGCTTTGGCGGCGGTGGCGCTGATGTCGGCGGTCGCGGTGATCTGGCTGTTCGTGCCCAAGGACGCGATCAACTTTTTCCGCAGCCCGACCGAGGTTCTGGCCAGTCCCCCCGCCCCGGACGAGGTGTTTCGTATCGGTGGACTGGTGGTCGAAGGGTCGGTTGTCCGCGGTGAAGGGACCGAAGTTGGCTTTGCCGTCACCGACACCAACGCGACGGTAACGGTGCGCTATACCGGAATCCTGCCTGACCTTTTCGCCGAAGGGCAGGGCATGGTGGCGCTTGGCCGGATGGAGGGGGACACCTTTGTCGCGACGGAAGTGCTGGCCAAGCATGACGAGACCTATATGCCGAAAGAAGTGGTCGATGCGCTTAAGGCGCAGGGGGTATACAAGGCCCCCTAGACCTCAGCGCGCTGGGTCAAGGCCGCGTTAAGGCCGAATGTGCAGGCTCACCCCGTGCTGAATGCCGGGGGTGCCGATGCCGAATGTCCGCGAGATTGCCGAAGAAATCGTCGCCCGCGAGGGGGGCTTTGTGAACGATCCCGACGATCCGGGCGGGGCCACCAACCACGGCGTCACCATCCATACGATGCGGCGACTGGGGATCGACGTGAACCGCGATACACGGATTGATGTGGCGGACGTCAAGGCCCTGACCCGGGCGCAGTCGGTGGACATCTATCTGGAGCATTACTTCAAAGCCCCCGGCATCGCCGCCCTGCCGGAGCCGCTTCAGGCGTCGGTCTTCGACATGCAGGTGAATGCCGGGTCGAATTCGGTAAAGATCCTGCAGCGGCTGTTAACCGACATGGGTTACCCTTGCGAACCCGATGGCGAGATCGGCCCCGCAACCATCCGCGCGGCGCAACTGGCGCATGAGGCGGCCCCGACGCATCTGGTGGACGCCTACGGGATCGCGCGGCGGAACTATTACTACGCCTTGGCCGACAAGCGCCCGGCCAGCCGGAAATATGCGCGGGCGAAAGATGGCGGCAAGGGTGGCTGGATCATCCGGGCCGAGGAATTCATTGCGCCGAAGTATCATCTGACGGCGGCGCAACATGCTGCACGGGTGGCGGCATGGGGGTGATCGGCAATCTGATGGGCAGCCCCGGTGCGGTGACCGCCCTGGGTGAGGCGGCCAAGGGCGTGGCCGAGGTGTTCGTGCCCTCGGCCACCAAGCGGATGGAACTGTCAGCCGAGGCGCAGATGGCGGCGCTGGAGCAGTTGGGCGAGGAATACCAGCATCCCGGCCTGTCGTGGTTCGACCGGCTGGTGAACGGCCTTAACCGCTTGCCGCGCCCGATGCTGGCGTTTGGAACGCTGGGGTTGTTCACCTATGCGATGGTTGATCCGGTGGCTTTTGCGCAGCGGATGGTGGGGCTGAACGCGGTGCCGGAGCCTTTGTGGTGGCTCTTGGGCGCAATCGTCGCCTTCTACTTTGGCGCGCGCGAAACGCATTACTTCCGCAATCGGGCGGTGGCCACGCCGTTTGCGTCGCCGGGGGCAACTGCTGGCGAAAATGCCGCGCTGGAGGAGTGGCGGCAAAGCTGATTGCGGCCATATCCTTGACCTCTTGGCGGGCCTCTGGCATGGCCTAGAGGTCAAAGGATGTGATCAAATGAACCTGTTTGCCGATATTCGCGCGCTTGTCGTGACCGAGCTTGAGGCCATGATGGCCGCAGGCACCCTGCCTGTGGGGCTGGACCTTGCCGCCGTTGCGGTGGAACCGCCGCGCGATGCAGGCCATGGCGATATGGCGACCAATGCGGCGATGGTGCTGGCCAAACCTGCGGGCATGCAGCCGCGCGCGATTGCCGAAGCTTTGGCGGCGCGGCTTTTGGCCGACAGTCGGATTGCGGCGGCTGATGTGGCGGGGCCGGGGTTCCTGAACCTGCGGCTGCAGCCAGTCGCCTGGCAGGGGCTGGTGCGTGCCGTGCTGGAGCAGGGGACGGGCTATGGCCGGTCAACCCTTGGTGCCGGCCGTAAGGTCAACGTCGAATTCGTCAGCGCCAACCCTACCGGCCCAATGCATGTGGGCCACGTCCGGGGCGCTGTGGTTGGCGACGCGCTGTCGCGGCTTTTGGCTTATGCCGGCTGGGACGTGACGCGGGAATACTACATCAACGACGGCGGCGCGCAGGTGGATGTGCTGGCGCGGTCGGCTTATGAACGCTACCGCGAGGCCAATGGGCTGGAACCTGAAATCCGCGAGGGGCTGTATCCCGGCGACTATCTGATCCCGGTCGGTGAGGCCTTGAAGGCCATGCATGGCGAAAGCCTCTTGGACAAGCCGGAAGCCGACTGGCTGGACGAAGTCCGCGATTTCGCCACCGACATGATGATGACGATGATCCGCGCCGATCTGGCCGCGCTTGGCGTGCAGATGGATGTCTATTCGTCCGAAAAGGCCCTGTATGGCACTGGCCAGATCGAGGCCGCGGTCCGGACCTTGCGCGACATGGACCTGATCTACGAAGGCGTGCTGGAACCCCCGAAAGGCAAGGAACCCGAAGACTGGGAGCCCCGCGTCCAGACCTTGTTCCGCAGCACGGCGCATGGCGATGATGTCGACCGCCCGGTGCAGAAATCGGACGGCTCCTGGACCTACTTTGCCCCCGATATTGCCTATCATTACAACAAGGTGCAGCGCGGCTTTGATGAGCTGATCGATATCTTCGGCGCGGACCATGGCGGCTATGTCAAACGGATGAAAGCGGCGGTTTCTGCGCTGTCCGGGGGACGGGTGCCGCTGGACATCAAGCTGATCCAGTTGGTGAAACTGTGGAAGAACGGCGAGCCGTTCAAGATGTCCAAGCGCGCCGGAACCTTCGTCACACTGCGCGATGTGGTCGAGGAAGTGGGGGCCGATGTCACCCGCTTCATGATGCTGACGCGCAAGAACGACGTGGCGCTGGACTTCGACTTTGACAAGGTGATGGAGCAGTCCAAGGACAATCCGGTTTTCTATGTGCAATACGCCAATGCGCGGGTGAACTCGATTCTGCGCAAGGCGCGCGGTGAGGCGGGGCTGGATGTGTCGGACTCCACCCTTGCGGCGGCCGATCTGGCGCATCTGGCGCACCCGGCGGAACTTGGGATGATCGCCAAGCTGGCCGAATGGCCGCGTCTGGTGGAAATCGCGGCGCGTGGCAACGAACCACATCGGGTGGCGTTTTACCTTTTTGAACTCGCCTCCGACTTCCACGGGTTGTGGAACCGGGGCAATGACGAGGTCTCATTGCGCTTCCTGCAAGAGGACAAGGCCATTTCGACGGCGAAAATCGCCCTGGCGCGGGCTGTGGGCGTTGTCATTTGCGCTGGCCTTGGTATCCTTGGCGTTACTCCGGTCGAGGAAATGCGCTGAGGTCTGCGCCCGGCTGGATATAAAAGCGTGAATGCGAGGGGCGGATCAACCTCCCCGCAGGCAGGGGCACGAGAATGGCAGACGCGGATTACGACTATGGCGACGGGTATGGGCAGGACCGGCAGGACGCTGGGCCGGCCAAGGCGCGTCGCTATGTCAATCTTGCCGGGGCGCTGACCTCGCTGGCGCTGGTCGCCGGGCTTGGATTGTGGGGCTACAAGCTTGCCGTGCGCGACGTCCAAGGCGTGCCGGTCATTCAGGCTCTGGACGGTCCTATGCGTGTCTCGCCCGAGGATCCCGGTGGAGAAATCGTTGATAATCAGGGACTTGCGGTTAATGACGTGGCCGCAGTCGGTGCCGCCGCCCCGATGCCGGAAGTGTTGGTGCTGGCCCCGCGCCCGGTTGAACTCAGCGACGAAGACATGGCCGGTCTCGGCGGTGCCGCATCGGTTGATCCGTCGCTGATTGCCGCACCCCTGCCCGGAACCGGGGACATGGTGCTTGCCGCCGCCCCTCCGGCCGAAAGCGCCAGTCCGACGGAAGTCGCGATTGATGCCGCCCTGGCCGAGGCTTTGGGCGAGGCTCCGGTTGAAGATGCCGCCGGGGTGCTGGCCGAAGTTGAGGTCGTGGTAGACTCCCCGGTCGTGGACCTTGCCAACACTGAACCCGCGCCCGAAGGGGCGATCACCGTATCGCCCCGCCCGAAAGCCCGGCCAGCCGCGGCGGCGGTGACCGCAAATGCCATGGAGGCCACCTCCGAGGCTGCCGCCCTGACCGCCGCGATCGAGGTTGATCCCACCACCATCCCGGTCGGCACCCGTCTGGTGCAGTTCGGGGCCTTTGACAGCGCCGACGAGGCTCGGGCCGAATGGGTCCGCTTACAAGGCCAGTTTGGCGAGTTGATGGCCGACAAGCGGCTAGTGCTGCAGCCTGCCGAAAGCGGCGGGCGCACCTTTTACCGCCTGCGCGCCCACGGGTTCGAGGATGAGGCCGACGCCCGCCGCTTCTGCACCGCCTTTGTCGCCAAGGCAGCGATCTGCATCCCGGTATCGCAGCGATGAGCGTTGGCCGCGGGGCAACGATCTTCGGCTGCGCCGGACCGCAGCTTCTGGACAGTGAGCGCGCCTTTTTCCGCAGCGCTGATCCGTTCGGCTTTATCGTCTTTGCCCGCAATATCGAGGACCCGGACCAGTTGCTCCGCCTGACCGGCTCGTTGCGCGATGCCGTGGGCCGCGAGGCGCCAATTCTGGTCGATCAGGAGGGCGGCCGGGTCCAGCGGCTGCGCGCGCCCCATTGGCGCGAATGGGACCCGCCCCTTGATACCGTCGCCCGCGCCGTGTCGGTCGAAGTCGCGGCGCGGTTGATGAAGGCCCGCGCCACGGTGATTGCCGCCGAACTGCGCGCTGTGGGCATTGATGCCAATTGCGCCCCGGTGGCCGATGTGGCCCGGCCCCAGACCCATCCCTTCTTGCGTAACCGTTGCTACGGCAGCGACCCCGACACGGTGGCACGGGTCGCACGAGCGGTGGCCGAAGGCCTGATGGCAGGGGGCGTCCTGCCGGTGATGAAACATCTGCCGGGTCACGGCCTTTCTCATCTGGACACGCACCACGATCTGCCGACCGTCGACGCCACGCTGGAGGATTTGCAAGCCACCGACTTTGCCCCGTTCCGGGCGCTTGCAGGCCTGCCGATGGCGATGACGGCGCATCTGGTCTTTGCTGCTGTTGACCCCGGCCTGCCTGCCACCCAGTCGCCCCGGATGATCCAGATCATCCGTAAGGATATCGGATTCGGCGGCCTTCTGATAACCGACGATCTGAACATGCAGGCGCTGCAGGGCACACTGGGCGAACGCACCGCGCGCAGCATTGCTGCCGGGGTGGACATCGCCCTGCATTGCAACGGCGACTTGGCGGATATGGCCGAGGTCGCGACGGCCGCAGGTGACATGGGGCCCGCCGCCACAGCGCGGGCCATGGCTGCGGTGGCGGCCCGGGGACCGGCATTGCAGGACATCGACGCCGTGCTGGCGGAGCTTGCGCATGGCTGACGACCCCGGCTGGGACCAACCCGAGCGTGTGCCTACTGAAGACCGTCTGGCAGCCGAGGCGCTGATCGTCGATGTCGTCGGCTTTGAAGGGCCGCTGGACCTCCTTTTGATGCTGTCACGCACGCAAAAGGTTGATCTGCGGCGGATTTCGGTCCTGCATCTGGCCGAGCAATATCTGGTATTTGTCGAGCAGGCGCAAAGCCTTCGGATCGAACTTGCTGCCGATTATCTGGTGATGGCGGCCTGGCTGGCCTTTCTGAAGTCCCGCCTTCTGCTGCCGCCCGAACCCGGAGAGGCCGGGCCAAGCGCCGAGGATCTGGCCGCCCATCTGGCATTTCAGCTTGAACGACTGGCCGCGATGCGGGATGCGGCCGCCCGGCTGATGGCGCGCGACCAGCTTGGCCGCGACTTCTTTGCCCGTGGCCTGCCCGAAGACGTGACGCATCAAAGGGTTGTCCACTATACCGCGACTTTGCTGGACCTGATGCGCGCCTATGCGATGATCCGCACCAAGGACGAATTTCGCCCCTTCGTGCTTGACCGCGAACACGTCTACACGATGGAGCAGGCGCTGGACCGGATGCGCGGTCTGATCGGCTATGCCGGCGACTGGGCGACATTGACCAGCTTTCTGCCCGAAGGCTGGAATGAAACTCCGATGGCCCGCAGGTCAGCCCTTGCCGCGCATTTCGCCGCTGTCCTTGAACTGGCCAAACGCGGTCAGGTAACCCTGCGTCAGGGCGAGACCTTCGCCCCCATCGAACTGCGCAGGAGGGGGGAGTGATGGAGGAAACAGACAGCTTGTTCGACGCGCCGCCGATGGGCGATCAGGAACGCATGGTCGAAGCTATCCTCTTTGCCATGGCCGACCCGGTGACCTTGGCCGAACTGACCGCTCGTCTGCCGCATGGCTCTGATCCGGCCGAGGCGCTGGTGCATCTGGCCCGCCGCTATGAAGGGCGGGGGGTCAATCTGGTCAAGGTCGGCGATGCCTACGTCATGCGCACCGCCGCCGATCTGGGCCACCTGATGCGCCGCGAAACGGTCGAGACCCGCAAACTGTCGCGCGCGGCAATCGAAACCTTGGCAATTGTCGCCTATCACCAACCCGTCACCCGCGCCGAGATCGAGGAAATCCGCGGCGTTGCAGTCAGCCGGGGGACGGTTGACCAGCTTTTGGAGCTGGACTGGATCCGGCTTGGCCGCCGCCGGATGACCCCGGGTCGTCCGGTGACCTTTGTGGTGACCGAGGCGTTTCTGGACCACTTCGGTCTCGAATCCGCTCGTGACCTGCCGGGGCTGAAGGAATTGCGGGCCGCGGGGTTGCTGGATAACCGACCGGCACCGGGGCTGGCCGTGCCTGACGACGACGAAGCCTTGACCGGCCAAAGCGAACTTTTCGAAGATTGAGAGGTCTGAAATGGACTTGAATGGGCTTTTCACGATGCTGTCGCGGATCTTCATCCGCTCGGCTGTCAGGACCGGTATTGATTATGCCGTACGCGGAGGGAAACCAGATCGGGACCTGACACCCGAGGAGCGTCAGCAGGCCAAGGCAGCAAGACAAATGGCGCAAAAGGCGCAAAAGGTCGCCCGTCTGGGACAACGGTTCCTGAAGTAGCCAGAATCCTTGTTCACGGATGGCAGGAACTGTCCCGATCAGGCGCGCAGACTGAAATGCCGGGTCAGCCGATCCTGAACTGCTTTGCCAGTTTCAGCCCCTGACCCTGATAATTCGACGAAATCCCGGTGCCATACAGGGTTTCCGGCCGCTCGCTCATCCGCTCGTAAACCAGCCGCCCGACGACCTGACCATGCTCCAGCACAAAGGGGGCCTCATGGCAGCGCACCTCCAGCACGCCGCGCGACCCGCTGCCGCCCGCCGCCGCATGACCAAAGCCGGGATCAAAGAACCCTGCGTAATGCACCCGGAATTCACCGACCATTGCCAGATAGGGGGCCATCTCGGCGGCATAATCCGGCGGGATCGTCACCGCCTCACGGCTGACCAGAATGTAGAACGCCCCGGGGTCCAAAATGATCTGGCCATTGCGGGTATGCAGCTCCTCCCAGAAATCGGACGCCGGATAATGGCCGATCCGGTCAAGATCGACCACCCCGGCATGCGGCTTGGCGCGGTAGCCGACCAGAGTGCCGCCGGTGGGTTGCAGGTCGACGGAAAAGCCCAGGCCTTCGGAAATCACCGCCTGACCTGACACCAGCGGATCGGCTGCATGCAGCGCGGTCAGGGCGGCATCGTCCAACACGGCCTGGCCCATGCGAAAGCGGATCTGGTTCAGCCGCTGCCCGGCGCGGACCAGGACGGAAAAGCTGCGCGGGCAGACCTCGGCATACAGGGGGCCGGTGTAACCCTCGGGAATGCGGTCAAACTCGATCCCGCCATCGGTGATGGTGCGGGTCAGAAGGTCCAGTCGGCCAGACGAGCTTTTGGCATTGGCGACCGCCGTGATCCCGGCAGGCAGGGCCAGCCGCTCAGCCAGGGGAATAAGGTAAACGCAGTTCTTTTCCAGCACCGCGCCGGCTGTCAGGTCGACCTTGTGCATGGTGAATTCGTCCAGCCGGTCCAGAACCCTCCGACCCTTGCCCGCCAGAAACGAGGCGCGGACCCGGTAGGCAACGGTGCCCAGCCGCAGATCAAGGCTGGCCGGTTGCAGCTGGTCGTCCAGCACCGAGGGACCCGCGGCAATCGCGCCATCAGCGATCAACCGGCGCAGGGCTTGTGACGGCAACACTCCACTTTTCATTCGGTCCCCGCCTCATGCGTTTGAAACGAAACCGCCCGCGCTGCCGGTTGGCAGGCGGGCGGCTTTGTAGTGGTCGGGCCGGAGAGATTCGAACTCTCGACCTCCCGCCCCCCAGACGGACGCGCTAACCAGGCTGCGCTACGGCCCGACACGGGGCGATACATAACGAGTTTCCAAGGCAGGGCAAGCGGTAAAGCGCATGGGCCGGGTCAGATCAGACCGCCATCGGCGCGTGCGGCCATCTGCGCGCGAAGCGCGGCAAGGCGGCGGGCGAGGGGTGCGATTTTCGGGGCGGCAACAAACAGGGATTCGGCGGGCAAAGCCCTGATTAGGCTGGAGAAACTTGCGTCATCACGCAGGGTGGGTCGGGCCGGGGCAGAGGCAGGAACCGCAGCCGGGGCGGCGGCAGCGGCGGCGAAAAGCGGCAGGTCGGGAATCTGGTCTTCTGGCCCAAGCGCCGCCACCAGATCTGACAGGGCCGCCGGGTTGTCGCCAAGGTCCAGCGCGTCAATCGCTGCCTCCGAAAGGACAGGCGCCGCAGCGGCAAGGGAAACATCTTCGACCTCAATCGGATCGCCCCCGCCGTCCGCATCAAGTGCGGCCATCAGGCTTGCTTCATCCAGATCAATGCCCTGCGTCACCAGATCGCCCAGCCCCACCGAATCGTCCGACAGTCCGGCCACATGCCGCGCACCTTGATCACGCAATATCTTTTGCACGCCGCGGATCGTCAGCCCCTCGTCATGCAAAAGCCGCTTGATCCCGGCCAGCAGCGCTACATCGGTTGGCCGATAATACCGCCGCCCTCCCGCCCGCTTGACCGGCTTTATCTGCGTAAACCGGCTTTCCCAGAACCGCAGCACATGGGCGGGCGTTTCCAGCACATCAGCGACTTCGCTGATGGTGCGAAAGGCGTCCGGGGACTTGTCCATACCTCAAGTCCCTTCAGCGCTTCTTCCCGGCTGCGACGCGATCTTTCATCAGATGCGAGGGGCGGAAGGTCAGCACCCGGCGGGGCGAGATTGGAACTTCTTCACCCGTCTTCGGGTTGCGGCCGACGCGCGCGGTCTTGGCCCGCACCGAGAAGGTGCCAAAGGACGAGATCTTGACCGTCTCCCCCGAAGCCAGCGTATCGGACATGTGCTGCAGCACGCTTTCCACCAGCGAGGCGGATTCGTTCCGGCTAAGGCCAACCTCGCGGAACACCGCTTCGCTCAGGTCCATCCGGGTCAAAGTCTTGTCACTCATCTCGTCCCCCACGAGTTCATTCACGCAAGGATGCGGCGGATGGGATAACGAGTCAATATCAACCAGTTGGATCAACTACTTGAGGCGTGAAATTAACTGTCCTTACCAACGAAGGACAACCGAACCCCAGGCAAGACCGCCGCCGATCGCCTCGGTGACCAGAAGATCGCCAGGCTTGATCTGGCCGCGCGCCTTGCCAACCGACAGCGCCAGCGGGATCGACGCGGCACTGGTGTTGCCATGGTCCTGCACCGTGACGATCACCCGGTCCATCGGCACCTGCATGCGTTTTGCGGTGCCTTCGATGATGCGGATATTGGCCTGATGCGGCACGATCCAGTCGACATCTTCCGGCGACAATCCAGCCTTTTCAAGCGCGCTGTGAGCAGTTTCGGCAAGCTTTTCAATGGCATGACGAAAGACTTCCTTGCCTTCCATCACCAGATGACCCGTGGTCCCGGTCGAGGTGCCGCCATTGACATAAAGGATGTCGCGGAAGCGGCCGTCGGAATGCAGGTCGGTTGACAGGATGCCCCGGTCGGCATTGGTGCCCGACTCTTCGCTCGCCTCCAGCACCAGCGCCCCGGCCCCGTCGCCGAACAGGACACAGGTGCCCCGGTCCTTCCAGTTCATCAACCGGCTGAAGGTTTCCGCCCCGATCACCAGCACCCGGGTCGCCTGTCCCGACAGGATCAGCGCATTGGCGTTGGTCAGGGCAAAAACGAATCCGGCGCAGACTGCCTGCACGTCAAAGGCAAAGCCGCTCGTCATGCCCAGACCGGCCTGCACCATGGTTGCAACCGAAGGAAAGGTCAGATCGGGCGTCGATGTGGCCACGATGATCGCGTCGATGTCACCCGCTTGCAGCCCGGCATCGGCCAGCGCCGCCTGTGCCGCGCGGATCGCCAGGTCCGAGGTCATCTGCCCTTCGGCCGCGAAATGGCGCCGCTCGATCCCCGAGCGTGAGCGGATCCATTCATCTGACGTGTCGATGATGGCTTCGAATTCGGCGTTCGGGACGACCCGGTCGGGCAGGTAATGCCCGACGCCCTTGACTGTGGCGCGTATCGTCATGCGGTGGTCGTGTCCTCTGGCCCGGCAGCGTCTGACCCTGTGGCTTCTGGGCCGGAATCGTCGGCATCCTGCCCCGCAACCCCAGAGGATGCAACCCGCGCCGCCAGACGTTCGATAAAGCGGACCTGCGCCAGTTGGTGCGCAAGTCCGATGGCCGCAGCGACCCCGGTTGCGTCCGCCGACCCATGCGATTTGACAACCGTGCCATTCAGCCCAAGGAAGACTCCGCCATTCACGCGGCGTGGGTCGATACGTTTTTGCAGGCGTTTTAAAGAGTTCAGCGCCAGAAGTGCCGCAAACCGCGACATGATCCCGGCTCCGAACGCCTCACGCAGGAAATCCGAGATCAGCCGTGCAGTGCCCTCAGCCGTCTTCAGCGCGACGTTGCCGGTAAAGCCGTCTGTCACAATCACATCGACCCGGTCCGACGGCAGGTCATTGCCTTCGATAAAGCCAACAAAGTCGAAGTCGCCCGCCGTAGCCACCGCAGGCATCCGGTCATGCGCCTCTTTCAGCTCGGCGCGGCCCTTGTGTTCTTCGGTGCCGACATTCAGCAGGCCGATGCGCGGGCGGGTCAGGCCAAGCCCGTTCCTGGCATAGGCCGCGCCCATGGTGGCAAAGGTCAAAAGATCGTCCGCCTCGGCCCGGACATCAGCGCCGACGTCCAGCATCAGGTTGAACCCGCCGGGATTACGCGACGGCCAGAGACAAGAAATCGCCGGACGGTTCACCCCCGGCAACTTGCGCAGGCGCAGCATCGACACGGCCATCAAGGCCCCGGTATTGCCGCAGGAGACTGCAGCCGACGCCTCGCCCGACTTGACGCAGTCGATGGTTGACCACATCGAGGTTCCAGCGCCGTGGCGCATGACATGGGCCGGTTTGTCCGACATCGTCACCACCCGGGGGGCGTGACGCAGGGTGCAACGATCCTGAAGAATCGGGTGCTGGGCAATCAATGGCAGCAGCACCGCCTCATCGCCATGTAGGATCGCCCCCATCTCGGAATGGCGTTCCATCGAAATGGCAAGACCGGCAACAACTGCTGCCGGTCCGCGGTCGCCGCCCATGGCGTCAACCGAAATGATCACTTCGCCAAGGGGCGCAGCCGGCGCGGGTCCAGGTCCGGAGGTCATGGAATGGGACGCGCGTCGCGCGGCTTACGCCGCATCCTCGTCGACGTCGACTTCGCGGCCGACAGCAACAACCTGACGCGAATCATAGTGGCCGCAGGATGGGCACACGTGATGCGGGCGCTTGAGTTCGCCACAGTTGGAGCATTCGTTCGGATTCGCGGCAACCAACGAGTCGTGCGAGCGACGCATGTTGCGCTTGGATTTGGTGGTGCGGTTCTGCGGGACAGCCATGTCTCAACCTTTGGGCAGTGGGGACCTGCCCCGGATTTCCTTTGCGACACCGCGTTTGACCCTGGTTCGAACCAAAGAAAAAGAGGCTGCGTCACAGCTTGAATGAGGCGCGGAACATACTCGGATTTCGGCGGTGCGCAAGCCCCATATCCCCGGCAAAAGCGGGATTCAGCCCGACTTTCCGGTGGTTTTACCCGTGTCCTTGTCTGAATTGCCCGCTTCCTTGTCTGAAATGGATGTATCTTCGGGATCCGGGGTCACGCCCAGACGTCCCGCAAGTGCCGCAAGACCGGCAAAGGGCTTCAGATCGGTGTCTTGCAAGGGCGCAATCCCGTCTTCGGCATGGACCGCAGCCCCGAAAACCGCCCCGGCGGCGCGGGGATAGGGGGGCAGCGCCAGAACCAGAGCCTCGGCGGCGATGCCTTCGATGTCGATGACTTCGGGCATCGGTTCGACCGTGTCATCTTCGGGCATTTCGGCCTCATCCCCCTCGGGCGCGGCGAAACCTGCGTCAAATCGGCGGCGCACCTCTTCATCGATGCGAGAGCGGACCGGAACCAGCGTGACAATGCAGGCCTGATCGACATCGGCGGTCAGGTGCCCGGTCAACAGGAACGCATCACGGCCTGCCGGGGCAATCTGGCCCTGAAACTCCATCCGGTGCAGCGCCAGAATGTCCAGGTCCTGCGCCAGCAGGGCGCGGGCGGCCTGATCGGGGCGAAAAGCGAACTGCGTCGGTTTGCGCGGGCTAAGGCCGCCGGTGCGAAACCGGGTCGGGCGGGCAGGGGGGGGAGCACTGGTCATGAGGGGCCTTTGCGTCATATTCGGGTTAGCCGTCCCATATGGCGTTCCATTCTTGAACAGGGGGCCATGCTTCTGTTATCTCGAATGCCAAGGGTTTTGAAGAACCCACGCCGGGTGTGGCGTTTTTCAGCGGGCATGAGGGCAGCAATGGCGGTTTTCCAACGGGCACGAACGGCGCTGATGGCCAGCAATGGCCTGCGGCGGCAAGCGGTGGCTCTCACGCTGGTTGCTGGCCTTGCGGCCTGCTCGCCAATCTATCGCAATCATGGGTATGTCCCTGTCGAGAATGAACTCGCCTTGGTCGAGGTTGGCACCGACACCCGCGAGACAGTTGGCCAGAAGATCGGTCACCCGTCGACCTCGGGCCTTCTGAACGACGACGGCTGGTATTATGTGCAAAGTCGTTATCGTCACTTCGGGCCAAGCGAACCCAAGGAAATCGAACGTCAGGTTCTTGCTATCACCTTCAACGAGGCCGGAGTGGTCGAAAATATCGCCCGGTTCAGCCTTGAAGACGGCAAAGTTGTCGAAATCTCGCGCCGCGTCACTGAGACAAACGTCAAGGGCCTGACGCTGATCGAACAGCTTCTAAGCAACTTCGGACGCATCCGGGCCGAGGATTTCGCGGGCTGATCTGTCGCTGTGTCAGGCCGGGGTCTCAGGTGTCGGCTTCAAATCGCAGGGCCACGCCGTTGATGCAATAGCGCAGGCCGGTCGGGGCCGGGCCGTCGGGGAAGACATGGCCCAGATGCGCCTCGCAGCGGTTGCAATGCACCTCGGTCCGGCGGCTAAACCAACTATTGTCAGCCTGCTCGCCCACCATCTCGGCGTCCAAGGGAGCATAGAATGACGGCCAGCCGGTGCCCGAATCAAACTTGGTGGCCTGATCAAACAGCGGCGCATCGCAGCAGATGCAGCGGAAGGTGCCGGCATCCTTGGGGAAGCTGTCGTTGGTAAAGGCGCGCTCCGTCCCGTGCTTGCGGGTCACCTTGAAGGCCAGGTCGGAAAGTTCGGCCTGCCATTCGGGTTCGGTCTTGACGATCTTTTCCATGCGCTGATCTCCTTGCTGCTGCTAACCTAGTGTGTGCAGGGCGAGAGGAAAAGAGCGTGAACCCGATTGTGAAAGGCGCGATGGTAGCGCGGCTGGCGGAGGGGCGGGACGACATGGCCCGGGCGCTGGCATTTCGCCGGGCGTCCTTTCCACGTCATGTCGGGGCCGAAGAGGACGCGCAGGACGCCCTGTCGGCGCATGTGCTGGTCGAGAGGGCGGACAAGACCCTGCTGGCCTATTTCCGTGTCATGCTGTTCGGCTGGGGGGCGGGCCTGGCGCAGGGCTATGCGGCGCGATTCTATGATGTCGGGCCGCTGGCCGGCTATGCGAGGCCCATCGCCGAGATGGGGCGGTTCTGTGTGGCCGCCGGTGGCGTGCATCCAGATACGCTGCGGCTGGCCTGGGGGGCGATGACGAAGGTAGTGGATGAGGGTCAGGCGGGGCTGCTGGTCGGCTGCTCCAGCTTTCGCGGGGCGGACTGGACGCGGCACCGGGCGGGGCTGGCCTTGCTTGCGGCGGAGTTTCTGGGGCCGGTGGAGCATCGGCCGGGCAGGAAGGCGGCGGAGGTGGTCGACTATCCGGCACTGGTCGGGCCGTTGGGGGACCGGAGGGCCTCACTCGCCGGGCTGCCGCCCTTGTTGCGGACCTATCTGGGGATGGGGGGCTGGGTTTCCGATCATGCGGTGGTGGACCGCGATCTGGACACGCTGCATGTCTTCACCTGCGTCGAGGTCGACCGGGTGCCTGCCGCAAGGGCGGCCAGTCTGAGGGCGGTGGCGGGGTAGGTGTCCACAGTGGACCGGGTTTTGGGTGTGAGGGATTTCAAGGGGTTGGGTGTGGACGTTAAGGTTTTGGTAAGGGTTTTGAGGTGGGGCGGTGCGTGAAATCACGCACCCTATGGACGATTGCGACGCTTGGTTTCGGGCCAAGGTTCAGGCGGTGCTGGAGGATCAGCGACCGACAGTGCCTTATGAAGAGGTGATGCGGGACTTGCGCAAGTTGATAGCGAGGAAGTGAAATAGGGTGGTGGGTTGGCGACCACCCGGCGGGCTTCCTGCCATTTCGGTAAAAGCAATGGAAAGAAACAATGACCCTGCAAGAAACAGCACAAATCCTTGGCGGCGTTGGCGTCATCGCGTCGATCATGTACGTCGGCATTCAAATCCGCAACAGTGCCCGTGCCTTGCGCGCTGCGACCTTTCAACAACTCAGTGTTACCACAATGCAGGTTTGGTTCGGCTTGGCGCACAATGGCGAAACAACGGGCATCATTTTGCGCGGCGCAGACGATTTTTCCGCCCTCAACCGCGTTGAAAAGGCCCGCTTCCGCTTTTTTGTCATGGGCTACGTCAAGAGTTTCGAGAATGCCTGGTTCCAGCACAAAATCGGTACACTGCGCGAAAGTGACTGGAAAGCCAGCTCTGCCGATCTGCACTCGTTCTTTTCAGCACCAGGCGCATCTGTGGTCTGGCCATTGGTGAAGAATCGCTTCAACGCAGAGTATGCTGCATTCCTGGATGAAGTCTTGAAAAGCCAACTGCCCAATGTCGCGGCCTATGTGCCGCCAGCAACGGCTCAAGACAAAAATTCGCTTGGAGAAACCGTCTTTCCAAAGCCGTAATGAGTGCCTGTTGCTGGCCGGGAATGTCGAACTCAGCTTCACCAAGACAAAGCTGGCGTAGGGTAAGCGCCAATCCACACCCGTTGGCAAAGGTTGGTTCCGATTGTCCTGAGCTTCAGATACCGGGAGGGTTGAGGCTGAGGTGGTGGGTTGGCACCCACCCTGCTCGAGCGGCTCAGCGCCATCAAGTAACAGGTAAGCCGGGCTTAAGCCCGGCCTACGAAGATCACATTCCGTCAGCTTTGGATCAGCCGCGACCCTTGCGGCCACCCCGACGCCCGGCGGCGGCCTGGGAGGCGGCGGCGGAGGCTTCGGCGAAGGTCATGCCGCCTTCGACAGCCTCAAGCACCTTGGCAAAGCGGATCCACTCGCCGCCGTTCGGGTCGTGGTTCATCAGGAAGTTGGCGGCGCGGATCGCCTCCATTTCCTGCTGGCGGACCGGGTTCATGATGGCGCTGGTCATGCCTGCACCAATGGCCATCGGCAGGAAGGCCGCGTTGATGCCGTGGCGGTGGGGCAGGCCGAAGCTGATGTTCGAGGCCCCGCACGTGGTGTTCACCCCAAGCTCGTCGCGCAGGCGGCGGACCAGGGTAAAGACCTGCTGACCGGCGCTTCCCATCGCGCCCACCGGCATCACCAGCGGGTCAACCACGATGTCATGTGCGGGAATGCCGAAATCGGCGGCGCGCTGGACGATTTTCTTGGCCACGGCAAAGCGGACATCGGGGTCTTCGCTGATGCCGGTATCGTCGTTGGAAATAGCCACGACGGGCACGTTGTATTTCTTGACCAAAGGCAGGACGAGTTCGAGGCGGTCTTCCTCACCCGTCACCGAGTTCAGAAGCGGGCGGCCCTCGCAGGCCATCAGGCCAGCCTCAAGCGCGCCGGGAACCGAGCTGTCGATGCACAAGGGCACGTCGACGGTCTGCTGGATGATCTCGATCAGGGCCTTCATCAGCGGCGGCTCGACAAAATTGTTGTCGGCATAGCGCGGGTCGGTGGCCATCATGTTGGTGAAAACCGCGCCCGAGTTCACGTCAAGGACGGTGGCCCCACAGGCGACCTGTTCAAGGGCGTCACGGATGACGGTCTCGAAATTGCCCATCTCAAGCTCGGCGGCAAGCTTCTTGCGGCCGGTGGGGTTGATGCGTTCGCCGATGACGCAGAAGGGTTCGTCGAAACCGATGATCACGGTTTTCGTTTTGGATTCAATAACGGTGCGGGTCATTCTTAAACCTTTTTCTCAAGCTTGCGCGGAGGCAGGAACGCCCGAGGCGCCGCCGTTGTCAGTGACCCACTGGGCATTGGTCTTGATGCCGCCCAAGGGGAAGAAGTGGACCTGTTCGATCCCGAAGCCGGGCGTCGCGGCCTTGTGGGCCGCCAGACCGGCCAGAATCTCGGTCGGCTCATAGGGCAAGAGCAGCTTGGTCACATCCATCGCGCGCTTTTGCAAGACGCGCAAGGAGGCGCCGACACCGCAGGCAATGGCGAACTTGATCAGGGTCTGCAGTTTGGCCGGGCCAGCGATGCCGATATGGACCGGCAGCTTGACGCCCTCGGCCGCCAGACGGTTGACCCAGTTGATCACCGGATCAGCCTCGAAGCAGAACTGGGTGGCCATGGCCATGGCCGCATCGGTGCGTTCGGTGAAGGCCGATTTCCAGCGCGCGGCTTCCATCACCATGCGGTCAGAGCCGTCGGCGTCGATGTCCTTGTTGCCCTCGGGGTGACCGGCGACGTGCAGGCGGTCAAAGCCGTCGAAGGCGCCGGATTCCAGCAGTTGCATCGAGGAATGGTAGTCGCCAACCGGCGTGGTAACGCCTCCGGCGAGCAACAGACCCTGATGCACGCCGACATCCTTGTAGCGCGCGACCCAGTCGGCAAGCGTGGCCTTGTCCTTGATGATCCGCGCCGGGAAATGCGGCATCACGGTAAAGCCTTCGTCGCTGATCCGTTTGGCGGTGGCGACCATGTCTTCAATCGGCGTGCCCTCGATATGGGCGACGTAGACGCGGGTGCCGCTGGGCAGGATGGCGCGGAAGCTTTCGACCTTTTCGGCGGTGCGGGGCATCACCTCGATCGAATAGCCTTTCAGAAAGGCCTCAAGCGACTGTGGTTCGGGTTCGGCTTTCTTGCGACTGAAGTTGAAAAGGGCCATGGTCTGCTCCTGCTAATGTCCGGGGGTCAGGCTTTGGCCCAGCCGTCTGCTTCGATCAGTTGCTTGATCCGCGCGATGTCGAATTCTGCTTCCAGCTTTGCCGCATAATCGGCGACGATGGTTTCAGGCTCACCCTCAACCTCGGCCACCACCACCTTGCGCCATTCGGCAAGATAGGCGTCCGCGTCCTTGGCACCTATTTTCATGGCGCAGCGGTCGATGGCTTGTTCAAAGCGTTCGGGAAGCTGGACCTTGGACCCGCGCCGACCCTTGCCAACAATGACCTGCGCCGGGATGTCGCGCCAGTAGACGACGGTAACTTCGGCCATGACGTGATTCCCCTTGGTGGTTGCCTGTAGGTGATAGTCGCCGTTCCCCGACAACCGGTGTCGGTTTTCGACATGGGGCGGCAAGGAAACGACGCCCGGTCTGCTAGCCGTGACCCGCAGCACAATCCCGATACCGCGAACCGGGGCGCTTGTCAGGTGCGCAAAAGATCACTACCTTTGACCCCAACCACAGATGGAGGGCGAAATGACGCCCGAGCGTCCCAATAGGGCGGACGCGACAGATGCGCCGGTCGAAGCAGTTTCGGCTGTTCCCCGCGCTGATGAGCCGTCAGCTCTTCCTGATCCCGGGCCCGTGCCCGGGGCAGCACCGCTTTACGCGGCGTTGGACCTTGGGACAAACTCATGTCGGATGCTGATTGCCCAGCCGCAGGGCAGCCAGTTTCTGATCGTCGACAGTTTTTCCAAGACCGTGCAACTGGGCGCGGGGCTGGAGGCGACGGGCAGGCTGAGCCGCGCCTCGATGGAGCGTACCATTCAGGCCCTGCGGATCTGCGAGAAAAAGCTGGAGCGTCATGGGGTTCGCCGGATGCGGCTGGTGGCGACCGAGGCCTGCCGCCGCGCCCGCAATGCCCGCGATTTCCTGCGCCAGGTGCGGCGCGAGACCGGGCTTTCGCTGGACATCATCGGCCCGGAGGATGAGGCGCGACTGGCGGTCATCTCTTGTGCGCCGCTGGTCAACCCGTCGACCGAGCAGCTTTTGGTGGTCGATATCGGTGGCGGGTCGACCGAGCTGGTCTGGATCGACCTTTCTGCCGTGGCCCCGGCTGACCGGCCGCGCGCGATCATGCGGCTGCACATGGGTTTCAACGCACAAGGCGAAGGTGCCGTGGCGCGGGTGGTGGATTGGATTTCCGTGCCGCTGGGGGTGGCGACGCTGAAAGACCAGTTCGTCGATGTCGACGACGATGCCGCGCGCTTTGCGCTGATGAGCTGGTTTTTCGAGGAAAACCTTGCCAGTTTCAGCCCCTATAACGCGACGAACCCGCGCGCGGGGTTTCAGATCATCGGCACGTCGGGCACCGTCACGACCATCGCCGCCGGGTTTCTGGGCCTGCGCCGCTATGACCGGTCCAAGGTTGACGGGCTGCAGATGACCTCGGATCAGATCGACACCGTGATCCGCGAATTTCTGGAGCTTGGCCCCGAGGGGCGCCGCAACGACCCAAGGATCGGCCGTGACCGGCATTCGCTAATCATGTCAGGGGCGGCGATCTTGCAGGCAATGATGCGCATCTGGCCAACCGACCGCTTGTCGGTGGCCGACAGGGGGCTTAGGGAGGGTCTTCTTTATGCGCAGATGAGCGCGGACGGCGTGCTGGAAGACGGACCCTACAAATGACCGACAAACCGACATCGGGAAAGCCTTCATCGGGCCGGGGCCAGCGCGAACTGCGCGTCCGTGTGAAGACGGCAAAGGGCCGCAAGCTGTCGTCGACGCTGTGGCTGGAGCGGCAGTTGAATGATCCGTACGTCATTCAGGCGCGGAAGGATGGCTACCGGGGCCGGGCGGCCTACAAGATTCTGGAACTTGACGATCGCTATGGGTTCCTGAAACCGGGCGCGCGGGTGGTGGACCTTGGCTGCGCGCCGGGGGGCTGGTGTCAGGTGGCGGTGGTTCGCGTCAACGCACTGGGGCAGAATCCGAAGAAGCCGGTGGGCTTCGTACTGGGCGTCGATCTGCAAGAGGTCGAGCCGATCTCGGGCGCGGAAATCCACTTGCTGGACTTTCTGGACGATGATGCGGATGAAAAGGTCAAGGGCTGGCTGGGCGGGCGGGCCGATGTGGTGATGTCCGACATGGCGGCAGCGGCCAGCGGTCACAAGGGCACCGACCACTTGCGCATCGTGGCCTTGATCGAGGCAGCGCTGGCCTTCGCCTTTGACGTGCTGGAAGACGGCGGCACCTTTGTCACCAAGGTTCTGGCGGGCGGTGCGGAAAACGCGATGCAGGTGATGCTGAAGAAGAATTTCCGCAAAGTGGCGAATGTGAAGCCGCCTGCCAGCCGCGCCGACAGTTCCGAGAAATTCGTGGTGGCGCAGGGCTACCGGGGCCGCGAGCTTGCGGCGGCGGCGGCGGAAGCCGACGAAGACTGATCGGATTTTAACGAAAAAGGCGCCCGAAGGCGCCTGTTTTCCACAATGTCGCCGGGTTCAACCGCCCCAGCTGCGGACCGGACCACAATCCATGTGGACAAAGTCCGACCGCGAATACCGGCCGACCCCGCCCGACGCGCAAGCCGCAGCCGCCTTGGCCATCTGCCCGACCGACCGCGATTTCAGCCGCAGATCTGCCGCCTGGCCGACCATGTGCAGCGAATTCTTGGCCACACCGCGCGACTTTGACCGCAGCATCGCGTTCGTCGCGGGCGACCGGTAGCCTGACAAAAGCATGTAGGGTTCGCTGACATCCATCAGCCGGTGCGAGGCCGCCATGATGTCGACCGTGCGCATGTCCATCGGGATCGTGTCATTTGACCGCCAGTCGCGCATGAAGTGATTGATTTCCTTCATCACTTCGGGAATGTATTCGCCTTCGATCCAGTAGATCGTGTCCATCGCTTCGCCGGTGCGGCCGGAGTACATCGAGATCCGGCGAATGTCGCCAGCGCCTTTCAGCACCCCGAACGCGTTGGAGTAGGTGGGGGCGGCAATCACCGCCGTCGCTGCGAACATGCCCAGAAGGCTGCGCCGCGTGAAACCTGAAGTCGCCTGGTTCGTCATTCTGCCGTATGTCCCCGTCGCTGTCTTTGACCGCTAAACCGCAGCTCTTTCGTGCAACTTCTTCCCCAAGTGCCCGAGCTTTATGGCATAGGCCGATTCGAAGCCCAAGCGCAGATTGCTGGTGGACTCCTTAGCACAACCTGAATCGGCGAATTTTCGCTGAAAGGTACGGAATTCCGCGCAATGTTGCCGTAAAGCCGCAGCTAACGGCAGGAAAACCACACTTGCGCCGGGGTCTCATCGGGGTTTGCCAGGGCGACGGGTTTGTGAATGGACAATCGCGGAAAATTGACCGCAAATTAACTGAAATACCCGTTTTCTGGGCAAGTTACAGTGAATGAGGACCGAATGCGCCTGCGCCTTCTTTCGACGCTTTTCCGCCGCCCGGGCATTCTGGCGCTGCTTTTGACCCTGTCGCCGCTGGCTCCGGCCTTTGCCGAGCCGCAGTCCACCGCGTTCGTCCAGTCGCTTGCCAGTGCGGCGGCCGAGGATGCGGTGATTGCCGAATGGTACCGGACCACGGGGTATGAGCCGCTGTGGACCGGCGCCGATGACGCCGACCGCCGCCATGCCTTGCTGACCGCGATTGCCGGGGCGGCCGATCACGGTCTGCCGGTGCAGCGTTATGATGCGGGTGCCCTGACCGCAGCCCTTCTGGCCGCAAGCACGGAAGGCGACCGGGGCCGGGTCGAACTGGCGATGACGCGCGCCTATCTGGCCTGGGCGCATGATCTGACCTCGGGGGCGCTGGTGCCTTCGGACGTCGATGATGGGATCAAGCGCGAGATTGCGGTGATCGACCCCAAGACGCTTTTGTCGCGCATTTCGGCGGGCAAGCCTGCGGCGGTGCTGGACTGGCTGTTGCCGGACGGGCCTGCCTATCTGCACCTGATGAAAGCCAAACTTGACCTGGAAACCCGGATTGCGGCGGGCGGCTGGGGGCCTGTGGTTGATGCAGGCTCGCTGGGCCTTGGTGATACCGGGCCGGCCGTCGTGGCCCTGCGGGACCGGCTAACCCTGATGGGCTACCTCGCCCCGACCTCGACCGGCAGCTATGATCTTCAGGTCCAACGGGCGGTGATGGATTTCCAGGTCAACCACGGGCTTCTGGCCGACGGTTCGGCCAATGCGGCCACTTTGGACGAGGTGAACGTCCCCGCCGACGCCCGGCTGAAATCGGTGATCGTCGCGATGGAGCGGGAACGCTGGATGGACGTCGACCGCTCGGTCCGCCACATCTGGGTCAATCTGCCCGACTTTCATGCGCGCATCTATGAGGGCGGTCTTGCGGTCTTTGAAACCCGGGTGGTGATCGGCAAGAACGTCCACGACCAGCGCAGCCCGGAATTTTCGGACCTGATGGAGCACATGGTCATCAACCCCTCCTGGGGGGTGCCGCGGTCGATCACGGTCAAGGAATACCTGCCGCTTTTGCAGCAGAACCCCGGTGCGGTCGGGCATCTGCAGGTGGTTGACGGGCGGGGCCGGGTGGTGGCGCGCGGTGCGGTCGATTTTTCGGCCTATACCGCCAGCAACTTTCCCTTTGACCTGCGCCAGCCGCCGTCTGATGGCAATGCGTTGGGGCTGGTCAAGTTCATGTTCCCGAACCCCTACAATATCTATCTGCACGACACCCCCTCCAAGTCCCTGTTTGCAAACGAGGTGCGCGCCTACAGCCACGGCTGCATCCGGGTCGCGCGGCCGTTCGATCTGGCCTATGCGCTGCTGGCGCTGCAAACCGAAGCGCCGGAAGCGTTGTTCCAAAGCGAGCTAGACACCGGCAATGAGACGGTGGTGAAACTGGACAAGGAATTGCCGGTGCATCTGGTCTATTTCACCGCCTATCCCGACGCCAAGGGCCGCATCGGCTATCGTCGCGACATCTATGGGCGCGACGCGGCGCTTTATGAGGCATTAGAGGCTGCCGGGGTGGCATCGGACGCGTTTCAAGGCTAGGTCTTTCTGGTAGAATGCCACCAGCTACGGGCCGGAGAACCGCCATGCCCCATACGATCCGCGACATAGCACTTGCCCTTGGGGCCTTGGCTGAGGGCGATCTTGACCTGACCGTGACCGGCGCATCCGAGCCGCAGATGGCCGGGCCGGACAGTCTGGCCTTGGCGATGGACCCGCGTTACGCCGACGGCATTCCCAAGGGTCAGGCGCGGGCGGCGATGGTATGGCCGGGGGCAAACTGGCGGGCGATGGGCCTGCAGGCGGCAATCTTTGCGCCGCGCGGTCGGCTGGCGATGGCGGGGTTAAGCCGGATGCTGGACGCAGGGCCCGACCTTGCGCCGGGGGTTCATCCGATGGCTATTGTTGCGTCTTCTGCGGCAATCGGGCCGGGGGCTGCCATTGGCCCCTTTGTTACCATCGGCGCGGCCGTTCGCATCGGGGCCAATGCCCGGATTGCCAGCCATGTGTCGATTGCCGAAGGCGCCAGCATCGGGGCCGATGCGCTGATCCTGCAAGGGGCACGGATAGGGGCGCGGGTGACCATCGGCGACCGGTTCATCTGCCAGCCGGGTGCTGTTATCGGCGCAGATGGGTTTTCCTTTGTCACGCCGGAAAAATCCGGGGTCGAGGAAATACGCGAAACGCTGGGCACGCGGGGCGAGATCACCGGCCAAAGTTGGACACGGATACATTCTCTTGGCGCTGTGACCCTTGGCAATGATGTGGAAGTCGGGGCGAATGTCTGTATCGACCGGGGCACGATCCGCGACACGACGGTTGGGGATGGCAGCAAGCTGGATAACCTTGTCCATGTCGGTCACAACGTCCAGATCGGCCGCGATTGCCTGATCTGCGGTCAGGTCGGCATCGCCGGATCGGCGCGGATCGGTGACCGGGTTGTGCTGGCCGGGCAATGCGGCGTCAACGACAACATCTTTGTTGGCAATGACGTGATTGCCGGGGGGGCGACCAAGATCTTCACCAACGCTCCGGCGGGGCGGGTGCTATTGGGCTATCCGGCGGTGAAGATGGAAACCCATGTCGAGATGCAAAAGGCGCTGCGCCGGTTGCCCCGGCTGGCGGACCGTCTGGCGGCCCGGGTGGCGGCGCTGGAAAAGGGCGTTCCCTTCGCGCCCGACAGTGATTAGAGCAAAACCACGACGGGTGGGGGACTAAATGACGGCAGCAACGCGGGCCGAGATCGAAGCGGCGGTGATCACCATTCTCGCCGCGCAGCTGCTGCTGCCGGTGTCCGACGTGGCCCCGGATGCGCGGCTGGATGACCTTGGTCTGGACAGTCTTGGCAAGGTCGAGGCGATCTTTGCGTTGGAAGAACGCTTTGCGATCTCGATTCCCTTTAACGCCAATGAGCCCGACTTGCCGGAGTTTGATTTTGCCACGGTGCCCGGAATCGTCGACGGCGTCGCCGGTCTGATTGCCGCCAGATGAGGCGGGTGGTCATCACCGGAATCGGCACGGTGAATGCGCTTGCCAAGGACGTGCCGGGCACGTTTGCGGCCTTGACCGAGGGGCGGTCGGGGATTGGTCCGCTTGGGTTTCGGGATGCCGACCGGTTGACGATCCGCATCGGGGCGGAAGTGCGGGACTGGGACCCTGCGGCCCATTTGCCCGCCGCCAACTTGCCGCTGTACGACCCTGTCACGCAGTATGCGCTGGTCGCCGGGGCCGAGGCGGTGGCGATGGCGGGCCTGCCTTTCGGTCTTGGGGCACGCGGCGGGGTGATCCTTGGCACGGCGGCTGGCGGGATTTCCACCTGGGAGGACAGCTACCGCGCGGTTTTTGCCGAAGGTCGCAACCGGGTGTCGCCGCTGGTGGTGCCGCGTCTGATGCACAATGCGCCGGCCTCGCATCTGTCGATCGCGCACGGGCTGCAGGGGCCGGTGTTCGCGGTGTCGTCGGCCTGTGCCAGTGCCAATCAGGCGATGGGGCTGGCGTTGCAGCAGATCCGGTCGGGGGCGGCCGATGTCATGCTGACCGGCGGGGCCGAGGCGATGCTGTGTTTCGGCGGCGTCAAGGCCTGGGAAGGGTTGCGCGTGCTGGCCCCGGACATGTGCCGGCCATTCTCGCTTGGGCGCAAGGGGATGGTGATCGGCGACGGGGCAGGGGTGCTGGTTTTCGAGGAAGAGTCCCACGCCCGCGCGCGCGGTGCGACGGTGCTGGCCGAGGTTGCGGGCTTTGCGATGACCGCCGACGCCCGCGACATCGTGGCCCCAGACCCCGACGGTGCCGTTGCCGCGATGCGGGGGGCATTGGCCGACGCGGGGCTATCCCCAGCCGACATCGGCCATATCAATGCGCATGGAACGGGCACACTGGCCAATGACCGCAGCGAGAGTCGGGCCATCGTCCGGGTCTTTGGTGGCCATGCGCCGCCGGTGACCTCGACCAAGGCGGCGCATGGCCACGGCATTGGGGCGACCGGGGCTTTCGAGGCCATCGCCTGCATTCTGGCGCTGTCCCGGGGGATTTTACCGCCGACGCTGGGCTTTCAGGCGCCGGACCCGGAGTGCCGGGTTGATCTGGTGCATCGTGTCGCGCGGGGGGCAAAGGTCAACGCGGTGATCAGCAACGCCTTTGCCTTTGGCGGGCTGAATGCGGTGCTGGTTCTGCGTCAGGCCTGAACGAAAGAAGGTCGGCCTGCAATGCGGCCGACCCTGTTTCCATGCGGCAAAAGGCGGACTACCGCCCTTTGATCACTGATCTGCGGCAGCTTTGGCGGCGGTGTTTGCCAGATCGGCCGCGTGATTGGCTGCATCGACCGCCGCCAGACCTGCGGTGATGCCGGCAAGCGAAAGCTTTAGATCGACGCGTTGATCCGGTGCGACATAAGGCACAACAGTGATTGTCGCCTCGGCCCCATTCTTCAGCGCCTCCACTTCTTCGGCGGTAAACCCAAGCCGTGCGATGCAGCCGATTTCGGTGCAGACCGTGAATGGATAGGCCTTTGCTTCGCCGCCATCAATTTTCAGCGACATGCCGGCCGTCAGCAGGGTTTCCAGAGGTGCGATGAAGGTGGCCCCGGCAGCAGCCGGCCCTTCAGTACCCGCAGGCAAGCCGAACAAGGAAAATTCTGCCGTCGCAGCGCCCGCGCTATCTTTCAAGAGCATGTAAAGCTGACAGGTTGCGATCCCTGCTTCGTTCTTGACGCACCGCTGTTCCCAGGCTTCGAAATTCGCCTCGGTATATGGCTTGCCTGGCTCTGCGCCAGCAACCTCGACGCCCATCGACAAGCCTTCATCTGTCGTCGCGTCCGCTGCGACAACGGGAACTTCAACCGGGGTTTCGGTCGTCTGTGCCAAGAGCGGCGATGTTGCCAACACAAGAAAGAGTGCAAGCGAGGATGTCTTAGTCTTGGCCATCTGGGGCTATTCCTTCGGTCGTTCAATCTGATCGGGCGGTGTGTAGCATGCAGACTTGACCAAGTCAGGTTGTAAAGTTCACCTTCGGCAATGTTCTGCATTGCCGCGGGTCGAAGCCCGATAGATCAAAAAAAGGGCCGGGATGCCCCGGCCCTTTTCGTGTCAATTTTTTTTGCTCCCTGTCGGACTGGCCGACTTCATTGGCAAAGACGCTAAGGCGGAAACTGGGGTGCGTCAACGGTATTTTACAAACCTGCGACAGAGGGCCGGCCAAAAAAAGCCGCGCCTTTTGCGAGGCGCGGCCAGTCGACAGGGAGGAGGTCACCATCAGGCGTTGAAACCATGCGCGCCTGATATCAACAGGCTGGCACAAAAGGGTTAAGGATGTATTTTGACTAGGATCGCCACTCTTGCGACAATGGGTGCGCCGGGTCGGTCGGCGAAAGGTGAGGTGGGTTGTGACGCTTGATACGGGAACCAACGGGGCGCAGGCCCCGGATCGGATTATTGTCGGCGGGGGTGGGGCGGGCTACGCGCTGCCGCAATCGCTGCTGTTGGGCTATGGTAACCGGCACGGACTGATTGCCGGGGCGACCGGCACCGGAAAGACCGTCACGCTGCAGATCCTTGCCGAAGGCTTTTCGGCTGCCGGGGTGCCGGTGTTCCTGTCGGATGTGAAGGGCGATCTGTCCGGCATCGCGGCATCTGGGTCGGCCAGCCACAAGCTGCACGAGCCTTTCACCAAGCGCGCGGCCACCATCGGGCTGGATCTGCAATACCGCGCCTTTCCGGTGATCTTCTGGGACCTTTTCGGCGAAAAGGGCCATCCGGTCCGGGCCACGGTCAGCGAAATGGGACCGCTGCTGATTTCGCGGCTTCTGGAATTGTCCGAGCCGCAAGAGGGCGTGCTGAACGTCGCGTTCAAGCTGTCGGATGAAGAAGAACTGCCGCTGCTGGACCTCAAGGACCTGCAGGCGCTGCTGGGGTTTGTGGCCGAGAATGCCGAGGATATCTCGGGGCGCTATGGGCTGGTGTCAAAGGAATCGGTCGGCGCCATCCAGCGCCGCTTGCTGGTGCTGGAAAATCAGGGCGCGGCCAGCCTTTTTGGCGAACCGGCGCTGGAACTGTCCGATCTGATGCTGACCGATGCCGAGGGTCGGGGCCGGATCAGCATCCTTGCCGCCGACAGGTTGATGAATTCGCCGCGGCTTTACGCGACCTTCCTGTTGTGGCTGTTGTCTGAGCTGTTCGAGGTCCTGCCCGAGGTTGGCGATCCGGAAAAGCCGAAGCTGGTGTTCTTTTTCGACGAAGCCCATCTGTTGTTCGAAGACGCGCCGAAAGCGCTGGTCGACAAGGTTGAACAGGTGGCGCGGTTGATCCGGTCCAAGGGGGTCGGGGTCTATTTCATCACCCAGAACCCGGCCGATGTGCCCGACGACATCCTGGGCCAGCTTGGCAACCGGGTGCAGCACGCGCTGCGGGCATTCACCGCCCGCGACCAGAAGGACCTGGCGAAGGCCGCCGAGACCTATCGGCAGAACCCGGCCTTCGCCATCGAAGACGCTATCCGCGATGTCGGCACGGGTGAGGCGGTCACCTCGTTTCTGGAGACCAAGGGCATCCCCGGCATTGCCGAGCGCACGCTGATCCGCCCGCCGTCCAGCCAGCTTGGGCCACTGGATGACGCCACCCGGGCCGAGGTGATACGCACCTCTCCCGTGGCAGGAAAGTATGAGCAGGTGATCGACCGCGACAGCGCCTGGGAACGGCTGCGCGCGCGGGCGGCGCGGACGGGTGAGGCGAAAACCGAGGATGTGGGCGGGCGCGAGTTCGGCCATGCCCGCCGCTATGACGGCCAGACCGAAGACGCCCCGCGAAAGCCTGCGCCAAGCAGCCGGTCGGATTCGGTGGTGACGACCTTTACCAAAAGCTTTGTGCGCCAGCTAGGCACCCGTTCGGGGCAGGCCATCGTGCGGGGGGTTCTGGGTTCGATTTTCGGGAAACGCTAAGGGGCGGGAGGTTTCGGGCCGCAACGCCAAAAGGGTAAACGGAACGCCGGCCAGATTTCCTGCTCTGGTCAAGAATGAGGGAAAGACATGAAACGATCACGCATCAACGACATCATGCGCGCAGCGGATGATCTGATCCGCCACCACGGCTTTGTGTTGCCGCCTTTTGCCTATTGGAGCCCCGAGGCCTTCAAGGCTCGGACGGATGCGGGGGCCATTGTCGCGGCCCGTTGTGGCTGGGACATCACCGATTACGGGCAGGGCCGGTTCGACGCGATGGGCCTTTTTCTCTTTACCCTGCGCAACGGGCGGCTGGCCGATCTGCAGCGCGGCGGCGGCATGTGTTATGCCGAGAAACTTTTGATCAGCCGTCAGGATCAGCTTTCGCCGATGCACACCCATGTCATCAAGGCCGAGGACATCATCAACCGCGGCGGGGCGACTTTGGTGGTCGAGCTTTACGGGTCCGACGATGCAGGCGGCTTCGCGGCGGATCGGGGCGGTGTGGTGCAATGTGACGGGATCGCGCGCGCCTACGCGCCGGGCGAAAAGCTGCGGTTTGCGCCGGGCGAAAGTGTCACCCTGATGCCGGGCGACTGGCATGCGTTTTGGGGCGAAGGCGGCGACGTGCTGATCGGGGAAGTCTCGACCGTCAACGATGATGTGACTGACAACGTCTTCCGCGAGCCGATTGGCCGCTTTGCCGAGATCGAGGAGGATGAAGCCCCGCTGCATCTTTTGGTCAGCGATTACGACCGCTGGCTTTGACGCCTGAGGAATGAAAAAGGGCGCGCCTGCCGTCGGCGGGCGCGCCCTTTATTGGTCAGGTCCCCTAGTTGCCTTCAGCGTCCGGCGGGCAGATGCCGTTGACAAGGGCGGTCTTGCAGACAGCCTCGGTCGCGGCGGGTGCGGGCTCGGCGGCAGCAGGGGCTACGACGGGAGCTACTGCCGGGGTCGTAACAATCGGAGCCGCGGTGACAATCGACGGCGGGGGCAGTACGGCAAGGGTCGGGATCGCCCCTTCCGGGATAACGGGCTCGGGCTTTTTCGGCGCGATGGTCGGCGGGATATACAGACCCGTCGGCATCTCGCCCGACGCGGTCAGCACGATGACCTTTTCGCCACCCTTAATCCGGCTGTAAAGGTCGATGACGTCCTGGTTGATCATCCGGATGCAACCGGACGAGGCATTGCGCCCGATCGACTGCCAGTCCGGCGTGCCGTGAATGCGGTAGCCATAGTCGCGCCCGCCCGATGTCAGGTAAATGGCCCGCGCGCCAAGTGGGTTGGTCGGGCCGCCCGGCTGGCCAACTTCGTCGAACTTGGCCAGTTCGGGCTTGCGGGCAATCATCTCTTTCGGTGGGATCCAGGTCGGCCAGGTTTTCTTTTCGGCAACGATAGCTTCGCCCGACCATTCAAAGCCGGACTTGCCGACCGCGATGCCGTAGCGGATCGCCTTTTTCTTGCCGATCACATAATACAAAAGTCGGGTTTTAGGGTTGATGATGATCGTGCCGATGGGCTGATCGGTCTCATACTCGACAACCTGCCGGCGGTGGCTTTCGGGGATTTCCGCGACCGGCAGCGCCGGGATCGGGATGCCTGCGTCCATGGTCGCGACATAGACGTTGTCGTCGGGTTTTGGCAGCGGCGGCTGACCCGAGGCGCTGGTGCCCAGCGTCGGATCGACGCAAGCGGTAAGCACCAGCAGGGCCAGCGTGGCGGGGACGGCAGAGAACATGCGCAAAACGATAGCAGACAGGCGCATCACGGGGGGCTCACATGTTCCAGTCCCGCAAGCGATATGCCCCGGGTTATCTGTGGATAAGTAACGCAGACGTGAGTTGCCGTCAAACCGTTCAAGGCCCGGAATATGATCACACACGCGTGATTCCAGTGGATTTTTCGGCAAAACCCGGCGGCTTGGGTCGTAAACCGCGCCACCCGGATTGGCGGGCGTCACAGCCCGGTGCGGACTGCCCAAAGCTCGGGGAAAAGCTGGACCTCCAGCATCCGGCGCAGATAAGCCACGCCCGAGGTGCCGCCGGTGCCGCGCTTGAAGCCGATTACCCGTTCGACCGTGGTCACATGGTTAAAGCGCCAGCGGCGGAAGTAGTCCTCGAAATCGACCAGCTTTTCGGCCAGTTCATAGGCCTGCCAATGCGCCTGCGGGTCGCGGTAGACGGCTTCCCAGACCGCTTGCACGCCGGGGTGTGCAACCCATGCGGTGCGCAGGTCGCGGGTCAGAACCTCCTCTGGTACGGGCAGACCCTGACGGTGCAACAGGCGCAGCGCCTCGTCATACAGTGTCGGGCGGGCGAGTTCCGCCTCCAGTCGCGCGGTGACATCAGCGCGGTGGGCATGCGGGGCCAGCATCGCAAGGTTGCGGTTACCGACGGCAAATTCGATCAGCCGGTATTGCCAGGACTGAAAGCCGGAGGATTGGCCCAGCGTCTCGCGGAAGGTCGAATAGTCTGCGGGGGTCATCGTCCGCAGCACGTCCCAGGCCGAGTTTAACTGTTCGAAGATCCGGGAAATCCGGGCCAGCATCTTGAACGCCTCACGCGGGGCATCGGCGGCGATCTTGGTGCGCACTGCGTCCAGTTCATGCAGCGCAAGGCGCATCCACAGTTCCGAGGTCTGGTGCTGAATGATGAACAGCATCTCATCATGCGCCGCACTGATCGGGGCTTGCGCGGTCAGGATCTGGTCGATCCGCAAGTAGTCGCCATAGGACATCCGGCCGTCAAAGGCCATTTCCGCGCCATCATCGGCTGGGTTGTAGGGGCAGGTGGTCATTGGTCTCTCCTAAAATGAATGAAAGTTCACAAAGGGGAGAAAAGCTTTCGGTTCAGCACCGACAGGTTGCCGATGCGCCGCCACTGGGCAACCCAGCCGGAGGGGCGGCACAGGGGCAGGCGGTTGGCCATCAGGTGACCCGCGCGCGTTGCTTGAATTCGGGCTTGTCCCAGCTGCCGTAGTCCATGATCTTTGCCAGAATGCCGACCGCCCGGGCGACGTCGTCTTCGTCGATGTAAAGCGGGGTAAAGCCAAATCGCAGGATGTCGGGGGCGCGGAAATCGCCGATCACACCTTCGGCAATCAGCGCCTGCATGATCGCGTAGCCTTCGGGGTGGCGGAACGAAACCTGACTTCCGCGCATCAGATGCGAGCGCGGCGTCGCCAGTTGCAACGTCGGGGCGCGGGTCTCGACCCCCTTGATGAACTGGTCCTGCAGACGCAGGGACTGGCGGTGCACCTCGGCCAGATCGACGCCGTCCCAGGCGTCAAGGGCCGCATCAAGCGCCGCCATCTGTAGAACCGCTGGCGTCCCGACGCGCATCCGCTCGATCCCCTGACCGGGGCGGTAGGACAGATCAAAGGCAAAGGGCTCAGCATGGCCCAGCCAGCCGGACAGGGCAGGGCGGGCGGTTTCGGCATGACGCGGGGCCACATAGATGAAGGCCGGGCCACCGGGGCCAGAATTCAAGTATTTGTAGGTGCAACCGACCGCGAAATCCGCGCCAGCGCCCGCCAGATCGACCGGCAGCGCCCCGGCGCTGTGGGCCAGATCCCAGACGGTCAGCACCCCCATTTCATGCGCGCGTTTGGTGATGTCGGTCATGTCGTGGCGGCGTCCGGTGCGGTAATCAACCTCGGTGATCAGGGTCACGGCGACGGTATCGTCGATTGCCGACATCACCTCCTCCGGGGCCACGGTCTTCAGCCGGTATTGCCCCCCAAGGGTGCGGCAGAGGCCTTCAGCCATGTAAAGATCCGAGGGGAAGTTTCCGGTATCGGAAAGGATCACCCGGCGCTTTGGGTTCATCTCCAAGGCGGAGGCGAGGGCCTGATAGACCTTGATTGACAATGTATCGCCCAGAACCACCGTCCCCGGCGCCGCCCCGATCAGCTTGGCCACCCGATCACCCAAGGCCGCCGGTTGCGCCATCCATCCGGCCTTGTTCCAGCCCCGGATCAGCAGGTCCTGCCACTCCGCCATCGCCTGCGCCATCCGCGCGGGAGCAGTCTTGACCATCGGCCCCAGCGAGTTGCCGTCCAGATAGATCACCCCGTCGGGCAGGTGGAACAGGGCTTTCTTGGCGGCAAAATCAACACTCATCGTGGCTTCCTTCGGGGTTTCCCGACTTATGAAGGGGGCGGCCATAAATTTCAAGCTTGAAATGGTTTCGGAATGCGCGCGCGGGACCGGTCACCACGCAAATCTCGCAACAGTCATCGCCAAATCGAGGGTTTGAGTTATCGTGCCAGAGTGATAAGTGCATCGCAGCAATTTGCGAACCATTGAACAGGATCGGGGGCCAAGCGTGAAGATCGGTGCGCTGACTGAGGTTTTTCCGGGTGAAAACCGGGTAGCGATGACGCCGGATTCGGCCGTGCAACTGGCCAAACTTGGTCATGTGGTCTGCATTCAGGCGGGTGCGGGGGCGAAGGCCGGGTTTTCCGACGCGACCTATGCTGCTGCCGGGGTCGAGGTGCTGGCGTCTGCAGCTGACGTGATCGGCGCGTCCGATGTCATCGTCAAGGTGCGCGGTCCCGAGGCGGACGAGCTTGCCACCCTTGGCGACGGCCAGACGCTGATCAGCTTTTTCTGGCCCGCCCAGAACGCCCCCCTGCTGGAGGCGGCGGCAAGGAAGAACCTTTCGGTCATCGCGATGGACATGGTGCCCCGGATCAGCCGGGCGCAGAAGATGGATGCGCTGTCGTCGATGGCCAACATCGCCGGCTACCGCGCGGTGATCGAGGCCGGGTCGAACTTTGGCCGCTTTTTCACCGGCCAGATCACGGCGGCAGGCAAGGTGCCACCCGCCAAGGTCCTGATCGTCGGCGCAGGCGTCGCTGGGCTTGCGGCCATCGGCACCTCAACCTCTCTGGGGGCGATCACGCTGGCGTTCGATGTCCGCCCGGAAGTCGCCGAGCAGATCGAAAGCATGGGGGCCGAGTTTGTCTATCTCGACTTCTCTGAAGCCCAGACCGACGGGGCCGCGACCGGGGGCTATGCTGCCCCCTCCAGCCCGGAGTTCCGCGAAGCGCAGCTAAAGAAGTTCCGCGAGCTTGCGCCCGAGATTGACATCGTCATCACCACGGCCCTGATCCCCGGTCGCCCGGCACCAAAGCTGTGGACTGCAGACATGGTCGCACTGATGAAGCCGGGGTCGGTGATTGTCGACCTTGCGGCCGAACGCGGCGGCAACTGTGATCTGACGGTACCGGACCAGAAGATCGTGACCGACAATGGCGTGACCGTGGTCGGCTATACCGATTTCCCCAGCCGGATGGCGGCGCAGGCCTCCACTTTATATGCCACCAACATTCGCCACATGCTGACCGACCTTACGCCCAAGAAAGACGGCGTCATCCTGCACAACATGGAGGATGACGTGATCCGTGGGGCCACGGTGACCCATGTCGGCGCGGTCACATTCCCACCACCTCCGCCGAAGATCGCGGCGATTGCAGCGGCCAAGCCGAAGGAAAAGGCCCGCGAGCTGACCACGGTCGAGCGTCACGCGGTCGAGGCTGCCGCCTTCAAGGCGCAGACCCGGTCGCAGGTGGGTCTTCTGGCTGTGGGCGGCGGTTTGATGCTGCTGGCCGGGCTTTATGCGCCTGCCAGCTTCATGTCGCACTTCATCGTGTTTGTGCTGGCGGTCTTTGTTGGTTTCTCGGTGATCTGGAACGTGTCGCACAGCTTGCACACGCCGCTGATGGCGGTCACCAACGCGATTTCGTCGATCATCATCCTGGGCGCGCTGATGCAGATCGGGTCGGGGTCGGTGCTGGTGATCGTGCTGGCGGCGCTGGCGGTCTTCATGGCCGGGATCAACATTTTCGGTGGCTTCATGGTCACAAGGCGCATGCTTGCCATGTTCCAGAAGTCGTAAGGGGCACGTCATGGATTACGGTTTCACCACGGCGGTCTACGTCGTTGCAGCGGTTCTTTTCATCCTCTCCCTCGGCGGACTTTCCGGTCAGGAAAGCGCCAAGCGGGCGGTCTGGTACGGGATCGCCGGCATGGCGCTGGCGGTCGCGGCCACGCTTTACGGACCGGGCCTTGGGCTTTGGTGGCTGTCCCTTGCGCTGATCGCGGGCGGCGGAGCCATCGGCTGGATCGTCGCAAAGCGCGTCCAGATGACCGAGATGCCGCAGCTAGTCGCCGCGATGCACAGCCTGGTTGGTCTGGCCGCGGTGTTCATCGGGTTCAACACCCATATCGAGATGGTCCGTGTCGCAGGCATGGATGAGGCCGCCCGCGCCGTCCTTGACGGCTTTGCCGCCGTCATCGCCCACAAGACCGGGGTCGAAGTCGCGATCCTGCGGGTCGAGACCTTCCTTGGCGTCTTCATTGGTGCCGTGACCTTTACCGGGTCGATCATAGCCTTCGCCAAACTGGCCGGAAAGATCAAACTGGGAAGCCGCGAGATCGAGTTTAACACCAAGGCGCGGCAACTTCCGGGTGGTCATATCCTTAACGCCGCGGCGGCGCTGATCTGCCTGGTGCTGTTGGTGGTCTATCTGCAGTCTGGCAGCACTCTGGCACTTCTGGGCATGACCGTGGCGGCCTTCTTCATCGGCGTTCACCTGATCCTGGGGATCGGCGGCGCGGACATGCCGGTCGTGGTGTCGATGCTGAACAGCTATTCCGGCTGGGCGGCGGCGGCGATCGGCTTTTCGCTGTCGAATGACCTCTTGATCGTGATCGGCGCGCTGGTCGGTTCCTCGGGTGCGATCCTGTCCTACATCATGTGCAAGGCGATGAACCGGTCGTTCATTTCCGTGATCCTTGGCGGTTTCGGCACCACCACCGGCCCGCAGATGGAGGTGACGGGCGAACAGATCGCCATTGACGCCGAAGGCGTGGCCGCCGCGCTGAACGACGCCGACAGCATCATCATCATCCCGGGCTACGGCATGGCGGTGGCGCAGGCGCAGCAGTCGGTCAGCGAACTGACCCGCAAGCTGCGCGCAGCTGGCAAGACCGTGCGTTTTGCGATCCACCCGGTCGCGGGGCGTCTGCCCGGCCACATGAACGTGCTGCTGGCCGAAGCCCGCGTGCCCTATGACATCGTGATGGAGATGGACGAGATCAACGAGGATTTCCCCACCACCGACGTCGCCATCGTCATCGGGTCGAACGACATCGTGAATCCGGCAGCGCAGGAAGACCCGAACAGCCCCATCGCGGGAATGCCGGTGCTGGAATGCTGGAAGGCGAAACAGGTGTTCGTAAGCAAGCGCGGGCAGGGGACCGGGTACTCGGGGATCGAGAACCCCTTGTTCTACAAGGAAAACACCCGGATGTTCTATGGCGATGCGAAGAAGTCGCTGGATGCGTTGCTGCCGATGATTGATTGACCGGGTGGGCGCAATGCCCACCTAGATCTTCTCGGCGGCAACCTCGTCCAAGCGGTCCAGCACAATTGGCTGCACCGCCAGCAACAGCGCGTCGATGGCGTTGCGGAAAGCGTTCATCGCGGCTTCGGTTGTGGCCCGGTCATAGGGGTGGGCGGTTGCGGCCGCGATCATGTAGCGCCGAGTTTTTGACACGGCCTCAAGCTCAAGCAAAAGCCTGTCGGCATTGGCGCGGATCCCAATGATCAGATCCTGACGCAGATCTGAGGGCAACGCCACTTGTGCCACATCAGCGCCGAAGATCCCGGCCCGCATCTCGCGCAGGCGGGCCCAGGCACCCAAAGCCAGCGCATTGCCCATCAGGGACAGAACCAAAGCGGCTATCAGAGCGATCCTGCCCCAGGACCGGCGCGGCGGGTTTGTTTGGGACGTGACCATTCTAGAAGCCCTCTCCGATAAAGCCTTGCAGCGCCATCAGGTCCTGCACCTCGCCCGGGACCAGCGCATAGCCAAGCGCGCCTGCGATCAGCAACGCACCCAGCATCAGCCCGGCGACCGGGACAGGGGCGGTCAGAACCTCGGTCAAAGCGGGCCGGTGCCGCTTTTCGGGGGCCACCATCCGGCTGAGAACCGCCCGCGACAAGGGGGCGGTGTCGTCGGCATCCGTCCCAAGCGCGCGGGCCAAGGCGGCCTCAAGATCGGCGTCCTGCTGAGACTGTGTGTCATTGCCCGTATGGTTCATGCGAAATTCTCCCCCATCATCGTCCTTAGCCCGGCCCGGGCGCGCACCAAAAGCTGTTCGACCGCGCCGGGGCTGATCTTCAGTGTTGCGGCGATTTCCGCCGTTGTCATTTCGGCCACCGCGCGCAGCAACAGCGCCTGACGCTGGCGGTCGGGCAGGGCGGCAAGACCCTTTTGCGCCAGGGCCAACCGTTGGCGTGCGTCCAGTTCGGCTTCGGCTCCGGGCAGGTCATCGACCGGCTCGGGTGCGGCCTCCAGCCCCAGAAACTGGCGAAACCGCGCCCGGCGCATCCGGTCGATGGCCAGCCGCAGGGCGATTCTGTACAGCCAGGTCGCGGGCGAGGCCTTTTGCGGATCATAGCGCGACGCGGCGGCCCAGGCGCGCAGGAAGGTTTCTTGCGCGATGTCTTCGGCCTCATGTGCGGCGGGCAGCATCCCGGCCAGAAACCGGCGCAGGCCGGGGCCGTGACGCTGGATCAGCCGCGCCATGGCGTGACGGTCGCCCGAAGCCAGCGCGGCCATAAGCTGCCGATCCTCACTTGCCGTCACGTCGCTCCCCCATGGCGGCCGGTACCTTACGCATCGCCGATGTGGTTCCGGCAGGCAAGCCTGCCGGAGCCATTCCGGTAGGCGTCAGTCGCCCCGGGTCACAGTCCGCTCGCGCGTGCGGGTTTCGCCTTCCGGGCCGGTCAGGGTGATCTTCGTGGTCGAAGATCCCGGAACCGTGGTGCGCAGCCGCAACTTGGTCGCGACCTGACCATCAACCGAGGTGAAGATCGTGCTGACCTCACAGGTCGCCGAACCTTCGGCGCGCACGCAGTCACGGGTCTTTTCGATCGTTCCGCCCTCGGGCCCGGTCAGGATCAGGCCCTCGGCATAGGCGGGTGACTGGGCGAAGGGCAAGATCAGGGCGGCGGCCAAAGCAAGTCTGCGCATGGAAAACTCCTGTCTGGTTGGTGACCCGCCATGGTCTGCGATCTGGCGTGGTCGGTTGGGTAACAGAAAGCTCTACGCAGCGGTTTGCAGCTTCCTACGCGGTGGGCTGCAAATTCTTTTGGCACGGCGGCAAAAGTCAGGGCGGGCAGGGCAGGCCCCCGACAAAACCGTGGAGTTTCCCGGGATTTCTGGATATCCGCAGAACGGGATGATCCTGCCCGCTGAAAACCCGGACCCCAAGATGCCAGCCTTTGACCACCCCTTGCGCTATGCCACCGTGAATGAATTGCACGCGCGGCCTTTTCCGCAGCTTGGCGTGCCCTCCACCGCGGTCTATGTCGCGATCAAGGAACCGGTGCAGGCGCAGAACCGCGACCGGGCAGCCGACCGGGCACATCTGCTGGCGCTTCTGGACCGGCACGGCAGCGCGCATCCGCAACCGGGGGCGACGCATTTTCAGGGAACCGTTGGCCGGGCCGAGCTGAAATGGGAAAGCCACACCGAATTCGTGACCTATTCGGCCTTTACCAAGGGTATCTCCGCGCGGCCCTTTGATCCTGCCGAGGCCGAGGTTCTGCCCGAAGACTGGCTGGCCGCCGCGCCGGGCAAGCGGGTGGTGTCGCTGCTGATCCGGGTCGAGGCGATGCCCGCGCAGGACGCGCAGCTTCTGGAGATGGTCGAAGGCTGGCTGGTGCCGGAAAGCCTTGCCATTTCACGCGTGGTCGATGGGGCGGCGGTGGTGGCGGGGGATTTTCACATCGACCCGGCCGGGCACATGCGCTTTGCTGTCTTTGTCCAACCCGATACCGGTCCGCGCCGGGTGGGGCGGATCGTGCAGCGCCTGTGCGAAATCGAGACTTACCGCGCGATGTCGATGCTGGGCCTGATGCGGGCGCGCGATCTGGGCGGGCGGCTGAACGCGCTGGACCCGATGCTGGCGGGTCTGGTGTCCGGTCTGGACAATGTCGAACCCGCCTCCGAGGCGGCGCTGCATGATCTGTTGAAAATCTCGGCCGAGTTGGAAAGCCTTGCGGTGCAGTATTCGTTCCGCTTCGGTGCAACCATGGCCTATGAGGCCATCGTCGCCCAGCGGATCGAGGCCTTGCGCGAAGAGCGTATCCGGGGGCGGCAAACCTTTGGCGAGTTCATGATGCGGCGCTATGATCCGGCGATGCGGACGGTGAAATCCTCTGAAAGCCGGTTGAAGGGCATGGCTGAAAGGGCGGAACGCGCGGCGGAACTGTTGCGCACCCGGGTTGATGTCGAGCGGTCAGCGCAGAACCAGCGGCTCTTGGAAAGCATGGACCGGCGGGCGGATCTGGCCTTGCGGCTGCAGCACACGGTCGAAGGCCTTTCGGTGGTGGCGATCAGCTATTACGCCGTCAGCCTTGCGGGCTATCTGGCAGCACCTTTGGCCAAGGCGGTCGGGATGACCAAGGAAACCCTGACCGCGCTGGTCGTGCTGCCGGTCGTGGCGCTGGTCTGGGCCTTGATCCGCCGCATCCGCAAGTCGCATCACTGACCATTGAGCGGCGGACCGCGCCTTTCACCGCCCCCGGATGCGCGGGTCCAAGGCGTCGCGCAACCCGTCGCCGATGTAGTTCACCGACAGGACCGTCAGTGAGATCGCCAGACCTGGCCAGATCACCCGCTCGGGGTAGACCTGCATGTATTGCAGCCCGTCAAAAAGCAGACGCCCCCAGGTCGGAAAGTCCGGCGGAAAGCCAAGGCCCAGGAAGGACAGCACGGATTCGGTGATGATCGCCTCGGCCACGCCAAGGGTTGCGGCCACCATGACCGGCGAGACGACGTTCGGCAGGATGTGGCGCAGAATGATCCGGCTTGGCCGCGCGCCGATCGACCTTGCGGCCAGAACGTATTCGCGTTCCTTCAGTGTCAGGACCTCACCCCGGACGATCCTTGCAGTCGCCATCCATGAGGTGATGCCGATGGCAAAGACGATCAGGGTGAAGGCCCCAAGCTCGGGCCCGACGATGGACGCCACCCGGTCACGAAACAGCATCACCATGACCAGCAGCAGCGGGACCAGCGGCAGGGCCAGGAACATGTCGGTCAGCCGCATCAAAGGGCCATCAAGGCGCCGGAAATAGCCGGCAAGCACGCCCACCAGGGTTCCGAACACGATGGCGATCAGCATGGCCACAAGCCCGACGGCAAGCGAGACCCGGCCCGCCAGCAGCATCCGGGCCAGCATGTCGCGACCCAATTGATCGGTGCCGAACGGGAATCGGAAGCTTGGTCCCTGGTTTTTCAGCTTGATCGCCTCGGCAACCGACAGCTTTTCCGGGATCCACAGATAGGGACCGATCAGGACCGCAAAGATCAGTATCCCCAGCGTGATCAGTCCGAACAGCGCCCCCTTGTGGTTGGAGAACTGTTGCCAGATCGCGCGGCGCTGGCTGACCGGTTTCGGCATGGCGGCGTTGGTGTCAGTCATAGCGGATCCGGGGGTCAAGAAGGCCGTAAAGCACGTCGGCGATCAGATTGAAAAGGACGATGAGGACCGCGAAGATAAAGGCAAGCGTCTGGACCATTGGCAAATCGCTGGCATGGATGGCCCCGATCAGCGCGGCCCCGATGCCGTTCACCCCAAAGAGGTTCTCGGTGATGATAGCGCCGCCGAAGATCGACGGGATACCCAATGCGATCACCGTGACGACCGGGATCAGCGAATTGCGCAGCACATGTTTAAGGATCACGGTGCGTTCGGTCATGCCCTTGGCGCGGGCGGTGCGGACATAGTCCATCCCCATGTTGTCCAGCATGGACGACCGCATGTAGCGGCTGATGGCGGCGGCATTGGCCAGACCCAGGGTCATCACCGGCAAGGCCATCTGGCGCATCTGCTCCAGAAAGCTGGCCCAATCGGTCACTACAAGCTGGGTGTCATATTTGGTTGGGAACCAGCCCAGCCAGACCGCGAAGATGATGATGAAGAGGGTGCCGGAAAAGAACGTCGGGACCGAAAAGCCGATCATGGCAAACAACGTGCCCGCCTGATCGAAGAACGAATACTGGCGGTAGGCCGAATAGATCCCGATTGGAACGGCAATCAGGATGCCGACCAGATAGGCGGTGCCGATGACGATCAGGGTCTGCGGCAGGCGCTGGCCGATGATGGTGAAGACCGGGCTGCGCGATTGCCAGGACAGGATGCGCTGTTCGTCACCAGCCCAGGTGGTGCCGAACCAGCCGTCGATCAGATAGGCCGGTTCGACCCAGAAGAACTGCCGTAGCCACAGGACATAGCGGAAGATAACCGGCTGATCGGCCCCCAGCGCCTCGATCATCTTCTTGCGCACGTCGGGGGGCACGGTCAGCGGAATGTCGGAGAGTGGCGAGCCGGGGGCCAGATCGACCAGCAGAAAGATCACCAGACTGATGACCAGCAGGGTCGGAATGGCCAAGAGTAGCCTGCGAAGCGTGAAGGTCAGCATGCGCGGCGCGCCTTGGATCAGGGGAGTTGAGGGATCAGGAAAAGGTCGCGGGGCCGGCGAACCGGCCCCGCAAAAGCCTTAGATCACTTGACGCGGAACCAGTCCGCGACGTTCCAAAGCTCGGAGTCCCATGCGTTGATCTGGACACCGCCCAGCGCATTGGAATGCGCCGACAGGGTGCCGCGGTGGACCAGCGGGATCACGATCATGCTGTCTTTCGTCACCATGTCGTTCAGCTTTTTGGCGATGTCCTGACGGGCTGCCATATCGGTCGTGGTCGCAAGCGAGGCATACAGCGCATCATACTCCGGGGTGCAGAAGCGGTTGATGTTCTCGCCCTGCCACTGGGTTTCCGGCGACGGTGCGTTCTTGCACTGGTACTGGCCCAGATAGCTTTCCGGGTCAGGGCTTTCCGAGTTGTTGGCATACATCTCGATGTCGGCGTAGAATTTCTGGAAGGTGTCCGGCGAACCGGCATCCCCACCGAAGAAGACGCCCGGATCGATTGCCTTCAGCTCGACTTCGACGCCGAGTTCAGTCCACCAATCCTTGATCAGCGCCTGGAAGTCCTGGCGGATCGGGTTTACGGTCGTCTGGTAGACGATCGACAGCTTCTTGCCATCCTTGTCACGGATGCCGTCGCCGTCGGTGTCGGTCCAGCCGGCCTCTTCCATCAGCGCCTTGGCGCCTTCCATGTCCTGGGTCAGACAAGCGGTGTTGTCCGAAGCCCAGCCCTCAGGGCCCGGGATGACGTTGCAGGTCGGCTTGCCACCAGCGCCGTAACCGACTTCGACCAGGATCGAACGGTCAATCGCCATCGACAGCGCGGTGCGCACCTTGATGTCCGAGAAGATCGGGTGCGGGTGCTTGGCGGTCGAACGCTCGCCTTCCGGCAGATCGGCCGACGGGTCGGTGGTGTTGGTCTCGATCCGCTCGACCAGAGTGCCGAAAGCGACGACGAACTGGCCCTTGCCGGCTGCGCTCATCGCGGCCTGGCTGTCCGGAGGGATCTGGGTGTTCCAGGCGTAATCGAATTCGCCGGTCTCCATCACGGCGCGGGCCGAGCCTTCGGCATCGCCGCCGCCCTTGATCACCGCGCTGGCGAAGGCGGGCTTCATCGGGTCACGGTAGTTCGGGTTCATGGCCATCGTCACGGTGTCGTTGACGGTGAAGCCGGTCACCATGAACGGGCCAGTTCCGATCGGCATGTTGTTCGGGTCGGTGCAAGTCGGGGCTGCAGCGCCAAGGCAAGCTTCGAACTGAGCCTTTTGCAGAACCGGAGACAGCGCGCTGACGAAGGCGGTGTAGGGGTTCGCTTTCGGTCCGTCGAAGGTCACCTTGATGGTGGCGTCGTCCACGGCTTCGACCGAGGCGATGCCCTCATACTTGGTGGCCTGGCTGCAGCCGCCAGCCGGGTCGGTGCAATACTGCCAGGTGAAGACCGCGTCGGCAGCGGTGACGGCGGTGCCGTCGGACCACAGCAGGCCCGGGATCAGTTTCCAGGTGATGGAGGTCATGTCGGCAGAGATGCCGCCATTTTCCAGCGTCGGGATCTCGGTCACCAGTTTCGGGACCAGAACACCCTCGGGGGTCAGGCCGGCCAGCGGTTCCAGAACCATGGACGCCGCGTAGATGTCCTTGGTGCCGCCCGAAAGGTAGGGGTTCATGATCGACACGGCCTGCGGGAAGGTCAGCTTGACCTCACCATCGGTGCCGCGCTCGGCGAATGCGGCGGGGGCCATGCCCATCGCCGCGACGGCGCCCAGAAGGGCGGTTCTCAGTTTCATTGGGTCTCTCCTTGTTGGTTACGCTCGTTGGCCTCGGGTGCGCCGGTTGATCCGGCGGCGGAATTGTTATGGTAAAGATGGCAGGCGACCTGTCGGCCGGGCTCCACCTCGGCCAGATCAGGCTTTACCTGACGGCAGATGTCCATGACTTTGGGGCAGCGGGTGCAGAAGTTGCAGCCCTTGGGCGGGTTCGCCGGGGATGGCACGTCGCCCTTAAGGATGATGCGGTTGCGTGTTGCGGCCAGTTCCGGGTCAGGCTCGTTCACCGCCGACAGCAGCGCCTCGGCATAAGGGTGCAATGGGCGGGCATAAAGGTCAGACGAGGGCGACAGTTCGCAGATGCGCCCCAGATACATCACCGCGACGCGCTGCGCGAGATGGCGGACCATGGAGAGGTCATGGCTGATGAAAAGGTAAGTCAGCCCAAGCTTTTCCTGTAGGTCTTCCAAGAGGTTGACGACTTGCGCTTGAATGGACACATCCAGCGCCGCGATGGGTTCGTCGCAGACGATGAACTGAGGTTTAAGCGCAAGCGCCCGGGCGATACCGATCCGCTGGCGTTGTCCGCCGGAAAATTCATGCGGGAACCGATTGGCAAAGCGGCGGTTCAACCCGACCTGATCCATCAGTTCGTGGACCCGCTCCAGTTTCTTGTCGCGAGTCCAGTCGGTGTGTTCGTCCAGGGGTTCGGCCACGATGTCGGCTAGCGTCATCCGGGGGTTCAGGCTGGCTTGCGGGTCCTGAAACACCATCTGCATCGTCGGGCGTTTCTTGCGCAACGGTCCGGGCTGCATCTGGGCGACATCCTCGCCGTCGATGATCACGCGCCCGGCGGTCGGCTCATACAGTCGCAGGATCGCGCGGCCGACCGTGGACTTGCCGCAGCCGGATTCGCCGACCAGCCCCAGCGTCTGCCCGGCCATGATGTCGAAGGACACCCCGTCAACCGCCTTTACGTCGCCGGTATGGCGCCGGAACAGCCCCGAGTAGATCGGGAAATGCATCTTCAGGTCTTCCACCTGAACCAGAGGGGCAGGGCGGGCGTCAAGCATGGGCAAGCTCCGCCTTGGTGCGGTCTGGATGCGGGGCCTGCCAGTGACAGGCGACATCGTGACCACGGCCGACCACGCCGCCGCTCACCACACGCCGCGCCGGATTGGAGGCATCACAGGCATCATGGCGATGCTCGCACCGGGCGCGGAACGGGCAGGCGGTCAGGGCGGCAGTCAGGATCGGCGGCTGGCCCTCGATCACCTTCAGCCGCGCATCGCGCGCGCCGGTGATCCGGGGAATGGTTTGCAACAGGGCGCGGGTATAGGGGTGCTGCGGGTTGGCAAACAATTCGCGCACCGGGGCCTGTTCCACCACCTGACCGCCATACATCACCATCACCCGGTCGGCGATCCCGGCGATGACGCCAAGGTCGTGGGTGATCCAGATGATCGCCATCCCCAGTTTGTGGCGCAGTTCCTTGACCAGTTCCAGGATCTGCGCCTGAATGGTCACGTCCAGCGCGGTTGTAGGTTCATCGGCGATCAGCACATCGGGGTCGCAGGCCAAAGCGATGGCAATCATCACCCGCTGCCGCATGCCGCCGGAAAACTGGTGGGGATAGGCTTTCAGCCGCGATTTTGCGTCGGGAATGCCGACAAGTTCCAGCAGTTCGATGGCGCGCAGCTCGGCATCCGCCTTTGACAGGCCCATGTGTTCTCGCAAAGGCTCGATGATCTGGCTGCCGACGGTGAAGACCGGGTTCAGGCTGGTCATCGGGTCTTGAAACACGAAACCGACCTTGGCGCCACGGACCCTGCGCAAATCCTCGGGCGACATCTGCAACAGGTCGCGGTCGCCCAGCATGACCTTGCCAGACCGGATATCGGCGGGAGGGGAGGGCAACAGCCGGATCAGCGACATCATCGTCACCGACTTGCCCGAGCCGCTTTCGCCGACCACACCCAAAAGCTCGCCCCGGTCAAGATGAAAGCTGACATCATTGACGGCGTGGATTTCGCCTCCGCGGGTGCGAAACACGGTCGTAAGGCCCCTGACATCAAGGACAGGCAAGGCCTGATCGGCCATATAGTGCTCCCCGTAGCGATTCTTAGTTCTTGTTATTCTTGGGTCTTTTTGACCCTTGCGTCCATCGGTTACCCAGCGGATGACCGAGTGTTTCCGATTTTTGTCTGTCTATCAATCCCGAATTGCGTCGCTATTCCACCATGTTCTTTCGGCAAATTGCCCGTTTGGCGCGACATATTGCCAGAACTTGACAGCAGTAGCGTTGGCCGACAGGTTGACCACAACTGGTGGAAAGGCAACCCGTGAGCCCCATGGACAAATTAACGCCGCGTCAGATTCTGGACCGCCTGGTCAGCTTTCCGACGGTCAGCCGGGGGTCGAACCTTGACCTGATCGACTGGCTGGCGGGCTATCTTGCCAGCCACGGCATCACCGCGCACCGTCACTGGAACGAGGACCAGACCAAGGCGGCGCTTTTCGCCCATGTCGGTCCCCTGATCCCCGGTGCGGTGGTCCTGTCAGGACATTCCGACGTGGTCCCGGTCGAGGGCCAGACCTGGACCACCGACCCCTGGACCGTCACCGAACGTGACGGGCGGTTATACGGGCGCGGCACCTGCGACATGAAGGGTTATGTGGCGCTGGCGATCTGGGCGCTGGTGGAGGGGAACCACCGCAGGCTGACCACGCCTTTGCAGCTGGCGCTGTCCTATGACGAGGAACTGGGCTGCACCGGCGCGCCCCCGATGATTGCGGCGATGCAAGGAGTGGTGCCGAGGGGGGCTGCCGTCATCGTGGGCGAACCCTCACGCATGGGGCTGATCACCGGGCACAAGGGCGGCACGGGGTATCACGTCCACATGAAGGGTTTTGAGGTGCATTCCTCGCTGCTGCCGCAAGGCGTGTCGGCGATCATGGAGGGCGCACGACTGATCACTTGGGTCAACGACCAGAACGCGGCGATACAAGCGCAAGTCCCTACCCCTGCGGCGGCGCGCTTTGTCCCGCCCTTTACCACGCTGCATGTCGGCATGATTTCCGGCGGCACCGCCCATAATATTACCGCCGCCGATTGCCGCTTTGCGGTTGAGATGCGGGTGGTCCCGGGTGAAGACATTTCTGACTGGGAGGCACGGTTCCGCGAAGCGGCCGCCCGCCTGGACGCCGCGATGAAATCCGTCCGCCCAGAGGCCGGGGTCACGCTGGACCGCTTTTTCGGCGTCCCCGCCCTGATGCCCGAAACCGACGGTCTGGCGGAGGCGCTGGTCCGCCGTCTGACCGGGACCAACACCTCGGGTGTGGTGTCCTACGGCACCGAGGCTGGCCAATTTCAGGATGCAGGATACTCTGCCGTCGTCTGCGGCCCCGGCGACATTGCCCAGGCGCATCAACCGGACGAGTTTCTGGAACTGTCCGAGTTTCACGCCGGGCACCGCTTCATGGAAAACCTGCTGGACGCCTTGTCATGACATTCCCGATCACCGATGCCAGCCCGATCCGCCACGCCGCCCCCTTGCCGGGCCGGGTCGATGTGACGGTGATCGGCGGCGGGATCATCGGCGTCATGACCGCATATTTTCTGCGGCAAAAAGGGCTGTCGGTGCTGCTGCTGGAAAAGGGCCGCATCGCGGGCGAACAGTCCAGCCGCAACTGGGGCTGGGTGCGCCAGCAGGGCCGCGACCTGTCGGAATTGCCGATCATGATCGAAAGTCTGGCGATCTGGAAAGACCTTACCGCCCGGCTGGGGGATGGTCTGGGGTTCCGGCAGACCGGCGTCCTTTATCTGGCCAAGACCGACCGCGAGATGGCGGCGTTCGAAGCCTGGTTTGCGCAAGTCCAGGGGTTCGGGTTGGACACGCGGATGCTGACGGGGGCAGGGGCCGCCGCGATGCTACCGGGGGCGGTCAGAGCCTGGAAAGGCGGGATATGGACTGCATCGGACGCAAGGGCCGAGCCTTGGACCGCCACCCCCTTGTTGGCTGACGCCGCCGCTGCCAGCGGGGTTCTGATCCGCGAATCCTGTGCGGTGCGCAGCTTGGACATCGCGGCGGGGCGCATTGCGGGGGTGGTGACCGAAGCCGGGCGCGTGGCTTGCGAAACGGTTGTCGTCGCGGCGGGGGCCTGGTCGCGGCTTTTGTTGCAGCGGCACGGTATCCGACTGCCGCAGCTTTCAGTGCGTGGGACCGTGGCCGAGACTGGACCGATGCCCGAGATTTTTCCCGGCTGCCTTGCCGATGATGACATCGGCCTGCGCCGCCGCGCTGACGGGGGGTATACCATCGCCTCGGGCGGGAACGAGGATGAGCTATTCATCGGCCCCGACGCGTTCCGGTCGTTCGGCGCCTATCTGCCCATCCTGCAGCAAGACCCACGACTGAACCGCTTTCGGCTGGCGGCACCCAAGGGTTTTCCCGATGGCTGGGGCACGCCGCGTCGCTGGGCCGATGATGGACCCAGCCCGTTCGAGGTGACGCGCATCCTGAACCCGCCCCCGAACCTGAAGACCTTGTCCAAGGTGCAAAACGCCATTTCCGCCGCATTCCCGTCCTTGGGCCGCCCGAAGCTGCGCACGGTATGGGCCGGGATGATCGACACGCTGCCTGATGTGTTGCCGGTAGTGGATCACGCCCCGATTCCCGGCCTGATTCTGGCCACCGGGATGAGCGGGCACGGCTTTGGCATCGGCCCCGGGATTGGCCGGGTGGTCGCGGATATGGTGACCGGAGGGCGCATCGGCCACGATCTGCAGCGCTTCCGCTTTGCCCGCTTTTCCGATGGCAGCAAGATCGAACCTGCCATGGGCCTTTGACCCCCCTTGCCGTCTGCGCCCGAAAAGCCCACCCTTGGCGCAAAGGAGACCCCGCATGCCGCCGAGGAACCGCTTTGCCGAACTTCTGCCGGAAATCACCGGCTGGCGACGCGATTTCCATGAGCATCCCGAGCTGGCGTTCGACGTCCACCGCACCGCCGCCCGCGTGGCCGAATTGTGCCGCGAATTTGGCTGTGACGAGGTTGTCACCGGCATCGGCAAGACCGGGGTCGTGGCGCTGATCCGGGGGCGCAGATCCGGTTCGGGCCGCGTGGTGGGCTTGCGCGCCGACATGGACGCCTTGCCGATTCTTGAACAAACCGGGGCGGCCCATGCCTCGAAAACCCAGGGCAAGATGCACGCCTGTGGCCATGACGGCCATACTGCGATTCTGCTGGGCGCTGCAAAACATCTGGCCGAAACCCGGGCCTTTGACGGCACCGTGGCGCTGATCTTTCAGCCCGCCGAAGAGATCGGGGGCGGGGGCCTGGCCATGATTGAAGACGGCGTGATGGAGCGGTTCGGCATCAGCGAAGTTTATGGTTTGCACAGCTCTCCGGGCCTGCCGGTCGGCGAATTTGCCCTTTGTCCCGGCCCGATGATGGCCTCATCCGACGACTTCACCATCACCGTGACCGGCAAGGGCGGTCATGCCGCCATGCCGCACCGCGCCATCGACACCACTCTGGTCGCCTGCCATATCGTGGTGGCGCTGCAATCGATCGCCTCGCGCAACATCGACCCGATGGAGTCGGTGGTGGTGACGGTTGGCACCTTTACCACCGACAGCAATGCCCCAAACGTGATTGCCCACAGCGTGGTGATGACGGGCACTGTGCGCACGCTGGCCGAAAGCGCGCGCGATCTGGCCGAGGCGAGGGTGGCGGAAATCGCCCGCGCGACCGCCGAAGCTTACGGCGCGCGGGCCGAGGTTGCCTACCAGCGCGTTTGTCCGGTCACGGTCAATTCGGTGGCCGAGACCGAATTTGCCGCCCGTGCCGCCGAGACGGTGGCAGGACAGGTCAACCGACATCGGAGGCCGACCATGGGCTCGGAAGATTTTTCCTTTATGCTGCAAGCCCGGCCCGGCGCCTTTGTTTTTCTTGGCAATGGTGCTTCGGCAGGCCTGCATCACCCCGCCTATGACTTCAACGACGAGGCGATCCCGGCAGGATGCAGCTTTTTCGTCACTCTGATTGAACAGCGCTTGCCCCTGGCCGCGTGAGAGGAGACCGACATGCCGCCCAAGAACCGCTTTGCCGAACTGCTTCCTGAAATCACCGCCTGGCGGCAGGATTTCCATGAACATCCCGAGCTTTTGTTCGACGTCCACCGCACCGCCGCCCGGGTGGCGGAGTTGTGCCGCGACTTCGGCTGCGACGAGGTGACCGAAGGTATTGGCCAGACCGGAGTGGTCGCGGTGATCAACGGGCGGACGAACTCCAAGGGCCGGGTCATTGGCCTGCGTGCCGACATGGACGCGTTGCCGATCCGGGAACAGACCGGGGTGCCCTATGCCTCGAAGACCCCCGGCAAGATGCATGCCTGCGGCCATGATGGGCACACGGCAATGCTTCTGGGTGCCGCCAAGTACCTGGCCGAGACGCGGAATTTCGACGGCAAGGTCGTCTGCATCTTCCAACCGGCGGAAGAAGGCGGCGGCGGTGGCCGCGAGATGGTGCAGGATGGACTCATAAGCCATTGGAACATCGACGAAGTCTACGGCATGCACAACATGCCCGGCATTCCGGTTGGTCAGTTCGCGATCCGTCCGGGTGCCATGATGGCTGCGTCGGATGTGTTCGAGATTGTGGTGACAGGGAAGGGTGGTCATGCCGCCAAACCGCATGACTGTATCGATACGACCCTGGTCGCCGCCCATATCATCGTGGCGATCCAGACCATCGTCAGCCGCAACACCGATCCGATGAAGCAGCTTGTCATCTCGGTCTGCACGGTGGAAACGGACAGCCCGGCGTCCAACGTCATTCCGCAGGTGGTCAAGATGGAAGGCACCGTCCGCACGCTGGATGCATCCGTGCAGGACTTCGTCGAAACCCGGCTTGTCCAGTTGGTCGAAGGTACGGCGCTTGCTTTGGGCGCGAAAGCCGAGGTGAAGTATCAGCGCCGCTATCCGGTTACGGTGAATGCCACGGAAAACACCCATTTCGCCGCCGAAGTTGCCCGCTCTATTTCGCCCGAGGTGAACACCGACACCCCGGCTTTGATGGGGGCCGAGGATTTCAGCTTCATGCTGAACGAATGCCCTGGTGCCTATATCTTTGTCGGCAACGGCGACACGGCGATGGTGCATCACCCTGCCTATAACTTCGACGACAATGTCATCCCCTTCGGCTCCAGCTGGTATGCCGGAATGGCCGAAGCGCGGATGCCGGTGGCCTGACCATGGGATTCATTGATCCTGTTCAGCGCGCGCTGGCCCTGCCGATCTGGACTGGCAGGGCCACAGCGGTACCCTTGGGCGGCGGCATTACCAACCTGAATGTGCTGGTGACCGACGCCAACCGGCGCGCCGTGGTGCGGATCGGCGATGATATCCCTGTGCATCAGATCATGCGCTTCAATGAGCTTGCCGCAGCCCGCGCCGCCCATGCGGCGGGGGTGTCGCCAGCGGTTTTGTATCATGAGCCGGGCGCATTGGTGATCGACTTTGTCGAAGGCCGCACCATGAGTGCCGAGGACCTGCGCCAGCCCGACCTGCTGCGGCAGGCGCTGGATTTGGTCAAGCAATGCCACCGAGACATCCCACGCCACCTGCGTGGCCCGGCGCTGACCTTCTGGGTGTTTCAGGTGCTGCGCGACTATGCCGCCACCCTGGGCGAAGGCCGCTCGCCCCATCTTGGCACCGTGGCAGGTCTGCTGGAGGAGGCCGACGAACTGGAGGTCGCCGTCGGCCGGATCGACCTCGTCTTCGGCCACAATGACCTTTTGCCGGCAAATTTCCTGCATGACGGCAGCCGGATGTGGCTGATCGACTGGGATTATGCCGGCTGGGGCTCGCCGCTCTTTGACCTTGGCGGGCTGGCCGCGAACAATGGCCTTGATCCGGTGCAGGAAGACTGGCTGCTAACCAGTTATTTCGGCAATGCGCCAGACGCGGACCTGCGTCGCCGTTACCGCGCGATGAAGGCGGCAGCGGCCCTGCGTGAGGCGATGTGGTCCATGGTGCAGGAAATCCACTCAAGCCTCGACTTCAACTATGCCGCCTATACCGCTGATTACCTTATAACTTACCGTGCCGCGATGGCCGTGTTCAGGACCTCTCCATGACCGAACTTCCCACCACCGCCCGCGTCGTCGTCATCGGCGGCGGCATCGTCGGCACCTCTGTCGCCTATCACCTGGGCAAACTCGGCTGGTCCGACACGGTCCTGCTGGAGCGCAAAAAGCTGACCTCCGGCACCACGTTTCATGCGGCGGGTCTGGTCGGACAGTTGCGCACCAGCGCCAACATCACCCAGCTTTTGGGTCATTCGGTCGCCCTTTACAAATCGCTGGAGGCTGAAACTGGCCTGCAAACCGGCTGGAAGATGAACGGCGGCTTGCGGCTGGCCTGCAACGAAGAACGCTGGACAGAAGTAAAGCGGCAAGCCACTACCGCGCATTCCTTCGGGCTGGAAATGCACCTTCTGACGCCCAAGGAGGCGCAGGATCTGTGGCCGCTGATGACCATCGACGATCTGGTTGGCGCGGCCTATCTTCCAACGGACGGGCAAGCCAATCCCTCCGACATCACTCAGTCGCTTGCCCGTGGTGCGCGGATGGCGGGGGTGAAAATCTTCGAGGATACGCCGGTCACACGAGTAATCGTCGAAGACGGCTGCATCCGCGGGGTGGAAACCCCTTTCGGGACCATCGAATGTGAAAAGGTCGTCTGCTGTGCCGGTCAGTGGACCCGCACCTTGGCGGCTACTGTCGGGGTCAACGTGCCGCTGGTGTCGGTCGAACACCAATACATGGTGACCGAAAAGATCGAAGGCGTCACCCCCGGCCTGCCCACCCTGCGCGATCCCGACCGGCTGACCTACTGGAAGGAAGACGTCGGCGGTCTGGTCTGGGGCGGGTATGAGCCGAACCCGAAACCCTGGGCTACGAATGGCATCCCCGAGGGCTTTCACTTTGAACTCCTGACCTCTGACTACGATCACTACAGCCAGTTCATGGAGGACGCGATTGCCCGCGTCCCGGCGCTGGCCACCGCAGGCGTCAAGCAACTGATCAACGGGCCGGAAAGCTTTACCCCGGATGGCAATTTCATCCTGGGTGAAGCGCCGGAGTTGCGCAATTTCTTCGTCGGCGCGGGCTTCAACGCCTTTGGCATCGCATCGGGCGGCGGGGCAGGGATGGCGCTGGCCGAATGGGTCGCCACCGGGGCCGCGCCCTACGACCTTTGGCCGGTCGATATCCGCCGTTTCGGACCGCCGCACCGGTCCACCGACTGGGTCCGCACCCGCACGACCGAGGCCTACGCCAAGCACTACACCATCGCCTGGCCGTCCGAGGAGATGAAATCCGCAAGACCCACCCGCCGCTCGCCGCTTTACGCGCATCTGAAAGCGGCTCGCGCGTGCTTTGGCGAAAAGCTGGGATGGGAGCGTCCGAACTGGTTCGCAGGGCCGGAGGAGGAGCCGGTTGACCGCTACTCCTACCAACGCCCCGGCTGGTTTGACGCGGTGGGCCGCGAACACAAGGCCGCCCGCGAAGCCGCTGTTTTGATTGACCAAACCTCGTTCGCCAAATTCCTGGTCAAGGGGCCGGATGCCGCCAAGGCGCTGAACTGGATCGCCGCTGGAAACGTCGACCGGGCGATCGGGTCGCTGACCTATACCCAGATGCTGAACGCCAAGGGCGGCATCGAATGCGACCTGACCGTAGTGCGCCGCGCGGCGGAGGAGTATTACATCGTCACCGGCACCGGCTTTGCCACGCATGATTTTGACTGGATTTCCCGTAACTTGTGTGGCGATGTTCAACTGGTTGATGTGACATCCGGCTCGGCCGTCCTGTCGCTTATGGGTCCAAAATCGCGTGAGATCCTGCAAGACCTGACCCCCGATGATATCACAAACGCAGGTTTCCCCTTCGGCACCGCCCGCGCGATCTCCATCGCTGGTTGTCCGGTTCTGGCCCTGCGCGTGACCTATGTCGGCGAATTGGGCTGGGAATTGCACATGCCGACCGAAGTGGCTGTAACTGTTTACGAATCGCTGATGGCGACGGGTCTGGTCACCAACGCCGGCTACCGCGCGATCGAGACCTTGCGGTTGGAAAAAGGCTACCGCGCCTGGGGGTCCGACATCGGCCCCGACCATACCCCGGTCGAGGCTGGCCTTGCCTGGGCCTGCAAGCTGAAATCCGGCCTGCCGTTCCTGGGCCGTGAGGCGGTGGCGGCGCAACTGGCGAACGGGGTGAAGAAACGCCTTGCCACGTTCACAGCAGCGCCGGATGTAATCCTGCTTGGCCGCGAGACGATATACCGCAATGGCGAACGGGTGGGCTGGCTGTCGTCGGGTGGCTATGGCCACACGGTTGGGCAAAGCATCGGCATCGGATACGTTCGCCATCCCGGCGGAGTGACCGAGGATTTCGTGCGCTCGGGCAACTATGAGCTTGAGGTTGCTTCGGAACGGGTTCCGGCGCAGGTGCAGTTGGAACCGCTGTACGACCCGCAGAACCAGCGCGTGAAGGCCTAGGGGGCCACAGCCCGGGCCAAGGCGCAAAACGCCTCCAACCCGATTTCCTCGGCCCGCGCGGTGGGCGGAATGCCGACGCGTTCCAGCACCCCTTCGATCCCCGGTGCCAGACCTTTCAGGCTGGACCGCAGCATCTTGCGCCGCTGGTTGAAGGCCATCGCGGTGATCCGCTGCAGCACCGCACCGTCGCAAGGATAGCGCGGCTCGGGCAGGGCGGTCAGGTGGACGACGGCCGAATGCACCTTGGGGGCGGGAGTAAAGGCCTCGGGCGGCAGGGTCATCACGATACGCGCATCCGCCCGCCATTGCGCCAGCAGCGCCAGCCGCCCGTAATGGTCGGTGCGCGGCTTGGCCACGATCCGCTCGGCCACCTCGCGCTGGAACATTAACGTCAGCGAGGACCAGAACGGCGGCCAGACCGCAGGCGTCAGCCAGCGGATCAGAAGCTCGGTCCCGACATTGTAGGGCAGGTTGGCCACCACCTTGATCGGCGGCGTCAACATCGACCGCACATCCACCGCCAGCGCGTCGCCCAGCACGATCTGCAACCGCCCCGGCACCGTGGCGGCGATCTCCTCCAGCGCCGGCAGACAGCGCGGGTCCTTTTCCACCACCAGCACCCGGCGCGCACCTTCGATCAACAAGCCGCGCGTCAGGCCACCGGGACCGGGACCCACCTCCAGCACGTCGCAGGCCGAAAGGTCCCCCGCCGCCCGCGCGATACGGGCGGTCAGGTTCAGGTCCAGAATGAAATTCTGCCCCAACTGCTTTCGTGCCACCAGATCATGCGCCTGCAACACCTCACGCAGGGGCGGCAGACCGTCAATCGTTCCCATTCACGCCCCTCGTGATTGCTCTTTTCAAAAATACTCCGCGGGTGCGGGGGCTGGCCCACGCTCCGCCGGTTACCGCCGCGCCGTCATCTCTTGCGCCATGCGCAACGCGGCCACCAGGCTGGTCGGATCGGCCACGCCCTTGCCTGCGATGTCATAGGCCGTGCCGTGATCGGGCGAAGTGCGCACGAAGGGCAGGCCCAGGGTCACATTCACCCCACCCGCGAAATCCAGTGTCTTGATCGGGATCAGCGCCTGATCGTGATAGGCGCAGATCGCCGCGTCATAGCCTGCCCTTGCGGCGGCATGAAACATCGTGTCGGCCGACAGCGGCCCCCGGATCGCCATGCCTTCCGCCGTCAGCCTCGCGACAAGGGGACGTATCATCCGTTCATCCTCCCAGCCCATCGCCCCGCCTTCACCGGCATGCGGGTTCAGTCCCGCCACCGCCAGCCGGGGATGCGTCAGCCCGAAATCGCGGATCAGGGCGGCATGGGTGATGCGGATCGTATCCTCCAGCAACTCAGCCGTCAAAGCGGCCGGCACTTCGGACAGCGGGATGTGGATGGTCGCCGGCACCACCCGCAGATCGGGGCAAGCCAGCATCATCACCACGCGGTTGACCCCGGCCAGATGTGCCAGAAATTCGGTATGGCCGGGAAAGGCAAAGCCCGCCCCGTCCTTAAGCGCCTTCTTGTTGATCGGCGCGGTGCAGACCGCACTGGCTTGCCCCGCTATCACCAGTGCCACGGCGCGTTCGATCACCTGAATGACCCCGGCAGCATTGCCCGGAACCGATTGGCCGGGCAGGGCGGGGGCGGCAAAGTCATGCCGCAGGACGGCCAAGGGACCAGAGGTCAGCGGAGTGCCAAGATCAGAAATTTCGCGCCATGCCGTGCCATCCGGCAAATGCCGCGGATCACCCAGCCAGACAAACCGCGAGCCCGCGGCCCAGGCTTTGACCGCAATCTCGGGGCCAATCCCGGCAGGATCGCCTGAGGTCAGAAGAACTGGGGCCCCGCTCATGATCTAACGTTCATGATCCCGGCGCTCACGGTTGGCGGATGATCGCCCGGGCGCGCAACTCCTCCAGATAGCCTCCGGCCATGCCTTCCAGCTTCTGGTTGATCACGGCTTCGCGGACCGCGTCGCGGCTGATCGGTTCATCCTTGGATTCTACACGGCCACAAAGCATCAGGAACCGCCGGAAGCCCGAACGGGTCAGCGCAACCGATGTTTCACCCGGGTCCAATCGTGCCAATTCCAGACCGACATCCGAGGGAACCTCACCCGCTGGTTGGGTCGAGACCGTCAGGCGGTCTTCGGGCAAGCCGTTCGCCTGACCGTAAAGTCCGTCGCAGGTGTTTACTTCGGCGCGCAGGCGGGCGACTTCGGCATCATCGTCGGCAATCAGGAAATCGGCCCATTCGACGGTGACTGCGATCGGCTCGGCGCTTGTGTCGACGGCCACGTCGTTCAGCAAGAACAGCACCACCGCGCCCGGAACGACGATGGGATCAGACACCTCGCCCGGCCCAAGCGCCAGAACCGAGCCGCCGATGGCCGCAGGCAAGTTCGACAGCGGCATCCAATCCAGCCGCCCGCCATTGCCCGCCGTCGGCGATTTGGAATACTTGCGCGCCGCGGCGGCAAAAGCCCCTGCGCCGCTGACCGACTGCGACAGCTGGTCGGCGAGCGCGAGCGCGGCTTCCTCCTCTCCTTCGGGAGCGGGAATCACCAGTTCCGAGACCAGCACCCGTAGTGCCCGTGACCGGGTGGAAGCCTCCAGCGCGCGGTCGATGTCGTTTTCAGAAACCGGGACCTGACCCACGAATCTGGCGCGAACAGCCTTGCGCCACACAATTCCTGCAGCCACGAAGTCGCGGAAGGTTTCCGCGGGAATGTCGATCTTGGCCAGTTCAGCAATCAACGCTTCGGCGGTCAGATTGGCCCGAGAGGCAAATTCTTCCATGCCTTCAAGAAGTTCCGCGTCGCTGAGGCTGACACCCAGGCGCTCTGCTTCGGATTGCCGCAGGCGATCCTCGATCAGCGCCTTAAGCGCCTCTTCTTCGGGATTTCCGGGTGCGCGCAGCACCTTGAGGAACTCGGCCCGCTGTAGGACTTCGAACTCGGTGATCACCCGGTCGTTGACATAAAGCCGGGGTGAGAAAAGGTCCTGTGCAACTGCTTGCGACATCATCGCAGCACCACAGACCAGCGCCGCGATCTGCCGTTTCAAAAGAGTGAATGTCATCGCCTCAGCCGCTCTTTCCTGTTTTCCGCAGGTCTGTTCCCGTCGCTATCGCAGTCGGGCTCACCGCCAGTTTCGTCGCCAGATCCGTCATTGCCTGCAGGTCCGCGCCGGCCCAGCGGTAACCCCGCTGCCGAAGCCGACAACATCCAGCGACAAAGTGAAGTCCGTTGTCGGCGTTACACTAGTCGAGGACGTGAACCTACGCGAGAGGGAAACGCCAAACCGCAGGCATTCGTTCAGATATTCGGCACCCAAGGACGCAACCGTGCCGCGGTCTGCGACAAAATCATAGCGACCCGAGACCCTGCCCGTCCAAAATGTTCCCAACTTGCGGCTGCCGTCGAATGTGACTTCCTGTGTCGGGACGGGGCGGTTTTCGGTCAGGTCCGCCACCGCCCAGATCATCGAGGTCGACAGCGCAGTCTTGGGTCCGTTCAGCGCCAGTCGCGCCTCGCCCTTGGTCAGCGCCAGATCGTCATCAAAGACGGTGCGGGCGGTCAGGGCTATGCCGTTCGCCAGATCGAAATTCACCGAGGCCAGCCAGTCCGACCGAATGCCATCCAGACCGGAGCCGGGGCCGAACTGGCCCAGATCACTCTCACGGTAGACCCGGCCCAGCGTCACGCCCATGTTCCAGCCCTCGGGATCATGCCGGGTCCATGAGATGCCGATATTCGCGCGCGGGCCGCGTTCGACCGCATCCGCGCCGGGAAAGCGGTCAAGCTGGAACAGCGAGCCCTCGTCGAATTCCACCAGCACCGAATCTTCGTTAGGCAAGGTTTCCGTGCCCGAAGATGACCAGATGAATTGCGCCACGGGCTCTATCACATGCGCCGCACCGTTGGAGCTGGCCTTGACCCATGGCCAACGCAGTTCGACCCCGCCGCTGCCATGGGTGCGGCTGGTCTTGCCTTGAAACACCGCATCCTGCGACACGGAGTAAGCGTCGGCCGTCGCTTCGCCCAGAATGGTCGCTTCGATCCCCATTGGCAGGAAAAAACTGCGCCGCCAGTCGATCCGCGCCGAAATCCGGCCCATGTCGCGACCATCGGCGATACTGTCGCTGTCCGGCCCGTCTATCAGGCTGTTCGAACTGCGCGTATGATTGTGGGTCTGGAAGCGCAATCCGCCCTCGCCGCCCAACAATCCCAGCGAAAAGCGCCGGTGAAAGGTCAGGTCTGAAATCACGGACGGGATCGTGCTGTTGTCCTCGCTGTCGCGGAGGGTCTGAAAACTGATGATCCGGGCCGAGATATGTTCATTGCGCCTTGTGCGGCTGGCCACGATCCGGCTGTCCAGACGGTCAAGGCTGGCCACGCCATAATCCAGAAGATAGGCTGGGTCTGAAACCGTCTGTCCCTTGATCGTGATGCCAAAGCCAAGGGGCAGGGCAAAATCGCCGTCGACGAACAAGTAGCCACGGTCTTGCCCGGGTACCAAGTCATCCCGGGTGACGGCGCCGCTGATCTGGATCTGGCCGGTGGCAAAGACCTGACGGTAGCGCAGGTCAAGCGTCGTGCTGCCCGACGAGGTGACATAGGGGGTCAGCGTCAGGTCGGCCGATTGGCCAAAGGTGATGAAATAGGGAAATTTCAGCCCCGAGCCCAGTTCCGACGTGGTGCGCAAGGACGGAATCAGGAAACCGGTGGCGCGTTTCAGGGTTGGGTCCGGCATTCGCAGGCGCGGAATGTAGAAGACCGGCACCCCGGCCAGCCGGAATTGTGCATGATCAAAGGTGATCTTGCGTTTCAATTCGTCATGGACAACGCGCCGGGCCCGGATTTCCCACAACGGAGTCGGGTTGCCCGCGCAAACCTTGCAGGATGACGCGGCGACCGTGTCCATTGTCGTGCTTTGCCCCCCGATGTGAAACATTCTGGCGGCAGAAAGCTGCAACTGCTGGTTCAAGACCAGCCGGGCGCTGGTCAGGATGCCCTCGCTCAGATCCGCGGCAAGCTCGGCCTGCGAGGCAAGGATCAGAACCTTTCCACTTTCTTCGGTCAGCACGATCGGGCCGGTGATCTCAAGCCGCCCTGTCGCCTGATCATAGACGATGCGGCCTGCCGTCAGGCGGCGGCCCTTGAAGAAGACCTCGACATTGCCATCAGCGATGAGCCGGGTGTCGCCGGTGATTTCCAGACTGTCCGAAACCAGAGTAGCCTGATCCTGCGCATGACCGGGAAGGGCCAGGCTAACAACAACGGCAAGGGCAAGGGCAAGGCTACGAAACATCAGCCTTCCTCCAGATGCAGAAGAAGGCCAAGCGCCATCAGTACCGCTGCGACCGGCGGACTCCAGGCGGCAAGAACTATCGGGATTTGACCTGTATTTCCAAGAGCTTGCGCGAAGTTTCGCAAAAAGAATATCCCAAAGCCGGCCAACATTGCGTAAAGCACCATCTTGCCGGTGCCGCCAAAACGGACGTGACGCATGGTGAAGCCTGCCGCCACCAGCACCATCGCGGCCATCAACAAGGGTTGTGCCAATTCCATCTGATACCAAAGCCTGTAGGCCTGCGCCGAAAAGCCCGCAGCGTCGAGGTCGGCTATATAGTCGGGCAGGTCCCAGAAGGCGATAGCAGACGGGGTGCCAAAGCTGTCACGGATACGCTCGACCGTCAGGTCCGAGGCCACCATGATCGGACTTGCCGAAGTGACCGCGGTCAACTCGGGGTTTGGGTCTTGCAGGCGCCAGCTTTTGGTGTCCTCCAGTGTCCATGCTCCGTCGGTCAGGCGGGCGGTCTTTGCCTCGATCCGAGTCGAAGGCAGGCCTGCCCGGTCAAAGCCAAGAAAGGTCACGTCGAAAAGTTCGGTTCCATCCGGGCTGGACCGCGCGGCCTGGATCACCGTCTGTCCATCGGCAGCCCCTTGCCGCAGCCAAAGCCCGGTATCGGTGATGGAAAGCACCGACCCGCCCCCTTGGCTAAGTGCCGCCCGTTCGACATCGTATCTTTTCGAAGTCGCGGCAACGAGCGGATTGAAAAAGGCAATAGTCAGCAAGCCAATGGCAACCGCGACGACAAGCGGGGTCAAAAGAAACTGAAGCCCTGATCTGCCTGCAGCCCGGACAACCACCAGTTCGGAAGATCTTGCCAAGCCAAGGAAATTCGCTATGGCCCCCATGATCAGTATCAGTGGCAGGATCCGGTAAAGCGTCTCGGGCACGTTCAAAAGCGCAAGACGTCCGGCACCGGTCAGCCCGATCCCTTTATCTGAAAAGCGTCGCAGCTGCTCGATCGTGTCGATCAGCAAAAGGATAGCGAAAAAAATCATGAAAACCCGCCCGACAGTCCCCATAAACCGGCGCGCGATATAAATGTTCAGCGTCATGCCCAAGCCCACCAGCGCCTGGGCCGCTGCGCCAGCCACAGAAGTCCCGTTGCTGTCAGCACCCCGGCCAGCGGTGCCAGGTAAACGGCGGGCCAGTTCTTTGCAGAGGTCAAAGCGGTGCTGCCACCCCAAGTCCAGATCAACTGCATCAGGATCAAAAGTCCGACCGCCAGCGTCATCTGACGCCAAAGTCCAAAGCGCGAAAATCCGCCAAGCAGCAGGGCGGAAAACCCCAGAAGCGGTGCCGCCACGGCCAAGAGCGGTGCCGCAACTCGCCCGTGGCCTTCCTCGAGCATTTCGGCCGGGTTTGCCGCGACTGCCGCCATCGCTTCGGGGTTCACGGTCAGAAGATCCCAGGTCGGCAAAGCACCGATGGAGGTTTTGCCCGCGTCGCCCACCTTGATCAGCCCTGCCAGATCCAGAGTGAAATCGGCAAACCGTGTCAGCGACAACCGACCGTCAACGCGCGAATAGGTCTGGGTGGATCCATCCACCATCACAAGTTTCGGTGCGACCTCGCCCTTGACCAGAAACGCCCTGCTGGCCGAGTGTACCACCCGGGTTGCTTCCCCGCGTTCATCTGAAAGAAACAGGTCCACAAGCTCACCCGATGTGGTGATCTCGCGGATATACAGCGATACGCCCTGAGTGGGATGCATGAACTGACCGGCATTCAGGAAAGTTGCGGTCACGTTTTGCGAAATCTCGGCGCTGCGGACGTTCAGGATGCGCTGACTGGCCGGAACCAGAATATTGGCCAGGACCAGTTGCAGTAAAAGGACGAAAATCCCGAAATAAACCACCGGTCGCGCCAGCCGAAAGGCGGAAAACCCGGTCGCCTGCATCACCACAAGCTCGCTTTCCTGCATCGAACGGTTGACCACGAAGACCACCGCCGCAAATGCCGAGATCGGCAGCACCAGTCGGATAGCGTTCGGCAGGGCCAAAAGCGAGAACTCCAGAAACACCAGCGCCGATTGGCCGTCGCCGATCAACTGGTCAAACAGGCCAACAGCACGGTTGACCCAATAGATGGCGACCAGCACCAATGAGAAAAAGCCAAACAACTGAAGCAGTTGCGACAGCAGATATCTGTCGAATCTGGACACGTTCGGCCTGGCCCCCACAAGATGTTGCAGGACCCTAGCGGAATTCGGTCGCGGCGAAAACTCATATCTGGCCATTTCCGGGGGCAGATTGTAGCGTTCCGGCAAGCCTCCGCCTAAGCCGCAAGCTGACCCCAAGGCTGACCCCAAGTCTGACCCGGACAAACCCCAAAATGCAGAGACATGCGCCGATGAACCATCCCCTGCCGATCCAATTCCAAGCCACCGACCTTGACGCGCTGCCAGCTTTTGCCGGGCGTATCGTGGTGCTGGCCGAACCCGGCCAGCCGCAAAGCCCCTGCTTTCGCCGTCTGGACCGGCTGACAAAAGGGGCGCTGACCCGGGCAGTGGGGTCTGACGCGTTTGGCAAGCTGAAACCGGGTGAGGCGATGGATCTGGCCTGGCCCACGGGTCTTGCTGCCGAAGCGGTGCAGATCCTGCGCCTGCCGAAACGCGCCGACGTGGCCCAGGCGCGCAAGGCCGGGGCAGCGGTGGGGCGCAGCCATGGCGCTGGCGGCTCTCTGGTGCTGGCCGAGGGGCATCCCCGGGCCGCCGACCTTGCCTTTGGTCTGGCGATGCGGGCCTACGGCTTTGACGCCCACAAGACTGCGGTGAAAACCGTGCCCGGTCCGGTGACCCTGATGGCCACGAACCCCGAGGCGGTGGCCCGGACCGCATCGCCGATGGCCGCCGTGGCCGAAGGTGTGTTCTTTACCCGCGATCTGGTTAATGAACCGGCCAACGTGCTGACCACCGACGATTTCGCGGCGCGTCTGGCGGCGATGCAGGAACTGGGGCTGGACGTCGAGATTCTGGAAGAGGCGCAGCTGGCCAAGCTGGGCATGGGCGCGCTTCTGGGGGTGGGGCAGGGGTCCGAAAGCCCCTCAAAGGTCGTGGTGATGCAGTGGCGCGGCGGGCCGAAGGACGAGGCCCCGTTTGCGCTGGTCGGCAAGGGCGTGGTTTTTGACACCGGCGGTATCTCGATCAAACCGGCGGGCGGGATGGAAGAAATGACCATGGACATGGGCGGCGCCGGTGTCGTTGCCGGTGTGATGCGCACGCTGGCGTTGCGCAAGGCAAAGGCCAATGTGGTCGGGCTGGTCGGGCTTGTCGAAAACATGCCCGACGGCAAGGCACAACGTCCCGGCGACGTCGTCCGCAGCATGAAGGGCGACACGATCGAGGTGATCAACACCGACGCCGAGGGCCGTCTGGTGCTGGCCGACGTGCTTTGGTATGCGCAGGAACGCTTCAATCCGACCGGCATGATCAACCTGGCGACGCTGACCGGGGCGATCATCGTGGCGCTTGGCCATGAAAACACCGGGGTATTCTCCAACGACGACGGGTTGTGCAACGCTTTCCTTGCTGCCGCAAAGGCCGAAGGCGAAGGCGCATGGCGGATGCCAATGGGCGAAGCTTATGACGCCAAGCTGAAAAGCCGGGTCGCCGACATGGTCAACTCGTGCGGGCGCGACGGCGGGTCGATCACTGCGGCGCAGTTTCTGGCGCGGTTCGTCAAGCCGGAAACGCCCTGGTGCCATCTGGACATCGCCGGAACCGCGCTTTTGAAGACCGACTCGACGCTGGCACCGAAAGGCGCGACCGGCTGGGGGGTCATGGCGCTTGACCGGCTGATCCGCGACCGGTTTGAAAAGAGCTGAAGCTGGATCAGGAAGGGAAGACCGCGCTTTGGGCACCGTGATGTTTTATCAGCTGGTCCGGTCCGGTCCAGCTGACATGCTGGCGGTGAACCTGCCGCGCGCGGCGGCGCAGGGCTGGCCGGTGATGATCCGTGGCACCGATCCCACCGGGCTGCAGCGGCTGGATGCCCAGTTGTGGCAGGTTGGCGGGCCGGAGAGCTTTCTGCCGCATGGGTTGGAAGGCGGCCCGCAAGACGCCGACCAGCCGGTGCTGCTGGGGCAGGGCGCGGTGGTGAACGGGGCAAAGGTGCTGGCGCTGATCGACGGAGCCGGGGCCGAGGATGCCGAAATCGCGGCGATGGAACGGGTCTGGGTGCTGTTTGACGGTAATGATCCTGCGCGTCTGCAGGCCGCCCGCGTTCAGTGGAAGACGCTGACCGGGGCCGGGCACCCGGCGCAGTTTTGGTCGGAAGAATCTGGCCGTTGGGAGAAGAAAGCTGATAGCCCCGCGCGGTAGATGTGGAATTGGAGCCAAATTTCTTCGAAGAAATTTGTAAAATCCTTCGAAAGATTTTGGGTCTGGCCTTTAGTGGCGCAGGATCATCCGGTCGCCTGCTACCTCGATCCGGAACTGTCCAAGGTAATCCATGCCCAGAAGTGAGCCCTCCATCTCGCCTTCGGTGACATAGGCACGAAAGTTCTCGTTGCGGAAATCCCCAAGCTCGATCAGCGGCAGGGTCACCATCGCGGTTCTGACAAAACCATTCGCGGTCGAAGCCTCACCCAGAAACGCCAGGCTTTCCGGATCGATCCCCAGATGTTCGGCATCCGGCAGGCTGAGCACCAGCCCCGAGGCGCCGGTATCGACCATGAAGGGCAGCTCGGTTCCGTTGATCGTCAGCGTCAGGTAGTAATGCCCGTCTGCTGACCGGGGCACCTCGATCATTCCGGTGTCGGTGACGGTCTGAACTTGCGTGGTCTGACGCTGGACGTCGTACCAAAGCCCGTAACCGGCCATGACGCCGATGAAGATCAGCCCCCAGGCCAGCGCCATCCGCAGGGCCTGACCCATGCGCTGGCGAAACTCGACCACGATCCAGCCGGCAAGCGAGGCGAGGATCACGCCCAGATAGACCACTCGAAACCATGTATCGCTGTCCATCATCACCTCCGCAGGCGGCAGATATGGGGGTAGGGCGGCCCGATCACCAGATCAGCCGATCAACCCGGTGCCGCGCACCCCGTCAATGACGAATTGCACCGACAAAGCGGCCAGCAGCATGCCCAGAAGCCGGGTGATCACGATGGTTCCCGTCCGCCCAAGCATCCGCTCCAGCGGCGGCGAAGCCAGAAGGAAAGCATAGGTCACAAGCATCATCGTAACCAAAAGCCCCAGGATGGCAAAGGTCCCGCCCCAGCCCGGGCCCGCTTGCCCGACCAGCAGGATCATCGTGGCGATTGCTCCCGGTCCGGCAATCAGCGGAGTGGCCAGCGGAAAGACCGAAGGATCGTGGTCGGCCTCGGCCTCGCGTCCCTCACGTTGCTGGGTGCGGCGTTCAAACAGCATGTCGAGCGCGGTCAGGAACAACAGGATGCCGCCCGCGATGCGAAAGGCCGGCATCGAGATGCCGATGAAGGTCAGGATAGATTCGCCCGCGACCCCGAACAGAACCAGCACGGATGTCGCTATGATGCAGGCCCGCAGCGCCATTGCCTTACGTTTCTCGACCCCCAGGCCCTGGGTCAAGGCGATGAACAGTGGCACCAGTCCGGCTGGGTTGATCACCACGAACAGCGTGGCGAAGGCGGTGATCAGAAAGGCGGTTTCGGGCATGCTGCCTCCAAGGTTGGGGCAGGGTAGCCCGGTCGCTTGGCGTTTGGAAAGCGGAACATTCGGTACCCGGGGTCAGCCCCGGACCCCAGGATGTTTTTGGAAAGATGAATTGCTGGTGCCGCTAGCTTGGGCCGGTAGTCTTACTTTGTTCTTCAGGCGTCCAAAGGACGTGCTGACCCATCCAGCTGGGCAAGGGCGCGAAGATATTTGGTCAGGCGCCTGGCGTCCTTTTCGGTCACCTCCGGCAGGCGTTTCACGTCAAGGTTGTCAAGCAGATCTGCGCGCTTGACGCGACGCCCGATGGGATCGGCGCTGCCGCGCGCGATGAAGGCGGTGTAGTCCTCATCCTCCGAAAGCTTCGTCACCGATGCCAAACCTGCAAGGACCTGATCGGAAAAACCTTCGGCGCGAAGGCGGTCCATCGGCCAGTCCGGGCAATCCTCGACCACGTCATGCAGGACCCCGACGATCCGCTCAGCCTCGGTCGCTAGGGATTGCATCACGCGCAGCGGGTGAAGGATGTAGGGCGCGCCGACCTTGTCGGTCTGTCCCGCATGGGCGACAACGGCAATCTCGATAGCGCGGGCGAGGGTGGTCATGCGACTTGCTCCAACTTTTCCTGCGCATTGAGCCACATCGCCTCGGCCTTGCCCAGTGCCTGGCGCACTTCGGCGTATTTCGCATTCCAGGTCGCCAGCTCGCCCTTGCGGCTGTCTTCATAAAGCGCAGGATCTGCCAGTTTCTTGGCCAGTTTGTCGCCCATGTCGTTCAACTTTGCCAGCCGTTCCTCGCATTTGCGCACCTCAGCCTTGAGGGCAATAACCTCGTCGCGGCTGGCCTTTTTTGGCTTTTCCACGGGTTTCGCGGCGATCTTAACTTCATCCTCTCCGGCCAGAAGCTGGCGGCGATAGGCCTCAAGGTCTTCGGTATAGGGGGTGACCGCGCCGCCTTTGACCAGCCAAAGGCGATCCGCGACCAGCCCCAGAAGGTGCATGTCGTGGCTGACCAGGATCACCGCGCCGGAATACTGGGTCAGCGCCTCGACCAACGCCTCACGGCTTTCGATATCCAGGTGGTTGGTGGGTTCGTCGAGGATCAGCAAGTGTGGCGCGTCGATGGTGGCCAGAAGCAGCGAAAGCCGCGCCTTTTGCCCACCGGACAGGCGGCCGACGACCGTATCGGCCTGATCGGCCATCAGACCGAAACCGGCCAGACGCGACCGCAGGCGGGCCTGCATTTCCGCCGGGCGCATCCGTTGGACATGTTGCAGGGGCGTTTCGTCGATGTGCAGCTCGTCCACTTGGTGCTGCGCGAAATAGCCGATGCGCAGCTTGGAAGACCGGGACATCTTGCCTTCAGCCGGCTGAAGTTTGCCTGCCAACAATTTGGAAAGGGTCGATTTTCCCTCGCCATTCCGGCCCAGAAGGGCGATGCGGTCATCCTGGTCGATCCGCAGGTTCAGCTTTTTCAGGATCAGCGGGCCGCCATAGCCGACTGCTGCCCCATCAAGGTTGATAATCGGCGGAGCAAGTTCTTCCGGTTCGGGGAAGGTGAAGACCACCTTCTTGGCATCCTCGGGGGCGGTGATCGGGGTCAGTTTCTCCAGCATCTTGACGCGGCTTTGCGCCTGCACGGCCTTGGAGGCCTTGGCCTTGAAGCGGTCGACAAAGCTTTGCAGATGGGCGCGGCGGAGTTCGACCTTCTTCGCCTCGGCCTGCAGCACGGCGCGGCGTTCGGCCATCTGGCGGGCGAACTGGTCATAGGGACCGGTCCAGTAGGTCAGCTTTTTCTGGTCCAGATGCAGGATGCCCTGCACCGCGCGGTTCAGAAGGCCGCGGTCGTGGCTGATGATCAGGACGGTGTGGGGGTATTTCTGCAGGTAGCTTTCCAGCCACAAGGCGCCTTCAAGATCCAGATAGTTGGTCGGTTCGTCCAAAAGAAGATAGTCGGGCTGGGCAAACAGCACGCCCGCAAGGGCCACCCGCATCCGCCAGCCACCAGAAAAGGCCGAACAGGGCTTCTGCTGCTGGTCGGCATCAAACCCCAGGCCTTTCAGGATGCTGGAGGCGCGACCTTCGGCGGACCAGGCGTCGATGTCGGTCAGGCGGGCCTGAATTTCGGCGATCCGGTGCGGGTCATGGGCGGTTTCCGCCTCGGCCAAGAGCCCTGCGCGTTCGGTATCGGCTTGCAACACCGTATCCAGCAGCGAGGTTTCCGAAGACGGCACCTCTTGTGCCACGCCACCGATTCGGGCGCGCTGGGGCAGGGTGATCGTGCCGCCCTCCAGCGCCAGCTCACCGCGGATCAGGCGGAACAGCGTGGTCTTGCCCGCGCCGTTGCGGCCAACGATGCCGACCTTGTGGCCGGTCGGAATGGTCGCGGTCGCGCCCTCGAACAGGGGGCGGCCTTCGACGTTATAGGTGATGTCTTCGATTTTCAGCATGGCGGCGGATTGCCTGATCACAGGCCGAAGGTCAATGCGCTAAGACCTTTTCAACCGGGTCCGGGCATGTTAGCTGCCGCGCGTCCCATTCCGGCACCCAATTGTGCCCAACCTGACGGAGTTACCTATGGCCATTCAACGCACCTTGTCGATCATCAAGCCTGACGCCACCAAGCGCAACCTGACCGGCAAGATCATTGCCAAGTTCGAGGATGCCGGTCTGCGCGTCGTCGCCTCCAAGCGCATTCACCTGACCGCCGCCCAGGCCGGCCAGTTCTATGCCGAACATGCCGAGCGCGGTTTCTATGGTGAGCTGTGCGCATTCATGGCGTCCGAGCCGGTCGTGGTGCAGGTTCTGGAAGGCGAAGACGCGATTGCCAAGAACCGCGAAGTGATGGGTGCGACCGATCCGGCCGCTGCCGCTGCTGGCACGATCCGCAAGGAATTCGCGCTGTCCAAGGGCGAAAACTCGGCCCACGGGTCCGACAGCGAAGCCGCCGCTGCGCGTGAAATCGCGTTCTTCTTCTCGGGCCTTGAAATCGTCGGCTGATTTTTGACGGCATGATGTGGAAACGGCCTGATCGCAAGATCGGGCCGTTTTCGTTTTGGAGTGCGAGAAAGTGTGTTATCTTAGTTCCTGATATCCTTGCATAAAACCACCAAGAAATGCTAGGGCAGCACCTAAGACAGTCACCCAGATGAGGAATAGCAGAATTCGGCGGACCAAGCGCGCCAACTTCTCGACTTCGGACTTTTCATTTTCGCTCATACTCGATCCGTTTCTACTGCTTTTGATTGATCTTTGAGAGTGACTTCTTCGATGTAGGAGAAGCGGTAGCTTGGGTAGGTTGAGGCTTAGGTGTCATTTGGGCTCAGCAACGTAGGAGTTACGATCTTAGCCGCGCCCTCTCCGGGTCGAAAAAAGGCTTGCGCGTCACGGTGGCCTGCTGGCCAAGAACCGTCACCATCTGACCTTCCACTGCGAAATCCCGCGTGATGTGGGCCGAGGCAAGAACCTTGCCCAAGGAATAGCCGTGGTCGGAATAGGTGATGTGGCCGATCCGTCGACCGTCAGCCATAACCGGCGTCAGGTCGGGGGCAGGGGTATCGCCCTTTAAAACCAGCCCCACCCAAGCGGTCGGCGCACCCTGACCCTGCAGTCGCAACAGCGCCTCGCGGCCGATGAAATCGCCCTTGTCGAATTTGACGAAAGCATCGGTGCCAACGTGGAAGGGGGTGACGCTTTCGTCCATGTCGATGCCATGCGCGGGATAAAGCTTCTCCAGCCCCAGCGTGAACATCGCCTTGACGCCGTAAGGTTTCAGGCCAAAGGCACCACCGGCGGCAAAAAGCGCGTTCCAGACCCCGGCAGCCTCATCTGCTGGCACGAAAAGCTCATACCCCAACTCGCCAGTGACGCCGGTGCGTGAGATTATCAGCCGCGTGCCGTCCAACATGCCATAGGTAAAATTCCAGCGTTTCAAGGTAGTTAGATCGGTATCCTCAATCAATGACTGAAGCAGGGCGCGGGAATTCGGGCCCTGAATGGTGGGAAAGGCAATGGCGGCAGTCAGATCGGTGACATAGGCCCGCAGGCCGGACGCATGGGTTGAAAACCAGTCCCGCATCTTCAGTCGGTTGCGCGAACCCGAGACGACAAGGAAGTGTTCATCCCCAAGCCGGAACACGGTCAGGTCATCCATGCACCCGCCATCGGGCGCACAGACGCTGGCATAGCGGGCCTGACCGGGGGCCATCGCGGCGGCGTTGTTGGTGATCAGATGATTGACCAGCGCCTCGGCATCCGGGCCCTTGATGTCGATTTTGCCCATGGTGGAAAGGTCTTGCACGCCGACGTTGGCGCGGGTGTTCAGATGTTCGGCGCGTGGGTCGCCGTAACTTTGGACATTCAGAAATCCGCCACCGACAGGTCCCATTTGGGCACCCATCGCCGAGGCGAGGGCATGAAACGGGGTGCGCCGCAGGGTCATTTGTGTCTCCATCTACTGGACGCCAGACTGCCTTGACCATCGCACTTTGCATCACAGCGCCCGACATTTGATGTCGGGACTGGGCCAAGTAGGGGATGTCGTAGCAGTGTCTTAATATCGGATAATCAGTAAAGGGTAAAATGAAGCGCCGCGAAACAAAGTTTAGAACACAGCGCAAGAGAAGGTGCAGAAGACGCGAAGTCAACGCACCAATAGAGGCGTTCAGGGTGAACGGACAGGCAAAAAGGAATGTTGCATAATGTAAAGGGAACCCGAGCGTTAACCGAAGGTCGATCCGCCGCAAGCGGCCCAAGAAGGGAAACCCATTTTAAGGGTATCCCGTCAACCCCAATCTTGCATCGCCCCCAATCATGGGGGCTTGCGCTAGAAAGAGGGCTTCGCCCGAAGAACCCCACACAGCGCGCGCGAGCGAAGGCAGAAGCCTGCTAACTGTATGGGGTAAGAGAGGGCGACGCCCCGCGCTAAAGCGCGACGCGGCAGAGCCATTAGAAGAAAAAAGAAAACAGCCTTCCAGGCTGTAGCGTTCCCGCCCCCTACAGCCCTAGATAACAAGAGCGGGTGCGGGAACTTAAAGCAAGGGAACGAGGTCACTTGCAAGATTTATCCCAAGGGACAAAAGGACGGGAAGACCCGGAGCCGCCCCGACTATCATCCGGACGGCATTTCAAATCATCATTCCGCCGAACCTCAGTAGTCGCCCCATCCGCGATAATCAGCGGGGTCGCGCGGGCACGCAGCGACTTTTGGGGCGCTTTGAGGGAAGGCACGGAGATTGTCCCTAGCTGCCGCTTGCTGACAATAGGGGTTGAGAGAACCACCCGCGCGGGCTTGGCGGTTTTCAACAGAGTCGAACCCTTGGGTTGCGTGGTAAGCATCGACCGCGCCGCCGTAGTCACGCGCGACGCCGAGCCTATTAAGGGCCGCGTTGGAGAGACGGTTGAGACATTCCGAGCAAGGAAGCTCGCCGCCGCAGCGCCTACGGCGAGAGGCGGCGCGATCATCGGAGACGACATAGCGCCCGCGATTTTCAAAGGCTGGGCCGATTTCTTCGGAATTGTCTTGGGTTTCGGTTTCTTGGCCACAGAGTATTTCCTTTTCGGAAGGATTGTCAGAGACAGAGGAAACAAGACTCGACCACTGCGGCGCATTAGCGCCAGTGGCGAATACAGCGCGCCGATTCAGCGCGACGAGGTGCCAGAGCATCTTTTCACGGAAAAGGCCGTTCGGGTGCCAGAACCCGGAAAAACCGGGAATTGTGATTTGAAGAGAAGGAAGGACGGAATGCAAAGCATCCAGCCCTTCAAGTTTTCGGATAAGAAACGCCTCACCTATGGCGGGGCGCTTGGACATCCGAAAGAGACCAGTTGAGAAGTTTTCAGACTTCGCCTCACGCATAGTTCCTCGCGACTTTTCCTCCGTAAACTGGTCTTTTAAGCAATACGACAGAACATAATTCATGCCCCCTTGGTCCGGCTCTTGAAGGGTGACAAACCCTTTGCCCCAAATGGACCAGTTAAGGCGACGCTTGCGCTTGCCAACTGTGAGCATATCGCCGCGCGAGGTAAGAACCTGCCCGCGAAGGTCGAACGTTCCGATCTGGGTCAGATCAAACGTCGAATACAAAATAAGATGCCAATGGCAGCGCCCGTTGCGCTCGCCTTGCTCGCCAGCACAGAGGAAACGGACGACAGGCATAGGCAAATGGGCTTTCTTGGCCTCATAGCGGCAGGCCGCAAGAAGCCTTTTCAGAAATCCGCGAACATCATCATAACAGAACACCCGCGAGGCATCGCGGTTTTCGGGGCTTGATTCGTCATAGGTAAGAGCGACGACCAAGCAATGAGGGTGGCACGTCTTTTCAGCCATGGCGCGAGCAACCCAACCGTGACGGCGGGTCGCAATACACTCATCGCAAGACCGACAGGCAAAGGTGACTTCGCCACCAGTAGCCTTGGAAAATTGAGTAATCGGGCGGGAACACATCAGGAGGGGCTTCCGTTCTGTCGTTAATTGCATACAGGAACAAGGGGGAACTGTATTTAGCTCGCCCCGTCAGAGACGGGGCGAGCAGGCTTTTAAGAAAGCCAATCGGAGGTTTTCACCTTGAAACCGGGGCAGAGCTTAGGCGCATAGTCATTATGGCCGGACACCTTTTCAACCCCGGTGGCGCGCAGAACATCGCGCAAAGTTTCGCCTTGCGCGCGAGTGAAGAAATCGGAGAAAGAACCAATCTCTTTGATTTTCCGGCTTTCAATAAGAAGAAAGCCGAGGGTGCCGACATTGTGACCAATGACATGCGCGCCAATCATGGAATAAGGCCGACCGGCATAGAACTGGCCGGACGGCATGATGAGGCCATGATAGCCGAAGCCGTTTTTAAACGGCGGGTTGCGTTCAAGGTGCCAACGATTAACCATTGAGAAGACCTCGAACGCCGACATACCGCTGAATTGACCATCAGCGATTGCGGCACAATGAAGAATAGCCTCATGCACAGGCATTTTCGCCTTGCCTTGATAGATCATTTCACATTTCCCTGAACTCGCCCCTGTCATTGACCATATAGGGCTTTTCAAAAATGATTACGCCCCAACGCTCTGTGATGTGAAGGCGATAGGTGCGCGCGACGATCCGAGACGCGATCGCAACCGCATCCCAGAAATCCGCACCCGGCTTTAAGCCAGCCGGATGGGCGTAGTTGATTTGGATTTGATAGCCAACCTGAATCGAAAAGGACGCTGGCCAGCCATGCTTGACCAGCGCCTTAACGATGAGTGTCCCAAGCATTTGATGCGCGCCCTGATCTTTTGGGACGCGCCAAATGCGCTTGATGTATTGCCTACTCGACAACCGCCTCACCATCGTCTGACGACTTCCCCGCGGCGTCAGGAGAAGGCGCGCGAGGAATGCGCTCGACCAAAGACGCGGCAGACATCATCGCATCCAGCTTGGAAGATTGCGCTTTGACACGGTTCAACGTGACGCGCATCTCGCGTTCAAGACGCGAAGCGCTAGTAGGGCGAAAATCAGGATTCGCCCCGGAGTGCAAATGCCCTTCGCCGTGAACAACATTCACAGAACAGCGCCGAGGAAGGAGGTGAACCCCCTTGCCCGGTTGAAGGGTGCAGCCGTCAGGCAGCAACCGGAGGAACTCGGCGAGAGGCGTCAGCCCAGCAGCGACAGGCAGCGCCGCAAGGACTTCGCCCGACGGATCGACAAAGAGGACTTCGCCGCCCTTGGCGGCACAGATTTGGTCAGAAGCGCGCATGTTTTCAGCCTTCAAAGAGGGTTTCAGTGGTAATCACGTCGATGTCTTCAATCGGAGTAGGTCCGAAGATCATGGGCGTAACGATGCGCGCCATGGACGTAATGTTATAGGTGCAGACCTCTGCGGCATTATCCGCAAAGGGGAAGTGATCCAGCGACGCAGGATAAAGAATATTGTCCGGCGTGACAGAAAGAGGAATGGCCAGTTGCCAAATCTCAGTCTTGTTTTCGACCGTGGTAGGATCAAGCTGGCGAGACAGGCCGTAGTTGACATAGGCCTGAAAGCGAGCATTGAGACCCGTGTAGAAAGCGACCGTGGCCTCATTGCCGGAACCGCAGTTGGTGTCCAGCTCGCGGAGAGTCACCGGAACAGGATCAAGGGCCAATTCATCAGCAACGAAGTTATCCAGGCCCCAAGCCTCAGTGAAATCGGGATCAGGCATAGTGGCCAGTGTTTCATCAGGCTTGAGAACCGCAAATGTGATGATCACGCCGCCCAATTCCGTCCGAGGAATCGGAATGGTAAACGCCATTTGGAGCGACATATCCGACCGCATGGTGTCGGCATTGACGCCCGCCGAATCCATGGCAGGGACGATCTGCCTACCAAAGGGAAGCCGACGCTCAGCCACGACAAAAGGAACGTGGCCCGCATCGACCGAAAGACCATGCGCCCAGCGAAGGACCATTTCCTCGCCGAACTCAGGGTTGTCCTTGATGATTTGATCCATCGTTCGGACCAATTCATCTTGCTTTTGGGCATTATAGAAATCAGTCAAAGAGACAGAGCCGGCAGTCACGCCAGAGAAAAGCGCGGTAATCGGTTCGATTGCGTCAGTAACGCCAACGCGCCTGCCCCGAAGCGCGACGTTGGAAGCATTAACGCCAACGGGAATCGCGCCAGCAGCGGAAATTTCCGCAATAGGTTGCGTGCCATAGTTGCGCTCAGCGAAAAGATTATCCACAGGAAGGGAGACCGTAGGCAACTCAAGCTGCACGGCCCCATTGATCCGATCATCAGGATCAAGAACGCCATTCAGGCGATCAAGGACAGTATCACTGATAATTGCCGGAGTAAGCGCCGTATTCGAATGGAGAATCTGCGCCGCCTTGTGATACTTGCGCAGACGCAGATAGTTGACGGCAGCATTGTGAGCAAGACGGGCGCTTTCATTGACCTTGAGAACGCCGCCAATCGAAATGGGCTGAATACCCAAACGTTTGGAAATCTCGCCCTCATTTTCGAGAACGAACAAGGGAGAGCCAGAAAGCAGCTTTTCCCGAATGACCTCTGTCATCCCGGCATAAGCCGCCGCAGGGTCTTTGATAGCGTCAATCGCTTGGGTCGGAACGAACACCGCAATCAATTCGCCGAACATCTGGGTAGACATGCGGCCCGCGATGGGGTCCAACTCAAAAGTGATCGACTGTTGAAGCATACCGCCCTCAGAAGGACGGACACGCACAGCCATGACAGGAGCAAGTTTGCCGCCACGCAAGCGACCAATCTTGCTTTTCATGATCCGCCGCACGTTACGCGGCTGTTGATACTTAGACATCATTTTTCCCCTTGGGTTTGAACTTGATGATCAGTTTCTTGGCGGCCAGCTTGAGAGCCGCCCGCCGCTTGGCACAGGAGGTGCAGGGTTTTTTCATTGCGGGAAATCCCGCCAGAACGCAGCAAGCGACCTCGCCCGTTCCTCTCTGGCACGGGCAGGCATCAGATCGTATGCAGATTTGATATAGTAAGGTGCAAACCCGGTAAGACCGGGCAAACCGACCCGAGGCGCAGCCAACGGCATGCCAAAAGACATCGAAGCATCAATTTTTGCGCGACGAGCGGAAGACGCCTTTGCCTTCGCCTTTAACTTATTCCAAGTGTAAATAGTCAACCCAGAAATAAACTCACCTAAATCAGGACCAACGGGCACGTTAGTCACTTGCCCGTCACTGATATAGGGAACCTGAACAGCAACGGGCTTGACGGGGGCGGTGTAAGTTAAAACGTCTGGGTGGCGATCAGAAACACCAGAAACAGTTTCAGGACCAACACCAGACACACCAGCCGAAAAAGAAAGAGCATCAGAACCCCCACGAGACCGAGCGCCGTAAACCCCAGCGACAGGAGCGCGCAACGTAAGATTTTCCACCTTGCGCTGCAAGAAGGCATTTTGACGTTGAGACTGATTCAGGGCTTGCGCCGCCGGATTCTTGGCAAGGGAGTCGCCAAGAATCATTCCCGCGTCAGCAATAGCGGCCCCGAGCATAGGATTGCCATTGGAACCGGGGAACGAACCGCCAAGGCCGAGAAGGGTAAGAGGGTTAAAACCAAATTCTTCCCCAGCTCGACGCGCACCCTTGGCGGCAGACCTGATATTTTGTGAAGGCGTGTAAGGGTCTTTGCCCTTCCCGAAAAGCCCGCCAATGATAGGAGCGACATCAGCAAGAAAAGTCATCAGGCACCGCCTATCTGGCGAGAAGCCTTGACGACATCGGCCCGCACAATCTTGTCCGGGCGCCAAAAAATATCAGCGACCAAGGCGCAGGCGAGATCGTAAGCATCATCTGGAATGGAATCA
>Ga0247831_1000200_pt1 | contig 134301 bp, 120 predicted proteins | sample LaCruzMarch2015__9_FD_192406 | JGI IMG/M metagenome (GOLD analysis project Ga0247831, IMG submission 192406) | Freshwater microbial communities from meromictic Lake La Cruz, Castile-La Mancha, Spain - LaCruzMarch2015_1m | ecosystem: Environmental > Aquatic > Freshwater > Lake | place: Spain... | reverse complement strand
GCGCTGCAGCAGCTGCGAATCGGCCAGCGGCTTGATCAGACCTTCGCGGCCCAGACGCTCGAGCGCCACGCCGGTGATCGAATGAGGACAGCCTGCGGTTTCACCCGCGAACAGGAAAAAGCGCGCCGATTCGCTGCGCCACAGCAGTTGCACCTGCTGCCAGCGCCCGCCGATCAACCATAGACAGGGCTGCGCGAGAACGATGTGCTCGGTGAGCGAGTCCGCCATGGTTTGCAGACCTTCGTCGGTCGACAGCAGTTCGGCGGGCACGGTGTCCATCGAGGACACCTCGATCATCGCCTCGGCCGCCGTCTCTTCGGCTGGCTGCGTGTCGGCCCACACGGGCCTGTCAACGCTCGACGTGTCCGACAGCCCCAGGTCACCGGCTCTCTTCGAAAAGCCAAGCAGCTGGTGGTGCGCATCCATCAGGTCATCGAGCAGGGCCTTTTGGCGGGCTTCAGGCAAGGCGATCAACGCCATGCCTTCACGCAGGCGCTTGAGCAGCGGCGGCAGCAGGCTGAACAGTTGCTGCCGCTGGCTCGGGTCGACCCGCAAGCTGGCCGGCAGATCGTCAACGACCTTCAGCAAGGCCACGCTGTGTTCGTTGTCAGCGCCAAAGCGCAGCAAGGATTCGGCGACCACGCGCGGCCATTCGCGCTTCATGAAGTCAACCACCCTGGGCGCGGTCGTGATCGAGCTGAATGGCTCGGCGAACTGCTCTGACAGCTCGTCTTGCAGCGTTTCTCGCCGATCGGCGAGCACCAGCGATTCGATCAGCGTCAGCGACTCATCGCGCTGCGCCTGATGCTGTTGGGCGAGGTGTTCCTCGAGCTGCTCGAGACCCCGCGAGTAAAGCTCGGCCGAGGGCTGCAAGCTGGCGGCGATTTGGCTGGCCAGCGAGTCGCTGAATTCGAGCAGCCGGGCCGTTCGGGGATCGTCAGAACGAGGCCACAAGGCGGCCGCCGCTGCGATGCGGTTCATCAGTTGCCACACCGGGTGCTGGTCGCTTTCGAGCATGGTCGCGTCGCCAAGCGCCACCCGCAAGGCCGAGACCTGCAGTCGAGCCAGTACGGCCCGTGTGGCCGCGCTCAGCTGGTCGTCGCACAGAACCGCCTCGAACAGGCGAGACAGCAATTCGACGATCTGCCGGTCGATCCCATCGGCGGCATGGGCCGCCAGAGATACGCCGTGTTCGTGCAGGGGCAAGGACGCGTTTGGGGCACCACCGACGGCACCCGTGCCAGCCACGGCATGAGAGCGCAGCAGCCCTTCCATGCTTTGCAGGGCTTGTTCGAAGGCCGCGCTGAAGCGAGCGCCCTGTGCGCCAGCGCTCACGTTCGGGCCGGCCGTCGACGTCCCTGAGGGCGGCGCGCCAACGCCCGATGCGCTCCCGGGCATTCTGGACAGCAGGTGGTCCAGACGCTGCGCGCCGGCCCGTTTGGCCTTGGCGGCATCGGTTGCTGCGCCCGACGGAAAAGCCGTGGTCTTGTAGGCACTCGGCTCGATTCCCTGACCCTCAAGCCGGGTGCACGCCGCTGCCCAGCTCATCTTGAGCTGGCCCGCCAGGCAGCCCGCCACGGTGCGCAGCAGCAGCCTGCGGTGCGTGAGCCTGGGTGTGATGGCGCAGGTGGCATGCCACAGCGCCTGGGCGTAGACCGACGGACGCAGCGGATTCGAGTTGGCGATGACGTGCGACTGGCCTGCCAGCGCCGAGGTGAAGGTCTGGAGTTCGCGCAACTCCCATTCGGCGGCCTGATCGATCGCCTGCGTGGCCCGCGAGATTTCGATGTCGGCATCGACCCGGCTTTCATCGACCAGGTCAAAGCCCGTGGCCTCGTTGAGGCCGCCTGAGCTGATGCTTTGAAGTCGTCCACCGAGCTCGTTGGTGACGATCTCGCGCAACTTGTCTGCGAACAGCTGGGTGAACTCAGGGGTGCTGCTCAGCAACGACTCCATCACCTCGGATCGCACCAGGCGTTCGTCGCGAGAGCTGGTGGCCTCGGGCCGGGTGCCCTGCTGCAGTTGCGAGATTGCAGACGCAGTGACCCGTTGGATGAGAAACGGCGTGCGGGAAAGTTCTTCCTCGATGAAGCGCAGCAGTGGCTGGGGGAGCGACATGGCTATCGGGGCCGGGTTTGCGTGCGGAGCGTTGCGATGGCGTGGCAACGTTGACCTGAGTCTAAGTGGTGTGCGTCAATGAAAACGGGGCCGCGTGAGCAGCCCCGTTTCACAGCAGGTGCGTGTTCGGACTCAAGGAGCCCGAACCAGCGCGGACGATCACATGTCCATGCCGCCCATGCCACCCATGCCGCCCATGCCGCCAGGCATGCCGCCGGCACCCGACTCGTCCTTCGGAGCTTCGGCCACCATGCACTCGGTCGTCAGCATCAGCGATGCCACCGACGCGGCGTTTTGCAGCGCCGTGCGGGTCACCTTGGTGGGGTCCAGGATGCCCATTTCGATCATGTCGCCGTAGGTGCCGTTGGCTGCGTTGTAGCCAAAGTTGCCCTTGCCGGCGAGCACTGCGTTCACGACCACGCTGGGTTCATCGCCAGCGTTTTGCGTGATGATGCGGATCGGTTCTTCAATGGCGCGCAGCACCAGCTTGATGCCGGCGTCCTGATCGGGGTTGTCGCCCTTGATCTCGCCAGCGGTCTGCTTGGCACGCAGCAGGGCCACGCCGCCACCGGCCACGATGCCTTCTTCAACGGCTGCGCGGGTTGCGTGCAGCGCGTCTTCGACGCGGGCTTTCTTTTCCTTCATCTCGACTTCGGTGGCAGCACCGACCTTGATGACGGCCACGCCACCGGCCAGCTTGGCCACGCGCTCTTGCAGCTTCTCGCGGTCGTAGTCGCTGGTGGCTTCCTCGATCTGAACGCGCACTTGCTTGACGCGCGCTTCGATGTCGGCTGCGGCACCCGAGCCGTCGATAATGGTGGTGTTTTCCTTGCCCACTTCAACGCGCTTGGCCTGGCCCAGATCGGCCAGCGTGACCTTCTCGAGCGTGAGGCCGACTTCTTCGGCGATGACCTTGCCACCGGTGAGGATGGCGATGTCTTCGAGCATGGCCTTGCGGCGATCACCGAAGCCAGGCGCCTTGACGGCCACCACTTTCAGGATGCCGCGGATGGTGTTGACCACCAGCGTGGCCAGGGCTTCGCCTTCGACTTCTTCGGCAATGATCAACAGCGGACGACCGGCCTTGGCCACGGCTTCGAGCGTGGGCAGCAGGTCGCGGATGTTGCTGATCTTCTTGTCGAACAGCAGCACGAACGGGTTGTCGAGGATCGCGCTTTGCTTTTCGGGGTTGTTGATGAAGTAAGGCGACAGGTAGCCGCGATCGAACTGCATGCCTTCGACGACGTCGAGTTCATTGGCCAAGCTCTTGCCGTCTTCGACGGTGATCACGCCTTCCTTGCCGACCTTGTCCATCGCGCTGGCGATGATCTGGCCAACGTCGCTGTCCGAGTTGGCCGAAATGGTGCCAACCTGTGCGATTTCCTTGCTGGTGGTGGTGGGCTTGCTCTGCTTCTTGAGCTGATCGACCAGCACGATGACGGCCTTGTCGATGCCACGCTTGAGGTCCATCGGGTTCATGCCGGCGGCCACGTACTTCATGCCTTCGCGCACGATGGCCTGAGCCAGCACTGTGGCGGTGGTGGTGCCGTCACCGGCGTTGTCGCTGGTCTTGGAAGCGACTTCCTTGACCATCTGCGCGCCCATGTTCTGGAGCTTGTCCTTGAGCTCGATTTCCTTGGCGACCGAGACACCGTCCTTGGTCACGGTCGGCGCGCCGAATGAGCGCTCGAGCACCACGTTGCGACCCTTGGGGCCGAGGGTGACCTTGACCGCGTTGGCGAGGATGTTCACGCCTTCAACCATGCGGGCACGGGCTTCACCGCCAAAAATCACGTCTTTTGCTGCCATTTGTATCTCTCCAAAATCAGTGTGGTTTATCGCTTTCCTTCACCGCTCAGTTGTCGGGAAAGAAAGCGTCGCGCAGAGGCTTTATTTCTCGACAACAGCGAAGAGGTCTTCTTCGCGCATCACGAGCAGTTCGTCGCCGTCGACCTTGACGGTCTGGCCGCTGTACTTGCCAAACAGCACGCGGTCACCGACCTTGACGTTGAGGACGATGAACTCGCCCTTGTCGCTGCGCTTGCCTGGGCCGACGGCCAGCACTTCACCCTGATCGGGCTTTTCGGCGGCGTTGTCTGGAATGACGATGCCCGAGGCGGTCTTGGTTTCTTGCTCGAGGCGCTTGACGATCACGCGATCGTGCAAAGGACGAAGTTTCATAGCATCTCCTGGGTAAATCGGACTGGACTGGGTGGCTTCAGGTGTTCGTCTGCGAGCGGCCCTGCGCCTGAGGGCGCAATCGCACAACCGCACAAACGCCCGAAAGCAGCGTCGTTAGCACTCATCTCTATCGAGTGCTAGCAGAACAATTATAGGGGTCGACATTTCGATTTCAAGGCCGTCTCATGCGACGGGCTTTCGATGCCGCTGCGCCAGCGGCCCGGCCGAGGGTTCGCGCTAGGGGGCCTCGCGCTGCAGTGCGGCGATCGCATCGGCGATGTCGTGGCTCATCTTGGCGGCGGCTTGGCTGTGTGCTGCTGCGAGCGCCTGATAGCTGCCGTCAGCCGTACTTTCGCGCGCGGTCGTGCGTCCGGAGAGCGTCTTTTTGTCTTTCATCCGCCGCACCGTCCACATGGCGTCGAGAGCGGCGGCTTCGCCCAAGGTCGAGCTGAAATTGCGCACATCAACCAACACCCGATAGTCGGCATCCACACCGAGGGCCGGCGGAAACTGCCCGACCCGCGGCGAGCCAAGAATCAACCCGAGGTCTTCGGCGATCACGCGCGAGAAGTTGTCCTGCAGCGGCGAAGCCCAGCGGTGAAAGTCGTCCGGTATCAACTCGTTGCGGCCTGCGCTGACGACGATCTCCGGCCTGTCGACCGTGGCTGGCAAGGTGACCGGGCCCACGGCGACCACCAGCGCCGACGGTGTGGCGGCCGGCGCGGCTGTGGCCGTGAGTGTGTAGAACCGCGTCGCAGGCGACGTGGCGCAGGCGGTCAGGAGCGCGGTGATGACGCAGACGATCCCTGTCAAGGCGGTTGCGCGCATCACTTGTCTCCGCTTTTCGTTGAGGTCTTGCCGCGGATCACCGATTCGGGGTGCCGCTCAAGATAGTCAAACAGGATGCGCATGCTGGTCGAGGCGCGCGTGAATTCGGTCAGCGCATCGCGCAATTCCTGCTGCGCGGGCGCATCGGGGCTGAGCACATTGGCATCTGCGTTGTTCATGCCGCGCTCGATGCTGGCCAGCGCGCGCTGCATCGCGTCGAGGTTGGCGTTGAGCGCCGGCAAGAGCTCTTCGTCGACTCGACCGATGATTTTTCCGGTGCCCACCAGCACCCTGTGGAACTCCTTGAGATCCAGATTCAGCGTGCGCCCGAGGTCTTCAATCGGCAGCTTGTCGATCTTGGCCAGCACGCTGGTCAGCTTGTCCTCGATTTCGACGATGCTGCTTTTCATCACCGGCAGTTCCGGCAAGTCGCGGCTCCAGTCGGTGCTCGCCTTGTCGGCATTCGGAAAGTATTCGAAAGCCACGTAGGTCTGCCCCGTGAGCAGGTTGCCGCTTCTGAGTTGCGCGCGCAGTCCGCGCTCTTCGATCAGTCGTCGCAGCAGGCCGCCGCGGCGTTTGTCGTCGCCGCTCGGTTGAGTCTTCTGGCTCGCGTCGGTGTAAGACAGCCGACCCTCGGGGTAGAAGCTGACCGTCACTCGCGGACGCACGTTCTTGCCTGACTTGTCGAGTTCGAGGTCGATTTCGGTGACCTCGCCTGCCGGCAGGCCCAGGAAAGTGACCGGCGCGCCGACCGACAGGCCGCGAAGCGTCTCGCTGAAATGGAGCACGTAGTGACGTGAACCCGGAACCGGGGCCTTCATGGCGGATGGCCGATCGCTGTAAAGCACGAATTGCGCGTCGGACGGCGCGCTGGTGTCGCCGGGCGTGATCTTGGGCACATCGAACGCGATGCCACCGACCAGTGCGGCGACGATGGACTCGGTTCGAATGCCGATGCCGTTCGCATCGGTCGTGATGTCGACGCCCCCCGCGTTCCAGAACCGGGTGCTGGCCATGACGTGCTTGTCGTAGGGCGCATTGACAAAGACCCGAATCTCCACGGAAGCGCCGTCTTCTGAGATGGCGAATGACACGACCTGGCCCACCGGCACGCGGCGAAAGAACACCGGCGAGCCTTCAGACAGCGAACCCAGGTCATGGGATTTCAGGATGAACTCGCGCCCCAGCTGCCCCGATATGAGCGGTGGCTTTTCCAGCCCATTGAATTCGTCCTGGGTTTGCTTCGAAGTCCCGGCTTCGAAGCCGATGTAGTTGCCCGACAGCAGGGTGTTCAGACCTGAAATACCGCTCAGGCTGATCGTGGGCCGTACCACCCAGAACTTCGCGTCTTCGACCAGCAGTGCGGCTGCGTGGCTGGTCATCTTGGCCGTGACGACCACCTGCGAATAGTCGTTCGACAGGTGAACGTCGGTGACCTGACCGAGGTTCACGTCCTTGTACTTGATGAAGGTCTTGCCGACTTCGATGCCGTCGGCGGCCTTGAACACGATCGTGATGGTCGGGCCTTCGCTCCTGATGCGGTGCACTGCGATGCTGATGGCCACCAGCGCGGCGATGATGGGAATGATCCAGACCATGGACACGCGGTGGCGCTTGGGCGCCAGCACCATCGCTTGAGGCAGTTCAGTGTTTGAGTCTGGTTCAGACATGCTGCACCTGTCTAAAACGGCCCGCGTTCCAGATCAGTCGTGGATCGAAGGAGCGCGCGGCGAGCACGGTGAGTACCACCACAGACATGAACACGGCAACTCCCGAGCCTGGCTCCACCGACATCAGTGGTTCAAGTTGCACGAGTGCGACGATGAATGCATCGACGAACACATCCAGCATCGACCAGCGCCCGACGAATTCGACCATTCGATACAGCCGTGTGCGGTCCTGGTTGTTCTTCACGTAGCCCAGCTGCACGGTGATCAGCAAATATGCCAGCGCAACGATTTTTCCCAGCGGGACGATCACGCTTGCGATCAAGACGATCAAGGCAAGCGGCCAAGACCCCGATTGATACAAGTAGGCCACGCCGCTGATGATCGTGTCTGACTGGGAAGATCCGAGAGACGTCGAGATGAGCACCGGCAGCGAATTGGCCGGTATGTAAAGAATGGCTGCCGCGATCAGCAGGGCCCAGGTGACCTGAATCGAGGCGTGCGAGGCCTCGGTCAGTGCCGCACCGCACCGAGGGCAGTGGCCGCGCTGTGCGTTGGGTGCGGAGCGCGAAAGAAGCCCGCAGCTCGTGCACGAGACCAGCCCGCATGGGGTTGATTCCTCGCCCGTAAGGAGCAGCGCGCCGCTTCGTTTGGCAAGGCCGGGCTCCATCGGCGCAGGCCGCGTGCCGTCTGCCCAGACGACGCGTTGCCAGATCGCGTGGCTGTCAAACGAGGAGCCCAGCGCGGCCAGCAGCACCACGAGCACGCCGAGGGCGAACAGTCCGACACCCGGCACCACCGTGGCAAATTGAGAAACCTTGATGAGCGCGACGAGCACGCCCAGCAGCATCACCTCGCTCATGGACCAAGGCTGCACCGACTCTGAAATGCGCAGCAATCGACCGACCCAGCGCGGGGCCGGTGGCCTTCTGGCCGCCAACAGCATCAACAGCATGAAAGCGATGAACAGGCCCGGCGCCACGACAGCACAAAACGCGACGCTCACGGCCGCCAATTCGCTGCCGCGCAGCCAGGTTTCTCTGGCCGCGCCGAGGATGGTCGTGGACGAGTCAAGCCCGGCCACCGACATTCCCATCAGCGGCGACAGGTTGGCGATCAGGAACACGACTGCCGCAGTGAGGGCCAGCGCCAGCGGCCGGTCTATCGGATCCACCGGGTTTCTCGCGATGGTCATCTTGCATCGGGGACAAACCGCCTTGCCCCCTGGGGGAAGCGGCGGTACTCGCTGCTGCAACTCGCATTCGCGGCACGCCACGGTGTCCATCGCGACGCCGTTCGTCACGGCGGGTTCTCGGAGTCTTCGGGATCGGGCTTCGACTCGACCCGGTAGCTTTCGCTGGCCCAGTGGTTGAAGTCGTTGTTCTTGCAGCGCGCGCTGCAAAAGGGCCTGCTGGGGTTGCTCTCGGCGTAAAGGCTGTTGCCGCCGCACTTCGGGCAACGCACCACGCGTTGGGGCACAGACGACGCGCTCACGAGCACAAGGTCAACTCGAAACTGCTGTCGGCGGTGTGAGCGCGCAGCCGACCTTCGGGATCCTGGCTCATCAGGCGCACCGACACCATCAACCTGTGCCCTGTGATCTCGGGAACCAGCTCCTGTTCGGAGCTGATTCGAACTCGCATGAGCTGGTAGGTGCGGCCGGCCGGCAGGCTTTGCTGGAATTGCCCACCGGGTGCGGACACGCGTTGCGCCACGCCCGAGTCACGCAGCAGGCCGAGCAGCACATTGAGCGCTTCTGCCAAAGGCAGCAGCAGGTCGATCCAGCGTGAAAGATCGGCGCGACGCCGCGACGGGTCGAATTGCTGCCAGGCGTAATAAGCCGGCAAATCGAACTCGCAGGTGCCACCGGGAATGCTGATGCGGCTGCGGATGCTCATCAGCCATTCGTTGGACGTGAGCGTCTGACCCGTCTTGCCGGCGGAATTGTTCAAACCGTCGTGCGCGTGGTCGATCTTCTTGATCACGCTGTCGAGCGCGTCTTCAGAGATGGAGGGATTGCCGCGGTAACTGTTGAGGCGGGATTTCTGCCGTTCCAGATCTTTCAGCAGATCGGATTTCAGATCGGCCCGCGAGGCCACTTCCATGATCTCGAAGATGGTGGCGATCGCGTAGTGATGGTCAACCGCGCCATCGCGTGGCGCCAACTGTCCCAGCCGGTCGAACAGATGTTCGAGCCGAAGCATGGTTCGTATGCTTTCGTTGAACGGATGCTCGTAGAGAACCAAGTGGCACTGCCTTTGACCTGAGAAAAGACTCACGCTCAGGTGAGAAACCACCCCAGCCCAAAGATTGTTTCACACGGCTGGTTGAGGCGAAGGCTTCCACGCGTTCCACAAGGCTTCAACCCGGCGAGCCAGATCGGTCTGGCTGATACCGTCATTGACGACCACGTCGTTAGCGATCGAGTTTCGCCGCTCACGAGTGGCCTGTGCGGCCATCACGGCTTTGACCGCGTCGGCGGTCCATCCCGATCGGGCCATGACGCGAGCGACTTGCGTTGCTTCGCTGCAATCGACCACCAGCACCCTGTGCACCGAGTCTCGCCAGTGGCCTGATTCGACCAGCAACGGGATGTCGAAAACGATGACCGCAGCATCGGCTGCGGTTGCGGCTTCGCGCTGCGCTGCGGCCGAAATCATCGGGTGCAAGATCGCTTCAAGCTTGCTGCGAGCTGTGCCATCGGCAAAGGCCAGCCGGCGCATCTGATCGCGGTCCAGGCCGCCATCGGGCCGAATGACGCCATCGCCGAATGCCTTGCGCAGTGCCGGCATCGCTGCGCCGCCGGCTTGGGTCAGACCGCGAGAAATGGCATCGGTGTCAACCACCTTGGCACCAAGACCGGCCAGCAAACGCGCCACCGTGCTCTTGCCGCTGCCGATGCCGCCGGTCAGGCCGATGCGCAACGGCGGCGGTGCGACGAGGTACATGCTCAAGCGTTTTGAAAGTGCAACTCAGCGAGAGCGCGCGTTGGCATCAAGCCCAACCCAGCCAGCCCAACACCCGCGTCGGACCCAGCAGCAAGACCGCCAGACCCGAGCCCGCCAGAAAGGGTCCGAAGGGCACATAGCGGCCTTCGCGCAGGGAGCTGTTCAGCTTCATCGCGATGCCGACCACCGCGCCAAAAATCGAGGCGCCCAGCACCACCGGCAGCACCATCGAAGCACCGAGCCATGCGCCCAGGGCTGCCAGCAATTTGAAGTCCCCGTAGCCCATGCCTTCCTTGCCGGTGGCGAGCTTGAAAAGCCAGTAAACACTCCAAAGCGAAAGGTATCCGGCCACAGCACCCCACACAGCCGATGACAGCGACGTCGTCAGCCCCAGCGCGGCTGCGACCAAGCCACCCCAAAGCAGTGGCAGCGTCAATCCATCGGGCAGCAAGGTGGTGTCCCAGTCGATGCCGGCAAGCGCCACCAGCACCGCCGCAAAAGCGCACCACAGCAAGGTCGTGGGCTGCGCACCGAACCGCCAGGCCAGCGCCGCAAAGATCGCTGCCGTGAGCACTTCAAAGAAGGGGTAACGCGCAGAAATCGGCGTCTTGCATGCCGAGCACTTGCCGCGCAGCCACAGGTAGCTCAGTAGCGGAATGTTTTCGTACCAGGCGATGGCGTGGCCACACGAGGGGCAGCGCGAGCGCGGGGTGGAAAGCGTCATTTCGGGTGGCAATTCCACCTTCACGCCCAGCATGTCGGCGCACTCGGCCTTCCAGCCCCTGTCGAGCATCTGCGGCAACCGGTGGATCACCACGTTCAGGAAGCTGCCGATGCACAGGCCGAGCAATGCCAGCGTCCAAGGCGTGAGCATCACCTCGACGAAAGAAAGGTCCATGCCTGCTGCGTCAGACGACCTGACCAATCTTGAAGATCGGCAAATACATTGACACCACGATGCCGCCGATCACGGTGCCCAGGATGACGATGATGAAGGGCTCCATCAGACTCGACAGACCCTTGACGGCCTCGTCGACCTCGTCCTCGTAGAACTCGGCGGCCTTGCCGAGCATCTGGTCGAGAGATCCCGACTCTTCGCCAATGGAGCACATCTGCAGCACCATGTTGGGAAAGACGCCAGTCGTCTGCATGGACGTGGTGAGAGACGAGCCAGTCGACACGTCTTTCTGGATGGCCACCGTGGCTTCCGCGAAGACTGCATTGCCCGAAGCTCCACCGACGGAATCGAGGGCTTCGACCAAGGGCACGCCTGCGGCGAACATGGTCGACAGCGTGCGCGTCCAGCGGGCGATGGCCGACTTGTTGACCAGGTCCCCGAAGACGGGCACACGCAGCAACAAGCGGTCCATCGTCTTTTGCATTTTTTCCGAGCGCTTCCATGACTCAAGGAAAAAGAAGACGCCGCCGCCCAGGAAGCCAAAGATGGCCCACCAGTAACTGACGAAAAACTCCGACATCGCGATGACGATCAAGGTGGGCGCCGGCAGATCCGCGCCGAACGATGTGAAGACATCCTTGAAGGCTGGGATCACGAAGATCATGATCACGGTCACCACCACAAACGCTGTGACCAGCACGGCGACCGGGTAGATCAACGCAGACTTGATCTTGTTCTTGATGGCCATCGTTTTTTCTTGATAGACGGCCAGACGGTCAAGCAACGCTTCAAGAATGCCGCCGGCCTCGCCAGCCTCGACAAGGTTGCAATAAAGCGCATCGAAATGAAGCGGGTGCTTGCGAAAGGCCGATGACAGGCTGGAGCCGGTTTCCACGTCGGAGCGTATGTCGGTCAGCAGCTTGGTCAGCCTCGGGTTGGGGCTGCCGCGGGCCACGATGTCGAAGGACTGAATCAATGGAACTCCGGCTCGCATCATGGTCGACAACTGTCTGGTGAATACGGCGATGTCCTTTTGCTTGATGGAGCGCCCACCGCTGGTGCGGCGCTTCTTGATCTTGGTGATCAGGACGCCTTGGCGACGCAGGCTGGCGCTGACCATGGCCTCTCCGCCAGCGCGCATTTCTCCACGAACGAGCTTGCCGTTCTTGTCTTTGCCTTCGTACTCGAAAACGACATCTCCGCCGCTTTTTGCGGCCGCTGCAGTCGCCATGGTGCCTCCGGGTAACGTCCCACCTGCCGTGTTATCGGCCGGGCGACGTTTTTATTCAGTTCGAATCAATTGTTCGTGATCGCGATCACTTCTTCGACAGAGGTGACGCCCGCACGAACCTTCACCAGCGCCGACTGACGCAAATCGCGAACGCCCTCGCGCTGGGCCTGGGCCGCGATGTCCACCGCAGTCCCTTGCGCGAGGATGATGCGCTGGATTTCCTCGGTCACTGGCATCACCTGATAGATGCCCACTCGGCCGCGGTATCCGTTGCTGCACGCCGAGCAACCGACGGCCCGAAACGGCTTCCACGAGCCGTTCAACTCGCTGGACTCGAAACCGACCTTGAGCATGGCTTCGAGGGGGTAATCAGCGGGCACCTTGCAACCTTCGCACAGCTTTCGCGCCAGGCGCTGAGCGGTGATCAGCAGCACGCTCGATGCAATGTTGAATGGCGCCACGCCCATGTTCAGCATGCGTGTCAAGGTGGTGGGCGCGTCATTGGTGTGCAGCGTGGACATCACCATGTGACCGGTCTGCGCTGCCTTGATGGCGATGTCGGCCGTTTCAAGATCGCGGATTTCGCCCACCATGATCACATCCGGGTCCTGCCGCAGGAAAGACTTCAGCGCCACCGCGAATGTCATTCCCGCACGGTCGTTGACATTCACCTGATTGATGCCGGGCAGGTTGATTTCAGCCGGGTCTTCCACGGTGGAGATGTTCACACCTGGCTGATTCAGTATGTTCAGGCAGGTGTAGAGCGACACGGTTTTTCCTGAACCGGTGGGCCCGGTGACCAGCACCATGCCGTACGGACGCTGAATGCACTGCATCAAACGATCGCGTTCTATTTTTTCGTACCCCAGCGCTTCAATGCCCAGCTTGGCACTCGAAGCATCAAGGATGCGGATCACGATCTTTTCGCCGAAAAGCGTCGGCAATGTGCTGACACGGAAATCGATGGACTTGTTGCCGAACTTCAGTTTCATTCGGCCGTCTTGCGGCACTCGCTTTTCGGAGATATCGAGCCGCGAAATCACCTTGATGCGCGAAGACAGCTTGTCCTTGATCGCGATGGGCGGTTGAGTGATCTCGCGAAGCTCACCGTCGATGCGAAAGCGAACGCGGTAGTGGTATTCGTAGGGCTCGAAGTGAAGATCGGACGCGCGCGCATTGATGGCATCAATGAGCATTTTTTGAAGGAAGCGCACGACAGGCGCATCCTCGACCTCGGCGGTGGGTTCAGCAGACTCTTGGTCGGTCGCCTCTTCAGTGACGTCGAATTCGAAATCGCCCGACGCCATCGACTCAAGCGTTTCCGTGGCGCTCGCGCCGCTGCCCTCGAGCAGCTTTGACAACTTGTCATGCTCGACGATGACCCACTCGGGCGTCAGCTGGGTCGCGAACTTGATGCGCTCGACCGCCTCCTGGTCAGTGGGGTCGGCGCCGCCAATGAAAAGCCGATTCCCACGCTTGCCCAAAACCACCACCTGGAACTGCGAGGAAAACTTGCCGTCAATGACGTGTCGGGGCAGCCGCTCCGGGTCGACAGCGTTCAGGTCCAGCAAAGGAAGCGCCAATGCGGTCGACAGGGTGTGTGCCAAGTCGACCGGAGACACTGTGCCCGACTTGATCAGTTCGGCCACAAAGCCCGTTCGCTTCTCTGCGGCAGACTTCACCAGCCCTGCGGCGGATTTTTCGCTGAGCTTGCCGGCGTGCACAAGCACACGCGCAACGCCAGACAGTGCTGACTGAGAGGTCTCGGCGATCGTGTCAGCCGTTGGCTGCCCGTAATCAGCCATGGCAAGAACGGGCAAGGGCGAGAAGCCCGTCCCACGGTGCCATGAACCCGATCCCTGCCAATGTGCAGGTACAGCGGCCTTGCATGTGCCCGGAAAGCCCGCTGACGGGAGGCCTTGGGCGGAATTTTTCTAAGGGCTGGGAGTGCATCAAACTCGACCTTTATCGGCTGGTCGGGGTGAGCGGATTCGAACCTCCGGCCTCTACGTCCCGAACGTAGCGATCTTCCAGACTGAAGCTACACCGCGACGTCAAACCGCCGAGCATGACTCAAGCTTGAACAGCTCAAGACGATCGATCAAGGCAACGGCTCAATAACTCTATCAGAGCGTCTTTGTACTCTGAGTTGTCAAGCATGGCCAGGCTGTTTTCTGCCAAACGGGTTTGCTCCCGCGCTGCGTCACGCGTGGCCTCAATAGAGCCCGTGCGCCGAACTGCCGCAATGACCTCTGGCAACCGGTCCACATCTCCGGTCTCAATGGATTGGCGAATCAAAGCGCGCTCCTGCGGGTTGCCGCGCTCCATGGCCAGCAGCAAGGGCAGTGTCGGCTTGCCTTCTCGAAGATCGTCCCCGACGTTCTTGCCCATCTCGCCGGCCGACCCTTCGTAATCGAGCAAATCATCGATGAGCTGAAAAGCGGTACCCAAGGAACGACCGTAGTCGGCACAGGCCTCTTCCAAATCAGCAGGCGCGCTTGCCAACACGGCACCCAGGCGGGCGCTTGCTTCAAAAAGCTTTGCCGTTTTGTAGCGAATCACCTTGAGGTAGTCGGCGACTGGCAAGTCGGCGTCGTGCATGTTCATGAGTTGCAGCACTTCGCCTTCGGCAATGATGTTCGTTGCGTCAGACAGAACTTGAAGCACCTTCATCTGGTTGACCGAAACCATCATCTGGAAGGCCCGCGAATAGATGAAGTCACCAACCAGAACACTGGCCGCGTTGCCGAAAACAGCGTTCGCTGTTTTTCGCCCGCGTCGCAGCCCAGACTCGTCGACCACGTCGTCGTGCAAAAGGGTTGCCGTGTGGATGAACTCGACGCTCGCGGCAAGTTCGAAACGCTCTGCGCCTTTGAAGCCAAGCGCGTTGGAGAAGAGCAAAACCAGCAACGGCCTGATGCGCTTGCCGCCTGCCGTCGTGATGTACCTCGCGATCTGGTCGACGAGCGCCACCTCAGAAGTCAGTCTTCGGCGAATGACCGCATCCACCTGTCGCATCTCCTCGCCCATGGCGTCAATGCCGGGGTTCCGGGGTGCTGGTCGAACTTCAAGTTCTGCGCGCACAAGTTCCTTGTCTAAGCTCATTCAAAATTATAGGAACTTGGGCGGTTGACTCTTTAAGCAACCCGGCGGCGGGTCTTGCTCTTCTGTAAATTCGCACCGTGTGCTAAAGTGCTGGGTTCTGCGCGCGATCAAGTTCCGAGATCGATGTGCGCCGAGAACCAAATTGGAAGGGTCAGACATGTACGCGGTCATAAAAACCGGAGGCAAGCAATACCGGGTCACCACAGGTGAAAAGATCAAGGTCGAGTTGATTGCGGCTGAGGTGGGTCAAGAGGTGACTCTGGACCAAGTCTTGGCTGTCGGTGAAGGCGCTGCGATGACGATTGGCACCCCGCTGGTTGCAGGTGCCACCGTTTCGGCGACGGTGTTGTCGCAGGGCAGGCACGACAAAGTGCGCATCTTTAAGATGCGCCGTCGAAAGCACTACCAAAAGCGCCAAGGTCACCGGCAGTCGTACACGGAGCTCCAGATCGGCGCTGTGAACGCCTGATCAAAGTATTGCACCCAAGGGAGTAAAGCATGGCACAGAAAAAAGGCGGCGGCTCAACCCGCAACGGACGAGATTCCCAGCCCAAGATGCTCGGAGTCAAGGCATATGGTGGTGAGGTGATTTCGTCTGGATCGATCATCGTGCGACAGCGCGGAACTCAGTTTCACCCAGGCGTGAATGTGGGTGTAGGCCGGGACCATACGCTTTTTGCTCTTGCCGATGGCGAGGTGGTTTTCTCGGTTAGGGGCCCTCAAAACCGTCGTACCGTCAGCGTGAAAGTATCCTGATATTCAGGCTCAGATTTGACAGCAGGCCCCGGTTTTCCCGGGGCCTTTGTCTTTATGGATAAAAATTTTCGAAATATCATTTTTACTTCCATCACGATCGACCCGTAAAAGCAACCACTCTTTTTCCCCACTTCCACATTTCATGAAATTCGTTGACGAAGCAACTATCGACATTGCCGCCGGGGATGGTGGCAATGGCTGCATGAGCTTTCGCCGCGAGAAGTTCATTCCATTTGGAGGGCCCAATGGGGGCGATGGTGGACGAGGTGGTAGCGTTTTTGCGGTGGGTGACAGAAACCTCAACACGCTTATCGACTACAGATACGCTCGACGCCATGAGGCGCGTCGAGGAGAAAACGGTCGGGGATCTGACCAGTTTGGTGCTGCTGCCGAGGACATCATCCTGCGCATGCCGATGGGTACGATCATCACTGATGTTGATTCGGATCGCGTGATAGCTGAGTTGCTGGTTCCGGATGAGAAAGTCCTCCTTGCAAAGGGCGGAGATGGCGGTTTTGGAAATCTTCATTTCAAAACCAGCACCAACCGAGCACCAAGGCAAAAAACCCCCGGTTGGCCGGGTGAAAAATTCAATATTCGTCTCGAGTTGCGCGTTTTGGCAGACGTGGGTTTGCTCGGCATGCCGAACGCTGGGAAATCCACGCTGATTACAGCCATTTCGAATGCCAAACCCAAGATCGCGGACTATCCATTCACGACGCTTCATCCCAATCTTGGGGTGGTCCGGGTCGCGCCCGAACAAAGTTTCGTCGTGGCAGACATTCCGGGGCTCATCGAGGGGGCCTCTGAGGGCGCAGGATTGGGGCATGTTTTCCTGCGGCATCTGCAGCGCACACACCTGCTGCTGCACCTTGTGGACTTTGCTCCATTCGACCCCGCTGTGGATCCCGTGGCGCAAGCGAAGGCGATCGTTCGCGAGTTGAAAAAATACGATGAGTCGCTTTACGACAAACCTCGCTGGGTGGTGCTCAACAAGCTTGACATGATTCCCGTTGAGGAGCGAGCTCAACGTGTTGCAGACTTCGTCAAGCGCTTCAAGTGGAAGGGCCCCGTTTTCCAGATCTCGGCCCTCACCCGAGAGGGTTGCGAGTCCTTGATCCGTGCGGCGTACGACCATGTGGCTGGCGCCAAGAACGCACCTGAGCCAGAGACAGATCCGCGTTTCACAGACTCCGTCAACCCGGTTGAAGATCCATGAACGAAGTGCTTGCAAACGCTCGCCGTATCGTCATCAAAGTGGGGTCCAGCCTTGTGACCAACGATGGGCGGGGGCTGGATTCCGATGCGATAGGCAACTGGTGCCGACAACTGGCGGCCCTGGCCTCGCAAGGACGTGAGTTGGTGATGGTGTCAAGCGGCGCCATCGCCGAGGGCATGACGCGGCTGGGTTGGTCTGTGCGTCCCAAGCAGTTGCATGAGTTGCAAGCTGCTGCTGCCGTGGGGCAGATGGGACTGGTGCACATGTACGAGTCGATGCTCAGGGTTTATGGTGTCAAAAGCGCGCAGGTGTTGCTGACGCACTCTGACCTCGCCGACCGTGAGCGCTATCTCAATGCCAGATCGACATTGACCACGTTACTGAAGTTGAATGTCATCCCCATCATTAACGAAAATGACACGGTCGTTAATGATGAAATCAAGTTCGGCGATAACGATACCTTGGGTGCTTTGGTTGCCAATTTGATAGAGGCTGATGCGCTGGTCATCCTCACCGATCAAAACGGCCTTTACTCGGAAGATCCGAGAAAAAATCCGCAGGCTCAACTGATTGCAAATGCCTTGGCAGGAGACCCTGCTCTCGAGCGCATGGCCGGCGGTGCAGGAAGCACCATAGGCCGTGGCGGCATGATCACCAAGATACTGGCAGCCAAACGCGCCGCGCGCAGCGGAGCAAGTACCGTCATTGCCTGGGGACGAGAAAATGACATTCTCTTGAGACTTTGTGCTGGTGAGCCGATCGGAACTGCCTTGGGGGTTCAGACGCCCAAAATGGCCGCTCGCAAGCAATGGATGATGGATCAGCTGCTGTTGCGTGGGGCCTTGGTTCTCGATGCGGGCGCGCGGAGCAAAATCTGCGGCGAGGGCAAGAGCTTGTTGCCTGTTGGCGTCCTTGAAGTGAAGGGGGATTTTCACCGCGGAGACGTTATTTCCCTTTTGGGGGCCGACGGCGTTGAGGTGGCTCGCGGGCTGATCAATTATTCAAGCGGTGAAGCGAGATTGATAGCCAGAAAATCATCTAACGAGCTTGAGGCAACCTTGGGATTTTCCTGCGAGCCTGAGATGGTTCACAGAGATAACATGGTCATTCTCGAAGATCATTGACCTAAATTAATTTCCATCAGGCTCAGGGTGCAGGATCCTTCCCCATCATGTTTTTTGTTTGATGTGAATTGACGGATTTTTGAAATCCTGCTTCCGGCAAAAACCTAGAGAGTTCGGTCAGAGCCATTTGATAGACGTTGCGCTTGAAGTCAATCACAACGTCCAGAGGTATCCAGTATTCATGCCATCTCCAGGCATCGAACTCCGGGTGGTCGGTGGCTCGCAGGTTCATGTCGCTGTCACGCCCCGTCAGTTGCAGCAAAAACCAGATCTGCTTTTGACCACGGTAGTGGCCCCGAGACTCGCGTCTTATGAACCTGTCGGGCACCTCGTAGCGCAGCCATTCTCTGGTGCGCGCGATGATGCGCACGTGGTCAGGGAACAGACCCACTTCTTCGTGCAGTTCCCGATACATCGCCTGCTCGGGCGTTTCGCCGTATTTGATCCCTCCTTGAGGGAACTGCCACGAGTCCCGTCGGAGCCGTTTGCCCCAAAAAACCTCGTTTTGATGGTTCAGCAACACGATCCCGACGTTGGGTCTGAACCCCTCCCGGTCGAGCATAATCTTCTCCAGAATCTATTGTTATTTTCATTATTGCACTGGGTATGGGCGGTGGAAACCCTTGCAGCCTGTCCTTCCTTGTGCACGCACTTGCTCTCGGCCGGTGCGCTCACCCGGGGCCCATCCGGGCAGATCTCCACATGAAAGTTTCCCAGTTTTTCGTCTCTACCCTCAAAGAAGCGCCTGCAGAGGCCGAGGTGGTGAGTCACAAGTTGATGCTCAGGGCGGGCTTCATCAAGCGCTTGAGCGCTGGCATCTACTCCTACATGCCGATGGGCTTGAGAGTCATCCGCAAGGTTGAATCCATTGTCAGAGAAGAGATGACCCGCGCGGGCGCCGTCGAGTTGCTCATGCCGCTCGTGCAGCCGGCCGAGTTGTGGCAAGAGACAGGCCGTTTCGACAAGATGGGGCCGGAGTTGCTGCGAGTCAAAGACCGCCATGACCGCGACTTCATCATTCAGCCCACCAGCGAGGAGGTCATCACGGACATCGCCCGTCAGGAGCTTCGCAGCTACCGCGCGCTGCCCAAGAACTTCTTTCACATCCAGACCAAGTTTCGCGACGAGCGTCGCCCGCGTTTTGGCGTGATGCGCGGACGAGAGTTCACGATGAAGGACGCGTATTCGTTCGATCGTGACGCTGCGTCGGCAGGCAAGAGCTACGACGCCATGTACGCGGCCTACGTTCGAATTTTTGAGCGTCTTGGATTGACCTTTCGTGCCGTGGCTGCCGACACCGGCGCGATCGGTGGCGACAGATCCCACGAGTTTCAGGTAATTGCCGAAACCGGCGAGGACGCAGTGGTCTACTGCCCGCAATCCAGTTACGCCGCCAACATCGAATTGGCTGAGGCGATTTGTCTGATTGATGAGCGTGCCGCTGCCGCCCAGCCCTTGGTCAGGGCGTCCACGCCGGGCAAGACCACCTGCGAGGAGGTCGCGGAATTTCTGGGTGTACCGCTGTCTTCGATGGTGAAGTCGCTCGTTGTCGCGACCGATCCTCCGCCTGATGCTCCCGAGGGGACCCGCGCGAGTCTTTACCTTCTGCTGGTGCGAGGCGACCACTCACTCAATGAAGTCAAGGTCGGCAAACTGCCTGGGCTCAAGGCGGGCTATCGGTTCGCCACCGCTGCTGAAATCTCTGACTGCTTCGCTTGCAAGCCTGGCTATCTGGGCCCCGTGGAGGTATCCGAGTCCGTGACGGTCATTGCTGACCGTACCGTGGCTGCGATGAGCGACTTTGTGTGTGGCGCCAACGAAGAAGATTTTCACCACGTGGGCGTCAACTGGGGCCGCGATATGCCCGAGCCGCTGCTGGTGGCAGACATACGCAATGTGGTCGAGGGTGATCCGTCTCCTGACGGCTGCGGTCCGTTGGCGATCCAGCGTGGCATCGAAGTGGGCCACGTCTTCTACCTTGGCACCAAGTACAGCGAGGCCATGAATGCCACGTATCTGGACGAAGTCGGCAAGCCTCGTTTGATGGAAATGGGCTGCTACGGCATTGGAATCACGCGCATCCTCGGTGCGGCGATCGAACAGTCGCACGACGATCGCGGGATGATCTGGCCCGCTTCCATCGCGCCATTCGCAGTCGTCATTTGCCCCATTGGGTACGACCGATCTGATGCCGTCCGTTGTGCCTGCGACCAGTTGCACGCCGATTTGCTCACCGCAGGAATCGATGTTGTGCTTGACGACCGGGGCGAACGTCCCGGGGCGATGTTCGCCGACTGGGAACTCATCGGCGTGCCGCACCGTGTGGTCATCGGAGACCGAGGATTGAAAGAGGACACGGTCGAATATCAGGGCCGGCGCGATGCGCAAGCCCAGACCGTGCCGCTGCCCGGCATCTTGGATTGGCTTGGGGCAAAGCTCTCGGCATGACGCTCAATCGGCGAGCACTGTTGATCTCGGGACTGGCCACGCTGGCCCCCGCATCAAATGTGCGCGCAGGCGATCAGGTCGAAGAGCCCCTGGCTGATGCGGTGCGTTCGGCGTTGTCGGCGGCGGTGTCTGATGCAGCCCCGCCAAGGGTCGAGTTCGACACGGTCGAGGCGCGGCTGAGCTATTTGCGTTGGCTGGGTGCGGCCAGCGATCGGCTCAAGAACCGCAAGCCGGATTACGACGTCAGACGGGAGTTTCTCGAGGCCGTCTGGTACGAGAGCAAGCGCAAGGGGCTGGATCCATCCTTGATCCTCGGCTTGATCCAGGTTGAAAGTGGTTTTCGCAAGTACGCCATCAGCTCGGCTGGTGCTCGGGGATACATGCAGGTGATGCCATTTTGGTCGCGGCTGATTGGCGACGGTGACATTGGCAGGCTGTTTCACATGCAGACCAACCTGCGATTTGGTTGCGTGATCCTGCGCCACTACCTCGACGTCGAGCGTGGAGATCAGTTTCTGGCGCTTGGTCGCTACAACGGCAGCCGGGGCCGAGCCGAGTATCCGAATATGGTGTTCGCTGCCCGTCAGCAGTGGGACATCCGTCAGGGCTGATCAGCCGGGCTCACAGTCCTGTCCAAGCCTGCGGTGTGGCCGAGTCGACACCGATCAAGGCGAGCACGCGCTCAACACTGTCGTTGACCATTTCTTCAACCGTGAGCCGACCCAGATAGAACGCAGGCAGCGGTGGAAAAATGATGCCGCCCATCTCGGTGACTGAAGTCATGTTGCGCAGGTGCGCCAGATTGAAAGGCGTCTCGCGCACCATCAACACCAGCCTGCGGCGCTCCTTCAAGGTGACGTCTGCCGCCCGGCTCAGCAGGTTGTCGGACAGTCCGTGAGCCACGGCGGCCAAGGTTCTCATCGAACAAGGGGCTACCACCATCGCCTGCGTGGCGAACGAGCCGCTTGCGATCGTGGCACCGATCTCGGCCGGGTTGTGCGCATGATCGGCAAGGCGCTCAAGCGAGGCTCGGTCCAGACCGAGCTCGTGATGCACGTTAAGCACCCCGGCCGGGCTGGCCACCAAATGAGTTTCGAAGCCTGCAACCCGCAGCCGCTGCAGCAGGCGCACCCCATAAACGGCACCGGATGCGCCTGAGATGCCGACCACCACTCTGGGACGCGGGGCCTTGGGTGGCTCCATGATCGGCTTCGTGCTGCCGACGGATCAGGGCTTGAGCAAAGACTGAAGTTCGCCGGCCTCATGCATCTCGGCAATGATGTCGGAGCCACCGATGAACTCGCCATTCACGTACAGCTGAGGGATGGTGGGCCAGTTGGCGTATTCCTTGATGCCCTGACGAATCTCTTCGTCTTCGAGCACGTTGAAGGTTTTGACGTTGGTCGCGCCACAGGCCTTGAGGATTTGAATCGCACGACCCGAGAACCCGCACATCGGAAATTGCGAGTTTCCTTTCATGAACAGGACAACGGGGTTGCCTTTGACGATTTCATCGATTCGCTTGAGGGTGTCGCTCATGGGTGCTCCGAATGGCAGTCTTGGACAACGTCAGAGCCTACACGAAACGACGGCGTCATGACAGGTGCACCTGTCCACCCGTGCATCGCTGCAGGCCCGCGAGGTCGCACAGCGTTTTCACTTGGCCAAAGCCCGCTGACGCCAGCCGCTGCCGCAGCGCGTTGGCTTGATCATGGCCGTGCTCCAGCAGCAACCAGCCATCCGGGTTTAAGTGCGCGCGAGCGCCATCGATGATCTCCTCAAGATCGGCCAGACCGTCTCGGTGGGCGATCAGTGCAGCCCGGGGTTCATGGCGAAGCGCTGGCAGGTGAAGATCCCCGGCGGCGATGTAGGGCGGGTTGCTCAGCGCCAGGTCGAAGCGTCTGCCGGGCACTGCGCTCCACCAGTTCCCCCGCACCAGATCAACGTCCAAGCGCAGCGAGTCCGCATTGCCTTGTGCCGTTTCGAGCGCGGCTACGCTGGAATCCACCGCCGTCACCGTTGCTGCCTGGAAACGGTGCTTGATGGCCAGCGCGATGGCTCCGCTGCCGGTACCCAGATCGATGACGCGTGGATTTGAGATCGCAGCCAGCGGGCCTTGCAGCAAGCGCAGCCCCCAGTCGACCAGCAGTTCGGTTTCTGGGCGCGGAACCAGTACGGATGGGCCGACCTGCAGCATCAGCCCGTAAAACTCTTTCTGGCCGAGCAGGTAAGCCAAAGGCTCGCCATCAAGGCGGCGGCTCACCCACTGCGTGAGCTTTGCGCTTTGGGTTGGACACAGCGGCTGTTCATCGTGTGCGATGAGCCAACTGCGCGGTCTGTTCAGAAGTGCGCACAGCATCAACTGGGCATCGAGTCTGTCGATGCCCTTGGCCCGGGCCCCGGTAATCGCCTGTGCGATCGACCACTGTTCCGTCGGGCTTGGATCTGTCACGACTCGCCACTTTCAAGTGCGGCCAGTTGCTCAGCGGCGCTGGCCGCCTTGAGCGACGACACCACTTCATCGAGTTCCCCGTCCAGGATGGACTGCAGTTTGTACAGGGTCAGGTTGATGCGGTGATCGGTCAGCCTGCCCTGAGGAAAGTTGTAGGTTCGTATCCGATCGCTGCGGTCCCCGCTGCCGATCAGCCCTTTGCGGGTGGCCGCATCCTTGGCTGCGCGTTCGTTGCGGTCCTTGTCGCGCAGACGGGCGGCGAGCACAGCGAGTGCCTTCGCCTTGTTGCGATGCTGCGAACGGTCGTCCTGACATTCAGCCACCAGGCCGGTCGGGATGTGTGTCACGCGAATGGCACTGTCGGTCTTGTTGACGTGCTGTCCGCCTGCGCCACTGGCGCGGAAGGTGTCGATGCGCAGATCCGCCGGATTCAGTTGGATTTCTTCGGCCTCGTCGGGTTCCGGCAGCACGGCGACCGTGCAGGCGCTCGTGTGGATGCGACCCTGGGTCTCGGTCACGGGCACGCGCTGCACCCGATGCCCACCTGACTCGAACTTGAGTTGGCCGTAGACGTTGCTTCCCTCGATGCGCAGCACCACCTCCTTGTAGCCGCCGAGGTCGGACATGCTCTCGGACATCAGCTCTGCGCGCCAGCCGAGACGCTCGGCGTGACGCAGATACATCCGCGCGATGTCAGCAGCGAAGAGGGCCGACTCGTCACCGCCGGTGCCCGCACGAATTTCCACGAAGGCGTTGCGCACATCGTCGGGGTCCTTGGGCAGCAAAGAGGCCTGCAAGGTCTGGTGCAGCCTGTCGACGTCGGCCAGTGCTGCGGTGATTTCGTCTTGCGCCATTTGCGCCATGTCCGCATCGTTCGCTGACTGCTCGAGCAGGGCACGCGCGGCCAGAGCATCGTTCTCGCGTGCCTTGAACTGCTGGAAGGCCGCCACCAGCATCGACACCTCGGCGTGTTCTCGCGTGACGGCCCTGAAGCGGTTCATGTCGGCAGCGATCGCCGGATCAGCCAGCATGGCTTCGATCTCGTGGAGGCGAAGTGTCAGACGTTCAAATTGCTGTCGAAGGGAGTCTTTCATGGGGCCATTCACGCACCGGGAGACGACTTGTCACCCAGCCTTCCAGCCTAGCATCACCTAAGCCACCAATTCGCCTGCCAGCGTGATGGCGTCAAAGGTTTGCGTCGTTGGCAGCCGAGTCTGGCTTGCCCGAGGCTTGGCCGCCAAAGGCCGAGTTGCGCAGGAAAAGTCGTGACACCGTTTGGGCCAGATCCGCGCGCTGTGCGGGCTCTGCGGTGTTCAGTTCAACCAGCGCGCCGTGCATCATCTTCTGGGTCAAGCCGCGCGACATCGATTCAAGGACGGCTTCGATGTCTTCGCCTTTGGCCAGCAACTTGCGCGCTCGTGCCATTTCTGCGGCTCGCCATTCATCGGCTTGAGAGTTCAAGGCGCGAATCAGCGGTACCGTGTTGCGTTGACCCAGCCAGTTCACGAAGCCCTGCACCCCGGTTTCTATGATCGCCTCGGCCTGCTGGACTGCGGCCTGCCGCTTTTCGCCGGCAATTTGCACCAGCGATGACAAGTCATCGACCGTGTACAGGTAGATGTCCGACAAGCGGCTGACTTCAGGCTCAATGTCGCGCGGCACGGCCAGATCGACCATGAAGATCGGTCGGCGCTTGCGCGCCTTGAGCGCGCGTTCCACAGCACCCAGACCAATGATCGGCAAGGTGCTGGCAGTGCACGAGATCACCGCGTCAAACTCGCCCAAGCGGTTGGGCAGGTCAGACAGCGGCAGCAATTCGGCGTTGAATTTTTTCGTAAGATTTTCACCGCGTTCGCGTGTGCGGTTCGCGATCGCCATGGCGAGCGGTTTTCTTGCCGCGAAATGCGTGGCGACCAGTTCGATCATCTCGCCTGCGCCCACAAAAAGAATCTTGATCTGGCTGAGGTCTTCAAACAGTTGCGATGCCAGTCGCACCGACGCGGCCGCCATGCTGATCGAATGCGATCCGATTTCGGTCGAGCTGCGAACCTCCTTGGCGACGGCGAAGGACCGCTGGAACATCTGGTGCAGCGTCGAGCCCAGCGTACCAGCCGTGTCCGCCTCGCGCACAGCTTGCTTCATCTGGCCCAGGATCTGAGGCTCGCCCAGCACCATCGAATCGAGGCCGCTGGCCACGCGGAAGGCATGGCGAGCTGCCGCTTCGTTTTCGAGCACGTAGGTGTGTTCGCGCAGGCTGGATGCCGACATGCCGCCCACCTCAGCCAGCCAGTCCATCGCAGGCGTGACCATGCCAGCGTCTGCACCCACATACAGTTCCGTGCGGTTGCAAGTGGACACCAGCGCAGCTTCCGGAGAGCGTTGCACTTTTTCTCGAAACCCCAGCAGCATGGGCGCTAATCGCTCGGGCGAAAACGCAAACTTACCGCGCATGTCCAGCGATGCGGTGGCGTGGTTGAGGCCTAGGGTGAAAACGCTCATAGTGACTCTGACTGTCAACCAAAATTTACACTATTTTTGTCTCGCCGCCCACCTGACAATCACCAACAGCTCCCAGATCGACCTTGGATACACGTGGCGGGCCTGAATGGCGACTCGAATGAACCTTGCCGGCGTTTTTTTTCATCTGCTTGATTTCCTGGCGCCGGCCGTCGCCTTGGGGCTGCTTGGCGCTGCCGCGGCGAAAGTGCTGTGGCGCAGCGAATTGCGCTCGGTGCGTTGGTTGTCTTTGGCCACCAGTGCTTCATTGGCCAGTCTTGCGGCGCAACTGGCAGGCCTGATCGTCACCGGGCGCGATGCGAAGATGGTGACGTACATGGCCATGGTGCTGGCCTGCGCTGCCGGCCTGTGGTGGTGCGTGCGCCGACGCTGAGCGGGGGCTTGAGCCTCAGTCAGCACGCAATTCACCGCGCAGCGAGTGCGGGTTGGCCTCGGTGATCCACACGTCGATCAACTGGCCAAGCAGGCCAGGCCCCGCCTTGAAATTGACCTTGCGGTTGCAGATGGTTCTGCCCATCCACTCGCTGCTGTCCTTGCGCGACGGGCCTTCGACCAGCAAGCGCTGTCGCGTGCCGACCAAAGACACGCTGATGTCGTGGGCATGGTTTTCGATGGCAGCCTGAAGCGTTTGCAATCTCTCCAGTTTCACCGCGTATGGCGTGTCGTCTTGCAGTGACGCGGCCGGCGTGCCAGGCCGGGGGCTGAAGATGAAACTGAAGCTGCTGTCAAAGCCCACGTCTTCAATCAACTTCATCATCTTGGCGAAGTCCTCATCTGTCTCGCCAGGAAAGCCGACGATGAAGTCGCTCGACAGTCGCAGATTCGGCCGCACGGCGCGCAGCTTGCGCACGGTGCTTTTGTATTCCATGGCGGTGTAGCCGCGCTTCATCGCCATCAGGATGCGGTCGCTGCCATGCTGCACCGGAAGGTGCAGGTGATCAACCAGCTGCGGCACGCGTGCGTAGACATCGATCAGGCGCTGCGTGAATTCATTGGGGTGGCTGGTGGTGTAGCGGATTCGTTCGATGCCGGGAATCTGGGCCACGTACTCGATCAGCAAGGCAAAGTCGGCCATCTCGGCGCTGTCGCCACCATGCTTGCTCATGGCGCCACGGTAGGCGTTGACGTTTTGGCCGAGCAGGTTGACTTCTTTCACACCTTGTTCGACCAGACCCGCCACTTCGGCGAGCACATCGTCAAACGGCCGCGAAACTTCCTCGCCGCGGGTGTAGGGCACCACGCAGTAGCTGCAGTACTTCGAGCAGCCTTCCATGATCGACACGAACGCGGTGCCGCCCTCGGCCCGCGCGACCGGCAGGTTGTCGAACTTCTCGATTTCAGGAAAGCTGATGTCGACCTGAGAGCGTTCCTGACTGATGCGCCGTTGCAGCAAATCGGGCAGACGGTGCAGCGTTTGCGGCCCGAACACCACATCCACATAAGGCGCGCGGCTGATGATGGCTGCGCCTTCCTGACTGGCCACGCAGCCTCCCACGCCGATCAGCACGCCCTTTTCCTTGAGGTGCTTGACGCGGCCCAGATCGCTGAACACCTTTTCCTGCGCCTTTTCACGCACCGAGCAGGTGTTGAAGAGGATCAGGTCGGCTTGTTCGACGTCGGTGGTGGGCTCATAGCCCTCGGCCTGGCGCAGCACGTCGACCATCTTGTCGGAGTCGTACTCGTTCATCTGGCAGCCAAAGGTCTTGATGAACACCTTCTTGCCTGTTGCGGACTGGGTCATGGTTTGGACCAGATCTGGTTGCCGGCGTCAAAGTTCCATTGCGCGGCTTCCTGGGGGGTGGAAGGCCAGGGCTTTCTGGCCGTTTCCTCATTGCGCAGCAACCACACGTCTTTCAACTGGCCGGTGTTGTCCAGCGTGTAGTTCACTGCTGCTTTGACGCCCGTGAGCGTGCCGGACAGTACCAGCAGGTTGTTGGTGCCGCGGATGCGGGCACCTGGAGCAAGCCGTGTCAATTCATCGTTGAGCCGCACCAAAGGTGGTTCACCGAACGTGATCACGCCACGCAGTGCATTTTGTGGAAAGCGCCGCATCGCCTGGTCCTGCGCGACCGCGATCGAGGCCGCACCGATCAGCAAGGCGGTGCCCAGCAGGAAGCGCCACAGCACATTCGGGAGGCTTGATCGGCGTTTCATTGGATGTTGAGTCTGGTGAGGCATTGTCCAGTGGCTTGCGAATGGACTGTGCGTGCGTCAAAGCGAAGCAGCCACCAACGATTGCTCGAAAGTGGCTGCCGCATGAGGGTAGAACTGGTGGCGCTTCAGGGATTCGAACCCCGGACCTGCGGATTATGATTCCGTCGCTCTAACCGGCTGAGCTAAAGCGCCAAAAGCCCGAGAGTATAGGGGGCAGCTCGCTGGGTTGCCATCAAGATTCAGAGGCTTTCGTGCCGCACAGCTCGCCAATGCGTCGCTCGATGTCGCACAAGGTGGTCTCGAATTGCGGCCATGCCGTTGGCGAGACCCGCAGTTGATGCCCCAGGAGGTCGATGGTGACCAGCTTCGAAAGTTCGGCCTCCAGTTCATGGAGAACGGCCTGCGCGCTTGCCACATCCACACGAACGCGGCCTCTTTCCCACAGCGCTGGCGGCTCGGCCGCAGCCGCAGCCAGCGTGAGCGCCGCGTTGGTTCGGTCGCGCAGCAATGCCGCGCGAGCCTTTGACAGTTCTGCCTGCGGCTTGCCACATCGCAAGTTTTCGGCGTAGGAGCGCAGGTCGCTGCACATGCTGGACAAATGCCCCGACACCGCGACGCCTTTGCGCAGGGGATGAACCAGCGCAGTCAGCGCCACGAGGCCGCCTGCCAGCAAGGTGGCCCACAAGCGCACGGACGCCTCGGCCTCGACCGCGACCCCGCCAATCGCACCCAGGCACAGCACTGCGAGCGTCATTCCAATGACCATCACCGCGTAGTTCGCCCACAGAAAAGCGCACGACACGAAGGCCCCGATGCCGGCAATCACGATGATGGCGCGCTCGCTTCCAATGAAATTCAGAAAGATCGTGACCAGCAGCACCCCTGCGGCCGTGCCCAGCACCCGCATGCCTATCCTGCCCACGGTGCTGTAGAGGTCAGGTTTGCAAATCCATGCCACCGTCAGCGGAATCCAGTAGGTGTGGTGGATGTGACTGGGATCCCAGGGCCCCAGCGAAACCGCGACGGCCAGTCCGTAGGTGATGGCCAGCTTGAGCGCGTGCCTGACGTAGGTGTCGCGCATGTCGACGTGCTGACGGATCGTTGGCCGGATGCCGGAAAACGCGCTCTTGACCGAGCGTGTGCTCGCCGCGCTGCCAATCGGCCAGGTGCCGGCCATCAGTTGAGCAGCTTCGGTGAGGCCGTCGCGCATGCGGCGCACGAGTTCGACGCCCGCCGGATCATCGCAGGCATCGCACGCAGCTTGAAACCGCTCGAGCTCGGCCATGACGCGAGGCGCACGGTGCTTCAAGGCCAGTGCTGCGCCCATCGTCTGGGTCAACTTCGATGCGGCCGCCAGCACACGGTCCAGCGGTGCCGGATTCGACAGTTGCTCATGCATCGGCCCGATCGCCAGCAGCAGGCAGCGGCTGTCTTCGAGGCACTCGAGGAATTTTCGCAACCAGACCTCGGTGGGGCCCGCCGCGCCGCTTGTTTCCACCGATCGGGCCGCGTCAAGAATGGCCGAGGCCACGGCCGTGGATGCCCATCTTGATCGCAAGTCAGCGCAGACAAAGGCGAACTTCTCGCAGGCGATGGCGATCTGGGTCCGCGGGACCTCGAAGCGCCGCAATGGCCAACCCGCGATGGCGACCAAGGTGGCCAGCATGCCGCCCGCACCGACGGCCAGCGCATCGGCCAAGGAGCGATGGCTGCCGATCTCTGAGCCGGCGTACAGCGAGAACATAGACAAACCAATCGACCCAGCCAGGCTGCTCTTGGGGCCGAGCGCGCCGGCGAAACCGAGCACTGCCGCCAACAGGATGCCGGCGACAAGGTGAGCGGCGGGATATCCAGAAACCATGCCCGCCAGCCAGGTGGACAGCGAGGCACACGCCGTGGTCCAAAGCATCGTGCGCCAGCGAAATCCGTGGGGTTCGCACACGTCACTGAGGTTGACCATCAGGACGCCAATGGCCATGGGCACACCGATGTCCATGCGGCCACCGCTGCGGGCGATCCACAGCACCACCACCAGCGTCAGCGCCGCGCGGACACCGCACGCATAGGCGATGTGCGAGCGCTCCAACTGCAGGCACACGCCAAGCACTTCGCGCAGGGCCCGGCGGAGGTCGCCGAGCACCGAAGTCATGCCAGGGCGGCCCTTGTTCGCGCTCTCGCCTCGGTGACTTTGCATCGGCCGGATTGTGGAGACATCGCCGCCGCGCAGCAGTTGAACGGCTACGATGAGGCCGCCCACGAGCCCACCTGTCTTCGCATGTTCAGCTTCTTCAAGAAAAAATCTCCTCTAATCGAACCCGCCGCTGACGCACCCAAGCCAGCGGCGCCACAGCCTGATGCCCCAGCCATTGCAAGCGCCGTGGTGCCAGCGGCCGAGGCTGCATCACCTGAGCGCCGCAGCTGGCTTGACAAGTTGCGATCCGGCTTGCGCAAGACCGGCTCCAGCTTGGCTCAGGTGTTCACCGGGGCGCAGATCGATGACGCGCTCTACGAGGATCTGGAGTCCGCGCTGCTGCTGGCCGACGCCGGCGTCAAGGCCACCGAGTACCTGCTTGCCGATTTGAAGCGGCGCGTCAAGGACGCACGCGCCACCGATCCGGCTGCCGTCAAGGCGCTGCTTGCCGAGGCCGTCACCGAGCTGCTGCAGCCTTTGCAGCAGTCGCTCACCGTGGGCGAGCACTCGCCCACCGTGATCATGGTGGTGGGCGTGAACGGAGCGGGCAAGACCACCAGCATCGGCAAGCTCACGCGCCATCTCGCCGAGGGCGGGCAGAAGGTGCTGCTGGCTGCAGCTGACACCTTTCGTGCGGCGGCTCGCGAGCAGCTGGAGATCTGGGCAGGCCGCAACAGCGTGGAGATCGTCAGCCAGGAAGGCGGCGATCCTTCTGCGGTGACCTTCGATGCAGTGACCGCTGGCAAGGCCCGCCACTGTGATGTGGTGATTGCCGATACCGCCGGGCGGCTGCCCACCCAACTGCACCTCATGGAAGAGCTGCGCAAGGTCAAGCGCGTGATTGGCAAGGCCCAAACCGGCGCGCCCCACGAGGTGCTGCTGGTCATCGACGGCAATACCGGACAGAACGCGCTGGCTCAGGTCAAGGCCTTTGACGACACCTTGGGCCTCACCGGGCTGATCGTGACCAAGCTCGACGGCACAGCCAAGGGCGGCGTGCTTGCCGCGATCGCGCTGTGGGCGCGCGAGCGCGGCCATGAGGCGGGTTCTGCGGTGGCGGCTCGAGCGCTGCCAGTCTATTTCATCGGCGTGGGCGAGCAACTCGAGGATCTGGAGACCTTCAACGCATGCGAGTTCGCCAACGCGCTGCTGGGTTGAGCCTGCCGGTCGCGCTCAGCGCATCCCGCCCATGCCCTTCATGCCGCCCATGCGCTTCATCATCTTCATCAGGCCGCCGCCTTTCATCTTCTTCATCATGTCGCGCATTTGCCCGAACTGATTGAGCATGCGGTTGACGTCTTGCACCTGAACACCCGCGCCGGCGGCGATGCGGCGCTTGCGGGTGGCCTTGATCAGATCGGGCTTGCGGCGCTCGAGCGGCGTCATCGAGCAGATCATGCCTTCCATGCGGCGCACATCGCGCTCGGCCCGGTCCACATCGACCGCACCGGCCTGAGCCGCCATCTGGGTGGGCAGCTTGTCCATCAGGCTGGCCAGACCGCCCATGTTCTTCATCTGCGAAATCTGCTGCAAGAAGTCGTTGAGGTCGAAGGCGTCGCCTGACTTGACCTTGTCAGCGAGTTTCTGGGCCGCCGCCATGTCGACGTTTTGCGTGACCTGCTCGACCAGCGCCACGATGTCGCCCATGCCCAGCACGCGGCCGGCGTGCCGCTCGGCATCGAACACTTCCAGCCCGTCGATCTTTTCGCTGACGCCCGCAAACTTGATGGGCGCGCCGGTGATCTGTCGCACCGACAGCGCCGCACCGCCTCGCGAGTCGCCGTCCATCTTGGTCAGCACGATGCCGGTCAGCGGCAGCGCTTCCTTGAAGGCCTTGGCGGTGTTGATGGCGTCTTGACCCTGCATGGCGTCGACCACGAACAGCGTCTCCACGGGGTTGAGCTCAGCGTGCAGCTCGCTGATCTCGCGCATCAGCGCTTCATCAATGGCCAGGCGGCCGGCGGTGTCCACCAGCAGCACGTCGAAGTAATGCTTGCGCGCGTAATCCAGCGCTGCGCGGGCGATGTCGATCGGTCTGTCGGTCGCGCTGGAGGGGAACCACTCCGCGCCGGCCTGTCGCGTCACCGTCTTCAATTGCTCGATGGCTGCCGGGCGGTAGACGTCGGCCGAGACCGTGAGCACCTTTTTCTTGCGCTTTTCAATCAGGTGCTTGGCCAGCTTGGCGGTGGTGGTGGTCTTGCCCGCGCCTTGCAAGCCGGCCATCAGGATGACCGCCGGGGGCTGCGCTGCGAGGTTGATGTCGCTGATGCCGCCGATGTCGTTGCCGGCCATGGTGGCCGTGAGCTCGCGGTTGACGATGCCCACGAGCGCCTGTCCGGGCGACAGCGAGCCCACCACCTCGGCGCCGAGCGCGCGCTCCTTGACCCGCGCAATGAAATCTCGCACCACCGGCAACGCCACGTCCGCTTCCAGCAGCGCCATGCGCACCTCGCGCAGCATGTCCTGCACATTGGATTCGGTGATGCGAGCTTGGCCGCGCATCGTCTTGACGGCGCGACTCAGTCGTTCGGTGAGGGTGGATGCCATGAGTTTGCGGGCGGTGCCGGGAAGCCCGGAACGCGAAAGTACACTTTGCCGATGAGTCTATCTTCAGGGGCCGCCACGTGACCGATCTGGCCTTGCCAAGCTTGCTGAGCGGCGTCAGCGCCATGGCCTTGCTGGCCTATGTGGTGGCCGCGCTGATTCCCGAGCGTGCGGTGGGTGCCTTTCGTGTCAGTCTGGTGGTGGCCTGGGTGCTGCACGCGCTGGCCACGGTGGTCGACATCTCGGGCATGGGCACTGAGGTGGCTGCGGCGCGCTTCGGTTTCGCGCCTGCTCTTTCGGTGACCCTGTGGCTCGTGATCACCGTCTATCTGGCCGAGATCCGTTTTCTTCCCATCAGCGGGCTGCGTCGCACGCTGGCCATTCTGGGCGCCGAGGCGGTGCTGCTGGCCTTGCTGTTTCCAGGCGAGTTGCGACCCCACGCCGGTTCGCCGTGGGCGCCAATTCATTGGGTGCTGGGCATTGCTTCGTACGGCCTTTTCGGCGCGGCGGTGCTGCATGCGGCCATGCTCAACCGTGCCGATCGCCAGATGCGGCAACCGCCGCCGGCACCGGTGAACTTGCTCGATGACGCCCAGCCCCGCGCTACTTTTTCTGCGGCGCCCATGGGTTTGCCGCTGATGCGACTGGAGCGCCTGACCTTCCGTTTCGTGTCGGCCGGTTTCGTGGTTTTGTCGCTGGCCATCTTTTTGGGCTGGTTGTTCTCCGACCCCTGGCGCTGGGACCACAAGGCGGTTTTTTCCATTCTGGGTTGGTTGGTCTATGCCGGTTTGCTGACGGGGCGCCGACGCTTCGGCTGGCGTGGCCGTCAAGCCACGCGGTGGGTCTACGCCGGTGCTGTCTTGCTGCTGCTGGCCTACGTGGGATCGCGCTTTGTGCACGACGTGCTGCTGAGCCAGCCCGGCGCTTGATGAGCTGGCCCGTGTCGCACCGACTGCGTTGATCAGCCGATGAAATATTTGCTGCTGGTTGGTTTGCTCGTCGCGGTCGTGTGGCTGGTCCGTGCGGGTCGGCGTGGCTCGCGGCGCGGCGATTCAAGTGCAAGCCCTCGTGCTGGAGAGCCCAGCGAGCCCCCGCGCGAGGCGATGGTCGCCTGCGAGCATTGCGGCGTGAACCTGCCGCAGGGCGACGCGCTTTTTTCTGATGAGCGCTGGTACTGCAGCGATGCGCATCGGGATGCGCATTCGGGCGCCCCGCGCTGATGAACCAGGCGACCAAGCCCTTCGAGCGTCGCAAGACCGACCGCCGCAGCCGCTCTCGCGCCGCCCGAGCCGACGAGTCGTGGTTCGGGGCCTTCATGCGGGACCCCGACGAGATCCCGCCACAGGGTGTCGGGCTCACCGAAGAGAACGCCTCGCGCTTCATGGCGCCGACTGACAAGGCAGTCGAACTGGAAGGACACGCGGCGTTCCAGCGGACCTTGCGTGCCTTTCTGAGCGCTCGCGCAGCGCTCGGACTGGCGCTCGTTCTCACGCTGGCAACCGCCGGGGTTTTTGGTGTGATGCCCAGCCGTGAGGTGGTGGCAGTCAGCGTGGTCTATGCGCTGCTGACCATCGCCATGAGGCTGGCGCCTTCATCGGAGGCGGTCGACGAGCTCGCTGCCCCGCGGCTCAGCCGCTTTCAATGGGTGGCCTGCATCGGCGTGGATATCGCCAGCTTCATGGCCTTGCACATCCTGTCGTTCGCCTCCAACCTGAACTACGGGGCGCTGCTGGTGCTGCCCGCGCTGATGGCCGGGGTGCTGGCTCCGCGAGTTCAGGCACTGGCGACTGCGGCCGCGGTGGTGCTGCTGCTGCTGGGCTATGGCTGGTGGGGTGTGATGGCTGGGGGCGATCCGGTCAAGTTGCTGTCGCAGGCCGGCTTGGCGGGCAGCGGTTTGCTGGTGATCTCGCTGCTGGCCAGTGAACTCGCCAACCGCCTAGCGCGCCAGGAACTCTCTGCCAGGGACAGCATGGAGTTCGCGCGCCAGCAGGGCCAACTCAACCGCCTGGTGATCGAGGAGATGCAAGACGGCGTGCTGGTGGTGGATCGCTCGGGTCGGGTGCGCGCGGCGAATCCAGCAGCCAGGCGGCTGCTGGTGCGCCGCGGTGAAGGGCGCATGGCTCCCTTTCAGTTGCGTGGCGTCGATGACTGGAGCGAGCTGGTGAAAACCGTCGAGCGCGGCTTTCACGAGGCCGTCTGGCCCGAGGCAGGCCGAGACGTGACGCTGCGATTCGAGCAGGGAGTCAGCCGAACCCTGCGGGTGCGCATGCGTTTCACGCGTGGCGATGCGCAGCCCTCGGCCGAGGAGTTGTGCGTGCTGTTGCTCGAGGATGTGCGCAGCCTGCAGTCCCGAATGCGGCAGGAAAAGCTGGCTGCGATGGGCCGGGTCTCAGCCGGCATTGCTCACGAGATACGCAACCCGCTGTCGGCCATCGGGCAGGCCAATGCGCTGCTGGCCGAAGACGCTCAGACGCCCCAGCAGCGGCAACTCACGCGCATGGTGGCCGACAACGTCAAGCGGCTCACGCGCATCGTCGACGATGTGATGCAGGTGGCGCCTGCGGCCGTGATCGCCACCGAGCCGATTGCCGTGCGCGCCGAGGTGGCCAACATCTGCAGCGATTGGGCGCGGTCGAATTCGATCGACATCGTCGAGCACGGCGTGCTCAAGGTCGATCTGCCCGATGAGCCCCTGGAAGCGGTGTTCGAGGCCGAACACCTCAGGCGCGTGCTGGTCAATCTGCTCGACAACGCCCGCATGCACGCCACCGATTTGCCGGGTGCGGTGCATGTGCGACTGAGCAGTCTTGACGAGGCGATGGTGCAACTCAGTGTCAGCAGCGATGGCGCACTGATACCCGAGGAGGTCGAGCGTTACCTGTTCGAGCCTTTCTTCTCGACACGCAGCCGTGGCTCCGGACTGGGCTTGTATATTTGTCGCCAGCTGTGTGACCAGCACGGAGCCAGCATCGATTACCGCTTGCGCCCGCCCGCCGAATCGAATCGAAATGACTTTTTCGTCAACATGCGACGTCGGCCCGTGGCAACTGCTGCGGCGCAAACGGCCACCGGTTCGGACTGATTGCCACTGATGACTGCTGCCGAACATCCCAGCGTTCTTGTCATCGACGATGAGCCGGATCTGCGCACGCTCTATGAGCTGACCTTGCTGCGCGAGGGCTATGACATCGAAACCGTCGGCAATGTCGGCGAAGCCTGTGCGCTGCTGCGAGAGCGAACCTTCAGCGCTGTCATCACCGACATGCGGCTGCCGGATGGTTCGGGGCTCGATGTGCTGGGCTTTCTTGAAAGCCATGCACGGCATGAAAAGGCCATCGTCATCACTGCTTATGGTTCGGCCGAGAACGCAGTCGAGGCGTTGAAGGCCGGCGCCTATGACTACCTGACCAAGCCGGTTGACCTCAAGCAGTTTCGTGCGGTGGTGGCTTCGGCGCTGGGCCGTGGCCCGACCACCGCGCCGAGCAACCTGCCGTCGAGTCTGCCCGCCGCGGGCGGAGTTTCCGTTTCACGCCGCGCTGCGGCGATCGAAGGCGGCCGAGCGGATCAACAGCCCGTGTCAGCCAGCGGCGCGGCGGCGCCGAGACCGCCGCGCAGCGCTGCGCTGGACCGAATGGCGGGCCGCTCGGCGGCCATGACCCAGGTGCGCTCGCTGGTTGAAAAGGTCGCCCGCAGCATGGCTCCGGTGCTGGTTCAAGGTGAGTCGGGCACCGGCAAGGAGTTGGTCGCGCGCGCCATTCACGAGGTCAGCTCGCGCAGCGCGCATCCGTTCATTGCGGTCAACTGCGGCGCCATTCCGGAAAACCTGCTCGAAGCAGAGTTCTTCGGCTATCGGCGCGGCGCTTTCACCGGCGCCAATGAAGACCGCGAAGGCTTTTTCCAGGCAGCCGACGGTGGCACGCTGTTTCTCGATGAGATTGGCGAGCTGCCGCTGTCGATGCAGTCGAAGCTGCTGCGCTCGGTTCAGGAGCGCTCGGTCAGACCTGTCGGGGCGGTCAGCGAGTTGCCAGCCAACGTGCGCTTGCTCAGCGCCACCCACAAGGACCTTGGCGCCGAGGTTCAGGCAGGCCGGTTTCGCCAGGACCTTTTCTACCGGCTCAATGTGATCCAGATCCGCGTGCCGCCCTTGCGCGAACGGCTTGAGGATCTGGCCAGCATCGGCGAGCAGGTGCTCCACAGAATCTCGCGAGACGCTGGTGTGTGGCCCGCACCCGCCTTGACCAGTCAGGCTTTGCAGCAGCTGTCGCTGTACCCGTTTCCGGGCAACGTGCGCGAGCTCGAGAACCTGTTGCATCGGGCGGTGGCCTTGTCGGGTGGCGAACTCATCGATGTGGCCGACCTCGGGCTGTCGCTCGACGCGCTCACCGATGCGCCATCGTCTGGATTCGGTGGCGTGGCCGATCTCTCGATGGGTGCTTTGCAAGGGGCTGAGGCGACAGGCGCTCTCGGGTTGCCTGCAGGGGCCTCGCTGCCGGAGTTGCCGAGCAACCTCGAGGTCTATCTCGACAGCATCGAGCACGGCATCTTGTTGCGTGCGCTCGAGCAGCACCGATTCAACCGCACGGCGGCGGGTGCAAGCCTGGGCTTGTCCTTGCGGCAGATGCGTTATCGCATGGCACGCCTGAACGTGATGGCGGGTGTCGATTCGCCGCATGGCGATGCCGATCGTGGCGAGGTCTGAGACTGCATCCGAGTGGAGCGGTGGCTGGTGGTCGCGTGCGCGGCATTGCCCATCACCGAACTTCGGGTCGCGACCCAAGGGTGTCGAGACCAGCCTGGCGGTCGTGCACTCCATCAGCTTGCCGCCCGGTATGTACGGCGGCGATGAAGTCGAGCGTTTCTTTCTCAACCAGCTGGACGTGTCGGCACACCCGTACTTCGACAGGCTGCGTGATGTGTGTGTGTCGGCTCACTTCTTCATACGCCGCGATGGGCGCTGCATCCAGTTTGTGTCATGCGCTGAGCGTGCGTGGCACGCCGGCGTGTCCAGCTGGCGAGGCCGCTCCAATTGCAACGACTACTCGGTGGGCATCGAGCTCGAGGGGCTGGAGGGTCAGGTCTTCGAGCCCGCCCAGTACCGCAGCCTGTGCGATTTGTTGCAGGCATTGGCCGGCGCGGGCTGCTGCCTCGATGTGGCCGGGCACGAACATGTGGCCGCAGGACGCAAGGCCGACCCGGGCGCGGGCTTCGACTGGCCTCGGTTGATGACCACCCTGGGTTGGCCCGAACGGTGTTTTCCCGAGGTCGTCATCCAGCGATCCTGAAGTGATCGGGTCGGCTCGCCATGGGCGCGCCACGAACTTGTCGAGGCGCAGCGACTCACGGCACCAGCATTGGCGCGCGATGCAGCCTGAGTCTGGCTTGCGAGCCAATGAATTCGCGGCATGCCGACCGGCCGCTCAATGACTTTGCGGCATGCGCGCTGCCCTGGACCGAAACGGGGCGATCGAGCCCCGAAGCAGGGCATGAAACTTCACGCAGGGGCCAAGCGTCTTTTTACATCGACACACTATCGGTAGTGCTTGAAGGGCGTGAAGACCACAGATATAGTGTGTCCATGCCAAATGTTTTGCCGTTCGTCGCACGATGAGAATCAAGCTCAGGGTGTCCCCCCTGACCGCGCCCGGTGCGCGGTTCGGCGCAACATCGGGCGACACGCGCAGGGCCGCTTCGGCGTGGCGCGCGGTGCCTTCGATTTGTCGTGTGAGCCGCGGGCATGCGAGGCTGCGTATCGGCGGGCGGCATCGCGGCGCTTTGCTGGGCTCTCCCCAAGGCGTGAGGCCGGCACGGCACTTGCGCCTTTCCAGTCGTTACACAGACAGCATCCTTTAAGGCTCGGTTGGGTTGGCTTTGTCAGCGCGTCCATCCGAGTGATCCATCAGTTTTCGGCACCCACAGATTCAAAAGAAAAGGCCACACATGCAAGCGATCCCCGTCAGCTCCGACCCCTTGGCCCAGAACCCCCAGCGTGTGGCAGTGCTTGCTGCGCCGACGGCTTCTGCGTATGAGTCCTTTCACATCATTCGCCGAAACGGCGCGGTGGTGGCGTTTGAACCCAGCAAGATCGCGGTCGCGCTGATGAAGGCTTTTCTGGCGGTTCATGGCACCCAAGGTGCCGCATCGGCCAGCGTGCGAGAAACCGTCGACGTTCTCACCGAGTCGGTGGTGCGCGCGCTGTTGCGCTCGCGTCCGGGCGGCGGCACCTTTCACATCGAAGACGTGCAAGACCAGGTCGAACTCGGCCTGATGCGTGGCAGCCACCATGAAGTGGCCCGTGCTTACGTGCTGTACCGCGAGCGTCGCTCTCAAGAGCGCTCGAAGCAGGCGCAGCCCGTGGTCATGGCCGAAGTCGCGATCAGCGTGCTCGACGGTGGTCAGCGCGTGCCGCTCGACTGGGCACGTTTGCACACGATCGTGCAGGCCGCTTGCGAAGGTCTGGGCGGCGACGTGCGCCCGGAGCCCATCTTGGCGGAAACCCGGCGCAATCTCTACGACGGCGTGCCCATCGACGAGGTGCACAAGGCTTCGATCCTGGCGTCGCGCACGCTGATCGAAAAGGACCCTGGCTACACCCGCGTGACCGCGCGCTTGCTGCTGCACACCATTCGCCGCGAAATCCTCGGTGAAGAAGTGCTTCAGTCCGACATGCACGCGCGCTACGCCGAGTACTTCCCCGGCTACATCAAGCAAGGCGTGAATGCGGAGCTGCTTGACGACAAGATGATGCAGTTCGATCTGGCACGTCTGGGCGCCGCCTTGAAGGCCGATCGCGATCTGCAGTTTGATTACCTCGGGCTGCAGACCCTGTACGACCGCTATTTCCTGCACATCGATGAACAACGCATCGAGATGCCGCAAGCGTTTTTCATGCGTGTGGCCATGGGCCTGGCGCTCAATGAAATCGACCGCGAGGCGAGGGCGATCGAGTTCTACGAAGTGCTCTCAACGTTTGACTTCATGAGCTCCACGCCCACGCTGTTCAATGCCGGCACGCGGCGCTCGCAGCTGTCGAGCTGCTACCTGACCACCGTGGCCGATGACCTCGACGGCATCTACGAGGCCTTGAAAGAAAACGCCTTGCTGTCGAAGTTTGCCGGCGGTCTGGGCAACGACTGGACCAATGTGCGCGCGCTGGGCAGCCACATCAAGGGCACCAACGGCAAGAGCCAGGGCGTGGTGCCTTTCCTGAAGGTGGTCAACGACACCGCCGTGGCGGTCAATCAGGGTGGCAAGCGCAAGGGCGCGGTGTGTGCCTATCTCGAGAGCTGGCACCTCGACATGGAAGAGTTCCTCGAGCTGCGCAAGAACACCGGCGACGACCGTCGCCGCACGCACGACATGAACACCGCGAACTGGATCCCCGATCTGTTCATGAAGCGTGTCATGGAGGGTACCGACTGGACGCTGTTCTCGCCGAGCAGCTGCCCTGATCTGCACGACAAGTTTGGCCGCGACTTCGAGCTGGCCTACACCGCCTATGAGGCGCGCGCGGCCAGCGGCGATCTCAAGCTGCACAAGAAGGTGCCGGCGCGCGATCTGTGGCGCAAGATGCTGTCCATGCTGTTCGAGACCGGGCACCCCTGGATCACCTACAAGGACGCCTGCAATGTGCGCTCGCCGCAGCAGCACGTGGGCGTGGTGCACTCGAGCAACCTGTGTACCGAGATCACGCTCAACACCAGCGAGACCGAAATCGCGGTGTGCAACCTGGGTTCGGTGAATCTGGCGCGCCACCTGGTGGACGGCCCCGATGGCAAGCAGATCGATCACGCCAAGCTCAAGCGCACCGTGTCGACCGCGATGCGCATGCTCGACAACGTGATCGACATCAACTACTACGCCGTCAAGAAGGCACGCGACTCGAACCTGCGCCACCGTCCGGTGGGTCTGGGCATCATGGGCTTTCAAGATGCCCTGCATGAATTGCGCGTGCCCTATGCGTCCGACGCAGCAGTCGAATTTGCCGACCACTCGATGGAAGCCGTGTGCTACCACGCCTACTGGGCGTCGACCGACCTTGCTGCCGAGCGCGGTCGTTACTCGAGCTACCGCGGCTCGCTGTGGGACCGCGGCATCCTGCCGATCGATTCTCTCGATCTGCTGGCCGAAGCGCGCGGCGGTTACGTCGAAGTCGATCGCAGCAGCACCCTGGACTGGGGTCTTCTTCGCGCTCGCATCGCCGAGCACGGCATGCGCAACTCCAACTGCGTGGCCATTGCGCCCACCGCCACCATCTCCAACATCATCGGCGTCAGCGCGTCGATCGAGCCTTCGTTTGGCAACCTGTCAGTCAAGGCCAATCTGTCGGGCGACTTCACGGTGCTCAACGAGTACCTGGTGCGCGATCTGAAGCAGCTCGGTTTGTGGGATGACGTGATGGTGATGGATCTCAAGCACTTCGAAGGCTCGCTGCGCCGCATCGACCGCGTGCCCGAAGACCTGAAGGTGCTCTACGCGACGGCCTTCGAGATCGAAACGCAGTGGCTGGTCGAGGCGGCGGCCCGCAGGCAAAAGTGGATCGATCAGGCGCAGTCACTGAACATCTACATGGCAGGCGTGTCTGGCAAGAAGCTCGATGAGACCTACAAGCTGGCATGGATTCGCGGCCTGAAGACCACCTACTACCTGCGCACCATGGGCGCGACCCACGCCGAGAAGTCCACGGTCAAGTCGGGGCAGCTCAATGCGGTCAGCAGCGGTGGGGCGTCTGGCGACAGCGCCTCGGTGCTGGCACCGGCCCAGCCCATCACGGTGGCGGCCCAACCGCAGCCAGCGGCCACCGACGTCAAGATGTGCGCCATCGACAACCCGGATTGCGAAGCCTGCCAGTGAGCCCTTGTCTTGCGATCATGTGTCGCAACGCAACATTTTCGTTGAGGTCATTCAGTTATCCGGCAAGTAATGCTTTGTGTTTTGTCACATCGCTTGGATAATCGCTAGTTACTTAAGGTACACCATGCTGTCTTGGGAAGAAGAAACCAAATCGATGCCATCACCTCAGGCCGCGTTCCTGAAGCCTGAGGTAGCCGGTGGGTTTCACGATGAAATGATCGGGACGATGGCCGCAACAGCGACCAAGCCTCGCGGGTTGTCCGCTGATCCTGTTATCCAATCAGCGCCAGCCAAACCGCTTGAGGGCAAGCGGGTCGTGGCGGCGGACAAGCGGATCATCAACGGCCGCACCGACGTCAACCAACTGGTCCCATTCAAATACAAATGGGCTTGGGAAAAATATCTGGCCACCTGTGCAAACCACTGGATGCCGCAAGAGGTCAACATGTCGCGCGACATCGCGACATGGAAAGATCCGAATGGCCTGAGCGATGACGAGCGCCGCATCATCATGCGCAACCTCGGGTTTTTCGTCACAGCCGATTCCCTGGCTGCCAATAACATCGTGCTGGGCACTTACCGCCACATCACTGCGCCTGAATGCCGTCAATTCCTGCTGCGGCAGGCTTTTGAAGAGGCCATTCATACCCACGCCTACCAGTACATCGTTGAATCCCTGGGGTTGGACGAAGCCGAAATCTTCAACGCCTACAACGAGGTGGCGTCCATCCGTGACAAGGACCAGTTCCTGATCCCTTTCATCGAGGCGATCATGGATCCCGGTTTCCGCACCGGAACGCTGGAAGACGATCAGACGCTGCTGAAGTCGCTGATTGTTTTCGCGTGCCTGATGGAGGGTCTGTTTTTCTACGTCGGATTCACCCAGATTCTGGCCTTGGGTCGCCAGAACAAGATGACCGGGGCATCAACGCAGTATCAGTACATCTTGCGTGACGAGTCCATGCACTGCAATTTCGGCATCGACCTGATCAACCAGATCAAACTCGAGAATCCACTGCTTTGGACTGCCGAATTCAAGGCCGAAATCAAGGCGCTTTTCCTGAAGGCAGTCGATCTTGAGTATCGCTACGCCGAAGACACCATGCCGCGTGGTGTTCTAGGTATGAATGCTTCCATGTTCAAGGGTTATTTGAGGTACATTGCGAACCGCCGCGCGACGCAAATCGGTCTTGAGGCGCTTTTCCCGAACGAGGAAAACCCGTTTCCCTGGATGAGCGAGATGATTGATTTGAAGAAGGAAGGCAATTTCTTCGAGGTGCGCGTGACCGAATATCAATCAGGCGGCGCGCTCTCGTGGGACTGATTTGAGCAGACAAGATTTCCAAATCGAATGGTGTTGACACAGAAGCAACCCTCGATTTGATACCCAATTCATCGCACCGTGGCGCCTTCTCAGGCAGTTTTCGGGTGATGAATAACTGTCCGAGGCCGGCTCTTGCGGGAACACGACAGTGCTTCTTTAACTGAACAAGGAGAAACGTAATGGCAACTGCGAAAAAGGCCGCTCCGGCCAAGAAGGCCGCCCCTGCAGCGAAGACCACGCCGGTAACGAAGGCAGCACCTGCAAAGAAGGCAGCACCTGCGAAGAAGGCAGCCGCTCCTGCGAAGAAGGCAGCACCTGCCAAGAAGGCAGCTGCTCCAGCAAAGAAGGCAGCACCTGCGAAGAAGGCAGCCGCTGCTGCGAAGAAAGCAGCACCTGCGAAGAAAGCAGCAGCTCCTGCAAAGAAAGCAGCCGCACCTGCGAAGAAGGCAGCAGCTCCTGCCAAGAAGACAGCACCTGCGAAGAAAGCAGCTGCTCCTGCAAAGAAAGCAGCAGCACCTGCAAAGAAAGCAGCCGCACCTGCGAAGAAGGCAGCTGCTCCTGCGAAAAAGGCCGTCACCAAGCCTGCCGCCAAGAAGGCTGCATCCAAGCCTGCCGCTCCGGCTGCAAAGACTGCGCTCAGCCCTCAGGCAGCCTGGCCATTCCCAACGGGAACCAAGCCCTGATTCGGTGGGGCCCGCTCAAGCGGGCTTCGGCAGTCATCAAACCCGGCTTGTCCGGGTTTTTTTACGCTCAAAGATCGAACGCTGATCGGTCGATGCGGTGGTTCTGGCCGCCGCGAGAAGCGATCTTCAGTGCGCCGATGCGGTTGCCGAGTTCGACGCAGCGCAGCAGCGGCCAGCCGCGCTCCAGGCCATAGAGCAAGGCGCCTCGGAAGGCGTCTCCGCAGCCAGTGGGGTCTAGCACCTCGACGGCCGGCACGCCCGGCACATGGGTGCATTGACCTTGTTCCCACACATCGCAGCCTTCGGCGCCCAGCGTCACGATGACGCCCGCCAGATGGGAGCTCGACAGCGACTCCAGGGTTTGCCCCGTACGCTCGCACAGCATGCGAGCTTCGTAGTCATTGAGCGCGACCCAGGTGGCTTGTTCCACGAAGCGCTTGAGTTCGGTGCCGTCAAACATGGGCAGCCCCTGGCCGGGATCGAACACGAACGGGATCTTGGCCGCAGCGAGTTGCTGGGCGTGCTCGATCATGGCGTCGCGTCCATCGGGCGCGATGATGGCGATGCGGATGTCCGACCGCGCAGGCACCGCCGTCGACTGGGCAGATTGCATGGCGCCCGGGTGAAACGCGGTGATCTGGTTGTTGTTGATGTCGGTGATGATGATGGCCTGCGCCGTGAAGCTGTGTTCATCGACACGCACATGGTCTGTGCACACCCCCCAGCTTGACAGCCGTTGCAGGTACTGATCGCCGTCGCTGCCCAACGCAGCCAGCACCAGCGGCTCGCCACCGAGTTGGCTGAGCGTGTAGGCGATGTTGCCGGCGCATCCGCCGAACTCGCGGCGCAGTGTTGGCACCAGAAACGACACGTTCAGGATGTGCACCTGCTCGGGCAGGATCTGTTCGGCAAAGCGGCCGCCGAAGGTGGTGATGGTGTCGAACGCGAGAGATCCGCAAATCAGGGCAGGCATTGAAGCTCCGGGCAAGGGTACATATCAGGGGTAAAAAACTTCGACGGTGTAACCGCTGACCTTTGGGCCATCGACCGCCAGATGCACCTGCAGCGGGGTGTCGACCTCGGGTGCGAGTTGCAGCGGCGCGGCATTGAAATCAGTCGGTAACAGGGCGCGCCGCGAAATCACCTCGCCGTCGGCGCCGCTCAGCGTGAGATCCACCGCAGGCATGGCCAGCGGCAGTGAACTCTGGTTTTTCAGGGTGACGGTCAAGGTCAAGGCCTCAGGGGCATCGGTTCGTTCGATGGCGTTGAGCGCCGAGCTGTCGATCCTCACGGATGCGAGATGCCGCAAAGGCTCGATGCTGCAGCCAGCCCACTCGCAATACTGCGTCAGCGCGGGCTGGGCCATCGGCCACTGCGCCGCGATGAGATTGCGAAAGTGTTGTGTGGCCTGCGTCGCCAGACCCAGCACCAGCAGCAGCGACAGCAGGCCGAGCATCAGACGCACCGGCGTGCTTTGCCAGCGCTCGTTGCGTTGAGCCTGAAGAACGAAACCCGGCGCGCTGGCCGAGTCGGTCATGGGTTCGAGCAACTCGGGGCCATCGTCAGGCTCCTGCCGGGCCGTGAACGCACCTTCGAACCGCGTGGCGGCCATGTCAAAGGCCGCATCTTGGTGGGCAGTAGGAGACGGCGTTCTGTCGTCATCGAAAGCCGGCATCGATTCCAACGAGGCGCGGGCCGCCACGCCAACGCCGAGGGGCGGCTGCGACTCATCGGGTGGCTCAGGCAATACCGGCTCGTGGGAGGAGAAGCTCTCTTCGGTGGCCTCGGTCGCCGGGGTGTCATCGGCGGCTGCGGGCTCGTCCCAGGCTGGCGGGGCATCGTGTTCCAGATCGAACAGGCCTTGCTCGGCATTGAACACCGCGTGACAGCGGCCGCACCGCACCCACCCTTCGGACACCTTGAGCTGGTCGACAACGACCCGGAAGATCGTTCCGCACGAGGTGCAACGGGTGGCGAAACTCATCAGGCAATCATGCCATGCAGCCTTAATCGGCGCGACGGGCACTCATCAGGATCCAGCCGTCTTCGGCGTCGACTGTTTGCAGCGCCAGCCAAGGCGCGTAGGCCTCGATCAACTCGTCAGCTTGTCGCTGAAGGATGCCCGCGAGCACCAGGTCTCCGCCGGCTTGCACATGGGCAGCGAGCAGCGGCGCCATCAACTTGAGTGGCGTGGCCAGGATGTTGGCCAGCACCAGCGGGTACTCGCCGCGGGTCATGTCAGGCAAGCCCGAGCGGACCAGCACGCCGTTGGCCTGTGCGTTGGCCAGCGTGGATTGAACGGCGTCGGGGTCAATGTCCACCGCATCGATGCCGCGGGCGCCATGAAGGGCTGCACCGATGGCGAGAATGCCTGAGCCGCACCCGTAGTCGAGCACCCGCGACCAGCGTTCGCTGCGCTCGGCCGGCTGCTGGGCAATCCAGCGCAGGCACATTCGCGTGGTCGGGTGCGTGCCGGTGCCGAACGCCATGCCGGGGTCGAGGCGAATCACGTGAGTGGCCGCTGCCGGCGTGTCGTGCCAGCTCGGCACCACCCAGAAATGCGGCGTCACCGGCACCGGCGTGAACTGCGACTGCGTCAGGCGCACCCAGTCCTGATCGGCCAGCGCCGTGATCGACTGCAGTTGCACTGCGCTGGCCCAGTCCTGGGCGAGCAGCAGATCTGCGGCTTCCTGGGCGCCATCGGCGTCGTTGAAAAGCGCCTTGACGATCGAGCGATCCCAGCCACCGCGCGGTGCTGGCATGCCGGGTTCGCCGAACAAGGCGCGCTCGGCGTCGGTGTTGGCATCCGCATCCTCGACGGACACCGACAGCGCGCCGAGTTCATCCATCAACGCGTCGCTCACCGACTCGGCTTCGTCCTCGGGACACAGCAACAGCAGCTCGACCATCTCAGCGCTTGCGCCCGCTCATCCACTCCTCAAGGTAATGGATGCTGGTGCCACCTTCGACAAACTTCGCATCGACCATCAGTTCGCGGTGCAGCGGAATGTTGGTCTGTATGCCCTCGATGACGGTCTCGGACAGCGCGATGCGCATGCGCGCGAGTGCCTGCTCACGGGTGTCTCCGTGCACGATGATCTTACCGATCATCGAGTCGTAGTGCGGCGGCACGAAATAGTTCGCGTACATGTGCGAATCGACACGCACACCCGGACCGCCCGGCGCATGCCAGGTGGTGATGCGCCCCGGCGACGGGGTGAATTTGTAGGGGTCTTCAGCGTTGATGCGGCACTCGATCGAGTGCCCGCGGGTTTCGATCTGTCGCTGCGTGAACGGCAGCTTTTCCATTGCGGCGATGCGGATCTGCATCTGAACGATGTCAATGCCCGTCACCAGTTCGGTCACCGGGTGCTCGACTTGGATGCGCGTGTTCATCTCGATGAAGAAGAACTCGCCGTTCTCGTACAAAAACTCGAACGTGCCGGCGCCGCGGTAGCCGATCTTCTTGCAGGCGGCAGCACAGCGCTCGCCCAGGCGCTCGATCAATCGGCGCGGGATGCCCGGTGCGGGTGCCTCCTCAAGGATCTTCTGGTGGCGCCGCTGCATCGAGCAGTCGCGATCCCCCAGCCACAGCGCGTTGCGCATCTGGTCAGCCAGCACCTGGATTTCGATGTGCCGCGGCTTTTGCAGGAACTTTTCCATGTAGACCGACGGGTTGCCAAACGCCGCACCGGCCTCGGTGCGTGTGGTCTGCACCGCGTGCAGCAAAGCCGCTTCGGTGTGCACCACCCGCATGCCGCGACCACCGCCGCCGCCGGCCGCCTTGATGATCACCGGATATCCGATGGCGCGCGCGGCTTTGACGATCTCGCGCGGGTCATCGCCCAGCGCACCCTCGCTGCCTGGCACGCAGGGCACACCTGACTTGATCATGGCCTGCTTGGCCGACACCTTGTCACCCATCATGCGGATGCATTCGGGGGTGGGTCCGATGAAGGTGAAGCCGCTGCGCTCGACGCGCTCGGCAAAGTCGGCGTTCTCGGACAGAAAGCCATAGCCCGGGTGTATGGCCTCGGCGTCGGTGACCTCGGCCGTCGAGATGATCGCTGGCATGTTGAGGTAGCTCAGCGACGATGCCGCCGGGCCGATGCACACCGCCTCGTCGGCGAGCTTCACGTATTTGGCGTCGCGGTCGGCCTCGGAGTAAACCACCACCGACTTGATGCCGAGCTCGCGGCAAGCGCGCTGGATGCGCAGGGCGATTTCCCCGCGGTTCGCGATCAGTATTTTCTTGAACATCAAGGGATCCGCGTCACTCGACGATGAACAGCGGCTGGCCGAACTCAACGGCCTGGCCGTTCTCGCACAGCACACGCGTGACCTTGCCGGCCTTGTCGGCTTCGATCTCGTTCATGATCTTCATCGCCTCGATGATGCACACGGCCTCACCTTCCTTGACCTCGGAGCCCATGTCGACCAGCGGCTTTCCGCCCGGGCTCGATGCCCGGTAGAAAGTGCCGACCATGGGCGACTTGATGACGTGACCGGTGAATTCCGGTTCGTCTGACACGGCAACCACGGCCAGCGGTGCAGCCGGTGCTGCGACTGGTTCAGGCATAGCCTGGGCGGGCGCATAGGTCTGTGGCACAGCGCGAGGGTCGGCCTTGACGATGCGCACCTTGCCCTCGGCTTCGGTGATTTCAAGCTCGGAGATGTTCGATTCCGACACCAGGTCGATCAGTGTCTTGAGTTTGCGTAAGTCCATGCGAGATCTCCAAAAGGATGTCTGGTCAGACGTGTGGCGGGAATTTGCGCTGCGCGATGGAGGTCATCCGCACTGGCAGCGCATACGAACCGGGTTCAGCGCTTGGTGCGACGCAGCGCGTGGTCCAGTGCCAGCCGGTAGCCGTCGGCACCGAGGCCGCAGATCACACCCACGGCCAACTCAGAAAAATACGAGTGATGGCGAAAAGCTTCGCGTTGGTGAATGTTGGACAGGTGAACTTCGATGAAAGGCAGGTTGACCGCCGCCAGGGCGTCACGAAGACCGACGCTGGTGTGCGTCAGGGCGGCTGGATTGATGATGATGAAGTCGCTTCCATCGGTGCGCGCGGCTTGCACGCGGTCGATCAGAGCACCCTCATGGTTGCTTTGAAAGGTGTTCAAGCTTGCGCCGCCAACTGCCGCCAAATCAACAAGATCTGCGTTGATCTGCTCAAGCGTTTGCGTGCCATAGACACCGGGTTCACGGGTACCCAGCAGGTTCAGGTTGGGACCGTGGAGCACGAGAATTTGCATTTGGATGAATCGGCAGGCGCCGGGTCGCTGGTCTGCAGGGGGCGGACTTTACGCTGTTTGCGGTGCGTTGGCGTTTTTTGAAGGCAAATTAACGAATCAGCCGTTTGCCGCGACCGCAATCGGCCGGCGCCTGTCTCAGCCGCCGGCTGATTGGGCCCAGCGCTCCAAATCCTCAGGCTTGATCGCCCCGAGTTTGCGGTCAATGACGCGAGCGTCGCGTGCGATCACCACGGTGAATGGCAGCGATCCGCTGGGGTTGCCCAGCGTGGTCGCCAACTCGCTGCCTTCCAGCCCGGCCAGGCCGATCGGAAAACCCACCGGCCGTTTGGCGAGAAATTCGCGCACCGGCGTGGGGCTGTCGATGGCCAGCCCGACCACCCGCCAGCCCTGCGCTGCGTGCTTGCGTGAAAAATCGTCGAGCAGCGGCATTTCCCGAACGCAAGGCGGACACCAGGTGGCCCAGAAGTTCAGCAGCAGCGGCGCGCCGCGCAGGCTGTCGAGCGCCAGCTCGCCACCACCTGGCTGTTCGAAGCGCCTGCCCCAGAAGTCAGCACCGAGCGTGTCACTCGAGTCGCTGACTGAGTGCCGCAGCCAGGCGACGGTCGCGCCAGCGGCCAAGGCCGCACCGGCGACGGCGCCGAAAACCAGGGTGCGTCGATTCATCAGAGGTTCTCCATGCGCTGTCGCAGCGCGTTCAGGTCGCCGCGCGGGGTTTGTCCGCTGGCGTCGGGTTTCAGGCTGCCACGCAGGTCGTCGTGGTCGAGCACGGTGAGAAAGACGCTCACTTCTTCGCCGAGCGCGCGGCTCATGCTGCTGGTGCGCAGCACGTCGACCGGGTGGTTGCGCGGGCCGTCGATGCTGCCGATGTCGAAATCGATGCCACGGTCCAGCAGGCCAATCTCGGCGGACTTCGAGTCGTCGCAATACAGCTCGATGTGCACGCTGTTCAATCGCGTGGCGGTGCCGCGCCAGACCGCGCCGGTGAGGTGGGGCCGAAATTCGGCCAGCCGCTGCATCCAGCCGACGGCAACGTCTCGCAAGGCGGCCAGCTCGGCGGGTTGGGTGTCCGCGCAAAACAGATCAATGTAGGCGCGCACTTCGTCTTCAACCATCGCGTTGTCTGGAAGGTCCGCCTGTCGTGTGCTGTGCTTGCCCAAGGTGCGCGCAGCGCGCCTTTTGGCCGGGCCGTACTCGAGCCCTTCTTCGACCACCAGTCGGGCGGCCGCAGCGGCGATCTCGGCGGTCAAGGCAGAAGACATGTTGTGATTGTGTTCGCCACCGTCATGGCAGCTCGACCGCGCCCATGCGCGCATTCACGGTTGCCGCGCGCGACATCAGATAAGGCGAGTCGGGGCGCTTTTCGAAGCGCTTGGGCGCAGGCAGCATCACGGCCAGCCGGGCCGCAGCCATCGGCGTGAGCTGCGCTGCACTGGTGTGAAAGTAGTGCTGCGCCGCCGCCTCGGCGCCAAAGATGCCTTCGCCCCACTCGACGCTGTTGAGGTAGATCTCGAGGATGCGGCGCTTGTCGAGCATCGCCTCGAGCATGAAGGTGAGGATGAACTCCTGGGCCTTGCGCGGCAGGTTGCGCTCGCCGCTCAGGAACAGGTTTTTCGCCAGCTGCTGGGTGATGGTCGAGCCGCCGATGATCTTGGGCGGGGCCTTGCGTGCGGCTTTGGCATCGACACGGGCGCTAGCCGCTTCGGCACGGGTTTGCGCCTTCTGGTTGCGTTCCCAGGCTTTTTCCAGCGCGTCCCAGTCGACGCCAGTGTGTTCGGCGAAGCCCGAGTCTTCAGAGGCGATCACCGCACGCTTGAGGTGGTCGGAGATTCGGCGCTCATCCACCCAGCGCTGGCTCCAGCTGAATGAACCGCGCTCGCTCAGCAGACGCCAGATCTCGGAGCGCTGAAAAGAGGTGGACGTCGGATCGACCACCGCCATCAGCGCAATGCGCAGCGCAAAGTAAAGCTGCAGCGCGACAAACGCCACGGCCAGCAGCGCGGCAAAACGCAGCAGCGACGAACCCGCTTTGAGCTTCACGCTGGCTTGGCGGCCGCGGCCAGCTTGTGCTGCAGTGCTGCGAGCACGGGCGCTGTGTCGGGGCGCACACCACGCCAGATGAAAAACGATTCGCCCGCCTGCTCGACGAGCATGCCCAGACCATCGCGCCCGCGCGCGCCATGGGCTCCGGCCCACTCGACGAAAGGCCGCGCCGCAGCGCCGTACATCATGTCGAGCGCCAGCGTGCCTTCGCGCAGCGCGCTCGCGGGCACCGGAATCTCGCCCGCATTCAGGCTGCTGGCGCTGGCGTTGATCAGCACATCGAAGGCGCTGCCAGGCTGCTGCAAGCTGGCGCTTTGCAGCCGCACGCCGTGGGCGCCTGCCCAGGCAGCGTGCCGTGCGGCCAGCGCTTCGGCCTTGTCGACGGTGCGATTGCACAGCACCACCTCGGCGGGGCGGGCGGCGATCAGTGCGCCCAGCGCTCCAGCGGCAGCGCCACCGGCGCCGACCAGCAGCACGCGCGCACCCGCCAACGACACGCCGGCGTTGTGTTCGATGTCGCGAACCAGCCCGGCGCCGTCGGTGTTGTCGGCCAGCCAGCCGTCGGCATCGAAGCGCAGCAGGTTGGCCGCTTGTGCCAGGGCTGCACGTTCACTCGTGCGCGCGCCCAAGGCAAATGCCTCGAGCTTGAATGGCACGGTAACGTTGCAGCCGCGGCTCACGTTCCCCGCATCGGCCGAGCTGCCGCAGGCATCGAATTCGCCCACGCTGCCGCCGCGCGAGGCGGCAAAGTCGCGCACGGTGGATGCAAAGCCGCCTTCATCGAGCGGACACAGCAGCCGCCCGTAGCGCAGCGACTGCCCGGTCTGCGCGGCGAACATCGCATGGATGAACGGTGATTGGCTGTGCGCCACCGGGTGACCGGCCACGACGTAATGGTCGACGTTGTTCATCAAAGGTGCTTTCAGCGGGAGGGACCTTGCATCGTGGTTTCTAGACCGTCTTCCCGGGTGAATCGAAAGCGCGAGGTGATCACCAGTTGATCGGCCTGCGCCCGCATCTTGGCGGTGAACGGCCCGAAGGGTGCAGCTGCGCGAACGATGGCGATCGCCTGCAAGTCGAGTGCTCTGGAGTTTGAGGGCCGCACCACATCGGTATCGATGACCTGGCCTGCGGCATCCACCGTCACGTTCATCGTCAGCTCGCCATACAGCTTTTGGCCGCCTTGCTCTGGAAAGTGCGAGGTGCCGCGCTCCTCGATACGCCGGCGCAGTTGGTCGTAGTACTGCGCGTAGACCGCCTCGCGCGTGGCCGGGCTGATGTAGCGCTTCTTGGGGCGAGCGTTTTCCTCATTCACCCGTTTTTCGATCTCGGCAAGCAGCTGGATCAGCTGACGCCGACGTTCTTCCTTGGCGCGCTGGTCGGGCGAGCCTTGGTCCTGGCTGGTGACCGGCAAGGGCATCTGCGCCAGTTCGCGGCGCACCTGGGTGAGCAACTGCTGCTGTGCCTGCTGCAGCTGTTCGATTTGCCGGCGCGAGGTTTCCTCGGCATCGCCGGCCTCATTGCGCGAAGACGGCAACAGCGGTGACGTGGCGCGGCCGCTGTCCGCCTGGCCACCGCCGGCCAGCGCCACCTGGGCGATCGCCTGCGCGCGCTCAGGCGGGGTGCTCGAACGCGAGTTGACCAGAATGACTTCGAGCGGCGTGTCCTCGAAGATGCGGTTGAACCGCTCGGGGTCGACGAAGCGTTTGGTCAGCAGCGCTGCGTGCACCGCCACCGAGAAGATCAGCGCCACCCACAGCGTCGACAGCTTGCCGAACATGCTTTCAGCTCGTGCGGGCTGGCTAGGCCGCGCGCTCAGGCGGCGGGCTCTGCGGCATCTGCAACGCCTTCGGCCGGGGCGTCTTGCAAGTCGATGGCCAGCGTCAGCGGGCCGGCGCTGTCGGCGCCCTCGTCGGCGTTTTCATCGGGTTCGACCGCGTCATCGGCTTCGGTGGCGGGATCGTCGATGCGCGACAGCACGCTGGCGTGCAGGTCGAGCGTGAGCAAGTCGGTGCCCGTCAGGCGCACCCGCACCCGCGCACCGCGCGGCAAGGCCTCGGCACCGATCGCGCGAAACACCAGCGGCAGCGTGTCGGCGCGCACCAGGCCGTCTTTCATCACCGCGGCGTCGAGCTCGGCGATGCCTTCTTGCGCCAGGTGCTTGAGCGTCCAGTAGCGCTCGATCGCCGACTGAAACGCGTTGTAGGCGCTGTAGGCGGCCTCGAAGCCCGAGATGATCGCGAACATCGCGGTGTCCTTGGGCTTGAACGGCGCGGCCAGCGCAGCGGTGCGGCCATGCCGCACACAGGCAATGATCTGCCACTGGTTGACCAGATCGACGTAGCGCCGCAGCGGCGAGGTGGCCCAGGTGTATTGCGCGACGCCCATGCCGGCGTGCGGCGCCGGCCGCGTGCCCATGCGCACCTTGACGCCGGGCGCCATGCTGGCCTGGCTGCGATAGATGCCGGGCACGCCGTGGGTCGCGATCCAGCCACCCCAGGTGCTGTTGGCCAGGATCATGGCCTCGGCCACGATGAGGTCGAGCGACGAGCCGCGGGTGCGTGTGCTGATGAGCACGCGCTCGTCGCCGCATGGCGCATCGGCAGGCTCCCCGCCTTCGACGGCTTCGAGGCGAAAGTTGTAGTCGGGCCGGTTGAAGTTTTCAGGCTTGCCGCGCAACACCTCGCGGCCGGCCTTCAGATGGCGCGCAAGCCGGTAGGCAAAAGCCAGCTCGGGTGCGAAGTCGTAGTCAGCTGGCTGCTCACCCGTCAGCGTGGCTTCGGTGATCACGCCGTCAAGCTGGTCGTGCCGAAGGTTGGCGGCGATCGGCACGCGGTCGAGGCGGGTTTCGTGGCCGGTGACTTCGAGTGTGGCTTCGTCCATCGTCACGTACAGCGACACAGCCGGGCACTCGCGCCCGGCCATCAGCGTGTAGACCTGCACCACGTCGTCAGGCAGCATGGTCAGCTTGTGGCCCGGCATGTAGACGGTGGAAAAACGGTCGCGCGCCAGCTTGTCGACCGCACTGTCGGGCGAGATGGCCAGCGCGGGCGCGGCGATGTGCACGCCAAACACCACGGTGCCGCTGCCCAGACCCTGAACCGACAACGCGTCGTCGATCTCGGTGGTCTGCGAGTCATCGATCGAGAACGCCCGCACGGTGGCCAGATCCAGCGACTCCTTGATGGCGGGTGCTTCGAGCGGCGGGAAGCCAGTGCCCTTGGGGAAGTGCTCAAACAGGAAACGCTTCCAGTGAAACTGGTACGGCGAGTCGATGGCGCCGGCACCGGTCAGCAAGTCAAGCGGCGCTTTCTGCGACCGCCGTGCGGCTTCGACCACGGCCTTGTACTCGGGGCCGTTCTTGTCGGGCTTGAAGAGGATCTTGTAGAGCTGCTCTCGCACCGGGGCCGGACACACGCCAGCAGCCAGTTCGAGCGCCCAGGCCTCGATCTGTGCGACTTGCTGCTTCTTGCGCTCGATGCCCTGCAGCGCGGCCTTGACGGTTTCTTCAGGTGCTTTCTTGAAGTTGCCCTTGCCGAGCCGGCGAAAGTAGTGCGGCGCATCGAACAGGCGAAACAGCGCAGCGCTTTGTTCGACGACGCCGGCCTTGGCGTCGAAGTAGTCGCGCGCCAAATCGGCAAAGCCGAATTCACCCTCGGGCGCGAATTCCCAGGCCAGATCAAGGTCGATTTCATGGGCCCGGGCCTGCGCCTGTGTGAGCAGCTCAACGGGCAGCGGCTTGTCGAACTTGAGCATGACATTGGCCGACTTGACCTTCACGCGCTTGCCCGAGTCGAGCTCGACTTGCATCGAACTGTCGGCCTCGGACATCACTCGCCCGGCTTGGAGCTTTCCTGCTTCTTCATAGAGGGCGTACATGCGGTGGAATTGTCGTCCATGGTCATGTCGCGGCCAGCCGGCGGTGGCTTGTGGCTCAGGGCGAAGCGAGTCCCGGGAAGAACCACAGCAGCGCGGCGGTCATCGTCACATAGCGGGCGAACTTGCCGATCGCCATGTAGACCACGCAGGGCCAGAAGGGCAGCTTGAGCCATCCCGCCACCGAACACAGCGGATCGCCCACGAGCGGAAGCCACGCGAGCAGACAGGCTTTCGGGCCGTAGCGCTCCAGCCAGGCAGCGGCCTTGCGGTGCGACGACGCGGGGTTTGAGGGCGCGGCTGGCGCACCACCGGCATGCGCCCCGCGCTTGGCCTGCAACCGGTGCCAGGCCTCGCCCGCGCCCAGCCCCATCCACCAGCTGACCATGCCGCCCAGCGTGTTGCCCACGGTGGCCACCAGCACGGCCGGCCAGAAGAGATCTGGGTTCAGCTTGACCAGGCCAAACACCGCCGGCTCGGAGCCCATCGGCAGCAGCGTGGCCGAGATGAAAGACACCACGAACAGGGTGCTCAGCCCGATTTCCGGCAAGGCCAGCGTGCTCATCAACCACGCCAGCAAGGACTGCATCCAAGCTTCCATGTCAGGGATTATCGGGATGCTCGCAGGCCCCCCATGGGCGTGAAACCCGACGCTATACTCTGCCTCCTTTTTAAGCAGACGCGGCCCCTCCATCCATGCACATTGGCCACATTCCGCTGACAAACAACCTGTTTGTCGCGCCGATGGCAGGGGTCACCGACCGGCCGTTTCGGCAGTGGTGCAAGCGTCTGGGGGCGGGTTATGCGGTCAGTGAAATGGTCACCTCGCGCCGCGAGTTGTGGACCAGCCTGAAGACCAGTCGGCGCGCCAATCACGACGGCGAGGTCGAGCCCATCGCGGTGCAGATCGCAGGCACCGATCCAGCCATGATGGCCGAGGCGGCTGCTTACAACATCGACCGCGGCGCGCAGATCATCGACATCAACATGGGCTGCCCGGCCAAGAAGGTGTGCAACGTGTGGGCCGGCTCGGCGCTGATGCAAAACGAGCCGCTGGCGCTGTCCATCATCAGCGCGGTGGTGGCCGCGTGCGCTCCGCACCGCGTGCCGGTCACCCTGAAGATGCGCACCGGCTGGTGCCACGCCGAGCGCAATGCATTGCAGCTCGCGCGCGCTGCGGAAAGCGCCGGCATTGCGATGCTCACGGTGCACGGCCGCACCCGCGAGCAGGCCTACACCGGTCATGCCGAGTACGACACCATCGCGGCAGTGAAGTCGGTCTTGCGCATTCCGGTGGTGGCCAACGGCGACATCGACAGCTGCGAGAAGGCGCGCGAGGTGCTGCGTGTCACCGGTGCCGACGCCGTCATGATCGGCCGCGCGGCGCAGGGCCGGCCGTGGATCTTTCGTGAGATCGCGCACTTTCTGGCCACCGGCGAACACCTGCCGGCTGCGTCGGTGGTGCAGGTCAAGCAATGGCTGATCGAGCATCTGCTCGATCATTACAGCCTGTACGGTGAGCTCGCCGGCATGCGCACCGCGCGCAAGCACATCGGCTGGGCGGTCAAGCCCCTGCCAGGCGGCGAGGCGTTTCGCAACGTGATGAACCGGCTTGAGTCTTGCGAAGAGCAGATGCAAGCGGTGAGCGAATTTCTCGACGGCCTGGCGGACAGCCAACCCCTGTGGCCGGCGCTCGAGCCGCGCGATACGGCACCTCGATCAACCCCTCGCGGCAAGACTCTCGACGCCGCCAATCACGCTTCAATTCGACTGACAGCATGAGCAACAAGCGACAGATAGAAGACTGCATCCGCGAAGGCCTGGAAGCGTATTTCAAGGACCTCGACGGCGTCGAGCCCGAGGCGATGTACGACATGATGATGAAGGTGGTCGAGCGCCCGCTGCTCGATGTCGTCATGAAGCGCGCCAGCGATAACCAGAGCCGGGCCGCCGAATGGCTGGGCATCAACCGCAACACGCTGCGCCGCAAGCTCGTCGAGCACAAACTTCTGTAGTCAGCACCCCGGCGGGCGCCGACCGCTGCGGTTCATTTTTTCTCAGCCCAAAAGACCTATTGACGGGACCCCCCATGCACGCGCTCCTCTCCGTATCCGACAAGACCGGCATCGTTGAACTCGCCCGAGGTCTGGTCGCCCAGGGCATTCAGTTGCTGTCCACCGGAGGCACCGCCAAGCTGCTGGCCGACAGCGGTTTGCCGGTCACCGAGGTGGCCGATCACACCGGATTCCCCGAGATGCTCGATGGCCGCGTGAAGACGCTGCACCCGAAGATCCACGGCGGCCTGCTTGCGCGGCGCGATCTGCACGAGCACCGAGCGGCGCTCGTCGAACACCGCATCGACACCATCGATTTGCTGGTGGTCAACCTGTACCCGTTCGAGGCCACGGTGGCCAAGCCCGGTTGCACGCTTGAAGACGCGATCGAGAACATCGACATCGGCGGGCCGGCCATGGTGCGCTCGGCGGCCAAGAACTGGGAGCACGTGGCTGTGCTGACCGACGCCTCGCAGTACGCCGGCGTGCTGGCCGAGTTGCAATCGCATGGAGCCGTCCAGCGCTGCACGCGCTTTGCGCTGGCGGTTGCGGCTTTCAACCGCATCTCCAACTACGACGCGGCGATCAGCGATCACCTGTCGTCGTTGACGCTGGCCGTCGAAGGCGAGCCCACGCGCAGCGAATATCCGGCGCAAAGCAACGGCCGATTCGTCAAGTTGCAAGACCTGCGCTATGGCGAGAACCCGCACCAAAGCGCGGCGTTCTACCGCGACCTCAACCCGGCTCCCGGCTCGCTGGTTACCGCGGTTCAGCTGCAGGGCAAGGAGCTGTCGTACAACAACATCGCCGATGCCGATGCCGCCTGGGAATGCGTCAAGTCGTTCGGGCCTGAAGATGCGGCAGCGGCGTGCGTGATCGTCAAGCACGCCAATCCTTGCGGCGTGGCACTGGCAGCCAGTGCCGCCGAGGCGTACTCGCAGGCGTTCAAGACCGACCCGACCTCGGCCTTCGGCGGCATCATCGCCTTCAACGTGGAAGTCGATGCCGAGGCCGCCCGACGCGTGGCTGCCCAGTTCCTTGAAGTGCTGATCGCCCCTTCTTACACCGCCGAGGCGCTGGCCGTGCTGTCGGCCAAGACCGCCACGCGCGTGCTGCGCATCCCGCTGGCCGGCGTGGACCGCGCCGGTGCCACCGCCTGGTCGCGCGGACGCAACCTGCAAGACATCAAGCGCGTGGGCTCAGGGCTTTTGATCCAGGGCGCTGACAACCATGAGGTGCTGCGCAGCGAACTCAAGGTGGTGACCCGCTTGCAGCCCACCGAGGCGCAATGGACCGATCTGCTGTTCGCATGGAAGGTCGCCAAGTACGTCAAGAGCAACGCCATCGTGTTTTGCGGTGGTGCCATGACGCTGGGCGTCGGGGCAGGGCAGATGAGCCGCATCGACTCGGCGCGCATCGCCAGCATCAAGGCGGCCAATGCCGGGCTGACGCTGGCCGGCTCGGCGGTGGCCAGCGATGCGTTCTTTCCGTTTCGTGATGGCCTTGATGTGGTGTGCGATGCCGGAGCGACTTCGGTCATTCATCCCGGCGGCTCGGTGCGTGATGCCGAGGTGATCGCCGCGGCTGACGAGCGCGGCATCGCGATGGTGCTCACCGGGGTGAGGCATTTCCGGCACTGAGCCGGGGCCTGATCACCGACCCATGCGCATCCTGGGCATCGATCCCGGCCTGCGAACCACCGGCTTTGGCGTCATCGAGTCCGAGGGCTCGTCTCTGGGCTACGTGGCCAGCGGCACCATCAAGACCGACACGGTCGACATCGGCCAGCTGCCTGCGCGGCTGAAGATCATCTTCGACGGCGTGCGCGAGATCACCACGCGCTACCAGCCCGACTGCGCGGCGGTCGAGATCGTGTTCGTGAACGTCAATCCGCAGTCGACGCTGCTGCTCGGTCAGGCGCGCGGCGCGGCCATCACCGGGCTGGTGAGCGCGGGGCTCGAGGTGTCGGAATACACCGCCTTGCAGATGAAAAAAGCCATCGTCGGCCACGGACACGCCCGCAAGGAGCAGGTGCAAGACATGGTGATGCGCCTGCTGCAGCTGCCCGGACTGCCCAGCAAGGATGCGGCCGATGCGCTGGGGCTGGCGATCTGCCATGCGCACGCGGGTGCCTCGTTTGCCGCCATGGCCAAGGGCGCCACGCTGGTGCGACGCTCGCATGGGCAGTTCAAGGGTGGGCGCACCTATTGAGTTCGGGCGCGGCACGTTGCCGTGCGGCCGGCACCCCCGCCTACAATTTTTGTCACAGTGCCACGAAAGACGAACCGATGAACCCTGAGTCGCCCCCCGCAGTCAACGATGCCTTGTCATCGAGCGTCGATCTGAGTCATGTGTCGCCACGCGACAAGGCCGAAATCCTGGCGCAGGCCTTGCCCTACATCCGCAAGTTCCACGGCAAGACCATCGTCATCAAGTACGGCGGCAACGCGATGACCGATCCCGCGCTGCAGCAGGACTTTGCCGAGGACGTGGTGCTGCTCAAGCTGGTGGGCATGAACCCGGTGGTGGTGCACGGCGGCGGCCCGCAGATCGAGGACGCGCTGGCCAAGATCGGCAAGAAGGGCACCTTCATCCAGGGCATGCGGGTGACCGATGACGAGACCATGGAAGTCGTCGAATGGGTGCTCGCGGGCCAGGTGCAGCAAGACATCGTCGGGCTGATCAATGTGGCCGGCGGCAAGGCGGTGGGTCTGACGGGCCGCGATGGCGGGCTGATTCGTGCGCGCAAGCTGCGCATGCATGATCTGAAAGATCCCACCAAGGAGTACGACGTGGGCCAGGTCGGAGAGATCGAGTCCATCGACCCCAGCGTGGTCAAGGCGCTGCAGGACGATCAGTTCATTCCTGTCATCTCTCCATTGGGCTTTGGCGCCAACAACGAGAACTACAACATCAATGCCGACGTCGTGGCCGGCAAGCTCGCCGAGGTGCTCAAGGCCGAAAAGCTGATGATGCTGACCAACATCCCCGGCGTGCTCGACAAGGACGGCAAGCTGCTGACCAACCTGACCGCGCGCGAGATCGACGAGCTGTTCGCCGACGGCACCATCAGCGGTGGCATGCTGCCCAAGATTGCCAGTGCCCTTGATGCAGCCAAGAACGGCGTTAACACGGTGCACATCATCGATGGCCGAGTGCCCCACGCCATGCTGCTCGAGGTGCTGACCGAGCAGGCCTACGGCACCATGATCCGCTCGCATTGAAGGTGGCCGGCCGCGATCGGGTCTGGCTGTTCGATCTCGACAACACCCTGCACGACGCCAGCGCGGCGTCGTTTGCGCCAACCAATGTGGCGATGACGCAGTACATCGTCGACCACCTCGGCGTGACGCACGAGGCGGCCGGCGCGCTGCGACAGCACTACTGGCAGCACTACGGGGCCACGATGCTGGGGCTGATCAAGCACCATGGCGTGCGGGCGTCGCACTTCCTGGAGACGACACACCGGCTGCCGGGTCTGGAGTCGCGCCTGCGCACCAGCGCGCACGACCGAGCCGCGCTGCGCCGGCTGCCGGGTCGCAAGTACATCCTGACCAATGCCCCGCGCTCCTATGCGCTGCGGGTGCTCGACACCTTGCGGCTGACCGGCTGCTTTGACGGCGTGATCTGCATCGAAGACATGCGCATGTTCGGGCACCATCGACCCAAGCCGGACGCACGCATGTTTCGCTACATGGCAGCGCGTCTCAAGGCGCTGCCGCATCGCTGCACGCTGGTCGAAGACACGCTCGAGCACCAGAAGTCTGCCCGCAGCGTTGGCATGCACACCGTGTGGATGCAGCGCTACTGGCCGGTCCAGGCGGGTGTTCGTCCCAGTAAAAAGCCCGCATATGTGTGTGCCAGAATCAATTCGGTACAGCGTTTGTTGTCGCTGTGAGCGCCCTCCGATGGGCTTCCATCGGCGGTGACCTTTGAGTCGAACCCCATGGTGCCCACAAGATGACCGAGCGCCCCGACGACGAAGCTGACAGCGATGCCGCCGAGGCGGTCCCCGTTCCCGAATCTGCAGCGGTCGGCGAAGGCCGCAAGCGCCCCAAGCCAGGTGAGCGCCGGGTGCAGATCCTGCAAGCGCTGGCCACCATGCTGGAGCAACCGGGCGCCGAGCGGGTCACCACCGCAGCTCTGGCTGCCCGCCTCCAAGTCAGCGAAGCGGCGCTTTACCGCCACTTCGCCAGCAAGGCGCAGATGTTCGAAGGTCTGCTCGATTTCATCGAAACCAGCGTTTTCACCATCACCAACCAGATCGCCGAGCGCGAGCCCGCGGGCGCGCAGCAGGCCCGCCGCATGGTCAGCGCGCTGCTGCAGTTCGCCGAGAAGAACCCGGGCATGGCGCGAGTCATGGTCGGCGATGCGCTGGTGTTCGAGCACGACCGGTTGGCCGCGCGCATGGCGCAGTTCTTCGATCGCATCGAGTCGCAGTTGCGCATCGGTTTGCGTCAGGCGGGTGATGCGGCCGGCTCAGTGACTGCTTCGACGGACGCTCAGGTGCGCGCGTCGCTGCTCACCTCGTTTGCGGTTGGCAGGCTGCATCGCTATGCCCGCTCGGGCTTCAAGCGCTTGCCGACCGAGCAGCTCGAGTCCGCGCTGCGACTGATCGAGCTGTAAGCCAGGCGGCTCTGCGCGCTCGAGCATCTCGCGCCGAGGTCGTCTGGCTACACTGCCGGCCATTCCCGACCCTTGCGCTTTCGCGTCCCACCCGCATGTCTTTTTCCCCAGACTCCCTGATGCACCTCGTGGTGCGCGCCGAAGCGCTGATGGCTCGCATCGAGGCGGTATTGCCGCACTCGCTCGTCGCGCCCGACTGGGCCGCGTCCACCGCGTTTCGCTATCGCCGGCGCGCCAGCGGCGCCGCGCTGGAGCCGGTGCGCCACATGGCGCCGATCCGGCTGGACGATCTGGTCGAGGTCGACGCGCAAAAGGAACGCCTGCTGCGCAACACCGAGCAGTTCGTGGCGGGCCGGCCGGCCAACAATGTGCTGCTGACGGGCGCACGCGGCACCGGCAAGAGCTCGCTCATCAAGGCGTGCTTGAATGAATTTGCGGCCCAGGGCCTGCGCCTGATCGAAGTCGACAAGGCCGATCTGGTCGATCTGGCCGATCTGGTCGATCTGGTGGCCGAGCGGCCCGAGCGTTTCGTGGTGTTCTGCGATGACCTGAGCTTTGATGAAGGAGAGCCCGGCTACAAGGCGCTGAAGTCGGTGCTCGATGGCTCGGTGTCGCAGTCGACGGACAACGTGCTGATCTACGCCACCAGCAACCGCCGTCACCTGCTGCCCGAGTACATGGCCGAAAACCTGACCTATCAGCACAAGGAAGACGGCGAGGTGCATCCGGGTGAGGTGGTCGAGGAGAAGATTTCGCTCAGCGAGCGCTTCGGCCTGTGGGTGAGCTTCTATCCGTTCACTCAGGATGAATATCTGGCCATCGTGGCCCAGTGGCTGACCGGCTTCGGGTTTGGCGAGGCCGCGATTGCAGCGGCGCGTCAGGAGAGTCTGGTGTGGGCGCTCGAGCGCGGTTCGCGCTCGGGGCGCGTGGCGTTCCAGTTCGCCAAGGACTACAGCGGCAGGCACTCGGCTTGAGCGCACCGCAGCGCACGCCGGTCGACGTGGCGGTGGGCGTGCTCATCGACGGCGAGGGACGCTTTCTGATGACATCGCGGCCCACGGGCAAGGTTTACGCCGATCACTGGGAGTTTCCAGGCGGCAAGCTCGAAGTGGGCGAGACCGTGACGCAGGCATTGCGCCGCGAGCTCAACGAAGAACTCGGCATCGATATTGGCGAGGCCCATCCCTGGCAGGTCGAGATGGTGGACTACCCGCACGCGCTGGTGAGGCTGCACTTTTGCAAGGTCTACGAGTGGGCGGGCGAATTCGAAATGCGTGAGGGCCAGGCCATGGCCTGGGAGCAGTTGCCGGTGCAGGTGCGCCCTGTGCTGCCCGGCACGATTCCCGTGCTGCGCTGGTTCGCCGAGGAGCGGCAGCATGAAGGGCCGACGCACAGCGATTGATCACACCGCGGCTTTTGGGTGGCCCGTTGCTAAACTGGCCCGATGAACTGGATCGACGACGTGAAGTGGGACGCGCAAGGCCTGGTGCCGGTGATCGCTCAGGAGCTGGGCAGCAACGACGTGCTGATGTTTGCGTACATGAACCGCGAGGCTCTGCAGCGCACCGCGCAGATCGGCGAGGCCGTCTACTGGAGCCGATCGCGCGGCCGGCTGTGGCACAAGGGCGAGGAGTCAGGCCACATCCAGAAGGTGCATGAGATGCGCATCGATTGCGACAACGATGTGGTGCTTTTGAAGGTCGAGCAACTTGGCCATCAACCCGGCATCGCATGCCATACCGGACGCCACTCGTGCTTCTTCCAGCGCCACCAGGACGGCGGCTGGCAGGCGGTGGACCCGGTCATCAAAGACCCCGCACAGATCTACCGATGAGCCAACCCGAACCCACTGAAATGACCTCGCAAGATGTGCTCGCCCGACTGGCCGACGTCATCGAGGCCCGCAAGGTCGGTGATCCCGACAAGAGTTACGTGGCTCGCCTGTTCAGCAAGGGCACCGACGCGATCTTGAAAAAGATTGGCGAGGAGGCCACCGAGACCGTGATGGCCGCGAAGGATGGCGATGCGCAAAAGTTGGTCTATGAAGTAGCCGACTTGTGGTTTCACTCGATGCTGGCGCTGAGCGCATTCGGGCTCAGGCCGGCCGACGTGCTGGCCGAGTTGCAGCGCCGCGAGGGGCTGTCGGGTCTCGAGGAATTTGCCGCGCGCAAGTTGAAAGACCGCGAGGCGAGCGGCACATGAATGATGCCGCCGACTTGCGCGAACCCGACGAGTCGCTCAAGACCGTCGGCAACGTCAGCTACCTTCTGCACACCATCGTGGCCGTGGGCGCCGTGATGCCGGGCGTGCAGGCCAGCGTCGGCTTGCTCATCGTGGCCTTTGTCCTGGATCTGGTCAAAAAAGGTGATGCCCAAGGTACTTGGCAGGAGTCGCACTTTCGCTGGCGCATCCGCAGTGTGCTGTGGGCTGCCGGCCTGTACCTGGTGACGGCGCCGCTGTGGCTGCTCTTGCTGGCACCCGGCTGGATCGCTTGGGGGCTGGTGTCGATCTGGTTTTTGTACCGTGTGGTGCGTGGCTGGATGAACCTCAGCCGCAACCAGGCCATGCCGCAGACCTGACCTCAATCTTCGACAACCGACCCGCTGGACCCCAGATGACTCACGATCCGAACTGCGTTTTCTGCAAGATCATTGCTGGCCAGATTCCCAGCCGCAAGGCGTACGAGGACGATGAACTGCTGGCCTTCCACGACATCAACCCGTGGGCTCCGGTGCACCTGCTCATCATCCCCAAGGAGCACATCGCCACCCTGGCCGATGTCAAACCTGAGCACGCTGCGATGCTCGGCAGGATGATGACGCTGGTACCCACGCTGGCGCGCGAGGCCGGTGCTACCAATGGCTTTCGCACCATCATCAACACGGGCCGAGACGGTGGACAGGAGGTCTATCACCTTCACATGCACCTGATCGGCGGACCTCGTCCCTGGAAACAGGGCTGACCTAGAATCTGCGGCTCTTTCCAAGGAGACTCGATATGGGCTCATTTAGCATTTGGCACTGGCTGATCGTGCTGGTCATCGTGGTGCTGGTCTTCGGCACCAAGAAGCTGAAGAACATCGGCGCTGACCTCGGCGGTGCAGTCAAGGGATTCAAGGACGGCGTGAAAGATGGCGGCACGTCGCCTGACGCGGCCGCTCCAACCCAGCAGGTCACTGCCGAGAAATCGTCCGACGCGAACACGGTCGATGTGGAAGCCAAAACCAAGTCGTGATTGATTTTGGCTTCGACAAGCTGGCGCTGATCGGTGTCGTGGCGCTCATCGTCATCGGGCCCGAGCGACTTCCCAAGGTCGCTCGCACCGTGGGCCATTTGCTTGGCAAGGCGCAACGTTATGTCTCCGATGTCAAGGCCGAGGTCAACCGTTCTATCGAGCTCGAAGAGCTCAAAAAGATGAAGGGCCAGTTTGAGGACGCGGCTCGCAATGTCGAGCAGACGGTGGCGCAAAACGTCGAGCAGGCTCGCTCTGATTTCGAACAGGCCGCAGGCGAGGTCGAGATCAACGAATTCAATCGCTACGACACGCTGTTGCGGCCGATCCCGTCGTATCGAAATCCGAAAAAACAATGGAGGCTCAAGCGCTCGGTGATGCCTCACTGGTACAAGCAGCGTCACGGCATACGGGTCAAGGCTCAATCCGGAGCTGCCCGCGTCGCGCGTTTCCGTCCGCCTCGCGCCTCGGCCTGATCGATGGCCACCAACTCACCCGGCCCTGACGAGCTCAGCGGCACCGAGCAGCCCTTTGTCGCGCACCTGATCGAGTTGCGCGATCGGCTGGTTCGCGCTGCGATCGCCGTGGGCGTCGTGTTTGCAGCGCTGTGCCTGTGGCCCGGGCCTGCCGGGCTCTACGACATCATCGCCGCGCCGATGATCGCCTCGTTGCCGGCCGGTGCGACCCTGATCGCCACCAATGTGATCTCGCCGTTTGTGGTGCCGCTGAAGATCACGCTGATGGCCGCCTTCTTGGTGGCCCTGCCGGTGGTGCTGTACCAGATGTGGGCCTTTGTGGCGCCGGGTCTGTACACACACGAAAAGAAGCTGGTGTTGCCGCTGGTCGTGTCGAGCACCTTGCTCTTTTTAATCGGCGTGGCCTTTTGCTATTTCTTCGTGTTTGGTCAGGTCTTCAAATTCATTCAAAGCTTCGCGCCCAAGAGCATCACGGCTGCGCCTGACATCGAGGCCTATCTCAGCTTCGTGCTGACGATGTTCGTGGCGTTCGGCGCGTCTTTTGAAGTGCCGGTCGTGGTGGTGGTTCTGGCGCGCATGGGCCTCGTCAGCATCGAGAAGTTGAAGGAGTTCCGCAGCTACTTCATCGTGATCGCCTTCATCGTCGCGGCCATCATCACGCCGCCAGACGTGGTGTCTCAGCTGGCGCTCGCCATTCCGATGTGCGTGCTTTACGAGGTGGGGATCTGGGCGGCGCGCATCTTCATCAAGCACACCCAGGCCCCGTCGGATGACGGGACCGCTGTCTGAGGCAAGTCATCTCGCGCTGACGACCGCCGCGGCTTCTCAACGCCTGCCGTTGGCCAAACCCTTTGGACGTTGAACCACGGTGACGGTCAGTGACAGGCTTTCAGTGCCGCGCTGGATGCCGATGGCGGCCTCGGACTGCGGCTTGAGCGAGGCCACGGCATTGAGCAGTTGAGACGTATTGATGACTGTCTTGCCTGCGATCTTCAGCACCACATCGCCGGGGCGCATGCCGGCCAAACCGGCCGGCCCGTCTTGCAGAACCCCGGTGATCAGCACGCCCTGACTGACGGGCAGATTGAGCGACTGAGCGATCTCCGCAGTGAGGTCTCGTGGCTCGATGCCGATCCAGCCGCGCGTCACCTGCCCATCCTGAATGAGCCCCTCCATGACGTGCTGTGCGGTGTTGGCTGGAATCGCGAAACCTATCCCCATGCTGCCTCCTGAACGGGAGTAGATCGCTGTATTGATGCCAAGCAAGTTGCCTTGTGTATCGATCAGCGCACCGCCTGAATTGCCAGGGTTGATGGCCGCGTCGGTCTGAATGAAGTTCTCGAAGGTGTTGATGCCCAGGCGGTCTCTGCCCAGAGCGCTGACGATTCCGGCGGTGACTGTCTGCCCCACCCCGAACGGATTGCCGATGGCCAGCGCCACATCGCCCACCTGCAGGCTGTCGGTGTTGGCAAATGCGATCACGGGCAGCCGGTCGAGCTCGATCTTGAGCACCGCCACATCGCTTTCCGGATCGGTCCCCACGATCGTGGCCGGTGCCATGCGCCCGTCGATTAGTTGCACATCAATGTCGCTGGCACCCTCGATCACATGGTTGTTGGTCAGCAGGAAGCCCGCACTAGAGACGATGACACCTGAGCCCAGCCCGACTTGTGTTTCGGTTCCACGGCTTTGGTTGCCGAAAAAGAACTCGAACCACGGATCGCCCTCATGGGGGTCGTGCACCGGCGGCCTGCTGGCGGTGATGCTCACCACTGCGGGTGACGCACGCTTTGCGGCGAGGCTGTAGCCGCCGTTTGAACCTGAGGCCGCAACCGTTGCCGCTGCGGGTGCCTCGGCGATGGGCAACAGGCCGGGCACCCGGTAGCCTGAGCGGCTTGGCAGCCAATCGGGCTTGAGCGTGGCGATCACGAAAACAACGGCCACCGCGACGGTGACGGCCTGGGAGAAAATGAGCCAGGTTTTTCGCATGAGGTTGAGTCTGTGGCCCACCGATCGGACATCGATGTGTATTTGTCAGCCGTGCTGCAAGCCGCGACCTTCAAGGATTATGGGCCGAACGGTTTGCAGATCGAGGGCCGCGCAGGGGTCACTCGGGTGGTGTCTGGGGTGACCGCAAGCTTGGCGTTGATCGAGGCCGCGATAGCCGCGCAGGCCGATGCGGTGCTGGTGCACCACGGTCTTTTCTGGCGCGGTCAAGACGGTCGCCTCACCGGCTGGCTCAAGCAGCGAGTGCAGCGTCTGATGGCGCATGACATCAGTCTTTTTGCGTATCACCTGCCTCTGGATGCGCATGCTGAATTCGGCAACAACGCGCAATTCGGGTGGCGCATCGGCGTGAATGCCGACGCGCGCTTTGGCGATCAGTCTCTGGGTTTCATCGGATCGCTCGAACTGCCGACGACGTCGCAGGATTTGCTGGCTCGGCTGCAGCAGATTTCGAGTCGCACGCCGGCGCATGTCGAGGGTGACGGACGCGCGTTGCGCCGAGTGGCTTGGTGCACCGGCGCAGCGCAGTCCTACTTTGAAGGCGCCATTGCCGCTGGGGCTGATGTATTCATCACCGGCGAGATGTCCGAGCCGCAGGTGCATCTGGCACGCGAGACGGGGGTGGCCTTCATCGCCTGTGGGCACCATGCCAGTGAACGCTATGGCGTGCAGGCGCTGGGCTCGCACATGGCCGAACACTTCGGCATCGAACATCGATACATTGAAATCGACAGCCCCGCCTGATGCGGTTTGCCCGGCCCCTTTCATGAGCAGCCCCGTGGCTTTTCGACCCGCTCCGATTGCGATCACCATGGGGGACGCCTGTGGCGTCGGGCCGGAGATCATCACCCGGCTTTATCGAGGCGCCGCCGCCGCGGGATGTTTCGTGGTCGGTGATGTGGGCGTGATGCGCCGCGCGGCGGGCTGCACGGGAGGGCTGATGCCAGTAGCCCGCATCGACACTGCCGAATCGGTGTTTGATGTGCCGCCGAATTGCATCCCGGTGCTGCAGGTCGATGGCTTGCCGGAGGGGCTGTCTCGAATGCCTTTCGGGCGTATCGATGCGCGAGCGGGACTGGCTGCTGCCAGGTCCATTGAACACGCCGCGGCCCTGGCTTTACGCGGCGAGGTGTGTGCGATCGTCACTGCGCCCATCCACAAGGAAGCGCTTGCTGCGGCAGGAGTGCCTTATCCCGGCCACACCGAGATGCTGCAGGCGCAGGCGGCCCCCGCGGGGCAGTCGCCGCCTGCGGTACGCATGATGCTCGCCAATGAGGAGTTGCGCGTCGTGCTGGTGACCATTCACCAGTCGTTGCGCAGTGCCATCGATGCGGTGACGTTCGATGCGGTGCTCGAAACGCTGCGCATTGCGCATCGAGCCAGCGCTGGTTGGGGAGTCGGCTCACCGCGTATGGCGGTGGCCGGCTTGAACCCGCACGCAGGTGAGGGCGGACTGTTTGGCGACGAGGAGCAGCGCGTCATCGCGCCGGCCATTGCAGCGGCTCGCGCTGAAGGCATTGATGCGAGCGGCCCCCACGCCCCTGACACGGTTTTCATGCGGGCGCGTCACACGCAGACACATCCCGGTGAATTCGACATCGTGATCGCGATGACTCACGACCAAGGTCTGATACCCGTGAAGTACCTGGGCGTCGATCACGGTGTCAACGTGACCCTGGGGCTGCCGTTCGTGCGTACCAGCCCGGATCACGGAACGGCATTTGACAAAGCAGGAACAGGCGCTGCCGACCCGGCTTCCATGGCAGCGGCCCTGGCGATGGCCAGGCGGCTGTCGAAAGCAGTTGTGGGTGCGCTGCCGATGGAAGACGCCCGCGCTTTTCCGCAAAGCCGATAGCGCGCCGACTCAGCGCTTCAATGAGTCTCTGATTTCACGCAACAGCACGATGTCCTCAGCAGGTGCTGCCGGTTCAGGAACTGGCGCTGGGGTTGAAGCAGGCTCTGCCTTCATTCGGTTGACCGCCTTGACCATCATGAAAATGATCATCGCCAGAATGACGAAGTTGATGGCGACTGTGATGAAGTTGCCGTAGGCCAAAACGGCGCCGGCCTTTTTGGCTTCAATCAGTGTGGCCTCGGTCTGTCCGGACAGCGGAATGAAATAGTTCCCGAAATCAAGCCCGCCAAAGATCTTGCCAACGATAGGCATGATCACGTCGGACACCAGTGAATCGACGATCTTGCCGAACGCGCCCCCGATGATCACACCCACCGCCAAGTCGACCACGCTGCCTTTCATGGCAAACGACTTGAACTCTGAAGCAAAACTCATTTTTTCTCCAAAACGACAAAGTTTGAGACGCCGCGTGCCCGTCACGCATGGTCCGCGCGAGTATCGCCCACCTGTTTTCGAGCCGGTAAGCAGCCATTGCGTTGGCACAAGAGATCGAAGTCGAACCTTTGCGTCAGAGCGATGGCCACGTCGTGTTTAGGGCGTATTCATGCCCGCAACGCTCCGCTATGATCCGCCGCTACTTCATTTCTGAAGACCTACGTGAGGATGTATGAGCCAGCAGCCAGTTGATAGTGCAAAGCGTACTTGGTTGATCGTGTCGGGTTGCGCGGGAGCCGCCGGCGGTTTGGCCGCGGCGGTGCCGTTCGTAGCCAGCTTCGAGCCGTCTGAGCGCGCCAAGGCCGCGGGTGCTTCGGTCGAGGTCGACATCAGTGCGATCAAGCCCGGAGAAAAGCTCACCGTGGAGTGGCGTGGCAAGCCGGTATGGATCATCAGGAGAACGCCCGAGCAACTCGAGGCCTTGCCCAAGGAGGATCCGAAACTTGCCGATCCTCAGTCGTTGCGCAACCAGAGCAGCTTGACCCCAGAGTACGCGCGAAACGGTCATCGTTCCATCAAGCCGGAAGTGATGGTGGCCGTGGGCATCTGCACCCACTTGGGTTGCTCGCCGTCCGACAGGTTCACCCCTGGCGGCCAGCCTTCCCTGCCTGACGACTGGGCTGGGGGCTTCCTTTGCGCTTGCCACGGCTCGACTTTTGACTTGGCCGGCCGCGTTTTCAAGAACAAGCCGGCACCAGACAACTTGGAAGTCCCGCCCCACATGTACCTGTCCGACACCCAGTTGTTGATCGGTGACGACAAGAAGGCCTGATGGCCACGCAGTAACGGCAAATTCAGGAGATCACAAGATGGCTACCTTCAAGCAAGCCCCAGCCGGCGCCTCGGCATCGCAAAAGCTGATGACGTGGGTCGACAACCGGTTTCCGGCAACGCAGCTTTACAACGAGCACCTGGCCGAGTACTACGCGCCGAAGAATTTCAATTTCTGGTATTTCTTCGGAGCGCTGTCGCTGCTGGTGCTGGTGATCCAGATCGTGACCGGTATTTTTCTGGTTATGCACTACAAGCCAGACGCTGCATTGGCATTCGCGTCGGTCGAGTACATCATGCGCGATGTGCCTTGGGGCTGGTTGATCCGCTACATGCATTCGACGGGAGCGAGTGCGTTCTTCGTCGTGGTCTACCTGCACATGTTCCGCGGAATGATCTACGGCAGTTACCGCAAACCACGGGAACTTGTCTGGCTGTTCGGTTGCGCCATCTTCCTTTGTCTGATGGCCGAGGCCTTCATGGGCTATTTGTTGCCTTGGGGCCAGATGAGCTATTGGGGCGCCCAGGTGATCGTGAACCTGTTTACTGCGATCCCTTTCATCGGACCTGACCTGTCTTTGCTCATTCGCGGCGATTACGTGGTGAGCGATGCGACGCTGAATCGATTCTTCAGCTTCCACGTGATCGCGGTTCCGCTGGTGTTGCTGGGCCTGGTGGTTGCACACATCATTGCGCTTCACGAAGTCGGCTCGAACAACCCTGACGGAGTCGAGATCAAGGCCAAGAAAGACGCCGCCGGTCGTCCGCTCGACGGAATCCCATTTCACCCCTACTACACCGTTCACGATGTGCTCGGCGTGAGTGTGTTTTTGCTCATCTTCAGCGCGATCGTCTTTTTTGCCCCGGAGCTGGGCGGCTATTTCCTCGAGTTCAACAACTTCATCCCAGCTGATCCGTTGAAGACACCGTTGCACATCGCTCCGGTTTGGTACTTCACGCCCTACTACTCGATCCTTCGCGCTATCACGTCAGAGATGATGTACGTGCTCATGGCCTTTGTGGTGGGAGGCGCGGCCCTGGCGGTACTCAAGATCAAGATGTCGGGTCTGTTCAAGGCGGTTGTTCTTGGCGCAGCGGCTGTGGTTGTGCTCTTGATGTTGTCCATCGACGCCAAGTTCTGGGGCGTTGTCGGTATGGGCGGTGCCGTGGTGATCCTCTTCTTCTTGCCTTGGCTTGACTACAGCGAGGCGAAGTCGATCCGCTACCGGCCCGACTGGCACAAGTACCTCTACGGCCTGTTTGTCATCAACTTCCTGGTGCTGGGGTATTTGGGTGTGCAGCCGGTTTCATCCCTTGGTGAGCGGTTGTCTCAAATCGGTACTGTGATTTATTTCGGGTTCTTTTTGCTGATGCCTTGGTGGAGCCGTTTGGGAACGTTCAAGGTTGTTCCGGACCGCGTCACTTTCGCTCCTCACTGACCACCGGGGCCTCACAGGAAATGAAAAAATTCATCTGCTCACTGCTGATTTCGATGGCCGCACTTTCGGGAGCTCACGCTGCCGGGGGTGGAATTGTCTGGGACAAGTTCCCTCAGGAAAAATCGACTGATGTCGCTGCTCTTCAAAGTGGAGCCAAGACCTTTGTCAACTATTGCCTGAACTGCCACAACGCGGCCTTCATGCGCTACAACCGCCTTCGCGACATTGACCTCACCGAAGCTCAGATCAAGTCCAGTCTGATGTTCGCGACCGACAAGGTGGGCGACACGATGAAGGTGCCGCTCGATCCCAAGGATGCGAAGGACTGGTTGGGCGTGGTGCCGCCTGATCTGACGCTGATCGCCCGATCCAGATCGAGCTCGCAAGGTTCAGGTTCCGACTACCTCTACACCTTCTTGCGTACTTTTTATCGCGACGAAACCAAGCCCACCGGCTGGAACAACCTGGCGTACCCGAACGCTGCCATGCCACACGTACTTTGGCAGTGGCAGGGTCAGCGTGCGGCCAAGTTCGTGGACGAAAAGGACCCGCACGACGAGGCCAGAACCATCCATAAGTTCGAGGGATTCGAAACTCTGACCAAAGGCACCATGGATCAGCAGGAGTTTGACGAGTCCATAGCCAATCTGGTGGCTTATCTCAACTGGATGGGTGAGCCAGGGCAAGGCACACGCACACGGCTTGGTGTTTGGGTGCTGTTGTTCTTGTCGGTGTTCATCGTGATTGCTTGGCGTCTTAACGCGGCGTTCTGGAAAGACATCAAGTGATTTTTCGCCTGCCCGGCACCCTCGGGTGCTGGGCGATCGCGCAGTGGGCAACCCTGTTTCGGGTATCCACTGCGTTTTTCTTTGTTGACCTCATCAGGAGCTCGCCCACATGATGGTGCTTTACTCCGGCACGACCTGCCCCTACTCACACCGCTGCAGATTCGTGTTGTTTGAAAAAGGCATGGACTTCGAGATTCGCGACGTTGATCTGTTCGCCAAGCCCGAAGACATTGCATTGATGAATCCGTATAACGAGGTGCCCATCCTCGTCGAGCGCGATCTCATCCTGTACGAGTCACACATCATCAATGAGTACATCGATGAGCGCTTTCCTCATCCTCAGTTGATGCCGGGAGATCCCGTCGCACGTGCGCGCGTTCGCCTCTTCTTGCTCAATTTCGAAAAGGAATTGTTCGTTCACGTGAACCTGCTCGAGTCTCGCGGCGTGAAAGCAACCGACAAGCAGTTGGAGAAGGCGCGCGTGCAGATTCGAGATCGGCTGACCCAATTGGCGCCGATATTCCTTAAGAACAAGTTCATGCTCGGGGATGACTTCTCAATGTTGGATGTGGCCATCGCGCCATTGCTGTGGCGCCTTGATTACTACGGCATCGACATGTCCAAGAACGCGGTTCCTCTTCTGAAATATGCCGAACGTATCTTTTCGAGGCCCGCATACATCGAGGCTTTGACACCATCCGAAAAAGTCATGCGCAAGTGAAGCCAGCGGTGGGCTGAATTTGCACCTGACTGAAACTCATGACTCAAGCTCCAGTTCCCCCTTCCTTGGGTCAAAACGGCACGTCCACCCGGCCGTATTTGATCCGGGCCTTGCATGAGTGGTGCACCGACAATGGATTCACGCCCTACCTTGCGGTTTTTGTCGACGCGAGCGTGAAGGTTCCTCAGGACTACGTGAAGAACGGAGAAATCGTTCTCAACGTGGGGTTCGAGGCCACCACTGCTCTCGAGTTGGGAAACGAGCTTATTGAATTCAAGGCTCGATTTGGTGGCAGCTCGCGTGATATCTCGGTGCCGGTTGACCATGTGATCGCCATTTATGCCCGTGAAAATGGGCAAGGCATGGCGTTTCCAGTGCCGAGCGAGTCGGCGCCGGCCGGCGTGAACTCAGCCGACAAGCCACAGCCGGCGGCACGTACCGATCGGGGTGTTTCCGTGCTGCGCTTGGCTGCCGATACCGAAAGCTCTGCCTTGCAGCCGGGCAGTGTGGACGCTGGTGATCAAGAGCCCCCGGATCCCGTACCACCGAGCGGGCGGCCAGCATTGAAGCGCGTCAAGTGACTGCCAGGGTCGTCTGAAAGGCGGCCACTAAAATTCTTCGATCGCCCTTGTAGCTCAGTTGGTAGAGCAGCGGTTTTGTAAACCGAAGGTCGCGGGTTCGATTCCTGCCGGGGGCACCACTTGAGTCATAAAACGGGTTGACTGAACAACCATCCGGTTCTTTGACTGACGACCGGCGTTTCTCGTTCAATTCGACCGCGTCTTGATACGAAGCGGCACGATGCTGAAGCCTTGATGGGCCAGTCGTGCCTCAATGGCGGGTTGAAGGTGACGCAGTTTGGCTGCCACGTTCGAGTTGGTCGCCAGCAAGGTCCAGCCGGTGTCGTCTATCGGCCCGGCTGCTACATGCGCTGTCAACGGCTCGGGAAGGCAAGACCGTATGCAAGCGAGTCTGCGCATGGATTCGTCGATGCGGCGCTTAAGCAGTCCCAGTGCTGCGCTCTGATCCATGGCCTCTCGGATGGCCAATGCACTGGGAACGCTCGGGCGCGCTTTGCTCATGATTGACACCAGTTTAAGCACTGCCTGCGGCGTTCGGGAGCCAGGCCAAGTGTCACGTGTCGTGAGCACAATGAAGCGGACCGCAACGGTAAACTCGGAGCATAGACAGTCGTTGACAGTGATCACGACTGCCCAAAGCCCGTGTCTCGTGGCCGAGGCACGCCAAACCTACCCACAGCGCGTGGCGTTCAGATCCTGCGGGTCCGAACGTGGCGCCGCTCCACACCCCAACGACGAATGTTGCCCAACTTTCTCACTCAAATCTTTGGCAGCCGCAATGAGCGATTGCTGAAGCAGTACCGCCGGGTTGTTCAGAGGGTCAACGCGCTGGAATCGAAGTTCGAGGCGTTTGACGATACGGCGCTTGCAGCGCAAACCGGCGCGTTCCGCGAGCGACATGCGGCGGGAGAAACGCTCGACGACTTGCTGCCAGAGGCCTTTGCAGTGGTCCGCGAGGCGGGCAAGCGCGCATTGAAGATGCGTCACTTCGACGTGCAACTCATCGGCGGCATGGCGCTGCATGACGGCAAGATTGCCGAGATGCGCACGGGTGAGGGCAAGACGCTGATGGCCACCCTGCCGGTCTACCTCAATGCCATTTCCGGCGAGGGCGTGCACGTGGTCACGGTCAACGACTACCTGGCCAAGCGAGACGCCGAATGGATGTCGCGGCTGTACAACTTTTTGGGGCTGAGTGTCGGGGTCAACCTGCCGAACATGCCTCGCGAAGACAAGCAGGCAGCCTATGCGGCCGACGTCACCTACGGCACGAACAATGAATTTGGATTCGATTACCTGCGCGACAACATGGTGCAGGACGTGGCCGATCGGGTCGCTCGTGGTTTGTCATATGCGATCGTCGACGAGGTTGACTCCATCCTGATCGACGAGGCAAGAACACCGCTGATCATCAGCGGTCAGGCAGAAGACCACACCGAGATGTACGTGCGCATCAATGCGGTGGTGCCACAGCTGAAAAAGCAGATCGGTGAGGCCGACACGCGCACCGGCGAAGGTGTGATCGAGCCGGGCGATTTCACGGTTGATGAGAAGGCGCATCAGGTCTATCTGACCGAGGACGGTCACGAAAACGCCGAGCGGCTGCTGGGCGAGGCTGGGCTGTTGCCCGAAGGCGCCAGCCTCTACGACGCAGCCAACATCGCGCTGATGCACCACGTGTACGCCGCGCTGCGGGCCAATCACCTGTACCACCGTGACCAGCACTACGTGGTGCAAAACGGCTCCGAGGGTCCGGAAATCGTGATCGTTGACGAATTCACCGGCCGTCTGATGACGGGGCGTCGCTGGTCTGACGGCCTGCATCAGGCGGTCGAGGCCAAGGAAGGCGTGCCGATCCAAAGCGAGAACCAGACGCTCGCGTCGATCACGTTCCAGAACTTTTTCCGCATGTACGGCAAGCTGTCGGGCATGACCGGAACGGCTGACACTGAGGCTTACGAGTTCCAGGAAATCTATGGCCTGGAAACCGTGGTGATTCCGCCAAACCGGCCCACGGTGCGCAAAGACGAACTCGACCTCATCTACAAGACGAGTCGCGAGAAATTCGAAGCTGTGATCGTCGATATCCGCGAGTGCCATGAACGAGGTCAACCCGTGTTGGTGGGCACCACCTCGATCGAGAACTCGGAGCTGATCGCAGGCTTGCTGGACAAGGCCAAACTGCCTCACCAGGTGCTCAACGCCAAACAGCACGCCAGAGAAGCCGACATCGTGGCGCAGGCTGGGCGCCCGGGCGTCATCACGATTGCCACCAACATGGCTGGCCGAGGCACGGACATCGTGCTCGGCGGCAATGTCGAGAATCAGATCAAGTCCATCGAGGCCAATGATTCGATCGTTGAAATCGACAAGCAGGTGCAATCGCAAAAGCTGCGCGACGAGTGGCAGTCGCTGCATGACAAGGTCAAGGCCGAAGGCGGACTGCGCATCATTGCCACCGAACGCCATGAGTCCCGGCGCATCGACAACCAGTTGCGAGGCCGCTCGGGGCGCCAGGGTGATCCGGGCTCGTCTCGCTTTTATCTGTCTCTCGACGACTCCCTGATGCGCATCTTTGCCGGCGATCGGGTGCGCGCCATCATGGAGCGCTTGAAGATGCCCGACGGCGAGGCCATCGAGGCCAAGATGGTCACGCGCAGCATCGAAGGCGCGCAGCGCAAGGTCGAGGCGCGCAACTTCGACATGCGCAAGCAATTGCTCGAGTACGACAACGTGGCCAACGATCAACGCAAGGTGATCTACCAGCAACGCAATGAAATCCTCGAGGCGCAAGGCCTGACTGAAAAGATCGCCGATCTGCGTCGCAGTGCCATGAGCGATGTGGTTCGCGCCCATGTTCCCGTCAACAGCTTTGAAGAGCAATGGGATCTTGGCGGCTTGGAGCGGGCGCTGAGCGAAGAGTGGCAAGTGGTGGTGTCGCTGAAGTCCGAGGTCGAGGCCAGCTCTTCCATCACCGATGAAGACCTGCTCGAGCGTGTCATCACGGCTGCCGACGACGTCTTCAACGCCAAGGTCGATCTGGTGGGCAACGATCAGTTCACTCCCTTCATGCGGATGATTTTTCTGCAGTCGATCGACCAGCATTGGCGCGAGCACCTTTCTGCACTCGATTACCTGCGCCAGGGCATCCACCTTCGCGGCTATGCGCAAAAAGACCCCAAGCAGGAATACAAGCGCGAGGCGTTCGAGTTGTTCGGCAACCTGCTCGATGTGATCAAGATGGACGTGACGCGCTCACTGATGGCCGTGCGCGTGCGCTCTGCAGATGAGGTGGCCGAGGCCACCGAGGCCATCGAGGAGCGCGCTGAGCGCATTTCCAACCTGACGTACACGCACCCGAACGAAGACGGCAGCGTGTCACAGGACGCGGCCCCATCAACCGACGTGGCGCCCATGCCCAAGGTGGGTCGAAATGATGCTTGCCCGTGTGGCAGCGGCAAGAAGTTCAAGCTGTGCCACGGCCGTCTGGCCTGAGGAGTTCATCGTGCCGGTCAACCTGCAAGCGCCGATTCCTTCTGAGCTGAAATCCGTGGCCGGCCTGCGGCTTGGCATCGCGATGGCGGGTGTGCGCAAGGCCAATCGCCGTGACGTGCTCGTGGCCGAGTTGGCGCAGGGATCGCAGGTGGCCGGCGTGTTCACCACCAACCGCTTCTGTGCCGCCCCGGTGCAGATTTGCCGCGAGCATCTGGCCGTGGCCAGGGCGGATCAACCGGGGATACGCGCGCTGCTCGTCAACACGGGCAATGCCAACGCCGGTACCGGAGAAGATGGCCTGCAGCGTGCGCGCTCGACGTGTTCGGCATTGGCGTCTCACTTGGGGATTGAGGCGCGTCAGGTGTTGCCGTTTTCCACCGGCGTGATCATGGAAACGCTGCCCATTGACCGAATTGAAGCGGCTTTGCCGGCGGCGCTGGCTGATCTGGATGAGGCCCACTGGGCCACCGCAGCCGAAGCCATCATGACGACCGACACCTTGCCCAAGGCGACGTCGTTGCAGGTGCAAATCGGCGGCAAGACCGTCACGGTCACCGGCATGAGCAAGGGTGCCGGCATGATCCGACCGCACATGGCCACGATGCTGGGCTTTGTCGCGACCGATGCCGTGCTGGCGCCGGGATTGCTGGATGAACTGGTGCGCGAGGCCGCCGACCGTTCCTTCAACCGAATCACGATCGACGGCGACACCTCGACCAACGACTCGTTCATGCTGATCGCCACCCAGCAGGCTGGCCATGAGCCCATCGAACACCTCGACAGCGGCGACGGTGCAGTCTTGCGTGATGCAGTGATTGCGGTTTCAACCCAGCTTGCGCAGGCCATCGTGCGTGATGGAGAAGGCGCTACCAAGTTCATCACCGTGCGCATTGATGGTGGCACCACTGAGGCCGAGTGCAAGCTTGCAGCTTATGCCATCGCCCATTCGCCGCTGGTCAAGACGGCATTTTTCGCGAGCGATCCCAACCTCGGACGCATCCTTGCGGCCGTCGGCTACGCCGGCATTGCCGACCTGGATCAGACCCTCATCGACCTCCACCTTGACGACGTGCATGTGGTGCATCGAGGCGGGCGTCATCCGGACTACCGCGAAGAACACGGTCAGCGGGTGATGAAGCAAAGCGAGATCACCGTGCGGGTTAACTTGAACCGCGGCGCGGCGAGTGCGACGGTGTGGACTTGCGATCTGAGTCTGGACTACGTCAGGATCAACGCCGATTACCGCAGCTGATCGTTGAGCGGCCAGCCAGCGCGGTCCATCACATCGGTGATCAAGCCGTCTACCCCCCAGCGCAGCAAACGCTCGGCCAGCTTCGCTTCGTTGACGGTGTAGCTCAACAAGAAAAGGCCGGCGCCGTGAAGGGTGCCGGCCGAATGCGCGTCGATCAGTTCTTGATCCATCACCACGCCCGCACAGCCCAGGTCGCTGGCTTGTTCGAACCAGCTTGGCGTCAGTTCATCGAGCAAGAGCGCACGTGGCAGATGCGGCGCGGCCACCTTGGCTGCTTGCAAAGCCGAGGTCGAAAAAGAGCTCAGCAGCAGCGGCTGAGACTGGCCCCGCCACAGTGCTGCTGCTGCGGCAGCCACCAGCTCGCCGGTGCGAGATTCGCCACCCGGCGTCGGCTTGATTTCAATGTTCAGCGCCGAGTCGGTTTCGAAGCAGAAGTGGGCGATGTCAGCCAGTTTCGGGATCCTCACACCTTCAAACGATGGGCCGTGCCAGCGGCCTGCATCGAGTTGTGACAACTTGGCCCAGCTTATTTCTTCGGCGACTCCGGGCTCGCCGGTGGTGCGCTCGAGCGTCGTGTCATGCATCAGGAAAGCCACGCCGTCGGCGCTGATCTTCACGTCACACTCAAAGGCCTTGAAGCCGCACCGGGCACCAAGCTCAAACGCAGCCAAGGTGTTTTCGGGTGCCATGCGGCCCGCGCCACGATGCGCCCACCAACGAGGCCCATTCCATGGAAAAAGACGCTGGCTGTGATTCATGTTCATGCGGGCGTTGAAAATCAGTGCGGTGGGCAGCGCGGACGATCTGCGGGCAGATTGGGCCTATGGACGGCAAGGCCTGAAGTCGAAGACTGGCCTTGCATTTTCCGCCCTGCGATACCATGTTTTCACTTTCATCTCTGTGCGGCGAGACGCTTGATCTCGTTGACTGCATTTCGGGCCGTGACAGCGGCCTCCATTCATGAACGCACCCACGATCCTCACTGAATTGGCCAGCGCCACCCATGTTGAGCAAGGCTCCGCGCGGTTGCGCGAGATTCCTTACAACTACACGTCTTTTTCCGACCGCGAGATCGTGCAGCGACTGCTGGGCACGCGCGCGTGGGAACTTCTGGGCCGTTTGCGCAGCGAGCGTCAGACGGGTCGCTCGGCGCGGATGCTCTATGAGGTGTTGGGCGACATCTGGGTGGTGCAGCGAAATCCTTATCTGCAGGATGATTTGCTGGACAACCCCCGCCGTCGCGGGCAGTTGATTGACGCGCTGCAGCATCGCCTGGGAGAAGTGGGTCGCCGCATCGACACGTCACAAGGCAGCCACCATGGCGACGTCAATGAGTTGCTTAAAAGTGCGCGTGTGGCTGTGCAGCGATTCGCCGAGCAGTTCGATGAAGTTGCTCGGCTGCGCCGCCATTCCAGCAAGCTGTTGAAGCGCTGTACCGCCGGCGACAACGTCAAGTTCGATGCACTGTCGCGCGTATCCCATGTGACCGATGCGACCGACTGGCGGGTGGAGTACCCGTTTGTGGTGCTGACGCCCGACACCGAAGCGGAGATGGCCGATCTGGTCAAGGGTTGCGTCGAGTTGGGCCTGACCATCATCCCGCGCGGCGGTGGCACTGGCTACACCGGCGGGGCGATTCCCCTGACTTGGCGCAGCGCGGTGATCAACACCGAAAAGCTTGAGGCCATGACAGAAGTCGAGATGCTTCGTTTGCCTGGGCTTGACCGTGAAGTGGCGACCGTGTGGACAGAAGCCGGTGTGGTGACGCAGCGCGTGGCCGATGCGGCAGAGCGTGGTGGCTATGTCTTTGCTGTGGATCCGACGTCGGCCGAGGCATGCTGCATCGGCGGGAACATCGCGATGAACGCCGGCGGCAAGAAGGCGGTGCTGTGGGGCACGGCCCTCGACAACCTCGCCTCGTGGCGCATGGTCACGCCCGAGGCGAAGTGGCTCGAGGTGACGCGGCTCAACCACAACCTCGGCAAGATTCACGACGTGCCGGTGGCAAGCTTCGAGCTGAAGTACTTTGACGCGAGTGGCAAGACCCTCGAGCGCACCGAGCGACTGGACATTCCGGGCAGCACATTCCGCAAGGAGGGTTTGGGCAAGGACGTCACCGACAAGTTTTTGGCGGGCTTGCCAGGCATTCAGAAAGAGGGCTGCGACGGCCTGATCACCAGCGCGCGCTGGATCGTGCACAAGATGCCTGCGCATGTGCGCACGGTGTGCCTCGAATTCTTCGGCAACGCCAAGGATGCGGTTCCGAGCATCGTTGAGATCAAGGATTACCTGTTTGCTCAGGCGAAGGCGGGCGGTGCGGTGCTCGCGGGTCTGGAGCACCTCGACGACCGTTACCTCAAGGCAGTGGGGTACGCCACAAAGAGCAAGCGTGCGCACGGCCCGGGCAATGCCTCGGGCCTGCCCAAGATGGTCCTGTTTGGCGACATTGCCGGCGACGACGCCGATGTGGTGGCGCGTGCCACCAGCGAGGTGATTCGAATCGCCAACAGCCGTGCAGGCGAAGGCTTCGTGGCCGTCAGCCCTGAAGCGCGCAAGAAGTTCTGGCTCGATCGCAAGCGCACCGCCGCCATCAGCAAGCACACCAACGCCTTCAAGGTGAACGAAGATGTGGTGATCCCGCTGCCGCGCATGGGTGAATACACCGAAGGCATCGAACGCATCAACATTGAGCTCAGCCTGCGCAACAAGCTCGCGCTGCTCGATGCGCTGGAAGCGTTTTTTCGCAAGGGCTCGCTGCCGTTGGGCAAGACGGATGACGCCGTGGAGATCGCTTCGGCCGAACTGCTCGAGGATCGGGTTCAACAGGCTTTGGCACTGATCGATCAGGTGCGTTCGCTGTGGCAGCGCTGGATGAATTTCCTGGATGCGCCGGCGTCGCAGCGTCCAGCCACTGAGCCAGGCGATTTGACCGGCGAACTGGAAGACGCTCGCAGCTACTTTGCGCAGCTGCAGGATCGAACCTTGCGCGCGTCGTGGAAGTTGCAGGTTCGCGCGCCCTTGCAAACCATCTTCTCGGGAACCTCGCTCTCGCCCATCCTGGATGCCTGCCAGCAGATTCACAAGGACGTGCTGCACGGCCGTGTCTGGATCGCGCTGCACATGCACGCGGGCGATGGCAATGTGCACACCAACATCCCGGTCAACAGCGATGACTACGACATGCTGCAAACCGCCCATGAAGCGGTGGCCCGCATCATGGGTCTGGCACGCAGGCTTGACGGGGTGATCTCGGGCGAGCACGGCATCGGCATCACCAAGCTTGAGTTCGTCACCGACGAAGAACTTGCTGACTTTGCAGCCTACAAGCAGCGCGTCGATCCGAACGGGCGCTTCAACAAGGGCAAGTTGCTGCGTGGAGGATTGGCCGCGGTCGGCGCGGCAACCGGCGCCGCATCGGGCGAACTCCATCCTTCCGACCTCAGCCAAGCCTACACGCCGAGCTTTGGCCTGATGGGGCATGAGTCGCTCATCATGCAGCAAAGCGACATTGGCGCGATCGCCGACAGCATCAAGGACTGCATGCGTTGCGGCAAGTGCAAGCCGGTGTGCGCCACCCATGTGCCACGTGCCAACCTGCTCTACAGCCCGCGCAACAAGATTCTGGCCACGTCGTTGCTGGTGGAGGCATTCCTGTACGAAGAGCAGACGCGCCGCGGAGTCAGCCTCAAGCATTGGCAGGAATTCGAGGACGTGGCCGACCACTGCACCGTGTGCCACAAGTGCCTGAGCCCGTGCCCGGTGAAGATCGACTTCGGCGAAGTGTCGATGAACATGCGCAACCTGCTGCGCAAGATGGGCCAAAAGAGCTTCCGCCCCGGCAATGCGGTGTCGATGGCGTTTCTGAATGCCACCAGCCCCGACAAGATCAACCTGATGCGCAGCGCCATGGTCGGCGTGGGCTTCAAGGCCCAAAGGCTGGCCAACGATCTGTTGAGCCGTCTGGCGCGCAAGCAGACCGCAGCGCCACCAGCCTCGGTGGGCACTGCTCCCATCAAGGAGCAGGTGATCCACTTCATCAACAAGAAACTGCCAGGTGGCCTGCCCAAGAAGACGGCGCGTGCCCTGTTGGACATCGAGGACAAGGACTACGTCCCCATCATCCGCAATCCGCAGACCACCACAGCTGAAACCGAGGCGGTGTTCTACTTCCCCGGCTGTGGCTCGGAGCGCTTGTTCTCTCAGGTGGGTTTGGCCACTCAGGCCATGCTCTGGCACGCCGGCGTTCAGACCGTGCTGCCACCGGGCTACCTGTGCTGTGGATATCCGCAGCGTGGCAGTGGCCAATTCGACAAGGCCGACAAGATCATCACCGACAACCGGGTGCTGTTTCACCGCGTGGCCAACACGCTGAACTACCTGGACATCAAGACGGTGGTGGTCAGTTGCGGCACGTGTTACGACCAGCTTCAGGGCTACCAGTTCGACAAGATCTTCCCGGGCTGCCGCATCATCGACATCCACGAGTACCTGCTCGAGAAGAACATCACCCTCAAGGGGCAGGGTGGTTATCTCTACCACGACCCTTGCCACACGCCGATGAAGCTGCAAGAGCCAATGAAGACGGTGCGAGCGCTCGTCGGTGGTGATCACCCCGAAGCTGTCCTTGAGAGCAAACGTTGTTGCGGCGAGAGTGGCACGCTCGGCGTGACCCGGCCTGACATCTCCACCCAAATCCGCTTCCGCAAGGAAGAAGAGCTGCAAAAGGATGAGCAGGCCTTGCGCAAGATCACGCAGAACATTTCGCCAGATGCAGCGAAGGCGAACCTGAAGATCCTCACCTCCTGCCCCAGCTGCCTGCAAGGGCTGAGCCGCTATGGCGGAGACCTGCAAAACGGTCTGCTGGAAGCCGATTACATCGTGGTGGAGATGGCCAACCAGTTGCTAGGTGCCGACTGGATGCCGAAATACGTGGAGCTCGCCAATCGAGGGGGCATCGAGCGGGTGCTGGTGTGACCGATCACTCGCGCGTTGAGTGTCCCCTGTGCGACTCAACGGGCGGGATCCTGGTGGCAACCGGTCCACGGTGGCGGGTCATTCGTGCCGAAGACGCCGCTTTCCCCGCCTACTACAGGGTGGTGTGGTCCGAGCACTTGGCCGAATTCAGCTCGCTGTCGACAGCCAACCGAGCCGAATGCATGGAGGTGGTTTGTGCCGTCGAGCAGACCTTGCTCAGATGTCTGCGCCCCACCAAGGTCAACCTCGCCGCACTGGGCAACGTGGTGCCGCACCTGCACTGGCATGTGATCGCTCGGTTCGAATCCGACAGCCACTTCCCCCAGCCGATCTGGGGCGCGGCGCAGCGCCATGTCGAAGACCCAGAGTCACTGCTTGCTGTCTCGCTCGCAGAACTGGACCGCGAGGTGATGAGCGATTTGTCAGGCTGGCTGCTCCAGGCTTGAAGCGGCGACCGGTCCCGTCGATACACTTGGACGAAACCGAACACAAGGAGGTTGTCTCGTGGCTGGACTGAGTGCTGAGTCTCCACAACCCGTTGCCCTGACAGTGCGTCGGCAGTCGCGTGTCCTTGAAATCGGTTTTTCTGACGGCAGTGAATTTCGCATCCCCTTTGAGTTGATGCGTGTGTATTCACCATCAGCCGAGGTCAAGGGCCACGGGCCGGGGCAGGAGGTTTTGCAAACCGGCAAGCGAGAAATCGACGTGCTGGCACTCGAACCCGTGGGCAACTATGCGGTGCAACCGATGTTTTCCGACGGTCACAACACCGGCATCTTCACCTGGGACTACCTTTACTTTCTGGGCTCGCAGCAGGCCCAGCTGTGGACGAGCTATGAGGATCGCCTTGCCAGCGCCGGCGCTGACCGCGACGGGCCCATGCGTGTGGCATCGGGTACTTCATGCAGCAACCACTGACCACCTCCTACTTGTGAGTGCACCTTGAGCAACACCCATTTCGGATTCACGACCGTCGATGAAGCGCAAAAGGCGATCCGTGTTCGCAGCGTGTTCGACTCTGTCGCATCAAAGTACGACGTGATGAACGATCTGATGTCGATGGGCCTGCATCGTGCGTGGAAGGCTTACACGGTGGCTGTGGCCCACGTGCGCTCTGGCGATCGTGTGCTTGACCTCGCTGGCGGCACCGGTGATCTGGCCAGCGCATTCGGCAAGAAGGTGGGTCATGGCGGGATGGTGGTCCATACCGATATCAATGAAGCCATGCTGCGTCAGGGCCGAAACCGCCTCATCGATGGCGGGGCCATGCTGCCCACGGCCATCTGCGATGCGGAAAAGCTGCCGTTTCCCGAGGCTTCCTTTGACGTGGTGAGCGTGGCGTTCGGCTTGCGCAACATGACCCACAAGGACCGGGCCCTGGCTGAAATGAACAGGGTTCTGCGCCCCGGCGGTCGGCTGCTGGTGCTTGAGTTTTCAAAAGTGGCACCACCGCTGGAGAAACTTTACGACTGGTACTCGTTCAAGGTTTTGCCCCGCGTGGGGCAATGGGTGGCTGGAGACGCCGAGAGCTATCGCTATCTCGCAGAGTCGATCCGCATGCATCCAGCCCAAGCAGAACTCAAGGCGATGATGAAGGATGCAGGATTTGGCCATGTCGACATCCACAACTTGAGCGCCGGGATCGTCGCGCTGCATGTGGGCATCAAGTGCTGATCACTAGGCAAAAGTCGCGCCAGATTCAATGGACTGGTGTGCATTTCGGCCGTTATTCCGCGATCGCAAATAGGTGCCAGACCGTTACACTTTTAGGCACTTTCAACCGGTTTTTTTGAAGCGTGGGCTTTGTGCTCAATCCTCGGCGCTTTCGTGGAGTTTGAATATGAATTTAGAAATGATGCGGCCGTCTTGCCCTCGCGATTTTTTTTCTCGCTCAGTCCACATCGTGTCAATTGGACTTGTGGTTTGTTTAACCTTGGTCGGTTGCGGCAATGGCAGTGATGACAAAAAAGACAAGGCTGCGTCACAAACTGCAGCCAAGGTCAACAAGGAAGAAATCACCGTTCATCAGATCAACTACGTCCTCCAGCAGCAAAAGGCATTGAAGCCTGAAATGGTCGCCTCGGCCAGCATGCAGGTCCTCGAGCGATTGGTCGATCAGGAACTCGAGCTGCAAAAAGCACAGGAACAGAAGATTGATCGTGATCCCCGTGTGGTCCAGCAAATTGAGTTCGCGCGCAGAGAGATCATTTCTCGCGCCTATATCGAAAAAATTGGATCAGGTGCCCCCAAGCCATCCCAAGAAGAGATCAAGGCTTATTACGAAAGCAAGCCCGCACTTTTTGCCCAGCGCAAGATTTACCTGTTCCAAGAGATCAGCATCGAATCCCCCGCTGAAAGTATTGAAAAATTGCGCGAGGAATTGAAGGCTGCAAAAGACGTCAGTGCTTTTGTTGAATTCCTCAAGGCCAATAACTACAAATTCAGTGCCCGTCAGTACAACCGCGCTGCCGAGCAACTTCCGTTGGCTGGCCTGGACGCCATTTCGGCAATGAAGGACGGGCAAGCATTGTTCAGCCTTGCTCCTGGAGGCGCGCAGGTGATGATTCTTGCGGGTTCCCGCAGCCAACCCGTGGATGAGGCACGTGCCCAGCCGGCGATTGAGCAATTCTTGCTGAACGAACGTAAGCGCAAACTCGTTGAAGACGATTTGACGTCGCTCAGAGCGGCAGCAAAAATTGAATATGTGGGCGACTACGCCAATGGGCATGCCAAGACCATGGAGGAAAAGCTGAAGGTCACTCCAAACAGCTCGCCCTTGGTTACGGCCCCAGCGTCATCGCCAGCCGATTACATGCCGCCCAAGCCCGAGCCTCTGGCTTCGGCCCCCGTGGAAATCACACCAGCAGAGTCCTTCAGCGCATCGAGCCCCAGTCAGCGCGCGTTGGAAAGCGGTCTCAAGGGCTTCAAATGATCTTCGCTGGCCATCTTGGCGTGTTGGTATCCCATTTGCAATGGGTTTGAAAATTTTCTGACCCCACAAGGAATATGAGCATGATCGCAAGACGTCTTTTTTCAGTGGCCCTCGGGTTGTTTGCCTGCTGTGGGTTGTCGCTGGCGCAGCCCGTGGACACCTCGGAATATATCCTCGGTGCCGGGGATCTGATCAAGGTATCTGTCTATCAGGTTCCCGATTTGAGCGCAGAGGTGAGAATATCTGAGACGGGTCAAATCACCTTCCCATTGGTCGGTAATGTCACCGTGGCGGGAAGCACCGTGACGGGTGCGCAGGAGAAAATAGCCAAGGCCTTGCGTGATGGCGGCTATGTATTGAAGCCGCAGGTGATTGTTTCGATACTGCAAGTCAAGAGTAATCAGGTTTCCATTCTCGGTCAGATCGGTAAACCGGGGCGCTACCCGATTGAGACAGCCACGACCAAGGTTTCCGAGATCATCGCTTTGGCAGGCGGAATTCTTCCCACCGGTTCGGACGTGGTGACACTGGTCGGGACGCGCAACGATAAAGCGGTGAGACTTGAGATTGATGTTCCGGCGATTCTTCAGTTTGGAAAAAGCGAACTCGATCTCAATGTCGTCAATGGCGACATTATTTATGTGGCGGTTGCGCCCACTGCCTACATGTATGGGGAAGTTCAAAGGCCTGGCGTCTTTCCGCTCACTCGTGGCATGAGCGTGTTGCAAGCCCTCGCTCAGGCCGGCGGTTTGACCCCGAAGGGCACCGAGCGTGGGATGCGCGTTCACCGCCGAGACGCCAAGGGGGTGGTTCAGGTGCTTGATATCAAGATGTCTGATCTGGTGGAGTCTGGTGACGTGATCTATGTTCGTGAGTCGGTCTTTTAAGGCATTTGTCCATGACAGTCGGTCAGGTACTCAGAGTTCTATTGGCCAGAAAGTGGTTGTTTCTGGGCTTGTTTTTGGTGGTGGCTTTGGCAGGTTCGGCCTACACCCTGACTCGACCCAAGGTTTACGTGGCGAGTGCGTCGCTGGTGGTCGATGCGCGTCCTGATCCACTGCTCGGGGCTTTGGCATTGCCCGCCAGCATGGCCACCCAGGTGCAGATTTTGAAAAGCGACAGAGTCGCCACGCGCGTGGTGAAGATTCTTGGCGTGGAGCGCTCTCCCGAAGCCGTGCAGCAGTGGCGAGAAGAAACGAATGCCAAGATTCCGCTTGACCGCTACTTTGCCGAACTTCTCGGGCTCGGGCTCGTTGTCGAAAGTGGTCAGGGAAGCAGCGTTATCGACGTGACATTCAGTGCGCAGGATCCAGCCTTTGCGACCTCAGCGGCCAATGCATTTGTGCAGGCCGCGATCCAGACCTCCATCGAACTGCAAATTGATCCGGCTCGCCAGTCCACACCGTTTGTCGAGGCGCAACTCACAGCTGCTCGGAAGACTCTTGAAGAAGCTCAGGCCAAATTGTCTGACTTTCAGCAATCGAAGGGCATCGTCGTGTCGGACCAACGCGTCGATGACGAGTTGGCAAAGCTCGATGCGCTTTCCTCGCAGTTGGCGGCGGCTCAACTTCAACAAATTGAGTCATCCGGTCGCCAAAGAGACAGCGGTACCGAGGTTTCTCCCGACGTACAGCAAAGTGGCGCTGTTCAGTCCTTGAAGTCGCAACTCGCCACGGCAGAACTTCGTTTGGCAGAGGTGCGCGACGTGATGGGGACCAATCACCCGCAAAGGCAGCAGATACAGACTCAGATTGACAGCCTCAAGCTGCAGATTGCCGACGAGGTGCGTCGAGTGTCAGGCGGCACGGCGGTGGTGAGTCGTGCCAACTCGAAGATGGTCAACGAGTTGCAGGCGCTGGTTGATGCGCAAAAGAAGAGGGTGCTGGGTTTGCGGGCGGACAAGGATCAAGCGACCATTCTGGATCGCGACGTTGAGACAGCCAATCGTGCCTATGAAGCGCTCAGCCAGCGGTCAACTCAGCTGAACCTTGAGTCGCAGAACAACAAATCGCCCCTGCGCGTGCTGAGCGTGGCGGTCGAACCCAATGCACCGTCATTGAAGGTGGTTGTCAAGGGTATCGTGATGTCATGTCTTGGCGGCCTGTTGGCAGGCTTCGCCGTCGCAATGCTTCTGGAGTTTCTTGACAGACGTGTTCGTGGGCCTGAGGACCTGATCATGCTGCACGGCGTTCCAGTGATCGGTGTGTTGACGCCTGCCGGGTCCAAGCGACGCATCTTTAGGCGGCTTGGAAGTACCAACTCCCCCACAGCGGCCACGCCGCTTCTTTCGGGAGCGCCCCGTCAATGAAGGTCAACTTCAACAACCTGCCCACCGTCTCAAGGGCCAACCGTTCCATCGGGGCCATCCTGATGGATGCGGGGCTTTTGTCCCCTGAAGATGCCGAGCGCATCTTGCTGCTTCAGAAAGAAAAAAACCTGCGGTTTGGCGATGCGGCCATCGCACTTGGGATATTGACCGAGTCGGACATCCAGTTCGCGTTGTCCCGGCAGTTTTCCTATCCCTACCTGCGCGCGGTGGATCAAAAGCAGCCCTTGAGTGCTGAGCTGATCGCCGCTTATCAGCCGTTCAGCCCGCTGGTTGATCAACTGCGAGCAATTCGCAGCCAGCTCATGATGCGCTGGTTCGACAAAGCCGAACAGCGCCAGGTACTGGCCGTCGTTGGCACAGCCAGGCGCGAGGGCCGCAGTTACCTGGCGGCCAATTTGGCGGTCGTCTTCTCTCAACTGGGCGAACGCACGCTTTTGATTGATGCGGACTTGCGCAACCCCAGGCAACACGAGCTTTTCAAGATTGACAACAGCTTTGGTCTGTCGACCGTGTTGTCCGAACGATCTCGCGATGAAGCGATTGTTCGCATCACCGACCTGGTGGGCCTCTTCGTACTTCCAGCGGGCCCTACGCCGCCGAACCCCCTGGAGTTGCTGTCACGGCCGCTTTTCGACGACTTCATGAGTCGCATGCGCAGCACCTTTGATGTGGTCATTCTGGACACGTCCAGCCTTTCCGAAGGCGAAGACGGTGCCATGGTGGCCATACGGGCGGGCGCTGCAGTGGCCGTGGCTCAGGCCACGCAGACGCGGATGTCCGACTTCAACGACTTGGTTCAGGGACTGATGAACGCCGGCGTGTCGGTGGTCGGCTCTGTCTTGAACGAGGTCGTGGCAGACAAAAAAGCCGCGAAATGAGCGGGGCGCCACCATTGCACGTCGATTCTCCGCGCGAAGCCCTTCCGGTCTCAGTCTGGTGGGTTGTCCTGTTGGGCTATGCAATTGTCTACGTGCCCGTGTACGTGGCTGCTGCCAGCGGCATCTGGCAAGACGACAACCACGCCCATGGCGCATTGGTGCTGGCAGTCGTGCTTTGGCTTTTCTGGACAATCAAGGGTGAGATTCACCAAGCTGATGTCAATCCGGCCCCCGCACTTGGATGGTTGATCTTGATTTTCGGCCTTTGTATTTATGTGATGGGCCGTATCGTTGGCATATCCATTCTTGAGTTTGGATCCCAACCCCTCGTGCTGACTGGATTGCTCCTGCTGCTCAAGGGGACCAATGCCTTGAGAGTTGCGTGGTTCCCTATTATTTACACGGTGTTCATGATTCCGTTACCGGGAATATTTGTGGACATGGCTACCGGCCCTTTGAAGGGGTGGATATCCAGCATCGTCACAGATGGTCTTTATCTGGTTGGATATCCCATTTCGAGAACTGGCGTCACCATCACGATTGGTCAGTATCAAATGCTGGTGGCCGACGCCTGCTCGGGTCTGCACTCCATGTTCAGCCTCGCTGCGCTGGGCACGCTCTACATGTTCATCCTGAACCGCAAAAGCCGGCTGCATAACGGTCTCATGCTGGTAAGCATTCTTCCCATCGCCTTTGTTTCCAATCTGGTTCGCGTGACCTTCTTGGTATTGATCACGTATCACCTGGGTGACGAGGCCGGGCAGGGCTTCTTGCACGGGGCTGCCGGGATGGTGTTGATGGTGGTGGCGCTGATGGGGTTCTTTGCGCTGGATAATTTTTTAGATATTTTATTTACAAAAAAACTACCAAAAAAATGACGGTGAAATATATTAAACAGCCCCCACTTGGGCGGCCAATCGGCCAAACAAGAAATAATAATTTCCTCTGAAAAATACTTGTGGCTCAGGATCTAAAGGCTCTTTTTGTAATACTATGTTTGACGCTGCCGATATGGCTACTCGCGCCCTCGTTTTTCAGCAAATTTAGTTCTATAGAGACTTTTAGGTCAAGGCGTAATATTTGGATAATTTTGACCGTTCTTGGATTGATTAGCCCTTCTATCTGGATATATTTACTTATTGCCTTCCCACTTGTTTACCGAGCTGCAAGACTAGACCCCAATCCTGCGGCACTTTTCATTTTAATATACTTTGCAGTTCCAAATGCTCAAGTTTCTATACCGGGGTTGCCCTTTGAGATTTTTCCAATCGGACATCATAGAATTTTGGCATTAGCTTTTCTGGTTCATATATTCCAAGTAAAATTGTCATTAAATTCAGGGGCGAAGAAAACATTCGATGGTATGTTTTTGCTTCTCTTGGCATTTGTTTTTTTAAAATTTGGCCTCGATACCCCCTATAGGAGTCTGACCCACAATTTACGAGAAGCAATACTTTTACTTTTGGATATAGTTTTCGCTTTCTTGATATTAAGCATTTTTTCCAACAAAAAAGAACGAATTCTGGATTGTTTTTCAATGTGGGTTCTTGCTGCAGTTTTGCTGTCGGTTGTGGGTATATTTGAGTATTTCAATGGGTGGCTTCTCTTCGCTGGAATAAATGCGCGATGGGGAGACGAAAATGTTTTCGCATTTTTACTAAGAGCGGGAAATTTGAGATCTCAAGCCTCGACGGGACATTCTCTAGGACTAGGTTTATGGCTTGCGATTGCCTGGCCCTTCTTCCTGGTAATTCAGCGCGATAAAGAAAGATTAAGCCTGAAGCTATTTTTTGGGGCCCTAATACTGATGGGGCTTTGGTCATCTGGATCAAGAGGGCCATGGTTGGTAACTTTAATATCTACTCTTATTTATTTTGGAATGAATCCTCGCGGTGCCTCGCATGGAGTCCAAGACATAAGTAAAATTCTAATCCTTATTGTGGCTATTCTGATATCACCAGTTGGTAATATTGTAATTCCGTATATCCCTTTTGTGGGAACCATCGATTCATTCAACGTCGACTATAGGGTCCGTCTTTTTGAGGTTTGTGTGGATATAATAAAATCCAACCCGTTTTTCGGTAATCCATTTGCTCTTAGTAAAATGGAAAGCCTTCGGCAGGGCCAAGGAATTATTGATGTGGTTAATGGATATCTTCAAATCGCCGTGTTTCATGGGCTCATCGCGCTTTCAATTTTTGTAATCCTCTTGGTTGTTGCCCTCATACGTGCTATCAGAGGTTGGAAGGCGGCCCGGGAAAAACATCCAGACCAAGCTTACATCGGAGCCTCTCTGGTCGCGGCACTCACTGGCTGTATTCTTTACGTTGCAACTGCGGGTGTCGACACCATGATTTTCATGTTGCTAGGTTTTATTAGTGGCTCTTTTTGGCTCTCTCAAAACAGATCAAAAGTGGACTCACAATAGTCGAGGCTAGATTGAAAATTAGAAAACCATGAAAGCCAATGCTTTGGATCGAAGTTTTCTTGGCGCGGCGAAGCTTGAATTATTTGGGCTTGTTTTTGGTCAGGTGATCCGATTCTGTTCGGGCCTTGTACTGAGTCGATTACTTTTCCCTGAAGCCTTTGGGCTATCTGTGATTGTCGGTCTGGTTAGTCAAGGACTGATCATGATTTCGAACGTTGGAGTTGGTAACAGCATCGTCCAAAGCCCGCGTGGAAATGATTCCAGATTTCTAAATACGGCATTCACCATATTGGCGTTTCGCGGATGCCTGCTCTGGGCTACAGCAAGTGCTTTGGCCTATCCGATCGCTTATTTTCTTCGGCAGCCGGAGCTTATTTCCCTGATTCAGGTAGGAAGCTTAGGGGTACTAATCAACGGGTTTTCAAGTACCAGCACAATCACTCTTCGGCGCCAGCTTCGTATACATCCGTTAGTCGTCGTAGAGATCACCGGACTGTTGCTGACTTTCGCCGCCAACTTTGTTCTAGCTTGGATATTTCGATCGGTATGGGGACTGATCGCCGGTAGCTTGATTGGAACTTTATATTCAACAGTTGCTAGCCATATTTTGAAAGTCGGCTATCGGAATCGATTTTGTTGGGATCAAGAATCTTGGCGGGAAATCTACTTATACGGTCGTTGGATTCAGGGATCGTCTGCTCTTTGCTTCGTTGGTGGCCAGGCTGACAAATTTCTGATTGCGCACTACCTAAATATGTCAGTTCTTGGTGTTTATAACTATGCTGTCTTGCTTGCAGATGCACTTTCTATGGCGGTGACGCGTGTTGTGCACGGCGTTCTTTTCCCAATTTTCAGTAGCATTAATCGTGAAAATAAAGGCAGTCTTCTCGGTGTCTATCATAAGTACCGCTTACGCATTGACCTTGTGGCCCTTCCCTTAATTGGGGTGTTGTGTGCGCTTAGTCAACTAATTGTCGACTTAATTTTAGATCATCGATATTCTTCTGCAGGGTGGATGTTGCAGGTCCTTTGTATTCGGTCTGCAATCGTGTGCGTAGTAGCTCCTAATGAAACCTATCTTTTTTCTGTGGGACATACCAAATATGGGTTCTTTCGTGACATGGCGAGAACCATTTCTATTGTTACCTGCGTGCCTCTTGGTTGGCATTTCTTTGGCGTTCATGGAATTGTATGGGTTGTGGCCCTATCTGAGGTTTTAAATCTGTCGATCATCTGGTTTGCATTTTTTCAATTGGGGTACTTCAGGGCGTGCCGAGAGTTAATAGGTCCTTTAGCATTTCTCATTGGTTTGTTATTTGGATTTTTAATCAAATGAAAAAGTAGTTATGCCTCGTACAGTAAAGTCTAGACCTATGGAGGAGGCTCAATAATCTATGATTCCTAAAATAAGTGTTCTGGTCCCGGTGTATAACGCTGCGCCATATCTAAATATTGCCATTGAAAGCATCCTAAGCCAGTCCTTCTTAGAGTTTGAGTTATTAATAATAAACGATGGATCACGCGATCGCTCTAATGAAATTGCAGTGGCATATGAGAACGATATCCGAGTTAAGGTCCGATCTAGGGAGAATCGTGGATTGGTTGCGACGAGGAATGAGCTGTTGGATTGGGCGCAGTGCGAATTGATCGTTTGGATGGATGCGGACGATGTATCAGAGAAAGATCGACTGAAGACCCAGTATGAATTTATTGTTAATAATAAAAACCTTGTGTGTGTTGGGACGTCCGTCCAATGCATCGACCCAACCGGAAATTTTCTTAATATAGAGAGGTATCCGAATGGCCACCTTGAGATCCTGGCCTGCCAGATGCTTGGGGGTGGGATTCGATTCGCTACAACTATAATGCGGAAGTCCATCGCTATTGGTGTTGGGGGGTTTAGGGGGGATTTTAGAATGGGTGAGGACCTTGATCTACTAATACGCATGGGAGAGCAAGGCGAGTTAGCGAATATCCAGTCTGTACTTTATTTTTACAGGCAGCATTTGAAAAGTACTGTCGCAACGCTCGGTTCCAATTGGGTCGCTTGCCGATCTATAATAATAGAGTTGGCTAAAGAGCGACAAAAAGATGGGATAGACAGGCTACAAAGAGGCGAAAGCGTTGGGATAGACTGGGCGGCACGCGGAGTGACTGCAATGGGTGTTTCAGCTACGTATGGTCGTTGGGCGCTTCATTGTTATAATAACGAAAATTATCGCGTCTCCATAAGGTATGCTTTTTTATCGTTAATTAGATATCCGTTTTCACTTCGAATATGGGCCATTTTGGTTTTTTCATTAGTTATGTTTTTATTTAAAAAAATTAAGCTGCGAATTTGAAATTATTTTTCACATGTGCTGGAATTATATGTATTAAGCGAGTGTTTTTAAAAAGATTATTGATTGCGAAGGGTATGGGGTGGAATTTCAGGTGCTTAGTCGAAATGCAATGGTGATGTTTCTCCATCTGGTTTCGTTGGCGAGAGCTTGGCGGGCATGCGTCTCATTTTTCGACAACCTGCTGGGAAAAAAATGTGTTGATTTCCAGCGCCGGCGCTTGTGCGGATTATTATGTGCTGCTAAACTAGGTTTATTTAAAACTAAGTTGGCGGATGGTTCCAAGGTTTTGGCTGTAGCCGCTTGTCGTATGCACCGATGAAATCGCTTGTCTGGGTTAAACCGCTTCTCGCCCCAGTGCTCCGTCGGATACATTCTATTGGGGCGCCGGACGCAGAGATTCTGCAGCCGGAGGAAACGGTGGCGGTACGCCCGCCGGTGCTTTTGCCAGGCATGCTTGAACGGGTCACAGGTACTGATGAGCACTCGGAGCTGTCGCAGCATTTGGCGGCCGCCCGTGCGTCGGTCGTGACCCATACGCCGGTCGTTCGATACACATATCGAAAAGCAACAATCCGACGGTCTGGATTTTCCACATGGCGCCATAGCGAACGCTACTGTCGCACCCCTTGGGCGAGTGAACCAACTGGTCCCATTGTGCACCTTCCGCTGGTGCGCTACTGCCATAACGTTTATAGCTGGCGTTATTTCGGGCATTGGTTGAGCGACGCGGTTCCCTCGGCTTTTATTGACCCGGACCGAGGTTCGCTTTGGATGCCCCCTAACCCTGGCTGGGTCCATGCTGTCGGCTATATGGATGCCTTGGATCTAAAGGTTAATGAGGCTGCCCAGATTTACGCTGAGAAGTTAATAGTCTATCGCGATTTTTGCCAAGGTAGCCACAAGCAGAAAAGATACTCTTTAATACGCGAGAAGCTTCATCTTGCGTTCGGCAATAAAACTTCGATCGATTGCGTGTATATATCGCGCGGTCAGACTGGAACCCAGCGGAGAATTTCTAACGAGCCACTTCTTATCGAGTCGATTATCCGGCGTGGATGGAAAGTTATATATATTGATAAAGTGAGTATTGCGGAACTGCAGAGTACGCTGTGTAATTCACGTGTCGTAGTCGGGATCGACGGGAGCCACCTTGATCACGCACAATTGTCATTGCAATCTGATTCGATAATGATTTGCTTAATGCCACAGGATAGGTTCACTATGATTCACCTAAATAGGTGTCGAGCCCATGGGGTAAGACTTGGTTTCGTGGTACTTGCCGGCACGATTCGTGATGGCTACTACGTCGATTTAGATGAAGTTCTTAGAACGATAGATCTTACTGATGCCCGTGTCTAGAGCCTCGCGGAGGTGCCTGCGCGAAGTCCTAAATAACCCTGAAGTATGTGCCACGAATGGGTGGAAAACGTAACCCTAGTTGGGTCTTCTGGCGGCTTTTTTTTGAGATAGATTTAGAAGTATTCGAGCTGCATTGGTTGGTGGAGAATGCAAATTCTCTGGTCAACGTCAGCCGTTATGAAAAGCGTTAAGCGAACTGGTGTATGGAAAGGGCGTTAACAAGACAAAGTCGGCTGATACAACGCAATCGGGCATCTCTGGGTCAAGGTTGGATCGTAGAGTACATTCGGAGCCGGTATTAGCGGCGAAGCCCTCGAAATGCGTCTGGCCGTAAGCCGATGTATTTAAAGAGTCCGTCAGGTTGCACATCGTTCCTCTCATGGCTAGAGTTTTTCATCGCGATGCAGTTTCCTAATGTCAGAGCTGATCTTGCTTCCCACGGCGGAAACTGGGCGGCACAGGGCTTCTGGGCGCTTGTTGTTTATCGATTCGGTCGCTGGCGTTACGGTGTACGCCCTTTGATCTTGCGCAAGGCGCTGTCGTTGATCTACCGGGTGGCCTACAAGATGGTTCAGATCGTGTGCGGTATCGAACTGCCTTGCGAGGTCGAGTTGGGACGCAACTTCGTCATCGATCATTCGGGGGGCATCGTCGTCAGCGGATACGCCAAGTTCGGAGACAACTGTCGCATTCGCAACGGCGTGGTGGTCGGCTTGAGCCGTGTAGATGACCCCTGTGCGCCACTCATCGGCAACAACGTTGACATTGGCGCTGGCGCCAAGCTGCTCGGACGCATCACGATTGGTGACAACTGCTTGATAGGCGCCAACGCTGTGGTGATTAGCGATGTACCTGCCAACTCGATTGCTGTTGGCGTGCCTGCGGTTGTCAAGCCCCGGAAGCCATCGACTTGAACGAAGGTATCCGCTTGCTGGACATTGCTCTGGTGGTCATCGGCCGCAACGAGGGCGATCGGTTGAAGCGGTGTTTGGAGTCAGCGATTCCGCAGGTCAATGACGTGGTTTACGTCGACTCCGGGTCGACCGATGGCTCACTCGAGTTGGCCGCTCAGTTCGGCGCGCGAATCTTGGCGCTGGACTTGACGCGGCCCTTCACTGCCGCACGGGCGCGCAACGCCGGTGCCGCTTTGGTTGCGCAAGGCGAACATCTCACCCGCTACATTCAGTTTGTTGATGGCGACTGCGAACTGGTCAGCGGGTGGCTGGCTGAAGCCAGGGAATTTCTGGAGTCACACCCCGAGGTGGTTGCGGTGTGCGGCAGGCGCCGCGAGCGTTTCCCTGAGCTGTCCGTGTACAACCGTATGTGTGATCTGGAGTGGGATACGCCGGTCGGTCAAGCGCGAGCCTTTGGCGGCGATGTGATGATTCGATCAGCGGCATTCCAGAATGTTGGCGGGTACAGGGCAGATCTGATCGCAGGAGAGGACCCTGAACTGGCGATTCGTCTTCGTCAGGCTGGCGGTCAGGTTTGGCGTATCGATACCGATATGACCTTGCATGATGCCGCTATGACCAGGTTTTCACAGTGGTGGCGTCGTTCTGTGCGCGCTGGCTATGCCTATGCGCTGGGCGCATCAATCCATGGCGCGCCGCCTGAGCGGCACTGGGTTCGCGAGTCTCGCAGATCTTGGATATGGGGATTTGTTATCCCAACTTTGGGATTTATGGGTGCGCTGATGGGGTATTTTTATCTTGTGTTTGCAGTGATTTTTTTGTTTTTAATGCAGTGGGCTCGTATTTTTAGCAAAGGGCACGGCAATAAAAAAATTAGAATGGCCAGCGCAACATTTTTGATCATTGGAAAATTTGCTGAATTCTCGGGTCTAATGCGATTTTATTTACATCGGCTCGTCCAGGGGCAAGCTCGGATCATTGAATATAAATGAGATTATCAATCCAATGTCCCGCGGGTTCATAAAAAATTGATAACCTAAGACTGGCAATAAATCATGAAGCCTGTACTTCCAGTGCAACTCGACGCAGGACTTTTTCTTGATCAATCCGAGGCTCGTCGAATAGGCGAAGGTCTGGCGGAAAACTACTGCTTTGCGGAGCCGTTTCCCCATATCGTTCTAGACAGTTTTTTGCCGCCCGAAGTGATTGAGATGGCGTTCGAAAATTTCCCTCCTGAGGCGCTCGCGTCTGACAAGGTTTTCGAGATGGGCTACGCTGGCTTGCACAAGCGGCAGGTGTTGCCTTCTGAATGCAATGGTTCTGCACGTTCGGTCTTTCACTTTTTCAACTCGCAGCCGATGCTCGAGTTTCTCGAGGGTTTGTCGGCAATCCCGGGGTTGATCCCAGATCCTTATTTCGTGGGTGGCGGTTTCCATGAGACCAGCCATGGCGGCAAGTTGGGCGTCCACGCTGATTTCCGCATCAATAAAAAATTACATCTGCATCGGCGCATGAACGTGATCGTCTATTTGAATCCCCATTGGGATGATGCCTATGGCGGCCATCTGGAGTTGTGGGATCGAAAAATGACACATCGGGTCAAGTCGGTGGCGCCTGTTTTCAATCGTTGCGTGATCTTCAATACCGACGCCGACTCCTATCACGGGCATCCAGACCCCCTGACCACGCCTGAGGGCCTGACGAGACGTTCGATGGCCCTTTACTACTACACGGCATCCAGAGAGATCTACAAGGAGGTTCCGAGTACGGGCACCTTGTATCAAGCGCGCCCGGGCGATGATGCTTCGGTTCAGCGAGAGGCTCGTTCCCTGCAAAGTGAGCAGTGGCTCAGGCAATGGGTGCCACCTGCGTTGCTGAGATACGTGTTCGCGGTTCGTCGACGTCTCGGTCGTTGATCAGCCACTGCCCGAAATGGTTTCTTCCGGCATAGGCAGTGAGCCCCACCGGTCGGAGACTCTTGATATTTTTAGGGGGTTTGCCGCGGTCTTCATGGTCGTGAACCATGCGGGCTTCCGGCTGTGGGCATCTGCTAGCCACGGAGATGAGTGGAGTGCAGCCGTGCTCCTGCTCTCGAGTTTCGCCCCCGGACTGTTTTTCTTCGCGACCGGGGTGGGTATCGGTTTGCGCTCGGGAGTTCGATCCAACTCGCTGGCCGACACCAGTTACAAAGCGGGCCTGTTAGTGCTTGCCGACCAGCTAGGCGCCTGGCGCATGGGTGCTTGGTGGACCCTCGATTTCTTCTCGTTCATCGGGCTGTCGATGCTGACCCTGACGGCACTTGCCCGGTCGCGCCAGCCGGTGCGCAACGCCGCGTTGCTGTTTTGTGCAGTCATCCTGCTGCGCTTCGTAATCGGTCCTTCGCTCAAGGGTGTCTTGCCCGAGACAGGTTGGTCCGCAGCACTGATCGGCGTTCATGGTCAGCGGGGTGTCTCCTACCCGGTGTCGCCTTGGATCTGCTTCCCGCTGGCGGGATTTCTGCTGGCCAGAGCATGCCCGCTCACGTCAGACGCTTGGCGCAGTACTGCCTATGTTTCCGTGGTGAGTGGCGGATTCGCTTTGGCTCTTGCCTACGCTGGAGCATCGTTCTTTCGTTGGGGAACGATGAGCCTCAGCTTCTTTGTTCTATCCGTGCCTGTGTTGGCTTGTACCTGTCTTCTGGCGCAGGCCGTTCAAAAATGGCTGCCTAATTTTGGGCATCTCATTGCCTTGCGCGGTGTGTCGGCGTTCTTGGTGGTGCCGGTTCACTATGCGGTGCTGGAGGTTTTTTCTCGACGGGGTACTTCCGATTTGAGCGGCTATCAACACGGAATTACGTTGCTCGCGCTCTTGGCTCTTTCGTTCGCCATTTCAAAGGGTTTGGATCGGGCCATTGCTTATGTGTGCAGATTCGAGGGCTCGGTCATCGCCTACGCACTTTTCGGATTGGCCGCTGCATGCATCGCAGCCACCATCGTCTTGGGTGCCCCAGGCCAGATGGATGCCTTCGCCACGGCGACTGTGGCGCAGTTTTTGGTGGCGTTCGGTCTGGCCAAGCGCCTTAGGAATTCACGCAACGCAACTTCATCGAGGCTGGCATGACGCGCCCCGTGATCGCCTACCTGATCAACCAATACCCCAAGGTCAGCCACACGTTCATCCGGCGGGAGGTTCTGGCGCTCGAGCGCCAAGGCCTCGAGGTTCACCGCTGGGCCTCTCGCGGCTGGGACGCCGATTGCCCGGATCCTGCCGATCAGGCAGAGCAGCAGCGCACGCGGTATCTGCTCGCCGGCGGTGCGATGGCCATGGCGCTGGCACTGTTGCGGGTTGCTGCTTTCAAACCCCGGCGCTTTGCCGATGCAGCCAACTTAGCCTGGCAGTGCAGCAAAGGCGCCGACCGCCCCTTGTGGATCCATCTAGCCTATCTCGCACAAGCCTGCATCGCACTTCAATGGGCCAAAGAGGCTCGGGTGAGCCACGTGCATGCCCACTTTGGCACCAACCCGGCCGAGGTCGCGATGCTCTTGGCTGAGTTGGGTGGGCCGCCGTTCAGCTTCACGGCGCACGGGCCGGAAGAGTTTGACAAGCCAGAAGCACTGCATCTGCAGCGCAAAATCGGACGATCGGCCTTCACGGTGGCGATCAGTTCCTACGGGCGAAGCCAGCTCTATCGCTGGGCTGCCACCACTGATTGGCCCAAGATCAAGGTCGTGCACTGCGGCGTGGACGCCCAGTTTGCCGGCCAACCGCCGCAGCCTGTGCCGGCATCATCTCGGCTGGTTTGTGTTGGGCGACTCTGTGAGCAGAAGGGTCAGCTCGTGTTGCTGCAGGCTGCGCAACTCCTGCTCAGGCGCGGCATTCATCTGGAACTGGTGCTGGCAGGCGACGGTGAGATGCGCAGCGACATTGAAGTGCTGATTCGTGAATATGGCTTGGGCGAAGGCGTGCGCATCACCGGCTGGATCAGCGGCGAGCAGGTGCTGTGTGAAGTTCAAGCAGCGCGTGCTTTGGTGCTGCCCAGCTTTGCCGAGGGGCTGCCGGTGGTCATCATGGAGGCGATGGCCCTAGGCAGACCGGTGATCAGCACCTTTGTGGCGGGGATTCCTGAGCTGGTGCAAGCGGGCGAAAACGGCTGGCTCGTTCCGGCCGGTGACGTCGAAGCCTTGGCGGATGTCATGCAAGCCTGCCTGGAGACATCCACCGAGCGGCTGGATGTCATGGGTCTGAATGGCCGCCAGCGTGTGTTGCAGCGCCACGATGTCAACGTGGAGGCTGCCAAGCTTGCCGGGTGGTTTCAGCCATCCGAGGCATCGGCCGATAAGCAGCCATGACTTTGACTTGCACTTTCACGGCATGCACGGCTTGCTGAATCTCGCCTTGGGCGCGGCGTTGACCGCCGTGTCTGTCTTGCTGCTGGTCCCGGTGGCAGTATTTTTTTTGCAGGTGTTCGCCGCGAGGCTGCCGCGTCGCGAGGCCCACGCGCCTCAAATCAAGGATTCAGCAGTCACTTCAGCAGATTGCGGCGCATCGCTCACGCGACTTGCTGTGCTGGTTCCTGCGCACGATGAAGCGGCAGGGATTTTTGCGACCCTGTCCAGCATTCGGCCGCAATTGAAGCCCACCGACCGGCTGCTGGTGGTGGCCGACAACTGCACAGATGCCACCGCCGATATCGCGCGGTGCTGCGGTGCTGAGGTGATTGAGCGTCAACAAGCCGATCTGCGAGGCAAGGGCTACGCGCTCGACTTTGGATTGAAGCATCTCGCTTCCGACCCACCCCAGGTGTTGGTTGTCGTCGATGCAGATTGCACCTTGGACGAGGGCTGCTTGCGGTATCTGGCCGAGGCCTGCGTGCGCAGTGGCCGTCCCGTGCAAGCGCTCAATTTGATGAACGCGCCCACAGAAGCACCACTTCGTTTGCGCTTGGCCGCATTCACCTGGCGAATCAAGAACTGGCTGCGACCGCTTGGAGCCTTGCGGCTGGGTGTGCCGTGTCCATTGATGGGCACGGGCATGGCGTTTCCATGGCAGTTGATCAGTCAGGCGAATCTTGCAAGCGGCCATCTGGTTGAAGACATGAAACTGGGCATCGACCTCGCGCGCGAAGGCCATCCGCCTTTGTTCGTGCCCGAGGCGCGGGTCGACAGCGTGTTTCCGTTGAGCAACGACGCGGCCCAAGCGCAGCGCTCGCGCTGGGAGCATGGGCATCTGTCCACCTTGGTCAGCGACGGTCCAAGCCTTTTATGGGGTGCGGTGAGCGCGCGTGACGCGCGCTTGACTTTGATGGCACTTGACCTGATGGTTCCGCCTCTGACGCTGTTGCTGGCATTGGTGCTGCTGGACTTCTTGCTTGGTTCGGTACTTGCGTCTGCCGTCGGAACGTGGCCGATGGGGATCGCACTTACTTGTCTGATCTTGGTGCTCGCCGCGAGCCTCAGGGCCTGGTGGGTGGTGGGACGGGACTTGCTGTCGGTCGGCGACTTGCTGCGCGCGCCAGCCCACCTCGTCATGAAAGTCCCGATGTATCTGAAGTTCGTTTCCCGCCGTCAAAAGGAGTGGGTTCGAACCGAACGACATGACGACAAGCTCTGACATCAACTCGCCTACGTCGATGAAGTCGACCCATGAAGCCACCGGGTACACCGTGGACTTCAACCGCGACCTCTGCTTTTTGCTGGGGCTGCCGTTCGATGTGATCGACCTAGACACCGCAGTCGGGCGCATTCGCGCTGCTGTGGCCTCGCGCACGCGCTTGTTCATCTCAACGCCCAACACCAATTTTGTGGTGGCTGCGCGCCGTGACGCCGCTTTTCGAGACTCTGTTTTTCACAGCGACATGAGCCTCATGGACGGCAAGCCGCTGGTCTGGGCCGCAAGACTGATGGGCATACCCGTGCCCGAGCGCGTGAGTGGCGCAGACGTCTTTGAAGCCTTGCGTCGACCCGGATCGGATCCCATGTCGGTCTATCTTTTTGGCGGGCAGCCCGGTGTCGCGGCCAGAGCGGCAGCCAACATCAACGCCGCTCAGGGGCCTTTGAAGTGCGTGGGGTTCGATGAGGCGGGCTTTGGAAGTGTTGAAGACATGAGCGACGACGCCACCATCGAGCGCATCAACGCCAGCGGAGCAGACTTTCTCGTCGTGTCGCTGGGGGCAGCCAAGGGGCAAGCCTGGATCGAACACAACCTGCCACGCCTGCAGGTGCCCGTGGTCAGCCACTTGGGCGCCGTCGTGGGTTTCGTCGCCGGCTCATTGAAGCGAGCGCCACCTTGGATGCGGCGGTCGGGACTGGAGTGGCTGTGGCGCGTCAAGGAGGAGCCGCATCTGTGGAAAAGATATGTCTCCGACGGTCTGGTGTTTTTGCGGCTGCTGGCGTGCGAAGTGGTTCCGGATGCCTTGAGGCGGCGCACTTTCAGAGAACCTAAGAAACCCGGACAGAAGGTTTGCGAAATCAGAGAGTCGGAAACCGGAATGACTATGACCCTCACCGGCACGCTGTGCAGCACTGAACAGCAAGCAATCAGAAAAATGTGTTGCCTGAGTGCCGATTCAGCTCGCATGCTCACAATCGACCTTTCAGGGGTATCCGAAATAGATTATTCCTGTCACGCCTCTTTGATGATGCTTCAAGCTCATCGTAGGCGCTGTGGGCTACCCTTAGAAGTCCAGCGTTCCGCCCAATCGGCCTTGGGAGTCGACGGCGAATCGGTTGCCGATTAACGGGACCCCCAAGTCGTGCCAACAAACTCAGGTTGGAAGGTACAAAAGCGACTTGGGAATCAAAAATTGCATACCGTGGGGCGCTATCCATTCGAGTCGGATGGGCGAAGTGGAAACGTGCAGCGCGTGTACCTCAAGCGATATCGGGTAGTAGCGCCCAGCCTCAAGTGAAATGACAGCCTTGCTTTGGTCGTTTTCATCTGGAAAAGACTGTCTTGCCACCACGATTCGGGCACCGGGATGCGTTGCGTGGAATCGATAGTTTCCGGGAATGGGCGGCTTGACCCAACCGTGCCAGCGCGCGGACGCGGGGCGCCCTTCGGACCAGAGCTCGGCGGGGTCCCAATCGATCGGTCCCTCAACTCGCGACAGAACGGGTATTCCCTTGCATTGGTCGGCACCAAAGTACTCCGCCAGCAATCCAACCCCTGACCCGTTCGCCGAGCTGCACATTTGCATGCTTTGCTCGGCGCGCGCCCCCTCCTTCGCATTCAGACCATTGCCCGTCGGCAAGGCAACCGTTTCGCTGCGCGCACAGCTCCATGGAAGGCTGAATGCACAGGCTGTCGCCATGAGCAATCGCCTGCGCGCACCGAACCCGTAAAAAGCTTCTGAAGTAAGAGGCATGAACCGAAATATTTTCTAATCGGCGAGGCCCAAAGCTTGACTTTGAATCAAGCCCCGGACCTTCGGACTGGGTGAACAGATATCGAATCCGGATGGCTATTTCAGTAAAACTTGCGTCCGTCACCCAATAAGTAGGCATGACAATCGACTGAGGCCTGCACACAATTTTTTGTCCAAGCACTGATTATATTTTGATCCCAGCCATTCATCCAGTCTGCATGCGCTGAGTATCCACCAGGAGCTGTCCTCGAGTAATTGTCCGATGACAGGCGCCACCGCAGAGGAGCGTTTGATTCCTTGACAGGATAGTTGAGATTATAAGTTACTACCGGGAGTGGAACTGGATGGGTGCTTGGGCAGCCAGTTCCAGTAGGGTAAGCCATATGGCTCCTATGATCTGGACTATCCAGATTCACACCATCCCAGCATTGTGGAAACTCAATCATCATGTGAATATAGGATCCGACCGGACAATTTGGAATATGTGGCACACGCTTACCCTCGGTCGGGTTGGCAACCCCAGCAGGAACTTTCATGCATTCAAAACCGGTGGCTTGTGACGTCTCCGAAGAGTATCCCTTTGGATTGCCAGCGATCATACGCAGGCCGGCAGGCCATGGCTGCACTTGAGCGGGACGCACCCCTCCATATCCACTTTTGTAGTACACGCCAAGACGATCAGACACTATTGGTGTTCCACTTCCTGTGTCAATCATGCTTGGAATCCAATATGCACTACGGTTGATGGTCCCACCATCGCAACTCGAGTCTCCTGAGGCGGTAAGCGTTTGCGTTGTGCTGAATGCGTCGGCCTGCCTGTTTCCATAATATGTGTGCAAATGGGTTGCACCCGTCTGACCCGGAAAAACAACAGGGTCATCAAAATTCATGTGAGTGTACTTACATGAGATTCGGAACGCGCCGACATTAGAGGGGGCCGGTAATTCGGTTGTCGGCTGAAGGCGAGAAGTACTATAGGCAGGATTGCTAAATGGTATTTTACTTTTATCGATTGCCGGGAGGTTTCCCACCGCTGGTGATGGATTGGTGGCCGCGTCGGGTTTAAACACCTGGCATTCATTGATTCTGATTCCCCAGTCGTACATATAAACCTGAGTGCACTGGCCTGCGCCAGAATCCTGCTTGTAATGCCAGTTCACGCCATCGCCGTACCTGACCATTTGAATGCCATTGAGGCTGTACGAGCCATTGGCCAACGCGATCCTTGACCAAGTACCCGCAGGAATGGAGCCGAGCGGAGCAGGAGCAGGAGCGGGAGCAGGTGCAGGTGCAGGTGCAGGTGCAGGTGCCGCTGCAACCATTGCCGAGGCTTCTGCGTAGCAGGCCGTGGACGTTGATGTGGTCAGCCTACCAAACGTCTTGTCGCTGCAAAGGAAGGTGCCTGCCGGCATTGACCTCAGGCGGAACCTGCCAGTTGCTCCGTAAAGCACCCTCGCGGCCTTTGGAAGCGTGCAACTCTGGCCCTGAACCGCGCAGGGGGTAGACGAAAACGTCATGCCCGCAAGCGTGAAGGTGGTGCCTGCCTCAGACGGGAAGCCTTCAATCAACTCCTCGGGGGCCAAGTCGTCGGCTGCCGATGGCAAATCACTGCCAAAGACATAGACCGCGCCTTCGTCCAGGGTCAAGGTTTCCGCAGCCCAAGCCGTGCTCCACACGCCCAGCAAACTCGACACCAGGATTGTTTTCGTCAAGGTTTTCATTTTTTCCCCACAGCTAAAGATTACGCCTTGGCCGAACCATGAAGTGGCTGGGGGTCGCAGCACAGGGGCGGTGGCACAGGGTCAGTCCGCGGTCTTGTTACCGGAAACCCGGTGCCCATACCCGCAGTTGCCAGCGTCACCGTCCGTGCGAACTCCAGACTTCAGTCGGCCACTTGACCATCGATTGCGAGCACACCGACAAGATCGGTATGGCTGTGAGCATGGCCCGCAAGGATGTGTCCGTTCGCTGTTGCCCGACACATCAGTCGGGGCGTTGTTCAGCGAACATGAAAGGATCATCGGCAGTTTGTGTGAACGCTTGAGCTCGTTGCAGCAACCAATCGATGCGGGTTGTAAGCGAATGTGTCAACAGGTGCGAGGCGACAGGGTTTTCTTTGAGCCGGCTCACGTCCAGTTCGGCGCGATCACCGGCTGCAGCGCGGTCTGATACGGCTGAGGAAGGCTGGTTTGACCCGCGCTTGGCGGTGCAAATGCGGCCATGGCGTCGACGAGTTGTTGCACACGACCGGCCTGAAGCGCCTGGCCGTCTGAGAGATGAAAGCTCTCGATCTGCTTGCTTGGGCTGGCGTACCAGCCATTGATCGTGAGGCTGTCGGCCGTGCCGATGACCGACAGCTCGAGGTTTTTCCCCACTCGCCGCAGCCACAACTGATCTTCGGTCACGCCCGGCAGGACATCGAGCCGGTCGATGCCGCCGGCGTCGCTCAGCGTATCCGCGCCCTGGTCACGGCCCCACGCATAGATGTCATTCGTGGTGGTCGACGTGTCGTTGAGTGTGTCGGCGCCCAGGCCACCGACGTAGCGGTCGTCGCCGGCGCCACCGAGCAGCGTGTCGGCCCCCACGCCGCCGTCAAGCGTGTCGTTTCCGCCCAGTCCGCTCAGCAGGTTGGCCTGTGCATTGCCGCGCAGCGCATTGGCCAGCGTGTTGCCGGTGCCGCTGCTGGCTTCGGTGCCGGTCAGGGTCAGGTTTTCGAGGTTGGCGCCTAGCGTCCAGCTCAGGCTCGATTGAACGGTGTCGGTGCCCTGGCTGGCTTTTTCGGTGACCACGTCAAGCGCGCTGTCGACGACGTAGGTGTCGTCGCCAGTGCCGCCGATCAGCGTGTCGTTGCCCGCGCCGCCGTCCAGCGTGTCGTTGCCGGCCAGCCCTTCGATGAGGTTGGCAAGCTCGGTGCCTGTCAGCAAGTCATCGCCGGGCGTGCCGGTGGCCAGCGCGCGCTGGCTGATCTGGTCGGCCAGCCAGAGCGTGCCGTCGATGAAGCTCACCTGCTCGATTTGCATCGTGACGTCGGTGAACCAGCCGGTGACGGTGATCTGGTCGCTGCGGTTGCTGTGACGCAGGATCAGGTCGTTGCCCGCACGCAGGGTGCTGATGTCGGCCGCGGCGATGCCGGTGCCGAATCGCAGTTCGTCCGCGGCGTTGTAGTAGGGCGCCTCGTCGAAGTCGGTGATGGTGTCCGCGCCGTCGCCGAGCTTGAAGTGGTAAAGGTCATCCAGCGATTGCCAGCTGAAGAAGGTGTCGTTGCCGCGCCCGCCGGTGAAGGTGATTTCGCGATTACTGAACTTGTAGTCGGTGACTAGCATGGTCAGCGTGTCGTTGCCAGCGCCCCCGTCGAGGACGTCGTTCTGGCCCACGGCGGTGAGCGTGTCGTCGCCAGCCAGGCCGAGCAGCGTGTCGACAAACGCCGTGCCCACCAGCGCGTCAGCGCCCGCCGTGCCGCTGACGCGCAACAGTCGCTGTGTCAGGAAGTCGGCGCTCCAGCGCGTGCCGTTGGCAAACTCGACGAAGTCGGTCTGGTAGCCTCGGTTGGCGTTGGCGAACCAGCTCTTGAAGGTGACCTGATCGGCGCCGTTGAGGTGCCGCAGCACCAGGTCGTTGCCATCTCGTCGCGTGGTGATGTCGCGCGGTGCGATGCCTGCGCCAAAGCGCAGGATGCTGCCGACGGGACCACTGCCCCGGTTGGTCACCGTCACGGTGTCGGCGCCGTCACCGAGGTTGAACAGGTACAGATCACCGCCTTGCGAGCCGGTGACGGTGTCGTTGCCCGCGCCGCCGACGAAGGTGACGGCATTGCTGTCGGCCATGGCCATCAGAATGTCGTCGCCGGCGCCGCCTTCAAGTCGGTCGCCCGGGCCGCCAGCCATCAGCAAGTCGTCGCCGGCCAGGCCGAGCAGGGTCTCAGCGGCTTCGGTGCCGATGATCAGATCCTCGCCAGAGGTGCCCGTGGCGGACTTCCACCGCAGTCCCTCTGTGATCTCTGCTGCCGTCCATTGAATGCCACCGTTGAAGCTGACGGTTGTGACTTGATAGGTGCTCAGGTCTCGGTCAAACCACCCTTTGACGGTGACCTGGTCGACACCGTTGCCGTGCTTGAACACCACGTCCAGGCCCGAGCGAATCGGTGTGAGGTCGGCCTCAGCCACGCCGGTGCCAAAGCGCAATTCGTCGCCTGAGAAGCTCCACGAAGGCATCTCGGTGATGGTGTCCGCGCCATCGCCGAGATTGAAGATGTAGAGGTCGTCGAAGCCCGATCCGTCGATGGTGTCGTTGCCCCGGCCACCCATGAAGGTCAAGCCGCTAAAGAAAGGCGCAGTGGAGTTTGAGGAGGGCGCGTTGAGCACGTCATCGCCATCGCCACCTTCGAGTTGGTCATGGCCGCCCTCGGCCGTCAGGGTGTCGTTGCCAGCACCTCCGATGATGCGTTCCGGAGTCGTCGTGCCGATCAGGCGGTCGTCGCCCGGCGTGCCCACGACCGGCGGCTGGCCGCGCAGCGAGGCGTCGTCGGCGCTCCAGATGACATCGTCGAAAACGATCCGGTCGATCTGGTCGCGTCTGTAGGGATCGGCAAACCAGTTGACCACGGTGATCTGGTCGCTGCCGTTCACATGCTTGAAGACCATGTCGTCACCCAAGCGGTTCAGCGTCATGTCGCTCGAGACAATGCCCGCTCCGAAGCGCAACTCGTCCTCGCCGCTGTCGCCGGACATCCCGTTGTCGATGAGGGTGTCGATGCCATCTCCCGGGTTGAAGATGTACACGTCGCCATATTCGCTGCCGATCAAGGTGTCATTGCCCTTGCCGCCGATGTAGGTGATGTGGGAATTGAACCTTCCATTGCCGCCCGCATCGAGCAGGTCATCGCCCTCGCCGCCGTCAAGCGTGTCGCGGAAACCCGAGCCGCTCAGGGTGTCGTTGCCACCCAGGCCGAGCACCCTGTCGGGGTACCGATCCGAACCGCGTAAGACGTCGTTGTCAGCCGTGCCCCGGGTTTGTTGCGCCTGGTCGCTGGTTTCACTTGCGCTCCAGAGCGTGTCGTCGGCAAAACGGACCACCTCGATCTGATAACCGCTGGAAGCGCCCAGCAGCCAGTTCTTCAGTGTCAACTGGTCGCTTTGATTACCGAAGGTGAAAACGAGATCGCTGCCTGTGCGCAGCAAGCTCAGGCTGTTGGCCGAAATGCCCGCGCCCAGCCGCAGCTCGTCGGCGCCATCGGTGGAGCCGCCGAGGTCCACGATGGTGTCAAAGCCATCGCCGAGGTTGTAGATGTAGGTGTCGGCGCCAAAGCCACCGTGGAGCATGTCGACATCCGCACCGCCCGACAGTTGGTCATTGCCGGTCCCGCCGATCAGCGTGTCAGCCCCCGCGCCGCCCCACAGGCTGTCGTCGCCGGTCAAGGTGGTGGTGGCCGATGTCGTGCGCTGGTCTTCGCCGGCCAGCCAGTCGTTGCCGTCACTGCCGCGCAGCACGTCGGCGCCGCCGCCGCCCCACAGCGAATCATTGCCCGCACCGCCATCGATGTCGTCGTTGCCGTGCAGCGCCGATCTCAGCAGGGCGGTCGCGCCGTCACCTTCCAGCTGGTCGTTGCCGTCACCGCCCAGCAGCACGTCGTTGCCGCCTTCGCCCCAGATCGAGTCGTTGCCCGCACCACCGTCCAGCGTGTCGTGGCCCGCTGCGGTGCTGCGGCCGGCGTACGGCAGGTTGTCCGAGAAGGCGTTGTCGGCAAACAGCGTGTCGGCGCCCAGCCCGGCGCTGATGAAGTCATCGCCGCCGCCGCCCAAGGCCGTGTCGTTGCCTTCGCCAGCGTCGATGACATCGTTGCCGATGCAGTCGCCGCCAGGCAGGCCCTCGCCGGGCAGCCGCGATTCGTCGCCAAATATCAGGTCATTGCCCCGACCACCCCACAGCACATCGGCACCGCCATTGCCTTCGAGCGTGTCGTTGCCGTCACCGCCGTCGATGAAGTCGTTGCCGTGGGCCTGGCCCGGCTTGGCCGGGTCCAGCACAAAGGTTCGGAATTCAGCGCCCAGGTACACATCGGCAGGCCGCGAGTCGACCGAATAGCTGTCGCCCAGCAGGTTGTCGTTGCCGGTGCCGCCGATGATGTTGTCGTCGCCCTGATAGCCGCGCGCCACGTCGTTGCCGCTGCCCGCATCGATGTAGTCGTCGCCGCCGCCGGCGTTGACCAGGTCGTTGCCCGCGCCGGCAAACACCACGTCGCGTCCGCTGTAGCGGTTGGTGTTGAAGTAAAGCCCGGGCTGCGGGTCGTGGCTGCCGAGTTGCGAGTCGCTGCCGTCAAAACGCCCGTTGCTGCTCACGGTCCAGCCCGGCAGATAGTCCTCGGGTGCGAGCAGCACGCCCTGCAGCGCGCTGAGCGTCGTGAAGTCGACGCTGTCGAGTCCGAAGTACAGGTTGTAGAACTGGGTTTCCCCGCGCACCGCGGAGCCGTTGTTGCCCGAGCCGTAGTCGATCCTGCCAAAGCGCGCGGCGCCGTTGAAGTACAGCGTCGAGGATGCGGTGTTGTCGCCCGCCACCCACCGCTGGTTGGTGACGCCCGCTCGCCAGTCTGCAAGCTTCTGCCCCGAGTCGCCGTCACTGAAGATCACATCGCGCCCGGCGCCGCCCACCAGGGTGTCGTCGCCGTTGCCGCCAAACAGCGCGTCATCGCTGGCGCCGCCAAACACGCTGTCATCGCCCGCGCCGCCGTCGAGCAACAGGTCAGAGCGCCCGCTGGCCGCCACGGCGTCTTGCGTTGCCAGTGCCTGCGTCAGCGTTTGCGTGAGCCCCGCGTAGATGCGGTCGTTGCCGCTGCCTGCGGTGATGTGCAGCGGCACTCCGCTGATGCCCGCGCCGCCTTCGATCCAGTCGTTGCCGCCGCGCGTGTCGATGTTGAAAAACGCCGGCACCGCCAGCGGTTGCGCCTGATTGAAATTGATCAGGTGCTCGGCCGAGCCTGCCGGGGCGTCGAACCCGCCGTCGCGCCAGCCACCGCTGTAAGCGCCACTGGCCAGATCGGCAAACACCGTTGTGCCGGCCGCCGCGCCGGCGGCGTCGACGGGCACGCTGATGCCAAGGTCCGAGGCCTCGAAAGCCTTCACCACCACGGTGCTGTTGGCACCTCGGATGGTCAGCTCATGGGTGCCAGCGTTCAGGCTGTAGTTGATCGTCTCGCCGGGCGTGCTGCGGTCCTGCCAGGTGGTGATCGCGCCAGTGATCGAAATGAGCATGCCGCCGCCGTCAAGCAGCCGGCCGTTGAGCTCAAGCCGATCGCCGGGCTGGCTGCTGTTGATGCTGTCAAAGCCCGCATTCGCGCCCACCAGATACAAGTCGTCGCCCGAGCCGCCGTCGAGCGTGTCGTTGTACAGGCCCTCGCCGCCTTCGAGCGTGTCGGCGCCTGCACCGCCGAACAGCCGATCGTCACCCGAGCCGCCGTCGAGTTGGTCGTCACCCACGTTGCCTTCGAGCCAGTCGTTGCCGGACAGGCCCTGCACCGTGTCATTGCCGCCGCTGGCGTAGAGGTGATCGCCCAGTTGGCTGTCGGTGCCTTCGAGCACCTCGGCCGCGTCACCGCCAAAAGCCAATCGCTGCACCGGCAGGGCTTCGCGATAGACCATCAGCTCGTCGATGAGCCTGCCAGCCAGCAGCGACTGCGCTGCATTGCCAGCGTCGCGCCACTTGAATTCCAGCACGCGGTCGGTGGGCAGCAAGTCGCTGCTGAACTGGCCCGACGTGTTGAGGTCCTGCAGGGTTTGCAGCAGCAGCGCCCGGTCGCTCAGCCAGGCGTTGCTGTAGTGGTCTGGCGCCAGCCCCGCGGCGACCGCGTCGCGATCAGCCTGCCATTGCAAAAAGGGGTCGCCCCACGCGCCTTGCAGCACCGAATCCAGCGCCGCTTGCCCAGCCGCATCGGCACCGCTCAAAACCAGCGGACTCAGGCCGATCAGGCTGACCAGCGAGCTGAAGTCATTGCGTGCCGAGTTGGCAAGCGCTGCGCTGGAAAGCTCGATGCGCACATTGCCGGCGAGGGTGGAGAAAGCGGGGTGTGTGTAGGCACCGTTTTCGTTTTGTGCGGTGAGGGCGAGAAGGTTGCCGTAGAGCGCGTCTTGATCACTGCGCGCCGTCGGCGTGACGGTGGGCCCGATCAGCAAGCGACGTACGCAGTCGAGCAAACACTCAAGCGACTCGTCATTGCGCGCGCTGGCTGCCTGGATCAGCGCATTGGCGGTGCCGAGGCTCAGCCCCGGGTCGAGCCGCGCCAGCAGGTCTTGCACCGTCAGAGCGTCGGCCAGCCGGCCGACAAGGTGGTTGTTCAACGGGTTGACGGCATCTGCCTCGATGCGCACCGCCACGTCCACGCCCAGCAGCGTGCCGTAGCCCGCGACAAACGACGGTCCATCTGTGGCGTGGATGTTGGTGATCTTTGATGCCGCGCTGGTATCCACCAGCCCAAGAAACCGCGGCAGTTCGTCGAGCACGCTGAACCCGGGCGCGTTGTAGGTGTAGGCCGCCGACACGGCCTCAGGTTGCCTCGCCGTGAAGGCCTGCGCCAGAAAGCCGCCCAGGCTGTGGCCGGTGACAACGATCTGCTCGCCGGCACCGATCAGGCCGTTGCTGACGAGTTGCGCGTGGAATGTCTCCAGCGATCGGTACTGCGCCATGTTGCCGACCGTGCCCAGCACGCCGATGTCGACGAAGTCGGTGATGAGGTCACCGAGACTTCCCGGGTCTGTGCCGGCGATGGCGAGGACTTTTTCGCCGGTGGTTCTGTTTTGCAGCAGCACCGCTGAAAAGCCGTCGATGCTGGGCGCGGATTGCTGGAGCACGGCGAAGGTTGCGTCGAAGGCGTTCGCCTGAGCACGACTCATCCCCACAGCAGGATCCGCATATGCGAGCGAGTTGTCCACGCCTGCAAGAAGCTCCGCTGCGTATGCGCCAAGCGACGCTTGGGCGAAACTCGAAACATGTTGGATCGAAGGCATTTCAATCTCCTTTGATGAACACAGAACTGATCAAGTCGATGCGGGGACTGGGGCAGTGATTTCCGCTCGGTTGAAAACCAAACGTGAAGCCATCGCCGCCGCCGCGCGCATAGCTCACGGATTCGCCTAGCAAACGGCCATCAGCGCGGCGCGTAATGGCAACGTGGTTGCGTACCAGCGTCCCCTCACCTGCTGCCAGCTTTGCACCGACTCCGAACAGGATGGTGCGTTCCCAGGCATACCGATAGTCCGGACCAAGTCGGTCCTCAGGGGATTTGGCTTGCTGGGCGTAACGCGCCAGAGGTTGCCCCACGTTGCTGAACTCACTCGCCGGCAACGTCACCGTCTCGTAGACCTTGATCCCGCCGTCCTTCTTGCAAAGCCGCTCCATTTGCTGATCGAGCCGCCATCGCTCGCAGCCGGCGTTGGCCAAGGCCAGCAGCGCGATCAGCGCGGCGCCCGCCGCGCGCTTTTGCCCATCACTCAACCGATGCCCCATCACCGCTCCCTCAAGCTCTCATCCATGGCTTGGCGCACCGGGCTCAGCAGGTAGTCGATCACCCGGCGCTGGCCGGTGGTGATTTCGGCGCTGAGGTTCATGCCCGGGCTCAGGCCGATGCGTTTGCCATCGACATCGATGCTGGTTTGCTGCAGCGCCAGCACCGCCGGAAAGATGGCCCCGCGCTGCTCGTCGGTCACGGCATCGGCGCTCACGCTGCTGACGGTGGCGCCCACGGTGCCGTAGCGCGTGTACGGAAAGGTCTCCAGCTTGATCACCGCGGCCTGGCCGGCGTTGACGAAGCCGATGTCCTTGTTGTCGATCACCACTTCGGCGGTGACCTGGGCGTCGCGCGGCACGATCACCATCAGCACCTGAGCGGGCGTGACCACGCCGCCTTCGGTGTGCACCGCCACTTGCTGCACCGTGCCGGCCACCGGGGCCACCAGCTGGGTCAGGCGCTGACGCTGTTCGGCCTTGCTGCGCTCTTGCGTGAGTTGCTGCCGCTTGAGTGCGGCCTGCGCCTGCCGCTCGCCCAGCTCGCGCCGGGTTTCGGCCAGATAGGCCGCGCGTGCATCCACGCTTTCGCGTTGCGCGGCCATCGCTTCAGCCAGACGCGCGCGCTCGGTGAGCAGGTCCTGCTCGATGATGATGCGCTCGCGTTCGCGGTCCTGCCCCGCGTGGCCCGACATGAAGCCTTGCGCGCTCAGGCTCTTGACGTCGGCCTCGCGCTGCCGCGCCAAAGGCAGCGTGGCCTCAAGCTTGGCGATCGCCGCGCGGGCGGTGGCGAGCTGCGCCTCGCGCTGCGCCACCTCCGAGCCCAGCCGAGCCAGACGCGCGCTCACGTCGGCCCATTCGGCTTGCAGCTGGCCGCGCTCGAACGGGGTGTCGACGAGGTCGTCCGGGCCGACATCAACGCCGGCGGCGGGCAGCGCCGATTCCGGCGCGCGGTTGAGTCGCAGCGCCTCGAGCAAGGCCGCGCTGTGCCGCTCATCGGATGCCGCAGCGCGCCACTGCTCGGCCAGCGTGGCGCCGTCGGCCAGAGCGTTGGTGGCATCCAGCTCCACCAGCACCTGGCCCGCGCTCACGGTGTCGCCGTTTTTCACGCGCACCTGTCGCACCACGCTGGTTTCCAGCGGCTGCAGCGTCTTGGTCCGCTGGCTCACCACGATGCGCCCGGATGCCACCGCCACGATGTCGACATGGCCCAGACACGCCCACGCCAGGGCGGCCACGAACAGCGCGCAAATGGCCAGGGCGAAGCGCCGTGGCGCCGGATGCACCGGGGTTTCCTGCAGGCTGAGCGCTGCCGGCAAAAAGGCCGCTTCATCGGCGTGCCGAGCCGGTCCGGCCAGCTCGTGGCGGTGTTGCCAGACGACGGCGAAGACAGCGGCATAACGACGCGCCAGTTCGCGCAGCGGATGCACGGCATCGGGTCGGGTCGACTGGGGTCCACTCATTTCTCGGACCCCGCATCCTTGGTGGAGTCTGTTGGCGCAGCGGCAGGGCCTTCCTGCAGCCGCCACAGATGCGCATACAGCCCCTGCGGCCGCGACATCAGCTGCTCGTGCGTGCCGATGTCGACGATCTGGCCGCGGTCCATCACCACGATGCGATGAACATGGCGCAGCGCGTTCAGGCGGTGCGTGATCAGCAGCACCGTGCGTGCGCGGCAGATCTGCGCCATGTTGCGCTGGATGATGTCTTCGCTTTCGTAATCGAGCGCGCTGGTGGCTTCGTCAAGGATCAGGATGCGCGGGCGGCCAAACAGCGCGCGCGCGATCGCGATGCGCTGGCGTTGTCCGCCCGACAGGCTCGCGCCCTGTTCGCCCACCAGCGTGTCGTAGCCCTCGGGCAGCTGCGAGATGAAGTCGTGCGCGCCGGCCAGTTGCGCTGCTTGCACCACCTGTTCGATGGGGGCTGCCGGGTCGGCGATGGCGATGTTCTCGCGCACGCTGCGCTGGAACAGCCAGTTGTCTTGCAGCACCACGCCGATCTGCCGGCGCAGCTGCGCGGCATCGACCAGGGCGATGTCGATGCCGTCGATCAGCACGCGGCCCTGCTCAGGCGTGTGCAGCCGCTGCACCAGCCGCGTCAGCGTGCTCTTGCCCGAGCCCGAACGGCCCACGATGCCCACCACCTCGCCGGGCTGGATGTCGAGGCTGAAACTCTGCAAGGCCGGCGCGGCCTCGGGCCGGTAACGAAAGCTCACCGCGTCGAGCGTGATGCGGCCCTTGATCGGTGGCAACTGCGCCGCGTGGCTGGGCGGCACTTCGGTGCGCGCGTTGAGCACATCGCCCAGCCTGGCCATCGAGATGCCGGTTTGCTGAAAGTCGGCCCACATCTGCGCCAGGCGCATCACCGGCTGGCTCACCCGCGCGGCAAACAGGTTGAAGGCCACGAACATGCCCACGGTCAGCTCGCCTTCCATCACCAGATGGGCGCCGTACCACAGCGTGGCCGCGTTCACCAGCTTGCCGATGAGGCCCACGCCCTCCTGGGCCACGCTGGCCAGCGTCTGCGTGCGAAAGCTGGCCGACACATAGGCGGCGAGCTGGGTGTCCCAACGGCGCGACATCACCGGCTCGAGCGCGCTGGCCTTGACGGTCTGGATGCCGCTGATGGTTTCAACCAGCAGCGCCTGGTTCTCGGCGCCGCGGGCGAACTTCTCGTTGAGCCGCGCGCGCAGCAGCGGCACCACCGCCAGACTCAGGCCCACGTACATGGGCAGTGACACCAGCACGATCAACGTCAGCGGCACGCTGTACAGCAGCATCACCGCGATGAAGATCACCGAAAACATCACATCGAGCACCAGCGTCAACGCGTTGCCGGTGAGAAAGCTGCGGATGTGCTCGAGCTCGCGCACGCGCGCCACCGAGTCGCCCACCCGCCGCGCCTGAAAGTACGCCAGTGGCAGCTGCACCAGATGGCGAAACAGCCGCGCGCCCAGCTCCACATCGATGCGGCTGGTGGTGTGGCTGAACACATAGGTTCGCAGCGTGCTGAGTGCGCTTTCGAACACCACCACGATCAGCAACCCGATCACCAGCACGTCGAGCGTGGTCAAGCCCCGGTGCACCAGCACCTTGTCCATCACCACCTGAAAAAACAGCGGGCTGACCAGCGCGAACAACTGCAAAAACAAGCTGATCAGCAGCACCTCGCCCAGCAGTCGCCGGTGCTTGACCAGGCTGGGGATGAACCAGCTGAAGTCGAAGGCCGCCAACTGACCGGCCAGCGAGGCGCGGCTGGTGATCAGGATGAGCTCGCCCGTCCACCGCTCGGCAAACACCCCCAGCGGCTCGATGGTGGGTCGTGCGCTGGAAGCTGCGCCGGGCTCTTGAAAAAGCACCCGCTGCCCATCGCATTGCGCCAGTACGACCACGCGCAGCCCGCCCGGATCGCTTGCTGCGTGCAGCACGGCGAGTGCCGGCAGCGCGACCAGATTCAGCCGATCGGCACTGCTGCGGCTGAGTCTGGCCTTCAGACCCAGTTGGCGAGCCGCCAGCAGCAGGTCATTGCAGTCGGGTTGGTGATTTGACGGCCAGGCCAGTTGATGCGCCAGCGTGGCCGCGTCGGCAGGCAGGTGGTGCAGCCGCGCCATGACGCAAAGCGCCAGCAAGGCGGGGTGGGGTTCAGGGGCGCTTGACGGGGCTTCGGCCATCCCTGCGCTTGGCAGTGGCTCGAATCGACGCGCCTGCTGGTGATGAGACAAGTACTGCTCCCCGAGAGCCGCTCAATTGGCTCTTGGGAACAGTTTGCGCAAGGTTTTATTTTTGGGAAATCCCCCTTTTTGGGGGGGGCAGGGCAAGGAACTCAGGCCTTGATTCGGCGGCGCTGGGCGGCGGCGCCCAGGCTTCCCATGCCAATGATCAGCAGCAGCCAGGTGGCTGCCGGCAGCGTCGTGTCACCAGCCTGGCTGACCACCACCGGCGCGCCGAGATGACGAGGCGTCTCGACCGGCGCGTTGCCGGCGGCGTGGGCGTTGCCGATGGCCAGAGACAGCCAAAGCAGTGCGGTGATGGACTTGATCATGATTTCAGAGGCATTCAACACGGCCGTGTGCGAAGCGGACTGTGGGATAACGATTGCTAGTGAATGGATGCTAAATGGATACCGTGACGGTACCGCAAAGGTTGCATTCAGATAAATAGTCCATAGGGGCTATGCCAGAGCGTTCTCGAGTGAGCCAACGCCAGAAAAGAAAAAACCGGCCGCAAGGGCCGGTTCGGGTTGTGTGAGGTTGCTAAGCCAGGTTATTTCGGCCTGCGGCGGCGGGCCATGAAGGCCACGGCGCCCAGACCAGCCATCATGAGTGCGTAGGTCTCTGGCTCTGGTACGGCAGCGACGAGCGACACGTTGTCGAGCGAACCGCCGTAGGTCTGCGCAGTTCCGCCAGCGGCGAACTTCAGCGTGTCCCATCCACCCGTGCCGGTGACATCAAATTCGAATTGCTGCCAGACGTTGCCGCTTTGACCAAGGCCCGAGCCGGTGTTGGTCGTCAGCAGGGAACCGTTCCAGTAGACGTTGATGTCGTTCGACGCCGACGCAACTCCGCCGCGTGGCGAGAACCAGTAGCTCAGGTGGTAAATGTGGCCGGCATCCGTATCTACAGCCTGCGAGATCCAGCTGTTGGTGGAGTTGCCGTGCGTGTTGTTGTCGAAAGTGGCGCTGTTGAAGTGGCCAAAGTGGCTGTCAAGCTCGATGAAGTTCAAGCCGTCTTGAGCCACACCCGCCACGTTCCTGCGAACTTCGACGCCGCTGGTCAGGTCGGTATCCCAGTCGAGCATGTACTTGGTGGCGTTCTTGGTGTTGTCGGCGCTGAGGTAGTTCTTGCCCGGTACGACCGTCCAGGTGCCGTTGTTGATGGCGGGCGACTCGAAGCTGCCGTTTTGGATGAGGTTGATGGGGGTGGTTATCGGCACAGCCTGTGCGGCCAGCGGTGCGATGATGGCCAGGGCGGCGGCCAGTGTGCGCAATGGATTCATGAGATTTCTCCTCGGGGGTTTGTTGAAATCGGGCGCCGAACAAAGGTTCGAGGCGACAGACGAAGTGTTCGCCACAGGCGTCCGAAATCACATCCCGCACCTGAGGGGGGTGACCGGCTCTCGTCGTGATGTTGTGCACGGCTGGCGCGCCTTCATGGCGATGGGCGTTGTGGTTTACCGTTTGCCCATGGACACGCGCATGGAGTCGAGATGAAGCTGCTGCTGAGGGTCGTCATCGTCGGCTTGCTGCTGAGCGCGCTCGCAGCGCGAGCCGGTGATCTCGAAGATGGCTTGGCCGCCTATGTGAAGCAGAAATATTCCGTCGCATTGCAGAAGTTCCTCAGTGCCGCAGACCAGAGTTCGGCCAACGCACAGTTTTGCCTGGGTGTGATGTACAGCCTGGGGCAGGGCGTGGCCGTTGACCCTGTCGTGGCCCTGCGTTGGTACCGGCTGGCGGCCCAGCAGGGTCTGGCGGTGGCGCAGCACAACGTGGGCAACGCCTACGCCGCTGGGCTCGGCGTTCGACAAGACTCCGCGCAGGCGGTGGGCTGGTACAAGCTGGCCGCGACGCAGGGGTTTGCAGCCGCGCAGTTCGCCCTTGGCAATGCCTATCTGAAGGGCGAGGGCGTCGACCAGCAGGATCTCGAAGAGGCCTCGTCTTGGTACAAGATGTCGGCGGTGCAGGGCTATGGGCTGGCGCAGTTCGCTCTGGGGTCGTTGTACGACAGCGGTAAGGGCGAGGTCCACGACCCTGCGGAAGCCGTCTACTGGTACACCTTGGCAGCGCGCCAAGGTGACCCGGATGCCCAACTGAGCCTGGCCAACGCCTACCGCAAAGGCCAGGGCATCGAGAGCGACGACGCCGAGGCAGCGCGCTGGTACACGCGGTCGGCCGAGCAGGGTCTGGCCGCCGCCCAGTTCAATCTGGGTGTCTCTTACGCGATGGGGCAGGGCGTTGCGCAGGATGCGGCCGAAGCGGTGCGCTGGTACAAGATGGCCGCGGTGCAGGGCCATGTGCCGGCACGGGTCAACCTCGGGCTGAGTTATTTCGAGGGACGCGGCGTGGCCAAGGACAGCATCAGGGCCTCGATGTGGTTGCAACTGGCTGCGGCCACCGGCGACAAGGACGCGACGCTCAATGCCGAGCTGGTGGCGCGCCAGATGACGCCGCCGCAGCTCGAAGAAGCCCAGCGACTGGCGCGCGATTGGCAGGCCCGAAAGGCCAGAGCCGCGCGCTGATGGCGATGGGCCACTCCACCGATCTGTTGCGGCGCATGTTTCAAGCCGCCGTCGAGGCCGCCCAGCCCGCGCGCTGCGTGGCGGCCCATTTGCCGACCGCGCCAAAGGGACGCTTGATCGTCATCGGCGCGGGCAAGGCCAGTGCAGAAATGGCGCGTGCTGTCGAGCACAACTGGCCTGGCCCCCTGGAAGGGCTGGTGGTGACCCGCTACGGGCACGCCGCGCCTTGCCGCCACATCGAAGTCATCGAGGCGGCCCATCCCGTGCCCGACGAGGCGGGCGTCATCGCCGCGCGGCGCATTCTTGAAAAGGTGCAGGGGCTCAGCGCCGACGACACGGTGCTGTGCCTGATGTCGGGTGGTGGCTCGTCCTTGCTCGCCATGCCACTGGCCGGCATCACCTTGCAAGACAAGCAGGCGCTCGGCCGCCAGCTTTTGACATCAGGCGCCAGCATCAGCGAGATCAACTGCGTGCGGCGCCATCTGTCGGCCATCAAGGGCGGCCGGCTCGCCGCCGCATGCCACCCGGCCCGGGTCGTCACCCTGCTGATTTCTGACGTGCCCGGCGACAACCCGTGCGACATCGCCTCGGGCCCGACGGTGGGCGATCCCACCACCTGCGCCGATGCCTTGGCGATCGTGCGCCGTTACGGCATTGCCTTGCCTGGCCATGTGCTCGATGTGTTGAACAGCGCCCAGGCCGAGTCCGTCAAGCCCGGCGATGCGCGCTTGTCAGGCATCGAAACCCGCTTGATCGCCACGCCGCAGATGGCGCTCGAAGCCGCCGCCCGCGTGGCGCAAGCCGCGGGCATCAACGCTCACATCCTGAGCGACCGCATCGAAGGCGAATCGCGCGACGTCGGCCAAGTGATGGCGGCCATGGCCATTCAGGTGGCCCGACGCGCCCAGCCCTTCAAGCCGCCATGCGTCTTGCTCTCGGGCGGCGAGACCACGGTCACGGTGCGCGGCGATGGTCGCGGCGGGCGCAACGTTGAATTCCTGCTCTCGCTGGCGCTGGCGCTGCAAGGCGAGCCCGCAGTGCACGCTCTGGCTGCCGACACCGATGGCGTGGACGGGCAAGAAGAAATTGCCGGCGCCTGCGTGTCACCCGACACGCTGCAGCGCGCACGCAGCCTGGGCATCCATCCCGCCAACAGCCTCGAGCGCAATGACGCACACGGTTTTTTCCAGGCCCTGGGCGACGGCATCGTCACCGGTCCGACGCTCACCAACGTCAACGACTTCCGGGCCATCCTGATCGGCGGGTGAGTGCGATTCAAGGCCGCCGCCCTCACCCCTGCCCTCTCCCGCTGGGCGGGAGAGGGAGTCATGCAAGTCCCCTCTCCCGCTGGGCGGGAGAGGGAGCCAATGCAAGTCCCATCTCGCGCGTCGCGGGAGATGGCTGGTCAAGTTCCCTCTTCCACCTGTGGGAGAAAGCTGCATGAATCCCCTCTCCCACCTGTGGGAGAGGGCCAGGGTGAGGGTGTATCCATCCCCTCTCCCCGAAGGAAAGGCAGACTCAAACCCCCTCTCCCTGCGGGAGAGGGTCAGGGTGAGGGTTGAATTTCTCCACCCACAAAAAAGCCGGCCACTGGGGCCGGCTTTGCTGCGTCGATGAACTGACGGTTTACTTTGCCTTGCGACGGCGGGCCATGAAGCCCACCACACCCAGACCGGCCAGCATCAGGGCGTAGGTTTCGGGCTCGGGGATGGGGGAGACGTCGCGCACAGCCACGGCATAAAACGTATTGCTAACGCCGTAGTTGCCCAGGCTGCCGTCGTAGAAGTAAAACGCAGTGTTCCTTCCGCCGTCTGTACCGGACCAGTAAATGCTCTCCACATTGCTGAACAGGGCCAGGTTAGCCATCTGCTCGGCCGTGTCGCCCGCCGAATTCAGGACGGACTGGTTGGCCTTGTTGCCCAGATCAGTGACGAACAAATAACTCAACTCTCCGCCCGTGGGAAGGCGCCAGTCGCTGTATCCCTCGTAGCTCGGCTTGTTCAGGTAGTTCACCCACGCCAGCGCGCCGAACCAAGTCATCGCGCCACGGTCAGTGAAATCGCTGGCCGCCAGCGTGTGCGTGTAGCTTCCAAATGTCGTGCTCGAACCCCAATCGGCAATGATCTGGGTAAAGAATGCGGTGGAGCCGCCGGTATAGCCAGCAGCCTGTGTGCCCATCAGATTCATGTCCGCGGCCCAGGTCAGGTGGGCAACGGTGTCGTTCACCAATTTACCGTCAACGGACGCGACCAGCGGCACCGCATTCGCCGAAATCGGCAATGCCAACATGGCTGCGGCCAGCAGCGCCGTCTTGAGACTCAGTTTCTTCATGGCAGTGCTCTGTTTGTTCCAGCGTCCAAGGGCTGGTTGGGGTTGATGTGTTCTGCGCAAGGCCCAGTATGAGCGCCCCCTTCACCCAATGTCGTGGGAATGGCTGCTGCTGAACACCCCCTGAATAGGGGGTTTTGCAAGAACTATCCGTGGCAGCGTTGACGAGAAGATTGGCTGCCTCGAAAGCTCAAGCCTTGAGCGACACCGGCATCAGCACCGTCAGAAGCAACAAAGCCCGCAGGCAGCGAGCTTTTTTGTTGGCAGAGCCACTTTGCAACGCTGCGGCCTCAATCGAAGGCCAAGCGAGCGCGTCGGGTGTGGTGTTTCTAGTGGGCTGGGACGGTACAAACCTCTGCCCCGCTGGCGGTACGGCGCAGGTATGGAGCTCCCGAGACCCCAGAAACAACAAAGCCCCGTCTTGTGAACGGGGCCAAGTGCTTGATTTGACTGGTGCCGGAGAAAGGAGTCGAACCCTCGACCTTCTCATTACGAATGAGCTGCTCTACCAACTGAGCTACACCGGCGAAGCTCCAAAGTATAGGGGGCCAGGTGGGGTCAGAGGGCCTCTTGGTGATAGCGGGTCACGCGCTCGACTTCGTTCTTGGAGCCGAGCATCACGCTCACGCGTTGGTGCAGCGCGTCGGGTGCGATGTCGAGGATGCGTTGCTGGCCGTTGGTGGCCGCGCCGCCCGCCTGCTCGACGATGAAGCCCATGGGGTTGGCCTCGTACATCAGACGCAGCTTGCCGGCTTTTTCAGGCTCGCGCTTGTCCCAGGGGTAGATGAACACGCCGCCGCGGCACAGGATGCGGTGCACGTCGGCCACCATGCTGGCAATCCAGCGCATGTTGAAGTCCTTGCCGCGCACGCCTTCGCGGCCGGCCAGACATTCGTCGATGTAGCGCCGCATAGGCGGTGCCCAGTGGCGCAGGTTGCTCATGTTGATGGCGAACTCTTTGGTGTCTTCGGGGATGCGCACACCGTCTTCGATCAGCACGAAAGAGCCCTGCTCGCGGTCCAGGGTGAACATCGCCACACCGGCGCCCAGCGTCAGCACCAGCGTGGTCTGCGGCCCATAGACGCAGTAGCCGGCGGCGGCCTGCTGGCGCCCGGGCTGCAGGAAGTCGGCCTGGCTCACCGCGCCGCCCGAGTCGTCACGCTTGAGCACCGAGAAGATGGTGCCGATGCTCACGTTCACATCGATGTTGCTCGAGCCGTCCAGCGGGTCGAACAGCAGCAGGTATTCGCCCTGGGGAAAGCGGTTGGGCACCGGGTAGATGTCTTCCATCTCCTCGCTGGCCATGGCGGCCAGGTGGCCACCCCATTCATTGGCCTCGATCAGCACCTCGTTGGCGATGATGTCGAGCTTCTTCTGAATTTCGCCCTGCACGTTTTCGGTGTGGGCGGTGCCCAGCACGTCGCCGAGCGCGCCCTTGTTCACGCTGATGCTGATGCGCTTGCAGGCCCGCGCCACCACTTCGATCAGCAGCCGCAACTGCGCCGGGATGTTGTCGTGCAGCCGCTGCTGTTCGATCAGGTACTGGGTCAGGCTGACTTGCTTGCTCATGCGAATGCTCCTTCAGGCCAGCAGGGCGCGCGAGATGATTTCGCGCACATCGCTCGACAGATCGGGTTTGGCGGCCACGCGGCTCAGCGCTTCGCGCGCTGCCCTGCGATACGGTTCGGCCAGGCGGCTCCAGCGGTCCATGATGCGGGCCATGCGGGCTGCCAGTTGCGGGTTGAAGCCGTCGAGCTCCAGCACCCGATCGGCCCAGAACACGTAGCCGGCCGCATCGGCGCGGTGGAAGGCTGCCGGGTTCATCATGCACAGCGCGGCGATCAGGCTGCGCGCGCGGTTCGGGTTGCGAATCGAAAAATCGGGGTGCTGCAGCAGTTGCTGTGCGCGGGCAAACACGCGGCCTTCGGATTCGGGTGCGGTGGCCTGCATGGCAAACCACTTGTCGATGACCAGCGGCTCGGCCTTGAACAGCGCGTGAAAGCGCTCGAGCGCAGGCGTTGCCAGCTCGGCGTGCGAGTTCACGAGAGCCGCCAGCGCGCCGATGCGGTCGGTCATGTGGGCCGCATCCTTGAAGCGCTGATAGGCGCGGCCGGGCCAGATGGCATCGCCTTGGGTCACCGCATCCAGACACAGCATCGACAGCGCCAGGTTGGCCAGCGCACGACGGCCCGACGACACCGGATCGGGCGAGTAGCCGCCAACGACCTGATGGGCTTCAAACGCCCACGCCCAGTCATCGCGCAGCTCGGTGGCCAGTTGCGAGCGCATCGCTTCGCGTGCTGCGTGGATGCGCTGGGGGTCGACCACCGCGAGGTTTTCGGCCACATAGGATTCACTGGGCAGCGTCAGCACCAGTTCCTTGAAGGCCGCATCAAGTGACGCATCGCGCAGGGTGGCGCGCAGGGCCTCGACAAAGGCGTCGTCGAGCCGCAGCGGGGTGTCGCACTGCGAGGCTGCCAGCAGCCGGTTGAGCGCCAGTCGTTGTGCGGCCTCCCAGCGATTGAAGGCGTCGCTGTCATGGCGCAGCAGCACCAGCAGATCGGCATCGCTGAGCGCGTCACTCAGGATCACCGGCGCCGAAAAGCCGCGCAGCAGCGAAGGCACCGGCTCGCTGTCGATGTCGACGAAGGTGTGGCTGCTGCTCGCAGCGTTGAGCACCAGCACGCGCTCGAAGCAGGCCGCGCCGATCTCGCCTTGCAGGCGCAGCGGCAGCGCCTGGCCATCGCGGCCCACCAGCCCCATGGCCAACGGCACCACGAAGGGCTCGCCGCCGCCGGCTGACTGCTCGACCGTCAACGTGTAGGTGCGCGCCGCGGCGTCGTAGCGGCCCGATGCATTCAGGTGCGGGGTTCCCGCCTGCGAATACCAGCGCTTGAACTGCGCCAGATGCACAGCGAGTTCGCTTTGCGGGTTGGCGTCGGCAATCGCTTGTGCGAAGTCGTCGCAGGTCACGGCCTGCCCGTCGTGGCGCTCGAAGTAAAGCGTCATGCCACGCGCAAAGCCCTCGCGGCCGACCAGCGTTTGCATCATGCGAACCACCTCGGCGCCTTTTTCGTAGACGGTGGCGGTGTAGAAGTTGTTGATCTGCTGGTAGCTGTCGGGGCGCACCGGATGCGCCATCGGGCCGGCATCTTCGGGGAACTGCATCTGCCGCAGCTGGCGCACGTCTTCGATGCGCTTGACGCCACGGGCGGTGTCGCTGCCGGCCATGTCCATGCTGAATTCCTGATCGCGAAACACGGTCAGGCCTTCCTTGAGGCTCAGCTGAAACCAGTCGCGGCAGGTGATGCGGTTGCCGGTCCAGTTGTGAAAGTACTCGTGGCCGACCACGCTTTCGATGCCGGCGTAGTCGATGTCGGTGGCGGTGGCGGGGCTGGCCAGCACGAACTTGGTGTTGAAGATGTTCAACCCCTTGTTCTCCATGGCGCCCATGTTGAAGTCGCCCACCGCCACGATCATGAAGCGATCGAGGTCGAGCGGCAGCTTGAAGCGCGCTTCGTCCCACACCACGCTGGCGATCAGCGAATTCATCGCGTGCTCGGTCTTGTCAAGATCGCCGCGCCGCACATAGATCTGCAGCAGGTGATCGCGCCCGGCCCGGGTGCGGATGCGCTGCTCTCTCGCCACCAAGTCGGCCGCCACCAATGCGAACAGGTAGCTCGGCTTGGGGAAGGGGTCATGCCACACGGCCTGGTGCCGCCCGCCCTCCAGATCGGTCTGCTCCAACAGATTGCCGTTGCTCAGCAGCACCGGATAGGCCGTCTTGCTCGCGCGCAGCGTGACGGTGAACACCGCCATCACATCAGGCCGGTCAAGGAAATAGGTGATGCGGCGAAAGCCCTCGGCCTCGCACTGCGTGAACAGACCGCCGCTCGAGGTGTACAGGCCCGACAGCTGCGTGTTCTTGTCGGGCGCGCAGGTGTTGCGGATCTCGAGCGTGAAGGGCTCGTCGGGCAGGCCCTCGACCACCAGAAAACCGTCTTCCTGGCGGAACGACACGCTTTGCCCGTTGGCCAGCACGCGCAGCACGACGAGGTCGTCGCCATGCAGCCGCAAGGCCTGCGAAGGCACGGCCGGGTTGCGCTCCATCAGCATGCGGCTGGTGACCAGCGTGCGCGTCGCATCGAGATCGAAGGCGAGATCGACGGTCTTGACCCAGAACGCCGGAGCGACGTAGTCCTCGCGGCGGATCAGGGGGGCGGTGTGGTCACGCATGGTCAGACGCCTTGCTTCAGACTGGCTTCGATGAAGGGATCCAGATCGCCGTCGAGCACCTTCTGCGTGGCAGACACCTCGTAGCCGGTGCGCAGATCCTTGATGCGGCTTTGGTCAAGCACGTAGCTGCGAATCTGGTGGCCCCAGCCCACGTCGGTCTTGGTGTCTTCGAGCTTTTGCTGCTCTTCCATGCGCTTGCGCATTTCGAAGTCGAACAGCCTCGAACGCAGCCGCTTCCAGGCGACGTCGCGGTTGCTGTGCTGGCTGCGACCGTCCTGACACTGAACCACGATGCCCGTGGGGATGTGCGTCAGGCGCACCGCCGAGTCGGTCTTGTTGATGTGCTGACCGCCGGCGCCGCTGGCGCGGAAGGTGTCGGTGCGCACATCCGACGGGTTGATCTCGATTTCGATCGAGTCGTCGACCTCGGGGTAGACGAACAGGCTGGCAAAGCTGGTATGGCGACCGCCGGCCGAATCGAACGGGCTCTTGCGAACCAGACGGTGCACGCCGGTTTCAGTGCGCAGCAGGCCGAAGGCGTATTCGCCCTCGACCTTGATGGTCGCGCTCTTGATGCCGGCCACGTCACCTGCGGTTTCGTCTTCGAGCGTGGCCTTGAAGCCCTTGCGCTCGCAGTACTTGAGGTACTGGCGCAGCAGCATGCTGGCCCAGTCGCACGCTTCGGTGCCGCCGGCGCCGGCCTGGATGTCGATGAAGCAGTTGCTCGGGTCGGCCGGGTTGTTGAACATGCGCCGGAACTCGAGCTGCGCCACCGATTCCTCGAGCTTGGCGGCTTCGGCCTGGATGGCCAGGATGCCGTCGAAGTCGTCTTCGGCCTTCGACATGTCGAACAACTCGGTGTTGTCCGCGAGGTTGCTGGTGAGGTGGTTGATGGTCTCGACCACCGCCTCGAGCGCGCGCTTTTCGCGGCCCAGTTCCTGTGCCCGCTTGGGCTCGTTCCACACGCTCGGGTTCTCGAGCGCGGCGTTGACTTCGTTCAGTCGCAGAGCTTTGCGATCGTAGTCAAAGATACCCCCGGAGGTCTATCGTGCGCTGGCTCAGGTCGGCCAGATGATGGCTGATCGCATTGACTTGTTCGATGTCCATGACGGGGGTTTTTCAGTCGGTTTTCAGAGCATTGATTGTCTCACGCGACCCGCCGGGCGAGCCCGCCAAGACGGCTGCCCGGCACAGTCGAGAATGCAGGCATGAACCCACCCGAGACGCCCGAGCGCGTTCGCGCCTGATCCCATGTCGCGCAAGGAACACGTCAGCGAAACCCCCGCCACGCAGGTGCTCAAGCGCCGCGCGGTTTTTTATTCCGAGCATGTCTATGACTACGTCGACAACGGCGGCACGGCCGAATCGTCGCGTCAGCTGGCCGTTTCTGAGCATCAGGTGGTCAAGACCCTGGTGATGGAAGACGACACCGGCCAGCCACTCATCGTGCTGATGCACGGCGACTTTCAGGTCAGCACCAAGAACCTCGCGCGCCAGATCAACGCCAAGAAAGTGCACAACTGCAAGCCCGAGGTGGCCGAGCGCCACAGCGGCTATCAGGTGGGCGGCACCTCGCCGTTCGGCACGCGCAAGGCGATGCCGGTCTATGTCGAGGCCACCGTGCTCGAGATGCCGCTGATCTACATCAACGGCGGGCGGCGCGGCTACCTCGTGGGCATCGATCCCAAGGTGCTCGTCACCGTGCTGGGCGCGCGTCCGGTGCAATGCGCCACCGGCGGCGCGGCGGTGCCTCAGGGGCCGTCGAGGTCTCAGCGCTGAGGATGTCGCGACACCGTCAAGGCCCAGAATCTGTTTGCCGCCTTTGACCCACACCAGCACCCACACCCTCGCCCTCGCCCTCGCCGACGCCCCATGGAATTGACCTTGCCCCTGATCGCCACCTTGCTGGGTTATCTGATCGGCTCGATCTCGTTTGCGGTGGTGGTCAGCCGCCTGATGGGGCTTGACGACCCCCGCGCCTACGGCTCGGGCAACCCGGGCGCGACCAACGTGCTGCGTTCGGGCAACAAGAAGGCCGCGATCCTGACGCTGGTGATGGATGCCCTCAAGGGCTTCATTCCAGTGTGGGCCGTGGTCGCGTTCGGCGAGCCCTACGGCTTGGGCGAAGGCAGCGCAGCGCTGGTCGGTTTAGCGGCTTTTCTCGGTCACCTGTGGCCGGTGTTTTTCGGCTTCAAGGGCGGCAAGGGCGTGGCCACGGGCGCGGGCGTGCTGCTGGGGCTGAACCCGCTGCTCGGTGTGGCCACGCTGCTCAGCTGGGTGATGGTGGCGTACTTCACCCGCTACTCGTCGTTGGCGGCCATCGTGGCGGCGGTGTTCGCGCCGTTTTACCAGTGGCTCATCTGGGGCTTCGGGCCAACCACCATGGTCTGTGCGGTGCTGGCGGTGCTGCTGGTGTGGCGGCACAGCGGCAACATCCGCAAGCTGCTTGACGGCACCGAAAGCCGCATCGGCCAGAAGGCCGCTCCAACCGATCAGCCATGAGCGCATCGCGACGCCGTGGCTGGCTGGTGCCGCTGCTGCTGGCCGCAGTGGTGTTTGTTGCGTTCCAGTGGTGGACGGGTCGAACGCAGCGGGCGATCGGCGACGAGCTGGCCGCTGTCGCGCGGCCGGGCGACATCGTGATGCTGTCGTCCGAGCAGTGCGTCTACTGCACCATCGCGCGGCGCTGGCTCGAAAAGCACCGGGTGAGTTTCAGCGAGTGCTTCATCGAGCGCGACACCGTCTGCGCCGATGCCTATCAGGCCCAAGGTGCGCCCGGCACGCCCACGCTGCTGGTGCGCGGCGAGCGTCAGGTGGGCTTCAGCGCCGAGCGTGTGGCCGGGGCTCTGGCGGGCCGCTGAGCCACCGCGCGCTCATTCGGCCTGCAGGCCCAGTGCGGCCGGGTCGCCACGGCCGATGCGCACCAGCACTGGCGGATCACTGCTCAGATCGACCACCGTGGTCGGCTGTCTGGCGCAGGCACCGGCGTCGACCACCGCTTGCAAGCGGTTCTGGTAGTGCTCGCGGATGTCTTCGGGGTCGTTGAGCGGTTCGCTCTCGCCGGGCGGAATCAACGTGGTGGCCAGCAGCGGCTCGCCGAACACCACCAGCAGTTCTTGCAGCATGCGGTGATCGGGCACGCGCAGGCCAATGGTGCGGCGCGACGGGTGCGACACGCGGCGGGGCACTTCCTTCGAGGCCTCAAGGATGAAGGTGAATGGCCCCGGCGTGCCCAGCTTGAGCAGCCGGTATTGCCGGTTGTCGACGCGGGCGTAACTGGCCAGCTCGCTCAGGTCGCGGCACAGCAGCGTCAGGTGGTGCTTGTCATCGACACCGCGCAGCCGCCGCAGGTTGTCGACCGCCGCTTTGTCGTCGAGCCGGCACACCAGCGCATAGCTCGAATCGGTTGGCACCGCCGCCACACCGCCATCGTGCAGGATCTGCGCGGCCTGCTTGAGCAGCCGGTGCTGCGGGTTGTCGGGGTGGATTTGCAGACGTTGCGACATGGAAAGATCTCAGCTTCGTTTCGACCAGGCGCTGGTCGCGCCACAGGCAGCCACCACGCCCATGCCCAGCCAGGCCCAGCCGTCGGGCACGTCGCCGAACACCCACCAGCCCACGGCCGCGGCCATCGCGATCTGCGTGTACGAAAAAGGCATCAGCACCGAGGCCGGAGCCAGACCCAGCGCGAAGATCAGCAACAAGTGCCCCACCGTGCCCAGCAGGCCGATGGCCAGCAACACCGCCAAGTGTTTCGCCGTCGCAGCGTGCCAGACCGCCGCCACATCGATGTTGCTCACCATCACCAGAAGGCTCAGCAGCGTGAAGCCGACCACGCCAGTCCAGAAGTGCGTGGTGTACGGACTTTCCAGCAGCGCGAGGCGTCGCGTCAGCACCTGAAACATCGCGTAGCACACCGCTGCCAGCAGCGGTAGCACCACACCCCAGCCGAACAAGCCGCTGCCCGGCCGGATCACGATCAGCACCCCGACGAAGCCGCCCGCCACCATGGCCCAGCGCAGGCGCGACACCTGTTCCTTGAGCAGCCAGGCCGCCAACAAGGTGGCGATCAGTGGCATCAGCATGACGATGGCGGTGAACTCGGCCACCGGCATCAACTGCACGCCGTAAAAACCCGCCGCCGAAGTGATCAGGAGCAGCACGCCGCGCATCAACTGGAAGCGCGGTTGTCGGGGCAGCCAGGTCGCCCCGGCAGTGGCCTGCGCGCCGCGCGACAGCCACGCGGCCATCAGCACCGCCTGAATGCCATAGCGCGCCCACAGCACGAACAGCACCGGCATCACTGCGCCAATGACCTTGATGGAGGTGTCCATCAGGGCAAAGAAGGCCGCCATCAGCAAGGTCAGCGCGATGCCCTGGCCGGGCTTGTTTTGCTCTGCGATCAAGCGGGCTGGGCCGGCGATGCGCTCATGCGCCGCCGCGTCATTGGGGCAGGATGACGCGGTGCTCCAGCGCTTCCCACACCGGGGACAGGCGCACTGGCAGCGCGGGCAGCGTGCCCAGATCGATGCGACTTTCCTCGGGGCTGTGGAAGTCGCTGCCGCGCGAGGCGAGCAGGTCGAACTCGATCGCCATGTCGGCGTACTTGATGAAGTCGGCGCTGTTGTGGCTGCCGGTGACCACTTCGACGCCGCGCCCGCCGTGGGCCTTGAATTCGGTGAACAGCGCGAACTCCTCGTTCACGCTGAGCTTGTAGCGCCCCGGGTGGGCAATCACCGCGACGCCACCGGCCTGCGTGATCCAGCGCACCGCATCGCCCAGCGCGGCCCAGCGGTGGGGCACGAAACCCGGCTTGCCTTCGACCAGAAACTTGCGAAACACGTCGTTGGTGCTGTGGCACACACCGGCTTCCACCAGATAGCGAGCAAAGTGAGTGCGCGCGATCAGTTCGGGGTTGCCAGCGAATTTGAGGGCGCCTTCAAACGTGCCATGAATGCCCACGGCGGCCAGGCCTGCGGCCATCTCGCGCGCTCGCGCATCGCGCCCGCCGCGTGTCGACTCGAGCCCGTGCACCAGCGCTTCGTTGTCGGCATCAAAGCCCAGCCCGACGATGTGCACCGTGGTGCCGGCAAATGAAACCGAAATCTCGGTGCCCGCCAGATAGGGCAGGCCCAGTGCAAAAGCGGCATCACGCGCGCGCTTTTGGCCGCCAATTTCATCGTGATCGGTCAGTGCCCACAACTCGACACCGTTGGCCTTGGCCCGAGCGGCCAGCGCCTCAGGCTGCAGCGTGCCGTCGGAGACGCACGAGTGACAGTGCAAGTCGGCGTTGCTCCAGGCGGTGGGATGTGACACCGGGATCATTGTAGGGAGGTGCCCCTTTTTTCAAATGAGGCAGCGCACTGGCGGCCCCGCCCGCGGTGGGGGATCGCCTCAGGGCGCAGCTTCGGCGGCCTCGACGATCATCTGCAGCCGCTGGCGGCCGTTGTATTCGTCCATGCTCAGCCGGTAGGCCAGCATCACCCGCGCGGGCAGCGGCTCGGCGTGGTTGAACCAGATGGCGTCGCGCAGCGTGCCCGAGTGCTTGACGCTCAGCTTGAGGTGCTTTTCGCCGACCAGCCGCTGGCTGACGACTTCGACCTCGTCGCTGAACAGCGGCGCTTCGAACGACGGCCCCCACACCTGCGCGTCGAGCGCGGCCACGGTGGCGGTGGTGAAGTGCTCGATGCCCAGCGGTCCGTCGCTCAGCAGCCGCCGCTCGAGCGTGGCGGCGTCCAGCCACTCGGCGGCCACGCGCTGCAAGGCGGCATCGAAGGTGGCGAAGTCGGCCTCGGCCACCGTGCAGCCCGCAGCCATCGCGTGGCCACCGAACTTCTTGAGCACACCCGGGTGGCGCTTGCTGACCAGATCGAGCGCGTCGCGCAGGTGAAAGCCATCGATCGACCGGCCCGAGCCCTTGAGCAGCCCGTCGTGTCCGCGCGCAAACACAAAAGTCGGGCGGTGCACGCGATCTTTCAGGCGCGAAGCCACGATGCCCACCACGCCTTCATGAAAGCCGCTGTCGTAGATGGCGAGCGCCGGCGGTGCGGCGGCCGGGCCCTGCAGTTTTTGCATCAGCGCTGCGAGCAGCGACTCGGCCTGCTCGCGCATGCCCGATTCGAGTTCGCGCCGTTCGCGGTTGATGGCGTCGAGCTGCTGCGCGAGTTGCGCGGCGCGGCCGGCGTCGTCGGTGGTCAGGCATTCGATGCCCAGCGTCATGTCCGACAGCCGCCCGGCCGCGTTGATGCGCGGGCCCAGCGCAAAACCAAAGTCCGCGCCCGCAGCACGCGAGGCATCGCGCCCGGCGGCCGCAAACAGCGCGGCCACGCCCGGCTGCATGCGCCCGGCGCGAATGCGCTTGAGGCCTTGCGCCACCAGCCGGCGGTTGTTGGCATCGAGCCGCACCACATCGGCCACCGTGCCCAGCGCGACCAGATCGAGCAGGCTGTCGAGCCGGGGCTGCGCCACCGCAGCTTCGAACGCGCCGCGTTGCCTGAGCTCGCTGCGCAGCGCCAGCAGCACATAGAACATCACCCCCACGCCGGCCAGATGTTTGCTGGCAAAGCCGCAGCCCGGCTGGTTGGGGTTGACGATCACATGGGCGTCGGGCAGCACGATGGCGTCGTCGATCTGCGCGGGCAGGTGGTGGTCGGTCACCACCACCGACAGGCCCTGGGCTCGCGCATGCGCCACACCTTCCAGGCTGGCGATGCCGTTGTCCACGGTGACCAGCACCTGCGCGCCTTGTTCCAGCGCCAGATCGACGATGGCCGGCGTCAGGCCGTAGCCATGCACCTGACGGTCAGGCACCACATAGCGCAGCGTGCCGGGCGCCGCACCCAGCAGCGCCAGACCGCGCATCGCCACCGCGCAGGCCGTGGCGCCGTCGCAGTCGTAGTCGGCCACCACGCAGATGCGCAGCCCGTCGCGCAGCGCATCGGCCAGCAGCGTGGCGGCGGCTGCGGCGCCCAGCAGTTCGGCCGGCGGCAGCAGTCGCGCCAGCGCGTCGTCCAACTCATCGACCGCACGGACGCCGCGCGAGGCAAACAGCCGTGCCAGCAGCGGCGACACGCCGGCCTGCTCGAGCGTCCAGGCCGCACGCGGCACCGGCACGCGTTGCTGCAAGGTGGGCGCGGCGCTCACAGCGCTTCGAGCACGGTGTGCGGCTCGACGGTGCGAAAGCGATCAAAAAACCACTGCCAGCGTGAACGCGGCAAGGCGTCGTAGCGCTGCCAGCCGCGCTCGCCGCACAGCGTGAGCGAGACCGCGCCGTCATGGGCAGCACCGTCGGCAAACACCGAGACCACCTCGGCGTCGAGCGCGCGCCAGGCGTGGGCCCAGGCCGCCCAGTCTTGCGCCAGCAGCGGCGCGCGCAGCCGGTCGTCAACCAGCACCTCGGCCACCGCTCGCTGCGAGCGGCCGCAGCCGCTGAGCCAAAACGAGTTGACCGGCAGCGCCCCGCGCGCTTCACGCGCTTCGTTCACCGGATGCGAGTGCAGCAGCATCTGCACCTCGTTTTGCAGCCGGCGCACCCAGCGCAGGCGTTGCGTTTGCTCTTCGGAGGCCTGGGCATCGCCGCGCAGCCACAGGTCGACGTTGCGGCCGATCACCCGGTCGATCGACGCGCAGGCCAGTCCTTCCAGACGCTCGTGCGCCAGATACCAGCGCGCGGCCGCGCCCCAGCTCAGCGAGCCGCCTTCGCCACCTTCTTCAAACAAAGGGCGCACCGCGTCAAACAGGGCGCGCGATTCGGCTTCAGGCAGATCAAGTTCCTGCGGATCGGCCAGCGAGATGTGCTCACGCCCAACGTGCCAGTGCACCGGCGTGACCAGCCCCCACGCCTTCGAGCCCACCTCAATGCCGTCACCGCGCGCCGCCAGCGCCGCCCACGGCCAGCAGCCGTCGTTTCCGTGCCAGCCGTAGGCGGTTGCCAGCGCCCGCTCATGCGGCGGCGACAGCGTGTATTCGTCATCCATATCCCGCGTCGTTGGCTGCAAGCCGGTGATCAACCGCGCCAGGTTGGGCAGCTTGAGCGGCCTGAGGCTTTGCGCTGCCGCGTCGTTGGTGGCGCTGGCGTGGGGGATGAGGAGATGCATCGGCTGATTATCGGGATGGGGGCTTGGTTCTTTGCGTTGAACCGCGCTGGGTCTTGTTCGCTGCCCGCGAGGGGGTTCTTTGCGTTAGACCGCGCCGGGAGTCCGCCCCGGCGGGCGGGTAACTTTCTTCTGCTGGCCCAGAAGAAAGTCACCAAAGAAGAGGGCCTGAACACCAGCCCATTTGGCCGGCTCGCTGCGGCTACAGGCGGACTTCCGA
>Ga0247831_1000193_pt1 | contig 137316 bp, 101 predicted proteins | sample LaCruzMarch2015__9_FD_192406 | JGI IMG/M metagenome (GOLD analysis project Ga0247831, IMG submission 192406) | Freshwater microbial communities from meromictic Lake La Cruz, Castile-La Mancha, Spain - LaCruzMarch2015_1m | ecosystem: Environmental > Aquatic > Freshwater > Lake | place: Spain... | reverse complement strand
GAAAACCGATCTGGCCTTGGCGTGTGAGCGGCACTTGGCTGAGGGGGATGCGGAACACCTGCTTGCCTTTTTGGGCCACGATGGCGCCGTCTTCTACAAAGACCACGCGCTTGCCCTGGGCGCGGTGCGTGGCCAGCACGGGGTGGTTGGCGTCGAGCGCAAAAAAGGTCACATCGCCCGGGCAGTGCCGGGCCATGGCCACCACGGCCGGGTCATTGGCGTTGAGCACGGCCATGCCTTTGGGGTCCACGTTGAGCACAATCACCCGCTTGAGCACCGACAGGTCTTCCAGGGTGGTGATGTAGTTCAGGCCCAGGTGGTCGCCTGCGCCCAGGTTGGTGACCACGGCCACTTGGCAACGGTCAAAGGCCAGGCCCTCGCGCAGCAGACCGCCTCGGGCGGTCTCGAACACGGCGGCGTCCACATCAGGGTGCATCAACACGTTGCGGGCGCTGCGCGGGCCGCTGCAGTCGCCCGAGTCGGTTTGGCGGCCATTGACGTAGACCCCGTCGGTGTTGGTCATGCCCACGCGCAGGCCTTGGGCCTTGAGCAGGTGAGCCGCCAAGCGCACGGTGGTGGTTTTGCCGTTGGTGCCGGTCACGGCAATCACCGGGATGCGGCCGTTGTCGCCATCGGGGAACATGAGGTCAATGACGGCATTGCCCACATCCCTGCCTTTGCCAAACGAGGGGCTGATGTGCATGCGCAGGCCCGGTGCGGCATTGAGCTCGACGATGCCACCGTTTTGGTCCTCGAGCGGGCGCGAGAGCGATTCGCAGACCACGTCCACGCCGCAGATGTCCACGCCCACCATTTGTGCCGCAGCGATCACGCGGGCTTTGACTTCGGGGTGCACCTCGTCGGTCACGTCAGTGGCGGTGCCGCCGGTGGAGAGGTTGGCGTTGTTGCGCAAAATCACGCGACGGCCCTTGGCGGGCACCGACTCGGGCTCCAGGTCTTGCGCATGCAGGCGGCCAATCGCGATGTCGTCAAAACGGATTTTGGTCAAAGAGGTGGCGTGGCCCACACCCCGGCGTGGGTCGGCATTGACCTGGTCGACCAATTGGCGCACGGTGTGCTTGCCATCGCCCACCACCAGCGGCGGCTCGCGCCTTGCGGCGGCCACCAGTTTGTCGCCCACCACCAGCAGGCGGTAATCGTGGCCAGGCAAAAACTTTTCCACCAGCACGGTGCCATACCGCACCGCGGTGGCATAGGCATTGTCAAAAGCCTGTCGCGCGTTGATGTTGACCGAGACCCCTTTGCCCTGGTTGCCGTCTTGGGGTTTGACCACAACCGGCAGACCGATTTCATGAGCGATGGCCCAGGCTTCGTCCAGGCTCTTGGCCGGGCGTCCCATGGGCACGGGCACGCCTGCCGCGTGCAGCAGGCTTTTGGTCAGGTCCTTGTCCTGCGCAATCGATTCGGCAATGGCGCTGGTGGTGTCTGTTTCTGCGGCCTGAATGCGCCGCTGCTTGGCGCCCCAGCCAAACTGCACCATGCTGCCGTCGGTGAGGCGACGCATCGGGATGCCGCGTGCCATGGCGGCGTCCACGATGGACCCGGTCGAAGGCCCCAGGCGCACGTCTTCGTCGTGTTCGTGCAATTGCGCGATGGCGCCTTCCAGGTCGAAGCCGGCACCCGCGGCGGCGGCCTGACACAGTTGCTCGGCCAGGCTCAGAGCCAAACGCCCCACCACTTCTTCGGTGTATTGCACCACCACCTGAAAAACGCCGGGATCTTCGGTGGGCATGGTGCGGCTGAACGACACCGGGCAGCCTGCGTGCGCCTGCAGGCTCAGGGTGACTTTTTCCAATGCATGGGCCAGCGTGACGGCCTCGCCCGGGCGCTGCCCATCAAACGGCCCGACCGCGGGAAAGATGCGCCGCAGCTGCTGCTCGACCGGGTGCTGCGCCGACAGGCCGCTGTCTTCTGAATTGCAGGTGACGATGGCTTCGATGGCGGTGTGTCGGCTCCACAGATTGGGGCCACGCAAAGCGCGAATACGAGAAACTTGCATGAAGGGTGTTTCCAGGGGGGAGGAGGGTGGCGAGAGGCGATGTTTCAAGCGGTGGGCAAGTTGCCATAACTCTTGATCCCGGCTCGGATCAGATCGGTGCCAATGTCCATAGCCCAGGCCGCGCAGGCGGCCACCAGCATGTCACTGGTGTTCAGGCTGCCCGTTTTCAAAAGCCGTGCCACGGCGGGGCGCTGGGTCGACAACACCAGGTGCTCTTTGGGGCCCTGTGCCAGCACCAACTGGCCTTCGCGCCAAAACCCCACGCGTTGACCCGCGCTGCGGTGCGTTTGCAGGCGGGCATTGTGCTCATCGTCGGCATAGAGCAGCACACTGCCGTCGCAGTAATCGGCCAGTGCGGCCACTTCGGGGTCGGCGGCATTGAGCACCGCGGTGCCCTCGGGCAGCACCACATCGATTTGGGTGCGGATGTAGCTGGGCATTTTTTCATCGCCACCGGGGTACAGGTCTTCCAGGCCGGTGGCGCGGGGCATGCGGGTGACGATGCCAATCTGGCAACGGTCATAGGGCAGGCCTTGGGACAGCAGGTGGCGGGCATCGCTTTCAAACACGGCCGCTTGCACGCCCCGGTTGATCAGCAAACGCTGGGCTTGGGCCCAATCCATGCCGTCCTGGGTGGGCAGTTGGCGTTGGTTCAAGAACAAGCCGTTGGCGCACGACAGACCGGTGTGCAGACCCAACAGATGCAGCAACCACGCCAGCAATTGCGCAGGTTGGGTGGTGTCGCCATCGCCCATCAAGCCCACGACCGGAATGCGGCCGTTGTCTTCGGGCTTGAAGAGGTGGTTGGCAATGGCCTGGCCCACCGGGCGGGGTTGACCCGTGGCGGGTTTGAGGTGCATGAGCAGGCCTGGGCCGGCATTGACCTCGACCACCGCGCCGCCTTGCGGCCCCAGGGGCTTGGCGATGTCTTGCGCCACCAGGTCGACCCCCGCAATGTCCAGGCCCACCACACGCGCGGCCAGCACCGCTTGCGCGGCCACATCGGGGTGCACCAGGTCGGTCACGTCCATCGACATGTTGCCAGTGCGCATGATGAGCACGCTGCGACCCGCCTCGGGCACGCTGCCTGCGCTCAAGCCCTGACGCTGGAGTTCCAGCACCGAGGTGGTGTGGTCTTCCAGGCGGATGGTGTCCAGGGGAAAGTCTTCTTCTTCGCCCCGGCGTGGGTCGGAGTTGATCTGCAGCTCAATGAGTTGTTGCACGGTGTGCTCGCCATCGCCCACCACGCTGGCGGTTTCGCCTTTGTTGACCGCCACCACTTGGTCGCCCACCACCAGCAGGCGGTGCTCTTCGCCCAAAATAAAACGCTCGACGATGACCTCGCTGCCTTCGGCCAGGGCAATGCCATAGGCCGCTTCGATGTCTTCTTGGCGCGACAGCTCCAGCGAGACCCCCCGGGCATGGTTGCCGTCGGTGGGCTTGACGCAGACCGGCAGGCCAATGTCCTGGGCCGCTGCCCAGGCCGCTTGCGGGCTGTCGACGATCTGGCCTTCGGGCACGGGCACACTGCACATGCTCAGCAGCTGCTTGGTCAGGTCCTTGTCTTTGGAGATGCCTTCGGCAATGGCGCTGGTGCGGTCGGTCTCAGCGGTCCAGATGCGGCGCTGGCGCTGGCCATAGCCCAGCTGCACCAGGTTGCCATCGTTCAGGCGAATGCTTGGGATGCCCCGGTCGGCGGCTGCATCGACGATGCTGGCGGTACTCGGGCCGATGCACAGGCTGTCCACCATTTGGGTCAGTTGGGCGATGTGCGCGGCGACATCAAAAGCCTGGTCTGAGATGGCGGCCAAAATCAAATCGCGTGCACTGAGCAGAGCCTGACGGCTCACGGCATCGTGGCGGGTGCGGATCACGACCTTGTAAACACCCCTGGGCCCGGCTTCGCGGGCTTTGCCAAAACCGGTTTGCATGCCGGCGCGGCTTTGCAGTTCCAGCGCCACATGCTCCAGGATGTGACCGGGCCAGGTGCCTTCTTCCAGCCGCTTCAAAAAGCCGCCACGTTCACCCACACTGCAGCGGTGCTCGACCAGGCCGGGCAGCCAGGCCGCCAGACGCTCGGCGAAGCCGGGCAGGGTGTTGGAGGGGCAGTCTTCCAGGTCGCCGATGTCGATCAGGGCTTCGATGACCGGGCGGTAAGTCCAGATGTTGGGGCCGCGCAGCGGGGTCATGCGCAGGAACTGAATGTGGTGGGGAGTGGGGCGTGCGCTCATGCTTGGGGGGTGCAGCGATAGAATCGGCGCTCGATCGCGGGGATGTCCAGCGTTTGGGCGGAAAGCTCAAGGTTCAAAAGGGGCATGGCTTGGGCAGTGGTGTCAACCGGGTTCGATGTGTGTTTATTTTCGTCGCGCCACCGGGGCGCAACGGGTTCTTTGGGGTTCAGCCTTCATGTCTTCAGTACTTTCTTCTGCATCTTGGCGTTCGGTCATACCGGACGAGTGGCAAGCAGAAGTGCGATCGAAGCTGGAACCCAATGAAAACGCCACAGCATGGGTTTTGGTTGACCTGAACGCGGCACTGAAGTTCCACAAAATCGCTTTGATTTTGACCGATCGGCGCATCCTCACAGCCCACTGTCGTGAAAAAAATTGGCAAAGCTGGTCCTTGGCCGAAGGCCAGAGATTGCGCCTGACGGACCACGCCGGGGTTGGGCAGCTGGAGCTTGCTGATGCGCAAGGCCGATTGGCTGTGTGGCGCTTCACCTTGGGCCTGCAAGACGCGGTGTTTCGCTGGGTGGCGCAGTTCGAGGCGCAGCAAAGCCACCGTGCCCAAACCCCGGGCCGTGTGCCCGCCGACTTGCAAGGGCGGCCATTGCAGGCGTCCCATGTGACGGTGTGCCCGGTGTGCCAAGCCAGCTTGTCCGAGGACGATGACGAATGTCCTGTTTGCAGCCGCGAAGACCTGAACCCGCCGTCCACCTGGACCTTGCTCAAGCTCTGGCGCTTTGCTCGGCCTTACAAGCGTTCTTTGCTGATCGGATTTTTGCTGACCCTGGCCTCGACCGCCGCCACGCTGGTGCCACCCTACCTGACCATGCCCCTGATGGACGAGGTGCTGATTCCTTACCAAAACGGGGCCGACATTGACCCGGGTTTGGTGTCCCTTTACATGCTGGGCTTACTCGCTTCGGGTTTGCTGGCCTGGGGCCTGGGTTGGGCCAAAACCTACATCCTGGCGCTGGTGTCCGAGCGCATCGGCTCCGATTTGCGCACCACCACCTATGAGCATTTGCTCAAGCTGTCGCTGGAGTATTTTGGCGGCCGACGCACGGGCGATCTGATCGCGCGCATCGGCAGCGAAACCGACCGCATCAACGTGTTCCTGTCGCTGCACCTGCTGGACTTTGCCACCGACGTGCTGATGATTTTGATGACGGCCGTCATCTTGTTTTACATCAACCCCACGTTGGCGCTGGTGACCTTGTTGCCGCTGCCCTTCATTGGCTGGTTGATCCATGTGGTGCGCGAAAGACTGCGCACCGGCTTTGAAAAAATCGACCGCGTCTGGGCCGAGGTGACCAATGTGCTGACCGACACCATCCCCGGCATCCGGGTGGTCAAAGCCTTTGCGCAAGAAGACCGTGAAGCCCAACGCTTCAAGGACGCCAACGCGCACAACCTCCTGGTCAATGACCGGCTCAACCGCGTCTGGTCGCTGTTCTCGCCCACGGTGACGCTGATGACCGAAATCGGCTTGCTGGTGGTCTGGGGGTTTGGCATCTGGCTGGTGTCGGACGACCAAATCACCGTCGGCGTGCTGACCGCATTTTTGGCCTACATCGGGCGCTTTTACAGCCGCCTCGATGCCATGAGCCGCATCGTCTCAAACACCCAAAAAGCGGCAGCGGGGGCCAAGCGGATTTTTGACATTTTGGACCATGTCTCCAGCGTGCCCGAGCCGCTCCATCCCGTGGCTTTGCCGGCCCAGGTCCAAGGCCACATCACGCTGCGCGATGTAGGCTTTCGCTATGGCAACCGCGCAGTGATCCGCCAGCTCAACCTCGACATCCAGCCTGGCCAGATGATCGGACTGGTGGGCCACAGCGGATCGGGCAAGAGCACGCTGGTCAATTTGATTTGCCGTTTTTATGACCTGAGCGAAGGGGCTATCGAACTGGACGGCACCGACATCCGCCAACTCAAGGTGGCCGACTACCGTCGTCAAATTGGCCTGGTGCTGCAAGAGCCGTTTTTGTTCTTTGGCACCATCGCCGACAACATCGCTTACGGCAAACCGGATGCCACCCGTGAAGAGATCGTGGCCGCAGCCCGTGCAGCGCACGCGCATGAATTCATCTTGCGCATGCCCCAAGGCTACGACTCGCTGGTGGGTGAGCGCGGCCAGGGCCTGTCGGGTGGCGAGCGCCAGCGCGTCTCGATTGCGCGGGCCTTGCTCATCAACCCGCGCATCCTCATCTTGGACGAGGCCACGTCGGCCGTGGACACCGAGACCGAAAAAGAGATTCAAAAAGCCCTGGACAATTTGGTGCGTGGGCGCACGACGATTGCCATCGCGCACCGCTTGTCCACTTTGCGCAAGGCCGACCGTTTGGTGGTCATGGACAAAGGGGTGGTGGTCGAAGAGGGCACACACGACGCGCTCATGGCGGTCCAAGGCGCTTACTGGCGCCTGTACGAAGCACAGCAGCGCCAGGCCGAAGCGGTGGCGGTGCTGGGCGGCAGCGACGAGGACAAGAAGGTGAGCGCATGAACCCGTTTGATTTGCAACGCGATGCCTTTGGTCGTTGGGTTTTGGTCTTGGCCGATGGCACGCGCCACAGCCCTGTGACCGCGTTGCGCGCCTATCCGGTCTCAGCCCCGGACCTAGGCGCGGCCTTGATGGACGCCGACGGCCACGAGCTGCAGTGGGTGCCCGACTTGTTGGCGCTGACGCCCGCCCTGCAGGCCACCCTGCGGGAGGCCTTGGACGAGCGAGAATTTTTGCCACAAATCCTGCGCCTGGACACCGTGAGCAGCCTGCTCACGCCCAGCACCTGGACGGTGCAGACCGATCGGGGCACCACGCAATTCATGCTCAAAGGCGAGGAAGACATCCGCCGCCTGACCGGCACCGTGCTGCTGATCAACGACGCCAATGGCGTGCAATACATGATCCGCGACCTGGCGGCCATGGACAAACATTCACGCAAACTGCTGGACCGTTTTTTGTAGGTCGGCGCTGCAGCTCCAACGTTGCAGGTTCTCGCAAGTACATCTCCGGGATCAAGCCGCCGACCTGTGAGGGATTGGACCTGTAGGTCGGTGCCTTCAGGTCCGACGCCGTGCACCATCGCCCTTGAAAGTGTCGCTTCGCGAAGGGATGGCTGTCGGACCATAAAGGCCCGACCTACGAGGGAGCGGCATTTGTAGGTCGGTGCCTTCAGGTCCGACGCCGTGCACCATCGCCCTTGAAAGTGTCGCTTCGCGAAGGGATGGCTGTCGGACCATAAAGGCCCGACCTACGGGGGATCGGTCTTCGTAGGTCGGTGCCTTCAGGTCCGACGCCGTGCACCATCGCCCTTGAAAGTGTCGCTTCGCGAAAGGATGACCGTCGGACCATAAAGGCCCGACCTGCGAAAGGCAAGCGCTGGCGTCAAACCTCAAGGCACCGACCTACAAAAGGGCATTCTCTTGTAGGTTGAGCCTTTACGGTCCAACAATGCTGCCTGCGCCCGGCGACATTCGAAGGCCGCCCTGCGCTTCAGCCCCCGAAGAAGCCCTTGAGCTTGTCCGTCCAGCTCTCGCCAGTGGGCTGGTGTTTGCCGCCGCCTTTGGTGAGCGACTCTTCAAACTCCTTGAGCAGCTTTTTCTGGTGCTCGGTCAACTTGACCGGGGTCTCCACGGTGATGTGGCAATACAGGTCGCCCGGGTAGCTGCCGCGCACGCCCTTGATGCCCTTGCCGCGCAAGCGAAACTGCTTGCCGGTCTGGGTGCCTTCGGGGATGTCGATGGCCGCTTTGCCGCCCAAGGTGGGCACTTCGATCTCGCCGCCCAAAGCCGCTTTGGAAAAGCTGATCGGCACGGCGCAATGCAGGTCGTCGCTATCGCGCTCAAAGATGGCGTGCTTTCTCAGTCGAATTTCGATGAACAAATCGCCCGGTGGCCCACCGTTGGTGCCCGGCTCGCCATTGCCTGCACTGCGGATGCGCATGCCGTCGTCGATACCGGCCGGAATTTTGACTTCCAGTGTTTTTTGTTTTTTGACCTTGCCCTGGCCTTGGCAGGTGACGCAAGGTTCGGGGATGATCTTGCCGGTGCCGCGGCAGTGCGGGCAGGTTTGTTGCACACTGAAAAAGCCTTGGCGCATTTGCACTTGGCCTTGGCCTTGGCAAGTCGAGCAGGTCTTGGCGCTGGTGCCGGGTTTGGCCCCGGTGCCATGGCAAGTGTCGCACGCGTCCCAGCTCGGAATGCGCAGCTGCGAGTCCTTGCCGTTGGCCGCTTCTTCGAGCGTGATCTCCATCGCATAGCTCAAGTCCCCGCCTCGGAAAACTTGACGACCTCCTCCACGTCCGCCCCGCGCTTGGCCACCAAAGATGTCGCCAAAGATGTCGCCAAAGGCGTCACCAAAACCGCCAAAGCCTTCGGCCCCGCCGCGCATGTTCGGGTCGACACCGGCGTGGCCGTGCTGGTCGTAGGCCGCGCGTTTTTGCGCGTCCGACAGCATCTCGTAGGCCTCTTTGCCCTCTTTGAACTTGGCCTCGGCCTCTTTGGCTTTGGCGTCTTCCCCCTGGTTGCGGTCAGGGTGGTACTTCATCGCCAGCTTGCGATAAGCCTTTTTGATGTCTTCGTCTGTGGCGTTTTTGGCAACGCCCAGCACTTCGTAAAAATCTCGTTTTGTCGCCATGGGGCAAATCCAACCGTTAGAACAAGAACGCCGCGAAGGCGATTCAGTGGCCTGAATCAGCTTGCGCGGCGGGATTGCGGACAGGCCGCAGAGGGTAGGGGATCAGCCCTTTTTGACTTCCTTGACTTCTGCGTCCACCACATTGTCGTCTTGTGGCTTGGCATCGGGCGCACCGGCGGCGGCAGTACCGGCAGCGGCTTGCTGCGCTTGCATGTCGGCGTAGACCTTTTCGCCCAACTTTTGGCTGGCGGCCATCAGGGCTTCGGTTTTGGCTTCGATGGCGTTTTTGTCTTCGCCCTTCAAAACCTCTTCAAGGGCCTTGGCGGCGGTCTCGATGGCTTCTTTTTCGGACGCTTCAATCTTGTCGCCATGCTCTGTCAGGCTCTTCTTGACGCTGTGCACCGCAGCTTCACCCGCATTACGCGCTTGCACCAGCTCGAGTTTTTTCTTGTCCTCATCGGCGTTCAGCTCGGCGTCTTTCACCATTTGCTGAATTTCGGCTTCAGACAAACCCGAGTTGGCTTTGATCGTGATCTTGTTTTCTTTGCCGGTGCCTTTGTCTTTGGCGCCCACATGCAAGATGCCGTTGGCGTCGATGTCAAAAGACACTTCGATCTGAGGTGTGCCACGCGATGCGGGTGGGATGCCTTCCAAGTTGAATTCGCCCAGCGCCTTGTTGCCGCTGGCAATTTCACGTTCGCCCTGGAACACCTTGATGGTCACGGCCGGCTGGTTGTCTTCGGCGGTCGAGAAAGTCTGTGCAAACTTGGTCGGGATGGTGGTGTTCTTGGTGATCATCTTGGTCATCACACCGCCCATGGTCTCGATGCCCAAAGACAAAGGGGTCACGTCGAGCAGCAGCACGTCGGTGCGGTCGCCGGACAACACCTGGCCCTGGATCGCAGCGCCCACGGCCACCGCTTCGTCGGGGTTCACGTCCTTGCGTGGCTCCTTGCCGAAGAACTCTTTGACTTTCTCTTGCACCTTGGGCATGCGGGACATGCCGCCGACCAAGATGATGTCGTCGATCTCACCGACTGAGACGCCAGCGTCTTTGATGGCCGTGCGGCAAGGGGCGATGGTGCGCTCGATCAGCTCTTCCACCAGTTGCTCCAACTTGGCGCGGGTCAGCTTGACGCTCAGGTGCTTGGGGCCGGTGGCGTCGGCCGTGATGTAGGGCAGGTTGACGTCGGTGGCCGCCGAGCTGGACAACTCGATCTTGGCCTTTTCGGCGGCTTCTTTCAGGCGCTGCAGGGCCAGCACGTCTTTGGCCAAATCGACGCCGGATTCTTTCTTGAACTCGGTGATGATGTGGTCGATGATGCGCTGGTCAAAGTCTTCGCCGCCCAAGAAGGTGTCACCGTTGGTGGACAAGACTTCGAACTGCTTTTCGCCGTCCACATCGGCGATCTCGATGATGGACACGTCGAAAGTGCCGCCACCCAGGTCATACACGGCGATCTTGCGGTCGCCCTTTTCCTGCTTGTCCAGGCCAAAGGCCAGGGCTGCAGCGGTGGGTTCGTTGATGATGCGCTTGACGTCCAGGCCGGCGATGCGACCCGCGTCTTTGGTGGCTTGGCGCTGGGCGTCGTTGAAGTAAGCGGGCACCGTGATCACGGCCTCGGTCACTTCTTCGCCGAGGTAGTCTTCGGCGGTTTTCTTCATCTTGCGCAGGATTTCAGCGCTGATTTGAGGCGGGGCCAGTTTGTTGCCACGCACTTCCACCCAAGCGTCGCCGTTGTCGGCTTTGGCAATGGTGTAAGGCATCAGGTCGATGTCTTTTTGGACTTCTTTTTCGGCGAACTTGCGACCGATCAGGCGCTTGACCGCGTACAAAGTGTTGCGCGGGTTGGTCACCGCCTGGCGCTTGGCCGACGCGCCGACCAGGATTTCGCCGTCTTCTTGGTAGGCAATGATCGACGGGGTGGTGCGAGCGCCCTCGGCGTTCTCGATCACTTTGGTCGTGTTGCCTTCCATGATGGCCACGCACGAATTGGTGGTGCCCAGGTCAATACCGATGATTCTTCCCATTTTGATGCTCCGAAATTGGTTAAAAGTGCAATGTTTGGCAGTTGAGGCAGCTGGGACGCTTTTCAAGTCCCCTTGCGCCAAAAAGGTTTTATTTGGGTGCCGTTACCGTCACCAAAGCTGGGCGCAGCACGCGGTCGGCGATGGAGTAACCCTTTTGCAGCACGCTGACCACGGTGTTGGGCTCTTGCTCGGCCGGCACCACGCTGATGGCCTGGTGGTGGTGTGGGTCGAACTTGGTGCCCGCGGGCGGGGCGATTTCAAGCACTTTGTTGCGCTCGAGCGCGCTTTTGAGCTGGCGCAGCGTGGCCTCTGAGCCTTCGCGGATCTGCTCAATCGTCACGTTGGGGAGGGCCAAACCGGCTTCCAGACTGTCCAGCACGGGCAGCAGGCTGTCGGCAAAACCCTCCACAGCAAATTTGCGGGCCTTGGCGATTTCGTCGTCGGCGCGGCGGCGGGCGTTTTGCACATCGGCCTGGCCGCGCAGGTACTGGTCGGCCAGATCGGCGTTTTGCGCCTTCAGGTTGGCCAGCTCGGCTTGGGCATCGGCCAGTGGGTCGGTGGACGTCATGGCGGCAGCAGCGGCCAATTCTGCGTCACTCTGGGGCTTGGGGTCTTGGTTGGGTGTGGCTTCTGACATGAACAATGTCCGCAAAAAATGAATACCCCTTGCAAATAGGGGCGTTGTTTCAGGCTTCAAGGGGGGCTTTGCAGGTCAATGGCCCCGGGAATGGCGCAAGAATGGCGCAACAAAAAACCCGCCCAAAAGCGGGTTGTGCCGCAGCCGTTGCGCTTGGGGCTCAATCGAGGGCCAGCAGTTCCACGTCGAACTTCAAGGTGGCATTGGGCGGGATCACGCCGCCAGCGCCACGGGCACCATAGCCCAGCTCGGACGGGATGATCAGGGTGCGCTGACCGCCCACCTTCATCCCCGCCACGCCTTCGTCCCAGCCCTTGATGACCATGCCAGCGCCCAGGCCGAACACAAAGGGGTCACGGCGGTCGCGGCTGGAATCGAACTTGGCGCCTTGCTGGCCGTCCTTGTAAAGCCAGCCGGTGTAGTGCACGGTGACGTCTTGACCCGCTGTGGCGACTTCGCCTTCACCGACAACGGTGTCTTCGTATTGCAGGCCTGAGGGGGTGGTGTTCATGGGGGGCATCCTGTCTGATGGTGCCCGGTGCCGCTGTGGATCACCGGGGTGTGGAAAACCTAAAATTATGCCAGCCCCGCCAAGCTTCAGTTCTGACGTTGACGTTTGGCCAGGTCGCGCATCAGCGCGCCCACACCATAGGTCCAGGCGGGCGCCTGGTCCGAGGTAGTGACCTGGTTGACCAGGGTGCCCAGTTGCGGGGTGGAGACGCTCACCACATCGCCCACCACATGGGTGAAGCCCTGGCCGGGGCCATGGCGGTCTTGGGTGGGGGCGAACATCGTGCCCAGGAACAGCACCATGCCGTCGGGGTATTGGTGGTACTTGCCCATGGCCTGGCCCACCAGATCGAGCGGGTCGCGGCTGATTTGGCTGAGGGCGCTGCTGCCTTGCATGACAAAGCCTTCGGGGCCTTGCACTTTGAGGCTCAGATCGCACTGGCGCACGTCGTCGATGCCAAAGTGTTCGTCAAACAGGCGGATCAAGGGGCCGATGGCGCAGCTGGCGTTGTTGTCTTTGGCTTTGCCCAGCAGCAAGGCGCTGCGGCCTTCAAAGTCGCGCAGGTTCACGTCGTTGCCCAAGCTGGCACCGACCACTTCGCCGCGGGAGTTGGCGGCCAGCACGATTTCGGGTTCGGGGTTGTTCCATTGGCTGCCCGGGTGAATGCCCACCAGGGCCCCAGAGCCGACCGCGCTCATGGGTTGGGCTTTGGTGAAAATTTCGGCGTCCGGGCCGATGCCCACTTCCAGGTATTGCGACCACATGCCTTGGGCCAGCAGCACCTCTTTGAGACGGGCGGATTCTGGCGAGCCGGGCACCACGCTGCGCAGGTTGTCACCAATCACCGCCACCACCGCCTGGCGCACGGCTTCGGCGCGGCTGGCGTCGCCGCGGGCCTGCTCTTCGATCACGCGTTCGAGCATGCTGGCGACAAAGGTGACGCCAGCGGCTTTGACGGCTTGCAGATCGCAGGGGGCCAGAAACCAGGGCTGATCGCATTGGCGTTGGGTCTCGTCGCTGTTGGCCAAAGCTTGGGCGGTGCTGGCCAAGCGCGGGGCTGTGCCGCTGCGCACAAAGGCTCGCACCTGCTGCGCCACCTCGGGCAGTTCCAGCAATTGGCTGCTGGTGGGGGCGAGCTGCGACAGATCGAACACAGCATCGGGCGTGACGGCGCAAACCACGGCGCCAATGTCCGGCACCCACAAGCGGCCGATCAGCAAAGCTTGGTGAGCGTCTTGGGGCAAAAGGGTGTTGAGCATGGCGGTTTTGGATCAGATGCAAAAAAACGATCGTGACAGATGCCAAGCTGCGGCGCTGTCACCTTGGTGGAGAGGATGGGGTGGGGTGGCATGGCATGGGCACCCGCTCGCAAGACAACGAAAACCGGGTTGTGAAAGACGCTTTGGACCCAATACTTGCAATGAGTGTGGGTTGAGGAACGGTCGACCGGGGCCTGGCGGGGTAAATTCGGGATGCCTTCGTTTTACTTAGAGGAATCAACATGATCATTTCCCACACCCCATGGACCCGTTTCGGTTTGGCGGCTGTCGCCGCGAGCATTTTCTTGGCCGGTTGCGCCAGCGACGGCGTCACGCCCCAGCAAAAGGGCGCGGGCACTGGCGCAGTGATCGGCGCCGTGGCGGGCCAAATTCTGGGGCGCGACAGCAAGTCCACCGCCATCGGCGCGGGTCTGGGGGCTTTGGGGGGCTACGTCTGGTCGAAGAACATGGAAGACAAAAAGCGCGCCATGGACCAAGCCACGGCGGGCACCGGCACGGTGGTCACACAAACCAGCGACAACCAGCTCAAGCTGAGCATCCCGAACGACATTTCATTTGACACGGGGCGCGCCGACATCAAGCCGAATCTGCGCCCGATCCTGGACCAGTTCGCACAGGGGCTGAGTCAGCAGCAGAGCATGGAAGTGCGCATCGTGGGCCACACCGACAGCACGGGCAGCGATGCCATCAACAACCCCCTGTCGGTCAACCGCGCCCAAAGTGCGCGGGATTACCTGGTGTCGCGGGGCGTGAGCGCCAGTCGGATGGTGATTGACGGGCGTGGTTCGCGCGAGCCGATTGCCGACAACGCCTCGGAATCGGGCCGGGCCCGCAACCGCCGCATCGACATCTTTTTGGCCGAGCGCGCTCAGAGGTAAATTTTTTGCAGTAAGGCCAGCAGCGTTTTGCGCTGGGCTGGCGTGAGCTTGGCGGTTTTTTCCAGTTCCAGCTCGGTCGCCGTTTGCTCGGCTTGCACCATCAGGGCCTGGCCCTTGGGGGTGGCGTGCAGGCCCACGGCGCGGCCGTCGTGCGGATGCGGTTTGCGCTCGATCAGGCCGCGGGACTCCAGCGACTGGATCAGGCCCACCAGGTTGGGGGGCAAGAGGTTGAGCGAGGAACACAACTGGCGCGAGGTCACGCCCGGGTTGTGGCAGATGGTGGACATGACCGAAAAATCCACCGGCTTCAAACCATAAGGGGCAAGACGTTCCAGAAACAGCTCGATGATGCTCAGTGCGGCCCGGCGGGCGTTGTAGCCCATCAGGGTCTTCAGGTAAGTGGTGTCCACTGGGTCGATGGCCGAACCCGAAGCGAGTTCGGCTTTGGGGGCGCGTCCTTTTTTGGGCGGCGGCATGGGGGCTTGCATCATGCCGCCAGTGTGCACTGCTGCACGATGATGAAGCTGCGCATCTGAAATTCGGGCATCACCCAGCTGCGCAGGGCTTTGGCGGGATGGATCCAACGTGCTTGGGCGTTTGGCGTGCTGTCGTCCACGCCGGCTTCGATGCGCAGCCAGGCCCAGTCCATCAGCACCAGCGCCACGGCGCGCAAATAGTCATCGGCCACGCGGTAAGCCAAAGCCGCATCTTGCGCGCTGGCTTTGACGATTTGCTGGGTGACGGCGCGCAGGGTCTGGATGCGGGCTTGCGCGGCGGTGCTGGCTTTGGCCGCTTTGGGCAGATCCAAGGCGATGCTGTCCAGCAACGCATTCATGCCGGTGCCGCCATCGGTCAGCACCTTGCGCACCAGCAGGTCAATGGCCTGAATTTCGTTGGTGCCCTCGTAGATCATGGCCACGCGGGCGTCGCGCACGATTTGCTGGATGCCCCATTCGCGCACATAGCCGTGACCGCCCAACACCTGTAGGCAGTCGCTGCCGCCATGAAACGCCTGGTGCGTGAAGACCGATTTCATGACCGGTGTGACCAGTGCACACCAGCGCTGGGCAGCGGCTTGGGTGTCGGCGTTGGGGCTGTGTTTGATGAGGTCGAGCTCGAGTGCGGTGCGGTAGGCCAGCACACGTCCGGCATCGACCCAGGCGCGCTGCGTGTCCAGAATGCGGCGCATGGCGGGGTGCTCAGAAATGAGGTCTGCTTCTGCGGCCGATTCTGCGGCCGATTTGCTTTTGCCCGGCGCACGCATTTGGCGGCGCTCTTGGGCATAGGCATCGGCTATTTGCCAGGCGGCGTCGAGCAGGCCAATGCCTTGCAGGGCCACATGCAAACGGGCGGCGTTCATCATCACGAACATCGCATTCAGGCCCTTGCCGGGCTCGCCCACTATGGAAGAGACCGCTTCGTCAAAACGCATCACGCAGGTGGGGCTGCCGTGCAGGCCCATCTTTTCTTCGATGCGGTCGCAGTGCACGCGGCTGCGTGAGCCGTCGGGGTAGAACTTGGGCACCAGAAACAGCGACAGGCCTTTGGGGCCGGGCGGCGCATCGGGCAGGCGCGCCAGCACCAAGTGAACGATGTTGTCGCTCAGGTCGTGTTCGCCACCCGAGATGAAAATTTTGGTGCCGCTGACGGCGTATTGACCATCGGGCAGGGGGATCGCTTTGGTGCGGGCCAGCCCTAAGTCAGAGCCTGCATGCGGCTCGGTCAGGCACATGGTGGCCAGCCATTCGCCGGTGGCCACTTTCGCCAAATACTGGTCTTTCAGTTCGTCGCTGGCGTGGTGCTTGATGCACTCGTACGCGCCGTGCAGCAAACCCGGAGCCATGGTCCAGCCCATGTTGGCCGCACTCAGCATTTCATAGAGCATGGCTTCCAGCACGCTGGGCAGGCCTTGACCGCCGTCTTCGGTGCTGGAGGCCAGGGCAGGCCAGCCCGCTTGCCAAAAGGCTTGGTAAGCGCCTTTGAAGCCGGGCGGCATGGTGACCGCGCCGTCCGCCCACTGCGCACCGATCTCGTCCCCGTCGCGGTTGAGCGGGGCAATCACTTCACCCACGAACTTGCCTGCTTCCTCCAGCACTTGCTGCATCAGCGCAGCGTCCACTTCGGCAAAGGCGGGCAGGGCTTGAAGTTGGGCGGGCGCATTCAAAACGCGGGACAACAAAAACTGCATGTCGTCGGTGCGGGGCTGGTAGGTGTTCATGGGGTTCTTACTCAACGGAAAAGTCCGGCGCAACCGTCAAGCTGCGCTGAACAACACGGGGTGGTCTGCTGAATCAGGAGTCGACGCTGAAACCAATGCGCTTGATCAGCGGGCCCCAGCGCTCGAGTTCCACTTGCGAGCTCTTGAGCTGGTCTGCGACGGTGCCACCAAAAGGAATCAGGCCCACCACGGTCAAAGCGTCCAGCACGCCTTTGTCTTTGAGTGCCGCATTGATCGCCGCGTTGGCCGCTTGGACCACATTGGTCGGGGTTTTGGCGGGAGCGTAAAAACCGAACCATTCTTCCACCGTCAACTCGGGGAAGCCCTGTTCAGCGAATGTGGGGACATCCGGTACAAAAGGCGAACGGGTTTTGCCCGAGGTGGCCAGGATGCGCATCTTGCCGGCTTTGTGGTTGGCAATGAAGTCGCCGTGCGGTGTGAACATGCAAGCGATCTGGCCGCCGACCACGTCGGTCACGCCGGGCACTGAGCCACGGTAGGGCACGTGTTTGAACTCGAAGCTCTGGTTCAGGCCGAGCAAGGCACCAATGAAGTGTGGTGTAGAGCCTGCAGCGGGCGATCCGTAGCTGGCTTGCGCGGGATTGGCTTTGGCCCAGACGATGAAGTCTTTCACGTTTTTAACGCTGGCAGGCACCATGGGGCCGACGGCGAAACCGTGGTGAATCATGGAGGCGGTGCCCACAGGCGTGAAGTCTTCAAATGGCTTGTACTGCAGGTTTTTGAAGATGTGGGGGTAGAGCGAAATGGGCGAGAACGGCGTCATGGCCAACACCGAGCCATCGGCCGGTGCGCTCTTGAGCAGGTTCAGGGCAATTTGACCGCCAGCGCCTGGGCGGCTGTCGATGATGCCCGCGTTCTTGCTGTAGGGCGTGCCGCCAAATTTTTCGGCCACGCGCCGGGCGCAGATGTCGCCCGAGCTGCCGGGGGGGAAGCCGTAGAGCACTTTGACTTGCTCGATCGGCATGCCGCTTTGGGCCCAGGCTTGCTGGAATGCGCTGCTGCCCAAAAAGGCTGCGCCGATGGTGGATTGAATGAATTCGCGACGGTTGCTCATGTTTGTCTCCTCGGAGGGGTGGGTTGAAAAAAACAGGTTGGGGAAAAACGGAAAATGAAAGCCATCAACTGCACAAAGCCTTGATGTCTTCGGGCACCGGGATCGCTTTGATGCGGTCTGGATCTTCGGGGTGTTTGATGCAAAAAGCCCGCACTTCGGTGCCTTCGCACAGCAAGGTGTCGCCGCGCATGACCACATGCTTGTGCACAAACACTTTGTCCCGCCACTCTTGCACGCTGGTGTGCACCTGGATGGTTTCGCCATAGGTGGCGGGGCGGATGAATTTGGTGTTGATCTCTAGGAGCGGCGTGCCGATGATGCCGCGCGTTTTGACCAGTTCACGCCAAGGCAAGATGCCGCACTTCATGAAGAAGTTCAGCGATGACGCGTCCATCCACTTGGAAAAGTTGGGAAAGAACACGATGCCTGCGGGGTCGCAGTCGCCGAACATCACTTGCACTTCGTAGACAACAGTTTTCATAGGTTGAGCGTTGAGCGTTGAGGGTTTGGTGTTGAGCGTGAGGCGTTGTGGGTTGACCGTTAGGCGTTGAGCGGTTTTTCACGCTGAACGCTGAACGCAAAACGCTCAACGGACTTCATCGGGGTGCCATGCGCAACGCGCCATCGAGGCGAATGACTTCGCCGTTCAGGTGGTCGTTGTGCACGATGTGGCAGGCCAGTTCGGCAAATTCGCTGGGCTTGCCCAGGCGGGCCGGAAAGGGGATGCTGGCGGCCAGCGATTGCTGGATCGGCTCGGGCAAGCTGGCCAGCAGAGGCGTCTTGAACAGGCCGGGGGCGATGGTGCACACGCGGATGCCGTGCTGCGCCAAGTCGCGCGCCATGGGCAGCGTCATGCCCACCACACCGGCTTTGGAGGCGCTGTAGGCCTGCTGGCCCACTTGCCCGTCAAAGGCGGCGACCGAGGCGGTGAAGACCATCACACCTCGCGCGCCATCCTCCATCGGGTCGAGTTTGGTGCAGGCTTCGGCAAACAAACGGGCGGCGTTGTACGTGCCGATCAGGTTGACGTTGATCACCTTGGCGAATTCCTCCAGCGGCGCGGCCTTGCCATCCTTGCCAACCACCCGCTTGGCGGTGCCGATGCCGGCGATCTGCATCAGGATGCGGGCGGGGCCGTGTGCAGCGGCAGCGGTGTCGATCGCTTGGGCCATGCTGTCTGCATCGCTCACGTTGCAGTGCACCGCCACGGCGAAGCCGTTGCCAAATTGATCGTTGAGGTCTTTGGCCACCCGCTCGGCGTTGTCCATGTTGAGGTCGAGCACGGCGACCTTGGCGCCCAAGCGGGCCAGTTCACGGGCCGTGGCCTCGCCCAAACCAGAGCCACCGCCGGTGACCAGTGCTGCTTGTCCTTGGATGTTCATGTCAGTTCCTTTATGTCAGAGGTCGAACCTTCGGGTCCGACGGTTCGGTGGGGTGTCGGGGCTAAAGCCACCCCTACAAATTCAACCTGGGGTTTTGGGGTTTTGTATTTTGTAGGTCGGTGGCTTCAGCCCCGAAAAATGTACGCAGAACGCGACCATGTCGGACCTGAAGGTGCCAACCTACAAATTCAGTTCATGCGGCTTGCGGGTTTTCGATCAGCAGCGCTATGCCTTGCCCGCCGCCCACACAGGCGCTGGAGATGCCCCAGCGCAAGCCCGAGCGCTGCAGTTCGCGCGCCAACGTGATCGTCAGGCGCACGCCGGTGGCTGCCAGCGGGTGGCCGAGCGCAATCGCGCCGCCATTGACGTTGAGCTTGGACAAATCCAGGCCCAACTCGCGGCCCACCGCCAGGGTTTGCGCGCCTTGCGCTTCGTTGATCTCAAAGCGGCCGATGTCCGACAGCTTGAGGCCCGTGCGCTCGAGCAGCAAGCGGATGGCGGGCGCGGGGCCGATGCCCATGATTTCGGGCGGCACGCCAACGGCCGCTGCGGCGACCACGCGGGCCAAAGGTTTCTTGCCGTTGGCTTTGGCATAAGCGCCGGAGGTGACCACGCAAGCGGCCGCTGCATCGACCAAGGCCGAGCTGTTGCCACCGGTCTGCACGCCGCCTTCGTACACCGACCTGAGCTTGCCCAGCACCTCGGCAGGCGAGATGCGCGGGTGCGTGTCGGCGCTGACCTCGGTCACTTTGCCTTGCAGCTTGATGCCGCGGGGAATGTAGCCTTCGAGCTCGAATTTTTCGGTGAGCACCGGCACGATTTCGCCCGCATGAAAACCAGCGGTCTGCGCGGCCACGGCCTTGGCAAACGAGTCCGACGCGAACTGGTCCACTTCTTCGCGGGTGATGCTGTATTTTTTGGCCAGGTTCTCGGCCGTCTGGATCATGTTGATGCCCGCGGCCGGGTCTTTCAGGGCTTCCCACATGAAGTCCTTGAAGCCCACGGGCGCGCCCAGCTTGAAGCCGGTGCGGTGGTCAAACGCGGCGATCGGGTTGCGCGTCATGCTCTCGGTGCCGACCACCAGCGCGGCATCGCACACGCCGGCTTCAATTTGCTCACCGGCCTGGCGAAACAACTCAAAGCCGGTGCCGCAAATGCGCTGCACCATGATGGCGGGCACCTCTTGCGGGACGCCTGCGTACAAGCCGATGTGGCGTGGCAGTACAAACTGGTCGAAGTCGCCCGGGGCCATGTTGCCGGTGATGACCGAGCCGATCTCGGTCGCCGCGATGCCTGCGCGTTTGAGCGCTTCGCGTGCGGCCTTGATGCCCAGGTCGGTGGGCGAGATGTGGCCCAAAGCGCCGCAGTAATCGACCATGGGCGTGCGCACGCCCTCGTGCATCCACACATCGGCAAACGCGTTGAAAAATCCTTTGGAAGCCATGTTCTTGTCCTTGAGATTCGAATCCTTGAATCCGATTTGGGGCTGTTCAGTAGGTCGGGCCTTCAGGTCCGACGGGTCTCGCTTGTCGGGGCTGAAGCCACCGACCTACGGGTTAGGTTTGGGGTTTAACGATGTCTTGCAGCTTGTCAGCATGCAGCGCCGCCACGGTGTCGGCCCGGTGGGCGAGCACCGAGCGTTGGTTGATCGAGCCCTTGTCGGTGACCTCACCCTTGTCGATGGTGGGCGGCTCACTGAGCAGGCACAGGCGGGCGATGCGGTTGGCGCTGCCGGTGGCGGTTTGGGCCAGGGTGTTCACGATGTCTTGGAACTTGGCCAGCACCGGGGCCGAGGCGAGCACGTCCGACATCGGTGCATTCGCACCCAAGCCGCTGAGCGCACGCACAGCCAGCGTCGGGAAAATCATGGCGCCGACTTCTTTCATGTTGATGCCAGTCAGCACCGCGTCCTGAATGTACGGCGCACCCGCTGCAATGATCTTGCCGCGCAGCGGGCCCACGCTGACAAAGGTGCCGGTGGCCAGTTTGAAGTCTTCGGCGATGCGGCCGTCAAACCTCAGGCCCAGATGCACATTCGCATCGTCAATCCATTGGACCGCGTCGCCCGTCTTGAAGAAGCCTTCTTCGTCAAATGCGCCGGCGGTTTCTTCAGGGTTGCGCCAGTAGCCGGGTGTGATGTTGGGGCCACGGTAGCGCACCTCGGTTTTGCCTTGACTGTCCACCAGCTTGAGCTCCAGCCCTGGCGTGGGCACGCCCAGGTCGCCCGCTTGGACAAAAGGGTTGGTCACGAAAATGCCAAAGGGACCGGATTCGGTCATGCCCAGGCCCGTGCCCATGACGATGCGCTCGCCGATCTCGCGCTCTTGCGATTCGTACAGACTGTCCCAAATCGGTTGGGCCAATGCAGCGCCGGCATAAAAGAACATCTGCATCCGCGAGAGCAGCGTTTTGCGCAGCTGGTCATCGGTCTTCATGGCGTGGGCAATCGCTTCAAAACCGGTGGGCACGTTGAAGTAAACCGTGGGCGCAATTTCGCGCAAGTTGCGCAAGGTCTCGTGCATCAGCGTTGGCGTGGGCTTGCCGTCGTCAATATAGAGCGTGCCGCCGTGGAACACCGTCATGCCAAAGTTGTGGTTGCCACCAAACGTGTGGTTCCAGGGCAGCCAGTCGACCAGCACCAGTTCGTGCTCGGCCAGCACGGGCATGGATTGGGCCATTTGTTGCTGGTTGGCGCACCACAGGCGCTGCGTGTTGATGACCGCCTTGGGCAGCTTGGTCGAGCCGCTGGTGAACAAAAACTTGGCGATGGTGTCGGGGCCGGTGGCGGCCATGGCGGCATCCACCGCGGGTGTGGCGAGCGTGGCGCACAGGCTGTCAAAAGCCGTGACCGTGCGGCCGGGCACTTGGCCCTCGCACATCACCACTTCCATGTCGTCGGCCACCGTGGCGGCAATGGCTTTGGCATAGCGGGCGTCTGAGGCAAACACCAGGCCGGGCGTGACAGTGCGCAGAACATGCTTGAGCTTGTCGAAGTCCATGCTGACCAAGGAGTAGGGCGGCGAGGTGGGCACGAAGGGCACGCCAGCCACCAGACAACCCAAGGCCAACAGGGCGTGCTCCAAGCTGTTTTCGCTCAGGATCACCACCGGGCGCTCGGCGTTCAGGCCCCGGTCGAGCAGGCTTTGCGCAATGCTGCGTGCCGTTTGCCAGGCCTGTGCATAGGTGATGTGCCGCCAGTCGCCCAGCGTGCCATCGGTTTGCTGGATGCGCCGCGCCATGAAAGTCTGCTCGGGCTTGACCTGGGCCCAGTGCTGCAGGCGATCGGTCAGGCGCTCCGGAAAAGCCTGCAGCGCCTGATCGGCCTGCAGGTAGCGCGTGCCGGGTACGCCGTCGCGCACGCTGACGCGGGTCACGCCGAACTTCAGGGGGCGGAATTTGGGGGCGGTCATGGTGTGTCCGGGTTTGGTGTTGAGCGTTGGGCGTTGAGTGTTCAGGGCATTGCGTTGAGCGTTTTGCATTGAGTGTTCAGCGTGTCGGTTCAGAGTTTGCGCATCGCTCAACGCTCAACTAAAAACGCTCAACGGGCCTTCTGCACTTTGGCTGCCTTGCCTTCAAGGAAGGCGCGCACACGGGCTTTGGCTTCGGGGGCAGCTTGGGCAATGGAGGCCATCAGGGCTTCGGTGAACAGGCCGTGGTCAGCCGGTTGCTCGGCTATGCGGGGCATGGCGTGCGTGAGGGCAAAGTTGGTCAGTGGGGCGTTGGTCGCGATGCGGGTGGCCAGCTCGATGGCCTTGGCCAAAGCCGTGCCGGTGGGCACCAAATACTGGGCAAAGCCCACTCGTTCGCCTTCTTGCGCGTCGTACACACGGCCTGTGAGCATCATGTCGATCATGCGCGCCGTGCCGATCAGTTTGGGCACCCGCACCGAGCCGCCACCGCCCACAAAAATGCCGCGTGTGCCTTCGGGCAGGGCGTAAAAAGTGCTCTCGTCGGCCACGCGGATGTGGCTGGCGCTGGCCAACTCCAGCCCGCCGCCCACCACTGCGCCGTGCAGCGCACTGACCACGGGCACGCTGCCTTGTTCGACCGCATTCAGCGCCACGTGCCAGCCACGCGAATGGTGAATGCCTTCTCCAGCGTCGCGCTCCTTGAGCTCCGACAAATCCAGCCCAGCGCAAAAGTGATCTCCCTCACCGTGAATCACCGCAGCGCGGGCTTCGGGGGGCAGGTTCTGAAACACATCACGCAGCGCTTCAATCAAGGCGTCGTTGAGCGCATTGCGCTTGGCCGGGCGGCACAGGCGCACCACGGCCACAGCGCCTTGCATCTCCACACTGACGCCATGGGCAGCTGCACGTTGCAGGATGGGGTGGGGAGAGGTGGTCATCGCAAAGGGTCCTAGGCGGGTCTGGGTCGGGGAATGCAATAAGGTTATTGCTGATAACCATATTGTGCGCACCAGATGGCTTTCGGGTGTCTGGTGTTTACCCTAGGTTTGCGACTGAATGTGCTCAGCTGTGGTGCGACAGGCGGGGCAAATTACGGGCTTTTTTCGTCGCCCGGGCGCATGCCCTTGAGCCAGTAGACCCACGACAAAATCACGGCCACGGCGGTGTAGAGCTCGGGGGGGATTTCCTTGTCCAGGTCGATGCGGCTGAGCAAGGCCAGCAGCTGAGGGTCTTCGGCCACATAGACGCCGTGGCGCTGGGCTTCGTCGATGATGCGCTGGGCCAGCTCGTCCTCACCCCTGGCGCTGATGATCGGGGTTTTGCGCTTGCCATATTCCAGCGCAATCGCTTCTTTCAGTGGGGCTTTCATGTCTGCACATCCAGCAAGCTGCCGGTCTCGGGCGGGTTCCAGGGCATGGGCTCGGAGGGGCCTGGGCCGTGGATGATGTGCAGCCGGGTCATGTTCAGGCCTGCGCTGTCCAGCTCTTCGGCCAAATTGGGCGTCAGGTCGCGTGCCCGTTTCACCACATCCTCGCGCAAGGCCCACATGACCATGTCGACTTCAGTCTGGTCGCTGATGCGTGTTTGCAGCCACACTTCGCCCAGTTCGCGGTTGCGGGTGTGCAGGTGAATGACCAGCGGTGCTTTTTCTTCGCCACGCTTGCTGCGGCCCCGAACAAATCGCAGCGCCACGGGTTCGGCGTCCGAAAATGGCAGCATCATCGAAAACACCCATTCGCGGCCCGTCAGGGTTTCGGCCGCAGTGAATTGGTGCGACTCGATGTCGTCGATGGCATCTTGCACTCGGCCCGTCGCCTCGTGGCTGGTGCTTTGCAGCAGACGCAGCAACTGCCGCAGGCCCGACTTCAGGTCAACCAGACCACTGCCGTGGCCCTGCGACAGCAAAGCTTCGGTCATCAGGCCGCTGCGCTGCATGAGTTGCTGGAGTTTTTCCGGGGTCAGTTGGGCCATGCTGGGGCGCAAGCGTCGCCACTGCTGCAGGACTGCCAGCTCGGGGGACGCCGGGTTCAGACTCTTCAACAGGCTGTCCAGACCGCCCGGGCGCAGCAGCAGGGCCAGGGCGTTCATGTCGGGGGGTCTGAATCCCAGCTGCTGCATGCGGTTGGGCATTTGCGCCAAAGGTGCAGCGGCTGCGGGGGCAGCCGCAACGGTCGCTTGCAGCGGGCGCAGCCAGATCGAGCCATCGCTTTGCAACTGCACCCGAAACAAGGCCGTGTCGCCCGAGGCCAGGCGCAGCCCCGCGGGCAGTTCTTTGGGTAAGTCGATGAAACGGCCGGCTTGCGCGGGGTCTTGCAGTATCAGGCGGATCCGGTCTTGGCGGTTCTCGACGGTGGATTGAATCACCTGGCCGTCGCGCAAGCCCAGTTCGGCGGCGTTGCGCTCGACCACCAGGGGCAATTTCCCCTCCAGAAAAATGGTGGGAATTTTGGGGTTGAGGTGGGCGGTTTCAGCCCCAGTGATCATGCTGCGGCCTGCGCTGCGATCAGGGGTAACGCACCCAGCGGCGTTGGTCGTTCGGTTCGGTTGCGGTCTTTTGTGGTGCTTGTTCGTCAGCCCCGCGGAGCAACGCTGCTGCCCCCGGGTGCTGGCTCAACACCATCTGGCGCAAGGCAGGCAGGCTGGGCACCTTCAATTGGACCCCGGACCGCATCTGATGGGGTGAACCCGATGGGAAAGCCTGCGGGTTCAGGCTCACAAAGGCCTTGCGCAAAAAGTCGGGGTGCAAAGGGACATCCGGCAATGCCCTGCGGATGACACGGTCCAGCGTCTCGCCGCGTTGCACGGTGACCGTGCCGCTTGCCATGGCTGAGGCCGCGGGTGCCGAGGTGTTCGCCGAAGGGCTGGTGTGCGCAAGACCCTCCGCCGAATGGGCCGGTGTGGGCGGCAAGCCGCCCATTTGCTGAAATGCGGCTTGGGGCCCCAGCAGGGCCTGGAGCGCCAAGGCCCCTGCAGAGTCAGCCGACCAGGCGGTCGAACTCCCGCCGACCAGCGCGCAGCTGCCGAGCAGCCAGGAGGCCAAGTGACGGTGGGGAGAAACGGCAGAGGTCATAGGGGTATTGTGGTTCGGGTTGAACAGGCTCACAAAGGCAGGGCCATCCAGGCGCCATGCGAGGCCAGGGCTGGGCCCGCGAGTTGTTGCAGCTCGGTGCGATGTGGGCCAACCTTGACCACCTGGGCCAAGGCCAGATGCTGGGCCACGCCGGGCTCCAGCATGCGAGCAGGCACATGGGCGGGGTCCATCAAGAGCACGCGGTCACCGGGGCGCAATCCGCTGTCAAAGCCCGCTTGCAGCTCGAGGGACTGCGTGCCTTGGCGGCGCACATGGAACTGCACCGGCTCGCATTCGGTTTGCTTGTCCAGCTGGGCCACCCATTGGCGCATGCGCTCTTGCAAAAGGCCTTGCATCTGCTGCGCCCAGGCCGTGGGGCTTTGCGCCAGCGCCGTGGGAACGATCGAGATGATCTGGTCGATTTGCCACTGGGGCACCAAGCGCGAGGCCGGGCTGAGTTTTTGGCCCAAGCGCAAGCTCAATGTCCAGCGCAACAGCGGGTCACTGTCTTTCAGGCCGAGGTACTCGGTCCACGAACGCGCCACAGCTGGGGCATGCGGTTGCAGCGAAATCTCGGCCATCCAGCCGCTGCGCTCCTCGGTCTGGCCGGTGAGTGCTCGCATGTAAGCGTTGTCCGACTGCGGGGCAGCTTGCGCCACGTTGTGCGTGCGCCAGCGCTGAGAGCCTTGCATGTTCTGGCTCCAGGACTGTTGCGCCAGCTCCAGCAGGGTCTGGCTGGCAAACAGCTGCGGGCCACTGAAGCCCTCAGGCATCACGACTTGCACGCCCAGAGGCAAACGCCAGGGCCGGGGCGGTGCCTTGCAGCTTTGGTCTGCTCCAACGGGCTTCCAGCCCCAGGGCAAGACCTCGGCGCTGACCTGGGCTACGGGTTCGTCGCCTTGCACATAAGACAAGACCCGCACGCCGCGCACCTGCGCCTCGGAGTGGAAATGGGCGCTTTCGTGAAAAGCCCCCTTGTTGTCGACCCAGGCCGAGCTGATCACCCGTGTGGGCCGGTCCAGGGTGGCGTCCAGAATGGCCTGACGGATGGCGGCGAGTTGCGCGTCGTGGTTATTTTGTGGGTTTTTCTGGACCGCCTTGGCCGACTGGGCCTGGGCATTCAAAAGGGCCTGCACCGGGGCCGAGGCCAGCGCCTTGGCCGCCAACTCGGCAGGGCTAGGGCTTTGGGCTGCGGCTGTGCTGGCCAGCGCACAGGCCAGCACGGCTGTGCTGATGCGCAACCAAGCAAGGCGGGGCGAGTTCACAAGGGCCAGCATGGGGTCAGTCCAATCCGAAGGTGATCAGCGGCGGCGCGAAGCCATCTGACCCAGGTACAAGGCACGCAAATCACGCACCACATACTGGTCCAGCGACATGGTGGTCTCGTAAGTGTCTTCGCCGACCGGGGTGATGCTGACCATGGTGGCGCCGTAAATCACGCCCTCTACCTTGGCACGGAAGGTGTCGCTCATCACCGTCATGTCGGCCACGGTGGTGGTGGCGTCAAGTTGCTGGCCATAGACCTGCTCGGTCAAAGAGCGGTAAGCGTCGAGCTTGGAGGCGCGGATGGCCAACAGGCGCTGCTGCGCCGGGTTTTTGTGGTTTTGCACGCTGATCACGGCATAGCCTGTGGCCACCAGGGTTTCACGCTTTTCCACCAGGGGGCTGATCATCGAGGCGGGGGCCGCCTGCGGGACGGTGGTGTCCTTTCCCAAGAGGTTCAAGGGCACGGATTGGCATCCGGCCAAGGCCAAGGTGGTCAGCAAGGCGGCTGCCAGTGAACGGGTACGGGTCATTGTGCTTCTCCATGAACGGGCACCCACACCAACCAAAGCGGCGCGTGGATGTGTTGTGTCTTGATGCATACATCGACAGCAATGCCCAAGTCTTGAGCTTGCGCCGGGCTTTAGAGCGTCCATGGGCTTGTTTTTCGACAAATCACAGGCAAAGGTGAACTATAAAATTATTATTTTTGATGATAAAACTGTTTTTTTTGAAAATACTTGCTAAAGTATGATTTGTCAATTGTTCAACTAGCCAGTGAAATGACCGTCAACCACTCTTCAACGGCGGCTTGGCGCCTTCAGTGCAACGTGCCATGGCGGCATGCGCTGAAAGCCACTGGGTCCCACCCAACACCGATTTGACATGAAAGCCAGCGCCAAAACCCAAATCATTGGACAAAGCCGAGCGACGCAGTTTTTGCGCGAGCTCATCCAGACCTTGGCCGCGTCGTCTTCGACAGCCCTGGTCACGGGCGAAAGTGGCACTGGCAAAGAACTGGTGGCCCAGGCCCTGCATGCCCAAGGCCCCCGCGCTGGCGGCCCGTTTGTGCCCATCAATTGCGGAGCCATCCCGCGTGAGCTGATCGAAAGCGAACTGTTCGGTCACCGCAAAGGCGCCTTCACAGGGGCCGTGGCCGACCGTTTGGGTCGATTCGAGTTGGCGCACGGCGGCACCCTGTTTCTGGACGAAATCGGCGACTTGCCCATGGACATGCAAGTCAAGCTGCTGCGCGTCCTGCAAGAGCGCTGCCTCCTGCCCGTGGGTGCCTCGCGCGAAGTGCCGGTGGACGTGCGTGTGGTCGCGGCCACCCACAAAAACCTCGAAGCTGAAGTCGCAGCCGGGCGTTTTCGTGAAGACCTGTACTACCGCATCAACGTCTTGCCCATCACCACCACCGCCTTGCGCGAGCGGCCCGACGACATTGCTGCATTGCTCCAGTTTTATGCCGAAAAGCACACCCTGCCCGGCAACCGCCCCCTGAAGTTCGCACCCGAAACGCTGCTGATGCTTCAGGCCTATGCCTGGCCGGGCAATGTGCGCGAGCTGTCCAATCTGGTGGACCGTTTTTCGACGCTGTTCCCCTCGCAAAACCTGCACGTGCACACCGTGCCCGCCTGCATGATGCCCTCGGGCCTGGCCGCTTTGCAGGCTCAGCTCCTGAGCCAAATGCCCTCACCAGTTCCGCAGCCCTCGCTCTTCGCAGCGGTTTTGGCCCCGCAAGACGCTTTGGCTATGACAGAGCCCAACGGGACACCCGCGGCAGCTGGCGATGCCGAAAGCCCCTGGGCTGACAATGACCCGCTGAGCCATTTGTTCGCAGACAGCGACAACGCTGCGCCTGTCCCTCGAGCTGCCTTCGCCCCCATGCCTCTGTCTGCCTCCAACGACGAAATGAGCTCGGTCGAAGAAGTCATCTTGCTGGCCCAAGGCATCCAGACCTTGCCGCCCGACGGCATCTCGCTCAAGCAACACCTGATCGACATCGAGCGCAACCTGATCGAGCAAGCCCTCAGCCGCACCCAAGGCAATGTGTCGCAAACGGCCAAGCTGCTGCAGTTGCAAAGAACCACACTCATCGAAAAAATCAACAAATACGAATTGCGTGGCGTGGCCTGAACAGGCCTCTGAAGGAAAGGCGTTGCAGACCCAATGTGGTCGAACTCAGAAGGGTGGTTTGATCACTTTGGCGCAAGTGCCCTTGATGAGCTTGACATTGCGCCCGTCGTTCAGGCTCAGGGATTGCACAAAACTGCCTGTTTTGCGGTCCACCACAAACTCTTCGCCGGTGATCATGACGCCAAACCGTTGGAACATGGCTGGGCGGTAAATCTTCAGTCGCGTGCCCATCAATTGCAGGGTGCCTGAACGGCTTTCAGAGATGGCAATCTTGCCTTGGTACCAACCTGATTTTTTCTCGAAATCAATCTGTGCCATGGTGATCCTGGAGGGCTCGTTTTCCTTGATGCCCAAAGCCAGTTGACCGTCCAGGTCCAGCTCCAGCTCGCAAATCAGATCCATCACACCTTTGCTGTCGCCGGGCAGGCTTTCAGTGATCAAATCGGTCTCGGGAGGGCTTTCCCACAAGAGGTGCACCAGCCCCCAGATGCCGCCCATGACCGAAAGACCGATGGCGATACCGATTGCAGTATTTTTAAACATGAGGAAACCTCTAGAGGGTGTTGGTGTAAAGCAATGCGGTCGGTTGTCATCTTAGCGTGCAGTCAAGCTGCAGTTATCAGCTGATTACTGGTTCAGCACCGTGATGCTGACGCGGCGGTTTCGCGGGTCTGCACCGTTGCCTGGCACTTTGGGATTGGTATCGGCCACCCCCTCGATGCGCGAGAAGCGATCGCTGCCCACGCCCTGGGATTGCATGAACTGTCGCGTGGCATCGGCACGCTCGGTTGACAAGGTCCAATTGTTGCGCATGCTGTCCGGCGCGAAACCCATGCTGTCGGTGTGCCCACGAATCGACAATTTGTTGGGCAGCGGTTTGAGTGATTGGGTCACTTCAGCCATCAAGGCGGCCGCTTTGCTGCCCATCACCGCGCCACCAGAGCTGTACATGGCAAAGTCGGCCTTGTCGATCACCTCAATGCGCAAACCGTCCTTCTCGCGCGTGATGCTGACTTGGTCCTTGATTTTTTCGAACTGCGGGCTTTCAGACAATTTCTGTTTGATCTCTTTTTCGACCTTGTCGAAATTTTCCTTGTCCTGTTTCTGGCCTGGCGAGCCACTGCCGCCACCCTCGCCTGGTGAGCCCGAACCCGTGGCTTTGCCGGGGTCTTGGTCAGAGGGGCCATCCTTGTTGTTCTCTTCCTTGGATGAACCAAAGCTTTCGCCTGGGCCACCTTGGGCCTGAGGCGTCAAACGCTCGAGCAACGCGGTTTGCTTGGCGGTGAAAGGGAAACCTTCGGGGTCGATGATGGACTTGCCACCGAACAAACCATTGGAGCCCGCCATTTCACCAAACACGATCTGGCTGTGGGAGGTGGGCCTGAAATAGTCCGCGACACTCCTTTTCCTGTCTTCTGTACTGGCGCCCAACAGCCACATCAACAAGAAGAAAGCCATCATGGCCGTCATCATGTCGGCCAGAGCGATTTTCCAGGCGCCACCGTGCGCACCCGCATGACCGTCGTCGGCAATGATTTTTTTGACAATGATGATGGGCCGCAATGCCTCTGCAGCAGCAGCTGCAGCGACTTCTTCGGGTGTTCCCGCTGCGGCTTTGTCTGCCTCGGCCATCAGGATCCTCGCATGCCGTCAAAGACTTCGGAAAAGCTCGGTTGGTTGTGGTGAGAAATACAGGCCCGTGCGGACTCGATCACCAGCGGTTGCGCGTAGCCCTTGAGGTTGCCCACGATCATCTCGCGGATCACGTCAAACGCTTGTGCGTCTTCGTTGATGATTTGGGTCAGTCGCCCGGCAAAGGGCTCAAACATACCGTAGGCCAAAAACACGCCCATCAGCGTACCCACCAGCGCGGAGCCAATCAGCGCGCCCAGTACAGGCGGGGGTTGGTCAATCGAACCCATGGTTTTCACCACACCCAACACGCAAGCCACGATGCCCAGCGCGGGCAAACCACCCGCAATGCCGGCCAACGCGCCGGGGGCCAACAAGGCCTCATGGTGGTGCACCTTGATGGCTTTTTTCATCAAATCATCCAAGGCATCGGCGTCCAGGTTGCCCTGCGAGATCACCATCAAACGAAGGGGATCGCAAATCATCTGAACGATGGAGTGGTCCTTGGCCAGCTTGGGGAATTCACCAAAAATCGGGCTCGAGTCTGGGTTTTCGACGTGCGATTCGAGCGCCACCACGCCTTCTTTTTTCATCACCGTTTGCAGTTTGCCCACCAGCAGCATCAAAGCCAGGTAGTCGGCTTGGTGAAAACTGGGTCCTTTGATGCACTTGCCAATGCCGCCCATGGCCGCCTTGAACACAGGAAAGCTGTTGGCCACCAACGAAGCGCCAATGGCCGAACCCCCGATGATCAGAAATTCGAAAGGCGCGGCCTTGATGATGGGGGCCATCTTGCCGCCAGCGATGACGTAACCGCCAAACACCGCCCCAAAAACAACCGCTAAACCGACAAAGAAAAACATGGTGGCCCTTTAAGTCTAGACAATGCACCAAATACCGATGCACCAACCCAGTGTCCATTGAAAAAAGAAGTCCATCAAATTGCCCAGCAACATGACAGGCAGACCCAAATACAGCGCCCCCCAAGCCCACCCCGAAATCGTCAAGCGGGCTTTGGGGATGTCATGCCCCAAGATGGCATGTTCTTTGGGCGATGACGAGCTCATTTTTTCCATTAACACCTGTGTTCATCGGACTCAAATGCGTTATCTTGAGTCGAATTTGAAAAATTTGCCTATTATGACGATATGGATGTGAAATGGGAGCAACTGCGACAAGCCGATTGGGAAGAATTTCATTCGACCCACCTCGGTGCTTTGCAGCAGGCCTGGACCTACGGCGAGGCCTTGACCTCATTGGGCGTGAACATCTCGCGGGCCATGGTCTGGCAAGAAGGCCAGCGGGTGGCCATTGCCCAATTCATGTGCAAACGGGTGTTGGGCTACATCTCTTTGGCCTCTTGCACGCGGGGCCCGATCTTCCATCCCGACCTCAGCCCCGCGCAACGTGCCGACATTTACAAGCGCCTGCGCCAAACGATCCCACTGCCGCGCCTGAAAGTCCCCTTGTTTTCGCCCGACCGCACCGGCGAACAACTCGACCCGCTTGAAACCCGGGGCATGTCACGCGTGATGACCGGTTATTCCACTGTGCTGCTCGATTTGACCCACCCGCTGCCCACTTTGAAAGCCCAGCTCGAGGGCAAGTGGCGCAACCGCTTGAACAAAGTGCTGTCCCATGTGAAGCTGCGCATCCATGTGCAACCGAGCCGCAAGCGCTGTGATTGGCTGCTGGGCCAGGAATTGGCCCAGCGCGAAGCGAAAAAATTCCATGGCTTGCCCACCAATTTTGTACAAGCCTACATCGCCGCTGCGGCCGACCCCCGTCAAGCCTTTGTGGTGGCCTATGCCGAACTGGGCAAGAACACCGTGGGCGGCATGCTCTTTCTGATTCACGGCCGAGTGGCCAGTTACCATATGGGCTGGGCTGACGAAGAGGGCCGGCAGCTCAATGCCCACAACGCTTTGCTCTGGCAGGCCATGGCTTACTTGCAGGAACTGGGCGTCGAGCAGCTCGATCTGGGGGGCGTCAACACCCACGATCTGCCCGGCATCTCTCGCTTCAAGCTGGGCACAGGCGGTCAAGCCATCACCCTTGCGGGAACTTATTTTTGAGAACAAACATGACGTTGCGAGCATTTTCAATGCGTGCTGTGGTGCGGTGGAGCCTGTGCTGTGCTGGCTTGGCGGGCTGCCTCAGCCCACTCGCCGCGCAGGCATGGACCCGCATCGGCGAAACCCAGGACCTGACGCTTTACGTGAACCGCAAAAGCATCGAGCGGGAAGACAGGATCCGCCGGGTCTGGGAAATGCAGGACCTCAAAAAACCGGACGCCGAAGGGGTGCGCTCCAGACACTACTTGAACGAATACGATTGCACCTACAAAATGCACCGATTGGGCCAGATGTCCAGTTTCGCCGGCCCCAAACTGACCGGCGAAAAAGTCGCCGACGTGAAAGACATGGGCTACTGGCGAAAAATTCCCCCCAATGGCGTTTTTGTGCTCACTTACATCGCCGTGTGCGTCGAATGAGTCCTTCGGCGCTGTGCCCTGACCCGATCGTATCGACCACACCCCAAGTGCGTGCTGCACCCACCGTGCTCAGAGCTTCTTCAAACGCTGGCACTGCGACGGGCTTGAATTCGAGCTTGTAACGCGCGCATTCCGTTTTCATCATTTCCGACCCCCTTGTTTGGAATTTAACCCGTCAACAAGGAATCTCTTTTTCAAGGCCAAGGTCACGGACTTGATCATGGCCCCCTGGTTTTCTGGGGGGACAGGACGGTTATTCGTCCGGGGTCATGGGGGTGGCAAGGGTCCTTTGGGGTGGTCTTTGTGCTTCAGCGCGGCGCAGGCGCAACTGCGGGGGCAGCAGCAGCAGGCTCGCCAGCGGGCTTGGGCGGGTTGATGCGGGGGAACTGGACGGCGCGGTTGGTGTTGGTGTTGGCGTTGGCGTTGGCGTTGTTTTTCTGCAGGGTTTCGAGGTAGCGTTCTTTTTGCAGGGTCACCAGGGCTTGGACGTCGCTGTTGAGTTTGTCGACGTTGCCGACCGCGCCTTTGAGGGCTTTGACTTCATTGCCCAGGGTTTGCACGGCACCGGCCTGGCTTTGCAACCGGCTGTTGATGGCTTGGACTTGTTTGAGCAGGTTGTCGCTGGTGGCGGCGACTTGTTTGGCGGTTTCTCCGGGCACGGTCTGGACCATGTTTTCGGATTTTTTGAGCGCGTCGCTGATGCGAGTTTCGATCTGGCCTTGGTTCTTGGCTTGTTCGACTTGTTGCGCCGTCAGGCCTTCGATGCTGCGATTGATGACGTTGAGCGATTCGAGGCCGACGTTGAGGTCGACCACGCGCTTGCCGACCGCCAGCATCATGGTGTCGAGTTGGTTGATGCGGCTGTTCATGCGCACCCCCATGACCAAAAAGAAAATGAGACAAATCAGCATCAGGCCGCCTGTTGCGCCCAGCAGGATCAGGGCCTTTTTGTGGCCGACTTCGGTCAGGTCTTTGAATTCGGTGGTGGCCTTGTGCATGTTTCTGCTGGCGGCGGCGGCGGATTCGGCGGACTTGCTGGCGATGTCGGCAGAGTCGAGCACAACTTGGGCCAGCGATTGGTATTGCCGGTAGGCACGTTCATCGACGGTGAGGCCCATGTGCGGGCGCGACTCGGGGGCCGGTGCCGCAGCGCTGGGGGCCATGTCGCTGTCGCTGTGGGGGGCTGGGGCGGTGCTGTCCTCGCTGCCGGGGGCATCCACGAGGATGGGTTCGGTGGGGGTGAAGTCTTTGTCGCTCATGGTCGTTTTCCTCGGGCTGTGGGCATTTGCGGGAGTCGCTGGAGTTGTTCTGCCAATTGGGCGTTACGGGCTCTGAGTTGATCGATGCGGGTTTTGACAGGGTTGTCTTGTTCCCATATGGGCTCAATGGGTGTGGGGGCTGCGTCCAGGGCTTGCGCTTTGGCGCTGCTGGAGGGCGACGCGCTGCGCAGTTTGGGTTTTGATCTGGCTGTTTTGCCTGATGGGGGTTTGGATTTGGGTTTGGCAAGTGGGGTCGGGGCTTCGAACAACGGGCCCTCGAGGGCTTTGGCACGCACGGTTTTGACGGCCGGAGTGGGGGGCTCGATGCGCTTGCTTTTGGGGGTTTTGACGGGCACCACTTTTTGAATGTTGGTGGGGCTGTCGTCGGAGGTTTCCGAGGACTTGAATTTCTGGGTGCTTGGACGAGCGGCCACGTTGGAGCCCGAAGGCATGTTGACGGCGTGGGGTTTGTCGCTGCGGATGAGGGTGTTTTTTTTCACGGCGTGTTCCTGGGTTGGATCAGGGCAACTTGTTGGGGGCAACAGGGGCAACAGGGGCAGCCGGGCCGACAGTTGTCGGGGTGAGGGCTTGGGCGGGTGTGTTACCGGTGCCGGGCTCTGGCAGCCCGATGGCCGCGGGCGTGGGCTGCGTGGCTTTGGTTTTGCCAATGCCGAAGGCTTCGGGTTGAAGCCAGAGCATGGTCAGGGTGGACAGGGTGAGTGCAGCCGCGACCCACAGCGCCAAACGCGTGTGGCTTTTGTCCCATTTGCCCAGCAATTGGGTGCTTTTGTCAATGGCCTTGCGGCCATTTGCGTGAAAAGCTTGCACTTGTTGCTTGATTTGTTGGGCGGCATTTTTTTTCTCCAAGTGGGGCGGCTCGTCTTGGGCGAATTGGGCGGCGTCTTCGGTTTCGGGGCCGGGGCCATCGTCGGTCCAGGATTGGCGTTTGATGCGTCTGAGCAGTTGTTGCACGGGCTGCTGGCGGCCTTCAGCTCGGGCCATGTCGAGCGTGGCTTGGGCCTGTTCGGCGTTGGGGGCTTCGATTTCCCAGCGCAAAATTTTGCGGCCGAAGGCGGACAGGTTGTTGTGGCCGTCTGCAGTGCCTTTCATGAGCAGGATGGCCCGGATGTTGGCGCCAGGAAAGTTCTGGATCAGGCGGGCGAGCAGCTGAATTTCGGCATCGGGCAGGGCTTGGGCGTCGTGCACGACCCATATTTGCGCAGGACTGACACCGGTGGAAGTGCGGGTGGCTTGTTGCACCGATTGGCGGGCCAGGGCGTCGTTGAAGCGGGCGAGCAAGGCGTCGGTGTTGGTTGGAAAATAAACCTCGATGTGGTGTTCGGGGGCTGCTTGCCGCAGGCGTTTGAGCAGCAGGTGGGTGTAGTGATCGAGCAGGGCCTCGTGTTCGCATTGCAGCGACAGGCTCAGCCCTTCGCGGGCGATGGCGTTGGTGCAGCCGTCGATGCGCATGCGGTCGGCTGTCCGGAAGACGAAGTCGTCCGGGTGGGGGGCATGGGCTGTGATCGGGGTGTTCATGCGGTGGCACCTTGGGCTTGGGCTTTCTTTCCGTCAGGACTGAACAGCATGCTGGGGGGAACGGTGACTTGGGGTCTGGGGCGAGGCGGGTTCAGGGGCGAGGCCGCTTCGAGGCTGAAGACGTAGGCGATGACCTGGGCCACGGCGTGGTACAGGTCTTCGGGTACTTGGTGCTCGACTTCGGTGGTGAAGTAAATGGCACGGGCCAGGGGGGCGGCTTCAAAGATGTGGATGCCGTGGTTTTTGGCTTCGGCGCGAATCAGGGCGGCCATGTGGTCGGAGCCTTTGGCCACCATGATGGGCGCACCGTCGCCGGTGGGGTCGTACTCGAGGGCGACGGCGAAGTGTTCCGGGTTGGTGATGACGACGTCGGCGTCTTTGATGCGGTCCATCATGCGCGAGTTGGCCATTTCGCGTTGACGCCTGCGGATCTGCGCCTTGACTTCGGGGCTGCCTTCCATTTGCTTGTATTCGTCTTTGACCTCTTGCTTGGTCATGCGCATTTTTTTGGTGAAGCTGTGCTTTTGCCAGGGCACGTCGATCATGGCGATGACGGCCAGGCTCAGGGCCACCAGCAGGCCCGATTGGAGGATCATCTTGCCTGCCGCATCCAGGGCGGGCTCCAGTCCCATTTGGCCAATTTGGACAAGCGAGTCCATGTTGGCCATGAGCGACCACCACAGCACGGTTGCCACCAGCACAAATTTGAGGATGGCTTTGCCCAGTTCAACCAAGGCGTGTGTGCCAAAGATGCGTTTAAGCCCGCTGATGAGGTTGAGCTTGGAGCCCTTGGGCATGACGGCACCGAGGGAAAACAGGTAGCCCCCGGTGAGTCCCGAGGCGATGATGGCGGCCACCAGGGTGAAAAGGATGACGGGCATCACAAAAATGAAGGCGGACAGCAAGTGCTCGCCAAAGTGGGCGGGCAGGAGCAGGGGTTTTTCGATCAGTTGGCGGTCAAACACGAAGCCTTTCGCAAACACGGTGGACAGCCGGCTGATGAGCCAGCTGCCCATGACCATGAGTATGGCAATGGAGCCAATGACAATGACGGCGGCAGGCAGTTCCATGGAGCGGGCGACCTGGCCATCGTCGCGCGCTTTTTTGAGCTTTTGCGCCGTCGGGTCTTCGGTTTTGTCTTGTGCGCTGTCAGACACGGGGCGCTCCTATGACGTCACGAACCAGCGAAAAGCCTTGAACCCAAAGCCACTCGATACGCCCGCCAATGCTGTCGAGCGAGATGATCAGAATGACCAGGCCCGCCATGATCATGGCGGGAAAGCCGACAGCAAAAATATTCAGGCTGGGTGCGGCGCGTGTGACGATGCCCAGGCCGACGTTGATGAACAGCAGCGAGACCATGACGGGCAGGGCCATCAGCACGGCGCCCAAAAACATCATGGAGCTCCATTGCAGCACCCGGCCGTAGACGGCTTGGTTGAGGATGTCGGTGCCAATGGGCAGGCTGTTGAAGGATTCAAGGATCAGTCCCAGCAAGATGGCATGGCCCCCGAAGCCGACAAAGATGAGGGTGGACATGACGATGAGCAGCTGCGAGATGACGGGTACGTTGCCCATGTTGGGGTCGATCATGTTGGCCATGGACAGGCCCATGGCGGCGGCGATGCTTTGGCCTGCCACCACCACCGCAGCGACCACGATTTGCAGGATCAGGCCCATGGTGGCGCCGATCATGATTTGGTTGAAGACTTCGAGCAGCCCTTGGGCGCTGGTGGGGTCGATCACGGGCCAGGTGTAAAGGGGGTAGACCAGCCAGGCCAGCACCAGCGCCACCAGGATGCGCATGCGGGTGTTGAAGGCGCTGAGCGAGAAAATAGGCGCGGTGATCATGAGGGCCGAGATGCGCAGCATGGGCCACAAAAAGGTGTAAAACCTTTCGACGACATCGGCGGCCAGGAAGTTCATGGGTTGACCTGCGAGCGGCTCAGACGAACAAGGTCGGGATGCGCTCGAAAATGCTGCGCGTGAAGTCGACCAAGGTGACCAGCATCCAGCTGCCAAACAGCAACAAAGCCAGGGCCATGGCAATCAACTTGGGGATGAAGCTGAGTGTCATTTCGTTGATGGAGGTGGCGGCCTGGATGATGCCGATGAACAGACCCACGGCCAGCGCCACCAACAGCAGCGGGGCGCTGACCAGGGCGATGGTCCAGAGGGCGTGGCGGCCCAGGTCGATGACGGTGGCGGTGTCCATGGTGATGTCCTTTAGGGCATGGCAAAACTGCCAGCCAGTGAGCCCATGATCAGGCTCCAGCCGTCCACCAGCACGAACAGCATGAGTTTGAAGGGCATCGAGATCATCATGGGCGAGAGCATCATCATGCCCATGGACATGAGCACGCTGGCGACGATGAGGTCGATGACGACGAAAGGGATGTAGATCAAAAAGCCGATGGTGAAGGCGCTTTTGAGCTCGGAGGTGAGGAAGGCGGGCACCAGGGTGGTGAAGGGCACGTCTTGCGGGCTGGTGAAGTTGGTGTTGCGCGCGATGTCCATGAACATGGCGATGTCGTCTTCGCGGGTTTGCAGCAGCATGAAGGCGCGGATGGGTTTTTCTGCCGCGGCCAGGGCTTTGTCGAAGCTCATGCCCTGGTTCATGTAGGGCAGCAGCGCGTTTTGGTACACATCGGTGAGCACCGGGGTCATGACAAACAGGGTGAGAAACAGCGACAGCCCAACGATGACCATGTTGGGAGGGGTCTGGCCGGTGCCCAGGGCTTGGCGCAGCAGCGACATGACGATCACGATGCGCACGAAGGCGGTCATCATGAGCAAGACCGAGGGCAGCACCGACAGCGTGGTCATGAGCGCCAGCAGCTGCAGCGTCAGGCTGTATTGGGTGCCCTTGCCCGTGTTGGTGGCGGTGATGGCGGGCATGTCAGGGGCCGCTTGCGCCAACAGGGGCAGCAGGCACAGGACAAGGGTAAAAATCAGCCCAAGGGAGAGGCGGCGCTTCATGGCGTGTGGGTTTCTATGGGTTCAACAGGTGCAGGCGAAGGCTCAGTTGCAGACGCAGAGGCTTGCACGGGCCAGGGGGACAGGGCGGTCATTTGGTGGGCCGTCACGCCGACCAGCACGTCCTGGCCGTCGACCTGGATAAGGAGAATTTTTTGTCGAGGGCCGACGGACATGCTTTCAATCGTTTGTAAACGTTGTGCGTTTTTGCGCAGGAAACTGGCGCCGCTTTGCATTTTTTTAAGGCCCCACAGCACGGCCAGCAGCAAGCCGATGACCAGCGCGAAACTGAACGCGTATTGCAGCCAGTCAGTGAAGGTCCATCCGGTGTTCATGGCGGGCTTTAGAGGTTGTCCAGCCGCTCAGAGGCGGGCACCACACGGGTCAGTCGGATGCCGTAGCGGTCGTTGACGAGCACGACCTCACCCTGTGCCACCACGGTGTTGTTGACCAGCAGGTCAAGGGGTTCGCCTGCGATGCGGTCGAGTTCGACCACGCTGCCTTGGGTCAGGCGCATGAGGTCACGGATCTTGATTTGGGCGCGGCCCACTTCAATGGAGAGCGTGACCGGGATGTTTTGCAACACGTCGGTGTGGATTTGGCCTTTGTCCGTGGCTTCGGTGGGGGGCAGTTCGCTCATGCGCGTTCCTTGTTGTGGGGTTCAGGTGGGGGCGTTGGGGCTGATGGCAGTGACGATCTTGATCGCCACTTGGCCACCCAGGGCCCCGACTTCGACGTCGTAGACCGGCATGTCTTGAATCAGGGCACGGGCGTGATCGGCTTTTTTGAAGGGCAGGATATCGCCCGGTTGCATGGTTTGAAGCTGTTGCAAGGACAAGCTGAGTTTGCCCAAGTGAATTTGTATTTCCAGTTCGGCGTCGTGTACGGCGTCGTTCAGTAGGGCGCGCCAGACTTTGTCGGAGTCTTCGTTGCCATCACCGGTTTGCACGCGGCTGCGCAGCAGGTCTCGCACGGGCTTGAGGGCCACATAGGGAATGACCATGTCGACATAACCTGAGCCTTGCGAGGTCGCTTCAGATTCGAAGCGGCTGAGGATGACGAGGTCGTTTTCGTCGACGATCTGGGCAAACTGGGGGTTGATTTCGGAACTGATGTGCTCGAATTCGACCGGGGTCAATGGGGACCAGGCTTCTTTGAAGGATCGAAAGAAAACCTGCAGGATGATTTTGATGATGCGGGTTTCGGTGGGTGTGAACAGTCTGCCGGGGGGCAGTTGGCCTACGCCTCGTCCGAAGCCACCAAAAAAGCTGTCGAGGGAGCTGAACACCACAGTCGGCTCGATCACGACCATGGCGTAGCCGCGCAGGGGGCTCATGCGCACGACGTTGACGGAAAGGGGCGCCTTGAGGTCTTTGAGGTAGTCACCAAAGCGCATGATCTGCGTGCGCGTGGGGTTCATGCGGGGGCTGGTGCGCAGCACTTCAAGCATGCCCAGTCGGAACAAGCGGATGAAGCGCTCGTTGATCATGTCCAGCGATGCAACGTTGACGCCCAGGCTGCTGTCTTCCGCGGCCAGATCGTGTTTGCGCACCTGCACGTCCAGGTTGTAGCCCGGTGTGGTGTTGCTGTCTTCGTCGCTCAAAATGGCCGACAAAGCGGCCAGTTCTTCACTGGACAAAAGGGATTGGGATTCAGCCATGGTCAAGCAGTAGGGTGGGGTTCACTGGGCCACAAAGCTGGTGAAAAACACTTCTTCGATGCCGCCAAAGTCTTCGTATTTTTCCAGGACGGCGTTGAGTTCAAGGCGGATTTTTTCGGCCATTTTTTTGCGGAAATCAGGCTGGCTCAAATCGGCATCCGTGGTCAGGCGCATCACGTCGAGTGCGGTCGAGCGCAGCGCAAACTCATGTTTTTTGACGTTTTTGAAGACGCGCTCGTCGTAGTGGGTCATGATGGCCAGCTTGACCTGAATCACTTTGCGTGAGTTGGTCAGGTTGGCCACCAGTTCTTTTTCGAGTTCCATGTAATGGTTTTCGAAACGGGTCAGCTCGGGGGAGTCTTTGGTGACCTTTTTGGGCTGCGCCTCGCTGGCTGCATTTTTGGCCCCAGAGGCTTCTTTCTCCAGTGCCTTGAGTTGGGCTTCGGCCGCGGAGGTGTCTTTTTTGTCGAAAAAGCCCGTCACAAACAGGGTGCCCACCACGGTGCCTGCCAAGACCAAGATGGCCACGACGGCGATCAGGATGATCTTGACCAGAGGTGATTTCTTTTTGACTTCGACTTCGGTTTCTTCATCTGCCATGGTTCGTCCTCGTTGGTTGGCGGTCAGACCAAAACGTCCAGGCCCTCATTGGGGTCCTTGACGCGCGGTGCTCGGGCTATTTCTGGGGTGGTTTCCTGGCCGCTTTCCTGGGCCTGCGTGGGCTTGCCCTTGGAAAAACCAGGTGTCGGGTCTCCGCCACTTTGGCCGGTCTGACCTCCACCTACATGGATATTAGCAACATCCATGCCCATTTGGCTCAGTGTTTCCCTGAGTTTGGTCATGCCATCTTGCAACAGATCGCGGGTGACGGCGTTGGGTGCCGTAAATATGGCATCAAATTCGCCGCTTCGCATCCGCATTTCAATTTCGATGTGGCCCAGTGTGGCGGGGCGCAGTTGCAGTTTCAGGTGCCATTGGCCTCTTTCCATCTCGGACAGGATGCGTTGCCCCACGGCTTGGCCCATTTTTGCGGCCAGGTTCTGGATGTTTTCGCTGCGCGCGTTGGTGTCGGGCAGGTCGGGCGCAGGGCCGCTGGTGTTGGTGGTGTCGTTGCGCAGGTTGGCCTGGGCGTCCCAGCGGGCGGCAAAGTTGGCGTAGGCCGTGCCGTGGGTGCCTGTGCTGTGGGCGCCGCCTTCGGTGCCAAGCAGCTGTTGGAGCGTTTCGCCGCCCCAGTCCGCGCCCAGGTCCAACTCGCTGAGGCAGATGTCGGCTTCTTTTTGAGCGATGTCGGCCTGCGGCTGCACGCTTTGGATGGCGTTGCGTTGCATCCAGAAGGCTGCTGGGGGCGGCATGCGCAGCATGGGGAGGGTGAGCGCTTCTTCGGTGCTGGGGCTTGCCGCGGGCTTTGGGGCCTGACCCGCGTCGTCGGCCATGGCCCCAAGGACTTGCGCTGCGGTCAGGGCATGGCCGAGCAAGCTTGTGGCCGCGACGGGGTTTTGTCCATTGGCGCTTGCGCTGACTTGCCCTGTGGCGGCCCCGGTCTGTGCGGGCGCCAGTGAGGCGAGTTGGATCGGCGGCAGGCTGCCTTGGACGTTGCCCTGGCCCTCGCTGGCCCCGAGGGCAGCGCCTGTGGTCACGACATTGGCGCCGCTGGGGTGGGTGGTCAGGGTGCCTGCATGGCCGCCAAAAAGCCAGTGGACGGCATTTTCGTCCAGGCCCTGGGCGCGGGCAAATGCTTCCAGGCTTTGTGGGTCCGGGGGAGAGGTTTCTGGCGTGATGACACTCAGGTGAGGCCCCAGGGTGACGGCTTTCAAGGTCAGGGCATTCAGGGGTTCGGCGGCGGTGCCGAGCACGGCCGCTTGCCCGTCCAGGGTGACGGGGACGGCAATTTCCTGCCCTGGCTGTTCTGCCAGCTGCGTTTCCTGGTCCGCGATCTCGGCTGAGCTTTCGGCCTGGGCTTGGATCAGGTCAGACATGAGTTGCCCAAAGCTTTGGCCATCCGGGCTGGGGATGGCGTCTGATTTGAATTCAAAAGTACCGGCATTTGGGGTGGCGCTGGTTGGGCTGAGGTTGTCGCTGAGGGTGATGGTCATGGGTTGAGCTTTTCTAAAGTTGTCTGTACCTGAAACGGCGGCGGCCAATCTTTGCCGTTTTTCGGGCTTGGTCTTGTGATGAGCAAGTTGCGCACCAACTTCGGCTGGTTCGCTCCAAAGTCATGTTTTGGGGTTCGCTGCTGTCAGTTTGGTTGGCACACAGCTTGCTTTATGGTGTTGAGCAACCGTTAAACCTTGATTTTTTCTCCCTAAAACAGCGGCATTTTGAACATGAACACCTTGACCCTGTCAACGATCCGACAGAATTTGTCACGCTACGATCTGGCGGGCTTGGGTTTGCCCGTTCTGGTTCTGTTGATCATGGCGATGTTGGTGGTGCCACTGCCCCCCTTGCTGCTGGACATCTTGTTCACCTTCAACATCATGATCAGCTTGGTGGTGATCATGATCGCGATTGGCACCCGCAAACCGCTTGAGTTTTCGTCTTTCCCCTCGGTTTTGCTGTTTGCCACCATGTTGCGGTTGGCGTTGAACGTGGCGTCCACCCGTGTGGTGCTGGTGCATGGCCATGAGGGGCCTGATGCCGCCGGTAAAGTGATTGCGGCTTTCGGCGAGTTCGTCATCGGCGGCAACTATGTGGTGGGTTTTATCATCTTCGTGATCTTGATGATCGTGAACTTTTTTGTGGTGACCAAGGGCGCGGGTCGCGTCTCCGAGGTCAATGCCCGCTTCACACTGGATGCGATGCCTGGCAAGCAGATGTCGATCGATGCCGACTTGAACGCCGGGGTCATCGATCAGGAAACTGCCAAAAAACGCCGGGAAGAATTGGCCCAGGAGTCTGACTTCTTCGGCTCCATGGACGGTGCCTCCAAATTCGTCAGTGGTGATGCGATTGCGGGTTTGTTGATTTTGATCATCAACATCGTCGGGGGCTTGGCCATCGGCATTGGCCAGCACAACTTGCCGGTGGGCGAGGCGACCAAGTTGTATGTCCTGTTGACCATCGGTGATGGCTTGGTTGCCCAGATTCCTTCTTTGTTTTTGTCGTTGGCCACCGCCATCATCGTGACCCGGGTGACGACCTCCGAGTCGATGACCGAGCAGGCGAGCAGCCAATTTTCGAATGTGCCGGCCTTGTTCATCTCGGCCGGCATTTTGACCATCATGGGATTGGTGCCAGGCATGCCCCATCTGGTGTTTCTGACGTTGGCTGCCGCCACAGCTGGGATGGGTTTCATGGTGTTGCGCAAACAGATGCAACTGGAGCAAAGTTTGGCCGCGCCGGCTTTGCCGGCCAATGAAGGACCCAAGGAGCTGGACTGGGACGATGTGGAGCAGGTGGATTTGATTGGCTTGGAAATTGGCTATGGCTTGATCCCCTTGGTCAACCAAGAGTCGGGTGGCCAGTTGATGGCGCGCGTCAAGGGTGTGCGCAAAAAACTGTCGGCCGAATTGGGCTTTTTGGTGCAGCCGGTGCGCATTCGCGATGCCCTGAACCTGGAGCCGGACGCCTATCACATTGTCCTCAACGGCGTGGTGCGTGGCCGAGGCGAGGTTAAGGTGGGCCGGGAGTTGGCCATTAACCCCGGCAAGGTGTATGGCAAGGTGGAGGGCCAGCCGACCAAGGAGCCTGCTTTCGGTTTGGAAGCTGTCTGGATCGAGCCTGCTTGGCGTGATCAGGCCCGTGCCTTGGGCTACACCGTGGTGGACCCGAGCACGGCGATTGCCACCCACATGAACAAGGTGTTGCGTGACAGCGCTCACGAACTGTTGAGCCATGACGAAGCCCAAAAATTGCTGGACAAGCTGGCGGCCAAGTCGCCCAAACTTGTGGAAGAACTGGTGCCTGGCAAGTTGTCTTTGGGCGTGGTGACCCGCACATTGCAAAATTTGTTGCAGGAGTCTGTGCCGATTCGCGACATGCGCACGGTGGTGGAGGCTTTGACCGAGGTCAGCGGCCGCACGCAAGATCCCGACCAATTGGCGCAGCTGGTTCGCCCCAAGCTGGGCCGCATGATCGTTCAGGGGTTGCTGGAAAACCGCGACACCTTATCGGTGCTGACTTTGGATCCTCAATTGGAGCAGTTGCTGCACAACGTGCTCCAACAAAACAATGGTTCGGCTGGCATGGTGCTTGAGCCCAGTCTGGCCGAAAGCCTCTTTACTGCTTTGCGCGAAAGTGCCCGCACCACCGAAGAGCAGGGCTTTGCGGCTGTGTTGGTGGTTTCGCCTGCGATTCGCCCTTGGATGTCCAAGGCCGTGCGCTTTCGTGTCAGCGACCTGACGGTACTGTCTTACAGCGAAATACCAGACGATCAGCCGGTCAAAGTGATCAACACCGTGCAAGCCGATCCCCGCAACAACCCTTCCGTTACCAAGGCCTGATAGATCATGGAACTCAAACGCATCCTCGCTCGCGACAGTCGCTCTGCCAACGAAAAGGCCATCCAGTTGTATGGATCGGACGTGTTGATCATCTCCACCCAGCGCCTGGACAATCAAACCGAATTGATCGTGGCAGTGGACCTGGATGACAAGCCCGCGCCAGAAGTGTCCGCGCCGGCTGTTGCTCAGGCGAACGGCCAAGACGGAGCGGCGGCGCCTACGGTGCCGTTTTCCAAGTTGTTCCAAAGCGCCAGTTCTTTGGCGCCTTTGTTACCCGAGGCGTTCTTGCCTGATCTGGGTCAGCCGCTGCCAGCGGCAGTGGCCGCGCCAACCGTCGTGGTGTCAGCCCCGGCGGTGAAAGAGGTGGAGGCACTGGCCGAGCAATTGCGCCATGAGGGCCAACGCAGCCAGGAAATCGTGGAAATGCTGCGCCTGGAAATGGCAGCGTTGCGCAAGGACTTTAGCCTGTCGCGACAGATGATGCCTTGGCAAGATGGCCTGCGTTTGTCACCCGCCATCCAGCAACTGTCTTTGGCCATGAGCGAAGTGGGCGTGCCTGCGGGTCTGCGTGCTTTGCTGACCGACAGCATCCAGGAGCTGGAAAGTGTTCAGGAAGCCTGGCCCGTGATGCAGAGTTTGTTGGTCAGTGCTTTGAAACGTCCGGCCATGGCGCCGCCCGAGTCGGGTGTGCACGCGCTTTGCGGTCCTTCGGGTTCGGGCAAAACCTCCATGGTGGGACGCCTGGCTTATGCCGCAGCCCAAGTCCATGGGGTCGATCAACAGGTCATGGTCAGTTTTGCCGATCAGCGCCCTGGTTCCTGGGCCCAGATGCAGTTGTTGGCTGCACAGTCGGGTGTGGCTTGCATGCGCGCCGCCAACTCGGACATGTTGCGCATTTTGTTGCAGGAGCTGGAAGGTAAAACGGTATGGATTGACACGTGCGGGACCGATTTCTGTGCCCAAGCCGAGTTGCTGCAGGCCGAGCATCCCAAGGTCTTGCGTCATGCCGTGTTGCCGGTTGATGCTACAGTGACCAGTGTGCAAAAAATTCTCCAAAATTCTGCTGTGAGCTGGTCCTCCTTGATGTTGAGCAAGGTGGACGAAGCCGCTTATCCTTGGGCGCTGATCAAGGGCTTGAGCGAGCAGCCCTTGGGAGTTTCCTGTGTGGCGGGTTCCAGCCGCATTGATCACGCGGCAGCGCCTTTTGAGGCGTCACGTTTGGTGCAATTGGCGCTGAGCCCTTTGGTACAGCATTTGCCACTGGCGTCCGTTGCGCAAACCGCGATGCCTGCGCCTACAGTGGCGCTTGCGCCGACCCCTGCGCCTGTCCGCGTGTCCCGGGCCAAAAAGCCACCGGCTGCCAAAGCGCCTAAAACCCTCACCAAGGCTGCGAAGTTGCGTGGCAATAACCCGGTGGATGAAGACATCGTGATCCCGACTTTCATGAGCTGCTTGCCCACGCCCCCCTTGCGCCGACCCTCCGCCAAAGCATCTTCCACCTCGAAAGTTGCGCATGGATAAGCCTAATTTTCCTCAGGTCATTGGTGTGGCCAGCGGTAAGGGGGGGGCTGGCAAAACCACGGTGTCCATCAATTTGGCGGTGGCCTTGGCCATGCGTGGCCACAAGGTCATGCTGCTGGACGCCGACCTGGGCATGGCCAACGCCCAAATTGCCTTGGGTGCTTTTGCCCCTTTCAATATCAGCCATGTGCTGAACGGCGAAAAAACCTTGGATGAAGTGCTGGTGACCACCAAGCAGGGCATTCGCTTGGTGCCGGGTGCTTCGGGCTTGCGTGACATTGCAGCGCTGAATACCTCGCAAATTGCCAGCATGGTTCGCGCCTTTGACACCCTGCAAGAGCCAGTGGATTACCTGGTGGTGGATGTGGCGGCGGGCATTGCCCCGGCCGTTCTCGACTTCATGGCCGCTTGCCAGCGCCGTTTTGTTGTTGTGTGTGACCAGCCGGCGTCCATTGCCGATGCTTACGGCTTGATCAAGGTCATGGCCACCGAGCAGTCGCTGGATGAGATTTACCTGATCCCGAACATGGTGGGCAGTGCTCACGAAGGAAGGCAATTGCACCGCCGCCTGAACGATGTGTGCAACCGTTTCCTGGGGGTTTCGGTCAGGTTTTTGCAATCCATTGAAGCCGATGAGTTGGTCTTGCAGTCCTTGCGCAAATACCAGTCGGTGCTTGAATTTGCCCCTGGCAGCGCCGCAGCGCGCGATTTTCGGGCTTTGGCCGAGGCCATCGATCAGCTGCCGCCTGTGGACGGGCCGTCGGGACGTCTGCAGTTTTTCGCCGAGCGCATGTTGCGCGTCTCTGCGCTGAGGTGATCAACGTGTCCAACTCCATATCCCTTTACGAACAGGTGGATAACCGCCATGAGTCATTGATCATCGCGCACATGCCGATGGTCAAGCGTGTGGCCATTCACCTCAAAGCCCGTGTTCCCCCTTTCATGGAACTCGACGAGCTGATCCAGGTGGGGATGGTCGGGCTGATCGAGGCGGCTCGTTCGTTCGATCCGACCAAAGGGTTTGAGTTTGAGCACTTTGCGTTGAGCCGCGTTCGTGGGGCCATCCTGGACGAGGTGCGCAGACAGTCCTTTTTGCCCCGCTCGGCTGTGGCTTTCAATAAAAGTGAAAACGAGGCGGTGCATGTGTTGGCCGCCGAGCTGGGCCGAGCGCCCACCCAGTCCGAGCTGGCCTTGTTCATGGGCAAGGAACTCGACGAGTTCCAACGTGAGCGTGGCCAGGCCAAGCGTTTTGAGACCTATTCCATGGAAGTGGTCACCGAAGAGGTGATGAGCATGCCGGGGGACAGCGCCATGCAGCCTGAGGTCATGGTGGAGGAGGCCGAATTCATGGATGCCGTGGTGCAGGCCATCGACGATTTGCCCGAGCGCGAGAAGCTGGTGATGAATCTCTACTATGTGGAAGAGTTGAACCTGAAAGAGATTGGTGAAGTGCTGGGCGTCAGTGAGTCAAGGGTAAGTCAGATTTTGTCCACGGTGGTCAAAAAACTGCGGCTGACGCTGCAAGTTGGATGATGAAATGATAAAATTAACAGCACTATGGCATCCCTGTTTTCACTCTTTACGCCCAAAGATCCTGACGAAGAAATGAGGAAGGCGGAAGCGCTTTTCGAAAAAATCATCGCTTCAAAATCGGATTCTCGAGAAAGTAGGAGCTTGCGATTGCGCATGGGGATGCTCTGTCGTGCGCACCTGGACAAATCGTTTGTTGCGGGCGCGGAACAGATGGCCTCTTGGCAGGAGTTGGCGGCTTTGGCAATCGCCAAAGGAAATGAGAAGCCGCCGCCGCCCGAGCCCTCGGTTTTTCAAAAAATCAAGGCAGGTGATAACGAAATGTACGTTTATCTGCCTGAAGACTATGCCCATGAAGCGTTTTTTCTGGGCGGGCGCTATCAACGGGCTGAAATTACTGCGCTCAAGGCCATAGAGACCGTGCAAGGCTTGGCCAATCAACTGTGCTACTACGAGTTGAAACTGCCAGAGCCTTTCCAGGTCTTGCAGTTTTTGCGGGACGAATTGGCCCAGTCACCAGACAATGGGCCCCCCTCCCCGGATGCCCTGAAGCCTTGACGCACGGACTTGGAGTGAACACTTATGGACGCTTTTGTGTCTGCTTTTTCAGCCATGGGTATTTTGGTGCTTTTGGTGTGCGTCATTTACCTGCTTGACCGAGTCAATAACCTTGAGAAACAAACCCGTCAATTTGGCGAATCCCTTAAACCTCAAAAAGTGGTGGTTCCCGCTGGGCCTTTTGCTGGCTTGAGTTCGAAAAAGCTCTGGGATGCGATGACAGGGCGGGTCCCCGAGGGGGTAGACCCTGATGAGGTCGAAGAGGCGCGGCCCCACTATGAGACGGTTTTGCACAAGCACGTGGACGCGATCTTCCAAGAGGGTGTCAAGGATGGTCAGCGTGGCATGTTGGGTGAACCCAAAAACACCAAATTGATCAACACCTCCCGCGGCCCTGTGGAGTCGTGGTTGCCCTTGGCACAGGTCAATACCCTTTACAAGTGTGGTCTGGACAGTGCCCAGCTGCCGTCAGATCAACTGGATGCGGTGCGAGCGGCCCTGGATGAAGCGGGCCTAACCCTTTACAGCAAAGCGATGGTGAACTTGGCCCAGCCGCTGTCCGCCAGCTTGATGCCTCTGCCGGTTGCCGAGTTGCCGGTTTTGGCGCCTCCTGCGGCTCCTTGATTTTTTTCTGCCTCGTTGCGCTTTGGGGGCTCAAGTTTCCCCCAGCCTTTCCGATACTGTTTGTACAAGCAGTTGATAAAAGGTTTTCACCATGCGTTCATATTCAAGGTTGGCTCAAAGTTACGGTTCGGTACAAGTGGTCACAGGCGTTGCCACAGCGGACAATGTCCAACTGATCCAGATGCTGTTTGACGGTCTGGCCGAGAGTCTGGCTTCGGCCAAGGGCCACATCCAAAACAACGCGATTGAAGAAAAGTCCAAAGCCTTGTCACGCGCCGGCCGCATTGTGGTGGGTTTGCAGGGGGCGCTGGATTTCGAGCGTGGTGGCGAGTTGGCTCAAAACCTCAACGAGTTGTATGCCTATGTGACCCGCCGCTTGTTTCATGTCAATGCTTACAACGATTTGACAGCGCTCGAAGAAGTTCAAAGCCTCATCAAGGACATCACAGAGGCCTGGAAGTCACTGCCCAGCCTGCTGGGCCAGAATCAGCCAGCTTTGCGCTACACCACTTGAAGTGTTGCGCCCTCCTGAAGCAGCCTCTTGATGGGGCAAGAGTTCTATCTTGACGAAGCTCTGGCTTTCGCAGGGTTGGGGGGGAGTGGTCTGCCCGACAGGGATCGAACCTGTGACCCACAGCTTAGAAGGCTGTTGCTCTATCCAACTGAGCTACGGGCAGAAAAAATACGCAGCATGAACACTGAAAAATAAACACCCAGCATAAACACAAAAGGCCCTTGATGGGCCTTTGTTGTTGAATTCAATAGGGTCAATGCGCGGGTTGGGCATGCATTGAAATGGTCGGAGCGGCGGGATTCGAACTCGCGACCCTCTGCTCCCAAAGCAGATGCGCTACCAGGCTGCGCTACGCTCCGACTGGTCAGTATTCTAACCCCCAAAAGAGGGTGGATCAGAGACGTTGGTCAAAAAAATCTGATTAGTTTTTGGCGCCATGCGCCAATGCGCGTTCGCGGCTGGCGGCCAGCGTCTGGGCGTCTGGTGCTGACAAGTCCCAAGCTTGCATGTGGTCCAGGCTGATGTCGGCCAGGGCATCAATCCACTGCGCGTGGTTGTTCAGGCAGGGGATGTAGCTGAAGCTTTCGCCCCCCGCATGAAGATAAGCTTCTTTCGCTTCTTGCTGGATTTCTTCCAGTGTCTCCAGGCAGTCGCCTGTGAAGCCGGGGCAGATCACATCCACCTTTTTCAGGCCTTGCTGTGCCATCACCACCAGCGTGGGTTCGGTGTAAGGCTCCAGCCATTTGGCCTTGCCAAAGCGCGATTGGAAGGTGAGTTTGTATTGGTCTTTGGACAGGCCCAGCGCCTCGGCCAGCAGGCGGCCGGTCTTCATGCATTCGCAGTGATAAGGGTCACCCAGGTGCAAGGTGCGCTCGGGCACGCCGTGAAAGCTCATGACCAACTTCTCGGCCTGGCCGTGGATGGCCCAATGTTCACGAACTGTTTGCGCCAGCGCGGCGATGTAGCGCGGGTCATCGTGGTAGTGGTTGACAAAGCGCATCTCGGGGATGAGCCGGGTTTTGAGGCCCCAGCGGTAGACCGCATCAAACACGCTGGCGGTGGTGGTGCCGCTGTACTGTGGGTAAGCCGGCACGATCAGCACACGCTGGACGCCCTCGGCTTTGAGGTCATCGAGCTGTGAGGGGATGGACGGCTGGCCGTAGGTCATGGCGTAACGAACGGTGACGCTGTGGCCGCGCTCTTGCAGGGCCGTGCCGAGCGATTGGGCCTGCTTTTCAGTGAAAACTTTGAGCGGTGAACCATCTTTGGTCCAGATGCTGGCGTATTTAGCGGCCGATTTTTTGGGGCGCACGCGCAAGATGATGCCGTGCAAGATCAGCCACCAAATGGGTTTGGGGATTTCGACCACGCGACTGTCACCCAAAAACTGGGCCAAATAGGTGCGCAGGGCAGGGGCTGTGGGCGCGCTGGGGGTGCCCAAGTTGCAATACAGCACCGCTGTGCGGGCGGCCTGACCATGCTGGAAGGAGGGTTCTTTTTGGAATGCCATGCGTTATTCTCCCACCACCATGATTGACATTTCTAAAATCAAAGCCATTTCCCTCGATTTGGACGACACCTTGTGGCCAGTTTGGCCCACGATTGGACGTGCGGAGGCTTTGTTGACGGCATGGTTGACCGCGCATGCCCCCAGCACTGCGGCGCTGTCGGCCGATGTCGAGCTCAAAAAAGCCGTGCGGGCCGAAATCAACGCCCGCCATGCCGATCGGGCGCATGACCTGTCGTTTTTGCGTCTGCAGTCGATACGCGCTTTGTTGCAGCACGCCGGTGACCCGGTGCACTTGGCTGAGGCCGCTTTTGAGGTGTTTTTTGCCGAGCGCCAGCGGGTGGACCTGTTTGACGACGCCTTGCCCGCACTCTGTTTTTGGAGCGCCAAGTACCCGATCGTTGCGCTGTCCAACGGCAATGCCGATGTCCACCGCGTGGGCATTGGCCAGCACTTTCACGCCAGCGTGAGCGCCCAGTCTTTGGGGGTGGCCAAGCCGGACTTGCGCATTTTCATGGCTGGCGCGGCAGCGGCGGGTGTGCAGCCCCATGAGGTGCTGCACATTGGCGACGACGCCCATGCCGACTGCGTGGGCGCTTTGGCTGCAGGCATGCAAGTGGCCTGGCTCAACCGCGAAGGCCACGACTGGACCCATGGCGAGACCCGTCCGCACCTGGTGGTGCGCGACTTGCACGCGCTGTGCGCCAGTTGGCCTGATTACGTGGCGTAGGTCGGGCCTTTATGGTCCGACATGCCTTGTTTTCGCGCAGCGACATTTCATCAGGAGACAGAGATGACTTTGAAAATTTACGGCATCAGCGCATCCCGCGCCGCACGGCCCTTGTGGGCCGCACTGGAACTGGGCGTGTCCTTTGAGCACATGGCCATGACCTACAAGGCGGGCGCTACACGCACGCCGGAGTTTTTGGCGCTCAACCCCAATGGCCACATTCCGGTGGTGGTGGACGAGCGGCCCGAAGGCAGCGTCACCGTGTGGGAAAGCATGTCCTGCGCCCTGTACATCGCCCGCGTGCATGGCCAGGCCGATGGCCAGTCGATCACCCCCGCTACGCCCCGCGAAGAGGCCGAGGCCTTGCGCTGGGGTTTCTGGACGGTGACCGAGCTGGAAAAAGACGCGCTCACCGTGCTGATGCACCGCATGGCCATGCCCGCCGACCAGCGCAAGCCCGAACTGGCCGAGCAAGCCGAAAACCGATTGAAGGTGCCGCTGGCCGTGCTGGAGGCGCATTTGCAAGCCCAGCACGCCCATGGCCAGGCGCATGTGGCGGCCGATCGTTTCACCGTGGCCGATGTGTGTGTGGCCAGCGTGGCCAACTGGATTCGCCCGGCCCCGGGCTTGCTGGCACAATTTCCGGCGGTTTCGGGTTGGCTGCACGCGTGCATGGAGCGGGAGGCGCAAAAACGCGTGCGGGCGATGCCGTGAGGGTGAAGCCCGCTGATGTATGCGTTTCCCGAACGGGAAATTTAGCAAGCCATCACCCGTATTCGTTCATCACAGCAATTGGGCGATGCCATCCGCTTGGCCCGCAAGCAGCTTGCACTCACGCAGCCGCATTTGCCTTGGCTGCCGGGGTGGGGGTGCGCTTTGTGGTGGAGCTGGAGGCCGGCAAGCCCAAGGTGCGGCTGGTGCAGGTGCTGCGCGTCCTACACGCGCTGGGTGGCGAAATCCATATCCATGGCTGGCCAGAGGCTGGCGTTTGACGGTCTTGACAAGAGGTCTAGGGGCACGCCCTTTGCGGTGAGCACTCAAAACCGCCCCAGCGCCTGCATCTTCCACGCCAACCACAGCTTGCGAAGCGGCGTGAGCGCGATGCGCTGGTGCAGCACCTGAAAGCCCGATGCCTCGATCTCGCGCAGCAAGGTGCGGTAGATGCTGGCCATCATGAGGCCGGGTTTTTGGGCGCGGCGGTCGGCCACGGGCAGCAGGGCCAGGGCTTCGTCGTACAGCGCGTGGGCGCGGTCGGTCTGGAACTTCATCAGCGCGGTGAAGCGGTCTGAGTAGTCGCGCTGCATCAGTTCGTTGGCTTTGACGCCAAAGCGTTGTTGCTCGTCCAGCGGCAGGTAGATGCGCCCGCGCATGGCGTCTTCACCCACGTCGCGGATGATGTTGGTCATCTGAAAGGCCAGGCCCAGCTTGTGCGCATAGGCCTTGGTCGCTCCGTCGGTTTGGCCAAAGATGCGGGCAGCGACTTCGCCCACCACGCCCGCCACCAAATGGCAGTATTTCGTCAGGCCCGCAAAGTCCAGATACCGGGTTTGGTTCAGGTCCATTTGGCAGCCTTCGATCACGGCCATCAGGTGGCGGCTTTCGATGCCGAAGGTGGCAGCCAGGGGCATTAGGGCGTGCATGACCGGGTGGTTGGGCTGTCCGGCGAAGGCTTGCAGTACTTCTTTTTGCCACCAGGCGAGTTTGGTCGCGGCGACGCCGGGGTCTTTGATTTCGTCGACCACATCGTCCACTTCACGGCAGAAGGCATAAAAGGCGGTGATGGCCGCACGCCGCTCGGGGGGCAGAAAAAGGAAGGCGTAATAAAAGCTGCTGCCCGAGGCGGCGGCTTTTTGCTGGACGTAGTCTTGCGGGCTCATGGGCTGGGATTCTCGCATCCAAAGGGGGTATTCAAGAGCGGGGCAGGCCAGACATTTTTTGGAATTGCTGGTTCAACACTGCCCCTGAGCCACATCCCAGCGCGATGCGCCAGAGCATGGCGCGCATCTCGTGGCGAGGCATTTTGATGTGCTGGGTCAGGGCCGCTGGCCCGGCCTGGCGCAGCCGTGCCAGGGTGCGTGCGCCAATCAGGGCGGGCAGGGCGCTGGCCAAGCGCAGGCGCAGTGGCTTGAGCGACAGGGCGTAGCGCATGCCATCGGCCAGTTGCGCTTGGGTGTGGTCCAGCCACTGGTTGTACAGCGGGGTCAACGCATGCAAGGCGTCGGCTTGGCCCGTGTTATCGCCCGCTTCATCGCCCGTTTTGGGGCCAATGTGTGCCGCTCGGGCCAGCATCGCCGGGGTCAAGCCCGCTTGGGCCAGGGTTTCGACAGGCCAGTAGCAGCGCCCAGCGGCCAAGTCGGCGCCGGCATCGCGAATGATGTTCAGGCGCTGCAGGCCCATGCCATATTCGCGCCCGATGCGCATCATCTCGGCCTGGGGCAAATGGCTGTAACCGGGCAGGTGGCGGCCGCAGAGTTCGGTCCAAAATTCGCCCACGCAACCGGCCACCAGCCAGGTGTAGTGCGCCAATTCGGCTTCGGTTTGCAAAGCCTGCAGGCCGGGGCCAAAGCGGGTCATGTCCAGCTGTTGGCCATGGGTGATGTGGCGGAGCACTTGGCGCACGCTGGTTTGGTCGGCCTCTGTCAGGGTGTGCAAAAGCGGCAGGCATTGGGGCAAGGCCTGCATCAGGGCGCGTTCATGCGGGTCGGTTTGCTGCGCGGCAAAAGCTTGGGTGAGGCGGTTCAGTTCGGCTGTGCGGGTGGTGCACGCCTGGCGGGCATCGATCGCTTGGCTTATCAGCGTCAGCAAATCTTGCCGCTTGGCCAAGGGCAGGGCTGTGGTGTCGGCCACGGTGTCGGTGGCACGGGCCAACAAGTAGCCGACGGCCACTGGCGCTTGCAGGGCCGCGGGCAGCAAGCGGATGGACAGGTCAAAAGAGCGCGAGACCCGGCGCAGCAGGTGTCGCTGCTCGGCATTCAGTCCTGCGCGCTGTGGCTGCATCAATAGGGGTTTTTTGAGCATGGTCAATCCGTATTGTCGCTTGACAGCTGGAGCTACTTTGAATAGATTACTAACCAGTCAGTCATTATTATTTCCGAAAAATCCCATGCCCTCTTCCTTGTCACTCGCCGCGCGGCGAGTTTTTCATTGGTGTGCCCTTGCGGCCTTTTTGACCACCTTGTGGGCCTGCTCCAAATCCGAAGCGCCGCCAGCGCCTTTGCGCTCGGTCAAGTTGCTCACGGTGTCCGGCACCGATCTGGCTGTGGGTGGTGAGTTTTCTGCCGAAGTGCGGGCGCGTGTGGAGTCTCGGCTGGGCTTTCGGGTGGGGGGCAAGCTGGTGCAGCGGCCTGTGGACGTGGGGCAACGGGTGGCCGCTGGGCAGCTGTTGGCCTTGATTGACGCGCAAGACTACCAATTGGCCGCTCAGGCTGCCCAGGCGCAGGTGAGTGCTGCGCAAAGTCAGCGGGATTTGGCCGCGGCCGAATTCAAGCGCTTCGAAGCCTTGACTGCGCAAAATTTCATCAGCGGCGCGGAGTTGGAGCGGCGCGAAGCCGGCCTGAAGTCGGCCGAAGCGGCTTTGAGCCAGGCCAAAGCCCAAGCGCAAGCGCAGAACAACCAAGCCGGCTACGCGCGCTTAACAGCCAGCCATGCCGGCGTGATCACTGCCATCGAAGCCGAAGCGGGGCAAGTGGTCTCAGCGGGTCAACCCATCGTGCGTTTGGCCCATGAGGGCCCGCGTGACGCCGTGTTTGCCGCGTCTGAGCAACTGGCCTTGGCCTTGAAAATCGGCCAAAGCATGACGGCCACCTTGCTCAGCACCGGTCAGCCTTTGAAAGGAAAAATTCGGGAATTGGCCGCCAGCGCTGATCCGATGACGCGCACCTATGCAGTCAAATTGGCTTTGGATGCCTCGGCCAATTTGCCCTTGGGTGCCACGGTGAACGTCCATGCTGCCCCAATCAGCGGCAGCCAAGCTGAAGTGATCAAATTGCCCACCAGCGCATTGCGCCAAGAGGGCGCGGGCAGCGCAGTGTGGGTGCTGGATGAGGCGAGCATGACGGTGAATTTGAAACCGGTGCAAGTGGCCACGGTGGATGGCAACCAGGTGGTGATCAGTGGCGGCTTGCAAGCAGGCCAAAAAGTGGTGTCTGCGGGCGTGCATGTGCTGACCCCGGGGCAAAAAGTCACGGTTTACGTGGACCCCGCTGCCAAGGCTGCAGCACCTACCCCATCGGGACGGTGATTGGTCATGGCAAGCCACGAGACAAAGTTCAACCTCTCGCGCTGGGCGTTGGAGCACCCGGCCTTGACGCGTTACCTGATGGTGGCGTTGATGGTGCTGGGCATGGCGTCCTACTTTCAGTTGGGGCAGGACGAAGACCCGCCCTTCACCTTCCGGGCCATGGTGGTGCGCACCTACTGGCCAGGGGCCACAGCCCAGCAGGTGGCCGAGCAGGTCACTGACAAGCTCGAACGCACCCTGCAGGAAGTCCCTTACTCGGACAAGATCCGCAGCTACTCTAAGCCGGGTGAGTCGCAAATCATTTTGGAGCTCAAGGATTTCTCCAAAGCCAGCGAAGTGCCGCAGGTTTGGTACGCCGTGCGCAAAAAGATTGGCGACATGCGTGGCACTTTGCCGCCGGGCGTGGTGGGGCCGTTTTTCAATGACGAATTTGGCGACGTGTATGGCGTGATCTACGCCCTGAGCAGCGATGGTTTCAGTTTGGCCGAGGTCAAAGTCCAAGCCGACCGCATGCGGCAAACCCTGTTGCGGGTGCCCGATGTGGCCAAGGTCGAGTTGTTCGGCGTGCAAGACGAAAAGGTCTTTATCGACGTTTCGCAAAAAAAGATCGCACAAATGGGCTTGGACATGGCTTCGGTCTTGGCGCAACTGAGCCAGCAAAACGCGGTCGAGTCGGCGGGCACTTTGCAGTCACCCCAAGACGTGGTGCAGGTGCGTGTGGGCGGTCAGTTTCAAAATCTGGACGATGTGCGGGCCATGCCGATTCGCGGCGGCTCGGGCACGCAACTGCGCTTGGGGGACATCGCTGAAGTCAGCCGGGGCTATGTGGATCCACCCACCGTCAAGGTGCGACACGACGGTGAGCAAGTCATTGCGCTGGGGGTGAGCATGACCAAGGGCGGGGACATCATCGCCTTGGGCAAGGCCCTGAAAACAAGCTCGCAGCAGTTCGAGGCCCAGTTGCCGGCGGGCATCACGCTCAAACAAGTGCAAGACCAGCCTTCGGCCGTGGCCAACTCGGTCAACGAGTTCATCAAGGTCTTGATCGAGGCCGTGGTCATTGTGCTGGCCGTGAGTTTTTTGGCGCTGGGCTTGCACAGACGCCCGGGTGAAAACCCTTTGTGGCGACGCTGGACGCTGGATGTGCGTCCGGGTTTGGTGGTGGGCATCACCATTCCCCTGGTGCTGGCGGTGACCTTTTTGGCCATGAATTACTTTGGCATCGGTCTGCACAAAATTTCGCTGGGCTCGCTCATCATTGCGCTGGGCTTGTTGGTGGACGACGCCATCATCGCCGTCGAGATGATGGTGCGCAAAATGGAAGAGGGCTACGACAAGTTGCGCTCGGCCACCTTTGCGTATGAGCTCACAGCCATGCCGATGCTGACAGGCACCTTGATCACTGCCGCAGGCTTTTTGCCCATTGGCTTGGCCAAGTCGGTGACGGGTGAATACACCTTTGCCATCTTTGCAGTGACCGTGATCGCCTTGATCATCAGCTGGGTGGCTTCGGTGTATTTCGTGCCTTACTTGGGCGCGTGGCTGCTTAAGCCGCCAGCGCATGCCGTGGCTGAGCGCAGCCACGACAGCGCCGACATGTTCGACACGCCGTTTTACCGACAGTTTCGTGCTTGGGTGACTTGGTGCGTCACACACCGTTGGAAGACCATTGGCATCACCATCGCTTTGTTTGTGCTGGGCATCGTGGGCATGGGCAAGGTTCAGCAGCAGTTCTTTCCCGACTCCAGTCGCCCAGAAATTCTGGTGGACCTGTGGCTGCCCGAAGGCGCGCCTTTTGGGGCGAGTGAAGAAGTGGCCAAGCGGGTCGAAAAACGCTTGGCGCAAGAGCAGGGCGTGCGTTCGGTGACCACCTGGGTGGGCTCTGGAGTGCCCCGTTTTTATTTGCCCATGGACCAGGTTTTCCCGCAAAGCAATGTGTCTCAACTGATTGTTTTGCCCAAAGACTTGCAGGTGCGAGAGGCCTTGCGCATCAAGCTGCCCGCTTTGTTGGCGCAAGAGTTCCCTGAGGTACGTGGTCGCGTGAAGCTGCTGCCCAACGGGCCACCCGTGCCTTACCCGGTGCAGTTTCGGGTGGTCGGCACCGAGCCTTTGGTTTTGCGCCAAAAGGCCGAAGAGGTCAAAGCCGCCATGCGCTTGAACAACAACACCCGTGGCGTGAACGACAACTGGAACGAGTCGGTCAAAACTGTGCGCTTGGAAGTTGACCAGGCCAAGGCCCGTGCCTTGGGCGTGACCAGTCAGTCCATTGCGCAGGCCTCGCGCACCTTGTTGTCGGGCACCCCTGTGGGCCAGTTCCGGGAGGGGGACAAGCTGATTGACATGGTCTTGCGCCAACCTCTGAACGAGCGAGATGCTTTGTCTGATTTGGCGCAGGCCTATGTGCCCACCGCTTCGGGCAAATCGATTCCGATCTTGCAAATTTCCAAGCCCGTCATGGGCTGGGAGCCGGGCGTGATGTGGCGTGAAGGCCGCCAATACGCCATCACGGTGCAGTCGGACATCGCCGAAGGCTTGCAGGGCGCCACGGTCACGGCGCAACTCAAGCCTGAGCTGGACCAGCTGCAAGCCCAATGGGCGGCCAAAGGGGAGATGGATTACCGCATCCAAGTGGCGGGCGCGGTGGAGCAAAGCTCTAAAGGCTCGGCTTCGATTGCGGCGGGAGTGCCCATCATGCTGTTCATCACCTTCACTTTGCTGATGTTGCAGTTGCAAAGCTTTAGCCGCTCGGTGTTGGTGTTCCTGACGGGCCCCTTAGGCATGGCCGGTGTCGCCGCATCTTTGTTGGTCTTGGACCGCCCGTTTGGCTTTGTGGCCTTGTTGGGAGTGATCGCGCTCATGGGCATGATCCAGCGCAATTCGGTGATTTTGATCGACCAGATCGAGCAAGACCGTGCTGCCGGGGTGGAGCCGTGGATGGCCATTGTCGAGTCGGCCGTGCGCCGCCTGCGCCCCATTGTGCTGACGGCCGCGGCCGCTGTGCTGGCCATGATCCCGCTGTCGCGCAGCGTGTTCTGGGGGCCAATGGCCGTGGCCATCATGGGCGGCCTGATCGTGGCCACGGCTTTGACGCTGCTGGCGCTGCCTGCCATGTACGCGGCTTGGTTCAGGATTGAGCGTCCCAATCAAGACCGTGCCTGAATCTATCCTACTGAAGCGGCTAAAATATAAAGTTGACCGATTTCAACCGGGCGGTCAGGTGCGTCAGGTGGCCTTCGGGCCGTCCAGCGAGCCTGACGCCCTTTTTGTTTGGACCTGCGCGGGTGGCGAAATTGGTAGACGCACCAGGTTTAGGTCCTGACGGTGGCAACACTGTGCGGGTTCGAGTCCCGCCCCGCGCACCAACTGACTTGTGGACAAAGGGGTAACCCGGCGGCCTGAGAGACATTCAATTAACCGAGAACGACAATGACTGTGACTGTTGAAACCCTTGAGAAGCTGGAACGCAAGATCACCCTGACTGTGCCCGTGACGACCATTCAGTCCGAAGTGGATGCACGCCTGAAGAAAATGGCCCGCACGGTCAAAATGGACGGTTTTCGTCCTGGCAAAGTGCCTATGAACGTGGTCGCCCAGCGCTATGGTTACTCGGTTCAGTACGAAGTGATGAACGACAAAGTGGGTGAGGCCTTCTCGGTGGCCGCCAATGAAGCGCAAGTGCGCGTCGCCGGTCAACCCCGTATTTCCGAAAAAGAAGGCGCGCCTGAGGGCGAGCTTCACTTTGAAGCCATCTTCGAGGTGTACCCCGAAGTCAAACTCGGCAACCTGGCCGACACCCAAGTCGAAAAGTTGACCGCCGAAGTGTCTGACGCCGCCATCGACAAGACCGTGGACATCTTGCGCAAGCAGCGCCGCACCTTCGCCCAGCGCCCTCAAGAGGCGACGGCCCAGGACGGCGATCGCGCGACCATCGACTTCGAAGGCAAGATCGACGGCGAAGTGTTTAACGGCGGCAAAGCTGACGACTTCCAGTTCATTTTGGGTGACGGTCAGATGCTCAAGGAATTTGAAGACGCCGTGCGTGGCATGAAGTCCGGCGAAAGCAAGACTTTTCCGATGGCGTTCCCTGTCGACTACCACGGCCAAGATGTGGCCGGCAAAACCGCCGACTTCATGGTCACCGTCAAGAAAATCGAAGCGGCCAATTTGCCCGAAGTCAACGAAGCCTTGGCCAAGTCTTTGGGCATTGCCGACGCTTCGGTGGACGGCCTGCGCACGGACATCCGTAAAAATCTCGAGCGCGAAGTGAAGTTCCGCTTGCTGGCCCGCAACAAACAAGCTGCCATGGAGGCTTTGGTGGCCAAGGCCGAGCTGGACCTCCCCCAGGCCATCGTGCAAAATGAAATCGAACGACTGAAAGATGGCGCCCGTGCCGACCTGAAGCAACGCGGCATTAAGGACGCCGACAAGGCCCCCATCCCTGACGACATCTTCCGTTCCCAAGCCGAGCAGCGCGTGCGCTTGGGGTTGGTGGTGGCCGAAGTCGTGCGTGGCAACACCTTGCACGCCAAGCCCGAGCAGATCCAGGCCCACATCCTGGAGCTGGCTTCCAGCTATGAGCGGCCCGACGACGTGGTGCGTTGGTACAACAGCGACAACCAGCGCATGGCCGAAGTCGAGGCCGTGGTGATCGAGAGCAATGTGTCCGAATTCGTTTTGGGCCAAGCCACAGTGGTTGAAAAAGCCATCTCGTTTGAAGAACTGATGGGTCAGCAGGCCTGATGGGGTTTTGAACCCCTCGAACCGTGGGGCTTGCGCTGAACTTGTGGTTCGGCTGACAAGCCCCATCTCATTGGGGGGCTTGATCACTCAGGTTAAAGTTCTATTCATATTTTTGGAGAAATGATGAGCACACTGGACATCACAAGCTTGGGCATGGTCCCCATGGTCATCGAGCAATCGGGCCGCGGCGAACGCGCCTACGACATCTATTCGCGTTTGCTCAAAGAGCGCGTGATCTTTTTGGTCGGCGAAGTCAATGACCACACGGCCAATGTGATCGTGGCCCAGTTGCTGTTTTTGGAGAGTGAAAACCCTGAAAAGGACATTTCGTTGTACATCAACTCGCCCGGCGGTTCGGTGAGTGCGGGTATGGCGATCTACGACACCATGAACTTCATCAAGCCCGATGTTTCCACGCTGTGCAACGGCATGGCCGCCAGCATGGGCGCGTTTCTGTTGTCTGCAGGGGCCAAGGGCAAGCGGTTTTCGCTGCCCAACTCCAAGATCATGATTCACCAGCCTTTGGGCGGTGCGCGGGGTCAGGCCACCGAGATCGAGATCGCTGCACGCGAAATCGTCAAAACCCGTGCCCACCTGAACCGCATCCTGTCCGAGAACACCGGCCAGCCGCTGTCCAAGATCGAACTCGACACCGAGCGCGACTATTACCTGTCGGCCGACGAGTCCAAAGACTACGGTTTGATCGACGAAGTCATCTCCAAACGCGCTTGAGGGCGGCCGGGCTTTCCGGCGCTCTGGCTGACGGCGTTGACCTCTCAAGGTGAACGCCGTTTTTCTTTCGTTATCATTGATGAATTCCGGATTCCGAGGCGACACATATGGCCGATAAAAAAGGCTCAAGCACTGAGAAAAACCTGTTCTGCTCCTTTTGCGGCAAAAGCCAGCACGAGGTTAAAAAGCTGATAGCAGGTCCGTCGGTTTTTATTTGTGACGAATGCATTGATTTATGCAACGACATCGTGCGCGATGAGCTGGCCTCCACCACCACCGTGGGTGAGGGCACCAAAGAGGGCTTGCCCACCCCGTTGGACATCAAGACCAACCTCGACAACTACGTGATTGGTCAGGAAAAAGCCAAACGCAGCCTGGCGGTGGCGGTGTACAACCACTACAAGCGACTGAAACACAAAGAGAGTGCCAAGAAAGACGAAGTTGAGCTGGCCAAGAGCAACATCTTGTTGATCGGCCCCACAGGCTCGGGCAAGACCTTGCTGGCCCAGACCATGGCCCGCATGCTGGACGTGCCCTTTGTCATGGCCGACGCCACCACTTTGACCGAAGCCGGTTATGTGGGGGAAGACGTTGAAAACATCGTCGCCAAGCTCTTGCAAACCTGCAATTACGACGTCGAACGTGCCCAGCGCGGCATCGTCTACATCGACGAAATCGACAAGATCACCCGCAAGTCAGACAACCCATCGATCACCCGTGACGTGTCGGGCGAGGGCGTGCAACAAGCCTTGCTGAAATTGGTCGAAGGCACCATGGCCAGTGTCCCCCCGCAAGGCGGGCGCAAGCACCCCAACCAGGACTTTTTGCAGATCGACACGACCAACATCCTGTTCATTTGCGGCGGTGCGTTCGCGGGTCTGGAAAAAGTCATCGAGAACCGCACCGAATCCGGCGGCATTGGCTTTGGCGCAACAGTCAAGAGCAAAAAGCAGCGCTCGCTCACCGACGTCTTCAACGAAGTCGAGCCGGAAGACCTGATCAAGTTTGGCTTGATCCCCGAGCTGGTGGGCCGCCTGCCGGTGGTGGCCACTTTGGCAGAGCTCAGCGAAGATGCCTTGGTGCAAATTCTGACCGAGCCAAAAAACGCGGTGGTCAAACAGTTCACCAAATTGCTGGCCATGGAAGGTGTCGAACTGGAGGTGCGTCCCAACGCCCTCAAGGCCATGGCCCGCAAGGCGCTGGCTCGCAAGACCGGTGCCCGAGGCCTGCGCTCCATCATGGAGCAAGCCCTGATTGACACCATGTTTGAATTGCCCAACCAGTCGAACGTTGAAAAAGTGGTGGTGGACGAGTCGGTCATCGATGACAACAAGCCGCCGCTGCTGGTTTACCACGAGTCGGCCAAGCAGGCCTGACCCACAGAGGCCGCACCGCCATGAATACCCTTGTTCAAGACTGGGTTGAAATCGCAGGTTCGGCAACCATGTGCAGTTGAATTGACCCGAGGGACACACCATGTCTGGACACACACCTTTGCCGCCCACTCTGATTGAACTGCCCATGTTGCCGCTGCGCGACGTGGTCGTGTTTCCTCACATGGTGATTCCGCTCTTTGTAGGGCGCCCCAAAAGCATCAAGGCGCTGGAGTCGGCCATGGTCGCCGAGCGCCGCATCATGCTGGTGGCCCAAAAGACGGCCGCCAAGGACGAACCGGGCGTCGAAGACATGTTCGACGTGGGTTGCGTGTCCACCATTTTGCAGATGCTCAAACTGCCTGACGGCACCGTGAAGGTGCTGGTTGAAGGCCAGCAACGCGCCTTGGTCAAATCCATCGCGGACGGTGAGGCGCATTTTGTGGCCGCCGTCACCCCGGTGGACCCGGTTTCCGAGCAGTCCGATGACAGCAGCGAGATCGAGGCCCTTCGCCGCGCCGTGATGCAGCAGTTTGACCAGTACGTCAAACTCAACAAAAAAATTCCACCGGAAATCCTGACCTCGATTTCCAGCATCGATGATCCCGGACGCCTGGCCGACACGATCGCAGCCCACTTGCCGCTCAAGTTGGAAAACAAGCAACAAGTGCTCGACTTGGCCAACATCAAATCCCGTTTGGAAAACCTGTTTGCTCAGTTGGAGCACGAGGTGGACATTCTGAATGTGGACAAGCGCATCCGTGGCCGCGTCAAACGCCAGATGGAAAAGAACCAGCGCGACTTCTACCTGAATGAGCAGGTCAAGGCCATCCAGAAAGAGCTGGGCGATGGCGAAGAGGGCGCGGACATCGAGGAAATCGAAAAGAAGATCAAGGCCGCCAAGATGTCGGCCGAGGCCCGCAAAAAAGCTGAGGGAGAGCTGAAAAAACTCAAACTCATGTCACCCATGTCGGCCGAAGCCTCGGTGGTGCGCAACTACCTGGACGTGCTCATTGGCTTGCCTTGGGGCAAAAAAACCAAGCTCAAGCACGACCTGGCCAACGCCGAAGAGGTGCTCAACCAGGACCACTTCGGCCTGGACAAGGTCAAAGACCGCATCCTGGAATACCTCGCGGTGCAGCAGCGCGTGGACAAGGTCAAAGCACCTATCTTGTGCCTGGTGGGACCACCCGGCGTGGGCAAGACCTCGCTGGGTCAATCCATTGCCAAGGCCACGGGGCGTAAATACGTACGCATGGCGCTGGGCGGCATGCGTGACGAAGCCGAAATTCGCGGTCACCGCCGCACCTACATTGGTGCCTTGCCCGGCAAGGTGCTGCAAAACCTGAGCAAGGTGGGCGCCAGGAACCCGCTGTTCTTGCTCGATGAGATCGACAAGCTGGGCACGGATTTTCGGGGTGACCCGTCGAGTGCTTTGCTGGAGGTGCTGGACCCCGAGCAAAACCACACTTTCGGTGACCATTACGTCGAGGTCGACTTTGACCTGAGTGATGTGATGTTCGTGGCCACCTCCAATTCGATGAACATTCCTTCGGCCCTGCTCGACCGGATGGAGGTGATCCGTTTGTCGGGTTACACCGAAGACGAAAAAACCAGCATCGCCATGAAGTATTTGCTGCCCAAGCAATTGACCAACAACGGCGTGAAGGACTCAGAGCTGCAGGTGACCGAAGAGGCCGTGCGCGATGTGGTGCGTTACTACACCCGCGAAGCTGGTGTGCGGTCGCTGGAGCGCGAGCTGGGCAAGATCTGCCGCAAGGTGGTCAAGGCCTTGCTGCTCAAGCAAATGACGCCTCAGGTGGTCGTCAACGAAGACAACCTGAATGATTTTTTAGGGGTGCGCAAGTACACCTATGGCCGTGCCGAGCAAAAAAACCAGGTGGGCCAGGTCGTCGGATTGGCCTGGACCGAGGTGGGCGGCGATTTGCTGACCATTGAAGCAGCCCTGATGCCCGGCAAAGGCGTGATCACCCGCACCGGTTCGCTGGGTGATGTGATGAAAGAGTCTGTGGAGGCCGCCCGCACCGTGGTGCGCAGCCGCTCGCGCCTTTTGGGCATCAAGGACGAGGTCTTTGAGAAGAAAGACCTGCACATCCACGTGCCTGACGGCGCCACGCCCAAAGATGGCCCGAGTGCAGGCGCTGCCATGACCACGGCCATGGTGTCGGCCATGACGGGCATTCCGGTGCGTGCCGATGTGGCCATGACCGGTGAGATCACGCTTCGCGGCGAAGTCACGGCCATTGGTGGCCTGAAAGAAAAATTGCTGGCGGCATTGCGCGGTGGCATCAAAACCGTGTTGATCCCCGAAGACAACGTCAAGGACTTGCAGGACATTCCTGAGAATGTCAAAAATGGTCTGGAAATCGTGCCCGTCAAGTGGATCGACCAGGTGCTGGAAGTGGCTTTGGAAGCCAAGCCCACGCCCTTGAGCGACGAAGAAGTAGCCGCTGCAGCCTTGACCGCCGTACCTTCGACGGTCAAAGTCGATGCGGTGAAGCATTGACGCAAAATTTTCAGGTCGGACGCCAAGTCGGCCTGAAATTGAACTACAATTTGGCAAATGCAGCAAACATGTCATACAATGCTGGGTTATCTAAAATACGCGGGAATAGCTCAGTTGGTAGAGCGCAACCTTGCCAAGGTTGAGGTCGCGAGTTCGAGCCTCGTTTCCCGCTCCAAATAGCCGAAAGAAGTGCCAACATCTTTCAAACAAAAAGGGAAGCTATCGCTTCCCTTTTTTGGTTTTGGTGTGTTTCAAGTTTTCAGACCATCGTGTCCGCGTGGTTTCAAAAGTGGATTTTGTCGTTGTATAATTCAATTCTTATTGCGGGAATAGCTCAGTTGGTAGAGCGCAACCTTGCCAAGGTTGAGGTCGCGAGTTCGAATCTCGTTTCCCGCTCCAGACATTGAAAGAACGGGCATGTTTTTTCACCAAAATGGGAAGCTCCAGCTTCCCATTTTTGTCATGACCAGGTTTTTGGCGCGATAGCAAAGCGGTTATGCAACGGATTGCAAATCCGTCGAGCCCAGTTCGACTCTGGGTCGCGCCTCCAAATATTTCTAAATGAAATCAACAACTTAGCCCACTTTTAGTGGGCTTTTTTGTGCCCGCATTTCCTTGAAAATCCCCCCAAATCCTGGCCTCTGCTACGCAAATCCGTAGCCATGCTGCGCATTAACGGATCATTTAATCCGATGAGACCAGTTGACATCTGAGCATTCATCCCCCGTCTTGTACGCATGGCAATCACCCGTCTCAACGCTTGCTAGAACGGCGGGTCAACGTGGTTCAACAGATGCCACTGGTGCTGCTGCACGTTTTAATAGCCCGCGTGGCGTTGCTGTGGACGCTAATGGAAAAATCTATGTGTCAGATCAATCAAATAGCACCATTCGCAAAATCACAATGACGCCTTGACGGTCTAATCAATTTTGCCATCACAAGTTTGTTGACTTTCATTGAAAACTGGCTCAGTTTGTCTGGCTAATCAACACACGTCGGCCTCTGGCAGTGGCTTGGGTTGGTCCATCGTGAGGCACATTGCGGTATTGCAGCGCATCGATGTGCAAGTGGGTCATTCCGTTGATTTGGGTGGTTTGAAGGTGACCTTGCGGTACCCACAAAACGCATCACAAAAACCATCGTAAAAATGGTGCCCCAGGGCACATCCAACAATAAGCCCGACAGGCGACTTGTTGATATTTCGTGACTCATAAACTATAATATTCATCATTAATAGTAAAAGCATGAAAATCTTGTCAGGGATTGTGAGCGCTGCTCACCAACAGTCTGCTTTTTTCCGTCTGCCCGCAAGGGTGGCCCATGTTGTGTGGCGTGATCAATTTGGATCAGGCCCATTCACCGATCGATGCAATTCATTTACAAAGACTTAGGCCCCAGGAAAATTGGCGAAACGGTCGTGGTGACCCTGACGAACCCTGCGAATGTGCGGCTCATGGACGATCTCAATTTTGCCAATTACAAAAAAGGGGTCAAACACATCTACACAGGGGGTGTGGTGCGGCAAACCACTGTGCGACTTGAAATCCCCACATTAGGCCATTGGCATCTTGCAGTGGACACCCAAGGCTTGCAAAGCTCGGGGTCCTTCGGTGCCACCGTGAAAATCATAGAAGGCTGATCAGGGCTGGCGCCGGCCAATCTGCCCTGTGCAGGGCCTGGATCGTTCGCCGGTGTGGGGATCCCCAGGAGTCAGCCAAGTTCTGGCCTTGTCCGTGCCTCAGTTGGCCCGGGCCACCCACACGGTGGCGCCTTCGGGGCCGTAAAGTTCAGCATGCGGGACATCGCGTGCCAGGCGGAAAAAATCACCCGCCTGAAGGTGCTTGACTTCGGCGCCCAGTGTCAACCAATACTCACCACGCGCCACATAGGCGCTGACATCAAAAGGGTGGGTGTGGGTCTCGAGCTTCAGGTCAGCGTCCCACTCCCGCACGATGATTTCGTCAAAACCTTCATCTTGGGATTGGGCGGTGAAACTCTCGAAGGTGGGTGTGGTCATGGGTGTTTCCTGTGAGGGATGAAAAAAGTGGGGTGCTTCGGACCGCTGCAGGCCGTGCGGCTCAGGCCTGATACCAGTCCTGGACGGCGGCCACATAGCGCGCTACACCTTCGGCCACGGTGGCTGCATCGAGCGCACCATAAGACAGGCGCTGGTAGTTGGCGCTGGCCGTGTCGTTCAGGCCGAAAGCAAAGCCGGGCAGGGTGGCCACGCGGTACTTTTCGGTCATGGCGCGGTTGAAGGCCATCGGGTCGGCCACGCCAGGCAACTTCATCAGCACATAAAAAGCGCCTTGGGTGTTTGGAAATTCAACCAGATCCCCCAGGCCTTGCAGTGACTGGTTGACCTGCGCACGCACCTGGGCCAGGGCTTGTACCTTGGGTTGCACCCAGTCGCGGCCGAGTTGCAGGGCTTGCAGCGCCAGCAATTGCGAGGCCACCGGGGCGCAGATCAGGTTGGTGTCTTGCACCTTGTTCATGGCCCCAAACAGGTCGGCCGGGAACACCACATAGCCGACTCGCCAGCTCGCCATGCCGAAGTTTTTGGACATGGAGTAAAACGACAGGGTGTGGCCTTGGGCCCCAGGAATGGACGCGGGAGAAAAGTGCCGGGCACCGTCGTAGGTGAAGTATTCGTAGGCTTCGTCGCTGAAGTGGTAAAGCCCTGAGCGGGCGCACAAGGCGTTCACTGCGCGCAGGCTTTCTTCGCTGTACACCGCGCCGGTGGGGTTGTTGGGCGAGACCGTGACGATGGCGCGGGTGCGGGGCGTGATGGCGGCGGCCAGGGCATCGACATCGAGGCGCCAGTCGCTGTGTGTGGGCACGGGCACAGGGACGCAGCCACACATGCGGATGGCCATTTCCTGGTTGAAATAAAACGGCATGGGCAAGATGAATTCGTCGCCCGGGTCGGCCACCGCCAGCACGCTGTTGAGAAACGCCATGTTGCTGCCTGCCGTGACCATGACGATCGACTCGGTGCCGCAATGGACATGGTTCTCGTCGGCCAGTTTTTGCCGAAAGCGGTCCACCAAAGAGGGGATGCCGCCCACGGCCTGGTATTTGTTCAGCTGGCCATCGGCCATGAGCGCGGGCAGCTCGGCCACGGCTCGCGCCGGGGGGCCGTAGTTCACCACGCCTTGGCCCAGTGAGATGGTGCCGGGGTTATCGCGCACCAGCTTGGCGATGGTGGGAATGATGGGGCTGTCCATCGCATCCATGCGGGCAGATTGGCGCTTCATGGGGTGTTCCGTGTTGGGAGGCTTGAGAAATCGGTCACTTGCCGTTCACTTACCGTTAATGGCCAGCAACTCGACCTCGAACAACAAGGTGGCTTTGGGCGGGATCACATTGCCCGCGCCGCGATCGCCATAAGCAGTGGCTGGCGGGCAGGTCAGCTTGGCTTTGCCGCCCACTTTCATCAGCTGCACGCCCTCTGTCCAGCAGGCGATGACGCGGCTCAGGGGAAACTCGATGGCCTCGTTGCGTTTGTAGGAGCTGTCGAACTCCTTGCCGTCGGGCAAGGTGCCTCGGTAATGGACTTTGACGGTGTCTGAAGATTTGGGGCTGGCGCCCGTGCCGTCTTTCAGTGATCGGTAGACCATGCCCGAGGCCGTGAGTTGCGCGCCAGGCTCTTGCGCCGCAGCGGCGGTCACCGTGTTTTGGGCCCAAGTGGGCGTGCAGGCCAACAAGACCAGGGACAGGGCGGCTGCGCGGGGTATTAAAAATGTGTTCATGGGGTGATTTTTGTGCAAATGAGGCAATGGGGGCTTCACTTTGGAGACAAGTTGGGCTGTTGCATTATCCGAAAGTCTGGGCTTGGGCCCATTGCCCCATGCGGGCGCTGCGTTCATGTTGCCCCGAACTAAACGTCCTGGATGCCCTGAAAGGCGCCAGGCAGTCGCGCAGTGGTCGCCATTCACATGAACGAGGGTCCCCGAATGGACCTGCGCCAGGCGTTTTTTTGCATAAACTGCCAGTTCAACTCAGGAGATGCACAACATGGCTTTGACGCTTTTGGCTTTTGACACCCCCAACGCCCGCAAAATCACCGTGGCCCTTGAGGAGATGGGTTTGCCCTTTGCCGTGCGAGTGGTGGACATCACCCAAAAAGAGCAATTCGATCCGGCATTTTTGAAGATCAGCCCGAACAACAAGATCCCGGCTTTGGTGGACACCGAAGGGCCCGATGGCCAGGCGCAAACGGTGTTTGAGTCTGGTGCAATCTTGATTTATTTGGCCGAAAAAACCGGAAAATTCTTACCCGCTCAAGGCGCGGGTCGGGTGGCTGCACTGGAGTGGCTGATGTTTCAGATGGGTGGCTTTGGCCCCGCGCCGGGTCAGGTGCACCATTACGCAGCCTTGAGCAACGAGGCCGACAAACGTTACGGTTTTGAGCGTTTCATGGCCGAGACTTTGCGCCTGTATGGCGTGATGGACCGCAGATTGGCGGCCCACGAATTTTTTGCCGGTGAGCTGTCGATCGCAGACTTTGCCATCCTGGGCTGGGTCTGGCGTCACCCGCGCCACCAAGTGGATTTGCAGCAGTTCCCCCACGTTCAGCGTTGGTACCAGGCCTTGATGGCACGGCCCGCGGTGCAACAAGGCTTTGCTGTGGCGCTGCGCCGGGCGTGATGCGGCTGCAAAACAGGCCGCCGCCGGTGCGCTGGCCCGCAAAAATGGCAAGGGGCGGAGGGATGAGCGCCCCTCCGTCCCCCGAAATCCTTGCGCCAAGCGGGGCCGCTGTCTGAAACAGGGCCTATCTTGTGGCTTAATACCGTTTTGCATTTTTTATCCGGAGCCACAGATGGGCAACAAAATCGTCACCGAAGCAGATCGTAAATTCACTCCCCCACTTCCCGCATTGCCAGGCGTGACATTGCGCACCGGCGGCCGTGGTCAGCGTGTGAGCCTGGAGCGCGGTGTGGCCACACGCAGCAAGAAAAACCCCGGCAAGCGCTCCACCAAGGGCGGTTGAACCCGGTGCGCCCGGCGTTTGCCGGGCCAGTGCCGAGCCACTGATGAACTCAGTGGCTTTTTTTTCGGTTGATGCGGAACCTGCACTGGCTGGGCCGCTGATCAAGGAGAGCGCAATGTTGATTTCTTACGGCGCCGTGCTGGTGGCCGGCATCATGCCGGTGGTGTGTGCGGGCATCGCCAAGTCGGGCTTTAAGGGCTATGACAACAGCGACCCCCGCGCTTGGCTGGCCAGTCAAACCGGTTTTCGGGCCCGGGCCAATGCCGCGCAGGCCAACTGCTTTGAGGCATTCCCGTTTTTTGCTGTGGGCATCATCTTGGCCTTGCTGACCGGGGTCGATCCGGCCACGGTGGACGCACTGGCCCTGTTCTTCATCGCGGCCAGGGTGGCCTACGTGTCTTTCTACGTGACCAACAAAGCCAAATGGCGCACCATGGCCTGGTCGGCGGCTTACCTGACGGTGTTGGCACTGTTCGCGCTGGCCATGCTGAATTTGCAGATCGACTGAAGCCAAAAACACCGCGTTATCAAGGCACAATAAGCGCTCTGCCCCGGTGGTGAAACTGGTAGACACACCGGACTTAAAATCCGTTGCTTCGTTCATAGCGGGCGTACCGGTTCGATTCCGGTTCGGGGCACCAATTGAGGAAAACACCATCATGAACCACGACAACGCACCGCTCGAAATTCACGTGCATGGTGATGTGCCAATCAAACCCGGCACCGACATCCAGGCGATACAGGAAGCGCTCAAGCCCCTTTGGCATTACGCAGGGGCGCGTTCTTGGCAAGAAGGCGCTGTGAGCCTTTACGAAGAAGAGCCGGGCATCCATTTTGATGCCACCACCCACCGCTTGAACCTGTGCTGGACCGTGCGCGGCGACGAGAATTTCCGCATGGTCATGGACGATCTGTGCATGAACCTCAACGACTTGTCGGCGGCGGGCACCCAGATCGAGGTGACCTTTTACGACACCGAATTTGACGACGAAGACGAGGCCAACGGGAGTGAGTCCCGAGACGATTTCGTGATGATGTTTGTGGGGCCTGATCCGGGCGCCATCATGCAGGCCCAGCGCGACCTGTTGGTGCACGATGTGATCAACATGATGGAGCGCCACTTTGACGGGGCCGAGTTGTCGGGCGTGGTGACCGAGATTGACAAGCTGTTCAGCCAGCGCTTTGACAGCCTGGTCAGCTCTCTCGAGCTTGGCAAACCGCCGCGTGGCTCGGGAGGTTCAAGCGGACATGGCGGCAGTGGCGGTGGACGCCGCCCAAGGCATTTGCACTGATCGGGGCGCACCATGAGTCTTGACCGTCTTCGTTCCGCGCTGAACCCGGGCGTGCGCTTGCGCGAAGTTTTTGGCTGGGCCATGTATGACTTCGCCAATTCGGGCTATACAACGGTGGTCATCACGGCGGTGTTTGCGGCCTATTTTGTGGGCGGCGTGGCCGACGGGGCCGACTGGGCCACCTTGGCCTGGACATCGGGTTTGAGCGTGTCTTATCTGATTGTGATGCTCACCATGCCGGGGTTGGGCGCTTGGGCCGACCGGGTGGCAGGCAAAAAACGCATGATGATGTGGGTCACAGCGGGCTGTGTGATCAGCACAGCGGCCTTGGCGCTGGTGGGGCCGGGTCAGGTGGCGCTGGGCTTGTTCATCCTGGTGCTGTCCAACACCTTCTTTTCTTATGGCGAGTCGCTGACCGCTTCGTTTTTGCCTGAACTGGCCAAGCCTGAAGCCATGGGCCGTGTGAGCGGTTGGGGCTGGTCTTTGGGCTACATCGGCGGCATGCTGACGCTGGGCATTTGCCTGGCTTATGTGCTGGCAGCCCAAGCGCGTGGCGAGACGGGTGGGCAGTTTGTGCCGGTCACCATGCTGATCACGGCGGCCATCTACGGCGGTGCGGCATTGATTACTTTTAGATTATTGCGAGAGCACTCGCCAGCCCGTCCTGAAGTGCCGATCCAGTCGGTCATACAAAGCCTGCGAAGCTTGCGCCAAACTCTGCGTGAAGCTTTGCCTTACCGCGATTTCACCCAGTTGCTGGCCTGCGCCGTGGCCTACCAGGGCGGCGTGGCGGTGGCCATCACCCTGGCCGCCATTTACGCCGAGCAGGTCATCGGGTTTCAGCCGCAAGAAACCATGGTGCTGATCTTTGTGCTCAACATCGCGGCTTTTGTCGGGGCCTTGCTCTTTGGCCACATGCAAGACCGCTTGGGTCACAAGCTGGCCTTGTCGCTGACCCTGCTGGGCTGGGTGGCCACCTGTTTCATCGCGGCGCTGTCTACCGACAAGGCCACGTTCTGGTGGGCGGCCGGGATCGCTGGTTTTTGCATGGGATCGAGCCAGTCTGCGGGTCGCGCCATGGCGGGGCTGATGGTGCCGCCCCATCGCTTGGGCGAGTTTTTTGGCCTGTGGACCTTTGCCATTCGGCTGGCCAGCATTTTGGGGCCGCTGACCTATGGCCTGATCACCTGGATGAGCGACGGCAACCAGCGCCTGGCGATCGGATCGACCTCGTTACTTTTCGTGCTGGGGCTGGTGTTGCTGATGCCGGTGAATGTGGAACGCGGCCGATTGGCGGCGCAATCGAATCCTTGAGCATTTCAGTAGGTCGGTGCCTTGAGGTCCGACAAGTTGTGTGATGCACCGTTGCCGTTTGAAATGTCGCTTCGCGAGAGTATGAATGTCGGACCGTAAAGGCGCCGACCTGCGAACATCATGGGGCTGGGTTGCTTAACAAGGCAGGAATGGCCCAGCAGACCTCTGGAGGCAAGCCCAGCCAGCGCTGGGCGGCGGCTTGCAGGCCTTGCAAGTCACCTGTGGTCATCAAGCGCATGGGCTGCGCAGCCCCATGGGGAGCCTGCGTGTTCAGCAACTGAGCCGCCGCCAGCAAGCGGTGTGTTTGACGCGCCACCGGTTCGCCCGTTGAAACCAACTGCACATCGGGTCCCAGCAACTGGCGCAAATGCTGTTGGACAAACACATAGTGGGTGCAGCCCAGCACCAGGGTGTCGATGTCGCCAGGGGCGCAGCCGAAGCTGCCCATGGCCTGGGTGTAGGTCTGCAGCAAGTGCATGATTTGCGCTTGCGCAGCCACTGCCTCATCGGGCAGAGTACTTTGTTCGATGGCCAAGGCCAGGCCGTTGCAAGCTTGCACCTCAAAATGCGCCTCGCTTTGCACGCTGGCCAACAGCCGCGCGAACTTGTCGCTGGCCACGGTGCCGCGGGTGGCCATCACGCCAATCTGGCCAGTCTGGCTCAGGGCCACGGCGGGTTTGAGCGCGGGCTCTACACCGACCAGCGGCAGTTGTGGGTGTTGCGTGCGCAGCTCATGGATGGCGGCGGCGGTGGCGGTGTTGCAGGCCACGACCAAGGCCTTGATGTGGTGCTGCGCCAGCAGGTACTCGGCAATCGCGTGGGTGCGCTGGCGGATGAAGGTTTCGCTTTTTTCGCCGTAAGGCGCGTGCGCGTTGTCGGCCAGGTACACAAAGCGCTCGAGCGGCAGTTCTTTTTGCAGGGCCTGCAGCACGCTCAGGCCGCCGATGCCGCTGTCAAACACGCCAATGGGGTGTGTTGGATCGGTGCTCATGGGGTGTTGGGCCTGAAAAAGGCCGCTTGCGCGGCCTTGTAGAGCTGGGGTGCATCAGCCAGCGGTCACGCCAATGCCCTTGAACTCGCCGGTGGCAATGCGCTTTTGCCACTCGGCAGGTCCCGTGATGTGGGCGCTGGTGCCGCCCGCGTCCACAGCCACCGTCACAGGCATGTCCACGACGTCAAATTCGTAGATGGCTTCCATGCCCATGTCGGCAAAACCCACCACTTGGGCATGCTTGATGGCCTTGGACACGAGGTAGGCCGCTCCGCCCACGGCCATCAGGTAGGCCGATTTGTGCTTTTTGATGGCTTCGATGGCGACGGGGCCGCGTTCGGCCTTGCCGATCATGGCGATCAGCCCGGTTTGGCCCAGCATCATTTCGGTGAAGCCGTCCATGCGGGTGGAGGTGGTGGGGCCGGCTGGGCCCACGGCCTCGTCGCCCACGGGGTCGACCGGGCCCACGTAATAAATCACGCGGTTCTTGAAACTCACAGGCAAGGGTTCGCCCTTGGCCAGCATGTCCTGAATGCGCTTGTGCGCAGCGTCGCGGCCGGTCAGCATTTTGCCGTTGAGCAGCAGGGTCTGGCCGGGTTTCCAGGCTGCCACCTGCTCGGGCGTCAGCTGGTTCAGGTCCACACGCTGGCTTTTTTCGGTGTCGGCCGTCCAGCCCACGTTGGGCCACAAATCGAGCGAAGGCACTTCCAAATACGCTGGACCCGAGCCATCAAGCACAAAGTGCGCGTGGCGGGTGGCGGCGCAGTTGGGGATCATGGCCACGGGTTTGCTGGCTGCGTGGGTGGGGTACAGCTTGATTTTGATGTCGAGCACGGTGGTCAGGCCCCCCAGGCCCTGCGCGCCGATGCCCAGAGCGTTGACCTTGTGGTACAGCTCCAAACGCATGTCTTCCACTGGGTCGAGCTTCTCGCCTTGGCTGGATTTTTCGAGCAGCTGGTACATGTCCAGGTCGTCCATCAGGCTTTCTTTGGCCAAGAGCACGGCTTTTTCGGCCGTGCCGCCGATGCCGATGCCCAGCATGCCGGGTGGGCACCAGCCTGCGCCCATGGTGGGCACGGTTTTGAGCACCCAGTCGACGATGCTGTCGCCGGGGTTGAGCATGATCAGCTTGGACTTGTTCTCGCTGCCGCCGCCTTTGGCCGCCACGGTCACATGCACATGGTGACCGGGCACGATCTTGGTGAAGATCACGGCGGGCGTGTTGTCCTTGGTGTTTTTGCGGTTGAAGTGCGGGTCCGACACGACGGAGGCCCGCAGCATGTTGTCGGCAAAGTTGTAGCCTTGGCGCACGCCTTCGTTGACAGCGTCTTCCAGGCTGCCGGTGAAGCCGTCGAACTTCACGTCCATGCCGACTTCGAGGAACACGTTGACGATGCCGGTGTCCTGGCAAATCGGGCGGTGCCCGATGGCGCTCATCTTGCTGTTGGTCAGGATTTGCGCAATGGCGTCCTTGGCGGCCGGGCTTTGTTCGCGCTCGTAGGCGCTGGCCAGGTGCGAGATGAAGTCAGCTGGGTGGTAGTAGCTGATGAACTGCAGGGCGGCGGCGACGGATTCAATCAGGTCGGCTTGTTTGATCAGGGTGGTCATGGGGGTTTGATCTCGAGAAAATCAAAAAAAGGTCGTCATCGGGCGCTCAGTGCGCCTTTTCGTGGTGCGACATGAGGCGGTCGGCGTAGGCAATGGCGATGGCGCTGAACAAGAATGCCATGTGGATGATGGTTTGCCACATCAGCACTTTTTCGTCGTAGTTGGCCGCGTTGATGAAGGTTTTGAGCAGGTGGATCGAGCTGATGCCGATGATGGCCGTGCCCAGTTTCACTTTGAGCACCGAGGCGTTGACGTGACTCAGCCACTCGGGCTGGTCCGGATGGCCTTCGAGGTTCAGGCGCGAGACAAAGGTTTCATAACCGCCCACGATGACCATGATCAGCAAGTTCGAAATCATGACCACGTCAATCAGAGCCAACACGACCAGCATGATCACGGTCTCATTCAGGGTCGTGAGCGGCGCATCGGCTTTGTAGCCAATGCTGCTGACCAGCGCCTGCAGCGCGGTTTGGCTGCCAAACGCCGCTTCGAGCAGGTGCACCAACTCCACCCAAAAATGGAACACATAGACCGCTTGTGCGGCGATCAGTCCCAAGTAAAGAGGCAATTGCAGCCATCGGCTGGCAAAAATAAAGTTGCTCAAGGGGCTCAATTTGCCTTGAGGGGCGGGCGGCTGGTTGGACATGGATTTCCTGAAAGTTGCATAAAGGCAGTGCCTTGGGGCGAACACTGATTTTAGGCGGTAGAAGTCCGATTTAATATCGGATGGCTGCAAGCCTGATGTCAGTCAGTGCTTTGTAAGAGCGAAAGCAGACATTTGCATCAGTTAAAAAACGACCATGTCATTGAGGAGACAAATCTGATGAGTTCCACCCTTTACCAACCCAGCGCCGATTTCGTGAAAAACGCCCATATTTCGGGCATGCCCGCTTATGAGGCGCTTTGCAAAGAAGCCGAAACCGATTACGAAGGCTATTGGGCCCGTCTGGCCAAAGAGCTGATCACTTGGAAGACCCCCTTCACCCAGGTGCTCGACGAATCGAATGCGCCCTTTTTCAAGTGGTTCGAAGACGGCACGCTGAACGCGTCCTACAACTGCCTGGACCGCAACGTCGAAAAAGGCCTGGGCGACAAGACGGCCATCATTTTTGAAGCCGACGGCGGCGAAGTCACCCGGGTCACCTACAGCCAGCTGCTGGCCAAGACCTGCCAATTCGCCAACGCGCTCAAAAGCTTGGGCATCAAAAAGGGTGACCGCGTGGTCATCTACATCTCGATGTCGATCGACGGTGTGGCGGCCATGCAGGCCTGCGCCCGCATCGGCGCGACCCACTCGGTGGTGTTTGGTGGTTTTTCAGCCCAGTCGCTGCGCGACCGCATCGAAGACACCGGTGCGGTGGCCGTGATCACTGCCGACAACCAGGTGCGCGGTGGCAAGTTGCTGCCCCTCAAATCCATCGTGGACGACGCCATCAACTTGGGCGGTTGCGGCGCCATCCAGAATGTCTTGGTCGTCAAGCGCTCGGGCGCCGACATCGCCATGACCGCAGACCGTGACCTGTGGTTGGCCGAGCTGGCCGACCAACAAGCCACCACCTGCGAGCCCGAGTGGGTAGGTGCCGAGCACCCCCTGTTCTTGCTCTACACCTCGGGCTCCACCGGCAAACCCAAAGGCGTTCAGCACAGCACCGGCGGCTATTTGCTGCACGCCGCCCTGACCACCCAATGGACCTTCGACTTGAAAGCCGACGACGTGTTCTGGTGCACCGCCGACATCGGCTGGGTCACGGGCCACACTTACATCACCTACGGCCCTCTGGCTTTGGGTGGGACTGAGATCGTGTTCGAGGGCGTGCCCACTTACCCCGATGCTGGGCGTTTTTGGAAGATGATCCAGGACCATAAGGTCTCGATCTTCTACACCGCGCCCACCGCCATCCGCTCGCTCATCAAGGCCGCGGAAGCCAACGACGCCGTGCACCCCAAGAGCTACAACTTGTCGAGCCTGCGCTTGTTGGGTTCGGTCGGCGAGCCGATCAACCCCGCTGCGTGGGAGTGGTACCACAAGCATGTGGGCGGCAGCAATTGCCCGATTGTGGACACCTTCTGGCAAACCGAGACGGGTGGCCACATGATCACGCCGCTGCCTGGTGCCACACCCATGGTGCCCGGCTCTTGCACGCTGGCCTTCCCCGGCATCCAAGCGGCCATTGTGGACGAAACCGGCAAAGACATGCCCGATGGCCAAGGCGGCATTTTGGTGGTCAAGCGCCCCTGGCCTTCCATGATCCGCAACATCTGGGGCGACCCTGAGCGGTTCAAGAAGAGCTACTACCCTGAAGACTTCAAGGGCAAGTACTACCTGGCGGGCGACGGCGCGATCCGTGACGAGAAAACCGGTTACTTCACCATCACCGGCCGCATCGACGACGTGCTGAACGTGTCGGGTCACCGCATGGGCACGATGGAAATCGAATCGGCCTTGGTCAGCTGCACCGAACTGGTGGCCGAAGCCGCCGTGGTGGGGCGCCCCGACGACACCACCGGTGAAGCCATTTGCGCCTTCGTGGTGCTCAAGCGCTCGCTGCCAAGCGGGGAAGAAGGCAAGGCGATTGCCAAGCAATTGCGCGACCACATCGCCAAGGAAATCGGCCCGATCGCCAAGCCCAAAGACATCCGCTTTGGCGAAAACTTGCCCAAGACCCGTTCCGGCAAGATCATGCGCCGCCTGCTGCGCTCGCTGGCCAAAGGCGAAGCGATCACGCAAGACATCTCCACGCTTGAGAACCCCGCCATCTTGGGTCAGTTGGGCCAGGCGTATTGATGGCGCATGCCGGACGTGATCCGGCATCCATGCAAAACGGCAGCCGAGGCTGCCGTTTTTTTGGGGGGTGTGCATCCTGTCGTCTCATGAACAGGATGCGTGACGCTATGGCCTTTTTTAGGTTTTCATGGCCAGGCCCAGGCGCTCGATGGTCGCTTTTTCGGACTGGAAGGTGTTGCGGATGAACTGGGTGTATTCCTCGGTGCCCATGTAGATCACCGATTGGTCGTATTTGTCGAAGCTGGCCATGACGGCCGGGTCTTGCAGCGTGCTTCTGAAGGCGTCGTGCAGGCGTTTGACCACGGCCGGGTCCATGCCCTTGGGGCCACCGATGCCAAAGGGCGAGTCGGACACGGTGTCGAAACCGAGTTCGTTGAGCGTGGGCACGTTGGGCCAGCGCTTGGTGCGTTTGCTGCCGTAGGTGGCCAGCAGGCGCATGGTGCCCGCTTCGACCTGTGGGGCCCAGCCGGTGGCGTCGCTGTGCGACATGACATGGCCGCCCAAGACCGCTTGCACGCCATCGGCGCTGCCTTTGAAGGGAATGTGGGTGACGTCGATCTTGGCTTTGCTGGCGAATTCGGCAAAGGCCAGGTGCGGTGTGGTGCCGTTGCCCGTGGAGCCATAGGTGAACTTGCCCGGGTTGGCTTTGGCAAAGGCCACCAAGTCGGCAATCGACTTGATGGGCGAGTCGGCCCGCACCACCACGCCAAAAGTGTAGCCGGTCAGGCAGGCGATGTAGGTGAAGTCTTTGAGCGGGTCGAACTGCATTTTTTGCATGTGCGGCAAACGCGCCACGCCGATGGTGATTTGCGACAGGGTGTAGCCGTCGGGCTGGGCACGCACCAGCTCATTGGGGCCCATCATGCCGCTGGCGCCGGGTTTGTTTTCGACGATCACTTGAACGCCCAGCGCTTTGGAGGCGCTTTCGGCCAAAGCGCGCATCACGGCATCGGTGGAGCCGCCTGCAGGCCAGGGGCAGATCAGTTTGATGGGTTTGGCCGGAAAGGCCTGGGCTTGGGCCAAGTTGGGGAAGGTCACCGTGACCGCGGCGGCGGCGGATGCTTGTACAAAAGTGCGACGGCTGGTGCCTGGGGTGTTCACAAAGGGCTCCTGTTGGAATGGGTGTGACCATTGCAATGGAAGCGGCGTGAACTGGCAAGAGGGCAAACCTGAGCCGCTGCCTGCGTGTGGTCGCTTGCGCGACTGAAGCTCAGTCGCCCTGCACCACGCCTTCGCGCCGGGCATCGGCGCCGCCAAACCAGCCTTTGGGGGTGCGCTCGATCGCCTGCAGGCCGCTGGTCATGTCCATTTCGCGCACCTCGTGGCCGCGCGCTTTCAGGGCGTCCACGGTGCTGCGGTCAAAACGCTGGGCTTCCAAAAAAGTGGGGCCACCCAGCGTACCGAAATTGGGCAGGTCAATCGCTTGCTGCGCGTTCAGGCCCCAGTGCAGTGTGCCCGTGAGCAGCTTGGCCGTGTAGTGGATGATGGCCGCGCCCCCGGGGCTGCCGCCGCTCATGAGCAACTGGCCTGTGGCTTGGTCAAACACCAGGGTGGGCGACATGGACGAGCGCGGGCGTTTGCCGGGCTCGACCCGGTTGGCGATGGGGCGGCCCTGCGCGTCGGCAGGGGCGAGGCTGAAATCGGTCAACTCGTTGTTGAGCAAAAAGCCGCCGGGGCGAGTCGGGTCGGTGGTCACCATGCGGCGCGAGCCAAAGGCGGCTTCGATGGTGGTGGTCATGGCCACGGCGCGGCCTTGTGCATCGACCACGCTGATGTGGCTGGTGCCGTATTCGGTTTGTGGGGGCATGGGGGCAAAACTGGTCGTTTGGCCACCGGGCTGGCCCGCTGGGGCCGCTTTCATGGCCTGGACACCGATCAGCTGGCTGCGTTCGCGCAGGTAGCCGGGGGCCAGCAAGCTGCGCCAGTCGCCTGCGGGGGCGCTCACAAATTCAGGGTCGGCCACAAACTGCGCCCGGTCGGCAAACGCCAGGCGCGAGGCTTCGGTGTAACGGTGCAGCCAGTCGGGTGCGGGCAGGCTGCCTGCCAACTCGGGGCCTTGGGGCTGGGTGTGGCCCAGCATGCCCAAAATTTGGCCTATGGCGATCTGGCCCGATGACGGTGGCGGGAAGCCGCAGATGCGGTAGGCCCGAGCTGAGGCGGTGTGGTCAAAACACAGGGCCTCGCGCATGCGGGGTTGGTAGTTGGCCAGGTCTTGCAGGCTCAGGGTGCCGGGGCGCGGTGCTTGCGCCGTGCGGGCCACCATGGCCTGGGCCACCGGCCCTTCGTGCAGGGCGCGGCTGCCACCCTCGGCAATGCGGCGCAACACATGGCCGTATTCGGTGTTGCGCAGCACATGGCCCACGGGCCAGGCTTGGCCATCGGCTTGGTAGAAAAAGCGCAGGGCCAGCGGGTCTTTTTTGAGCAGCGCATCGGCTTGCAGCAAGCTGTGCAAACGGGGGCTGACCCGAAAGCCTTGCTCGGCCAGCGTGATGGCAGGCGCCATCAACTGCGCCCAAGGCAGGCGGCCGTGCTGGCGGTGGGCGGCTTCCAGCATGCGCACCACGCCGGGCACGCCCACCGAATGGCCGCTTTGCACCGCGTCCGCGAAGGGCAGCGGTTGGCCCTGGTCTAGAAACATGTCGCCGCGTGCGCCAGCGGGGGCGGTCTCGCGCCCGTCGTGCGCGGTGACTTTTTGGCCATCAAAGTGCAGCAAAAACGCACCGCCGCCAATGCCGCTCGACTGCGGCTCCACCAGGCCCAACACCATCTGCACCGCAATGGCGGCATCGAGCGCCGAGCCGCCGGCGCGCAACACCTGGTGACCGGCATCGGTGGCCAGTGGGTTGGCCGCGGCCACGGCCTGGCGCGTGAAGGCCCAGCCGGGTTTGCTGGTGTTGCCGCTGGCCGCTTCGGGTTGCGTGGCCTGATCGGGCACGCTGTAGCGCAGGGCGTTGACGGGTGCTTGAAATGCTGGCCAGGTCGCACAGGCATTCAAGAGAGAGACACTGGTCAATACCAGCGTAAGACGTAAAGCTGCAAGGTTGGAGGTCATAAGCCGCTTTTGGATGGGTGGCGTTCTCGGACTGGTCTGCACAGGCGCCGTACTGCTTCAGGCCCTTAAAACACGCTGCTGCAAATGGGTTCTGAAATGACGCCGGGTGTGGATGAACAGGTGAACCAGCACGGTCTGGTCGTCAAACTCATAAATCACTCGGGTTTGGCGAACCAGGCGTTGTCTGAATTGGGGCAAACCCAGGGCCCGAAGCTCCTCAAGCGGCGTGCCACTTTCGGGGTGTTCGCCGATGTCACGCAGGGTGTTTTTGAATTCTTGATTGACCTCTTGCCAGACGGTGGCGCCAAAGCGTGTGATGACGTAGGGCTGAATGTCCCGAAAGTCTGGCTTGGCGGCATCCAGAATTTGGATGCGCCGTGTCATGGCTGTTGATCCATCTCGGCAAAAAAGGCGTCCACGTCGGTGACGCGCCCCTGCGCCGACTCTTTCTTACCCATGGACACCAATTTGAGCAGCGCAAAGGTTTCTTGCTGCCTTTCGTACTCAGCAATGTCCATGACCACCATCTTGGCTTCGCCGTTTTGGGTGATGATGAGGGGCTCCGGGTTGGTGGCGAAGTCTTTCACAATCTCAGCGGCATGGCTCTTGAGGTAAGAGATCGGCTTGATTTGCGTGGACAGGCTCATGGTTTCAACCGGTGATGGGACTGGGCCTGAATATAGTCCAAATTTGGTTTTTGTTCAGAACTTGTGTGCGTTGTGCAGCGCCACCTTCAGTTGCGGCAAAAGCCGCTGGGCCTCCATTTCGCCCGACTGCCGGGCCAGTCGGAACAATGCGGGAGTGGGGCGGCTGGCAAAACCCATGTCAGGGTGGATCGCAAAATCAGCGTGTTCGAGCGCCGGATCAATCAAGGACAATAGCAGACGGTCTCAACATGGAAGGGGTCGACATGTCGTCTTTACCGTTTGCTGAAAGCCTGGGCGGCTCCGTACTGGCTTGGTCGGGGCTGAGCACGGCACAAAAAATACTCTGTGGATACGGTGTCTTGATGGCCTTGGTTCTGCTGCCCACCTTGGCCTTGTCTTGGGTTGATGTGCGCACACTGCGGGAGGTGGGCATCTGGGCCAAGCCGATGAAGTTCATGGCGGGGACGGCACTGTTTGCCTTGACCACCGTCTGGTTGACCATGCTGGTGCCTGGCAAGGTGGGCCAGGGTCAAAGCTTTCAGTGGATCGCTGCTTTGATCATCGTCACCTCTTTGTTTGAGGTGGTGTACATCACTTACCAAGCTGCGCACGGTGAGGGCTCGCACTACAACACCACCGACCCTTTGCGGGCGATTTTGTTTGGCCTGATGGCTGTTGCCGCGGTGGGCTTGGTGGCATCGCAAGCCTGGCTGGCGTGGGTCATTTGGAAAGCTTTGGGGGGAGCGGTGCTCACACCCACCCTCTTGACGGTGCTTTTGGGCTTGGCCCTGACCTTTGTGTTGTCCACCGTGAGCGGTTTCATGTTGGGCGGCAAACAACCGCCAGCTGGCGTGGGCTGGCCGGTGGTGGGTTGGCACACTTGGCAAGACTTGCGCCCCGCGCATTTTTTGGCCGTTCACGCTCAGCAATTCATCCCAGTGGCGGGCATCTTGGCTGAGCGGATGGCAGGTCAGGTTGCCATACCGGGGGTGCTGACCTTCACGAGCGCGTACATCGCGGCGTGGTTCGCCTTGAGTTGGATGGGCATGGCTGCCTGATTCAGTGGGCCTGCTGGGGGCTTACTTCGGAGCCAGTCGAATCGCGCCGTCCAACCGGATGACTTCGCCATTGAGCATGTCGTTTTCGATGATGTGCTTGGCCAGCTTGGCGTAGTCTTGCGGGGTGCCCAAGCGGCTGGGGAAGGGCACGCCGGCGGCCAGGGCGTCTTGCACTTCTTGCGGCATGCCAAACAGCATGGGGGTGCCGAAGATGCCGGGGGCAATCGTCATGTTGCGGATGCCGTTGCGCGAGAGGTCGCGGGCAATGGGCAGGGTCATGCCGACGATGCCGCCTTTGGATGCGGCGTAAGCGGCTTGGCCAATCTGGCCGTCATAAGCGGCCACGCTGGCGGTTGAAATGAGTACGCCGCGCTCGCCGGTGGCTTCGGGTTCGTTTTTGCACATCGCTTCCGAGGCCAGGCGGATCATGTTGAAGGTGCCCACCAGGTTGACCATGATGGTCTTGGTGTAAACGGCCAGGTTGTGTGCGCCGTTTTTACCCACGGTTTTTTCGGCGGGGGCAATACCTGCACAGTTGACCAGACCCACCAGCTTGCCCATGGACGTGGCCTGGGCCACCACGGCCTGGCCATCGGTTTCGTTGCTCACGTCGCATTTGACGAAAGCGCCGCCCAGTTCTTTGGCAATCGCTTCGCCTTTTTCAGCCTGCATGTCGGCAATCACCACCTGGCCGCCGTTGGCCGCCAGCATGCGCGCTGTGCCTTCGCCCAGGCCCGATGCGCCGCCGGTGACGATGAAAACCTTGTCTTGAATGTCCATGTGTTGCTCCTGCATGTGGTTGACGTTACGTCAACGTCAATTATGCCCTTTGGCAAGGTAGGGCCCAAGGGCAAACCGTCTGTTTTTACCGCCCGTGGCGCTGCGGCTTGATGTGCTGCGCGGGCACCTTCCGGGCCAGCGACAACCCGTTGTGGCAGGTGGTGCTGTCGCCTGGCGTGCGGACAGGGGGTGAGCGCAGGCCGCGGGTGTGAGCGGTCATTCGTTGTGGTTCATCTTGTGCAAAAACATGCGCAAGAAAAAAGCGCCCATCAGCAGCATGACCACGATCACGACCAAACTCATCAGGCCGTAGTCGGTGGAAAACAAATCGATCAGCAGTTTCATGGTGCTCCCTTGGGTTGGTGTTGACGCTTCACTGTGCACTCAGGCGTGCGGCCAGTGTCTGATGAAAATCAAATCGGACGCACAAAGTCATGCTCCAATGCGCGGGTTGCTCTTTCCACCTTTTGACCCGCCTCTCCATGTCCAGCCCGTCTTCTGTTAATGCCGCTGTTTCCTCGCCACAAGTCTGGCTCCTGTCGGCCCGCTGGTTTCTGACGCTGGGGGCGTTCAGTGCCTGCACCAGCGTGGTGTTCAGCGCCGCCTTTGCGCATTTGCCGGTGTTTGCCGGGGGCATGCCCACGGCGGTGCAAAACGCTTTGAGCCAACAGCAATTTCACTCGCTGGGTTTGTTGTTCACCGGGCTGGCGTTGCGGGTCTTTGGGGCATCGCGTTGGCTGCAGGCGGCGGGCTGGCTCATGCTGCTGGGTTTGCTTTTGTTCAGCTTCAACCTTTATGCACGGCACGTGTTGGGGATGCATGCCTTGCGCGCGCTGGTGCCTTGGGGCGGTGCGGCCTGGATAATGGCCTGGCTGGTTTTGGCCATGGGGCTGGCACAGGGAAGTGAAAAAATCAATCGAAAGGCTTGATCGGAAAGCTTTTTTCTATGGGGTCGATAGGAACTACTCATGAGTAGAAACCCTAGGTTGCATTATGATTGCGACCAATGAGTTTTCTCATTCGATAGTTTTTTTAAACCACCCCAAGGAAATGACCATGTCCTCTTTGATCAATACCCAAGTCCAGCCCTTCAAAACCCAGGCCTTCCACAACGGCAAGTTTGTGCAGGTGTCCAACGAAACCCTCAAGGGCGAATGGTCTGTGCTGATTTTCATGCCCGCCGCCTTCACCTTCAACTGCCCCACAGAAATCGAAGACGCGGCCGACAACTACGCCGAGTTTCAAAAAGCCGGAGCCGAGGTCTACATCGTGACCACCGACACCCACTTCTCGCACAAAGTCTGGCACGAGACATCGCCTGCTGTGGGCAAGGCCAAGTTCCCCTTGGTTAGCGACCCGACACACACCCTGACACGCGCTTTTGGCGTGCACATTGAAGAAGAAGGCCTGGCATTGCGCGGCACCTTCATCATCAACCCCGAAGGCATGATCAAGACCGCCGAAGTGCACTCCAACGAGATCGCCCGCGACGTGTCCGAGACCCTGCGCAAGCTCAAAGCCGCCCAGTACACCGCCGCCAACCCCGGCCAAGTGTGCCCCGCCAAGTGGAAAGAAGGCGCCAAGACTTTGGCTCCTTCCATCGACCTGGTCGGCAAGATCTAAATCTCGGGTGCCCTGCTGGTCAGGGCGCTGAGTTCAACGCATGCGGGCCACAAGCCTGCGTGCCTTGCGCTCAACGCATGCCCCCCCCAATTCGCCCAAATTCACCCCAATTTCCCCTGTTCCCTGGCCTGCGCCACAAGTGCGGGTCCAAGTTCACTGCCCCCTGAAAACCGGAGATCACCATGCTCGACGACACCCTCAAAGCCCAATTGAAGCAATACCTGGCCTTGCTGCGCCAGCCGATCCGCCTGATCGCCTCGTTGGACGACAGCGAGACCGGCACCGAAATGAAGAGCCTGCTGGAGACCATCGTGGGCCTGTCGGACAAAGTCACTTTGGACACCACAGGCAACGATGCCCGCAAGCCGTCTTTTGTGGTGGCGCGTGAAGGTCAAACGCAAGGCGTGCGTTTTGCCGGTTTGCCTTTGGGCCACGAGTTCACTTCTTTGGTCTTGGCCCTGCTCTGGACCGGTGGTCATCCCCCCAAGGTCGAGGCCGACGTCATTGACAGCATCAAGGCCCTTGAAGGCAACTTCAATTTCGAGGTCTACATGTCCCTGAGCTGCCACAACTGCCCCGACGTGGTGCAGGCCTTGTCGCTCATGGCCATCGTTAATCCGCAGGTCAAAACCGTGGTGATCGAAGGCGGCGCTTTTCAGAAAGAGGTGCAAGAGCGCCAGATCATGGCGGTGCCCATGGTCTTTTTGAACGGCCAAGTGTTCGGCTCAGGCCGCATGAGTGTGGAAGAAATTGTGGCCAAGCTCGACACCAAAGCCGGTGAGCGCGACGCCGCCAAGCTCGACGCCAAAGAACCCTATGAAGTGCTGATCGTCGGCGGTGGCCCTGCGGGTGCCGCCGCTGCGGTGTATGCCGCCCGCAAAGGGATCCGCGTGGGTGTGGCCGCCGAGCGTTTTGGTGGCCAGACCAACGACACCATGGCCATTGAAAACTACATCTCGGTGCTGGAGACCGATGGCCCCAAGTTTGCCGCTGCGCTCGAAGCGCAGGTGCGTCAGTACGGCGTGGACATCATGAACCTGCAGCGCGCCGCCCAAATCATCCCCGCCACCGAAACCGGTGGTTTGGTGCAGGTCAAGATGGAGAATGGCGGCACCTTGCAGGCGCGCACCGTGATCTTGTCCACCGGTGCCCGCTGGCGCAACGTCAACGTGCCCGGCGAAGCCGAGTACAAAAACAAGGGCGTGGCCTATTGCCCGCATTGCGACGGCCCGCTGTTCAAGGGCAAGCGCACCGCCGTGATCGGTGGCGGCAACTCGGGTATCGAAGCGGCCATTGACTTGGCGGGCATCGTCAAGCACGTCACGGTGTTCGAGTTTGCCGACCAGCTCAAGGCCGATGCGGTGCTGGTGGCCAAGCTCAAGAGCCTGCCCAACGTCACCATCCACACCCACGCGCAGACCACCGAAATCACGGGCGATGGCGGCAAAGTCAACGGCATCCGCTACAAAGACCGCACCACTGGCGATGACCATTGGGTCGAGTTGGAAGGTGTGTTTGTGCAAATTGGCCTGGTGCCCAACACAGAGTTCCTCAAAGGCACGGTTGAGCTGAGCAAATTCGGCGAGATCGTGGTGGACGCCAAAGGCCACACCAATGTGCCCGGCGTTTTTGCAGCGGGCGACTGCACCACAGTGCCTTTCAAGCAGATCGTGATCGCTGCGGGTGAAGGTGCCAAAGCGGCCTTGAGCGCCTTTGACCACCTGATCCGTACCCCGGCCGCTTCTGTGGCTACCCCGGTGGCGCAGACCCCAGCCGAAGCCGAACTGGCTTAAGCTGCCCTTTTTTCTTGTGAAGCAGGAGTTTGACCATGCCGTGTTTTCTGATTGATCCTTCCCAAAAGACCCTCACTGCCGTCGAGGGCGGCGGTGACTTGGCCGGGGTGCGCGCGTTGATTGGCTTTGAGACGGTTGACAGCGACGAGATCGATGCCAACGGCGACCGGCTGTACTTTGACGAGAAATGCTTCATCCGCCAAACACCTGGTGTGGGGCGTTTTCAGCTGGACAGTCTGGCCCCGGTGGCGGGCATGGGCGTGGTGGTGGGCTCTGGTGCCCAGGGCAGCCTGCTGACGCCGCAAGTCAGCCTTGAGGCCTTGATCGCGCGCGTCAAGTTCCTGTGATATCGGACGTCACTTGAAGCCCACCCGGTCCAGCATCTGCTGCACCTTGATCTGGTTCATGCCCACGGCGCTGATCGGCAGCAACTCGCTTTTGAAGTTGCCACCCGTCATGGCTTTGAGGGCCGGGTTGTCAAAGCTCACGCCTTTGGCGGCTGGCCACTCGTTGTTGCCGTTGGCAAAGTGGTTTTGTGCAGCGGGGCTGGCCAGGTATTCCAAAAATTTGACCGCGTTGTCGGTGTTTTTGGCATGGCGGGCCACAGCGCCGCCGGCCACGTTCATGTGCGTGCCCCAGCTCGATTGGTTGGGGAAGACCACACCGACTTTTTCGGCCACGGTTTTGTCGGCAGGATTGGACGACCGCATCATGCGGGCCAGGTAATAAGTGTTGGTGACAGCCACGCCGCATTCACCCGAGGCCACGCCTTTGATTTGGTCCGTGTCGCCGCCTTTGGGACTGCGCGCCATGTTGTCCACCAGACCTTTGAGCCAGGCTTCGGTTTTTTGCGGACCCAGGTGCTCGGTCATGGCGCCAAACAAGCTCAGGTTGTAAGGGTGTGAGCCGCTGCGGATGCACAGGTTGCCCTTGAGTTTGGCATCGGCCAGTTTCTCGTAGCCGTCCACATCGGTTTTGTTGAACTTGAGCTTGTCGTACACGATCACGCGCGCCCGCGTGGACAGGCCAAACCAGGCCGTGCCACCGTTGTCGGCGGGTTTGGCCCGCAGGTTGGCGGGAATGGCTTCGTCGAGTTTGGCGGACTTGATGGGCAAGAAAAGGCCATCGACCTCGGCGCGCCACAGCCGGGCGGCGTCGACCAGCAAGATCACGTCGGCCGGGGAGGCTGCGCCCTCGGCCTTGAGTCGGGCGAGAATACCGGCATCATCGGCATCCACGCGGTTGATCTTGATGCCCGTGGCTTTGGTGAAGTCGCTGTACATGACTTCATCGGTGGGGTAATGCCGGGCAGAGTAGATGTTCAGCACTTTATCTTGCCCCAGGGCCGATGCGGCGCTCAGGAGGCAGGTGATGCTCAACAGGGTTTTGGACGGTGTCATGGTTTCTCTGGTACTGCTGGGGTGAATGGTCAAAGTTTAAGCCAAATGCGAATCGTTATCAATAAGATTTGAGGAATACATGCAAACAGTGCAAGGGATAAGCCATGGCTTGCGGGTCGAATCCGCAGGGTCAGCCAGGGCGGGTGGTGGGCTCCGGCGATTGGGGCAGCGGTTCGGTTTGGTGTTGACACTGGTGGTTTTGACGGGCTGCGGCAGCTTGCCGTCCAGCAAGCCGCAAGAACCCAGCCCGCCTGCGGCCGAGCGGCGAGAGGTTCGGCTGGGGCTGGCGCTGGGTGGCGGCGCGGCGCGTGGGTTTGCCCATGTGGGCGTGATTCAGGTGCTTGAGGAGGCGGGGCTCAGGCCCAGCCATGTGGCCGGCACATCGGCGGGGAGTTTGGTGGCCGCCTTGTACGCCAGCGGCAAAACGCCTGCCGAGCTGGTGCGTGTGGCCGAGTCCATGCAGGAGGCCGAAATCACCGACTGGATGCTGCCGATTTTGAACCGGGGTGCTTTGCGTGGCGAGGCCTTGGCCAAGTACGTGAACACCCAGGTGGGCGGCAAAACCATGGAACAGATGCAAATACCGCTGGGCATTGTGGCCACCGATTTGGGCAGCGGGCAGGCGATCACCTTCCGGCGGGGCAACACGGGCGCGGCGGTGCGGGCGTCGAGTGCGGTGCCAGCGGTGTTTCAACCGGTTCGGTTGGGCGATCGTGAGTACGTGGACGGGGGCCTGGTGTCGCCTGTGCCGGTGCGCCAGACGCGTGAAATGGGGGCCAACTTTGTGATTGCGGTGGACATTTCCAGCGACCCGGAGGGCAACCCCTATGGAGACACCTTCCAGATTTTGATGCAGACCTTTGCCATCATGGGCAAAAGCATCAACACCCTGGCGCTCAAAGAGGCCGATCTGGTGATTCGGCCCGTTTTGGCTGGCATCAAAAGCGCCGATTTCAGCGCCCGTTTGCGATCGATTGAAGCCGGGCGGGTGGCGATGCGGGCGGCTTTGCCCGCTTTGAAAGTGCGTTTGGCCCAGTTTGAAGAGGGGCGGTGAACGGACTGGGGTCCCCGATCAAGTCATGGGACACCGGGTCAAACGACGCGAGAGGACAAAGCCTAGCCAAAAAAAGGGCCGATCTTGCGATCGGCCCTTTAACGGATCCCTGTTTCCCAGATGAAATTCAAAGAGACCCGAGGAGACAACTGGCAAAAACAAGCGGCAGAGGCTTGCAAAGCCTGCCGGTTAAAAAATTACTTTTTCTTGGCAGCTTTGGGGGCAGCCGTCTGCGCCACCGCAGTCAGGTTGGACTCGGCCAGTTCGGTGGCTTGCTTGACGGCTTTTTGCACGGTTTCGAATGCGGCGTTGGCGGCGGTCACGGCACCCTTCATCATGGCCACGGCTTGTTCGGAGCCGGCAGGGGCGTTTTGGGCGGCGCTGTCCACCAGGCTGGCGAACTGCTTTTGCGCGGCGGCACTTTGGGCTTCGAAGGCCTTGGTGAACTCGCTGCCCGTGCCCGACGCGATGTCGTACAGGTGGCGGCTGTAAGCGGCTGTTTTTTCAGCCAAGGGCTGAAACAGGTTGGCTTGCATCGCCATCAGCTCTTGGGCGTCTTTCACGCTCAGAGCGGCTTGGGTGTTGTTGGCGGACTCGTTTAAAGCGGCTTTGGTGGCGCTCAGGTTCAGTTCAACCATTTTTTCAACGCCTTCGAAGGCTTTGGCGGTCAGGCCAAACAGGGTTTCCACGTTGGCTTTGTGCGCGGCAGCGATTTGTTCGGGTGTCATCATGAGGGGCTCCAGATAAAAGTTTGGTTGCAAGAAGACTGCGCCGTAACTGGCCGGGGCCGTACAACTTTGTTGCAGTGCAGCATGGGTTGAAGTATAGGGTTTCCATGGGGTGTTGCAAGGGGATGCGCCCACTCGCGGCTCAGTTTAGAGAGGGTTTTCTAGAATCAGGGCCCCACCAGAGCATCCCATGCACGCTTACTACGCCGACCACTTTGTATTGCCCTTGCCCGAAGGCCACCGCTTTCCGATGCGCAAATACAGCCGTCTGCGCGATCGCCTGACGCAAGAGCTGCCCGCCGTGGTCCTGCGCGAGGCCCCGGCAGCCAGCGACGGCGAGCTGGCGCTGGTGCACACCCCCGCTTATATCCAGGGTGTGGCCACCGGCAGTCTCGATGCTGCGGTGCAGCGCGAGATCGGTTTCCCTTGGAGTTTGGCCATGGCCGAGCGGGCCCGCCGCTCGGTCGGGGCCACGGTGGCCGCCGCCCGGGATGCCTTGGCCCACGGGGTGGCGGGTAATTTGGCGGGCGGCACGCACCACGCTTATGCGCACAAGGGCGGGGGCTTTTGTGTGTTCAACGACATCGCGGTGACGGCCCGTCTGATGCAGGCCGAGGCCTGGCGGCACCAGCGCCAGACCTTGAAGGTGGCGGTGATCGACCTGGATGTGCACCAGGGCAACGGCACGGCGCATGTATTTGCAAACGACCCCAGCGTGTTCACGCTGTCGCTGCACGGCGAAAAGAACTTCCCGTTCCGCAAGGAGCCCAGTGACCTGGACGTGGGCCTGCCCGACGGCTGCACCGACGAGCCCTACTTGGCCGCCTTGCACCAGGCCTTGCAAACCCTGCAAGACCGCTTTGATCCGCAACTGGTGATTTACCTGGCCGGGGCTGACCCGCACGAGGGCGACCGCCTGGGACGCCTCAAATTGACGATGGACGGCATGCAGGCGCGCGACCGGGTGGTGTTGGACTGGGCCTGGCAGCGCCGCCTGCCGGTGGTGCTGTGCATGGGCGGTGGCTATGGTCACGACATCGAGACCACGGTGCAGGTGCAAATGCAGACCTGGGACGTGGCCTTGGGCTATTGGCAACGCTGGCACAATCTCGGGCGATGAACACCCCAGTTTCTTCCACAGCCAAACCCCAGCCGGACGCCCGCAGCAGCTACAAAGCGTTTCGCGCCATCAGCACCCGCTGGATGGACAACGATGTGTATGGCCATGTGAACAACGTGGTGTACTACAGCTGGTTCGACACCGCCGTGAATGCCACGCTGATTGAGCGTGGCGTGCTCGACATCCATGGGGGCAGCACCATTGGCTTGGTGGTGGAAACCCAGTGTTTTTACTTCGCGCCGCTGGCCTTTCCGCAAAGCGTTGACGCAGGCATCCGTGTGGCCAAGCTGGGCACATCCAGCGTGCGCTACGAGGTGGGTCTGTTTGCCCAAGGCGAAGACCTGACCGCAGCCCGAGGCCACTTTGTGCATGTGTACGTGGACCGCGAAACCCGCCGCCCTGTGCCCCTGCCGCCCGCACTCAAAACATTTTTGGAGACATTGACATGATGAACACCGGACCCCAAGTCAGCACCCGGGTGAACGACCCGGCCAGCGTGGAGGCCGCCATCCTGAGCCGCTTCTCGGCCCGCGCTTATTTGCCAAAGCCGGTGGACCGCGCTGTGCTGCAAGAGGTGCTGGACATCGCCGCCCGCGCGCCCAGTGGCACCAACACCCAGCCCTGGAAGGTGTATGTGCTGCAAGGCGCCAAACGCGACGAGTTGGTGGCCAAAACCTGCGCCGCGCACGATGCCATCAGCGCCAACCCGGCGCTGGCCGCGGACTCCGCCGAGTCGTATGACTACTACCCCGAAAAATGGGTCAGCCCCTACATCGACCGACGCCGCGAATGCGGCTTTGGCTTGTACGGCGTACTGGGCATCGGCAAGGGCGACAAGGCCTTGATGCATGCCCAGCACCAGAAAAATTTCCGTTTTTTCGATGCTCCCGTGGGTCTGATGTTCACCATTGACAAAGTGATGGGTCGGGGCAGTTTGCTCGACTACGGCATGTTCTTGCAAAGCCTCATGGTGGCCGCCCGATCGCGTGGACTGCACACCTGCCCGCAAGCGGCCTGGAATGGCTTTTCCAAAATCATCTTGCCGTTCGTGGGCGCAGGTGACAACGAAATGCTCGTTTGCGGCATGTCGCTGGGTTATGCCGATGAGACGGCCCTGGTCAATACTTTCCAGACCACACGGGTGCCTTCGCAAGACTTCACGCATTGGGTCGATTGAGCCGTTTCCATTGATCAAAGCGCAACAGCGGGCGAATGTGGATGTGCCCGCTGGGATGACCGAGTTGCTTGATCTGGAGGCCAACAAAAATGGGTCTGACCCGGCCATCGGTCTCAAAGGGGGGTTGGCCTCAGGCCTGTAAACCAGCGCAGGCGTGACGGCTCAGGCCAATCCGATCGGGGCGGTGAACGCGTAGCCAATTTTGTGCACGGTTTCCAAGGGCAAGTCACTGCCCAGCAACTCTTTGGCTTTGTTGCGCAGTCTGCGGACCAGAATTTCCAGACGTCTGAAGTCATAGGTTTGCGGGTCATGACCCAAGCGGGTCACCAAGGCTTGGCGTGCCACCGCTTGGCCACTTTGTTCGGCCATGACCTGCATGAACATGAATTCAGAGTGGGTGAGTTTGAGGGGCATGCCAGAAGGATGGTGCAGCATCCAGTTCATGCGGTGCAAGACCCAGCTGGGTGAAGCTTGAGCCCGTATCCGCCGCATCAGGTTGTGGACTAAAGAGGCCAGCTCCTCCAACTGAATGGGTTTGACCAAGTACACATCTGCGCCGGCTTTGATGCCCTCAATGCGTTGGCTGCTCTCGCCCCGCGCCGTGGTGATGATCACACCTTTGTTTTGCAGCAGGGGGTTTTCCTTGAACCAGACCATCCCATCGCCATCGGGCAAACCCAGGTCGATCACTGCCACATCGAACTGGTGGGTGCGCATCCATTGGGTGGCCATGTTCAGGCTGCTCACACCATCGGCTGCGAAGCCTTCCATGTTCAGGTAAGTGACCATGGCATCCATCAAATCGACCTCGTCTTCGATCACCAGAATGCGTCCGTGCAAAGGATTGGAATTGCTCATGGGGCCCGATTGTCACTGGTTTTGATGGGGCAACCAAAGGCAAAAACGACTGCCTTGACCCACAGCGCTTTGCAGCTCCAGTTTTCCGTGGTGCATTTGGACAATGCGCCGGACAAAAGCCAGACCCAGTCCCATGCCGGAGATGGTGCTTTCAGAGGCCACGCGAAAGTAGTCTTCAAAAACTGCTTCATGGTGCACGGTGTCAATCCCTTGCCCCTCGTCGCTCACGCAAATGCCAACCCATCCTGGTTTTTGCAGGGTTTCCACCAGCACCTTGGTGCCCGCATTTGAGTATTTGCACGCGTTGTCAATCAGGTTCAAAACGGCCACTTCCAACAAGTTTTCATCTGCCCAGAGATCACCCACAACGCGGTTGATTTTCAACTCCAAGCGGTGGTTGGCGTGGTAACTGGTTTGGTCGTCGATCAACTCGCGAAGCCATGCCGCCAGTGGCAGGTGTTGCGGCTTCATGTCTTGCATGGCTTGTTGCAAACGATCACCACGCAGCCAGGTTTCAAACAGGGAAAGCAACCGTCGGGTGGCGCTGTCGATGGTTTGCAGTCGTTTGTCCAAATTCAATTGCCCCAGTTCATGCTCTTTGCGAATCAGGCTGATTTGGCTGTTGACGATGCCCAAGGGATTGCGAAATTCGTGAGAAATCAAAGCCCCAAAACGCATGTATTGACTGAGCAATTGGGTTTCCGAGCTCAGAGCGAGCTTGAGTTGCTCGGTCCGTTCTTGCACAGCGCCTTCAAGGCGCTCCTCGGCCAGGCGTGCACTCTCTAAAAGACGCTGGTTGGCTTCGATGGCTTGTTGTTGTGCCGCTTCGCGGTTTTTGCGTTCGACGTGCACCATGTCGGCCAAGGCCAAGGCCAAGAGCAGCATCTCAATGGCTGAAGAAATTTGCAGGCTGTAGGATGTGAATGTGTTGGTGGGCAGCAGGTCAAAAGATCGCAAGGCGGCGATGCTGGCCCCCGACCAAAGAACCAGCCAAGCCAGCAAGAAAAAGCGGGCTCCTTTTTCGCCCCGACGCACGATCATGGTCCCCGCGACCGCCACCCAGCCTCCGGTGGGCAGCACGACCATAAACAAGCCCATCAACAACCATTCTTTGAACTGCCCGTGCCACAGTGTGCTGAGCAAGGCCATGGCCATCAGCAAGTAAAAACTGGCAAAGAGCATCAAACCCCGTGAGGCCCAGGGCAGGTGTTGACGCGCTTGCAAAAAACGGTCGGCAAACAGCATGGAAAAACACCCCACCAAACTCAAAAAAACCGATTGCGCAATGCCATCAAACGCGGTTTTACCGGGCCACAGGAACAACTGTCCCAAGCCATTGCCCGCCAGCATGGCCAAACCAAAATGACCCACAAACAGGGAGTAAAGCAAAAACCGCAGGTCCTTGAGCGATAGCCACAAGAAAAGGTTGTAGATGAGCAAAGCGATCAATCCACCGAAATACAGGGCTTGAAGAATGAACTTGTTTTGAATGTGGTGACGAAACGGCTGCTCTTGCCACAGGCTCAAAGGCACCGTCAGGCTGTGATCGCTGGTCACACGCAGATAAAAGGCTTCTGAGTCGGTACTGATCTGCACGGGGAATGCATAAAAACTGTACAAAAAAGGCCTTGTCGAAATGTCCAAGGCGTTGCCAGTGCGCACGGGCGGTTGGTTGGGGGCAAAAAAATCGACGGTTCTCAATTGGAAAAAAGGCAACTCCAAAACCCAGTTGGCGGGTGCATCGCTGGTTCTTTGCAAGGGGATGCGGATCCACACCGCCGATTGGCTAAATCCCAAATTGATCTCCCCGCGTTCGGCTTCCCAAGTTTGAAAACGGCTTGCCAGTGCTGGACTGCGCACATCTTCCAGCGTCAACTGGCCTGTTGTGTCTTCCAACACGGCCGCATTTTGCAAACGTTGTTGATCTGGTGTGTCCCTGTCCAGCACATGGGTTTGGGCCTGCGACAGCAAGCTGAACACCATGGCCAGGACGATAAGCAGTGAACGGGTGAATTTCATACGCTGTAAAAATTGTCTTTTTTTGACTGTATTTGAATCAATTTTTTAAAAAATGTCGGATTGTGATGTTATTTGTCGAATTTGACGACTTCAACGCCATAAAAATCAAAATTAACATCTCCAAACCTAAGCCCCTAGTGGGGTTTTTTGCCATTTCCGAGCCATGTGCAAGGGGGGGAATGTCAGGTGGGTCCCCGAACGAGGAGCCGCAGGTGCATTTTGATGAATTTTTCTTGGAGAAAAAATATGTTTGAACAAGTCGTTCCCGTGAACAAAGACCGTCACGCCAGCAAAAAAGTTCGCACCAGCAACGATTTCCGTTTTGCGTCCAAATTCCATGTGGCCTATGTGACTGTGCACGAATTTGCCCGCGCTGCGGCCATCTACCCCTTGGTTTTCCTTGAAGACAAAGCCAATGACGATTTCCGTCCTGTGGCGCTGATGGGTTTGGATGCCGGTGAAAACCTGTTCGTGGACAGCCAGGGCCAATGGGCTGGATCGTACATCCCCGCCATCATCCGCCGCTACCCTTTTGCCCTGACCAAGGCCCCAGAAGCTGACCGCTTCATTGTCTGTGTGGACGAAGCCAGCGAACTGCTCAGTGACACCGAGGGCGCCCCCATGTTTGATGCCCAAGGCAATCCCACGCAGGTGATTGAAAACGTCAAGCGTTACCTGGGTGAATTGCAGCAAATGGACGGCATGACGCATGAATTCAGCAAATTTCTGGTGCAAAACAACCTGTTGACCCCCTTGAACATGCGTGTCAACGCGGCCAACCAGGTGCGCAACATCACCGGCTGCTACGTCATCAACGAAGAGCGCCTGAACAATTTCAGCGATGCCAAATTCGCTGAAATTCGTCAAAAAGGCTATCTGCCCGCCATTTACGCACACCTGATTTCCTTGTCGCAGATCGAGCGACTGGCCTCCATGAAAAAACCAGCCGCAACGGCCAGCGAAAAGGCTGCCGCTCTGAGTGGTACCGATACCCTGCAATAAGCAGCCACCACCGCCCGGATGGCTGCTTAGCAACAAGCGGTCTCAGGGGCATTTCATGGTGGATCTTGAATGGAATTGAGCGAAGAGGTCAGAGCATGGTCAATTTTTCTGAGGCACGGGGGAGGCGAACACTGCCATGGTGTTTGTTCGCTGTGTTGGCGGCGGCATCCACTGGGGTTCAGGCCCAAGACAAGCCCTCAACGCTGAGTTTGCAAGCACTGGTCTCACAAGTGCGTGAACTGAACAAAGACATTCTCACCAAGCGCGCTGAAAAGGGCATTGCGGCGACGGCGATTGACCGCGCAGCAGCCGCTTTCCAGCCCGTTGCCAGTGTCACTGCCACCGATGGTCGTAACCGCCAACCGAGCACCTACGAAGAAAGGTTGTCCAGACCCGGTGCCGTCGATTCTTTTTACCAGCGCGATGGCCAGGATTTCACGGCTGGCGTGAGTCAGTTGCTGCCGACGGGCGCCAAACTCGAAGCCAAAAGCAGTCTGTCCCGCTTCATCACCAACGTCAATCAAGCCCAACCGGATCGCCCTGCAGGGGCCAAAGACAACCGCACTTTTTGGGGCCTGACGGTGACGCAACCCTTGGCCAAAGACGGGGGTGTCGAGGTCACCCAAGCGCGTGGTTTGGTGGCTCAACTCGATCTGGCTGTGGCCCAGCACACCCAGACCGATACCGAATCCAGTGTGGTGGCCGATGCCACATTGGCCTACTACGAACTGGTCTTGGCCCAGCACCGGGTGAGCGCAGCCCATGAAAAAATCCGCACGGGTCAGGGTTTGCTCAGCCAAGCGCGAGATTTATCACGCCAGGGTCGCTTGCCTGAAACCGAAGTCTGGGAAGTCGAAAACTCTTTGTCGCGTTTTCAGGCCGGACTCAGTGAAGCCATGCAAGCCGAGCGCGAGCGCTTGAATCGACTGAACACCTTGCTCATGCGAGCGGCCGGTGCCGGAGCACCGGTTTGGCGTGCCGCCGACCCTTTGCCAGAGGTGACCATCCGCGATGCAGTGGCTTCTGAGTCACTGAGTCTGGCCATGGAAAATCGGCCAGACTTTTTGATGCAGAAAAAACTGCTCGAACGGGAGGGTGTGCAGTTGGTGTATGCCCATAACCAAGCCTTGCCTCGCCTTGATCTGGTGGCCAGTTATGGTCAAAACGGACTGGCCTACGCCGCCAGAACAGCCCTGAACGCCAGCGCCATGGCTGACAACCCAACCTGGACCGTGGGGTTGCAACTGCAGATGCCTTTGGGCGAAAACCGCCAAGGCCGAGCAGATGTGATGGCTGCGCAGTTGCGCCGTGAAAACGCGATGCTCGCGCTCAAAGCCCTAGAAGTTCAAATTGCCAACGACATCGACACCAGCCTGAGCATGCGCGCCAGTGCCATTGAGCGATGGACGCACTGGCAATCGGTGGCAAAACGTGAACAGCAGCAATTGGAATTGGAGCGCAAACGATTTACCGCAGGACGCAGTGAAATGCGCGAAATCCTGATGCGTGAAGAGCGTGCTGTGAACGCGCGACTGATGCTGCTGGAGCAGCAACTGGCCTTTGCCAAGGCGCAGGTTGTGCTGGAGTCGGCCCAGGGCACATTGCTCCAGCGATGGCCATCATGAGGCGTTTGAACAGCATGGACGCATGCTTGTCCATATTTAGGGTCACGGTGTTGGCCCTTTTGCCCTGGGGGGTGGCGGTCGCACAACCTGCCGCTCCCCTGAACCAGGGCGCCATGAAAACGCAGAGTGCCGCGGTGGGCGTCACACAAGCCTTGCGCGATGTCAAGCTCAGCATGACCGTGGCCGGTCGCATTGATGGGGTTTACGTCCGCGAAGGCTCTCGGGTGCGACAAGGCCAATTGTTGATGCATCTGGACCGAACACTGGAAGAGCTGGAGGTGCAGCGCCGACGTCTTTTGGTGGAAGACAAGGCCCGGCTGCAAGAGCTTCAGCAAAAAGAAAAAATACTGATCGAGCAAGTCAACGCTTTGCAGCCCTTATTGGCCAATGGCGGCGTTTCCCGCAAGCAAGTGGAGGACGAGGTGATGGCGCTGGGCTCTGTGAGTGCAGAGCGCAAAGCCATAGAAGCGACGAAGGACCGTGAGCGTGTTGAATTGGCCTTGGCGCAAGAGGCCTTTGAGCGGCGTCATCTGCGTTCGCCCATCGACGGCGTCATCACCAAGGTGGCCCTGCGTGCAGGTGAAAGTGTGGGGGCGCATGAGCCCGTGATCGCCGTGGTGGACATCAGCCGGGTGCGCTTCATGGGCACCGTCCCCGCGCGTGCAGGTCTCTCATTGAAGCTGGGCAGTACCGTCAAGATTGAATTGGGGCAAGACACGCAATCCCAAACGCGCTCAGCCAAGGTGGTGTTTGTCTCGCCCATCACCGACCCCTCCAGTGGCTTGATTGAAGTGATTGCAGAGTTTGACAACGCCGACGGTTCCATCCGACCCGGCATCAGTGGCCGACTGTTGTTCTGATCGTCTGCCCATGAACGCGTCTTCTCAAAGATTGAACCCAGCAGTCCAAGATGCGGCGTCTGTCAGTTCGGTGTGGGCCGAGCTGGTGGCATTGCAAGGCACAGCGCAGGTGTTTTGGGAGCAGTACCTCCAAGCCGTGGGGCAGCAATTGGGTGCGCGGCGCGTCTTGTTGTTGTCCTCGGGTGTGGGACAGCCTTGGCAAGCCCTGGCCCAATGGCCAGCGCAGGCGCCCGAACTGCCCAGTGATGCCGATGAGGCTTTGCAGCTGTTGCAGCACGCGCAACCGGGTGAACCCGTCTTGAACCACAAGGCGCAAGGCGCATCCGTGTTGGCCATGCCGCTGCCGAACGCACCCGTGGGTGCCAGCCGTGTCGCTGCTTTGGTGGCCTGGTTGACGGTGAGCCAAGAGCAGTCCTCAAACCCATGGCAGGCTTGGGCTCAGTCCGTGGCGCAAGTGCCTGCTGCTTATGCCAGGCAATCGGCCGAGACCTCTGCACTGCAGACCGCCCAAGTGCTGGGCGACGCGAACGACCCGCTTTCGGCCGAACCCCATGCGCAGCGGCTCTACCAAATCTTGCGTCTCTCCATCGACTTGTCCCAGCAGGACCGGTTTCTGCACCGTGCCTACGAGCTGTGCAACGCTCTGGCCGTGCGTTTTGACACCGACCGTGTCTCTTTGGGCTGGATGCACCCGCCTTATGTCCGCCTGACCGCCATCAGTCACATTGAAAAATTCGATCCGCAATCCAACCTGACACGGGCGTTGGAAAGTGCCATGGAAGAGGCGGCAGACCAATCGGGCGATTTGGTCTACCCCGTGCCACAGGCGTCACGCCAAGTGCACCGCGCGCACGAGTCCTACGCCTTGATGCAAGGCGTGGCGGCCTTGGCCAGCGTGCCGCTGCGTGAGGGCACTGAGGTCAAGGGCGTTTTGTGCCTGGAAAGGCGTCAGGGCGTGTGGACCCCCGAGGAGTTGTGGGAGCTGCACCTGATGGGACAGACGGTGGTGCGTCCTTTGGCGCAACTTCAGCAAAGCGACCGATGGTGGGGCGCACGCGCCAAATCCAGGCTGCAAAAATGGCTGTCACAAAGCCTGCAACCCAAGCAAAGCGCCTGGAAATTGGCGGGGCTGCTGTCTTTGGTGACCTTGCTGGTCTTGATCTTCTTGCCCTGGTCATTCCGAGTCGACGCCACTTTGACTTTGCGCAGCAAGGATTTGCTCTTCATGCCCGCGCCTTTTGATGGCTATTTGCAGCACGTGAACGTCGAGGTGGGTGACAAAGTTGAAGCCGGTCAAGTCTTGGTGCAACTGGACACGCGCGACCTGGTGCTTGAAGAATCCATGGCACAAGCCGATGTCATGCGTTACAGCCGAGAAGCCGAAAAAGCCCAAGCCAGCCGACAACTGGCCGAGATGCAGATCAACCTGGCGCGTCAGGACCAATCGGCTTCGCGCTTGGCCCTGGTGCGCCACCAACTGGCGCACGCCAAAGTGACCGCGCCCCGTGCCGGCGTGGTGGTGGAGGGCGAGCTCAAGAAAAACCTGGGTGCACCTTTGCGCAAGGGCGACTTGTTGCTCAAACTGGCCCAAACCGACGACACCTATTTGGAGTTGGAAATTGACCAGGTCGATGTCCACGAGGTCAAGCCCGGCACACGTGGCGAGTTCGCCTTGGTCGGACGGCCCGACCTGCGCTTTGACATCGAGTTGGAACGCATCGATCCGGCCTCCACCTTGCGCGAAGGCCGCAGTGTGTACCTGGCGCGGGCCAAAGTCTTGTCTCCCATTCCGGCCTGGTGGCGTCCTGGCATGGGGGGCAGCGCCAAGTTGTCAGCCGGTGACCGCCCATTGATCTGGGTCTTGACGCACCGCACCGTCAGGTTTTTGCGGGAGTTTTTCTGGCTATGAGCATGGACAGCGCCAGCGGACGAACCTACAGCGACACCTGGCATCGCGTGGCCGGCGTTCGTGCGTGTTTGCGCAGCAGCGTGCGTGCGCACCGCCAAACATTCCGGGGCGAAGACTGGGTCGTGCTGCGCGACAGCTTGGGCAGCGATTTTTTCCGTGTCACGGCCGATGCCTATGCTTTTTTGAGCCGACTGAGCGCCCAGCGCACCATCGATGAAGTCTGGGGCGACTTGATGGAGACACAACCCGATGTGGCGCTGACTCAAGAAGAAGTGGTGCAGCTGCTGGGTCAGTTGCACCTGTCCAATTTGCTCCAGTTCGACCGTGGTGCCGCAGCGGCCAGTTTGTTTGAACGTCACCAACAACGCCGTGGTCGCGAGATCAAGGCCTTGTTGATGGGATTTTTGTCCATCAAGATTCCCTTGATCGATCCCGACCGCTGGCTGGACCGTGCCTTGCCTGGGATCCGATGGCTGCTCGGCCCCATGGGTGTGGGTTTGTACCTGCTGTTGTTGGTGTGGGGCGGCAAAGCACTGTTGGACAACTCGGACCGAGTGTTTGAGCAGTCTGCGGGCTTGCTGGCACCGGCCAATTTGGGCTTGCTTTACATCGGCCTGGTGCTGGCGAAGCTGGTGCATGAATTTGGCCACGCCGCTGTGTGCAAACGCTATGGCGGTGAAGTCCACAAAATGGGCGTGATGCTGCTCATGTTTGCACCGCTGCCTTACATGGATGCCACGGCCAGCTGGGGGTTTCGCAGCCGTTACGAGCGCCTGTTGGTGGGGGCCTCGGGTGTGCTCAGCGAGTTGGCTGTGGCCGCCGTGGCGGCCTTGGTCTGGGCCCATACCGCGCCCGGCGTGGTCAATGCATTGGCTTACAACGTGATCTTTGTGGCCAGCGTGTCCACCATCTTGTTCAACCTCAATCCGTTGATGCGTTTTGACGGTTATCACATGCTGGTGGATTTCTTGGATGTGCCCAATTTGTTCCAACGCTCGCGAGACCAACTCAAGTACTTGGGCGAATACTGGATTTTGGGCCTGAAAACCGCGCAACCGGCTGCCCGCACCGCCAACGAGGCGCTGTTGCTGCCGCTGTATGGCGTCATCAGTCTGGTGTATTGGGTGGTCTTGATGGCCACCATCATTTTTTTCATCGCCGAACAATATCTGGACTTGGGCGTGGCCTTGGCCTGGTTTTTGTTTTTCACCATTGTGGTGTTGCCGCTTTACAAGTTCGTGAAATACCTGGCCTCCAGCCCCAAGCTGCAGCATCAGCGCGCCCGCGCCTTGCTGACGGCCATGGGCCTGACCGGTCTGAGTTTGGGTCTGTTGGCGGCCGTGCCCTTGCCCGACCGAGTGAGGGTCAAGGGGGTGCTGCAAGCCACGCAGTCCAGGGCCCTGTACAGCGACAGTGGTGGCGCCCTGGTGGCTTTGAAAGTGCGCCCGGGCAGTTGGGTGGAGCCGGGTCAAGCGCTGCTCACCCTGAGCAATCCCGAACTGGTTTTTGAAATCGAATCGGCCCGGCAGCAGCGTGAACAACTGATCTCGCAAGAGCTGCAAGCCATCAGCCAGGCGGTGGCCAATTGGGAGCCCCTGCGGCGTCAGCGTCAAGCGGTGGAACAAAAGCTGCTTGAACTGCGCAGGCAACAAGCGGCCCTGACGGTGCTGGCGCCGGTGGCGGGCATTTGGAGCGCCAGCGAGCTCGAATCCAGCCAAGGCCAGTGGTTGGCGCGAGGCGCCAGCCTGGGCACGGTGGTCGATGAGCGTGCTTGGCGGTTTGTGGCCGTGCTGCCCCAAGTGGGCACGCATCTGTTTGAAGCCGGGGTTTTGCAAACCGAAATTCGTTTGGCCGGTCAGCAAGAATTCAATGTGTTGGCCCGTCAAACCGAAGTGATGCCCTTTGAGCAGGGCCAACTGCCCTCGCCAGCCTTGGGCATGGCCGGTGGCGGCGACATTGCTGTGCAAAGTTCTGACCCCAACGGTCTGACAGCGGCGGAACCCTTTTTCAGGGTCCAGGCCGAGATGCCCGACCTGCACGGACAGGAGGCCCAGGCCCTGCGTTTGTTGCACGGACGGGTCGGCACCATGCGCATCAGCTTGCCCCATTCGCCTTTGTTGTTCCAATGGGAGCGTGGCTTGCGGCAGTTCCTGCAAAGGAAGTTCAGGGTATGAGCGCCACCATGAGCCCCGCGCACCACAGCACCCAGCGACCCTTGCACCAGCGCAGTGCGGTGCTGGAGAAACTGCGCCCTCTGGAAAAGCTGCCTGAAGGCCTGGACTCTTGGGTGGACCGCGGCCAAGGCTGGCTCAAGCGCCGCCCCAGCCAGGCCGCAGGGCTGTCCCACGACGCCCAAGCTTGTGCGCGCTTGTGCACCGAGATGCGCCAGCTCGATGAGTCGGCCCTCACTCAAGCCCTGGGTTTGGCCAAAGAAAATTTGCGCCGTGACCCGGTGCACGCCAAAGGCCAACTCGTCGAGGCCCTGGCCCTGGTGGGCCAAATGGCCTTTCGGGTGTTGGGCATGCAGCCCTATCCGGTTCAGTTCATGGGGGCTTTGGCCATGCACCGAGGCTGGTTGGCCGAGATGGCCACCGGCGAGGGCAAAACACTGACGGTGGCGGTGGCGGCCGTCTTGGCTGGCTGGAGCGGCCGTCCCTGCCATGTCATCACCGCCAACGATTACTTGGCTGAGCGCGATGCAGACACCATGCGCCCGCTGTTCGACGCCTGCGGTGTGAGCCTGGCATCCGTCTATGCCGAGGTGCCTGCCGAGCAACGCCCAACGCGTTATGCCGCCGATGTGGTGTATGTCACCCCCAAAGATTTGTTGGCCGACCATTTGCGCGACCAACTGGCCGCAGGTCAGGGACAAGATGCCAATTGGCAGCAGTTTCAGCAATGGATGGGCCAGCCGCCCAGCGCCCAGCCTTCCCAATTGTTGCTGGTGCGGGGTTTGCACACCGCCATCGTGGACGAGGCCGACAGTGTCTTGATCGACGAAGCCGTGACCCCGCTGATTTTGTCGGCACGCCGCCCCAGTCGGGGCTTGAGCGAAGCCGTGGTTTTGTTGGCCCAATTGGCCCCCCAATTGGTCCCGCAACAAGACTATGAACGCCTCTCACGCACGCGCACGGTGGTCCTCAAACAAGGGGCCATCCAAGCGCTGGCGGCGTTGGCCGATCGGTTGCCGCCCGTGTGGCGGCCCGCCCCCAGGCGCGAAGAACTGTTGCGCCAGGCCTTGCAGGTCCATTGCTTCTTTCAGGCTGGACATCAATACCTCGTCGATGACGGTGAAATCGTTTTGCTCGATGAATTCACGGGCCGTATGACCCCTGGCCGCACCCTCACCGCGGGTTTGCATCAAGCTGTAGAGGCCAAGGAGGGGCTGGAGATCACCGACCCCAACGAGGCACTCAGCCAAATGAGTTTTCAGGCTTTTTTCCGCAGCTTCCCCCGCTTGTCTGGCAGTTCCGGCACCGTGTGGGAAGCCGTCCATGAGTTGTGGCAGGTCTACCGCATGCGCGTGGTGCGCGTGCCAACACACCGTCCCCGCCTGACCCGCGTGTTGCCGGCACAGTTGATGGTCAGCACGCAAGACAAGTGGCGGGCGGTGGCGCGTGAAGTGATCGCAGCGCAACAAGCCCGTCGCGCGGTTTTGGTTGGTGTGCGCAGTGTGGAGTCGAGCGAAATTTTGGCCCAGCTGTTGTTCAGCCAGGGCGTTGAAGCGACGGTGCTCAATGCCGTGCACCACGCAGAGGAAGCCGACATCGTGGCCTTAGCCGGTGAACCCGGCCGCATCACCATCGCCACCAACATGGCCGGTCGTGGCACCGACATTCGCTTGCACCCCGACGTTGAAGCCCAGGGTGGCTTGCATGTGGTCATTGCCGAAGTGAATGAATCGGCGCGCATTGACCGTCAACTCGCGGGCCGCTGTGGTCGCCAGGGTGATCCGGGCAGTGTGTCGGTCTACCTGTGCCTGGAAGACAACTTGGCCAGCCGTTACATGCCCGTAGCCGTTCGTTCGGGCCTGCGTTGGCTGCATGGCTGCTCAGTGGAGTGGGCTTCAGGGCTTGGCTTGAGGGCCTTTCAGTGGGCCCAGCGGCGCGCAGAGTCCGATGCCTTTGAGCGGCGCTTTTCGGTGCTGCGCCACGACGACTGGCTGGCCTCGGCCCTGCCATTTGAACAGCGGGGTGCGGCATGAGCACGCTGCCACCTTGGCCGCAGTGGCGCGAAAGCGCCGCCAAAGCGCTTGCGGCCATGCTCGGCGAGCTGGATGGCCTGCCGATCACCGGGGCCGAATTTTCGGTGCGGCTGTCGCCTGCGGGCATTGAATGCGGGCGCTGGCTGGCCGGATTTTCGCCGGTGGGCGTGGCCCCGGCACGCTTGCAGGGCCTGCCCGCGCGGCTGGGCCTGCCGGCGGCCGACGCCCAGTGGTTCACCGACGGTGTGGCGCGCGCTCGCCAGATCGGCCTGGCGCTTGAGCAAACGGCGGCGCAGGCGGTGGCCAAGGTCTACCTGGAGTGGCCTTTGCCCGCGCCCGACATGCGGCCGCTTGCGCCCGAACAGCGCCAGGTGGCGCTGCAAATTGCCTCGTGCAAATGGACCATCGAGGGCGATGCCGCAGCGCAGGGTGCGCCGCGGCAGACCGATTACTGGCGCCTGTCGGGCGTCGATGGGGCGGCCATGGTCGGACTCTTGCGCGAGCCGCAAGAGGTGCTGGACCAGGCGCAGCGCCAGGTCTATGCCGCGCTGGGTCAGGCCCTGGAATCGGCCCTGTATGCCGTGCCCGACTGGCGCGAGCCGCGTTTGCTCTTGGTGCGCGACACCGGCAGCGCCCGCCGTGGCGTGGGCCTGCGTTTTTATGGCAGCGGCCTGACGGTGGCCGCTGCGCTGGCGCCGCTCAAGCCCTTGTGGCGCGCCTGGAGCCTGCGCCTAGAGGCGCAACCCGAATTGCTTTCTTTCTGGGCCGATCAGGAGTTGGGCTGGCTGCATGCCGGGCTCGACGGTCAAGGTCAGCCTTTTGTCATTGTTTACGGGGCGATTGATCGCACCCAAGCCCGCGCCGTGCTCAAGGCCAGCGGGTCGGCTGCTCGGCAGCAAAGCACACTTGTGCAGGAAAACGTTCTATGAAAAAAACCAAACGCTGGATTCCCAACCGCATGCACCTCGCCTTTCGGCGCTCACGCAGCACGGTGGAGCGGCTCGAAGACCGCATCTTGCTTTCGGCCGAGCCTTTGATCCAATTCAACCGGGCCGACGGCGAGCAGCCGTTGGTGGTGGAGAACCTGGCGTACAGCGCCAACAAACGCACGGCCGATCCGCTCGATCTGGAGGCCATCTCCAGCATCGCCACCCTGATTGATTTGACGCGGCCGCAGTCGCAGCAAAGCAGCAAGCTCAACTGGGCGGGCTCGACCTCCTCGCTGCTCAAACTCAACTCCCAGTTGCAGGCCCTGGTACTCGACTTGGGCGACAGCGACAGCCAGATGAGTTTGAGCAACGACGGCAATGGCATGCTGCGCCTGTCGAGCATGGACGGTCCATCGCCCTATGAGTTCGTGTTTGCCAAGCCCAGCAGCATTTTGGGCATCCGCGGCGAAGGCGGCATCGACCGCCTGATCATCGACAACGTCGACCTCGGCACCACCAGCTTGTCGGTCGACGTCGAGTCCATTTCCATTCCCAGCACGAGCACGCTGACCAGCCAAAGCAATGTGCTGCTGATGGCCCGCGACAGCTTCGCGGGCGATCTGGGCCAGCTCACCGTAGGCGCCGACGATCTGGAGCTCAGCGCAAGCATCGATGTGGCCGGCACCGTGCAGGTGGTGGGCAATGTGGTGCTGGCCGCGCAGGTCTCGGTCGAGCTCGAGCAGGAGGTCACGCTGACCGGCTACTACGAGGTCAATGGCAGCACCACGGCGCGGGTGCGCGTGGCCGATGGCGCCAGCGTCACCGCCCAGAGCCTGGCGATGAGCGCGATCACCGAGTCGCGCTGGGCGCTGGCGGCCAACGACGGCTTGATTGGCGGGCGGCTGGCCCTCGATCTGGTGCAGACCACCGAGGCGCTGGTGGAAGGCGGCGTGGACATCAGCGTGGCCCCCATGGCCGACGACGAGGGCAACCCGGGCGTGGGCCTGTTGATCGAGGCGGTTGACTGGACCGATGCCTCGGTCGTGCTCGACATGGCCGATGGCGAGATCACCGGCTTGAGCAAGGACACCCAGGCCGGCCAGGCGCTCGAGGGCTTTGAGCTGGGCTGGACGCAGATCGATGTGGTGCGCAAAACAGTCGCCGGACTCGGTGGCCAGGACAGCGTGGCCAATCCCACGCGCATCGGCAGCGCCGATGGCTTGGTGCACATTGCAGCGGCCAGCCTCGATGGCGCCGGCAACGAAGACGGCGAGAACGCCGGCATTTACGGCTCGGTGATGTCGTCCCTGGTGGGCTTGCACATCAGCAACATCGACCACGATGTGCAGGCCTTTGTGGCCAACTCCGCCCTGGAAGTGGGTGCGCTCAATGTCTATGCGCTCAACGAAACCAGCGCCCTGGCCAATGGCAAGATCGCCCGCAACAAGGTGGAAGGCAGCACCCAGGCCTGGGTCCAAGGCTCCGACCTCATCAGCATCGGCGCCATTGCCTTGATCGCCCAGGACCTGGCGAGTTTTACCGCCACCAGCGAAGGCTTTTCGGCCGACATCCCCAAGCTCGACACGCTCAAGGTGGGCATTGCCTCGACCACCAACACGGTCGATCGCAAGGTCTCGGCCTATCTGCTCAGCAGCACGGTCAGCGCCAGCGAGATGGCGGTTCTGGCCAGAAACGACAGCACCCTGAGCGTCTCGCTGGAGTCTATGGCGGTGTTTGACAGCGAGGCCACAGAAGGTGAAGCCCCGGCTGAAGGCGAAGGCGGCGCCTCTGGCATGCAGATGGCCTTTGGCGGCACCTTTGCGTGGAACCAGTTCAACGGCCAAGTGCTGGCCTATGTGGAAGACAGCACGCTGGAAACCACCGAGGGCGACCTGGCGGTGCAGGCGGTCAACAGCGCGGCGCTCGACGCCCAAAGCAAAGCCGGTACCGCCGTCAGTTCGGGCGCCGCTGCAGGCGCCTCGCTGGCCTTCAACGCGGTCGGCTGGGACATGGGCAATATTGCGGCGGCCGGTCTTAACAGCATTTTGGGCACCGACATCGGCGCCACCGCCTCGCCCCTGCTGACCCACGCTTATGTGCGCGGCAGCGACCTGGCGGTGGCCGGTGAGATGAGCGTGAGCGCCGAAAACACCATGGGCATCGAGGCGCTGATCAGCAATGCCGCCGATGTGCTGGGCGGCGGCACCGGCCTGTCGGTGGGCGCGGCCATGATTTTGGCGAGCAACCGGGTGCGCTCGGACACCCGTGCTTTTGTCGACGGCAATAAGCAGCTGGCCGGTGCCGATCAAGCGGTGCTTGATGTTGGCGGTGGCCTCACGGTGTCGGCCACGGACGATGCCGGCATCAGCGCCGACGTGGCCATGTCGTCCAATGTGGCGGGCGGCTCAGGCACGACGGTGGCCGCCGGCGGCGTGTTCTCACTCAACGATGTGCGCTCGCAGGTGGCGGCCGACGCCTGGAGCCTGACCCTGACCGCCGAGGGTGACACCTCGATCACCGCCTCGGCAACTGCGCAGATCTCGGCCACCTTGAGCGGCGAGGTCGTGGCTTCGGCTGAAGAAGAGGGTGCGGCTGAGGGGGGCGCTGCCGATGAAGCCGCTGCCGAACCCGATGCAGATGCTGGTGCCGATGCAGGATCAGGTGAAGCCGGTGGCGGCGCCATCTCGGTGGCGGCCAACGGCTTGATTGCCACCAACCGCATCCTGATCGATGCCGACGCCTCCCTGCGCGACAGCCTGGTCACTGTCAGTGGCAGCCTGGGCGTGGAGGCGGAAAACACCGCCACGATCGATGCCGAAAACACCGCCAGCACCGAAAGCGCGGGCACCGCCGCTGGCGTGGTGCTGGCCTTCAACACCATCGGCTGGAAGCCGCAAAACATTTTCTCGGCCGCCATCGACACCTTGATTGGCACCGACGCTTTGGCCCAGACCGACAGCGCTCAGTCCAGCGCCGAGATCACCAACACCACGCTGGATGTGGGTGAAGACCTCACGCTCACGGCCGTGACCGTGCCGCAAATCAACGCCTCGATTGAAAATACCGTGCAGTCCAGCGGCGGTGTGGCGGTGGGCCTGACACTGGCCTCCAACCTGGTCAGCGCCGACTCGCATGTGCTGCTCACGCCCAAGAACGAAGCGGGCGAGATGGAGCTGCCCGATGACACGGTGTTTGCCATTGGCGGCAATGTGCTCATCAAGGCCAGCGACACCTCGGGCATCGTCGCGCGCATTGGCGCGGCCACGGGCAGCGAAGGCCAAGCCGCTTTGGGCGCGCAACTGGTGCGCAACGATGTGCGCAATGTGGTCAAGGCCCTGGTCGACAGCGCGGCGATCGAGGCCGAAGGCGATGTGACCTTGGTTGCGCGCGGCTCGGCCAGTATCACGGCCTTGCTGTCGGACCAGGAACTGCCTGAACTCATCGAGGCCGATGCGTCCGAAGAGGAAGCAGCAGCCGAGGAAGAGGCTGCAGCCGAGGAAGAGGCTGCAGCCGAGGAAGAGGCTGCGGCCGAGGCTGCCGCCGAAGAGGCTTCGCTCGAAGAGCAGGCTGCGGCCGAGGAAGCCGCGGCCCAAGAAGAGGCAGCCGCCGAAGAGGACCCTGCAGCGGCCTCCATGGCCTTCAAGGGCCTGATTGCCACCAACTTGGTGCTCTCCGATGTGCGCGCCACGGTGCTGGACAGCGACATCAGCGCCGGCGGCGACTTGATTGCGCGCGCCCGCAACGCGGCGCACATCGAGGCAGAAAACACCGCCAAGGCCGATGCCGACGGCGCGGCCGTGGGCGTGACCCTGGCCTTCAACACCATAGGCTGGAAGGCGCAGAACGTGCTGTTCAACGCGCTCGACGCGCTGCTGGGCAGCCGCATTGGCGACGAGCAGCCGGCGCAGATTTTGGCCACTGTCTCGGGCTCTAATTTGTCGGCCGGAGGCGATCTGTCGGTGCTGGCGCAGGCCGAGGAGTCGATCACCGCCACCATCGTCAACGAGGCCAATGCCTCGGGCGCGAGCGTGGCCGCCGGCATGGTGCTGGCGAGCAACCTGCTGAGTGCGCGGGCCCGTGCCACGGTGGCCCCGGCGTTGCAGGCCGATGAAAAAGTGACCCTCAGCGCGGGCGGCTTCGTCACCGTCAGCGCGGTCGACGAGGCCGGCGTGGCCGCCGATGTGAGCATGGTCGCCAGCAGCGGCGGCTCGGCAGCAGTCGGCGGCTTGGTGGTGCGCAACGATGTGCGCAGCGATGTGTTTGCCGAGGTCGATCGGGTGCAGGGCGAGGCCGGCTGGGACTTCACCGTGCTCGCGCTCGAGTCGGCCAGCATCGAGGCCACACTCAGCGGCGAAACCAAGTCCCTGGCGGCGGCCGAAGATCCGGCGGCTGAGGCGGGCGATGCGGGTGCGGATGCAGGCACAGAGCCGGGTGCCGATGCGGGTGCCGATGCGGGTGCCGATGCGGGCGCTGATCCAGGCGCAGAGGGCGAAGCCGATGCGGCCGCAGGCAGTCCGCTGGCGGTCAACGGCCTGATCGCCACCAACCTGGTGCTCAGTTCGGCCCAGGCCCGGATCACGCACAGCGAGCTCAGCGTCGATGGCAATCTGGCGGTGCAGGCCGACAATATTTCGACCATCACGGCCGACAACTCGGCCAGCCTGGAGTCCGATGGCACGGCCGTCGGGGTCACCCTGGCTTTCAACACCATAGGCTGGAAGCCGCAGAACCTGTTTGCCAACGCGATCGACGCCTTGCTGGGCACCGACGCGCTGGGTCAGGAGCAGCCTGCGGTGGTCAGCGCGTTGGTGCTGGCCACCACCTTCACCGTGGGCGGCGATGTGGCGGTGCAGGCCGGCGGGCTCGACGAAGAAGAAGACGCGCCGGTGGGTTCCACCATCAGCGCGACCATCAGCAACGAAAGCGTCGCCAACGGCGCCAGTGCCTCGGCCAGCTTTGTGCTGGCCAGCAACAAAATCAGCACCACCAGCCAGGCCTGGGTGGGCCCGCTCACCCCCGCGCAAGCGGCCATCGACGGCGCCACGGCAGCCATCGACATGGCGCTGCTGGTGGGCGGCAACATGGACGTCTTGGCCACCGATGCCGGCACCATTGAAGCCGAAGTGACCATGGCCGCCACCAGCGGCGGCGGCACCGCAGTGGGCGGCGTGGTGGTCATGAACGACCTGCGCGGCGTGGTGCTCGCTGCCGTCGACCGGGTGGACTTGACGGCCGCGGGTGACGTGACGATCGCGGCCACCGAAGCCTCCAGCCTGAGCTCGGTGCTCTCGGGCAGCACTGAAAGCCCGCCCGAAGACCCCGACGCAGCCGAAGCCGATGCGGGTGCAGATGCGGGTGGCGCGACCGGTGCAGCGGGTGACGTTGGGGGTGCGGGAGCCGCCAGCCCCATGGCCATCAACGCCCTGATCGCCAACAACGTGGTGCTCGGCTCCAGCCGTGCCTTGTTGACCAAAAGCGCGGTGCAAGCCGATGGCAGTCTGACGGTGCAGGCCGACAACGTGGCCGAGATCACCGCCGAAAACACCGCCACCATGAGCTCGGGCGGCTCCGCAGTCGGTGCCACCCTGGCTTTCAACACCATGGGCTGGGAATCGCAGAACGTGCTGTTCAAGGCGGTCGATGCGCTGGTGGGCTCGGAGATCGGCGACGAAGACCCGCTGGTCGCGCTGGCCAAGCTCGAGACGGTCGAGCTCGACATTGGCGGCGACCTCAGCGTGCTGGCCAGCATGGAGGCCACGCTGAGCGCCACCACCAGCAACGAGGCCAGCAGCGAAGGCGCCGGTGCCGCGGCCAGCATCGTGGTGACCTCCAACATGGTCAGCACCGATGCGCAGGCCTTCATCTTGCAGCCCGAGGACAGCGAGGACTACGCGCTCAACGTCGCCGGCGCGGTGACGGTGCAGGCCGACGACGCGCCGGCCATCGTGGCCGACACCGTGGTCACCGCCACCTCCAGCGGCGAGGCCGGCGACGAGGAGGGCGATGGCGACTACCTGCAGGTCGATTACCGCAGCAGCGACGGCGAGGTCGAGCTGGCCTTTGGCAACCAGGTGATGGTGGAAGACGGCCACGAGGCCGGCGGCAACATCGGGCGCATTTACCGCTACATGGGAGAGGGCGAGGCGATCGACCTGATGGAGGAGAACTACGACCACAGCGGCCTGTGGTACGAGCTGCTGCCGCCCAAAGGCTTTGTGGGCGATGTGCTGGCCTTTCTGGAGTCACCCATGCCCTCGATCGAGCGCGAGATCGTGCTCACCACCATCCCCATGGGCGGGGTGGAAAGCGATGTGGGCTTCAAGCTTGGCGCGGGCTGGGGCGAGCTCAGTGTGGGTGACTTTCTCAGCGGCGTCAACGGCGACAACAAGGGCGGCTTCGCCGGCACCGAGCAGGGCGTGAAGTTCGAGACTGGCTCGCTGCTGGGCCGCGCCGGCCCCGAGCTCAGCCTCGAATTGATCTTCCCCAATCCTGAGCTGCCTTACTACAGCTACGAGGAGGTGCTGGGCACGCTCAACCACGGCGGCGAGGCCCACGACTGGGGCGTGCGCGCATCAGTCGGCTGGCCCGATGCCAAGCTGTTTGACCTGATCAACCTGCCCGCGCTGATCGACGGGCGCTTTGAGCCACTGCTGCCCGAGTTCACCGCTTCGGTCTTCTTTGGCGACCTGGAGATCGACTCGCTGACCTTCCTGCCCGCGCAGTTTGTGGTGCAGCTGCCCACCGTGCGCGTGACGGTGCTGGGCAAGCCGGTGGAGCTGGTCTACAGCAGCGAAATCGTGATCGACACGCCCGACCACTTGCAGGAGTTTGTCGACGAAGAGCTCGAACCGCTCAGGGTCGAGATTCCGATGATGGATCTCGACGCATTGATGGAGGTGCAGGGTCTGGAGGACCGGGCCGAGGACTACTGGGACGACGCGCTGGTCATCGATGTCAGCAACCCCGAACTGCCTTACTTCGAAGAAGAGTTCATCTTCACCACGGTCGAGATGGGCGGGCAGGATTTCGATATCGGTCTGAAGGTCGGAACGGGCTGGCAGGACACCAGCTTGCTCGACATGCTGACCGGCGAGGCCAAGCCCGCGGGCATCAGTGCGCTGGAGACCGGCATCAAGATCCAGGCCGGCGTCACCGAGATCCTGGGCTATGACGTGCAAGGCCCTGAGCTCAACCTTGAGCTGATCTTGCCCAATCCAGAGCTGCCCTATTACGAATTCCGCTACGCCCTCGGTCAGGCGCCGCTGATTCCACCGGTTGCCGAGGAGCCGTCCCCAGCCGAGGAAGCGAGCACCGGCGAAACCACCCCCACCGACGAGGCTGCCGAGCCCGTCATGATCGACTGGGGCCTGGAGCTGGCGGTGGGCTGGCAAGACACCTTGCTGCTCGATCTGATTGACATGGACGCCTGGCTGGAGGGCGAATTCGATCCCAAGCTGCCCGAGCTCGATTTGCGTCTGTACATCGATCTGCCCGAGGACGCCGAGGCCGGCACGATCGCGCCCTTCTTGCCTGAATACTTTGATGTGGCCCTGCCGTCTTTCAAGCTCACTTTGCTGGGCACCGAGATGGCGCTGGGCTTTGGCACGTCCTTGACCTTCAAGACGCCCGATGCCTACGCGGCCTACATTGACGCGAGTCTGCCCAGGGGCCAAGCCAGCCTGCCTGGTTTGGATCTGGATATCGCGCTGGACGCATTGCTCAACGGCACCGAGGTCAGCCTCGATGAAATGAAATTCGTGCCCAGTCCTGAGCAGCTCGCGCAGGTGGTCGATGCCACCGAGCCCGATGAGATCAAGGCCGCCTTGCTCGAAGCCATCCAGATCATTCCGGGCAATTACGCATTCACCCAGCCTAAGATCCAGGGACTGGTCTTTGGCATGCCGGTCGAGTTCGGCGTGCCGATCGACAACTTCTCAGGTGAGTGGCTGGGTTTGACCCTGGCCGAATTCACGCTCGAGGAGGTGCTGCCCGAGAGCGTGTACAGCCTGATCGAGGCCTTTGTCGACACCGAATCGGAGACCGTCGAGTTTGAACTGCCCACGGTTGACCTGGGCGTGGTGGGGCCGGCCATTGGCGAGCTGCCGTATCTTGAAGAGTCGGTTGCCATCGACCTGGGCAGCGAGGACGAGCCACTGGAGTTTGGCATCAAGGTGGGCGCCGGCTGGAAGGACGTCACGCTGGCCGGCATGCTGCTGTCCGACCCCGTGCCTGGCGGCAAGGTGCCGCTGGACATGGGTGTGCGTTTTCAGTCGCCCGGCATCGCCATCACGGTGCCCATGCTCGACGTCGGGTCCTTGACCTTGCAGGGTCCGGCGCTGGACATCGAGCTCATGCTGCCCGAAGTCGATCTGCCTTATCTGGAGTACCAGCAAGCCCTGGGCACGCTCAATGTGCAGGCCCAGCAGACGGGCCAGACCCTGCCGGTTTCGGAGGTCGATTGGGGGATGGAGCTGGCCGTGGGCTGGCTGGACATGCAGCTGAGCGACCTGGTCGACATGCAGGCTTGGCTCGAGGGTGACTTCTCGGTGGCCGTGCCCAAGCTCGACTTTCACCTGTATGTGGACTTGCCCGAAGGCGACGATCTGCCCGAGATCAAGGCCTTTTTGCCCAAGTATTTCGACATCTCGCTGCCTTCCTTCAAAGCGGTCCTTTTGGGCACGGAGTTGAACATTGGCTTTGGCACCACGCTGCGTTACGAAACGCCTGAGGAGTATGCCGACTACATCGACGAGGCCCTCGCGCCAGTCCAGGCCAGGTTGACGGGCATAGACCTTGATGCGGCCATTGATCTGCTGGAGGCCGGCGAGGAGCTCGACGCGCAGGCGATCCGGGATCTGCGTTACACACCGGACGATGAGGCGGTCGAGATCGACCTGACCGATCTGGACTCGGTCAACGACGCCTTTGAGACCTTGATCCAGGTCATCCCTGAGCGCTTTGCGATTGCCGATCCGACCTACAGCGGGGTTGTTTTCGGCGTCGAGATCGAATCAAAGATCAAGCTGATTGATTTGGCGCCCGAGTTGGTCGAGTTCAGCCTGTCAGAGATCCTGCCCGAGAGCGTGTATCGGCTGATAGAGCCCTTCATCCGTCCCATGGGTGCCAACGAAGCTCCGGTGCAGATCACCTTGCCGGAGCTCGAGCTGCCCGACATCGGTCCGAGCGTGCCCTTTGTCGAGCAGTTCGTCGACCTGCTCAAGACCCTTCCCAGTCAGGTGCGGCTGTTCAACCCCACCGTCTCGGCGGCCTTGCTGGGCATTTCGATAGAGCAGACCCTGCCGCTGACCGAGGTCGTGCAACTGGTGGCCGACGAGCTGGGCATCGAGCTCTTTGTCTTCGAGGTCAACGAGGACGACCCCAGCGAGAGCTACATCGAGTTCAGCATCCTCGAGGTGATGGACCAATTGCCCGAGACGCTGCAAGACCTCCTGGGCTATCTGATCGACGACCAAGAGCCTGAAGAGGGCGAGGACCCCCCAGAGCCCAAGAAGCCGATGGAGCTGCGGGCCGTCGAGCTGGACCTGGGCGACTTCACGCCGGCGGGCATGCAGCAGTACGTGCCCTACGTCAAGCTGGGCACGGCCCTGCTCAACAAGCTGGGGCTGAAGCTGCCCTTCCTCAACCTCGATCCGCAAAGCGGCGATCCGGTGGCCGAGGCCGAAACAGGCGAGGCCGCAGGCGACGAGACACCGCCAGAGACCGAGGTCGAGCTGGGTACCGGCCTGACCTGGACCACGGCCGAGGCTGCGCTGGAGGCGGGCGAAGCGGTCAACGAGGTGCAGACCCTGTCACTGGCCATCGATCCGAGCTTGGGTCTGGGCAGCGAACGCACTTTCAAGCTGGCACTGGGCAAGAGCAAGGTCACCGATGCGATTGAGGTGCTGCCCCTGGGCGGCACGGCCATGGCCGAGCAGCAACAGATCACGGTGCTGCAGTCCGATGTGAACAAGCGCTTTGCGCTCAAGATCGGTACCTGGTCCTCCTCAGAGATCATCTACTCGGGCAACCCCGAGTTCGACGCCAAGAAAATCAGCGACGCGCTGGCCACGCACCCCGACATCAAGAGCGCCAAGGTGCGCTTTGGCACCGACGCGCAAAGCCGGCGCACCTTCACCATCGACCATGTCACCGAGGACAAGGCCTCGCCCAATTTGGCGAAGTTGCAGGTGGTTCTGCCCAGCACCGCCGGCAAGCTGGCCTTTGCAACCAGCACGCTGCGTGACGGCAGCGCCGCGAGCAGTCCGTCAAGCCAGGCGGCGCTGATCCAGGCCGCGCTCGACAAAACCTTTGGCCAGGACCTGATCACCGTCAGCGCGGGCGCGCAGGGCCGCTACCTGCTCACCATGGCGGGCCGCTATGCCCACACCAACCTCGATCAGTTGCAAGTGAGCGAGGCAACGGCCGGCGTCAAGGCCAGCACCGCCACCCAGACCGAGGGCAAGGCCGCGACCGGCCCGAGCTACCTTATTGATTTGCAGGCCCAGGCCGATCAGGAATTGTTCGATTTGCGCTTGACCCTCGCGGGCGTCGAGTACACGGTGGACGATGTGGCCGTCGGTGTGACGGCCAGCCAGCTCGCGGCCAAGCTGGCGTCGGCGCTGGATGGTGCGGGCAAAACCCTGCTTGAAAACGGCATCCAAAAACCCACGGTCAAGCTTGGGAGCGAGTCGGGCCAGTGGGTGGTGGCCTTTGCCGCCGGCACATCCGAGGTCGAGATCCAGACCACCTTGAAGCAGGCGTCGCCTGAGGAGGGGGACACGGACACAGGAACCGATACCGGCACAGACACGGGCACAGACACCGGTACAGACACCCCCGCTGAGCTCGAGTGGGTTGATGCGACACAAACGGTCGCCCGCGTGGAGGGCGTTTCCGAGTTGCAGGTGCTCGATCTGAACGTGGCCCCCGAGGCGCTCGGCCCCGACTCTGTCTTCAGCCTGGCGCTGGGCAAGACCAAGATCACCGACCCGATCGCGCTGCTCAGCCTGGGCGAGGCGAGCGATGAGGAGCAGGTGCTCAAGATCATCAACACCCAGGCCAATGCCAACAAGCGTTTTGTGCTCAAGCTGGGCGACAAGACCTCGGCACCGTTGACCTTTGCCAACAGCCCCCTCAAAGACGCCGAAACCCTAAGGGTGGCGGTGGCCGGGCTGCTCGGAGTCGCGGCGCCCAAGACGGGTGGGCCGATCACGGTGACCTGGAGCACGTCCAGCAACGTCAGCACCTTCACCATCAGTTTCAGCGGTAAGCTGGCGGCTCTCGACATAGCCCAGATCACGGCCGAGCGGGTGCCGGTGGCCAGTGCCAGTCTGGCACCCAACACCCTGCTCTTTAACGCCCAGACGCTGGCGCAGGGCAACCCGGGCTATACCCGCGAGGACCAGGCCGCGCTGATCCAGATCGCGCTCGATGCGACTTTTGGCGAGGGCCAGATCACGGTGTCGGTGGCCGAAGACGGCAGCTACCTGCTGTCCATGAACGGGCGCTACGCCAACGCCAACGTCGAGCAGATGCGCGTCATCACCGACGCGGCTGCCGCTGCGTTTGCCCAAGGCACGGTCAGCACGCTGCGCGAGGGCAGCAGCGTGGCCACCAACCAAGGCCACAGCGTCACCTTCAAGAAGCAGTTTGGCGAGCAGCACTTTCACCTTTATGTGAGCGGCAACAAAGACTTGCCGGTCACGCCGGTTCATTTCAACTGGGCCGAGAACCCGGCCAACACCCTTCGCGACCTCAAGGCCGAGTATGTGCGGGTGCTCAACTCGCCGCAGGCGAACATTCAGGCGGTCATCGGTGAGGGCAAATTCGTCACCGCCGACGACATCCAGGTCGCGCGCGACACCAGCTACACGGGCACAGGCAACCGCTACCAGGTCGAGCTGGTGGGCCAGCTGGCGGGCAAGAGTGTGCCCACGCTGCGCCTGAGCTCGGAGAAGCTGTCCTACAGCTTCATCTCCAGTCAGACCGGCTCCAGCCGCACCGACGAGACCCAGCGCATCGACATCGCGCACCGCGGCTCGGGCACTTTCACTGTGAGTTTGAGCCACGAGGACCAGACCTACACCACCGACGCACTGGAGTTGGGCGCAAGCGAGCAGCAGGTGCAAGCCGCTTTGAATCGGGCTCTGGGCGATGTGGGCAGCGTCACCGTCACCGCGCCCGCAGAAGGCAGCTACCTGGTCGTCTTCGGCGGTGCGCTGGCTGGCCAGAATCTGGACGCGCTCACCGTGGTCACCACCACAGACCCGGCCCGCTTCATCCAGACCGAGCAGCAAGGCCAGCGCGGCGTGGGTGCGAGCTATGCGATCGACTTGCAGGCGCCCGAAGGCACGACCGAGTTCCATGCTCAGATCGAGCTCAACGGCGTGATCTACACCGTCGAGTCAGTGGGGGTGGGCTTGACTGCCTCGCAGCTGCGCACGCAGTTGCTGGGCGCGCAGTCCGAAGAGGGCGAGGCGCTCGATGCCTCTGGCTTGACCCTCACCGTCAAGGACGGCGAGGGGGCTGGCCAGTGGACGGTGTCTTTTGGCATGACCAGCGATGGCTTGACCCCTTCAGGCCTGCGCACGGCCCTGGTCGCGCCTGATGAAGACGCGCCGGCCGAGCCCGAAGGAGACGTGCCCGCCGAGCCCGTGAAGGGCGCCATGGCCGTGGGCGGCCTGGTGGTGCGCAACGACGTGCGCGCCGTGGCCCAGGCCTACATCCGCTTTGCCCAGCTCACCGCCGGCTCGGTCAGCGTGGCGGTGTCGGAGGCGGCCAGCATCGAGGCCAGCCTGGAGGCGGTGGCCGAAGCCAGCGGTGGCACCGGCAAAGGCCTGGCCGTGGGCGGCGCGATCGCGACCAACCTCATCCTCAACCAGTCGGCGGCCTTCATCTCGGACAGCAGCATCACCACCGAAGAGGACGGCGTCAGCGTCGAGGGCAGCAACACCGCCAGCATCAGCGCCACCAACAACAGCGCGATCAGCTCCGACGGCACTTCGGTGGGCGTGACGCTGGCCTTCAATACCATCGGCTGGCAGGCGCAAAACGTGCTGTTTGCCGCCATCGATGCCCTGGTGGGCAGCGAGATTGGCGACCAGGAAAAGTCGCTTGTCAAAGCCTATCTGCACAACACCGACGTCGATTCGGCCGGTGCGGTGGTGGTCAACGCCAGCAACGAAGCCGAGATCTTTGCGCAGATCCGCAACGAGGTCGCCTCGGCCCTGCCCGAGCCTGATCCGGCCGCTGGCGCCACCGGCGTGGGCACCGGTGCCGCAGCCGGCCCGCAAAAGAGCGTGTCGGCCGGCTTTGTGCTGGCCAGCAACATGGTCAGCAGCGGCGCGCTGGCGACCATCACGCACGATGCGGCCAAAACCCCATTGACGATGCGCGACCTCACCGTCGGCGCAGGCGGCCTGAGTGTGAACTCGACCGACGATGCGCGCATCGTCTCCCAGGTCGACCTGTCGGTGATCTCGGGCGAGGAGAGCGAGCTCACCATGGCCGTGCGCGCCTTTGTCAACCTGTTTGGCGTGACCTACACCGACATGTCGGGCACCCAGCGCGTGATCCTGGGCGACCGGGTGCGCGTGGGCGGGCCGACCTACACCACCTTCGACCGGCCTGAGACGGTGACTGCCGGTGACCGCATTGAGCTCAAGTCCAGCCTGGGCGGCGGACAGGCGGGTGACCTCTACGAGTACATCGGCGAGGAAGACCTGGAGGCGCCGCGCCTGGACAAGACCGACTACAGCGACACCGAGCTGTGGCGCCAGATCCAGGGTTCGGCCGACACCACCTATGTGTTCAAGGGCTCGGACGCCATCTTTGACTTGGCCAGCGAAGACTTCAACGATTCGAGCCGCTGGCTGGCCATCGACCTCGACGGCCTGGTCGACACGGCTGCCGCCGCCATCGAGGCGGCGGCCACGCTCAAGGGCAGCGCCACCGTCAGCGATTCGGGCGCTTCGGCCTTTGGCGGCCTGGTGGTGCGCAACGATGTGCGCAGCGATGTCGACGCCCTGGTTGACGGCTTTGCGATGGAGGTCACCGGCGATGTGAGCATCACTGCCACCGAGTCGGCCGTCATCTTGGCGCAAGACAACAGCACGGTGGAGGCCAAGACCACCGGCGTCAATGTGGTGGTGGCCACCAACACCATCCTGGGCGGGGCCAATGCGGTACTGCGCAACAGCACCTTGGTGACCTTGGCCGAAGAGGTGGACGAAGAGGTGGCCGAGGAGGCCCCCGCGGATGAAGCGGCAGCCGAAGACGGCGCGGCCCTTGCTGAGGCCTCCGCTGACGACGCCGCTGCGACCGACGAAAGCGCTGCGGCCGGTGAGGGCGAGGAAGCCGCCGCCGAGCCCATGACCGGCAGCGTGACGGTCAAAGCCGAGAGCGTGGCCTTCATCCTGGCCGAGGTCAACAGCTCGGTCAAGGCGTCGACCTCGGTCGGTGTGGTGATGGCCTTCAACACCATCGGCTACACACCGCAAAACGTGCTCTACAACATCGCGGACGGCGTGCTGGGCACCAGCCTGGCCGGCCAGAACAAGTTGAGCACCACGGCGCGCATCGAGTCGACTCCGCTTGATTTGGCCGGCGCCCTGGATGTCGCCGCCGAATCGGACGGCCAGATCCAGGCCATCATCGTCAATTCGGCATTGGCGCTCGATGTCAGCACCAAGGCCGACAGCAAGGCGATTACCGTCGCGCCGGTGATCGCGATGAACAAGATCGCCGCCAACACCGACGCCACCGTCGACAAGACCGCCACGGTGGCGGCCGATGGCGACGTGACCATCCAGGCCAGCGGCAACACCCGCATCGAGTCCGAAGTGGCCGCCAGCGCCATCGGCATCTCGGCCAGCACCAGCGGGGCCAGCAAGTCGGTCTCGGTCGGTGTGAGCCTGAGCCGCAACGACGTTCAAAACGATGTCAATGCTTTTGTGCGTGGCACCTCGTTGACTGCACCCTCGGAGCTGACGTCGGCCAATGGCAATGTGCTCATCAGCACCGAGCGCGGCTCGGCCATCGTGGCCAACGGCCGCGCCACGGCGGTGGCGATTTCGGCCAGCCTGTCCAGCGGCGCCACCGCAGTCTCGGGTGCGGGCACGCTTGCGCTCAACCGCATCACTGGCAGTTCGCAGGCCTATGCGCAGTGGGCCGACATCGTCACGGGCGCGCCCGTGGATCCAGACGCCGAAGCGCCCGCTGAGGAGGGCGCCGATGCTGGTACAGATACAGGCACCGAAGCAGTCAGCCCAGACGAGGAACTGGCCGACGCCCCCAGCACCGGTAACGTCGAGATCAAGGTCACCGACGATGCCCACATCAGCGCCTACCTGCGCTCGGTGGCCGCTTCCGTGTCCTTCGGCATGTCGGGCTCGTCCAAGGCCGCCGCCGTGGGCCTGTCGGTGGCGCGCAACCTGATCGGCATGGCGCCCACCCAGGTCAGTTACGACTACGCGGCCACCGCCTACGACAAGGACAACAAGCTCACCGAGCTGGTCAAGGGCAAGCGCGTGCTGCTCGACTCGGCCTTGATGGGCAACGACATCTACGAATACGTCGGCGACAAGTACACCGACGATGACGGCATCGACCTGGTCAACCAGAACTACTCTGACGAGAGCCTGTGGCGCCTGGTCAGCTACAGCGCCTCTGTGGTCAACACCCGGGCGCAGCTGGTGCACAGTTCCGTGGAGGCCAGTGGCGACCTGAACATCGAGGCCGTCAGCAGCGCCCGCATCGAGGCCACGGTGCTGGCCGCCGCCGCTGCGGTGGGCGCGAGCGCCAGTTCCTCGGCCTACAGCCTGAGCGCCGCCGGCGCCTATGCCGAAAACCGCATCAACGCCAGCTTGCAGGCCGGCGTGCTGGGCAACCCGGCCGATCCTTTGACGCTGGAGGCCGAGTCGATCACGGTGCGCGCGGAAAACCTCGCCACCATCGATGCGATCACCGGCGCGGCGGCCCTGTCGGCCTCGCTTTCGGGTGCAGGCACCGCCGCTTCGGTGGCCATCGGCCTGTCGCTGGCCTTCAACAGCATCGATGCCGACACCCTGGCCGATGTGGTGGGCGCCGATCTGGTGGCCCGCAGCGGCTCGGTCGAGCTGCGCGCGATCTCCGCAGGCGTGGACCGCAAGGAGCTCGACTACGACGCGATGAAGCAAGCCGGCTTGACGGCCGACGCGCTCAACGCCCTGGCCAATGCCGGCAAGAAGACGAGCTACAGCAGCGACGAAGACCAAAGTTGGGATTACCTGGCGCTTGACGGCGTGGTCGAGCTGCGCGAGATTGAAACCGGCAGCGTGCTGGGCATCACCACCAGCCGCATGCCGCGGGTGCGGGTCGAGGTGCTGGACGCCAATCGCCAGCCCACTGGCGACTACATCATCTACGAGCTCGACAACGATGAGCTGCTCTACGAGAACCTGGGCAAGCTGGTCGATCTGCGCACGCTGTACAACTTTACCCAGGAGCAGATTGAAGACAGCGGCAACTGGAGCGTGGTCTCCACCGACGCGCAGACCGTCAAGACCGGCTACACCGTGCGGGTGGCCGAAGGCCACATGGCCGGCGGCGAGGTCGGCCGGGTCTATGTGTTTGGCGGCGTGGAGGAAGACTACACCACCGAAGACGGTGAGCGCATCGAAGGCAAGACCTGGCGCCTGGTCAAGACGGGCGATGTGGTGCTGGTGGCCAGCAACCACATGGAAGAGTCGACGCTGGGCCCGCCCAAGGAAAGCGGCCTGGCCGGCAAGCTGTTCCGCTACCAGGGCGCCTCGCAGCGCATCGACCTGTCAACCGTCGAACTCGAAGACGCCCCCGATTGGGAGGCGCTCTCGGTCGAGGAAGACGTGGAGCTGTGGAAGGAAGACTACAGCAACACCGACCGCTGGCGCCTGGCCAGCGACTTTGCCAACCCCGAGCTGCAGCCCAAGCTGGTTGAGGCACTGCAAGAAGCCGGGGTGGAACTGCCCACGCTCGACGAGGTGCACGCGGCCTATATGTACCGCAGCACCGAGGGCCTGAGCTGGGACTACACACAAGAAGACGGTGTGCAAACCCTGCTCAAGGGCGACCGGGTGGCCATCCTCTTGGGCGAGGACGCCGGCAAGGTCTATGAATACAAGGGCGAATTGCCGCTCGATGACCTCACGCTCGATGAGGAGGCCATCGCAGAAGGCGGCGCCGACGCCGCCGCCGATGAGGCGCTCGACGGGCTTGAATTTGATCTGTCTGAGGAAGACTTCGAAGACACCGACCGTTGGGAAGAGGTCAAGGTCAATGGCTACCGCCTGAGCAAGGGCGACACCGTGCGCGTGGCGCGCGGCCACGAGGGCGGCGGCGAGGAAGACCGCATTTACCGCTACGTGGGCGTCAACAACCTGCTGTTCTTGGCCGACGAGGACTACTCCGACGAATCGCGCTGGCAGATGATGCCGGTGGAGGTCACGGTGTCGGTGGTCGAAGAGGGCAAGCGCTGGAAGCTGGTCGATGCGGCCGGCAAGAGCTACACCCTGACCTTCAACGAGGCCCCTGCCGGCTCCTCGGCGGCCTCGACCGCGGTGGTGGCGCGCAACAGCATCAACGCGGTGTCGGTGGCGGCCTCGGCGGCCATCGGCATCAGCGGCGGCGGCACCGGTCTGGCCTTTAGCGGCGCGGGCGCGGTGGCCCTCAACACCATCAGCGGCTCGACCGACGCCTTGCTGCGCGCCGGCTCGGCCAGCGCCGAAGAGGGCGACGTGGTGCTGCAAGCGAGCAGCGACAAGAGCATCAGCGCGACGATTGCCGCCCTGTCGGTGGCCATTGCCGGCGGCAGCGGCAACGGCCTGGGCGCGTCCATTGGCATTGCAGTGGCCCGCAACCTGATTGGCCAGGAAGGCTTTGGCCGGGTGGGCGAGGATTCGATCGCCACCGTGCGCGCCCTTGTTATCGATTCGGACATCACCACCGGCGGCGTGCTGGATTTGCGCGCCGATGCGCGGCAGGTCATCAACTCTCTGGTGGTCTCAGGCTCGGCGGCCGTGGGCATCGGCGGCGGCAATGGCCTGGCCGCCAGCGGCTCGGGCGTGTGGGCCGAAAACCAGATCGGCACCCGCGTCCATGCCGGGGTGAGCACCGCCACCGAACTGGGCGAGCGGCCCAGCGACATCGAGGCCGGCGAGGTGCTGGTGCAAGCCACCGACCGCTCGTCCATTCGCTCCTTTGCCGGCGCCGCCTCGCTGGCTGCCGCTTTTGGTGGCAGCGTGGGTGCGGCCCTGTCGATCGGGGTTTCGCTGGCGCGCAACATCATCGACGGCTCGGTCATTGCTTCGCTCGACGGTGCCACGCTGAGCTCTGGCGGCACCGTGTTGGTACAGGCCCTGTCCGATGCCGATATCCAGGTCTTCGGCCTGGCCGCCTCGGTGGCCATTGGTATCGGCGGCAGCGCCGGTGTGGGCATCAGCGGCGCCGGTGCCTCGGCGCTCAACGTCATCCTGGGCGATACGCTGGCGCGGGTGCACGACAGTGCGATCACTGCCGCCGACGACGTGACCGTCGATGCCAAAGCCAACAACCGCATCAAGGCCACCATCATCTCAGCCTCCATCGGCGTGGGCGCCGGTGGCGGGGCCGGTTTTGGCGCATCGATCGGCATCTCGCTGGCGCGCAACTACGTGGGCTACGACCCCACCGGCTACACCGGCCCGGTCAGCTATGTCTCGGGCACCGACAAGCCCAACCGCATCAGCAACGGCCAGATCGTGCGCCTGGGCGCCGCTTCCGGTGCGCGCGCCAACGAGGTCTACAAATACATCGGCGACGACGACCTCGAGGGCAAGGACGACGACGACGGCAACCCGATCGACCTGATCCTGAGCCAGGATTTTTCGGACACCGCGAAGTGGGAGCAGCTGACCAATCCGGCGGCCAACCGCATCGAGGCCTTCATCACCGAATCGTCGGTGGGCAAGACGGCCGACGTGTTCGACAGCACGCTCGACCTGAAGGTCTCGGCGCTGTCGCAGCAGACCATCCACTCCACCGTCTTTGCCGGCTCGGTCGCTGCCTCGGGCGGCGGTGCGGCGGCGGTGGCGATCAGTGGCGCCGGCGGCAGTGCGGTCAACCGCATCGGCTCGACCACCCGCGCCTATGTGGCCAACACCACCGACCGCGGCATCAAGGTCGACGGCGACATCGACATCATCGCGCTCGACAGCGCCAGCATCTCGTCGTCGGTGTTTGCGGTGTCGGTCGCGGCATCCTTTGGCGCTTCAGGCGTGTCGGTGGCGGTCAGTGTGTCGCTGTCGGACAACAGCATCCTGAGCACGGTCGAGGCCTTCACCGACCGCGCCTTGCTGTTCTCCACCGAGGGCTCGATCACCCTCGACGCGCGCGAATCGGCCAGCATCGATGCGGCCTCCACCGCGGTGGCGGTGGCCTTGTCGGTCAGCGTGGGCGCGGCAGTGGCCGGCGGCGGTGCCAATGCCTACAACACCATCGACACCACCACCCGGGCCTGGTCGGGCCGCAGCACCGAAGAGAAGGTGGTCAACAGCATCACCGGCCTGAGCGAGCTGTATGCGGCAGGCGACATCACCGTCAATGCGCTCAGTGCCTCGAACGCCAACGCGGTGGTCACGGCCGCAGCGGCCAGCTTTGGCGTGGTGGCCGCTGCCGCCGCCGGCACGCAGACGCGCAACACGCTCTCGCCCGTGGTCGATGCCTTCATCGCCGCCACCGAGGTCAAGTCGCCCGGCACGGTGCTGATTTCCGCGCGTGCCGACCAGGACGCCAATGCCCGGTCGAATGCGCTGGCCATCAGCGGCGGCCTGTCGGTCTCGGTCGGTGTGTCCTCGGTCACCACAGTCGATTCGAGTGCCATCAACGCGGCCGTGGGCGATCTGTCCCAGGTTCAGGCCGGCGTGCTGCGCGTCAGCGCCAAGGCCTATGACCGCATATACCAAAAGTCGTCGGCCTCCAGCGGCGGCCTGATCGCCGGTGCCGGCGCCCTGTCCAACCTGAGCATTGTGGGCAGCACGGTGGCCGGCATCGGCAAGAACGCCAAGGTCGAGGCCGGCCTGGTCGACCTGATCGCCCACCGCGACCAGGACTTTGATTCGCAGGCCTTCAACCTGGCCGTAGGCCTGTTTGCCGGCAGCGGGGCGCTGGTCACCAACCTGGTGGCCGGCACTGCCGATGTGAAGATCGGCCAGGGTGCGACGGTCGATGCCGAGTCCATCTTGATTTACGCCAGCAACCAGGCGGTCAAAAACAAGTACAGCGCGCTCGAAAATTCGCTCGAGTCCTTCTCTGTCAGCGGCGCCTCGATCAGCGCAATCGCCAGCACCACCAACGTGGGCCGCGCCAGCAGCCGCTTTGGCTCGGTGGTCGATATTGCCGACGATGCGGCGCTCACCGTCGACAGTGCCGGTACCGGCGTGTTCCGGGTCGAGACGCTCTCGAGCGTCAAGCTCATCGACAAGGTGCGGGTCGACGGCTTGTCCGGCCTGGGCTTTACCGTGGCCCTGGCCACCCAGACCACCGATTCGGTCTCCAATATCCGGGTGGGCAAGGGCGCGTCGCTGCGCAACCTGAGCGGCGACCTGATGATGGCCACCCGCACCGACGCCGATGTGCTGGCCGCCGCCAACACCTTCTCGCTGGCCGCCTTCGGTGTCTCCAACGCCACCGCGCTGGTCAATTTGAATGCCAACAACGACATCGTGCTGACCGATGCCGAACTGGTGGGCCGCGACGTCAAGGTCATGGCAGGCCAAAGCCGCGACCGGGTGCCCAACATCCTCTTGGGCAAGGCGCGGGCCGACATGGCGATGATTGCGCTGAACGGCATCACCGTTCCGGTGCGCTCGGTCAACCTGTATGAGCAAAACCGTGTGGTGCTGGATGGGGCCAGCGAAGTGCGTGCCATAGGCAGCGTCGACCTGCTCGCCGAAAAAGGCATGGGCCGTGCCAAGCTCGACGGCTCGGTGCTCAACCTCAGCCCGGGCGGTGTGTTCTCCGGCCTTTTCCCGGAAGGCGACGAAAAGCTGACCGGCAGCAACGAGGTCAGGGTGAGCAATGCGGCCCGCATCGAAGCGGGCATGAACTACAAGACGGTGCTGAGCATCCAGCCTTACACCGTCTCAGGCAAGCCCAATCTGGCCGGTCATCTTGACGCCGGCAGCGCGCAATCGGCGCGTCTTTCGGCCATCAAGCAGGCCGGCGCAACCGGCGTGGACTTGAGCAAAGCGGAAAAAGAGGCGCTGGGCCTCGACGAGCTTCAGTCCTACCAGTATGTGGCGCTGGAGATGCAGCAGGTGGCCGTCAGCATCGGGTCTGGCACCATCGTTGAGCTGGTGGGGCAGGACTACGGCAAGGGCGTCTCGGGCGCGGCCTACCAGCTCGCCCCCGGCTCGATGGCCGACCTCAACCTGGTGTTGGACCAGGAGGACTACACCAACGCCAGCCGCTGGACGCGCATTGAAGCGGACCACAGGCTGGCCACTTCGGGCAGCTACTTTGTGGGCAAGGCCCAGCTGGTGCGCACCAGCGACGGCCGCTGGCTGCGCCGCACCGGCGATGCGGTGACGGTCGATGCGGCCACCGAGAGCTTCAACAGCTCGGGCTGGCAAGCCATCCAGGTGCAGACCAGCGATCGCGGCAAGATCCTGGCGCGCGAGCTCAGCGACGACTTTTATGTGGTCAAGCCCAAGGCCATGACCTTGCCCACGCTGGTCTACGCCAACGTGGCCAACCAGCTGTTTGAAGACCGCGCCAAGATCGTGGGCTGGATGTCCAGCCACGCCGGCAATGCCGAGGCGATTGCGCGCTACCAGGCGCTGCTGGAGAAGATCGACGCCCAGCTCGAAAAAATGGGCTTGGCTTCCAAGAACAGCGGGATCGTCGTGCCGCGCAGCCAGTTCGACCAGATCTTCCTGCGCCTGCCCAAGGTCGAGGCCTCGGCCGGCCTGATCAACATCCTGAGCGACAGCACGTCGGAGGCCAGCATCCGACTGGCGCAAAGCAGCGGCCGCCTGCTGGCCCATGCCGACGCCAACATCACGATCAAGAACGAGACGCCTTTTGGTCTGGAGATCAACAACGTCGGCATCCTCAAGGCCAGCCGGGTCGACACGCTCAACGGCGCGCAGGTCACGCTCAGTGCGGGCGCGACCTACCTCAACAAGCTCGCGCTCAATGAGCCCGGCCCGGGCGGCCAGAGCGTGATCAACATCACGCAAGACGCCTTCCCCAAGGAGGCCTATGGCGTCAACGGCAGCCTGGGCGCCTTGAATGCGCCCAGCGGCCCGCAAGACCTCTATGTGCGCGGCAAGATCAGCAATGCCGACGGCACGCTGAACCTGACCAATCGCGAGGGCAGCATCCACGTCACCGGCGAGATCCGCGCCGGTGCGGTCAACATCAATGCGGCCGGCGACTTCAATTTGTCGACCGAGGACTGGTTCCACACCGGTGCTGATCCGCGCCAGTACCTGGACTTCAACAAGGTTTTCGGCCGTGAGGTGTACCGCGAAGACGGCACGGCTGGCACTTCACTGTTTGGCACGGCCGACCCGCGGGTTCAAGCCCTGCTGGCTGCGGCCAGTGGCGGCGCCATACCGCAGACCAAAGAGGAGGAGGGCAACAGCACCCGCGCCAGCGCCGATGTGCTGACCAGCAATGTGGCCATCAGCGCCCAGCTTCAAGACAAGTTTGACCAAGACTTCTTCAAGCTCTCGGCCGCCGGCGCCGGCCGGGTCACGGTGGCACTTGACACGGGCTTGACCGCCTCCAACACGATCAATTTCTACGAGTTGTCGCTGCTCGACAGCACCGGCAAGGTGCTCAATACGGTGCAGACCGGCCGCAACAACAGTTACAGCTTCAATGTGGGGGCGGCCGGTGACTACTATGTGCGCGTCAGCGCGGTGCGCACCTACCCGGCCACCACGCCGTCCAACCCGGCGACCACACCCGGCTACACCTACACCGCCTCGGACGGCAAGAAGACCATCAAGCCCGGCGACACGGTGCTGGTCAAGGACGCAAAGAATGGCGACAAGGTCTATGTCTACGACGACAACGGCAAGGGCAACCCGGTCGGTGGCAAGGAGCGCGAGCTTGATCTGACCAAGACCGATCAGTACGCCGACAAGGATTACTGGTGGCAGGTGCAGTACAACCACCGGCCCAACACCTACAAGATCACGGCGGTGTTCACGCCGCCGCAGGCCGAGCCGATCAAGACCATCTTTGCCATGGGCGCGATCGACATCAATGCGCGCTACCTCAACATCGACGGCACGATCCAAAGCGGGGTGGACAACATCACGCTGAACATCGCGCAGGACTTTGCGCCCAGTCGCTCGACCAATTTCACCGATGCCCTGGGCAAGACCATCAAGGGCCTGGACTACGGCCCGGCCGGCTTTGCCACCGTCGACGGTTTCTTTGATGCCAACAGCGGCACCATCGTGCTCGAGGACATCAAGCCGACGGCCGGCGTCATCAACCTGACCGGCACCATCATCAGCACCGGCAACGGCGCGCTCAAGGTGGCCAGCGGCTACGCCTCGATCAACATCAACAACCAAAGCCGCTATGCGCTGGCTGCGGGCCTGATCGATGCCTCGGAAAATCGCGTCGGCAAGATCACCGTCACCGACAGCAGCACGCTCAAGCGCGAGGTCTACACCTTTGAAAATGGTGGTTATACCCAGCAGCAGTTTCAGGGCACCCTGGTGCCCCCGGGCATCCCGGGCGGGGTCAGCAGCATCCGGTACGACGACCGGGGCCTGACCGGCGGCCAAGTTTCCGACATTCAAGGCAGCCTGGTCTACCAGCCCGAGGCCGGCCGTTACTACGTCTGGACCGAGGGCCAGGCCAAGACCAGCACCACGCTCGATATCTACGAGCAGCGCAGCTTCAACCTCTTGGGCTGGGACTGGGACTTCCTGGTGCCCGACACCGCGGCCAAGCTCAGTGACACCCGTTTTACCGACGGCGCGCCGCTGCTCGAGTCGGAGCTGGTCTACAGCGCCGCCGAGGTGGCCAAGCTGATGGGCCGCCCCGATCTGCCCGCCGTCTTTGTGCAGTACATGCAAAAGCGCAATGCCGCGGTCGACATGGTCAAGGACAAGTCGATGGTGCGCGACGTGCGGACCAACAAGCTCTACACCTACATTGCCGACAACGGCAAGGTGCAGTTCCCGGTGGCCGATTTCAGCGACACCAAGACCTGGAAGCTCACCGAGCAGCTCACCGGCGGCAAGGCCATGCCCGATCCGGCCAAAGTGCTGACCGGCGACATCATCAAGGCCACCGGCGAGTCGCCGATCAAGATGACCGACACCTCGGGCAAAAAGGTCGATTGGACGCCCAAGAAGGCCAACGACACCTTCGAGAGCGACTTTGCCAACCAGGAAATCACCATCGACGGCCCCACCGAAGAAGGCGGCGGCTGGTTGCGCGAAAAAGTCATCACCACCAAGAAGACCACGGTCACCGGTCTGAAGGACTTCTACACCTACGGTCTGCGGGCCGATGCCCCGGTGCGCGTGTCCACCCTGATCGGGGCGAGCAAGCCCACCATCAACGTGCAGACCACCGGCAAGCTGCTGCTGCGTGACAGCATCTCCATCGGTGCGGTCACCGCGCCCGAAGACCCGGATGCCGAGTTCACCCCGCTGGCCCTGTCGGCCAATGCGATGCAGGTGGGCGGCAATGTGGTGCTCAGCGGCGCCTTGCCCGACATCCAGACCCACAGCGACGTGACCATCACGGTGAAAGACCCGGTGGGCAAGCTCAACATCCGCGCCACCGGCAATGTGGTGGTCAACCACCTGCAAGACCGCGACCACGACCCTTTGCTGGGCAACCGGGGCCTGAAGATCGGCCAGGTGATTGCCGCGACCTATGTCGACGGTGTGGTTGCCACGGCCGGCAGCGTGACCATCCGCTCGGTCTATGGCGTGGAAGACGCGTCGGTGCTGACTTCGCGCATCGTCGGCGAGTATGTGGAACTGGACGGCGGCGCGGGCTCGATCCGCGCCACCGTCGACAGCAATGTGCTGGGTGAGGGGGGTCTGGCGGCGCGGGCCAAGGGCAGCATCACCCTAACCGAGGTGCTGGGCGACATGGTGTTGGCCGCACCCGAGGGCTGGGATGGCGCCTCGGTCCTCTCGACCGGCACCGACGGCAGTGGCAACGATGTGCGCTTGACCGTCAAGCGCGGCGCCATCGTCGACGGCGCGCTCGAACGTGCCACCGCCAATGTGGGCGACAGCCTGCAAGCGCTCCAGGCCTCGGGCTTTTCCGAAAAGCAGCTCCAAGCCATCGGCATCGGCAGCAAGGCCAACCTGATGGAGCGGGCCCGCTATGCGATGGCGCCCGACCTCATCAAGGCCCTGCTGCCGCACGAAGAGTTGCTGGGCCAAGGTGAGGGCGGCGGCGCCGAGTCCCTCAACGTGCAGGGCCGAAACATCACCCTGCTGTCAGAAGGCTTGACCGCCGGCGTGAAGTACGGCGTGGGCCGCTCGTCCGACCGAGTGACCATCACCAACCCGAGCGATTTCGGCAGCTTGACCGAAAGCCACAAGGCTTTGCTTGCGCAGGCCAGCGCGGCCGATGTGATTGAGACCCAATACCGCCGCTACGAATGGATCGGCGACGAGGCCACGGTCGACCTGTCGGCGGTGGGCACCTTCAACAACGCGCTGCTGTGGCGCGAGGTGGGCGCCACAGCCAGGGCGCCGGTCAATTTGCCGGTGCTCGCTTCGAGCGACGGCATTGCCGATGTGGTCAACGGTCAGTGGGTGGAAAACCGGCGCGACCTGTTGAGCGTGACGCTGCAGGTCACCGACGACATCAACATCAGCGCCAGCGGCGATGTGGCAGTCAAGACCCCGGGCGATGTGGTCATGCGCGCCAAGGACGATCTGCGCATTGCCGAGGGCAGCCGCAGCGCGCTCGACCTGTGGGGCATCGATGCCGGCGGACGCATGCGCTTGGCCGCGGGTGGCGCCATCACCGCGTTGGACAGCGTGCAGCGCGACTGGCTGCTGCGCTCGGGCGGCGACATGAGCCTCTTGGCTGACGGCTCGTCCGAGGTCAGCACGCTGGCCGGGCGCATCGCCATGGCCAATGGCGCGGCGCTGCGCATCGAGATCGGTGAGCAGGGCGAGCCCAAGCCCACCACCGGCTTCATGCCCGGCGTGCTCAACCTCAGTGCCGCCGGCCTGGTCAACGTGCAGGAACAAACCGGCGACCTGTGGCTGGCCTCGGTGGCTTCGAGCGGTGAAGGCGTCGATGGTGCGCTGACCTTGCAGGCGGCCACTGGTGAAATTCTGGCGTCCGAGCGCATCTATCACGATGGCGTGACCCATGTGAGCGGCACTGATGTGCGCCTGGTCTCGGGCACAGTGGGCACCATCGACGGCGCCCGCAACCTGGGCAGCCTGCTCAGGCCGCTTCGTCTGGAGGCGCAAAGCCTGGCCGCATCGGCCTACACCGGCCAAAGCGCGCTGGTGCACATCGCCAACACCGGCGATCTAGAACTGCGCCAGCTTGATCTGACCAGCGGCCAGGTTTTGCTGAGCACCAGCGGGTCGCTGCGCGTGATGCAGGCGGTTCAGCTGACCTCCGATTCGGGCAACAGGCTGTCGCTGACCGCGATGGACGGCGATATCGATCTGCGCAACGACCTGACCATGGGCCGCGGCCAGATGCTGCTGAGCGCGGCCCAGGGCCAGGTGCTGCAGTCCAGTAATTCTGACGTGCTCAACGCCGGCGGCGCCATCACCCTCAACGCCCTGGGCCTGGTGCAGGCCTGGGGTGCAACGCTGTCCAGTCATGCCTCTTCTCAGGGGGGCAACATCACGGTGCGTGTGAGCGGTGACTTGGTGGCCTCCTCGATCAATGCCAGCACGGGCGTGCTCGATGTGCAAAGCACCCAGGGCCGCATCGTTGAAGCACTCGACGCACAAGGGCAGGGCGATGCCGCAGCCGATCTGGCCGGTGCAACGATGAAGCTTGAGGCCCAGGCCATAGGCGCGCTCGGCCGCGGTGGCGAGGCACTTGAAACCTCGGCCGGCACCTTGACCGTCACCGCCGTCGGCGATGTGGCCCTGTCCAACGACAAGACCCTGAGCCTGTTGGGCCTCTCAGCCGGCTCGGCCGTGATGCGCACCAGCGCAGGCAATCTCAATGTGGACGGCCCAGTGGCCGCCCAGCAAAACCTGCTGCTCGAGGCCGGCACCGGCGGCTCGGTGGCCATCAAGGCCCACACCTTGGTCAGTGTGGCCCAAGGGGCACTGAGTATTCTGGCCGCCCAGGGCATCAACCTGGGCTTGGGCAGCGTGGTCTCGGGTCTGGGCAGCGTGGACCTGCAGGCGGCAGCCGGCGCTCTGGCCATGAACGCCAGCGCGCGCATCGCCAGCGGCGGCGGCAACATCCGCCTGGCCGCTGGCACCGACATCGTGCTGGGCACGGTCGATGCCCGCCTGGCCGATGGCACTGTGAACGCCAACGGCTCGCGCCTGGGCGTGCTGGCCGGCGGCAGCATCGCCAGCGCCTGGCTGTTGCCTGCAGCCACCGATGCCAACCTGCGCGGCGCCGATGCGCTGCTGCAAGCGGGCACGGGCATAGGCAGCGATCTGGGCGCGCTGCGCCTGGACGTGGCGCGCGTGTCGGCGCACACCGCTGCGGGTGACATCCATCTTTATGCCCTGGGCGACCTGGAGATTGGCGCCGTGGCCGATCTGCGCATTGAACGGGTGGTGGAAACCGGCCGCACCGCCGCGCTGTGGACGCTGGAGCAAAGCGGTCTGCGCGCCGCCGGCCGCGTGGTCGTCACTGCGGTCGGCAGCCTGAAGCTTCTCACCGACCCCGCACTGGACGCCGGTGCGGCCATCCGCACGGATGCCCTGGGCCAGGTCAGCCTGACGGCCGCCGGCGCCATCAACGTGCCCAACCCGGGCCCGGCCGATGTGCCGTTGATCGACACCCGCGCGCTCAGCCTGAGTGGCAGCAGCATCGCTGCCATGGTGCTTGCGGTCGATGAGATCAGCGCCACCGCATCGACCGGAAACCTGAGCCTGGCCGATGTGGACCGCGAGGGCGAGTCCAAGCCGGGTCTGACGGTCAAGAATCTGGCTGCTGTCGGCAACGTGACCGTGACGGCGCAAAGCACGCTGTCCGTCGAAAAAATCCGCACCGGCAACAACGCCGACGTCAGCCTTTTCTCGTTGGCCGGCGACCTGCTGATGGCCGTGGCCGATGCGCTGGCCAACAACCTGGACGAGCTCAGCCTGCTGGCCGCCGGCTTCATCGGCAGCCCCCGCCTGTTCACCGGGGCTACCCGCACCGAATACCGCAGCGGCGCTGCTTTGCGCTTGGGCGGCGCCAGCAGCCAGTTGCCCGTGGGCACCGCCGTGCTCGAGCCAACGGATCTGTCGGCCAGCCCTGCCGTGCAAGGCCTCAGCGTGGCTTTGCCCACGCAGGCTTTGCACTTGCAAAGCGAGAGCTTCATCACCATCGCGGGCAGTTATTTGCCACGCGGCACGGTCACCACACTGCAAGCCGGTCAAGGCCTGTTTGTCAGCCAAGCGGTGGCCGACCAGGCCCTCACGGTGGGTCAAGCCCTGCAAGCGCCCAAGATCATCGTCATGAGCGACAGCGCCCTGGTCAGCATCGACGAGTTGAATGTGTTGACCCAATTGAGCAGCGTGAGCGCTGTGGGGCCCGCTCCGGCCTTGGACAGCCCCACCGTGGTCTTGCCAGGGGCTTTGCCGGTGACGCCCGGCGTGGCATCGCTGCTGCGCTTGCCTGCCGGTGCCTTTGGCAGCGGCAGCGAAACGCTCACCATCACCCTGAATGCGGGCAGTGGCCAAATCTCGGCCACCTTGCCTTCGGGCATCAGCGCCACCGGTGTGAACACCGATGCACAGCGCAGCTTCAGTGGCAGCGCCGCCCAGCTCAGCAGCTGGTTTGCCAGCGCCGATGCGCCGAGCTACACCGGTGACGCCGGCCAAACCCTGAGCGTCCAAGTGGTGCGTGGCGCCGTCTCGGTGCACACCCAGCTGGCCCTGTACGGCAGCAGCGCACAAAGCCTCAGCGCTCCGGCGCTGGCCGGTGTGGCCAGCACCAGTTTCATCACCGCAGGCACAGCGTCCCAGCTGGGCTTGGGCTCGGTGCAGATCAGTGGCAGCGGCACGCTGACTCTGAGCTTGAACACCCCAGCAGGTGCCAGCTTGGCTGCTGCTTCTGCGGACGGCATTGCCGTGGGCGGCAGCGCCACAGCACGCACCCTGACCGGCAGTGCCAGCGCGCTGCAAGACTACTTGGCCAATGCCGCAGCCCTGAGCTACATCGGCACGGCCGGCACACTCACGCTGCGCTTGGCCGACGCCACAGGCCAGCATTACAGCCAACTGGCCGTCACTTTGGCCACGCCCGTGGTCAGCAGCGCCACCCAAAGCAGTGGCCGTTTGACCCTGCCCACCAGCATGGTGGCCACACCCGGTGCCGTGCTGCCCCTGAAGTGGGCGGCCAACACCCTAGCCGCCAGTCAGGACAGCGAACTGCTGAGCTTGGAGCTGGCCGCGCCGCAATCCACGCTGAACCTGCCCAGCTTGACGGGCACTGGTGTGAGCCTCAGTGAGGGTGACAGCTTCACTGTGGGCGGCACATCGGTGGTCTCCACCCGCCTGAGCGGCACCGCCGCCGCGCTCAACGCCTTGTTCTCCGCCGGCACCGTCTCGCTGCAAGCCAATGCCCTTGCCACCTTGGCCAACAGCCTGGGTGTGCGACTGATCGGCAGTGAAGGCAGCAGCAGCGCCAGCATCGCCATCAGTCTGGCCAGTGCCAATGGCAGCCAAAGCACCACCGCCTTGAACCTGACCCTGCCCACTGCGGTGGGGGTAGGGGCAGGTACGTCTATTGTTTTGCAAAATGCTTTGACAGGGGGCGCTGGCAACCACAGCCTGACCCTCAGCGCCGGCACCGGCACGCTGACGGCGGCCAACGCCAGCGCCTTGGATCCGCAAACCGCCAACGGCAAGCTGACCCTGACGGGCACCGTGGATGCGCTGAACAGCTATTTGGCCTCGGGCGACTTGAGCGTCAGCAATGGTGACGGTCAAACCCTGAGCCTGGCCCTGCAGCAAGGCAGCACGGCCGAAGTGGCTGGCACGGTCAACCTGATTGCCTTGGCCCCAGCCTTGCCGACACTCAGCCTGCCCGCCACCTTGTTTGTGCTGCCCGGCAGCAGCTCGCCCCTGGTCTTGGGCGGCACGCCCATCACGGGCGATGGCACCTTCACCCTCACGCTCAGCGCCGAGGGCACTCTGAGCGCGACCAGCACCACGCTGGACGGCAACGACGCCAGTACCCACGCCAATGGCAGCAGCATCACCCTGACCGGCACGGCGAGTGAACTCAACACCTACCTCAGCTCAGGTCTGCTGCGCTTTGTGGGCAGTGCCGATACCTTGGTCATGAAGCTGCAGCGCAGCGTCGACAACGGGCAAGGCGTGGAGGCACGGGTGGCGGTGGCGGCGATTTCTGCCCCCACCCAAACCACCGCCCCCACCCTGACCCTGCCGGCGAGCTTCACCGCATTGGCCACCAATGGCCAGCTGACTTGGGGCGCAGACGCCTTGGGCAGCGGCAGTGGTTTGCGCACCTTGGTGCTGTCCACCTCGGGCGGCACCTTGTCGGCCAACAGCCTCAGTGGCACCGACGTGACGGCATCGGGCTCAGGCACGGCGGCGCTCACGCTCTCTGGCACACAGACCGCTTTGAGTTCTTACCTCGCCACAGCGGGCAAACTCACCCTGAGCGGCACGGCCGGTGCGAGCTACACGCTCAAGGCCACCGCGCAGGTCATCAGCGGCACTTTGGTGCAAGCGGCCACCACGCGTCAGGCCACGGTCTCGGCGGTGGATGCGGTGCAACTGGGCAGCAGCGGCACGGCCACCGCCCCCGCGATCGTGCAACTGCCGCAGACGTTGACGATCACCCCTGACAGCGCCAGCGCGCTGGTGTTCACCGGCGCTGACCTGGACGACGGCAATGCGGCAGGCGACGACAGCCTGGTGCTCACGCTCAAAGTGGCCAGCGGCGTGATCAGCGCTG